>Ga0209476_10000004_pt1 | contig 394260 bp, 337 predicted proteins | sample KloWWTrecipitate_FD_187179 | JGI IMG/M metagenome (GOLD analysis project Ga0209476, IMG submission 187179) | Active sludge microbial communities from Klosterneuburg, Austria, studying microevolution and ecology of nitrifiers - Klosterneuburg... | ecosystem: Engineered > WWTP > Aerobic... | reverse complement strand
GGTGTCGCGGGTACAAGAAGTGCGTGGAACAGTGCCCGTTCAAGAAGCCGATGTATCGGGGCACCACGCGCGTCTCGGAAAAGTGTATCGCGTGTTATCCGCGCATCGAAGGCAAAGACCCGCTGACAGGCGGCGAACCGATGGAAACGCGTTGTATGGCGGCCTGCGTGGGTAAAATCCGCATGCAGTCATTGATGCGCATCGGGGAAGACGGCCTGTGGGCGGAAGACCGCTGGCATCCCCTGTACTACACGATTCGTGTGGAGCAGGTGGCGCTCCCGCTGTATCCGCAGTGGGGCACCGAGCCCAACGGCTACTACATCCCGCCGCGGCATAGCCCACGTGGCTACGCACGGCAGATGTTCGGCCCGGGCGTGGATAACGCCATCGAGAAATACCTCGTGCCAAGCCGCGAACTGTTGGCGGTGCTCCAGCTCTGGAGAGCCAGTCAGCAGATCGTCTTCCGGTACGATGTCATTCCGGGTCCGAAAGTGTTTGAAACCCAGATTCACGGGAAGCGGTTCGACATGTACAACGATACCGTGTTGGGCTTCAACAAGTCGGGCAAGGAAGTGGCGCGTATTCAGGTCGAAGAGCCGATCTACATTCGGCCGGCCGAGCGCGTGAACTGGCTGTAAGACTCACACAGGCGAGAGAGGGCAACTTCTCTCGCCTGTGAAGGACCGCAGCACAACAAGGGCAGGAGGTTCGCAAGAACTTCCTGCCCTTGTACTTTCAGGTGATAGGCAACGGTTGCTAGAGCCAGCGTATGCACATATTCAGGCACTTCACGTACCCAGCTGCATGAAGAGCGCCGAAAGGCCCTGCGGGCATCACCCGATAATTTCCTCCCACAAATAACATACTCTGTCCGTACCGTGCTTCATCAGCACAGCGAAGCCTTGGGTATGTTGCCCTGCCAGCCTGTGGCTCGGCCGAATGAAAGGCCCAGCTCATCCCCATCATAGAGGGTATCTGTGCAGATATTGACAGCTCTCCCTTTGACCGCTATACTCATCATAGTTGAGAACGGTTATCAGTATCGCAACATTGACTGAGTAAGACGCCCGCAAGGACAACCGATCATCAGTGGGAGATGCCACCCATGTATGTCTGCTTATGTAAGGGATTAACAGAATCAGATGTGCGGACGGCCGGTCGTCAGGGCTGCCTGACCACCAGACAAATCGTTGCGGAATTCGGATTGCGCGATAGCGGATGTTGCGGCCGATGCGCGAAGAATATTCATGAACTTGTGTCGCTGGCAAAGAGCCAGCTGGAGAATACCTGCCAAAACCCTGTGCCGTCCTAGAATCCCAATCTCAAAGTAATCACGGCCCACTCGAGCCGGCTCTATTTCCCTGTGACTCAAATCCTCGCTTGACCGCACCGGCAACGTCGGCCACCCTCCGACCCAACTCACGGGCTCCGGTCATCTCTTGTACATCAATTCCAGGGCTCTCGCCTTCTGTTGTTGCGGAGGCACCAAACGCACCACCACCGCTCACAATAATCATCTGATTCCCCAGCATCGCCGCAAGGATTGAGAGCATCGTCAGCTCTTTCCCGCTGGAAATCTGACCGCCGGTTGCGAACGCCGCCCCCACCTTGTTTCTCAATTTGAATTCCGGGAAGACCCCGAACTTGAATTGCCAATCGTCAATAAACGCCTTCACCTCGCCGGCCATGTTGGACCAATAGACCGGAGACCCGAGCACAATCGCATCGGCAGCGAATAATTCCTCAGCCGTCACTTTCCCCACACGCTTCAGAACAACCTGCGTCTGGGGAACCGATCGAGCACCCTCTGCAACCGCCTCGGCCATTCGCTCGGTGTGCCCGAAAAGAGAGTGATACGCCACCAGCACATTGATCGTCGGAGAGTTATCAGCCGCTCGGGCAATCATCGGCACGGCCAGAAGACTGCTTGCGCACAGAAGCAGCACTCGCCACAGCTGAATCACGACACACCTCTCACTGGAGCAGAGAACAACCCTGACATCGGCTGGGCCAGGCCATGAGCGGCCTGGCATGAACTAGTCGCATCTTCGAATCGAGGACTGGGGACTGGGACTCTTGAAAACTCGCCCAATAGAACCGCAGCGCTTACCGGCGAACGATTTCTTCGTCCATGTGCTCTTCAACCGACACTTGGGTCAAGGTTCCACGATAGTCGCACTTGTGGCAGCGGATTCTGAACTCCTCAATCCATTTTTCCTGCACGTAGGATTGGCGACACTTCGGACAGACAAACACGCCTCGCATGTACACCACACGTCGCGTTTCTTTCATGAATCCCCTCCATCCAAGATCAAATGATAACGCGAGGATGGCACAGGGGCCGGCGGAATTGCAAGACAGCGGCATAGCGCCAGCCCACCTCGTTCACGTTGGCACCTTGACGGCCCACAAGGAGCCCGTTAGGATGCGGCCATGACGCTCCGAAGGGTAGATCGGCCTGAATATACAGCCTCCCCGAGAAAACTGAAGCCTTCGGTGTGGTGCCTGTTCGGCATCGCACTGTTCAGTCTTACCTGCTCCAGCTGGGCGGCCGAGCCACCAGCCGAGACCCTCATTACGGTCAAAACGCCGACCGGCACCCTGATTCAGGCTGAATTAGCAGATACGGCATTGAAGCGCGCCCAGGGGTTGATGTTTCGGGAGCATCTGGCCGATGACCGCGGGATGCTATTTATATTCGGCGACGCGCAGCCCTGGACATTTTGGATGAAGAACACCAAAATCCCTCTCGATATCATCTGGATGGATGGGAAGAAAACAATCATCCACATCGAGCGAAATGTTCCTATCTGCACCAGACAAGACGATGGCTGCCCGCAGTACCACTCGGAAGAAGGAGCCCTGTACGTATTGGAGCTTGGCGGGGGTCGCGCGGCTGCCCTGCAGCTTCAACGCGGCATGAAACTGAGCTTCAAGCAGCCCTGACCATCCTTCAGCCTCATTACTGCGCCTTCCGCGCACCCCAGAAAAAATTCTGAATACGCTCAATAAGAGAACGCGTGTGCGTGACGGCCGAAAGAGCTGCGGCGTCACGAGACAGCTGCGCCTTCGCCGCGGCGGTTGCCGCCTGTCGACGAGCAACCACCTCGCCGATTCGCTCGATCAATCGCCGATCTTCCTGAACGACCTGCAGCAAGGCCTGCTTCCCCACAGCAATGACCAACAACTCGGTCGCGGCCAACACCGTGGCCGAACGCGGCTCACCGGTCAATAGCGACATTTCTCCGAAAAACTTCCCGGCTTCGAGTGTGGTCACCGTGGAACTGAGCCCCCCCTCCTCCAACCGGACAGTGGCTTTCCCGGAAACAATGACATAGAGCACCTCGCCCGGCTCCCCCTGACGAACCACTCGCTCTCCGGGCAAATAAGACTCCCATCGCGCTTCCTGGGCCAACATCCCAAGTTGCTTCGTGTCGAGCGTGCCTAAAAAGTCGACCACCGCGAGTTGTGCAACAATGCGCTCGACCGTATGGCTATTCGCCAGAGCCTCTGTGTCGGCCGTCTGACGCACAACCCGCTGCGGGAATGGAATTTCGATGCCCTTCCGCGCAAACGCATGCCAGATGTAGGTGCGCAGAGTGCTTTCAATGACATCTCGTTGGGCGAAATCACCGATCGGGAACTTGATTCGATACTGGATCGCCGATTCGTTAAACGCGACAACCAGCGCGGTCGCCTTCGGATCCGGCAACACGCCGTCCACCGCCGCAGCAGTTTCGAGCAGCGTCGCACAAACCTGCTCAGGCGGGGTTCGATAGGCGGCATCGACATAGACGTTACAGAAATGCGTCGTGGTTGGCCTGGTAAAATTCGTCACACCGCCTTGAATCACCAAATCGTTCGCCAGGGTCACACAGTCCCGCTCTCGCGTGAGGAGCGTGACGTGCTCCATGCCAATGTGCGTCACGATGCCCTCCCGATCGAGCACCGTAATCCAGTCTCCCACTTTGACAATCTTTCCCAACTCGATACCGGCGAAAAATCTGGTCACGGTATCTTTCAACGCCACACCCACCATCGCCGCTGCGACCGTGGGCAATGCCACCAGGGCTACGAGGTTGATCCCCATCACCAACCAGAGAATCATTACTCCGGCGGCCACCACCTCTGCGCCGATCAACATCTGCCGGACGATATCGGGAATGTACCGCTGTCCGCGTTCGATCAACCATTCGCCGATGATCAGGACATCGAGCACCGTGAAAAGAAAAAACGATGAGCCGAGCCAGGCCGCGACATCAAGCCCTGCCTGGACGAGATGCGGGATGTGATGCAGCCACTCACTGTGGGCCACCAGCGATGCAGTGACAAACAACCACGCCACGCCACCGGCGTAGAACGGAAGACGCGGCGCGGATTGACCGCGTCTGGCAAAGAGGGAGATCAGGCCAAGCAGGATCGCGGCCACGATGGCAAACATCGCGGTGGCGGCGCCGACGAGAATCCCGAGACTCATGCGGAGAGCACCTGGGGCGAGGAGGAGAACAAGCGACAACCTCTCAGGCTAGGAACGCTCTTGCCACGAACGCACACGTCGAACGGTGATGATACCCTCAACCCGCTCAATCGCCTTCAGTACCCGAGCCAGATGCGCCGTGTCCATGACTTCGATGATGAAGTCCAGCATCGCCTTCCGATCCTCGCGGGTCGTAATTTCAGCGCGACTGATATTCGCGTGGCATTCAGAGATGGCCGTCGAGACATGCGCCAACACTCCGGTCTTGTCCACGGCAATCACCGAGACTTTGACGGAATGCGTACTGGGAGTGGAATGGTCCCACTCGACTTCAACCAGACGATTCTTGTCGTAATCCAACGCCTCGAGATTGGGACAATCAACGGTATGAATCGTGAGCCCACGCCCCCTCGTGATATAGCCCAAAATACGATCTCCCGGCACAGGGTTGCAGCAGCGGGAGAGTTGCATCAACAAATCCCGCGCGCCTTTGACTTGCACCCCGACGTCACCGGTCCGTCCGATCGGTGGTTTCGGCGGCGCCGGCGTCTCGAGAGCAACCGCCGGACCGCCCGCCGCGACGGGCAGATCGATTTTACTCATCACCTGCGAGGTCGGCAGGTGGCCGAAGCCAACGGCGGCAGCCAACTCCTCCGGGGTCTCGTACCCCACCTGCTTGGCCACGACAAGGAGTTGTTCGGACCGCATCATCTGTGCCGGGGCCAAACCATGCCGGCGAAATTCGGCTTCCAGCAACCGTTTGCCGATCTCGATACTCCGGGTTTGCTCCTCGGCTTTGATCCAATGTTTGATCTTGGTTTTAGCCCGCGAGGTCCGGACAAACTTCAACCAGTCCCGATGAGGCGTTTGGTTCGCGGCGGTCAGAATCTCGACCATGTCCCCGCTCTCCATCATATGTTTGAGCGGGACAATCTTGCCGTTCACCTTGGCCCCCACACAATGGTCGCCGATTTCGGTGTGGACGGAATAGGCAAAATCAACCGGCGTAGAGCCTTTGGGCAATTCCTTCACCATGCCCTGCGGGGTAAAGACGTAGACCACATCGTGAAAGAGATCGAGCTTGACCGAATCCATAAATTGACGATTGTCGGGCAAGTCCTGGTTCCATTCCACGAACTGTCGCAACCAGCTGAAGACCTTGCCGTCCTTCTCGTCGATCCGTCCGTGCTCTTTATATTTCCAGTGGGCGGCGATGCCCTGCTCCGACACACGATGCATTTCCTCTGTACGGATCTGAAACTCGACATGTTCGCCCTTGGGACCAACGACGGTGGTATGCAACGACTGATACAGGTTGGATTTGGGAATGGCGATGTAATCCTTGAAGCGGCCCGGCAAGGGTCGCCACAGCGAATGGATGACGCCGAGCAGGGCATAACAGTTCATCTTGATGTCGGTAATGATGCGCAGCGCGGCAAGGTCGTACACTTCCTCAAACGAGATCGACTGTTTCTCCATCTTCTGGTAAATGCCGTACAGATGCTTAGGCCGCCCGGAGACTTCCCCTTGCAGTCCGGCCTCGGCCATGGCCTTCTTGACCAGATCGATGACCTCCACAATGTACTGCTGCCGGTCCTCATCCCGCTTCGCCACCCGCACACGCAGCAGTTCGTACACATCCGGCTTGAGATGTTTCAGGCAGAGATCTTCCAGTTCGTTCTTGATCCAGCCGATCCCCAGCCGATTGGCCAGCGGCGCATAAATCTCCAGCGTCTCCTGCGCAATCTGCTGCCGTTTCCCCTCGCTGAGATACTCCAGGGTCCGCATATTGTGGAGTCGATCCGCCAGCTTGATGAGGACGACACGGATATCGTCCGCCATCGACAACAGCATCTTGCGAAAATTCTCCGCCTGCTTTTCCTCGTAATTCCGAAACGTAATCTTGCCGATCTTCGTCACGCCGTCGACCAGATGCACGACGTCTTTGCCGAAGCGCTGTTCCAATTCCAACGGGGTGGCCAGCGTATCTTCCAACGTGTCATGGAGCAGGCCCGCGACAATGGCCGTCACATCCGTCTTCAGATGAGTCAGCAACCCGGCGACTGCCAGAGGATGGCGAAAGTACGGCTCCCCGGACCGACGCATCTGGCCTTCATGCGCCTTGGCCGAGAAGTCGTAGGCCCGGCGAACCAAATCGAGATCAGCCTCAATATTGTAGCTCTTCACGCGATCGAGCAACTGATCGAGTTCTGTCACTGTCTCGTGCGGCATGATTACGATACCTCACCGCTCATACGGAGCGCCTTGATACGCAACTGCACCCGATCGTATCCGTTCCAATGATTCCGTTCAGGGCTGAACGCCAGATCGACCGGTCGGCCGGACCTGAGTCCTAGCTCCTCATATGACCCCATGCGAAAGCCGATGCTATCGAAAATAAACGATCGCCCTTGCCGCACACGCAACTTCAAATGCTTCTCGCCCACGACGCGCGCATCTACCACATCCAGCCCACGTACCGCTAAGGTCGGCTCGGGATTACCGGCGCCAAAGGGGTGCAGCGATTCAAGCTCCTGGATCAGATCGAAATTGACATCCGTGAGTTTCACTTCGGCATCGACGTGCAGGGTCGGAACCCTGCGCGTACTACCGGCCCACTGGGCCGCCACGTCACAAAACCGCCGGCGAAACTCCTCCAATCGTGACGCCTTGAGAGTCAATCCGGCGGCACTCGGATGACCGCCATACGCCTCCAGCAGATCCTTACACTCCGACAATCCCTGATACAGATCGAACCCCTCCACCGTCCGGGCCGAGCCCTTGCCCACCCCTTGATCATCGATCGCAATCACGATGCTCGGACGATGGAATCGATCCACCAATCGAGCAGCGACAATGCCCACGACCCCCAAATGCCAGTCGCGCGAGCCCAGCACGATCGCTGCGGCCGACGCCTCATCCTTTAACGAGGCAGCCGCCTCCTCGGTGATGCCTTCTTCAACCTGCTGCCGCTGTCGATTCAACTGCTCCAACTGTTCGGCGATTCGCATGGCCTCCTGATCTGAATTCGTCGTCAGCAACTGGACACAGAGCATCGCGTGATCCAGCCGACCTGCGGCATTCAGCCGAGGGCCCAGACGAAAACCAATGGTCTCGCTGGTACAGTCCTTCGCAATGCCGGCCACTTGCTTGAGCGCACGAAGTCCACAGCGAGCCCCGCGCGTGATCTGCCTCAGACCTTCACGCACCAGGATTCGGTTCTCGTCCTGGAGCGGCACGATATCAGCCACCGTCGCCAGGGCCACCAAATCCAAGCAGGATTCAGGATCCACGTCGCCGGATCCATACCGCTGCTGGTACGCCGACACCACCTTATACGCCAACCCCGCGGAGCACAGCCCCTTGAAGGGATAAACGGCATCACGCCGATGCGGATTGAGCACGGCAAGCGCGGCCGGCATCGTGGCATCTGTTTGATGGTGATCCGTCACGATCACATCCATGCCGAGTTCTTTCGCGACCGCAATTTCATGATGTGATGTCGTGCCACAGTCCGAGGTGACAAGCAGCGTAACCCCCTTCTGCGCCAACCGGCGAACCGCCCCCTCGTTCAACCCGTACCCTTCACGAACTCGGTGAGGAATGTAGCCACAGGCATTTCCGCCGAGACCTTGATAGAACGACAAGTAGAGGCTTGTGGCCGACACCCCGTCCACATCGTAGTCGCCATAAAAACAGACCTGCTCCTCACGAGAGAGGGCCGCGTGCAGTCGCTCGACAGCCGGCTCGATATCGGGCAGCAAAAACGGATCGTGCAACCCACCCTGCACGCTGGACATCCAGCGAGTCGCTTCACCCGGAGTCGTCACCCCACGCGCGAGCAACACCGACGCCGTCACCGGCGAGATCGAAAGCTGCCGCGCAAGCGTATTCTGCAAGGCACTATCGAACGCTCGAAACACCCATAACTTTTCCTGCATGAAGCCTCTATCTTTGCCTGAAATAATCAGAAGTTACTAAGCAGCGAGGGAATGGTATCGAGTCATCGTTTCTTTGTCAAACGGGGTCCGTGAGACGAGAGCGACGCGCGACACCGTCAAGGTTCAGGTGAGCGACCAGCGCTTCGGGAGAAAAACGAGACGGACCGGGAGGGGGGCATAAAAAAGGGAGGGGACTATTCCCCTCCCTTTTGCACGTAGTTCTTCACGAATTCTTCGGCATTTTTTTCGAGTACGTCGTCGATTTCATCGACCAACTTGTCGATGTCCTCTTTCATCTTCTTCCCTGACTCGACGACCTTTGGATTCGGCTTGACCTCTTCCTTCTGATGGGACTCTTTCCTGGATTCCGGTCTCCTCTCCTGTTTCTCCATCGGAGCACCTCCAGTCAATCAGCACGTGCAGCACGTGTCACCAACCATCCACTCTTTCTCACCATACTCTAGGGTCGTCGAACGCGTCAAGCCAAGGAAGAGATCCAGTGCGGCCTCGCGCCCATGATGAAGCCGGCCGTATCAACGAGGCCTCTCCACGTACCTCTACCGCTATTTCACAATGAGCGAGACGATCAGCAACGCGACAATATTGATGACCTTAATCATCGGATTGATCGCCGGCCCAGCCGTGTCCTTATACGGGTCGCCGACCGTATCCCCGGTCACAGCCGCCTTGTGGGTATCAGTCCCCTTCAGTCCCTGTTCTTCGATATACTTCTTCGCGTTGTCCCACGCGCCACCACCGCTGGTCATGGAGATAGCCACAAAAAGCCCCGTGACGATGCTGCCGACCAAGACTCCACCCAGCGCCTGCGGGCCAAGGATCACCCCCACCAGGATCGGAGCCACCACGGGAATCAACCCTGGGATCATCATCTTCTGAATCGCAGCTTGCGTGACAATGTCCACGCAGGTCCCATACTCGGGTTTGCCCGTTCCCTCCATGATGCCTTTGATCGTCCTAAACTGACGCCGCACCTCTTCGACAACCAGCCCGGCCGCCTGGCCGACCGCTTTCATACACAATGCGCCGAAGATGAACGGCAACATCCCGCCAAGGAACAGCCCGACGAGCACCAACGGATTCGAGAGGTCAAAGGTACTGGCTTGAGTGCCTTTGGCCACTTCACGGGCGAATTCGGCAAACAGCACCACCGCCGCGAGCGCGGCCGAGCCAATCGCATACCCCTTGGTGACCGCCTTCGTCGTATTGCCGACCGCGTCGAGGGGATCCGTAATGTCACGCACCTCCTTGCCCAGATGTGCCATTTCGGCGATCCCGCCGGCATTGTCCGTGATCGGGCCGAACGCATCGATCGCCACCACGATCCCTGCCATCGAGAGCATCGACACCGCCGCCACCGCGACGCCATACAACCCTCCTGAGTCCGCCCCGCCGCAGATCCAGTAGCTACCCAGAATCGCCGCGCCGATCACGACCACTGGGGCGGACGTCGCCTGCATGCCCACCGCCAGACCGGCAATGATGTTGGTCGCGTGACCCGTTTCGCTGGCCTTGGCGATATCCTTCACCGGCGCGTAGTCCTTGGACGTGTAATAGTCGGTGATGAACACCAAGGCTAATGTCACCGCCAGCCCAATCAACGCCGCCAGGTAATAATTCATCCCGCTCACGCCGCCGACCCCGTCCATGATCTTCGAGGTAATCGGGAAAAATGCCACGGCGGCAATGCCACCGGCCACGAACAATCCTTTGTACAGGGCCGGCATGATTTCGCCGCCCGGGCCCACCTTTACAAATAAGATACCGATGATCGTCGCGAAGATCGTCACACCACCCAATGCGAGTGGGTACAGAATCGGCGCACTGACCCCCTTGAACATCGTGAAGGCCAGCACCATCGCGGCCACGGTCGTCACCGCATAGGTTTCGAAAAGGTCCGCCGCCATACCGGCACAATCGCCAACGTTGTCGCCCACATTGTCTGCGATGACCGCCGGATTGCGAGGGTCGTCTTCAGGAATACCCGCCTCCACCTTGCCGACCAGATCCGCGCCCACATCGGCCGCCTTGGTGTAGATGCCGCCACCGACACGCGCAAACACGGAAATTAAACTGCCGCCAAAACCGAGGCTGAGGAGCGCATGAATAGCTTTCTCTTGTCCGGCTATCTGGGAAGCCAGCGTGTAGAACCCGGTGATGGCTAAAAGGCCCAGCCCGATCAACAACAGGCCCGTCACCGCGCCGCCGCGGAATGCCACGGTTAACGCGGCATTCATCCCGTTGTGCGCCGCTTGGGCCGTCCGCACATTCGCCCGAACCGCAATGATCATGCCTACATACCCAGCGAGCGCCGAGGCCCCGGCGCCGATCAAGAATCCGATCGCCGTCAACATGCCGAACTTATCCGACACAGCGCCAGCGCCCCAGAGCACTACAAACAACACGGCCGCCACCAGCCCGACCGTCTTATACTGCCGATTCATATACGCGCCGGCGCCCTCCTGAATCGCTTTTGCAATTTCCTGCATCTTCGCATTCCCGGCATCGAGCTTGAACACCCACATGGCAAGATACAACCCATAGGCAATACCGGCCACCGCCGCACTCAGAGCAAAGGTCACAATCGCTGAGTCGCTCACAGTATTCTCCTCCTGTGTACAGAATGGTGAAACTGAGAATCCAGCTCAAATGTCTAGGTGAAGACCCCGTCGCGCACATGAACCAGTCACGGACAACGGTCGACGAATGTTACAGAGGCTCCGTGGATGACCCCATCGCGAGCGATACCGCAGCAGGAAGAAGCGCTGCAGGCCCGACAACAGACACGGCTACGAACGGCCGAAAAGTGGCGCCATTCTATAGCGAGGTCGGAATCGGATCAAGACGAAAGATCGGTGCCGTCACGGGTTGGAGGTGTACACCATCGGCCAACGCGCCGACGGTGGCTGTTTGCGGAAGGATGGCGACTTTGTTATAGTGCGCGCGAATTGAGGAGTGCGTGATGGGATTTGCGCCGGAATATATCTTGGTCGATCAGCAGAAATTCAGCAAAGCCAAGCTGTCGCTGGACAATCATGTGTACAAGAACTGTGAAATCGATGATTGCGATGTGTACTACAGCGGCGGACAGTACGAATTGATCGACACGCACATCACCAACTCACGACTCATCCTCAATCACCCCGCCAAAGGCATCTACAGCGCCATTCAGATCTTTAAGATGAAGTCCCCCGGTTCCAGCATCGTCTCCGAGTGATCCACATCTCGTAACACGTCGTGTCTCAGTTGTGACCGTCGGAAATTCTGCACGGACAGGAGACGCACCCCGAAGAACGGGGCGCTACCTGGAGACAGGAACGTTCTCGCTGAACTTCGCGATGGGGATGGATTGAAACACCGGATCCTGTGCGCCTTTAGAGGATTCCGCTTCAATGCGCTGCAGAAAGGGAGCCGGCCCGGTCACGGGAGCGTAACTGAGAATGGCCTCGACGTCGAACGTCTTGGTGTCCTTTGGCGTCGCAAAGGTAAACGTTTCCAGTCGCCTTTCTTCCGGCTTGAGCACCGTTTCTTCCAGCACTTTCACGGCCTCAAAGTCGAACACCGTCTTCTGCCCCTTGGCGTCGGCGTATGTACGGCCGTACAGGCGTTTGTCGCTGAACACCGTTTTCAGGTTCTTGCCCTTGATCTCTAACTCCAGCACGACGCCGGCCCACCCTGGGTGAGTGGTCGGCAAATTGTGCGGGACCAGGCTCTGCACAGCCACGGTCACGGTGGTCTTGTCCCCTTCAACTTTGGTCAAGACTTCCAGCTTGGCCGCTTCTTGCCTCAGTTGGCCGATGCGGCCAGGGAACGTGTGGTTCGCCACTTTGCGTTTCGCCTCTCCGTTGGCTGATTCGCCGACCTGTTCCGGCATGTGACAGGTCTGGCACTCCTTTCCCGATTTCACGGCTTTGCTCTGGTCCCAATTCCCCAGCAGGTCGTTGCTCTTACCGAGATCCACCGCAGCGGGGACAACCTGGTGGCAATTGAGGCACAGATCCGACTTGTGGAATAAGCCTATTTCCATCGATTGATGCGCCAGGTTCTGCGCAAAGTCTTTGTACGGCCCGTACATCGTCTTGCTGCCGAGATCGTACTTCGGCTCAGGCGGCTGTTTTGTCCGATCGACTTGCTTGATGAGGTGACATTGCACACACGCAACACCATCGAGTGACGGCTCACCGGATTGGGCCTGAGTCACGAACAGTTGCGCATGGTCGGCAAATTCACGAATATGCGGGGCGTGGCAGCGGAAACAGAGGGCCTTATCTTTCCCTGCAGAGGCAGTCAGATAGGCATCGAGGGCGGCTCGAAACGTCGGCGTATGAATCGAGCGCGAGAGCGGCGACGTCTCCCACTCTTCGAACACCCGCTCATGACAACGCTTGCACTTGCTCGAACTGGGAAACGATTTTTCGATCGTCGCTTGGGCCTTGGCGTCCTGGGCTAACCCCTGTTGCACGCCGTAACTGACCATGGCCACCATCAGCAGCACCAGACCGATTACAATTCCCTGCAAAAGCCCGCGTCGATTCTTCACCGTCGGCATCTCCTCCGCACAGGGCATACTCCTCACTGCCTGCGATGCACGGCACACTGCAAGGAAGCTTAGAGCGATTTGGCCCGATAGGTCAGCATCCGAGGCTGAATGTATTCCTCAATCACCTTTTTCGCGGTCGCCCGCTCCTGATCATTGGCCAGGGTCGCCAGATACTTGGCTTTGAGCTCCGCGTCCGGCTCCGGGATCAAGGCGTAACTGAGCACCACCTCAATCGTTGCCGGCGTCCCACCCTCCTTCACGGCCTGGGAGAACGGAACACGGCGTGTGTTGCCGCCCTTGATGAACGGGTCCGGAATCGGGCCGCGCAAAATCTTGTCGTAGGGAAGGCCGAATTGTTTCGTGTCCTCACCCAACACATTCCCTTGCGCATCCTTGATCGTGATCGAGAGGAAGAACTGCTTGAGCACCGGATCACCGTCGGGAAAACTATGCGGCAAGCTGCCGACCTTCACCAGCACAGTACCTTCCACTGCCGCTCCGGACTTCGTGGCGTCCACATCGATACGCGGCATCCACTCTGCCTGCAGATTGCGGTTCTTCAGCAACGTCCCCGGAATGACCACCCCGCGGAACCAATGGCGGCCGATTGCGCGAGTCATCGCACCGCGCTTCGACGTGGAACTCCCCGTGGACGGCTCCATATGGCAATCCTGACAGATGGTCCCTTGGAGGATCTCACCGGGCAAATCCTTCTGTGTGACATCCTTCACTTTGTCGAAATGACAGGAGGTGCAGAAATTCGCGCCACGAAACAGGGGCAACTGCGTGGCCGGATGCACCAGATTCTCTTCCGGATCAGCATAGGGCCCAAACAGCATGTCGCCCGGCTGCACCTTGTAGGTCGGAGGAGGCTGCGGCGTCGTTTCGACCGCGTTAATCAGGTGACAGGACGCACACCCAATCCCCTCGACCTGCGGCTTGCCGGACAGGATTTGCGCGCTGATCTTCTCGACATGCTGCGGGAAGACCGTCACGGCCGGCGCATGACAGGACAAGCAGCGCTGCCGTTCCTGCATCGTCGGGTTCGTCTGCATCCACATCCCCAGTACCGTCCGGAACACCGGCGATTCGAATGACGTGCCATGCAGCAAGGCCGCGTCCACACGCCCGAACGATTTCAGGTCCGGGGTCTGCTCGCGCATCCCCTTCCACTCTTCGTAGTGACGATCATGGCACTGCTTACAGTCTTCCGATCGGATGAAGATCTTTTCGATCTCAGCCACCCAATCAGCCGGCGCCTGTCCATCAGACTTCTGCGCGATCGCCCGTTCGTGGAAGGTGACGTTCAGCAGGGCCAGGACCAGCAGCAACCCACCCATCACCCATGTTTGAATCGATCGTCCCTTGTCGTTCACGCTGCACTCGTACCCGGTTCTGATTTAGTCCCGCTTGCATCCGACGAAATGAAAGTTCACACCCCAGCCCACCGGATCACCCGGATCTGCCGGTTCATAGGTCCCGACGGTAAAGTTACACTCTTTCATGGCCGCCTTAACGGCCTTCCCGAAATCGATCAGGTTGCGGACTTCCTTCTTGTCAATCTCCTTGATGACCGACCGCACCTTGATCCCCGCATAGTCTGCCCTGGAATTGCCGATCACTTCGAACACGGCCACACCTTCAGGCCGTTGCAACTTGAGTTCCTTCTGCACCTCTTCATCGACTTCGCCGACGGCAATCCCAAACTCTTCCCCGAGTTGAATGGCTTCCTCGACCGTCATCTCGCCGTTCGCACCGGGACCTGCCTCGGCCTGGCTGCCCCAGCCCATTGCGGAAAGCAGGACCCCACACACACAAAGAGCCCTTCCGAGAGAAAGGGCTCTGTTCAGGATCGCGCGATTCTTCTGGGACATTCCCTCCAACGGTCTCGCCTCCACATCCTGCCGACTGTATCATCCTACCAGGAAGAATTACGTCTTTGTGATCGGATCGAGCGCGAGTTGAAACCAAGGGGCAATGGCTTTCTGTCCGTTGCGCTCTTTGTTCTCCCCGTTCCACACCGCAAAAGACACAGCCTGGATACGCCCCGGAATCAGCTTGGCTTCATTCTCCTGCTCTTCACTCGACAAGGGCCGACGCATCACGACCCGCCACGTGCCGTCTTTCCAGGTGGCTTTTCCCTGGACGCGTCCCTGCTTCTCCTTGGTGGTCAGGGTGCTGAAGCCGCCGCCGATCAAATCTTCCACCGAAGACGCCCGCCGCGGAATCACCTCAAAGCGCCTGGGTTCACCGCTTCCGGTCTTGTCTTTTTCGGTGGTTCTGGACGCACGCCGGTCGATGTCGCTCTGCCAATCGGCCTTCCAATGCCAGATATTGATGTAATGATCCAGCTGGCCCATACAGAAAAATGCCGGCGCATCGCCAAGCGGTAATCCCAACGCCACGCCGTCACGGAAGGTACCCGGCGTCAAACGATCGTTTTTCGTATTGTCCTGCCATTCCAATAAGAAGGCGATGTCGGTTCCGTTATGCACGGCGCGCACGGACAACGCGTGGGCCGTCGGCTCCGGCCACACCGGACGGGTAATCACCTGCCCGCTTAAGGGCAACGTCATAGGCGCAATTTTCTGCCACAGAGGATCTTCAGGAGCGACCGGGATGTCTCCTGTAATCGCCTGTGCACGGATAATCATGCCTTCTGAGCTGACGATGGGGATACCGAGACCACCCAGAACGAGGGCGAGAACAAACAGGCAGGAGAGAAGTGTCACTAACCGAGTGCGGGATGTGTGAACCGATATCATTCGCCTCATGTCCCGACGCAATCCGCTAACCGTGAAAACCCCCGCACCCAGTGCGCGCGCGGGACGCTGAATCCGCCACTCCAATTACCACAGTTTGGCGCGACGAATCTTATTTTCACCCCGCTCACAGATGTACAGATATCCCTGCGTATCAAGCGTCAGCCCCACCGGAGAATTCACCACCGCCTCGATGGCGAGCAGACCATCGCCGTGCTTCAGCGCACCGGCGGCATCTTTGGCAACAAACCGCGCGGCACCGCAGCCGCCCATGTTCTTATCATCGTACCCGCTGTCGCCGTTGCCGGCCACCGTACTAATGACGCCCGTGTCGGCATCCACCTTTCGAACTCGATGGTTGCCGGTATCAGAGATATAGGCGTGATTGTGTTGATCGAAGACGATGGCTTCCGGCGCGTGCAACATCGACTTCGCCGCCGGCTTCCCGTCTCCATCATATCCGTACCGGCAAACACCGGCGAGGGTAGAAATCAGCCCGGTCTTACGATCGATTTTGCGCACTCGATTGCTGCCTTTGTCGACGATGTATACATCACCGGCATTGTCGACGGCGATCCCGACGATATCATACAACCGCGCCTCCAAGGCCGGACGACCATCATCGAGGTACATCGACAAACTCAGACCATCCGAACAAACCGGCATCAGCCACCCGTTATCATCACTGAAGTCGATTCCAATTGCGTCGCCGGACAATACGACCAGGTTACGTGCCACCAATGGCTGCTCCCGGGCCTCATCTTCCGCGGTCCAACTTCCCGCGATGGTTTCCACCAGACCGGTGCGCGAGTCGTACCGACGAATTCGGTGCGCCTGCGTATCCGCGATATACATGACGTCGTCCGCGTCGAAGGCAATCGCCGCAGGCCAGGTCAAATTGACCTCTAGCGCCGGGCCGTCGCCATTAAATCCATGCTCACCGGTGCCCACGACCGTCGTGATCGTTCCAGTCTCACGATCGATTTTTCGAATCCGGTTACTTCCTGAATCACAGACATAGAGATCGTTGCGGGAATCGCAGACGATATCCAACGGCAGATACAGGCCGGCTTCTCCGCAAGGCCCTTCATCGCCGCTGTAGCAGGTCTCGCCAATGCCGGCAAAATTATGGACGGTGCCCTCTGTGAGACTGACACGACGAACCCGGTCGCTGCCTGATTCGGCGAAGTACAGCCAGCGTTCGTCTCGATCCAGTGCGACATGGTGCGGAAGGGGAATGCCGGCTTTGACAGCCCGCTTGCCGTCTCCCGTGCTTCGCGCCTTCCCGTTTCCGGCAAAGGTTTCGATATATCCGACCGCTAATTGAACGTCCGTTTCCATAACTGTGTCAATCCGTTCTATGCTGGGCCCATGGTGGGAACAAATGCTATGCGCGCGCGGCCGGAGGCGCTGCGGCGACCGGCTGCTCAACAACAGGCGTCGGCATCGTCACCGGCGTCGGGGCCTGAATGGCCTGTGCCTGCAGCGGTTCGGCCTGCTGAGCCTGCGCTTGCGCCTGGGCCTCAGCCTCGATCGCATCCGCCTCATGGACGGATTTCTTAAAGCCCTTGATCGCCTTGCCGATCCCCTCACCAAGCTGCGGCAACTTCCCTGCCCCGAAAATAATCAGCACGATAAACAGGATCAGAATCAACTCTGTAAAACCAAGACTGCCAAACATGGTGTGTCTCCTTTGCTCACATGTTCAGGATGCGGCTCCCTCTTTGGCTTTCTTCGCGAATCGTTCTTTCAAGCGCTGACGAGCCTGTTCGGCCTGCTCGAACATCTTGCACTTGTCGTAGACGCTGATCAAGTTGTAGTAGGCGAGGGGTTCGTCTGGACTGTGCTCCACCGCACTTTCCATAACCTTGATCGCCAAATCCGTCTTCCGGTGATTGAGAGCGATTTCCATCAATTTGAAGCTCGCCTCCAGATGCTTCGGATCTAACTCTAAGACACGAAGATAGCACTGGATCGCCATGTCCATGGTGTTGTAATCGGAGACTTGTGGATTGTCGAGCTCCACGTACACACCGGCGAGATTGTACCACGCCATCGGATCGTCGGGCGTGATCTCGACAAGCCGCTCGTAGTAATTCTTCGACTCCATGTACTTTCGCTTATCCGCCTGCACGCGGCCGAGATTGAACAGCGCGAGCACATCATAGGCATGCACATCGAGCGCGCGCTTGAATTCAGCTTCAGCCTCGTCGATCATCCCCTTGGTCGCATAGATGGTCCCGAGGTTGGAGTAGTACATTGCGAGCGACCGATTCATCTCGGTCCGGAGCCCCTCCGCCATCTCGATCGACTTTTTCACTTCGGTGAGCGCATCGTCAAGGCGGCCCTTGCTGAAATACAACTCTCCCAGCCGGCACCGTGCCTGAAAATCGTCCGCTTCGGTACTGAGCAGTTTTTCGATTTCCGCAATTTCTTCATCCGGGCTCAACGGTTGATCGCCAGGATCCACCGCCGCACTCCCCTGCTCTGCTCCGCCTGTCTGTGTCTGTTCATCCATAACAACGTATCCTAATCTGGGTGACTCATAAGATTAAATTTGTCCACCAACGAGAGATTCCTGCGTGCCGACAAGGGGTGGCCTGGTCACCGCCGCCTGTTCCGTCAGCGCACCTTTGGGACGGTCGAGCGTCAGTAACATCACCCCGAGCACCACCATCAGCGTCAAACTGGAAAATAACAACGCATAGCCGGCGATAAACATCAACGCGAGGCCGTATCCCGCCAGACGCCCCATCGACACGAGCCTGATCACGGTGTACGACCAACAGAGCAGCCCTGCGACATAAAAGGCAAAGGGCAGATAGAAGGTATACCCCATGCCCATCTGAAAGATCCAGCTGATCCCCTCCCCGGCTTTCCGGATGGAATTGGCCAACACCGGATTGTAGAGCCCCAGGAAATAATCCATAAACAGCAACCCAAAGAACACCACCGCCGAAACGGCACCGAACCAGATTGCGCGTCGGCGCTGCTGCCGGTTCCTGGTTCGGAACGACACCCCGCGCCCATAGGCCCAGAACACCAGGATGCTGGCAAGCACCATCAACGCTTCGCCGAGACGATTGGCCTCATACACGAACGGCGGGGCCGCAATGACCCCCATCCACCCATAGGCGGTGGAGAAAATTTGATAATAGAGCCACCCGGATATGCCGAAGTAATACACCACCCCCATGACTCGCTTCGACCACTCCTGTTGCTGCGAGAGATACTCCAACATCAATGCAGTGAGCGCAATGAGGGTCACGATATTGTAGACGATAGCACCCAGCATGGCCGGCGGCACAATCAAGAAAGAAACCGTGAGGATCAGCAGAAGCGCCACACTGGGAATCGTAACGGCATTAAATCCCGTGATCCCCCTGGTACGAGCCCGATTGACCAACAGCACCACCAAGGCCAGAAACACAAAGATTGCAACGACATTCAACAGGGCGAACCCCACGGACGTCAGCACCTGGAAGATCGTCCCCACCCACTCATGCTGGGCCGCAATCTTGCTGATATGCATGCCGAGCCGGGAGACTAGCCGATAGAGGACGAGCTCGAAAAACCCGACGAACAACACCACCTTGATGGTGTATTCGAACAGCAACCCCTGATCTTCAACCCGTCCGGTTGTCCGTTCGACGGCGGCGGCTCCAGCAGACATCTCAGCCCCCTGTGCAAAACGTTGATGATAATCCTCTGACCACAACCGGTCAACGCCGCAGGGCAGCCTGCGCTGATGACCGCACGAACACTATGAGCCGGTCGGTTGTGGCACTTGCAACGCTTGCGACTTGGCCCGGGCGATATAGAGCAACCCATCGGCCATGGAATAGTTAAACGGTAATTCGCACACCACTTCGCTGATTTTTTCGTAGACCTGCTGATAGAGCTGCTCGGACTGAGCAGGCGTCATACCTTCCTGCACTTCAAAAAAGAAGCCCAGGCTGAGGTCTTCGGTCGCCGGCCGCATGATACGCCTGATCCCGTAACTCCCCGGATCACTCATGATCGGCGCCTCTTTCTCCAGATCGAACAGACAGGGCTGACAGGAGAATCCATAGGATTCATGGAGCTTCTTATTCCCCACCACGAAGTTCATGGTCTCAAGCGCTTCTTCCTCTTTCTCCGTGGGGAACCCGACGATCACATAACAATGCACGGCAATCCCAAGATCGACGCAGTCATCGACGATTCGGCGAACGGATTCCTGCTTGATCCCCTTTTTCATGAAATCCATGACTCGCTGATTAAAGGATTCCAGTCCGAAGACGATCTTCAAACAGCCAGCATCTCGCATCTGGCCAAGCAGTTCGCGTGTCAGATTCTTTTCGAACCGCAATTCGCAGGTCCACTTCACATTCACCTGTCGATCGATCATCTGCTGGCATAGGCGTTTGGTTGGAGAGAGCGCGAAACATTCGTCGGTGAAGAAAAATGATTGCGCGCCATAGCGTTCTTTCAACCAAACCAGATCGTCCACCGTCTTACCCGGATCACGCTGTCTGAAGTTCTGGTGATCCAACGTGAGGGCGCAGAACGCGCAATCTTTGTAGTAGCAGCCACGTGAAAATTGGACTGGCAGGACAGGCTCTGGAGACAAATACAGATCCAGTGGAAAGCCGTCGTAATTGGGCGCGGTAAGCTGATTGATATTTTCGGAATAAAAGGGCTGATTAACAGTAATTTTGCCGTTCTGGCGATAAATCAGATTCGGAACCTTGCTGAAATCCCGCTTGCCGTCCATCTGGTGTACCAGCTCCAGCAGAGCGGTTTCGCCTTCAAACACGACGAAGTCATCAACCAGATCGAACAGCCAAGGGCAACGCCGAAGATTATCGACCAGCCGGGTAAAGATACTTCCGCCAACCGTCACATGCAGTTCCGGCGCATGCTCCTTGATCAGTCGGCACAGCGTAAGACCGGGAATAATTTGCGAGGTCGCGGTAATCGAGACACCGACCAGATCGGGGCGATCAGCCAAAATGGACGGCAACACATGTTCGCGGAAGAGGCTGATATAGGGATTCTGCCCTTCGTCGCGAATGGCCTTGATCAGGTCCTTCGACGAGTAGATCGAATAGTCGCCGAATTGGTTATCGACCACGGTCATCCGAGTCGGAAAATACAGAGAGGACAATACCTCGAGCCATTTATCGATCAGAAAGAGGCTATTGCGGTAGGCCTCAATATCGTAAAATCCTTCTCCCCGCAGCGTCTCTTTTGCCAACTCAATTCGCTCGAACAAATACGGAAACCGGTCCAGCGATTCGATCACACGAGCCAGCTGCTCCGCACTCCCGGGCCCGGTCTCTCCGGTACGCTCCCGCTCGAGATTCTTCTGCTTGGCAACGAGTTGCTGATAGAGGTCATGCGCAAAGGACTGCGTCAGCACCTTGTCCAGCAACTCAATACCGAGATCGCGCTGCGAGACGTCCCTCACGCCAGCCTGAGTGAGGAATCCGGTCAATGATGGAAGACTGAGGTAGGGCTGAGACGGGTGCCACGTAGGAGGAAACAGGAGTGAAACTTTCATAGGATTATCTTTATATTAAGCAGGAAAATCAGTGTTTTCAGAAGAGTTGCACCGTATCGGTTTATACACTCCGCTCAAGTCCGAATGCAACCCTCCGCCTCTCGCAGTGCGAGAAATTTAGATCACTCAGCGGGAAACATTCTCTCCCTCCAAATGCACGAAGGCCCCGAGTCACTTTGCCATTTCTGGCAACGACTCGGGGCCCTCTTGCTACGAATCTGAAACTCTGTTCCTGCCCAACACAGGAGCAGGATCGGCCACGTCAGGCCACTTAGCTCACGGCAATTTCAGCGTGAACCAGGTGGAGAGCGCCTTCATACCGTTACGCTCGATGTTGGAACCATCCCAGATTGCGAAAGCGATTGGCACCGAAGCGCCCGCCTTGAACTGGGTGTCGTTCGCATCGCCGGTCTCCAGCGAGCGCTTGACGACCACACGCCAGGTTGGGCCGGTGTATCCACCGCCCTTGAGGGACCCGGACGGCTCCCACACACCATTGCCGATCACATCTTGATGGGCTTGAGTGGTCAAGGTGCTAAACCCGTTCGCATTCAGATCCTCGACGGAGCTGACGCGCAAGGTTGGGTCAGACATGATATTGCCGGACCAAATACCGGAATTGAATGGGCCAAGGCTCCGGCCGATACGATCCGGATAGGTGACTCCACCTGCCGGCTCTTCGAAATAGTAATCCCAGAAGATGCCAGGGTACTGGTCATCCACATCCCACATACCAGCGCTATCCTTGCCGAGATCCTTCTGCCACTCGGCGTTCCAACGCCAGATATTGACCGTCCCACCGGACTGGCCCATACACTGGAATGGCGGGGCGCCCGCAGTGTTGACCGGGAACATGACAGCGGCTTGGTCGCGAAAATCCTGCGGACCGATTGCCGTGTCGTTCTTGGTCTGGTCGCTCCAATCGAGGCGCAACCCCAATTCCTTCCCATTGCTGACCGCCTTCACAAACACCGACTTCACCGAAATGTTCGGGTGCATCGGAGTCGTAATGGTCTGGCCGCTCAATGGAATGATGACACCTGGCACTGATTCCCAGATGGGGTTTGCACCATCCATCGGGATTACCCCCTTGATCGCCTTCACGGGAATGGTCACCGGTTGGCTGACCGCGAGAGGCACCTGCCCGATCGTCAACATGATGCCGACGATCAGCGCAGAGAACAGTATGCCAAACACCAAACGCTTATTGCGTGTCTGCACCAGTCTCATTGCGTATGCCCTCCTCTGAAAGATTAATAAGAAAAAGAACTGGGAACGTATAACGTCTACCGAAAACCGAATACTGCATGGCCCGCACACCGAGAACTCCTACGCAGTCCCGACTGGGCCCTCGCTCTTCTCGCCATCCTTCTCTTTCGTCCGTTGGTCCATGAAGGATTCAGCTCCGACTTCACTCAGCAGCATGCTGAGCTCATTACCCTTGTCTTGCGCCCCGCACTCGTAGGTTTGACCTTCTGGAGCATTGAAGGTAGCTGGTCTATAGTCCGCCTCAGAGTACGGCTGCACCGTCACCCCAAGGAAGGCGACCTCAAAATCCATCCACTCTGACATACAGTCGGCAATCAATTTGAACAAGCCGGTATCCGACTTCTTCGCCAGCATCCGACAGAACAACGGAACCCATCGGCCGATGTGATTCTTGATGAACTTCTTTTGCGCATCGACCACGATCTCGGTCTTGTCGATACCATCATGGCAACGCGAATAGGACTCTTTATAGGTCAGAAAATGCATGAACTCGAGCTCGACACTCAGGTGATCCAGACGCTCATGCACGTCTTTCGAGAGTTCGACTCCAAAAGCTTTGTAAAAACCTGCAATATCCCCCATCACATGGGATTGCGCAAAGACGTGATCATTCCCGAAAAGCGTCTCGTAGGGAGGACAATCCAGCGTGATCACGTTCGTAAACACCCGGCGATGTTCCGTCTGAAGATCGCCGATCTGCCAATTGACACACTCAGCTGAAACCAGCTTTTCGATCTGATCGAACTGCTTTTTCAGCAGGGCAATTTTTTGGCTAGCGCGATCACCACCGATTCCATCGAGCGCGAGACGCAATCCATCTAATGCCGCGCGTCCGTCTTCGACGAATTCCCCGCACTGCAAATAATCCAAAAACTCCTCATCCTCCGGGTACAACAAGCTCCAGGAAAAGAGGAGGTATATTTTGCTGCGATTGAGCGCGCGTTCAACGGCTGGCGAATCTTTTATAGCAACCGCCTGCGGAGGAGCGATTGCGGTGGAGGACGGGGAGGTGGGCTGCACGACCTGTTTCGATGTCATACGTAATCTTGCTCCTCACCTCAACATGTTGCGCATTTTTTTCGCACACTACGCAACATCTGAGTCCTGCGGCACAGGAGGCGTATGATAGGTAAAGGAGGGAGGGATGTCAAGCATGAACTCTCTCTCCTTTCCCTTCGCCACAAGCGCCGATGTTTCACTACCATGCATGATTATTTCGCGGCCTAGCACAACTCGACACACACTGCATTCAGTACCCTATCGCACCGGCAGACAAGTTTCTCGCCGGTGTGACCTTGATCGCAATCCGATCATTGACCGTCTTGCAAATCTGCTCACACATACCACATCCGACACACCGTTCCGGAGCCACCACCAGGTGGAGTGCGTGAAAATCCATCGAAAGGGCCTCAACAGGGCATTTCGATACACAGGCGTGGCAGCCCTGTCCTGCCGTGCAAACACGGTGCGACACCGTCGCCAGCCCCATTCGCACACCAAAGCAATCGGCAACCGGCAGGAGTGCCTCGGTCGCACAAGCGGCGATACAGGGGAAATCGTCGCATAATTCGCACGCGATCTGATTCGAAAAAATGACCGGCGTCCCGTTCGACAGGTCACTCACGATTGCGCCCGGCGGGCAGGCTTCCGTGCAATCACTACAACGTGTGCACCGCTCAAGAAACAGTGCCTCATCGACAGCACCCGGAGGACGCAGCCAGTCAGTTCGCACGGGTGCGACCGGTTGCGCGCGGGGCGCATCCTTATGGGCCGCAAATTCCCGCGCAGCCTTCGCCACCGACACGACAGAGTCCTTCAGAAAATCACGACGCCCGTATTTGGGATCAGCGGCCATGACGCACCCCGATTTACATCACCCCGTCGGCCCGCAACTTGTACACTTCCACACAACGATCACAGGCCCCGTACTCGACATCCCAGCCCGGGTGGTTCTCGCGGATGAAGTCCAAGATATATTTTTCCAACTTGGTCTCCATATCTTCCACCCAGGTGTACGTCGGAAACCGGCAGAGCGGACAGGGGAAGCCCGGCATGAGCATCACCTTCGTGCTGGTCTCCGGAATTTCTCCGCCCTCGACATCCACTGCGCGATCAAGGATACGCAACGTGTCGGTCGCCATTTCAACCAGTTCCGAATGGGTGAAGTAGCTCGTCTGCCACAACCCTTCGAAGACGGATTTCAACTGAGCCGGTGGAATCTTGCGATACCACGACCGAAACTCCTTGAATCGATCTTCCTTCTGGAGCATCGGCTCCTTCCCTAAAACAATCAAGCGGCTGTCGACGCTGATATTCCAGAGAATACGATAGCGGTGGAGGATGAGCGTTTCTTCGCCGGGATTCTGTCCGACCCGCGTGTCGGGATCGTAACCGAATGCCGGATCGAGCATGTCATGGATGTGTAGGAGTTCGTGGCGACAGTACCGCGTCAATGCCGGATCGTAGAATCGCCGCGGAATCAGCTTGATGCCGACGCCCTTCAGGCCCTTTTCCTCGAATTGCTTGGCCAGGTCGTGCTCGACGGAACCCCACTTGCGCAACACGTCGACCCCTTCCTGATCCTCCTTGAGCACCCCCTTGACCAGGACGATTCCGACCCGCTGCTTCAGCTCAGGAAATTCATTAAACGCGTCACGGATGATATCGGAGAATCCCCAGATGCCGAACAAATACTGATATAGCTTCTTGAACTCCGCCTCGCGGTCATCGAGGGTGAACTTTTCATAAATCGGATCGGCCAGTTCATGAAACTCTTTATAGTAAGTCGGATCCCCTTCCCGCTCCGTCTTCTCAATAAAGGAGTCGATGACTTCCTGCAGTAAGGCCGGCTGAAAACGGATCTCCATCGACGGCTTGGAAACTTCTACTCCGGTTGCCATAAGACCTCACATGTTCTGGTTCGGTGAAGGGATAAAACCCGCACAGGTACTGCGCTTGACTTGCTCCCAGTCGTTCTCTTACGATCATCGAAACGAATGCCGATTATACAAACCCCTTGGCGTTTTTTGCAAACCGTTGAGGGTCGGCCGGGGCACAATGGCCCCCGCTCAGCACAGCGACGAGGCACAAATTTTTATGAGCAATCAAACGACAGCGCCCCTGACCACTCCTGCAACAGGACAACCGACCAGCCAGAGCGGAACCCCACAGCCCCCGCCCGTGGACCATTTAGCATATTGGAAAGCGGGGTTTCGTGAACTGAAGACGTTTCGAGGACACTCGCACGGCGTGTGGTCCGTCGCCTACGCTCCCGATGGTCAGACGATTGTCAGCGGCGGCGTCGACCGCTACGTCCGCGTCTGGGACATTGAAACCGGGCGACTCCTGCGTTCCTTAAGAGGCCACACCGCCGATATTCGCGCCCTGGTCTTCACGCCGGACGGCCGCACGCTGGCCTCAGGCAGCGAAGACCGGACCATCCGCCTCTGGAACCCGAAAACCGGCGAGCCGACCAAGCTCTTATTTACCCGGTACGATCACAATGTCTGCAGCCTGTCGTTGTCTCCTGACGGCCTCATGCTGGCTCGCGGCAGTCACAATAAGGACATCAAGATCTGGGAAGTCACGACCGGCACCGACCTCATGACCCTGCTCGGGAAAGACCAATTCGATCACCATTGGTCGGTCTGTGTGGCCTTTTCACCGGACGGGATGCACCTCGCCAGCGGCTCCGACATCGGGAAGATCAGAATCTGGGAAGTGCTGCCGAGCGGAGAGGAGAAAATTCTCCACAATGGTCATTGGGAAGAAACCGCCGAGGACTCAACGGAAACCCGCGGCTTCTTCATCGAAGACGATGGAGGATTCCAAAAGCCAATGGAGTTCTGGATCGGCGCGATGGTCTTTACGCCAGATGGGAAAATGCTGATCACCGGCAGCCGTGACAACACGATCCGTTTCTTTGAAATGCCGACGATGAACGAACTGCGCGTCGTGCGCGGGCATAATGGATGGGTTCGGTCGTTAGTGGTCTCCCCCGACGGACAAGTGCTCATCAGTGCGGGGGATGACAACACCATTCGCTTCTGGGACATCGCCACGGGCCGCAACTTCCGAACCGATAAAACCCATGGTGGGGCCGTACGCGGAATCGCCCTCTCGCCGGACGGACTACGCCTGGCCAGCGCGTCCTGGGATCGTACGGTGAAGTTGTGGGAAGGCGGCGTAGAGCCGGCAGACTAACCTACTCCTCTCTCTCCTCCGCCTCCCCCTTGGCGGAGGAGAGCCCGTAGCGCTTGCATTTATCCCACAAAGCCTTTCGCGACAACCCGAGGATCGTAGCGGCATTGGTTCGGCTGCCATCCACCTGCTTCAAAACCGCGGCAATGTAGTCCCGCTCAAATGCTTCCCGGGCAGTCGCGAGTGTAACCGGAGCGCTCGACTCCGGCTTCTCAATGTGCGCCATCAATCCCTCCGCACAAAAACCGCAGCCCGCTTGAGGCGCCCCGCCGAGATAGGGACAGGTCTGAAACCCGCAGAGGTCCCAGGGCTGCACGGCTTCTCCGTCACGCCCCAAATCAGCGGCACGCTCCACCAATTGCTCCAGTTCGCCGACATTGCCGGGAAACGAATAATGCAACAGCAACTCGCGACTGGGTTGCGCAAAGCCGTCCAGAGACTTGCCAAGGGTGGCCAACTTCGTCTCCAGCACATGCTCGGCAATCACCAGCACATCTTCGCGCCGCTCGCGTAACGGCGGGAGCACGATCTGCACGGCCGTCAATTGCGCGCAGAGCTCTCGATGAAATCGCCCCTGCTCAGCCCCTTCCGTCAGGTCACGCGTAGCTGCACCGATGATACGGACATCCACAGCGATGGATTCCCGCCCGCCGACACGCTCACATCGCCGTTCTTGAAGCACGCGCCACACCTTCGCCTGGAGGTCGACGGAGAGCCTCTCCATGTCATCGAGCAGCAGGGTTCCCTTGTGTGCCAACTCGAATCGTCCACGTCGTTGGCGCAGCGCCCCGGGGAACGCGCCCTTTTCGTAACCGAATAACTCGGCCTCTAGGAGAGCCTCGGGAAGGTCTGCACAACAGACCTTGATCAGGGGCTGATCGCGCCGGGGACTATTCAAATGAATGGCATGGGCCACCAACTCTTTGCCCGTCCCGCGCTCACCGATCAGTGACACTGGTGCCTCGGTCGCGGCCACCAACTTGATCTTCTCCAGCAAGGCCCGCATCTGATGGTTGCACCCGAGGATCCCGCCGAAACTAAATCGATCCTCCAGCACCTCTTTCAACTCACTATTTTCCCGCCGTAACCCAAGAATTTTTCCCACGCGCTCGACGATCAACAGGAGCTCATCCATTTGAAACGGCTTCGTGATGTAGTCGTACGCCCCCAGCTTGATCGCACCCACTGCCGTATCAACTGATCCATGGGCGGTAATCAAAATCACTTCCGTCGTCGGACTCCGATCCTTACAGGCCTTCAAGATGGTGAGCCCGTCGGCGCCGGGAAGACGCAGATCGGTAATCACGATCTCGAATTGCCGGGTGCCTAAGATAGACAGTCCCTCTGTCCCGGTCGCCGCCGCCATGACCTCACACCCAATACCTTCCAAGGCATCCAGCATGGACAGTCGCATCAACGGTTCATCGTCAATAATCAGTACCTTCAGCCCTTTCACGAAAACCTCCCGATGGCGTGTCGTTCCGTCGCAAGCGGAATGGAGACGGTAAAGGTGGTCCCTTGACCGACTTCACTCTCGACAAAAATCTTCCCTCCATGCCGTTCCACAATGCCCAGGCTGACAGACAGGCCAAGCCCGGTGCCTTCCCCTTCATTTTTGGTGGTAAAGAACGGGTCAAATATCCGCGGTAACACCGAGGAAGAAATGCCGCAACCGGAATCCTGAATCCGGACCAGGCAATGCGCCTCGTCCATCGACGTACGAATGGTCAGCACCCCGCCGTTCCGCATCGCTTGAATCGCATTCAACACAAGATTCATCAGCACCTGCTCCATCATATGCCGATCGATCATCAGCTCGGGAAGATCGGGCGAGAGGGCCGTCTCCAACTGCACCCGGTGGGGAACAAACAAATGGTCCGTCAGCAGTAACACCCGATTGACGACTTGATTGATATCGGCTAGCGCGAGTTCGGGATTGTGCTGCTGCGAGAAATCGAGCAGTTGCCGGACGATCCGTTGCACCCGCCGCAATCCGTCTTCCATCGACACCAGGTACTCCTCCTGCCTGGACGGCGACAGGGTCCCCTTACGCATGTTGTAGAGGCAATTAAGAATCCCCCCCAGCGGGTTGTTGATCTCGTGCGCCACCCCCGCAGCCAGCTTTCCTACCGACGCCAGCTTCTCGGAGTTTCTAATTTGTTGCTCGAGCTTCTTCGTGTCCGTCATATCGCGGGCGATCCCGAGCACCCCCAGAATCTCCCCCTCCACGCCGTGAAGCGGTGACACGCTGACCATCACGGAGCGCGGCTCGCCGGATTTCGTCAACACTTCGACCTCATAGACCTGCTTCATCCCGATATCCAGCGTCGATTTCAACCGACGCCCCCGATGTCGCTTCGAGAGCAAGCCCAGATACGGACGCCCCAACAGATCCTCCTTGGCATATCCCCACGCCAAAATCTTGCTGTTCACATACGTGAAACACTGCTCCCGATCGAGCGTGTAAATGACGTCATTGGCATTCTCCAGGAGGTTCTCAAGGTATTGCTTGGTCTCTTCGATCTCACGGGTGCGCTCGCTGACCTTCGCTTCCAGCTCCTGCTGGTAGGTATGCATCTGCCGTTCAAGCCGTTTCCGGTCGGTGATGTCGCGAAGTTGAACCATCACCCACGTATGGTCGCTGCCGCGCACCAAAATCAGGTCCATTTCCACCGGCGTTTTCCTGCCGGTGGCATCGCACACAGTGATTTCCTGAGTCGGCACCTGGCGCTCACCTGCACGGATCTTTTCCAGCAGCACTCGCATCTCATCATGGTGGACCGGCTCGACCACGTTGAGAATACTGCTTCCGACGACCTGTTGCTCCGAGTAGCCCAACGCCTGCTCTTCCCGTTTGTTGACGGCGACAATCACGCCGTCTTCTCCCACCATGAACACTGAATCCGCCACCAAATCGAACAGCGCCTTGTAGCGTTCTTGCGAGGCCACCAGTTGCTGCGTACGCTCGTTGACCGCTAGTTCGAGTCTGGTCGTGTACTGATGGATTTGCTGCTCCAGCAGGCGCCGTTCCGTGACATCGCGGACAAACGCGCGCGAGTGGACCAGGCCGCCACCGCTTTCAAACAACGCCGTGGCATGAATTTCCACATCGATCGGATGGCCGTCCCCAGCCACGAACACTGTTTCTATCGTGCTGCGCCCTTGCGAGACCAATCGCTCCAGATAAGCCAACACCTCCGTCTCACGACCCTTGGGAACGAGATCCCAGAGACGCATTTGCAACATCTCTTCCAGGGTGTACCCGAGCTTGTCCAGACCGGTCTTGTTCACATGGACAAACTGGCCGGTCTTATTCAGCTGATAGATCATCTCCGGGGAATGCTCAATGAGATCGCGATATCGCTCCTCCAGCCGACGGACCTCCTCCATCCGCTGCTCGATCTGCTCGAACGAGGTGCGCAGGTTTGCCGCCATCTTATTGAAGGCGTCCGCCAGTTGCTCGATTTCATCGCCGGTTTTCAGCTCCAGCCGCTGATCCAACCGCCCGCTTCCGATCCGCTGCACCCCTTCGTGCAAGAGCCCGATCGGACGCGCGATGCGCCGCGCAACCATCAACCCCGTCAGCAACAACACACCGAACACCCCCAGGCCATACACCGTCACTTGCACGACGAGCCGTGAGAGCGGCGCATAGGACTCGGACGGGTCCTGCCGGACAAATGTCACCCATCGCTTGCCGCCCAAACTATTGGGTGTCAATTCAGTCCCCAGCCGGACCGGCGCAAACCCCACGATCGAGTTCTCTCCACCATGCGAATCAGTCCCGACCGTCGTCCAGCCGGCGACGCTTCCGCTGATGGCGCTCACCAGTTCCGGCTTGACCGCATGTTCTTCAGGCGCCAACACCGGACAGATCAACGGAACCCCGTCCGAATTGAATAACATGGCATGCCCCGTCTGTCCGACGGTGGCTTCCGATACGGAATGGAATAGGGTATCCCGACGCAGCAGAACTGTGACCGCACCGATCGTCACATGCTGCTCATCGTCAATGATCGGCGCCGACACGTTGACGACGTGGGTGCCGAAGGCCGGATCGAAAAAGATGTCGCTGACAAAGACCTTGCCCGTGCCCCGTTTCATCACCGCCTGCCACCAGGTGGCCTTGCCATGGTAATACTCGACCTGCGGAATCGAACTCACCACGAGCGCGCCGCGGTTGTCCGTCACAAAAATCCCCACATAGTCGGCCTTCCGGATGTCATGCCATCGAATCAGGTAATTGGTCACGATCCGGTTGATGAACAGCGGGAACTCGCTCTGTTTGTCCCGTTGACGCCACCGCTGCTGCCACGCTTTGATCATGGACTGGACGGTTTTTTCGTCCTTATCCAGGTAGGTCCGATTGGATTCGGTCACCGAGGTACGGAGGAAGGGGGTGGCAGCGAGCTGTTGCGCCTCATTGACGCCACGCGTCACCTGCATCTCAATTCGCCGGGCGGCTTCCACCGCCACTTCTTTAAAATTGGCCCCGATGGTTTCCCGAAGCGCCCGGCGCTCTTCGAGATAGGTGAGCACGAGGGAGAGACACAACGGCAAGAGTCCGACCATCACGATGGCCGTAATGATCTTTCGCTGGAGACTGTGAGACCGGCTCCAGAACAGCATGGGTGCGGCTTACCCCGATCAACGGCCCTCTCACAACAGTCGACAGGGCCTCAGCCCAGGCTCGGACGATCCGAACCTAGCGACGCTTCATGAGACTCCCGGCACTGCCGGGCCACAGCAGCAACAACGGGCTCGCCACGAAGACCGATGAATAGGTGCCGAACATCACGCCCCCGAGTAACGCCAGGGAGAAATCGTGCAGCACCTCGGCGCCCGCGAGCACCAACGGAATCAGCACGATGACCACGGTTAAACTGGTGACGATGGTGCGGCTCAAGACCTGATTGATGGCCTGGTTGATGATCGTTTCTTCATCCTCACGCCGGCGCGTCCGTAAATTCTCACGGATACGATCGAAGACGACCACCGTGTCCGTCAACGAATATCCTGCCAAGGTCAACAAGGCCGTGATAACCAGCAACGTAATCTCTTTATCGAGGAGATAAAAGACACCCAGGACAGCCAGCACATCGTGAAACGTCGCCAAGGCGGCCGCCACACCGAATCGCAATTCGAAGCGGATCGCAATGTAGATGACGATCCCGACGAACGAAATCAGGACCGCGATCATGGCATCTTCCTGGAGCTTCTTCCCGATCGTCGGGCCGATTTCCATGCTCGAATCCACCACAAACTTGTTGGCGGGAAATTCCTTGCTGAACACCGCCACGACCCGTTCGGCGACTTTCTCCTCAATCGTCGTCGACGCCTTCACGCGAATGAGCAACTTGTTATCTTGCGTAAATTCTTGCAGCTCCGCGGACCCCAAACCGTTGGTTTCCAGCGCACGCCGCGCCTCGTCGATCCGGATCGCCTGATCGAACTTCAACTGCACCGCCGTTCCACCGGCAAAATCGATTCCTAGATTCGCCGCGCCACGCGCGATTTGCAACACTGCGATGAGCCCAAGCAAGGCCAGGAGGCCGGAAATCACAAATGTGATGGACCGCTTCCCCATGAAATCAATATTCGTCTTCCCCAAAATCTCGAACATGCCGGCTCCTTCCTGGCAGGATATTGGAAACGCCCACCAGCGTCGTTCTTGCGTCGCTCAGAGGTCCACGTACACCACACCGTACGCGTCACGTCCTCACTCGCTGCGGCCTCGCTGGACGGCCTGTTCACACATCCTGTGAGTACTGTTGCGTTGTCTCCGATAGAGAGCGGTTCCGCTGTCCCATGACCAGCGCGAACGATTACCACTCCACTAGATACTAAGCTGCTCAATTTTTCTGCGTTGATTGAACAGGTCGAACACCACTTTGGTCCCGACCAGTGCCGTAAACAGATTGATCGCGATACCGAGACACAACGTCACGGCAAACCCTTTGATCGGCCCGGTCCCGAACAGAAACAGGGCGAACCCCGTGATCAGCGTCGTGACGTGCGAGTCCACAATCGTCAGCAAGGCCTTGTCGTATCCCGCATCAATCGCCACGCGAACCGCCTTCCCCTGCCGCAACTCTTCGCGGATGCGCTCGAAAATCAAGACGTTCGAGTCCACGCCCATACCGATCGTCAGAATGATACCGGCAATGCCTGGCAACGTCAGCGTGGCGTTCAACCCCGCGAGCGCCCCGATCAGGCAAATGAGGTTCAGGAGCAGTGCGAAGTTGGCAATCACACCGGACAAGCGGTAATAGATCGCCATGAACACGATGACCAGCAGCCCCGCAAAGAGGGTGGCCTTCACGCCTTTTTCAATCGAATCCCGCCCGAGTGACGGACCGACGGTCAGATCCTGAATGATCTTGAGAGGCGCAGGCAACGCGCCGGCACGCAACACGATCGAGAGGTTGTTGGCTTCCTCCATCGAGAACGTCCCGGTGATCTGGGCTCGCCCGCCACTGATGCGCTCCTGAATGACCGGCGCCGAATAGATCGTATTGTCGAGGACGATCGCCATGCGCTTCTTGACGTTTTCACCCGTGATCCGGTCAAATTCACGCGCGCCTTTCGCATCGAACGTGACGGACACGTAGGGCTCATTAAATTGCCCAATGGACACGCGGGCATCGCTCAGTACGTCGCCGGCGAGCATGACCCGCTTTTTGACCAGATACGGCGCAAGCCATTCCTGTCCGCTATCCTTTTCGACGATCCGCTCGAACAGAATTTGGTCGCCTTCCGGCACCTTCCCTTCGATCTGCTTCAAGAACGCGTCTTCCCGCTCCTTCCCCTTTTGCACACGGCCGGGGAGATCCAGCTTGAGCTGATTATCATCGTCCAACATTTTGAATTCGAGCAGCGCGGTCTGCTTGATGAGGTCCTTGGCGAGCTTGGCATCCTTGATGCCCGGTAACTGCACCACCACCTGCTTGAGCCCCTGTCGTTGAATCAGCGGCTCGGCGACACCGAACTGGTCGATGCGATTCCGAATCGTCTCCAACGCCTGATTGATGGCGGAATCCTTGATGCGCTTGATCTCCGCTTCCCGCAACTCCCAAACGACCGTGTTCGCGGACCCGGCTGCTTCCATCTCGACATAGGTCGGGAAGTCATCCAACAGCTTCTGGACCTGTGCCTTTAATTCGGCATTCTGAAACCCGATCGTGACCTGCGACGGGCCGGTCCGCTTGACCGATTCCGCGGGAATCTTCTTTTCCACCAACAGATCTTGAAGTCCTGCCGCCGACCGCTCCACCGCAATCTCTACCGCCCGATCTTCCTCCACCTCCAACACCAGGTGGATACCGCCCTGCAAATCCAACCCCAAGGTGATTCCCTTGTCCGGCAGGACCTCGCGCACCCACCGCGGCAATTCCTTATACAGGGGTTGATACGAGGGCAAGAAAAAGATGATCGAGGCGACGACCATCGTCACCAGAGCTAACAACCGTCCGCCGACTTTTTTCATACGTGCGCCAATCCTTCCCGTCTCCGTCGCGTGCGTCAATCTTCTTCGTCACCGCGCAGCCGAGCAATATGCTCTTTCTGGATTTTGATTTTAGTCGTGTCCGCGATCTGGAGCGTCACCGTGTCTTTCCCTAAATTGGTGATGGTGCCCCAGATTCCGGAGGCCGTAATCACCTTATCGCCCTTCTTTAAGGTTTCCATCATCGTCTTCAACTGCTTCTGGCGTTTTTGCTGCGGCAGAATCAGCATGAAATAGAAAATGACGAAAATCAGGACGAACGGGACCAGCGAGAGGAGCCCCCCACTTGCGCCGGTGCTCCCCGATGTTCCCTGTGCCCATGCTACCGAATCCCACATAATGTCCCCCGCCTACATCGCCGTTAAGACACGTCCACATTCTGAATGTCCGATCGACCATCTCCAGTCGGCCGATCCACGACATATGTCCGATGAAACTCGCGACGAAACTCCTGAAAGGTTCCGCCCCGCACGGCGCTCCGGATCTCTTCCATCAACTTCGCAAAAAACCATAAGTTGTGAATCGTATTCAGCCGGGCGCCCAGCATTTCTTTCACGCCGAATAAGTGATGCAAGTACGCCCTTGTGTACCGCGTGCACACCGGGCAGCGGCAAGCCGGATCGATGGGCTGCTCGTCACGCGCATAGCGGGCCTGCTTGATCACCACGCGTCCGAACGAGGTAAACAGCCAGCCCGTGCGGCCATGACGCGATGGCACGACGCAGTCAAACATATCGATGCCGCGGGCCACTCCTTCAACCAAATCCTCCGGCATGCCCACGCCCATCAAGTAGCGAGGTTTGGCCGACGGCAACTCGGGCACCGTCACATCCAGCATGCCATACATGTCGGCCTTGTCCTCGCCCACTGACAACCCACCCACGGCATATCCGTCAAACCCCACCGAGACCAGATCACGCGCCGACTCCACCCGCAAGCCGGCATCCAGTCCACCCTGGACGATCCCGAACAGGGACTGATCCGTCCGTCGTTTGGCACTCACGCACCGACGTGCCCACAGCGACGTCCGCTTCGACGCGTCACGAACTTGATCAAGGGAAGAAGGCAATGCCACGACATGGTCGAATGCCATGATGATGTCCGCGCCTAACGCTTCCTGGATTTCGATCGAGGTCTCCGGACTGATGAACCGCGACGACCCATCAATATGAGATTGGAACATCACCCCTTCATCCGACACCTTGCAAAACTTTGCCAGGCTGAAGACTTGGAACCCGCCGCTATCCGTCAGAATAGCACCGGGCCATGCCGTAAACCCATGCACCCCGCCTAACTCTTCCACCACTTTGTGCCCGGGGCGAAGGTACAGATGGTAGGCGTTATTCAAGATGAGGCCATACCCCATCTTAAGCAGTTCCTCCCCATCCACGCTCCGCACATTGCCCAACGAGCCGACCGGCATAAACGCCGGTGTGGCGACCTCACTGCGTCCGGTGGTCAACACACCGACGCGCGCGCGTCCGCCGGATTCTTCATGGGTGATGCGGAAGGTGAACATGGGATCGGTGGTCCTACATCTGCTCAGGGGCTGACACGCCCAACACGTTCAACCCGTTTCGAACCACCTGCTGCACCGCCCACATCAGTGCCAGTCTGGCACCAGTGAGGCCTGGCGTCATCGCCTCCGCCGATCGGCCTGAAGAGCTCACCTGCTCAGGAGAAACGGCGGTGGTCACATCGCTGTCCGGTGCCGGAGGGAGAATTCGGTGCTTGTTATAAAAGGGGTGCACCATGCCGGCCAATTCACGAAGATAGTACGCCATTCGATGCGGCTCCAACTCGACGGCACTCGCCTGCAAGACCACCGGGAACGTCGACAGTTTCCGAATGAGCGCGAGTTCATCAGGGTCTTCCAGCAAATTGAGATCGGCCTGACTTGGAAGGAGACAAGCAATACCTCGCGAGGCCGCCACGCGTCGGAGACTGGCTATGCGAGCGTGCACATACTGAACGTAGTAGACCGGATTCTCTTGCGATTGCTGTTTGGCTAATTCCAAATCGAAATCCAGATGTGTGCTCGAATCGCGCATGAGAAAGAAAAACTTGGCGGCATCGGCCCCCACCTCATCCATCACCTCGCGTAGCGTGATGAACTCGCCGGACCGCTTGGACATCTCGACCTTCTGACCGCCCCGCAGGAGGTTTACCATCTGTACCAGTACGACTCGCAGCCGCTCCTTCGGATACCCGTAGGCTTGCACCACCGCCTGCATCCGCGGAATATACCCATGATGGTCGGCGCCCCACACATCGACCAGCAGATCAAAACCGCGCCGCAACTTATCTCGATGATAGGCGATGTCTGACGCCAGGTAGGTGTAGTCCCCCTCCTGCTTCCGAACAACGCGATCTTTTTCGTCGCCGAATGCAGAGGATCGAAACCATTGCGCGCCATCCTGATCGAAGACAAGGTCTCTGCGTTTCAGTTCACCCAATACCTCTTCCACAGCGCCGGAGGACAACAATGAGGCTTCACTGAACCAGGATTCAAAGGCGATCCCGAATGTCTCCAGATCCTGCCGAATGAGCTCCAGCAATTCCCGGTAGGCGAACTCTTTGCTGCGCTGTTCCGCCTCAACAGCAGGAAGCGAGAGGAGCGCGGTCCCCTGCTCTGCCTTCACATGTTCGGCGACTTCGCGAATATACCCGCCGTGGTAGCCGTCCTCCGGAAAGACTCCAGCCTGTCCACAGGCCTCGAGATACCGAGCCAGAACCGACACGCCCAGCAACTTCATCTGCCGACCCGCATCGTTCACGTAATACTCACTGACGACATCGTGCCCGGTCGCGCGTAAGAGACGGACCAAGGCTTGCCCCACAGCGGCACCTCGGCCATGCCCGACATGCAACGGCCCGGTTGGATTGGCACTGACATACTCCACCAGCACTCGCCGGCCTTGCCCCACTTGGCTGTGGCCATACTTGGGACCCTGCGCTTCAATCTCGCGCAGCACCTCCATCCACAGCTCTCGCTTGACCGTGAGATTCAGAAACCCCGGTCGCGCGATCTCCGCCCGGCTGAACAACGCATCTCGCTGCTCGATGTGATCCACAATAATCTGAGCGATTTCAAACGGTGGTCGGCGTTCCGAGGCCGATAACGACATGGCGACGGTGCACGAGACATCACCCCACTCGGGGCGCTTCGGGGCTTCGAGATTGACCACCGGCATCTGCTCAAGCTTCAGCATCCCTCGTTGCTGTGCCGATCGAAGTGCCCCGACCAACGCCTGACTGACCTTATCTTGCACCACACCCTGAGTCACAAAAACCCCTCTAAGTCTGCGTGGAAACAGCGAAAATCAAACTGGGAATCTAACACACCGAGACATGAGAGACAAGATCGCGAGTTAGGAGGCAGGAACCGTCGATCGCTTTGCCAATAATAGTCGGCAGGCCTCGATGATCCGCTCGGGAGCAATCTGAAGACATACCCGCTCTCGACACTCTGCTACGTGGCTCCAAGTGAGACAGGCACAGGGCGCACCCGATACAACCGACACGGCATGACCGAGCGGCACCCAACGACGTGCATCCGTAGGACCGAAACAGGCAACCGTAGGAATCGACAACGCAGCAGCAAGGTGCGTCACACCCGAATCATGTCCGACATAAAGTTCCGCATGCGACAGCACTCCGGCCACTATCGAGACATCCAGTCCACGGATGACTGGTATCGCCCCCTTGAGCGCCTCGAGAACACGTTCTACAGCGTCACGATCCGCAGGTCCTTCCAGCAACACGGGAGTCATGCCGACTTCGGCCAACCACTGAATCACAGGCGCGAAGCGCTGCGCGTCGAGACATTTATGGGCGCTCCCACTTCCCGCATGCAGTACCACCACCGGTTGCTGACTGTCGCGAGTGAGGCCTCGAAGAATCAGCCTCCCGCGTTCTCGAATCATTGGTGAGAGTATGAGTGGAGTGCCGACTGCCTGGCTCGCGTCCTGCCCCAGAATGGCCTCACGATACCGATCCGACTGATGTTCAGCCCGTAGATCAGCGGACGAAGCAGACTTGAGACAAACAGACTGGACACCTGTGGCACGGAGTGTCGACGAGAGGGTGCCCTCCGTGTCCGAAAGCCATCCGACTGCTACATCGCAGTTGCCGAGCCATGTTCGAAACTCCCGACGGAGGGTATCTACTCCAGCCCATAATTCACTCAGCGCAGTGGATTCGAGCGGAAAAATTCGATCGACCTCTCCGGCTTCACACAACAGCTCGCCCACGGATTGTCCGACCAGGAGCGCTATCTCATGTTGAGGAAACTGAGCTCGAACCGTGGAGATCGTGGGGCGGGAGAGCAGTACATCGCCGAGGGCACCGGGGTGAATCACTAACACCCTGCGCTTGCTGCCGTCATCCGGAGCGGGAATTGTCACGGTTTGTCAGAGATCGGTGATTCGGCAGCAGCCAGATCTTGGGGAGTATTGATATTCTGAAACGAGCGGCAGCCTGCACCTAGAGCGGAAAACTCACTCTCGCCCAATACAGTCGCTCGAAGCCCTTCCGTTAGAAACAGTTTCTGAATCTTCAGATTCTTGCCTTCAGCCATCGCCCTCAGGAATGGGACGCACCGTTTGGAATAAACCGCGTGCATGGGTTGAAATCGCCCACCGAGCTCAGCGACCACCACATCGGCCGCTTCATCACATGACACCATGAAATGAATCACCCCCACATCCAGAAACGGCATGTCACAGGCTACGGCAAATATCCGAGGCTGTGTAGCCGATATAAGCCCCGTATAGAGACCGCCCAGACTTCCCGCGTCGGGAATTGCGTCATACACCACGCGACACCCACGCACATCCAGCAATTCGATTGGTTCAGCAAGCACCACAATCGTCTCCGCGAAGGTCTTCATCAGGAGGGAGAGCGTCTGATCAAACACACTCCTCCCCCCAATCTGGAGAAAGCGTTTGTCGCGCCCCATTCGCCGACTCTTCCCACCGGCAATTAATACTCCTGTGACGTTCTCTAGTACTCCTTCACTCATCCCGAACCATTCCCTCAATCGATAGTAAAAAAACGAGGGGGTGAGTTTCCTCACCCCCTCGCTCCAAGACAGCCTCTAGCTTGACTGTTGCTTAGAGGACCTTACCCTTTTTCTTGTTGGCACGGCGGGTCAGCATCCACCCTTCCAAAAACACCACGCCAACAGCAATCACCGCGGGATAGATGTACACTTCCTGCGGGATCGGAGGCTGCAAGATCGTGTAATAGAAGGCCGACACGGCCATCTTGCGTCCGGCGTCGCCATTATGTCCATCCCAGGCAAAAAAGACCATCGGGATGTACTTACCGATATCGAACCGCGTGTACTCATCATAATCATCTTTGTCGCCCTTCAGGGGACGGGAGATCATGACGGTCCATTGCCCGTTCTTCCACTCTGACTTCAGGAGCTTAACTTTTTCTTCGAAATCGTCACGCTCCTCGAAGTCCTGATCCCAACCAGTTCCCTTGAAGGAACGGAGCGAACCATCCGCCTCCCACTTCAAGATGTCCGCGTTGAACTTCGCATCTCCCCACAAATATCGTGGTTTAAATGGGGCAGGGATCTCCTGCCACTTGATCGGGAATTGGAACGCGATACCATCGTTATAGACGGCATAGTTGTTCTGAGCAGCAGCGATTGACCCCTCTTCTCCGGTTTTCGGAGCCTGCTCCTTGACACCGAAGTTCTCAACATTGACTTGAGTCGGCGCCCAAGGAAGCTTTCCTTCGGCAACACTCTTCGTCCGGTCATCCCACTGGATCAAGTACACCACATTCTTTTCGTTGTACAGCGACTTAACCCAGATATCATCGATACGATTCACAAAGTTACGTGGCTTATGGGTGATCTGACCGCCCATCGCAACATAACGACGGCCCTGCTTCTTCCACATTTCATTCTCAGGGTCGTTTGAAATTTCCCCTTCGACGGCAGCGGAAGGAACAACGAAGTTAATCTTCGGCTTATCGGTCAGCGGATCGATGCCGAGCGGCTTACCTTCAACATCACGCTCGCACAACGAGTTGACGAAATTGGCAATGCTCCACCGATCTTCCACCGACGTACTATCGGCGAATGAGGGCATCGGCGTGCCGTTGACACCCGTCGAGAACGTGCGGAAAATATTCCGCACGTTGTACGGATCTTGGCGGCTCCCACGGAAGTTCCAACACTTGTGCCAATCCGCAGGCTGGATCGAAAAGCCCCAGTCATCTTTTAGATTGAAAGCGTTTCCATCTCCTCGACCTTCTACCCCATGGCACTCGATACACTTTTTGTCGACAATCAACTGAGCGCCCTTCTTAATGCTTTCTTCCGTCGCTTCAGCAGGCTTGAGGGTACCGAGCTGAAGTACGGTTTGCGTCTCAGATTGTTTGTCCGTAAACTTACGATCCTTGACCAATTGCGTGGTCACAAACGACAAGACCTGAACACGCTGTTCCTCGGTCAAAATGCCTTCCCACGGAGGCATGGCAGATCCTGGAAGTCCATGCGTAACCGTATCGAGAAGGTCGTTCTTTCCGGAATCAGGGTTCTTCTCGTTATAGTTGAACAGCGGCAACTCTCCACTTGCCGTATGGCGAATCTTAAACGTGCCCTGATTGAAATTCCTCGGCCGCGGCCAGAGCCGATCAGCACCTGGTCCGTCACCGGCGCCATCAACTCCGTGACACCATACGCACTTGGTGAAATACACCCGCTTTCCTGCTTCAATCATTTCCGCTGGAGGTGCCGGAGACAATTCCGCCTTTGCGAAACCTTCCGGAAGATCTGCAGCGTGGCCCAATCCAACCGCGCTGGCGGAAAGGATAAGGGCACCTAAGGCCGCTCCGATAATCGGGGTCGGCTTTACGTTCATACGAAGTTTGCTCATTGTTAACCTCACCACCTGTTCTCCCAGGTTGTTTGTAAGATTCAGGATTAGTCCCATGTCCGAGGATAGTATCCCGTGTGCCAATATTCGAACAAGATCACCTTCCAGATTTCATCAGTGGTCAGGTGCTGTTCCCATGGTGGCATGACTGACGCCCAAGGGAATCCTTCGTTCGGCAACCCAATTCCGCCTTTAGCGACGCGCCAGAAAATGAAGGTTTCCTGCAACTGGGCGATCGTTCCCGGATCCGTGAAGTTAGCGGGAATCGGATTAAACGCAAAGGCATGCAGACCGCGGCCGTTCAGGTTGTCACCGTGACAGAAGTGGCAATTCTGGAAGAATATTTCACCACCCTCTCGCACGTACTTCAGATAACCTTCAGCTTTGTCATCCCAAGGGTTGGCATTCGGGGCCATTAATCTCCCCATGCCCTGCTCCACGATCAACTTATTGCTGTAGGCCTGATCATATTTGCCTTCGAGATTCACCCGGAATGGATTCTGTGATGTTTGCAACGTATAGGTCTTGCCGTGCACCTTCGTGCTGGCTGGCGGTGCCGGATGTACCGTCCGAAGCTCAATCGGCTCATCCACACTTGGCTTCATGGTCATGAAGGAGAATCCGCCGATAAGGATGGGCAACAGAATGAGATACATCGTTCTGAGCGCCTTGTGGAATCCAGTATTGGCATCCAGGACATTCAGGATAGGCTGACGAAACTTCTTCCAATCCTCTTCGTTCGCGGAGACCCACATAAATACCGCAACGAATGACACGGTTCCGTACATCGCACGCACGCTGAACGGAATTGGCGGATAGATACGAAACTTCAGGTAGGCTTGGATAAATGCCCAAAACAACACTCCCTGCCAGAACCGAGGGAAGGCCATTCCCATTGAATTGGCCAGATAGCTGAGGCCGGTAAAACCAGCCACAAATATAGCTAGCTCACTCAATACCTGCATGGGCATATAGCCCTCAACGAGCCTGACCGTATTCGAGGGAATCACTCCGAAGATCATGCCGATCAACATGAGCAGTCCCAGGACTCCGAGCAGTGCCCCGACTGACATTAATGCTTTCATGTCCTCATCTCCCTTTCTTCCGCAGTAGCAACCAGATACCCATCGCAGTTAGGACGCCTTAGGAGGCTCTTTTCCTTCATGAACCTGCGAAAGGTAATCTACAAGTTTCTTGAGCGCACCGGCACTAAGCTTTTGGCCGAACACCTTGGGCATAGTGTTATCCGGGAAACCCTTCACCACGTAGGCACTCGGCTCGACAATGGATTCCATGATGTAATCAGGGACGCTCTTGGCCTTCCCCTTATAATCCTTGTCCTTGATGCGCAAGGGAGCGTTCGTTCCCTCAACCAGTTTCGGCCCGATCGTGCCCGTCGCCCCGGCGATACCAGGGATGGTATGGCAGGCCACGCACTGACCTTTGGCAAAAATCTGATCAACAGGCTCGGTCCCATCCGCCATCAACGCACTGGCGCCAGCTTTGGCATCACCCTCGGCCTGCTGCTTCGGACGGTCGGCCTCAGGAATAAACTTCTCATACGATTTCACGATCTCATCAAAAGATGGAGCCTCACGGCCCTCTCTCACATAGAGCCATGTATCGACAGCCGCCAATTCCGCAATGGACAAGGAAATCGGTGGCTTGTGAATCGACGGCATTGGGCTCACTTTGTCATTGGTGCCCTTCACGCCGTAGCCAGCAACCACAAAACAGCTCGGACAGGCATGGGATTCTGCAATATATTCTTGCCCATTCTCAGCGGTCCCGGAACCTGGGAATGCTTCCTTCTGGTCAGAATCACGAGCCGCTGCATTACCCTTGTGATAGCGAGGATCATCAATCTGGGTCCCTGCACGCTCCGGAAGTCCATCCAGGTTTGGCGCTCGCTCACCCAACATGCCCTTGTGGAACGCGTGACAGAGGGGACATTGCCCTTTGCCGATAGCCCCCTGCACCTTATTCTGCCCGACTCCGCCAAAGATGATCTTCTCACCCTCGTCGGCAAGTTCTGTCTGCGGCATATTGCTGAAATCTTTCTTTTCTTCGACAGGCGGGAAACCGCCCTCTACCTGAGGCAACCAGTTACCATAGCCAGAAAGTGCAGCCGCGATAAAAAACATGAATCCGCCAATCTTCAGCAAGGCACTGATATTAGTGAAATACAGCGCCATCATGAAGCTCATCGACGTGATCAAGACCAGCGACACTGGTAACAATCTCGACTCTTCAAAGAAATTCATCTTGTAATTGGCGATGGCCATAAAAAGAAGCACCGCGCCAATGATGCCGATGAACGTCTTGAACACCGCACGCTTGTTGGCAACAGGATCCGAAATGGACGCCTTAAAATAGAACATCAGGGCCACAAGGATCCCTAATGCAGGCCAGCCCATCGCTAAGGCCGCTTTAATGAGTTCAATCACAGCTCAAACCTCCTGCAGGAGGGGAAGGCTCTGGCCACCATGATGACCAGACACCCTCCCTCATTGATTCATTTCTTGCGCTTTGATTAGTGACCAACTGCTGGCGCCGTCGCCCGACCGGGCACAGCCGCCTTCACTTCGACAGGAGCTTTCTTAGCAGCAAGGGCCCCTAACCAAAAGACGAACATGATAGAAATCCAGAAAAAGAGCACGTTGGCCGAAATCATATTCGCAGCGAATCCCACGGTATGGGTGTAGGCCCATGGTGAGTTATCGCGCATAATTTCATTGACGTGCCAAAACAGGCGGACGGACGACCTGATGTAACCCATCAGGCCCATCATCCACGTAAACGCTGTCGCCAACATGATGAGGGCATACTGCGAGCGGGCTGAAATTTTACCCCACTCAATCGGTCCCATCTGCTTCGCACCCTTCATCATGACGCTATTCAGGGCGAACATGAAGAAGAGGCAGGACAACGTGGTAGCCACCTGCGGGACAGACAATCCGACGCGCACGTTGGCTGGAATATAGTAGCCGTAGATAGCCAACATAATGATGTTGAGGTACGCGAAGAAGAAGAAACATCCCATGAAGATGTTCCCGAACTTCGCCCACGACACCGTCGAGACCTTATTGCCTCGCATGTACCAGACGAAACTAAGAACGGTGGTCGTAATGATCACGTTGATGCCGCCGTTCTTGGCCGACATGACACCGTAGTTGCCTAGCACCGGGTGCTGCTGACCACCCATCGCCTTCAACTCGGCGGGAGTCATAACGATCGTATGCGGCGTAATAAAGACCAGGAATCCGCAGGTCAGCAAGAACACGAGATACTTGATATAGCGCTGATACTTCTCCGCCCCTCGCATCCGGCCCAATGCTTGCCAGAGATAGTAGTTGGTGCTGAGAAAGAGAATACCGATCATGGTGGCCTGAATGATGAACAACCACGCCAACAAACCGCCCATCAAGGTAATACCCATCTGCTGACGATAGGCATAAACTTCGCGCATCAACCAGTAACCAGCGAACGGCAAGGGAATGAGGAACGCCACGCCGAGCGCCATCGCGATATAACCCATCCAGTCATAGTGGGCGCGCTCTTCATCGGTTTTTGCCGACAGGAATCGGTAGGCCGCATAGGCCGCGACGACGCCGCCGCCAAATGCCATATTACCCAAGATTCGGTGCAGATTGAGCGGATTCCACAAGGCCGTGTGGATCACGTGCCAAATGTTCCCCAGGTACCGTCCCTGCTCATCGACTCCGGCAGGTGACATCATGAAACCAATCCATGAGTTCGCCAGGAACATCAGGATAGTACCAATGACGTTGAGGACAACGGACATGCTGAGGTGAATCCACTTCAGGAATCCCTCCTTCATCTTGTCCCAGCCATAGTAATAGATGTACAGCGTCCCACTCTCCGCCACGAACATCAATGCATAGATATGCATGACCGGCCTAAAGATACCCGAGAGGTATTGGAAAAAGGCAGGGTAGAGCGTGAGGAAGGTGAAGATCAGAATGCCGCCCAGAATAGCCGTCAACGAGTAGGCCGTCAGACTGATCTTAATAAAGTCGTAGGCCAGCTGATCGTAGCGCTTAGCCATGGCCTTATCCTTGGTGACGACCCCCATGAATTCGATGACCATACAGAAAATAGGAACAGCCAACACGAAGCTGCCGTAGTAAAGATGCTGCTGGTTAGCAAACCAGAGCAGGACGCGACTCTCAAAGTTGTACCGCGGATAGTCCTTGTCGCTATCCGTGGTTTTCGGAGCCGGCGGACCCGAGACAATGCCCTCCGTCTTGTAATAAACGTCCTTACCCTTCTCAACCTTCTTTGCGTCACCACCCTCCGCCTTCACGCCAGCGGCAGGAGCGCCACCGTCGCTAGCAAGAGCAGGGATCGCAACCAGAATAGGCATGAGGAGGAGGCCGATCATTGCGCACAGCGCCATGATCGACATCAACTTCGTGCGGGTTACAGAGCCCATGAGTTACCTCCTTGATACATCGCGTATGTGAACAACAACTTCAAACCCCTCCCCGTCGGAACATTACTTCCGAAGGAGATACCAAAAGTCCAAGCCCTGCGCGTCCATCAAAAAGTGGTCAACAGCCGCAAAAAACGAGACGCAGATCACTACCGATACGACGACGTACACAATTGTTTGGCCCATCTCAAACCCCCCTCAACAAGATGAACAAATTCCCAGGCCAGAATACTGGATCAGCATGGGCACTGAATGCCGCCAAACCAGTAGAAAAACCAAAGACCGACTGCCAGGGTGATGTAGAAAATCATTTTGCCGATCTTAACCTTGACGTCATCCTGAGCAGCTTCCATCATGATTCTCCCCAACGGTTTAAGTACGTATTTTGAATTGACACACCAGCGACGCTGTGTTAATCAAAATCCCTCACGCACATGATTTTTAAAGGGATTTTTATGGCTAAAAATTCAAAAGTGTTCGACATTATAGTTTTGGCTGGAATGGTTGTCAATATCATTTTGGCCGTGTTTCTGATCCTCTACTACTTTGATTTCCTATGATTTTCTCCGCGGCTGGTCCTGCTCCAGACTGGGTAGTTCCCACACTCGATTGAGCACATCGAAAGCCGATGGTTTCATCCCGAAAGTCCGCCATCATCTTGCTGCGTGCGGTGATGCGTAAATCGGACCCTGCGCTGGTATAGGCCGCCCCTCGCAACACCTTATAGGTTCCGTACTCAGGACTTTGTGGGTTACGATCGGCAGCCGCAGCATAGGCACCCTCCAGATACCAATCACCCACCCACTCCATGACGTTGCCGGCACCGTCCATGACCCCGTATGGGCTAGCATCACTCTTCACTCGCCCGACCGGCGCCGCCACCTCAAAGCCGTCGTCCACTCGAGCCCAATTCGCCCCGTTCGGCACCTCAACGTTTCCCCATGGCCACAGGCGCCCGTCAGGCCCGCGCATCGCCTTCTCCCACTCCGCCTCAGTGGGCAATCGCCTGCCGCGCCATTCGCAGTACGCCTTCGCATCCTCCCAGGACACATACACCGCCGGCTGATTCACCCCGCGCATTCGCAGCGTATTTTTGGCATACCGGGGGGGAGGTCCGGACTTCCGATGCCCAGTGGCTTTTACAAATGCGGCATATTGCGCGTTGGTCACTTCATAGCGATCGATTTGAAATTGGTCGAGGTAAATGGTCCGCTCAGGCTGCTCATCGAACCCACCCCGATTGGTCCCAAACACAAACGGCCCACCAGGAATTACGACGAGCTCTTCTTCAAGAGGCTCTTCGACGGAGGCCGACTCAGGATTCGAGCCTTCCTGGTCCTGCTCAACCGGTTGGGGCTCAGCCTCAAACGGAGTGGAAACCGTTCCGCGAAGAATCGCTATGATGGGCAAGCTCGCGGCAAACAGCACCACCAAAAGGAAGATCACTTTGAATCGCGTTTCGAGCATGGTGCGGACGACTACTTCACTACCACATCAGCCTCGATATCTTTGGCACAGCGAAAGCCGACAGTAATGTCATGTCGCCACGGTTTCGCCTGAAATCGCTTCGAGGAACGCACATTTCGCTTAGTCTCCCGCCAGGATCCGCCACGAATCACGCGCTGCTCGCCCTGATCAGGCCCCTTCGGATCACGATACGGCGAGCCGCGATAGGCATGCTCATCGTAAAAATCTGCGACCCATTCGCCGACATTGCCCGTCATATCGTAGATTCCGTACGGGCTACGTCCTGACTCGAACGAGCCGGGGGGGGCCAGATAACGAAATCCATCCTCATTGCCATCGATATTCGCGTATCCCACCAAAAATTCCTCACCCCAGGCATAGCGACGCTTCCCTTCTCCACGAGCAGCCTTTTCCCACTCCGCCTCTGTAGGCAATCGCTTGCCGGCCCATTTGCAATAGGCTTCGGCATCATCCCAGGTGACGGCGATCATGGGATATTCCGGCTTGAGCAACTTGGCGGGATCCTCGTCGAACACTTCAATCTTCCGCTTGAGTCGCTTCGTCATTTTGGCAAAGCGCTCATACGCGTCTTGCGTGACTTCGTGTCGATCCATAAAGTAGGATTTCAGATACACCTGATGCTCAGGCTTTTCGTCTGGATCACTATCATTGTCCCGGCTGCCCATCACAAACGGCCCCTCAGAAACTTGCACCATCTCACGGCCGTCGTCGCCGACGAGTGTCTTATACATGGAGTAGTCCTGCGCCGCAGCGGCGGCAACCGGCTTAGCTTCCGTAGTGATCGACTGCGCCAGCTGACGCATCTGCTTGGCCTTATAAGATTCGTAGACCAAGCTGCCAATCATCAGGATAAACGACCCGAACACAAAGATAATCGACCCGATCAACACGCCCCTGTTTTCCATTGGGTTACTCGCACCTCATGATTTGGTGACCGCTGAATGCCCCGCCGTTGCGTCGTCACTCGCTTGCAGCGCCGCGGCTTTGCGCGCCGCGCGTATGTCCAACAACATTGAAATCTGCACGCCAAGGAATCCACCCATGGCCGCGCCGGCACCCGCCCCGAATGAGACCTTCTCAACGCCCGCAACCAACCACGCCAACAGGCCTCCCAGGACCGTACCAACCAAAATGCTGACCAGGAATCGACGCCCACCGAGAAAGCCGACGACGGCACCAAGCGCCAACCCGAGACCGCAGGCCAGGGGAATGGACGAGCCACCCAGAATCGTGCCGATCAGCGCACCGACCGTGCCCATCACGACCACTCCAAAGACGACGTCGAACCACGCCCTCGGTGACGGTCTGGTCATCGCTTCCATACTCGCCCCATCTGTTCGTGAGACAGGCAGCCGCTACTTGGCTGCGCTCACCGTGACCGCGCCAAAATCAATCTCGACACCAGGGCCGGCAAACAGGGAAATGCCCCAGGCTTTTTCTGCCGGCTCATGCTTATGAATACGCTTGAAGTCTTCGTAGACGTTCACACGCTCTTCGACCCATTCCCCGACCGGAAGCACGCCGCTCTGCACCACCAACTCGGAGCCGCTGAACATCCCGCCCTCAACGAACGTCCCCTCTGGCTTACCGGCGCTCCAGATGTATTTGGTGAACACCGGAATGAACATGAGGTCGGTATCCAACGAGGCATACAACGCCGCAATCGGTTCCGACCCGCTTGGGGCCTTATGAAGACGCCACCGCCAGGTCAGGACCGGGTAGGTCTTCGGATCCCAGTCGATTTTGCGTTTCTTCACACGCTGGCCCGCATCCTTCGCAGCGAGAAATTTCGTCCCGTCCTGCGACTGAATCTTATAGGCATCGCGGCCCTTGGCCTGACTACGCTGGTTTTCATGTTGCCAATCGATCGGAAACCCATCCTGATCCGCCGACTGAAAATCCTCCAGCACCAACACACCGGCCTCACCCGCATAGGCCGGCGCATCAGATCCCGTCAGACCGCCTAGCCCCATCAAACCCAACAGCCCGATTGCCGCAACCAACATCCTCATAGCCATCTCACATTCCCTCATCAACGTCCCTATCCCTCATGAGAGGGAGACGGCAGAAAACCTGCCTCCTTCTCCGCACTCACATCTTCATGCATCACAGGCTGCTGCCCGCGCTGACAGACCCAGAACAGAAAAAACACCGCCCCCCAAAACAGCACCATGTTGATCGTGACCATTTTGGCGGCGAAGCCGAGCGACGGGGTAAACGCCCAGGGAGACGTATCCGGCATCAACTCATTGACGTGCCAGGCCAACCTCCCGGAAGAACGGATATATCCCATCAACCCCATGACCCAGGTAAACGCGGCCGCCAATCCAAACAAGCCGACCATACCGCGAATCGAAATCTGCCCCCACTGCACAGGCCCGTGAATCGTGGCACCGCGCAACATGCGCCGGTTCAGCAACAAACCCAGTGTGACCACGAGCAATGTGGTGATCGCCTGCGGGCCGGACAGCCCAACGCGGAGGCTGGCGGGAAGATAAAATCCATAGACCGATAGGCCGATGATATGCGCCGTCCCGAGGCCGAACAGGGCCCCAAGAATCACATTTCCCGACTTGGCCCATGAGATCGTCATCGTCCGATTTGCGCGTCGATAAAAAATATAGCTCAACGCGGTGATGCAGATCATCACGTTGACCGCCCCGTTCTTCGACGACATGACTCCGTAGTTTCCAATCACCGGATGTTGCGCTCCGCCCATGGCTTTGACTTCCGTCCCGGTCATCAAAATCGTGTGTGGCGTCAACCAAATAAACAAACAACCCGTGAGCGCGAGCAGAAGATATTGATAGTACGGCTGATACCGTTCCCCGCCTCGAATGCGCCCCATGCTCTGCCAGAGATAGTAATTCACGCCGAGAAAGAGGGCGCCGATCAACAACGCCTGCACCACAAAGAGCCAGGTCAACAACCCGCCCATCATCGTGACGCCCATGCTCTGACTGTACGCATACACGGAACGCATGAGCCAATAACCGGCGAACGGCATCGGCAACAAGGCGCAGACGGTCACGAACAAAAACACATAACCGACCCAATCGTAATACGCTCGCTCCTCCTGGCTCTTCCCGGAAAAGAACCGATAACAGGCATAGGCCAGGACCACCGCGCCACCCGACATGATGTCCGCGAGGAATCGATGCAAGTTCAGGGGATTCCAGAGAGCCGAGCGAAGCAGATGCCAGGGATTGCCCAAATAGCGCCCTTGTCCGTCGACGCCGGACGGCGCCATCATGAAGGCTGACCAGGCATTGGCCAACAACAGCAGCGAGGTACCGAATACCACCGCCAGCACGCCGATCGACAGGTGCATCCATTTCGACTCCGACGCCGCCATATAATCCCAACTGTAGTAGTAGGCGATCGTCAGAAAGGTCGTCCCGACGAACACCAGCGCATACAGGGGCATCATGACCTTGAAGGTGCCCCCCATGTACTGCATGAAGCTGGGATACAACATGATAAACATCGTCAGCATCACGCTCCCGACCGCCGCGGTCACGGACAAAGCAAGCAACGCCACTTTCAGCAGATCTTGCGCCAACCCGTCATAACGCAAGGCCATCGCGGGATTCTTCGCGACCAACCCCAGAAACTCCAAGAGGACGCAAAAAATCGGCAGAGCCAGGACAAAACCTCCGAAGTAGGTATGCTGCTGAATGATAAACCACATCAACAACCGGCTATCGAGTGACCCGACCTGCGGGTAGTGGTTCTCATTCGCCGTCGGCGCCGAAGGACCGTCGGGCACACCAGGCGTATGGAAATAGACATCTGCGGCGGGGTCGGCGGCGACCAGCGTGGGCGGACTCAGCAGCAGCACACTCGCGGCCACCAGCAATCCGACTACCAGCAACAGAATCACGGCAGGAATCGACAGGCGTTTGATCATGACGACGCTCTCTGGCTGCTCTTCTCAAAGACAGCCGCAGATCCACTCAATGCCGTACCAGCCGTAGCTTCGCGAGACTTGCCGAGAATGCCCATGACGAATGGGCAGCGCAATAACGCGCTGGGCACTCCTCCAGGCTGACGATTCTCAATATCCCGCCGATGTCCCAGGTAGTAGCAGTACAGCGCCATCACGCCGCCGACGAGGCCGGCGACGCCAGCGAAGAGTCCGGATGAACTCATCGGCTGTTTCAACACATACAGACACGCTCCGACCAATACCAGATAGTAGGTCGAGGCAAAGGCCAGCCCGGGCCACCACCAAAACTTTACTAATTCACCCCAGCGGGTCGAGGACAATCCGGCCATCCAGGGCGCCCCGTTTCCTTGCCCAGCGAAAAACGCCAGCAGGCCGATCGTTCCTGCTGCCAGCGTCACCACAGCACCCTGCGCCAATACGGCCATGTCGCCGCTGAAGAGCGCCCCCAGGAGCATCGAGAACCCTACGCAACTGACCGCTCCAGCGGCCACCCACCCCGCCAGTGCCGGCGTCACTCGCGCCAACAGCGCACGAAGCCCGGCGCCATCGGGAAACGTCATGAACGGCCGCCCATTGGCTTCAAGCCATCGAACGTAGCCGATCTCGAATGCGTCGCGCGCGACCGCCGTACTCGGAATAATCATGGCCATCATGGCCGGCCCATCGGGATGTTGGGCATAGTCATATCCGACCAGCCAGAGCAGCGCCAACACAAGCAGCGACAACTGCACGCCGTACACAAAGCCGATCCAGGCGAGAATCCATCCGATACGCCGGGCGCCATCCGCACGCACCAATTGCGCAAACGGCACCGCTCGACCGACGCGATAGGCGCAGATTGCCGTCACCAGTGACACGGCACCACTCAACAGCAACAGGGTCACCGGCTCTGCCAGCGACAGGCCATGCTTCGCCGCCCGGTATACCGCAAAGGCCACCAGGCCGGGGACAAACATGACCAGGCGCTTTCGTGTACGAACGGAATCTTCGGTGACGGCCAGCGTCAAACTTGGAAGGACTCGTAATGCCAATCGGTGCAACATGTTGTCAGTCACCAAACTCAACGAAGCGGGGTTCAAGCACGACACTAGAGGTCCTGCGCAAAAGCCTCCTCGGTATTTACGCGTCGTCGCGTTGAGCCGCCATGCCGAAATATCGCGCCTTAACCTCTTCCATTAGAGCGACGGTCACCGAGCGTTCACCACGATCCACCGCCGTCCGTTCCAACTCCACGCGCGCCATGGCACGAACCGGCGACGGCACATTGGCGAGGCGCTGCTCTGCATCAGGGTCCCACGCGACCATATCGCCCGTTTTCGCCTGATCGATCAAATCATAGGTAATCACTCGTTGCCGTCTGGCTCGGGCAAACCCCTCCACCAGTTCACGCAAGACTGGAACGGCGTACGGCGGGACACGATCCAGACGATGTCGGGCATCATCAGTCCACATCAAACGATCGACCAGCCCATCAACCTGCCCCACCGGCACATCGACCCCAACAATCCATCGACAAGGCCGACACTCCGAGCGGACAAACCACGTGGCATCACCTTCACGGGAGAGTCGCTCCTCAACACCCTCGGTATGCATCCATCCGCCGCAGCCGCACACAAGCATATCGCCCCTCAGTCCTTCAGTTCCGCTCGACGCTGCTACCCGATTTTCCCCGGATACAGGATGTACAACATCGCATAGGTAAAGCTTCCGGTCAGAAAGAGGATGCAATAGACGATCATCGTGAAGCGGCCAAGAGCACGATGCCGCTGACCGCCATCCGGCCAGATCCGTTGAATGCCCATCTCGACCGCAAACACGATCGCCACCAGCGTGAGAAACCCGATATAGACCTCCAGCTTTCGCATGGAAAACCCGGCGGACATCACACGTGTTCCGAAGAGCAGCATCACCACAGCCAGGAGCGCCACAAATATCAGGCTCACCTTTTTCCACGACGTCTGTAACCGAGCCGCGCTCAGAATCCGTGCACCGCTCAGAAACTGCTGCGAGCGAAATCCCAGCACAATCATGTACACGGCCATGACCAATCCAATGATCACCAGAATGATGTGGATCGTCAGCACGGGAATGAACACATAGTCATAGAGGGCCTGGGAGCCGCCGAATCCTTCTTTGCCTTCAAATGCCAACACCCCTAGCTGCCGGAACAGATAGTAGGCGGTGAAGAACCCGACCATCGTCACCATCCCGCCCAACATGAGCCAGTGATGGTGATGGCCACGATGCTGCTTAGCCTGCAGCCACCCGATGATGAAGAGCCCCGTGAACAGGGTGGCCATCAACTGACTGAGGTCGGCCCCCATCGTGGCATGGGTACCGAAGAAACCAGGTTGGCGTAAAAACTCAAACATGGGACATCCTACCCGACACGTTGCCTGACACCCTGCACCACCGCCGTGCGCTCGATTTCTTCTACCGAGCCATAGCCCCCATCATGCATCCACTGCATGGCCTCCGCGGTGCGGTAGCAGGCACCTTGTTCAGTATTCACGAGAATATGGACGGCAAAAGCCGCCGTCCAGGCAGGGCTTGTGCCCGACGCATCCAAGAACCGGTCTTTGATGATCAAGCGTCCACCGGGATTCAGGTGGTTATAGATCTTCTTCACCAACGCCGCATTGGTTACCAGATCCTGATAGTGCAGGATGTCGGACATCAACACCACGTCATAGGGACCACCCAAGGGATCACGGTTGAAATCACCGGCCTTCAGTGCAACGCGACCCTCCAGCCCGGCGTCTTTCACCGTCCGCTCGGTTAATGGCAGCGTCGTCTGTAGATCAAAGACCGTCGCTGAAAGTTGCGGATAGATCTGACAAAACGCGATAGCATTGGTACCGGCGCCACCACCAAGGTCGAGCATCGTCCGAGCCTCGCCGAGCGCGAGCCGCTTGGCCAAATCAGGGCCACTCTGCTGTCCGATCCGGTGCAACACGGACAGGACATTTGCCCCAAGCGCGGGGTCCGTCTCAAAGACATGCTGCGTGACGGGCGACCGGCCGGTTTTGACGGCCTCTTCCAACTTGCCCCAATTGCCCCATTCAGCATCGTGCAGGAGGAGCAAATGCCCGACATACTGCGGCCCATGCTTGACGAGATGCGTCGTGGCGACCGGCGTGTTGGCATAGAGATCCCCGGACTTCGACACAAGCCTGACCGCCACCAGCGCATTCAGAAGGAGCTCCAGCGCCCGCACATCGGCACCGAGTTTTTCGGCCGCTTCAGAGGCGGTACGGCCTCGTCCGTCCAATACCGAAAAGACGTCTAACTTCACGGCGGTCAAAAGAATTTTGGTTTCCCAGTAGTACCCTAACTGGAAAACTTCGGCGAGAGACAATTCGCGAGGCACAGATCACCCGCTCAGATAATGTGGTGTGAAAATTTGGCATCTTACCCAGTTCAGAAAGGGAAACGCAAGGCGAGTGGCGAGCAGCGAACCACCTCCGAAAACCAATACGGACGCGGATTAGCCGGCACGATGAATCCGGATCGAACCGATGGACTCACTGGACTCAGAAGGAGACACCTCTGGCGTGAGACATGAGACGGTCGTGCGCGGTGCGCACGCAAACAAAAGGGGCAGTGGTCCGATTTGAACCACTGCCCCTCGGTCAGCAGGCCATCCCGCCGCTGAAGACAAAACTACTTCAGGTCAGCCTTCAAGGTGGCCGTTCCACCCTCTGCCACTTCGACTTCGAATTCGTTCAGCTTGCCCTTGCCGACAAACGGGTGCCAGACCACCACTTTGTGCTTTCCGGCAGGGACGCCCTGAATCTCGAACGATCCATCGTCCTTCACCACTGCATGGTACGGATTCCAGACAGGGAGGAAGAAGGACTGCATGAATTCATGCTGGTCGCACTGTAAACGATAGAAGCCCTGCTTCTCCGCGCCGCCACGGAACGTCACTGGCTTCTCCAACTTATCGCCCTTCTTCGCCAAACCGATGTTGAAGCCGGTGGCGGAGCTGGACCCCTTCACCACAAAGCTGTGCGGGTTGTGCAACACACCCAAGGTCGACTTGGGATCATCGGGGTCGGCATCCTTATTCTCCGCGCGGAAATTCTTGTTGTTCACGACCACGCCGCTGAAGGGCAAGAATTCACAGAACTCCGCCGCAACGTCTGTTCCCTTGAATCCATCCTGAAACGCCTGATCCTCGATATCGACCACGGCGACGACCGCATTCTTCAGCCCGCCATCCTTGGCAAGATCAATAGTCGGCATAAACCGCTTGTCCCCATCAACCAAGGCCTTGTTTGGATTTTTCGGGCAAAACTTCGGATTGGGAAACTTGGAGAACGCAAACTCCTTCTTCTCCGCCTTCCCGGCATAGGTCACTTTCCCCGAAATCGTGCCTCCGGCAAACGAGGTGAGGGGCGCAGCCAAAAATGCTGCGGCCGCAATGCCGAATACTACTTTCATCGCACCCTTCTTCATGTCACTGCCTCCTTAGTAATGAACATTAACCGAAACCGAACACCTGCTCCGTCACCACTCAATCACAAGGGCACAAGGGCTGGTGACCATTACCCCTTGTTAAGACAGTCGCAAGGATTTGACGTGGCTCCACGTCGACGACGCTTAGGCCTCTAAACATTTTTCTATACTGGAATCATACTCACACTGTCAACTTGAAATCCAGCCATCAAAGTTTCCTACGATTTCGCGCGATTAGGTAATGGCTTCGCATGGCCGAGAATGCGTGCGATCGACCCGCCCACGGTAGCCCGAACGGCATCGTCTTCATCGTGCAATGCCGCCTTCAAGATCGGCAACACCTCAACCCCTCCGATTTGACCGAGCGCCCTGGCGGCGGCAATACGAGGCCTTGGAATTGGGTCTTTCAGCAAGCCGGCAAGGAACTCCACAGCGGCGGTCGTATTGGCACCGTGGGCCCTCCCCACCGCCTTCCCCGCAGCAGAGCGGGTACCAGGGTCATTGTTTTGTGCCAGCTGGTACAAATCAGATGCGACCGACTCAAACGGTTCATCCACCCGCAACAAGGCCGACACCACAGAAGCTTTGACCACCGGGTTTGGATCAGCCAAGGCCTTTCGTAGTGCCACCAACGAATCTTTGACGCCTAGTTCGCCCAAACTGATCGCCGCCGAGGTTTTCACGGCCGGAATCTTGTCCTCCAACGCATGCTCCAACGCGGGGATGCCTTGCACCTTGCCGAGATCGCCCAAGGCGGCGGCGGCAGCTCCCCGCACGGATGGCTGCGTATTGGTAATGGATTCCAGAAGGATCGAGAGTCCTCGCGCATCCTTCAGCTCCCCCACCATCCGCAACGCAGTCGCGCGCTCTTCCGGATTGGGGGCCGAGGCAGCCTTCAATACCGTATCCCACATCGCCGTCTGCCCAGTGTGGTACAAGGCTCCCGCCGCCGCAAGCCGCACGGCCGGCTGTTCGTCCTTCAACGCATTCTCCAGCAGGGGGATCACCGAACGATCCCCGCTCTTTCCCAGCACCTTCAACACCGTAGCCTTCACCAATCCCGCCTGATCGTCCAATGCCTTGCGTAAGCGAGGTGATCGTCGTCCAGCCTCTAATTTCCCCAACGCCTCTGCCGCCAAGGCGCGTACCAGTCCGGACCCATCACTCAGTCCATCCTCCAGCGCAGGAATCGTCTCTGGAGAATCCACATCTTTCAAGGCCGTGTAGGCTGCCCCTCGCATCTGCTCCCGCATGTCCTTCACGAGCACATAAATAAACCCCAACGCCACGTCTTTCAGCAGCGCCCGATCCTCCTGCTTCGCGTCCGCCTCGAGGTGCTCGTACTCGACTAGTGCGTCCTTTGGCTTGCCCAAAAAAATCAATGCGCGGGTCTTGAGTTGCCTGGACTCCAGCTGAGGCCCCTGCTCTTTCATCACGTGCTCGAGGAGATCCAAGGCCTCCTGATACTGCTTCTTGTCGAACGCCGCCTGTGCCTCCTTCAACGAACGCGCAGACGCCGCCGACGGCCAGAGGCAGAGAAGCGCCCCGGACACAACCGCGACGGCCATACATCCACTGACGGTTCGAACCCAACGCGACCCACTGTGCAATGCCATGAAATCCCTTCCTGGTCGTACCACGAGGCCTATCCTCTTTCTTGTGTTGCTGATGCCGGAACCCAGCGTCGATAGCCTGTGGGTTCCTCAAAATAGTAGTCCGGCTGAGGAGAGAAACGAATCCGCGAATACTCAATGGACCAATCCCGGTCCTGGCTGACCAGTTTCAAGACCACGCCGGTCTCCACATCCACCCATTCGTAAAACCGCTCATTCCGGCCGTTATAATCCACTCGCACCTCGTAGAGCTTGGACGCATGGCCGATGGTCGTGGCATCGCCCACCAATGTCCGGCTCTTTTCTCCCGGAAGGCTTGGCTGAATCGGCAGGATTTCTTCGGGCTTGACGGGAACCGGAAGAATTTGTCGGCGCTGAGCCAGCAAGAACCACGACTCGCGTTTATCCAATCGAATAATTTCTATACTGGAGTAACCAAGCTCGGTCTTGACTGCATACTTGTACTCCAGTCGGATACGATCGCCTTTTGCAAAAACCTGGGCTTCGAAGCGCCGCCCTTCAACCCGCTTCACCAACGAGGCGGAAAACTCCTGCGGAGCGGCGGGGGATACACCGTCCGTCTCCGTGGCGTCACACACACCGGACCAACAGAGACACGCCGCAAGAGTCACTCCCACCCACCGCCGTGAGAAGCTCCTCCACTTGCGCTTAGTGCTGATGCTCCACCAGCGGCTCAATCTCCACGGGATGGCCAAGGGACTCCAGTCCGAAACGGGGATTCTCCATGGCCCTGTAGACCGTCCGGGTTCCCCTTGGAGCGGGGAGTGCCACTTGCTCAACCGTCGCTCCGTCCGGACCGACCGTAATCGTCCGCGTCACCCCGGGTCCTGCCTGCGGATGCCACACCACCATCTGATAGGTCCCCGGCGGGACATGTTCGATCCTGAACGCACCTTGGTCATCCGTCACGGCGTAATACGGGTTGTTCACGGCCATCGCCCAACTTTCCATGTAGGCGTGAAAGCCACACTGCATATAAAATGTCCGTCTCCCCTTATTCAGATAGACCGGTCCCACCAGCGACTTTCCCGGGGCGTGGTTGTGAATCGCATGTATATTTCCCCGTTGATGCTGGTGATTCAGAATCAGGGGCGTATTAAACAAGACGCGCGCCCCGGCCTCGGGAGAGGTTTCATAACCCTGAATGTCATGCATGACCGGGTCCATGTTGACCACTTCCACCGCATGGCCATTACGCACGATCGTCATCCAGGGGCCGAACACGCAATCACGCGCCTCGATCAAGGGCACTGAAAGATCGAATGGCTTCCCGGCCTCCACGCCTTCGAGCAATACCACGGCATTTTTCAACCCGCTCTCGGCATTGACGATGAAGTCGCGCAGGAGACGCCACCCCTTCCCGTTTGAAATCCGCCCGCAATAGGTGGGATCCGGGAACGTAATGAGATTAAATGCCTTCGGATCCGGAACGGCGCCCGACAAGGTCACTCGTCCTTCAAGCGTCCCGCCATGCTGAACGTCGACGATCTCATAGGCCGAAACAGGAGCCACGGCCTGCCCTAACCACACGACGAGGGCAAGACAACGGAGCAGACTTGAACCAGTCAACCTCATGATCTCCCTCTTTCTTCTTTCAATCCGACCTTATGGAACCTGGCGCTGCAATGTGGGACGAATATCCACAACCTTCCCAAGTGATTCAGGGCCGTAATGCGGGTTCTGCGCGATTTCATGCACGCTTCGCCGGCCCTGGGGAGCCTTGAAGTCAAAATCGACGGTCGAGAGGCCTTTTTCCGTGACGGTCACTTTCTTCTGCAACATCGTGCCGACGCCTGGATGCCAGACCATCAATGTGTATTCGCCCGGCGGAACATCCGTCAGGCTGAAGGTGCCGTCATCTGCGGTCAACGCGAAATAGGGATTATCGACGGCAAATCCCCAACTCTCCATATACGCGTGGAACCCGCACTGCATGACAAACATCCGTCGCCCCTTGGTCATACGAATGACTTCAGTAACTGGCGTTCCCGCTAGATGCTCATGGCTTTCCGCGCTCACTAAACGCTTATGGTGTGGATTCATCGGCAATGGGGTGTTGAATAAGACACGAGGACCGAGCTGTGAGGTCTCGTAGGCCTGGATGTCATGCATCACTGGATCCATGTTCATGACCGACACTTCAGAGCCATCTTTCACAACGGTGACAAAAGGAAGGAACCGACAATCCCTCGCCTCAATGGTCAAGGGTTCAAACTTGAACGGTTTCCCCTTTGTAACATCAGTCAGGACGACGACGACATCCTTCAACCCTTGGCTGGACGCCAGTGAAAACTCATCAAGAATTCGCCAACCCGTTCCGGTCGATATGCGGCCACAATAGACCGGATCTGGAAATGTGATCAGGTTATATCCCTTCGGAGTTGGTTTTCCCCCGGTCATAGTAACTGTTCCATTTATGGTACCGCCATCCGTGATCGCGATCTCCTCATAAGCCCAGGAAGGAGACCAGCAGACACTGACAGCGCAGAGCACGGCAAGGCCGACTAATCGCATATCATTCCTCCAGTAGTAAGTATGATATCGATACAAACCGTATCGACTGGACGTTAGATGTATGTGATCATCATACACAATCCCCGTCGAACAACAAAAGGGGGGAGCCCTTTCGAGCTCCCCCCTTCTCACCTCATCTCGTGAGAGATGCGATCAGTCTACTTAGCCGCGACAGGAATCGCCTGCGGAACAGGCAGTTCCATCTCGGCGCTCTTGGTGCCGGCGCTGGCTCCAGCCAATGGCAACAGCCGCGTATCACCGGATGGCAATACCCGCACATAGCCCCACTGACCGGACTGCGAGTACGGCAAGCGTTGGTTGCTGTACACATAGTCGCCCGGCAGACGATACATGCCACCCGCCGAGGGGAGGAACGCATCGATCGTCTCGGAACCAGAGAACTCGACGACACTGATCAGGTCAGCGCCACGCATGAACGGCTCGATCGGCCATTCGTGCTTCTCGACGCTGAACATGCCGTTCTGCTCATTGCTCACACCCAACACGTGGATGCGCACCGGGTCACCGGCATGCGCCTCGATGAGCGGAGTGGCCGGATCTTCCGGCTTATCCGCCTTGCAAGGTTGGAACACCTTGCCGAGCGAACAACCCTGCTCTTCGCGGAACTTGTACGGTTCCGACCGGTAGTTCACGCCGGTCAAGCCCGCCACGTTCTGCACGTAGGGCATGAAGCTCGTGCCGATGATGTTGTCCTCGTCTTGGAAGAACAAGGCCACGTCACGATAATTGGCCCGCATTTCATTGCCCGGCACCGAGCGATCGATAATGACATCGGCCGCCCAGGCGTTCTTATTGGACAGATCCGCGCCGGTCTTGGGATCACGATACTTCGATCCCTTGGGTCCGACGACGACGGCACCGAACAACCCGTTCCGAGGATTGGTCATCACATTACCCCAATCCCACACCAACGACGTGGTCTCGCCGTTAAACGGATCCGCGTAGTACGTGTATTCACGTTCGCCACCCGGTGCGACCGTCTGGTCACCCGGATTGTTCCCCACGTTCGCGCCCATGGAATCCTTCGGATCGAAGGCCAGGCCGATCGCAGAGAAGGAGGCTTTGCTGTCCTTCATCTTGTTTTTCAAATGTACCTTGACGCAATCACCGCTGTTCACACGCAACGTCAGCGGCATTGGATGCGCGCCGGCGGCGACTTTTGCGGTATCCTCTTCCAGTGCATAGATCTTGGCCTCGGCATTGGTCATGAGGATCCGTCGCTCAAAGTCCACTTCGATGGATTCCGGTGCCTTGGCATTGAACTTCATGCCGGCATAGTCCATCGCCACCACGTTGAACTGCTTGACGGGAGCATCGGCGGGACACACCGGTAGGGGCTTCGGCATCTCGCCCTTATTGGAGAAGCCCGCGGGCAACTTCTTCAAATCAGTCTGCTCCTTATCCAACACCCGGATGATGCCCCAGCCACCCTCGGAGAACTTCGAGGACCGGCCGTTGAAGTGGATGTAGTCACCGGCCTGATGCCGCGATCCACCCGCCTCAGGAACCACCAGGTCATACCGTTCAGCGATACCGATATGGATTGAATTCTTCCGATTGGCGTCCGACGCATACCGCTCGGTCCAGAACGTGTGGCCGGACAGGGTCCAGACCATCGACTCGTTCATGAGGGTATGCAACAGACGGAAGACCATCGTGTCACCGACATAGGCACGCAAAGTCGGCGTATACGGGTCACCGTGAACCAGGCTGCTGAAAATCTGTGACGAATCAGGATTGGTCGCCAACCGCTGTGCGACCGGCGCTGCCCTGAAATTCAAACCGCTGCCGGTGGTATGCGTGCCACCATTCAAGAACGGCATCGGCGTCATGTAGATCTTCTCCGGCATCATGAAGGAGACGGTCTTTCCCGCCTCGAGCGCCACTTCAATCGGCTGCCCGGGAGGATTGCCCGCCGTCACGATGTTGACGGTATGCGGCACGGTGTCGTGCACCTGAACCATCAATTCGCGGAAGCTGTTGTTCACACCATGACCGACCGGTTCATTCGTGTGAATGTCCGCAATCGGTCCGCTACGGATCAACTTTCCGGTCTTCGGGTCATGATAGGTCGATCCGACCGGCTCGGCGATGAAGGTGCCGAAGCCACCATGCGGCCAGGTGGTCGCACCGAACGCGTGATCGTGCCAGAACACGGTCCCCACGTCCGCATCGACCCAGAACCGCTGCCGCACAAACTCGACCGTGACGATGTCATTGGCCGGGTGATCGTGCTTCAGCCCTTTGGCCAACGTAATCGTATTACCGTTGATGGCCTTGATACGGGAAATTTCATTCCCCTTCACATTGTCGGCACCGACAAGCAGCAGGATCCCGACATGGAACTGCTTGGCATTCTTCACCGTGATCGTGTTCGCGCCCCTCTTGGCAGCGGCGGTCACGACGGTATTCATCGGGACGGGAAGTCCCTTTGCATTTTTCTTCTCCAGCATCGTGAACGGACGCACGGATTGCTCATAGGAGAATCCGGTGATCACGCCGTCGGAGGCTTGGTTGTCGAACTGCAGGAAATGCCAGTGGGTGTTGATCTTCGATGACTGGAAGTTGGTGTAGTCATCGTCGTCCCACTCGCTGGTCAGAGTCCAGTCCACGCAATCGTAGATGTTGCCGCGAACGACCAGCGGATACTTCAAATCATCATTCTTCCGAATCTCCGCCTCTTCTTCGTGCAAGACATAGATCAAGCCGTTCGGATCGATGACCGGCGGCTCCTTGCCCGTCTTTTTGGCGATGGTGATCGGAAGCTTAATGAAATGAACATTGTAGTGCTTCCGTCCGGCATTCTCTGGACAGAGGCTCCAGTTGCCGTTCTCACCAGGCAGCGACTGATCGACGCTTTCTTCACCGTTGGCATCCCGGCGGATCATCTCCAACCAGGGCGCACCCACGTGGTTCGGGGAGAACATGACACGTTTTCCGAAATGCGGAGTGAGGTGAGGCCATGCCACTTTACCGGTCAACGGCTCGAACGTAATCGGATGCCGCTTGCCCGGATGAGTGGACTTGTACTTCGGATTGTCGATCGTGCTTTCCGGCTCGCTCAATGCGCGGGTGCCTTCCCAAGCCCAATCCAACACCGTGGCATCGTAGGACACGGTCTGCCCTTTTTCGTCGTTCTTGTGTCCCGGCTTGCCCATCGTCGGGAGCTGCATTTCAACCCAGTCCTTGATCGTGATCGTGGCTGGATTGGACTTCCAATCACTCTTGCCCTTCTCGACGATTTTGAAGGACTTGCCGAACCAATCCACCGTCTGACCGACTAACTTGTCCGAGGTGATCGGCCCCTTGATGCGACCTTTCCGGTCGGGCAACTCAAGCAAGTCCGGCATGACGTCATTGCGCATGTCGCCCTGCTGAAGGGTGTTGTATACCCGCCAGTACCCCCACATGCCCGCCACATAATGGTGCGCCACGTGGCAATGGAACAGGAAATCGCCGGCCAACTGCTGGCAGAGGCCGGATCCGCACTCCGTCTCGAGGTCCAACGCTTCTGACGGCCCGATGACTTCGACGTCGACCCGGTCCGTCTTGGCACGGATGACCGGATACTTGACCGGCCCGTTTCCGGCGGTCGTCCACAGATTCATGTCATCGATCGCACGCGGGCTACGCGGCCAGCGGATGGTACCGCCATGGGGATGGTGGCTATGGAACACTTCCGATCCGCCATGCACGAGGCGGAACTTTGCCGGATCGCCCATGTACGAGCGCGGGATCGTGGGAGACGGATCGCCGAAGGTGTACGAGCTGTACCCCATCGACTCGTCTTCGAACCCGAAGTATTCATGTTGCACGTGCATGTTGTTGATTCCAAACGGCTCGCTACGATAGTTGATCGCGCGACCACCGGGGCGATAGGCGTCGGTCAGCGGGTCACGCTGAGGCAGGAAGTCGCCCTTCTTGTTGACGGGGCGAAATGCTTCGTCGCCGACTTCGTGGTAATAGAGCACGAATTCTCGGAAGTCCGGACCGGTCCCATTCTTGATCATGACCTGCCAGCCGCTCGACGTGGGCGTCGGAGCACCGGTTCCCAAAGCTTCCAGGTACTCGGATCCGCGTGGCTCGACCACGAAGGACCCGAAGAGGCCCATGACGGTCAATTCGCGATCATTCGCAAAGGTGTGGAATTGCCGCACGCCTTCTTGCGTGCTCGGGTGGATGTACCATTCGAACTCTCCGCTCTTCTCCTTCGGGACGATGCTGTCGGAGTTCGTCGTGGCCGCAGCAGCACCCGTTGCGCTCACCACCATGCTGGAGCCATGGATGTGCAGGCTGACGTCTTCGCCACCTTCCAGCTTGTTGCTCAACTTGATCTTGACGCAATCCCCCTGGTTCCCGCGAATCGTCAGCGGTTGAATCCACTGCGCTTGCACACCGGGAATCACCGCGCCCGGATCGAAGCCTTCCTTCTCGCGCGCTTCCCGATTCTTCGTTTCTTCTGCCCGAACCTTGTCAAGATTTTCATCCAGCGTGTACATGTAGCCGGGATAAAAATCGAGCCACTGGTTGAGCGTGATCTCGACGTTGATTGCCGAGACATTGTATTGCTTGACCGGTGCGGAAGCTGGGCACTTGCCGCCTCCCGATAGTGCCACTGGCTCCACTCGTGGGTCGGACATCAAGAGGAGGTCCTGACCGCCTGCCCCATATTGGTGCATCATGGTCTGGGTATTGAACATACCCGTATTGACCTGTTGCGCCTGCGGGTCATGGGTCAAATGCTCCATGATCCGTTGGTGCTGCTGCTCAACCATCGCGGAACGCTCCGGCCTTCCAGCCATCGCATCTTCGACGATCGTCTGTCCCTTCAACTTCTCCGCCCAAGACGGGAGTTGATGAGACATCGCTGTTTGTTGCGGCGCCGCATGACCCACAAGCGGCTGAGTCTCAGCCGATGCGGCTAGCGGAAGACACACAAGCGCGCCACCAGCGATGACGCTGAGGGCGCGCGATGTGACACGAGTGAACCAATGACAATCCATGGACCGGCCTCCTTGGATAGAGTTTGGATAGAAACAGATGAAAAATTATGAGCGCTTACGATCAGAACATAACAGCCTCGGCACTAGAGATACGTGTTCTGGCTTACGCTTGCGGCATCGCGCACGCAAAGCACTCCCTAGAAAACAAGTGTCGGAGATTACTGAAGTCATCCGTCTCTGTCAACCCCCTCCCCTTCCTCGCGCACGGCAAGTGGTCACATTGCCCTGGGCTCACTCAAGAAGCACACGTCCTCATCGACGCACAATATGAACGATGTAATCACTGAGACATGGGCGAAGCTCGCTGCGGGAAGATTTGCCCCTCCATTGTCTCTCTTCCGCAACTTGAGGCATAATGACCCATGATCTTGAAACGCTGGCTGGTCGGCCTGCCACTCAAGACGAAGGAAGCCGCTCACGAACGCCTTTCTAAGCGACTCGCCCTAGCCGTCTTTTCCTCCGATGCCTTATCCTCGGTGGCCTACGCCACGGAGGAAATTCTGCTCGTCCTGACCCTGGCCGGCACAGCCATGGTCGGCTACTCCATCCCGCTCAGCCTCTCGATCATCGGCCTGCTGATTATCCTGACGATGTCCTATCGGCAGATTATTTTTGAATATCCTGAGGGTGGCGGCGCATACATTGTCGGCAAATCGAACCTCGGCGAATGGCCGGGACTGGTCGCGGCTGCAGCCTTAATGATCGACTATGTGCTGACCGTCGCCGTCAGCGTCGCGGCCGGAATGGCCGCGCTCACCTCAGCCGTCCCGAGCCTCCTGCCCCATCGCGAAGCCCTCTGCGTCGCCGCAATCCTCCTGGTCACCGTCGTCAACTTGCGCGGTGTCCGCGAGTCGGGGCAATTCTTCGCCGTGCCGACCTATATTTTTATCGCAACCATCGCGGCCATGCTGGGCGTCGGCGTCGTCCAGATTCTGTTCGGCCATGCGGTACACATCGAGCCGCCCCCCAGCATCACGTCCACGGAACCGTTGACGCTGTTTCTCCTACTTCGCGCCTTTTCTTCCGGCTGTACCGCGCTCACTGGAGTCGAAGTCATTTCGAACGGTGTCTCGGCATTTAAGAAGCCTGAACCGAAAAACGCTGCATTTACCATGATCGGCATGGCCGCGATTCTCGGCACCATGTTCATCGGTATCAGCGCCATGGCCTACTACTTCGGGATCGTGCCCAAAGGGGATGAGACCGTCGTCTCTCAAATCGCGCGCGCCACCTTCGGAACGGGCCCGCTCTACTTCCTTGTGCAAGCATCGACCATGGTCATTTTAATTCTGGCCGCCAACAGCAGCTTCAACGGATTCCCGCGCCTGGCATCGATTCTGGCCCGTGACAGCTATATGCCGCACCAAATGTCCATGATGGGCGACCGGCTCGTCTTCTCAAACGGCGTCATCATTCTAGGCGTGTTCTCTTGCCTACTGATCGTGTTATTCAACGGCGACACGCATGCGCTGATTCCGCTCTATGCCGTCGGCGTGTTCCTCTCTTTTACGATCTCCCAGGCCGGAATGGTAAAACGTTGGCTCGTCAAGAAAGGGCCACATTGGGAAAAGAAACTGCTGGTCAACGGCATCGGCGCAGTCACCACCGCCATCGCCACATTGATTATTGCCAGCACGAAATTCGCCCATGGCGCGTGGATCGTGATCGTCCTCATCCCGCTCCTCATTACATTTTTTCGCGCGATTCGCTCTCACTATAAAGCCGTCTCGGAACAGGTCGCACTGTCCCGTGGACATCGCCCCCCTATGCCCCGGCGCAACATCGTGGTACTGCCGATCGGCGGGGTGAATCGGGCCGTCATTCGCGCCGTAGACTACGCACGAAGCCGATCCGGAGATATCCGTGCGGTTCTCGTCGATGTCGATCCGGAGGAGACCGCCCGGGTGGAGATTCAGTGGGCTCAGTGGGGTTGCGGCGTCCCTCTCACGGTACTCCCTTCTCCTTACAGATCGGTCTTAAGCTCTTTACTCGATTATCTTGAACAGGTCTTACAGAAGGATCAGGAATGTTGGGTGACAGTGGTGATACCGGAAATTCTCCCCGCCCGTTGGTGGCAAAATATTCTCCATAATCAACGAGCCTTCATGCTGAAAGGCGCCCTCCTGTTTAAGGACCGCGTCATCCTAACCGACGTGCCCTACCACCTCACGAGGTGAGCATGCGACCGACACCATCCCGAGGCTCAATGAACAGGAGGACGGCCGGAGCGTGCCTCAGTGCGCTCACACTATTGCTGTGTGTACCTGTGGGGCCGGCATCGGCGTTTAAGATCGTCGCTCCGACCGACGGTGCGGTCTTGACTTCCGGACAGGCGGTTCCTGTTGAGATTGAAGCAGGGAGAGAAGCAGGTCTCGTCGAGGTACGCTACTACTGGTACCCGGAACAGACCGAGGCCCTCGTCGAGCAAGGAGAAGAACGAACGGGAAAACCCTCCCAAGGCAGCATGGCCTCGGAGAAATATTGGCAGAAAGACAGCATCACTGGAGCACCGGTCGTAGCCCTGCCCGCGCTGACCTCCACCGTCGACCGCGTACCACCCTATGGCGGCGCGTTGCCTGTCCCGTCAGACGCCATCGGCCGCATGCGACTGCTGGCCATCGCTGATATTTCACAAGGCCGCCTGGGCCGCAAAACCGTATTTGATGAAGTCTTCGTCACCGTCCGACCTGCTGCAGATCTGCTATCGATCGACTTCGAGACAGAGAAACCGCTGCAGCTTGGTCGTACCGGACAATCCTCTGCCTACGGTCACGTCGATTCGCTCGGCAAGATCTTCGAACTCCCCGTCGTGGGGGAATTCGCCGACGGAGTGATACGCCCCTTGTCGTCGCCCAGTACCGGCACGAAATACACCTCCGGCGATGACCATATCCTCAAAGTCTTGCCGGACGGCCTGCTGCAGATTGTCGGCAACGGCAAGACCTCACTCACGGTGACCAATCGTGACAAACAAGCGACGCTGGACATACGAGTAGAGGTCAATCCCGAGACGAACGAACCGCCGATTGCCGACGCCGGTGCCGCCAAAACGGTCAAGGCTGGCGCGAAGGTACGCCTGAGTGGATTGCAGAGTCGCGACCCGGAGGGTGAAGCCCTATTTTATGCCTGGAGTCAGATACGCGGCAGCAAAGTCGCGATGCTCGACGTGAACATGCCGGAGCCCTCGTTTACCGCGCCCTATGTATCAGAAACACGCACTTTTCGCTTTAAGCTACGCGTGACGGACAAGAAGGGTGCGGACAGTGTGCCGGCATTCGTCGACGTCACCGTCGAGCCTTGACGGCGGCTGAAAAAGGCCCCGGGGGCGTTCTCCGTCGTGCCCTTCCTTACGACGTACCATCAAGGCACGCCTCAGCCACCGCACTCCTTCAACGCCCCTTCGTTGCGAAGATAACGAGCGCTGCGAGACAGATTCGCGCTCTTGGTAGAGTCTGCAGGAGACATGCGGCGAACAGATTCAGTCAAAAACTCCGCCTACCCTATCTTCTTGGATATTCATCGTATCTTGCTGGATACGACGACTGGAAATATGACGGGACAATCTGCGCGAGTCACGTCCATCATGCGGCGGCGGAAATCCACATCGCACTGCCGCATGCAGAGAACTGATTCTCCACACGAGATGTCATGCCGTGAGCAGTAACGTTTGGCAGGCAACATGACCGTGCTTAGACCAGACTAAACAACTCTCGGGCACGGGCCAACTCGGCCCGATGGCGGCGTAAGGCAGGGCCGAACGACGACCGGCTCACATCCTTCTCATGGGTCAGCATCTGTTGTTCGATCTGCGCGAGGATATCTCCCAATTGTGCCACCGCTCGCTTTCCTCCGCGAGTCAGCCATTTGAAGTGGCCGCCAGCGAGGTCAAGATCCTTCAGGGAATAACGCACCGAGTCGATTTCTTCGAGGCAGCGGTAGCGTGCCCGATCGAGATCGCGCACGCTTAGACCGGCCTTTTTCCATCGTGCGCTCCCTGCCCGACCGGACCCCCAGGTGGCCAACCGCTCAAACAACATCGCCCCCATGGTGAACGTGAAAGTTGCGTGCAGAATCCCCCTCAGCGGCCGCAAACTGCGCCGCCAGGGCGAATAGAAAATTTCCTGATTGTGATCGTGCTGATACATCACGTCTTTACGCAGGAGCAGATTGAGATGGTGATGGCTGTTCTCATGAATCAGATCGTCGATCAAATCGAGCCGGTCGCGATCAAAGCAATTGATGGCGGACAGGCCGGGACGGTGCCGATAGCTGAAGCTCACAACCCCGGTGGCTTTGAGTGGCACGACCCGCGAAGTCAGCAATGCAAGCAACCGATCCCCCTCCGGCCAGGCGGAGCCAATAACGGATAGTGCCTGTCGCATGCGTATGGCAATCTCCGGCCTCGTCGGCCGCACCCCCACCGGCGTCTTATCTTTTCCATAGACCAGTGTCGGCCCAAGTACAAGCGAGCCATATCGGCTCTCCCTAAGGCATTGCGGCTCGAGACGGCACCAATGCCATCGCGCCTTCTTGCCGTATGCCACCATGACATAGTCCTGATCGCCCACCAACAGATCGATCCCGGACGGCTTGATCAGAAATTCGGCCTGCCCTCCTGCCCGTTTGAGGGCTGATCGAACCGGCCCTGGAGCCGCATAGGACACACCGGCTATCCCGATCGCACATGTCCAGGGTAATTCCACACGTTCCACATTCGCATTCAAATCACAGGGCACCAGCCAGGCACCCTTGCCCTGTCCGGCCACCCACTCACAAGCCAGCCGAGGAGCCAGACAGACCGACTCTTGCGTGACGTCCCTGGCCAGTCGTTGGCAAAAAACGGTCAGTCGGCCAAGCAGGAGGCGCGGCTCAGACCGGCCGTTGGGGAAAATTTCATCGGCATACCCGTGCTCATAGAACTTTTCGCTAAACTCCGCACGGAGCTGCGTAGCAATTTCGCCGCGAGATCGCTCCCTCCTCACCTGAACCAGGATATCGATGAAATACAGCAAGTCGTTCAACGACTCGATCCACCCGACTACCTTCCAGTTGCTGTATTCCTCCAGGGTGAACGACTGTCCCAACCTGCGAAACCAATCGATCGGCAATACAAACGTGCAGACAGCATCGGCATAATTCTGCTCAAAATCCTGGCACACATCCATGAGCAACCTGCGCATCAGTCGTCGCAGCTCCACCGTCAGCCGCTCAAGTACCTGTGCCTCCAGCAATGTCTTCATTCGCAGCCTCCCCTGACTACAGCCGATCCCCCGTGGGCACTCTACGCGAGTGCCCACCAGCAGACAAGAACCGTCGTGGGTGCCGAATCGAGAGAGCTCCCCTAGCGATTCCTCCGAATCTGGCTCGATTTTGCTTCGTCGCCTTCGGGTAAAAGGGGTATGCCCTATTTGTTGCCTATTCTTAACTCTGTCTCTAGAGGACCAGCTGAAGTCTATGCCCCCCCCAAAGAATTACCAATTCTGGGGACTAGTCACACGGCCAACCTTAGAATAAGGTTGGTAACAACGGCAGACCAACCCTCTAGTGCTAATAGTAGCAACCGCGTAATGGGGGCATCATGAGAAAGCGATATAGCCAACGAGTCTCGGTCGACTGTTCGGTGATACTTGCCGGAGAGAATGTCGTTGCTGAAGGTCGCGTGCTCGACCTGTCACTTCCAGGCTGCCTCCTGGAGAGCTCGAAAAAAATGTATCCAGGAGAATATATTCAACTTCAATTGTTCCTGCCCGACCAACAGCCCCCGCTACATGTCACACTCGCAGCCGTCCGATGGGCTGACGGATTTAAGTTTGGCACCGAATTTATTCGCACATCCAGAATCGACCAAGATCGCCTCGACGAATTCATGCGTAGGCATCCTCGATATGGCGGCTCAGCAACCCGGAAAGTGCGGCCAGCTCTCATTACATAACCACGCTGGGGGAGGCGCACCATGCCGAAGCACTTTAAGCTCCGTACCTTCCAGAGAGCCATGATTTGTGGCACGGGATACTATCTTTCGGAAGATTTTCTGGGGAAAGGTACCGTCTGGGACATGTCGTCAGGAGGATGGCGAATCCAAGGTGACCATCAAGTCAAGATTGGCATGAGACTCACGCTACGAATGGACCTACCTGAGGAACAGGTCCCACTGGAAATCGAACAGGCCGTCGTACAATGGATCAGCGGACAGGACTTCGGGGTCCACATCCAAAAAATTCACCGCTCAGCGGCACTCAAACTGGAACGTTTCGTCGGACGCCACCTGTGTATACTTCCCCACGTTGAGCGCTAAGCATCCCTGACTTCCTCCGTTACTTCCTCCAGATCGCTCAGATCAAGATCCGGACGCTCTTTCAGCATGGATGGATGTAATCCATATTTCTTCAACATCTTATAGAAATCTGCACGGTATCTGCCGGCAAATTGTGCGGCACGAGAGATATTCCCTCCCGTCATCTGGAGCACATTGCGCAAGTAGGTCCGCTCAAACTCCTCCTTGGCTTCGGTCAATGGTTTCAGGCCAATGTCCGACGTCACGCCAGCCGTTGGAAGCAAGTCTGGCAACACCATATCCTGCCGAGACATCACTACGGCCTTCTCCACTGCGTTTTCCAGCTCCCGTACATTGCCCGGCCAAGGATAGGCCATCAGTCGATGCATGGCGGACGGGGTAAATCCTCGAACATCCTTATTCGAGCGTTTGGCGCTCTGTTTCAGGAAGTGTTGCGCGAGAAGCGGGATATCGTCTTTCCGTTCACGCAACGGTGGAACCAAGAGGGGCACTACAGATATTCGGTAGTAGAGATCATGCCGGAAAGCTCCACTCTTCACACTTTCCGCTAAATCTTTGTTGGTCGCTGTGATAATCCGCACGTCGATCTTCGTTGCATGATCGGCGCCGACCTCCCACACTTCCCGTTCCTGCACCGCACGTAGAAGTTTCACCTGCATCGGCAAGGACATTTCAGCAATCTCGTCAAGGAAGAGAGTCCCCCCGTTCGCACTTTGAAAGAGACCCCGCTTGGCAGTCATGGCGCTGGTAAATGCGCCACGAATATGTCCGAATAATTCACTTTCGAAGAGTCCCTCGCTGATCGCCGCACAATTCAAGGCCACGAAAGGCCCTTTGGAGCGACGACTATTCGCATGGAGGACACGAGCCAGGACTTCTTTCCCCGTTCCGGTCTCGCCGGTTAAGAGAATGGTGGCATCTGAATCCGCGATTTGCGCGACCTGTTGAAACAATCGCTGCATGGCAGGACTTCTGGCAATCACGTTCTCCAGGCCGTACAGCTCTTTCACTAACGATTTGAGTCGTTGAATCTCCCGCGTCATCCGCAGTTGGATCAGTGCCTTGTCAATCGTGGCTTTCAATTCTTTGTCATCGAACGGCTTGGTCAGATAACCGAACGCCCCGCGTTGCATCGCCTCCACGGCATTAGGGATACTTCCGTGGGCCGTAAGGATGATGACCGGCAAACCGGGCTGAATCTGTAGGAGGTCTTCGGTCAGCACCAGTCCATCCTCTGCTCGTAACCGTAAGTCGGTAATGGCGATGTCAAACGTTTCCTGGCGCGCGGCCATGAGCGCATCCCGGCTACAGGTGCACGGCGTCACCGAAAGACCAAGCGCTGAGAGGCGCATCCTCAACAGATGCAACAGGCCTTCGTCATCATCTACGACAAGAATGCGTTCCTGCTCCATGGCGATCCCTATGGTTTGGACGACTCCGACTGTTGTGGTGAAACGACATTCGACGGGGGTTTGATCGGACGGGTTTTCCCTCTCATTTCCTGATCAATGCGTTTGAGCGCTTCCAACTGACCGGTGAGTTCCTCGATCCTTCGATCACGCTCGTTCACTTGTCGCTGCAGGCTTTGAAGGGTGGCGGGCTCGATGGACATACGAGGGCTTTCCCGTCTGGAATTGAACAACTCGACCTTTCGCTCCTGGTCCTGAAGCTCCCGCTGCACCGCCTCCAGCGTCTGAGTTTCACTATCTTGCAGCGCCCGCAACTGCTGAATCGTGAGTTCGCGATCAAGCAGATCATGGACTGTTCGCTCAATGGTCTGGGAGAGAATCGTCTGTGTGTGGGCGATGGCTGGAGCACTCCACACGGAACGGATCCAGGATTGATCGGCGGGCACTTCTTCACCCTGTAGCAATTGCAGCCAGAGGCGGCTCGATGCAGCTAATTGGCCTTTCGGCGCGACCGCAATGACCTTCTCAAAATACTGGCTGGCTGACTCGCGACTTTCATACAACGACGCCAGCGCCCGCGCGAAGAATACATGATCACAGGTATTTTTACTAGCGCATTTGGATGCCAGCTGATTTTCTTTACGTATAAGAGCCTGGAGAGCCTTACTGTCACCCCTCTCACCGGAAAAGTAGGGGGCCTGGAGAGGGGGCGGAGTTACGGTGCTGCAGCCAGCAGACAATCCTCCCCCTAGCGCAAGCAAGACCAGGCTTATAGTCAAAAAAACCTGCACTATGCGAATAACCCCGGTTTGGTCAGACACAAGAAAAACCGAACCGTCGTTCCTTTCCCGACTTCACTCTCCACCCAAATACGACCACCATGAGCTTCCACTACCTTTTTGGCAAGGGCCAACCCCAGCCCGCTACCGACGGAGGCATGTCGTGTTTTGGTGCGGCCTTGATAAAATCGCTCAAAGATATGTGGCACTTCCTCCGCCGGGATACCGGGTCCCGAGTCCATCACATCAACGAACAGAAGCCCTTCATCACGCCTCGGCGCCATCTGAAGTCTCACGGCTGCCCCTTCAGCACTGTACTTCAACGCATTCGAGAGCAGATTGTCCAGCACTTGTTCGATCCGCGTGCTGTCCGCCCGCACCCAGTACCGTTCAGGTGGCGCCTCCACCTGAAGCTGCACCTGCTTCGCATCAGCCAACAACCTGATTTTATTGACCGAAATATCTGCCACGCGACGGAGATCTGTGGGAACAAACCGGTACTCCATCATACCGGACTCCATTTTCGACAGATCCAGAATGGTCGAAATAAGGGACATCAACCGGCGACTGCTATCCGACATGATCCGTAGCGTCGTGCGTTGGTCCTGTGTCAGGGGGCCTGGAATTTCATCCAGGAGCAGATGCGTCCCCTCCTGAATGGAGGCCATCGGCGTGCGCAGTTCGTGCGAGACGTGCGCAAGAAACTCGCTTTTAATATCGTCCAGTTGCTGCAGCCGGGCTCCCATCCACTTCACGGTATCGCCCAACTCGCGCAGTTCTCGCGGCGCCGGGCCATCCAAGCTGGCCTGAAAATTCCCCTGCCCCATCTCCTGAATCGTGGATTGTAGTCGCCGCAACGGACGAAGAATGTTGTAACTTGCCACCGAAGCTAGACCGAGCCCGAATAACAACGCCACCAGGATCAACTGTCGCGTGACCGATTCCGCCTGAATCGAGCTGGCGCGAGATTCATTGACCCCCACCGCAATACGTGATTCGTGCAGCCCAATGTACTGCTGTAAATTCGAGGCTATGCTGCCGGCCAACGCCTCCCGCCGCTCATCATAGTACCCCACGTCCGACTGCACCGTTTGCCCTCCGGTCTCCGTCAGTTGTGTCTGAAACAGTTCCAAATGTGCCTGTTGAATCCGTTCGACCGCCTTGAGCAGTCGCATCTCCGACTCGGATGTGGCTTGCGCGAGCAAGCCTTGGAGGCCAAGCTGAAACTCTTTGCTTTCTGCGTCGAAGTCTTCGAGAAAGGTAGCGGCGGGCACCGCCACGTACTTTTTCTCGCTGTGAACCTGCTCGTAGAACGAGCTCAATAACCGTTTGGCTGACTCAATTTCAGGATGATGATGAGAACCGACCTCGGTATTGAGCCCAGCCAATGTTCGAATTTGCAACAACGCATAAACGTTGACGGCTGTCATCACTGCAATGATGACCACATACGTCAGAATCAGTCGCCAAAAAATCGAGAGGCGCACGCCGGCGCATTCTCCCCGGTGAATCGCACATGGATCAGGGCATTCTGTAGTGTAGGTTAAGCCATACACCACTTCGTACACGCCCTCAACAAGTTCTCCATATTGTGCAACGCACAGGGCACACAGGGATGGACGATGGACGGCTGGAGTGCGCCCTATCGAGCGGAGTCGTGGAACTGCGATTGGTACAAGCGCTGTCGCCGAGAGGTTGCGGAGAGGGCGACGAACAGGTGGCCGCGAAAGATCAGCATGCCGACCATGAGCGGTGGGGTCAGCAGCAGGGCCATCATGCCGGTCAGTTCCGCAGAAATCCCGAAATCTGTGAGCCAGGCACTGAGCACGGTAAACGGCACAAACACCAGTTGGATGAAATCCAATCCCGCCCCCCGCCCCAGCTGACTGGACAGCTTGAAAAACAGGGAGAGTCCGAGAGGCGCCAGGACCAACGCCATCGGCAAGAACCATTCGATCCAGTTGTCGAGCACGAAATCGTAACTTCGCTTCAAGACATCAAGGGGTGAATCATGCCGGGTCAGATAGATGACTTCCGGCGCGGGGTTCAGGAGAATGAACACCAACAACAAACAGGCGGTGACGAGAAACTGGCTGTCAGGGTTGGCGCGCAGGCTCGTATCCAGCAGCATGGTGGGAATCCACAACACAAACCCCACGCTGATGACGTCCCAGAAATAGTGCCCCATACTCTCGACCGCATCGCCGATCGTAATGGTCCGCATACCTTTCACAGACTGCTCGATCAGGCTGAGGATCGCACCGATCAGGACCGCATTGACGGCACCCAGCAAAAAGCCCCCGGCCATCCCCAGGGGGCGAGCCACCTGAAGGGCAAGCAACATGAGCAACGTGAATACGATGACGGCGAGTATCACCACCCAACCTCTGGCCAGGGAGCGGCCGGTTGCGTGCAGGGCATCCCGATAGAGATGCAAGGTCGAGGTAAATACGGTCAACATGGGGTGTTCGCAAGGAGGCCGTTGCGCATTGCGGGGAAGTCCCTCCGCCCAGAGAAACCGGTTCCATCCATCGAAGGCGGACAATAAGCTGGAAGCTCACGGGAGGTCAAGTCAATCCACGGACCCTTTAGCCATAGAGCAGGAGCGGGATGCGGCCTGGGAGGCGGTATTGACTTGAGCATCGATGTGATTATGTTCTTTCACTAGATATACCCACCCAGGAGTCAGCCACATGGATATGAACCGGATGACCGTCAAACTACAAGAGGCCTTGCAGAGCGCATCCGCCCTTGCCATGCGCCGGGGACACCAGGGCATTGATGTCGAACACCTACTCCTAGCCCTCATGGAGCAAGAAGGAGGGATAGCTGGATCCTTGCTCGAACAGGCCGGGGTCTCTCCTGCGGCTGTTCGCCAAGCTGCGGAGCAAGCCCTGACCAAAGTGGCTCAAGTTCATGGGCCGGGCGCGGCTCCCGGGCAAATCCACCTCACGCCGCGCCTGGGGTCGTTGCTGACGAAGGCCGAAGATCGGATGAAGGAGCTCCGTGATGATTTCGTAAGCGTCGAACACGTTATCCTGGCCATGGCGGAGGAAGGCGGGGTCTTTCGCCGGCTCAATCTTACGCCCGAACGCCTGCTCACGGCTCTGCAGCAGGTACGAGGAAATCAACGCGTGACCAGTCAAGACCCTGAAGGCACCTATCAGGCGTTGGAAAAATATGGGCGCGACCTCACAAAACTCGCCGCGCAGGGCAAGTTGGATCCGGTCATCGGTCGAGATGATGAAATCCGGCGGACCATCCAGATTCTCTCGCGTCGAACCAAGAACAATCCCGTCCTCATTGGTGAGCCGGGTGTCGGCAAAACGGCCATCGTGGAGGGACTTGCACAACGCATCGTCAAAGGAGACGTGCCGGAAGGGCTCAAGCAAAAACGTGTCGTCGTCCTCGATATGGGCGCGCTGGTGGCCGGGGCCAAGTTCCGTGGCGAGTTCGAAGAACGATTAAAAGCCGTTCTAAAGGAAGTCCAATCGGCGCAGGGCCAAGTGCTGCTCTTCATCGATGAACTCCACACCGTGGTGGGGGCCGGCGCGGCAGAGGGTGCCATGGATGCCGCCAATCTCCTCAAACCGATGCTCGCCAGAGGAGAAATGCACCTCATCGGAGCCACCACCCTGGACGAATATCGCAAACACATCGAGAAAGACGCCGCGTTGGAACGTCGCTTTCAAACGGTCCTCGTGGACCAGCCGACCGTGGAAGATACCATTTCAATCCTCCGCGGCCTGAAAGAGCGCTACGAAGTGCACCACGGGGTGCGGATTAAGGATGCGGCGCTGGTCGCCGCTGCCAAATTGTCGAACCGCTATATCGGCGATCGGTTTCTTCCGGATAAGGCCATTGATCTCGTCGACGAATCTGCCGCACGCCTGCGAACGGAGATCGACAGTTTGCCGGCCGAGTTGGACGAAGTCTCGCGCAAGGTGCTTCAGCTTGAGATTGAACGGGAAGCGCTGAAAAAGGAAACGGATGCGGGCAGCAAGGCACGGCTCCAATCGATTGAAAAAGAACTGACCGAGAAAAATCGCGACCTTCAGGCACTCAAAACGCGCTGGGAATCGGAGAAGACTTCCGTCAGTAAGCTCAGGAAAATCCGTCAGCAGATCGAAGACGTTAAACAAAAAATCGAGCAGTTTGAACGAGCGTACGACTTGAATAAAGTCGCTGAGCTGCGCTACGGCGAATTGCCGAGGCTTGAACGGGAACTCGAGCTAGAGCAGCAACACCTCGGCAAGAAACAAAACGAAAACCGCCTCCTCAAAGAAGAAGTGGACGAGGAGGATATTGCCGCCGTCGTCAGTCGGTGGACCGGCATTCCCGTCACCCGCCTGGTCGAAGGTGAAATGGAAAAGTTGCTGAAGCTGGACGAACTCCTGCATCAACGTGTGGTGGGGCAGGAGCAGGCCGTCACAGCGGTCGCGGATGCCGTCTTGCGGGCGCGCTCCGGCATCAAGGATCCCAATCGTCCGATCGGCTCGTTTCTATTCCTCGGGCCGACCGGTGTCGGCAAGACGGAACTGGCCCGGGCGCTTTCGGTCACGCTGTTCGATGACGAGTCCAACCTCATTCGCATCGACATGTCGGAGTACATGGAGAAACACACGGTCGCACGACTGATCGGCGCCCCTCCCGGCTATGTGGGCTACGAAGAAGGCGGCCAGCTCACCGAAGCTGTGCGGCGACATCCGTTCTCCGTGATCCTGTTCGACGAAATCGAAAAGGCGCACCACGACGTCTTCAATATTCTCCTGCAGGTCCTCGACGACGGACGGCTAACCGATTCTCAGGGCCGCACCGTGGACTTCAAGAATACCGTGCTGATCATGACGTCGAACATCGGAAGCCAACACATCCTGGAAGCGCAACAGGCCGGGGCCTCCTATGAAACGATGAAGGCTCAAGTGACCGGGGACCTACGGGCACACTTCCGGCCTGAATTCCTGAACCGGGTCGATGAAATCGTGGTCTTCCATGCCTTGGGCAACGAACACCTGGCGAAAATCGTGGAGATCCAGTTGGAGCGGTTGCGGGCCCGGTTGGTGGAACGGCGGATTACCCTGACGGTCACGCCGGACGCACTGCAGAATCTCGGTCGACGCGGGTACGATCCCGTGTATGGGGCGAGACCGTTGAAGCGGCTCATTCAGCAGGAAATCGAAACCCCCATGGCGCGTCAGCTGATCAAAGGCGAGTTGCGGGATGGGGATACGGCAGTCGTGGATCTCAAAGACGGGCACATCGCTATTGTACCGACGGTCGCGCCATAAGTACCGACAGCACCAGTGAGGAGGGGCGGAACAGACGGATCGTGTTATCCGATGAACACCGCCCCTCCCTTCGTGTCTGTATCCTTACCACTGAACTGTTTTTTGTCGATTCGCCATTCGGTTTGCGACACGTCCAAACGATGCCCCTTGATGGTGTGAAAGGACCCGCGGCTGAACACCACCCGGTTTCCCTCTTTCAACTCCAACGTAAAGACCACCGTCCCTGACTCTTCGTGCTTCAACGACACGGTCGTCGGACTCTTCGCGAGCTGATAGGCACGCCGCTCATTGAAGGTCAGATTGCTGTCGACGACCTTCGCCATCATGCGACCCACGTCGTCGAACAGCGCGAAATTCACGAGCAATGCCCGCGCCGGTTCCTTGATGGCCACTTCAAATTGCGGCACCCCTTCGATATCGATGATGCCGTTGGAATTCCGATACAGATTGGAACCGACTTCAATATCCATCGCCACGACTCCTTATACTGCACGGCACCGGGGCGTGCCCGCTATGCCTTCTTGATACGGTCCAAAATCAGCGCAATACAGCCGCCTAACAATCCACCGCCCAGAATGGTCGTCATCAACTCCACCAGCTTCAGCTCCCATACCGAGCCTTGAGCCTGGAGCGCTTCGCGGATGCCGCCCTGCAACAGAATAACGGCCATCGCCATGGTCGCGCCGACAATAAACCACCATGCAAACACGCGCGCGGTATGGATGATAGGAGATTCCTTCACAGCTCCACTCGGCGATCAAAACTTCGGTACTGAATCGCTTCGGCCAGATGTGCCGGCTCGATACTACCAGACTCGGCCAAGTCGGCAATAGTGCGCGCCACCCGCAAGATTCGTCCGTGCGCACGAGCCGAAAACCCCAACCGGGTCATAGCCTGCTCCAGCAACTCCCGGCTTTGAACATCCAGTGCACAATACTGCTTCAGGTGACGTGGTTTCAATTGGGCATTGGTGTACATCCCCTCGCCACGATACCGTTCAGCCTGGCGGGCCCTCGCAGCCATCACCCGTGAGCGGATCACGGCAGAAGAATCAGTCGCGGCTACCTCGTCGCCCAATGCGCGAATCGGTACGGCCGGCACTTCGATCTGCAGATCAAGGCGATCCAGCAATGGGCCGGACAAGCGTCCCCGGTACCGTCGTACCTGCGCCGCGCTACAGACGCAGTCCTTGCCTCGATCGCCATAATAGCCACAGGGACAGGGGTTCATCGCGGCCACGAGCATAAACCGGGCAGGAAACCGAAGAGAACCACTGACGCGCGTCACCGTCACATGGCCATCTTCAAGCGGTTGCCTCAGCCCGTCCAGCGTCGCACGCCCGAACTCTCCGGCCTCATCCAGAAACAGCACCCCGTTGTGGGCCAACGACACTTCCCCGGGTCGTGGGGTCGTTCCTCCACCGATCAGGCCGGCCTCGGAAATACTATGGTGCGGGGCTCGAAACGGCCGACGCCGCATGAGCGGTTGCTCTTTGGAGAGCTGCCCAACCACGCTATGAATGCGGCTGGTCTCCAGCGCTTCTTCCTGGGCCAACAATGGCAAGATTCCCGGCAGACGGCGCGCCAGCATGGTCTTACCGGACCCAGGCGGCCCCATCATGAGCAGGTTATGTCCGCCCGCCGCAGCGACCTCAAGGGCCCGTTTCGCATGCGCCTGCCCCTTCACATCGGCGAAATCTTCATCGTCGGGAAGCCCGGAAGTGGCCAAACCATCCAGCGACACGGTCATCTTCGCAATCGGCAGCACGCCGCGCAGGAATTCTACTGCCTGCGGCAGCGTCTGGATGGGGAACACCTCAGTGCCGTCAACCAGCGCGACCTCTCCGGCATTCTCGGCGGAGACCAACACCGGATGACGACGGCGACACACGACGCCGATCGAAAGCGCGCCGGGGATAGGCTTCAGGCGACCATCCAGCGAGAGCTCTCCGACAAACACAACGTCCTTCACCGCTTCATGCGGAATGATCTCTTCGGCCGCCAGAATGCCCAGCGCAATGGCCAGATCCAGGCCGGCACCCTCTTTCTTGATATTCGCGGGGGCCAGATTGACTGTGACTTTTTTTACAGGAAAGTGAAAACCGCTATTTTTGAGCGCCGCACGAACCCGGTCACGACTCTCCCGGACGGTCGCATCGGGGAGCCCGACGATGGAGAACTGAGGAAGGCCGGAGGAAATATCGACTTCGACGTCAACCAGATGCGCGTCGACGCCCACAATCGCGGCACTCAACACGTTGGCCAGCACAGTCCCCCCGGTTCTTCGTCGCTCGGATCGAGCCACACACAACACGATACCGGCCGCAAACCGGCTCCAGTGGCCGAATTATAGGCAGTTGATCCGGCTGAATTCAATTGCTACCTGCACATTCCTCGCTCCCCCTTGCCCAAGCTGTAGCGTGCTCTACGCCCGTTCTGTATAATGCGCCATGCTAACGGCACGGCACCGGGGGCACAGCATGGTCCTCCCCTTTAGAGCGATGGGGCCTTCAGGAATCCGCCCAAGCATGGTACACCGGTCGCACCGAGCTCGTCTCCTCCCGGCCGCGCTGTCACTGGCGTTCCTTTTCCCTGCCCTTGCCCTCGGGCAACCCTGGAGCGACATACCGGTCTCATCGATGCCATTGGTCGCCCAGCCGTCACGAACCTCGTCGGTGTATATCGGATCCGTGATGGCCCTGCTCGCCACGTTTGAAGACGCCGGAATTCTTCCGCCAGAGGGCACACCTCAGGCTAATGGCATCATCAAGGCCGTCATTCAGTTTCAATCCGCATTTTTGAAGAGTCATGATCCCGCCGTCCGGCAGTTCTTTACCGACGCCCATCGCGTCACGCTCGGCCCTCGCGCCGAGGAGGTCGAAACCACCTTTCGTCGAAACGGCTGGTCGGCGGATACCCTCGACGCAGTGATGGCAGCCGGTCGCACCGACCATGCCTGGAACACCCCTGGGCTCAACGAGGGGTTCCGGGAGTTCAATATCGGCAAGCAGGACTTCGATATTCTTGCGCACCTGTATGAACAGAGCAACGCCGCATTCTCCGCACAAGGCAAGACCTTCCAGCAGGTCTATGCCCAGCGTCGCCGGGAAATGCCCGGCGCAACGTCGGAATGACCGTCCTGTAGCAGCGAGCCCCGCGAGATCAATCGCACGTTCTCTCACGAATTGTAGCCCGAGGAGGCATCATGGCAACGAAAGCGTACATTCTGATCAAGGTCAAGGCAGGCAAAGGAAAATCCGTGCTCAGCGCCCTGAAAAGCATTGCCGGCGTGGAGCAGATTCACGCCTGTTTCGGCCAACCCGACATTTTCGTGTTTATCAATGTGGCCGATGAACGGGCACTCTCGGATGTTGTGATTACGCGGATTCACGCCATCGAAGGAGTGGAAGAAACCGACACCCACATCGTGGCGGAAACGTAGGTTACAGATACTCGACCGGCACCACTCGTCCACCCAGCCGGGCTGATGAGTAGCAGGCTTCCGCAATTTCAACCGCACGCTTGCCGTCTTCGATCGTCACCGGGGGCGGCAAGCCGTCGCGCACCGACCGCACAAAGGCCTGTAGCGTCCGGAGCACGGTCGGGCACATCACGCTCGACCAGTCGCCGGCCCCGTGCTGCGCAGAAACCTGCACCACTCGCTGCCCGCACCAATCAGCTGACAACTGTCCCTCGCTTCCGACCAACTCCACTCGCCCGATTCGTCCCGACGACACCCGCGACACATCCAACAGGCACACCAGACCGCCCTGAGTGGTCAGACGCCCCACGACACGACGCTCCGCTCCATCCGGCGGCACCACATCCATCTCGCAGGACACCGTCCGAATCTCCTCTCCGGTCAAGACGCGAGCCAAGTCCAAGAGATGAATGCCAGTCTCAAGCAAACAGCCGCGTCCACCGAATCCCCGGCCATCCCCACTCATCCCATGCGGTTCCATACGGCTAGCCAGACTGAGATACTGGAGGACACCGATCTGCGAGTGCCGTTCCTGTACCAACCCTACTGCGGCATCAAACCGCAGCGTCTGTGCGGTCATCATGGGCTGTCCGCTTCCCTGCGCTGCCTGCGCGATCGCTCGGGCGTCGGCCGCCGAGATCGCCAACGGCTTCTCCACCAGCAGAGCTTTCCTCGCCTGTGCCACGGCCAGACAGATCTCTCGATTGATCGCCGGCGGCGTCACCACCACCACGGCCTCCACCTGAGGGTCGGCAATCAACTCATGATAGTCGGTGTAACAGGCCAGGGCCGGCGCGGAGACCAGACCATGTCCTTCAGTAACCCGGCGGCGGCTGACCGCCACCAGACGCGCCTCAGGCAGGTCATGCAGAAGGTGTTTGGCATAGCGGCTGCCATGATGGCCGAGGCCGATCAGCCCGACTCCAAGGGGGACACGCGGTTCGTGAGACATGGTTCTTGCGCACTCTACCGACCTAACGAGAACCGGTCAATATGAGTCGATCCATCCGTCGCCACCTCGATTGACAACGCCCAAATACGCTCCCTATAGTACCCAGAATACGCTGGACGCAGACGCCAATCGAGAAAGGACCTCATCGCCCATGACTACTCAGGCAGCACCCTTTTCGCTGGATCAGATCGGAACCGGTACGGCTCGCTTCCCGAGTGGTATGGCGATTCCCACCGCCACGGATGCCATGGTGGATCCCTACATCCGCACGCGCGTGAGCAAAGACGTGCAGGTGGAATGTATTCAATTCTGGCCGCAGGATAAGACCGCCTACCCCGGCATTGTGCTGCTGCATGACTGGTGGGGGATGAATTCCCAGATCACGGATCTTGGCGCCAGGTTGGCCTGCGAGGGCTACGGCGTGATCATTCCAAAGTTATACGGACGACTCGGCGGCATGGTCACCGCGAACGCCGACGTGGCAGAGGCACTCATGGCCAAGTGCAATGAACAGCTCCAGCTCCAGGACATCAACAGCTGCTGCGAATACCTCAACACCACGGAGCATACCAAACGCAATATCCACGGCGTTGTCGGGTTTGGTTTGGGCGGGTCTCTGGCGATCCGGTTTGCCTGCCAGCGCAAGCGACTGCGAGCCGCAGTGGCCTATTATGGGAAGGTCACCGCTCCCGACCAGCTGACGAATATGATGAGTCCGCTGCTCTATCACCAGGCCGAACAGGACACCTGGGCAACACAGCAGGATGTCGATCATCTCCGCGCCGCCGCGAGCCAAGGGAAACGCATTGAGATCAAGACCTACTCAGGCGCCCCTCACGCGTTCTGTGACGAGACACGCCCGGCAGGCTACCAGGCAGAGGCCGCAGCCAGGGCCTGGGATGCCACCGTCGCATTTCTCAAGACCTCTTTCCAAGGAACATAGCGGACCCCAATGGACAAGGTAGCCGGTAGCGGCCAGTCACCGCACAGGGCCTCTCGCCCACGGTTCCGCTCGTAATGAAAGTCATCGCACGCATGCCGAATCATTCAGTTTGCATCCTGCTCATCGCCTGCTGTGTCACGGCCTTGCTGACGACAGTAGGCGCTGCCGAGGCCGATGAGCCGCCGCCCCAAACTAAACCGACCCTTGCCAATCGCCTGCCCGCCTTTCACGACCTGGTGCGGGCCGATGCCGCACCGCTGGCAGCCCTCCCGACCCAGGGCGATTCGCTGAGCCTGTTCAAGAGCGTCGTCGGCCCGCAGCTCGGCCTGAACGACATCGCCATGACACTCGGAGCCAAGGGCTTGACGCCGGCCATGAGTCAAGAGCTCCTGATCCCAGATCTCACCAAATCGGCCGGTGAACTGATCCGCGGACTGGCCGCATGGCAACTCACACAAGCCGCCAAAGACCTCAGCACGACCGCGGAAACAGGGCAACGGGAAAACCTTCAGCGGCAAATCGAATCCCAGATGACCTGGTTGACCGAAGGCACGACACTGGAGACGCCTCTCCACCAACTGTCGGCGCTGCTCAAAGAGTCCCCGACACAGGAGGCAGCCCCCTCCCTCCACGGAACGACTGCCCAAATCGAAACATGGGCGATCGACACCGTACATCGGGAATGGTTCCGGCTCTACAACTGGAAGGACCAGGTTCGACAGCAGCGTGGCCTCACACGATTGTGCGGTACATGGCAATGGTCGATTCACAATCATCAAAATCATCGCGAGGAAAAGACCGCCGTGATCTTCGCTCCGCCTGGCATGGCTTCGTCGACCAGTCCCGCAGAAATCATCGTGCTCGGCGACAGCGTCTATTTGCGATGGGAAACCAGGGCGGGTGTGCAGGAAGACAGTCTGTTATTTTCAGGAGAAGGCCAACGCCTGGAAGGAACATTTGTGAATACAGCAGGCGGATGGGGGTCGATCACCGGCAAACGGACCGCAACCTGCGTGACGGAGGGAGGGGGGAAGCCTGCAGTGTCACCACGTCGCCAGCATCACTGATCATGTCCCGCGCGCCGGGCAGTCCAGGCCACACAGGCCCATCCGGAAATAAAAGACAGACCGCCCAAGGGAGTCAATGCCCCCATCCATTTGATTCCTGCCAGTGCCACGATATACAAACTGCCGCTGAACAAGAGAATCCCAATGCAAAAGAGCCAACCGGCCTTCACTGCCAGCGGATCTTCCGTCTCACGCACCAGCCAGGCTACGACAAATAGAGCGAGAGCATGGTACATTTGGTACCGTGCCGCAGTTTCATAGACGGCAAGCATGGGTGGATCGAGAATCGATTTGAGCGCATGGGCGCCGAACGCACCTGCGGCTACGGATGTGGCGGCGAACAGGCCGCCGAGAAACACAAACCGGAACGAGCGCGCCGATACAGCCATACGATCCTCCTGAACAACCACGGCCCTTGGCAAAGGCACGGCGCGCGATTTTACCACGACTCTCGCTGAAAAATGGGCAACCCCATCCCGCTTGAATGTCCCCGTTGCTTGATGGCGAATCCTGATGCCGTCCAGTATTGCGAATGCGGCTACGACTTTACGCCGCACTTCCAGGGATTTCCTGTAAGGCCCGCCTCCGACACAACGGTTCGCAAACGTCTGTTCCCGGACGAAATGGGGCGCGGGAGTTTTCTGCTCGGCATTTTGCTGATCTGGCTGGCGCTCTCTGTCGGCGAACTCTATCGCATACGCATCGAACTACCACGCCGCCCGAAAATGGAGTTAGCGCTCAGCAGTCTCATGGTCGGCATGACCGATCTTGCCGCCGCACTCGTCGTCGGGGCGATCGGCTGGGCCTGCGTGTGGATCGTGCTGGCCGCTCAGAGCAAACGCGATGGCAGTCTCTGCCCGAAGCGCACCACATTCGTCGTGACGTTAGTGGCTGCCGGTGTGCTCTTCGTGACTCGAACCATCGATCCAAGCGTGCTCGTTCAGCACGTGATGCAGATTCTGTTCATCCTCGCCATCGCGATTGGGTCGTATTTCGCAGGCTGCCGGAACTGGTTGGGGAAATGGTAACGTCTCCCACCAGGTCTGCGCCTACCACTGCGTCATGGTTGAAGAGAGAACCCCGGATGGCAAACGTCCGGGACAGAGGGGAAAGAACTGACCGCGTGCGCTATCGTTGGCAGAAGTAGAGATAGAAGTCGGCAAACTCTTCAGCGGGAAGACCTAAATGCACCCGCGACATCGTATTCCCGCGCAGCAAAATCCATTCTGCGGCAAGCTTCGCCAGTTGCTCATCAGTCACACCATGCGTGCCCCACAAATTCACCGAGGCGGAGCTGAGCACCACGGTGAGCATCTGCACTGACGGGCCGTAGCTAAACTTGAATTCATACCCTCCTCGGAACAAGAGAATGACCCCATCCCGTGATCGAAAGCCTTGATGCCCGCACTGTGTGCAGACCAATGCCTCCAATCCGGTCCGAAAATTGTACCCGGAGGCATCAGCATGCAGGCTCCCCTCGCATTTGTCGATCGGACAGCCAAGAGCAGCTGGATTATTCGATGCGCTCAAACCTGGGGCCGGAACCACCCCTGTCGGCCGTTCCCGACGCTTAGGTACCCCTGACAAATCATGTTGCTGCATAATCACCTCTGCGGTACGTTGCCCGATGCGTAGTTCATCCGCCAGAGCGCATCGGACGTACGATGTCACGTTCAACTATGGCAAGTATATCAGACGCCGGAACCGGCTCCGGACCACAGGATAGGCCGAGAGTTACCCTATGAGCGTAGCGCTGAAAACGAATAGCTAGCGGCGATTCGCGACACTCTGGGCCCAGCCGAAGGATGCGAGAGACGCTTCTGAACGATCGCGGTTCGTATCGACACACCAGCGAACTATACCCGGTACGCATAGCTCCTCACATGCCATGCAGTCTTTCAGCACGGTGAGGTCAAGTCCGGTCCTCGCCTGACACGCGCGCTCCACCAAGCCGACCTCGCCTAGGCAGTCCGCTTTATGAGGTCAAAGAGAAACGGCTTTTCCGGAACCGAGAGCGGAACAGGGTGGAGATGGGAATTCTGCACCATGCGATGGCGCTGGATCAAAGGATCCACCACGTTGCCGCAGCTGAGGCACCGGTGTCCAGAAAGACGCATCGGGTGAAAACTTTCTTGCAGATCGACCAAGTCATCCGTCACCATCAATCCTTCACAGCGCGTGCACGTCATGAGTCGCCTCCCTTCGGACAACTGGTGAGATATCCGCCTTGCTCGGCCCTGCTCGGATGGATCTCACGCCCACGTGAACAACTCGACAACCGCTCGGCCTGAAAAGAAGCAATGAAGATGCCACCGATTGACCCGGCTATTTCTTCAACTGGCCGGAAGATGCAATACCACCAAAATCGATCCTGTCGCGACAAATTGACTCGGCTGTGACCGAATTGGTCTCATGAGACAAAAATGGGTAGAATCGGCTAACGGTGCGTCCCTCTCGAATCAGGGGTCAGACCTGTTCCTACAAGGCGGGAACCACAGACTGAAAATGGCACACACTGCGACAGAAATTGGTTCCATTGTTCAGGAACTGGCCCTGGCCCTGGCAGAAGGCTGGATCCAAAAGATCTCCCAACCCCTCCCCGACTCCCTGCTACTGGAAGTGCGTGTTCCCGGGCACACTCGTCGGCTGCTCTGTTCCGTACGCGATGGAACGGCGCGGATTCACCTCGTGCGCGAAACCCTTCCCAACCCGCCGACCCCGCCGTCGTTTTGCCAACTGCTGCGGGCACGCATACAAGGCGCACGTATCGAGAGCATTGAATCTATCCCTGGCGACCGCATTGCTCGCCTGACTCTCACGAGCCGGGACGGCCCGGTCGCCTTGGTCGCAGAACTGTTTGGTCGAAACGCGGACCTGTTGTTTTTGAATGGAGAAGGACGAGTGCTCGCCACACTTCGCCACAACAAAGACCGTGTGAACCAGACCTATCAGACCCCGTCCCCATCACGATCATCGCCCTCCGAGACGGCTGTTCCCGCACCGGAGCCTCGGCTTCCAACCAACGAAGATCCATTTCCGCTCTCATCCAGGCTGGAAATTCTCTATCGTGAGCGTGAAGCAGAATTGTCGCGCCTCACCCAGGTCCGACAGCGGGAATCGATCCTGCGAAAAACACTCAAGAAACTTCTGCGACGTATGGAGGCACTGAAACGCGATCTCGAACAGGCAGGACGATACGAACCCTATGCACGATATGGCGAACTACTGAAAGCCAACCTGGGCTTACTCAAGAAAGGACTCCCCGCCGTCTCGGTCGTGGATTATTACGATGAGCGACTGCCGGAATTGACGATCCCGCTCGATCCCAGCAAAGGGCCTCAGGCCAATATGGATGCGTACTTCGCCAAATATCGAAAGTTCGTGTCCGCCCAGCGCGAAATTTTACCCCGCGTGGCCACCATCGAGACGGACGTGCAGCAACTCCACGCTGAATTGGAGACCATCAAAAATGGGACCTGGCAGGCGCCCACTCATGATCGGCAGACCACACCAACAACCATGTCTCGTCCAAGCCGGAAGCAAGCCGCCAACGAGGAACGCCGCGGGCCGTTTCGACGCTTCATTTCATCGGACGGCCATCAGATCTTTGTCGGACGCAATGCCCGCGAGAATGACGAACTGACATTCGGCCTCGCCAAGAGTGACGATCTCTGGCTCCATGCACGCGGCACGCCGGGATCACATGTCGTCGTGCGATTGGAGAAAGGCACCGACCCACCGCCGGAAACCATACGGGACGCAGCCACACTCGCCCTGCTGTATAGCGATCTCAAAAAAAGCGGGAAAGGCGACGTCATCTATACCAGGCGCAAGTGGGTCAAGAAATCCAAGGGCCAGGCACCGGGGGCGGTCACGGTGACTCAAGAGAAGACCATGTATGTCACGCTCGACAAACCACGCCTTGCGGCACTGAAGGGGCGAACCACAAACGGAGCAATGTAGCTCATCCGCTCAGCGCCTTACTGGGTCGGCTTTCTATCCATATTGACGACATGGTAGAGTGCCCGCATATGGGCACCCCCACGAACAGTCGTGACCGCTTTCGCATTCTGAGCGCATTGCTCCAGGCAAAAACGTTGCGGCAGTTCGATGAACGCCTCCAACAGGAGCTCACACCCCTGTTGGACTGTGACGTCATCGGACTCTACCTGTACAGTGAACGCACGGCGTCCTTCTCTCCCGTGTCTGAAAGTTTGTGCAACCCGGCCTCTCCCGCCTATTCCATCGCGCAATTGCCCGCAGCCGGTACCATCAAGGAAGCCGCAGTTCTCGCCGGACAAGCCATCGTGACAGACGACCTCAGTACCTCCTCTTGGACCGAGGCGCAGGCCATCGATCCGAACATTAGTCGGTCCACTTCCGTGGTGGTGTCCCCGATCAGGATCCCTTCCGAATCCATGACCGGCGCGACCGCCAAAACTCTTGCCGTCATGGTGGCCGTTTCAATCGGGAAATCCGGCATCTTTTCGGAAGAAGACCGGCTGTTTCTCGACCTGCTCGGCCTTCACATCGCACCGGTGCTGACCGCTGTCTTAGCGGCCGAGGAACGCGACACCTTAGTCGCCATCAACAACCAGGTCGTGCTCGGCACTATGACACTGGATACCCTTCTTCCTTCGATTCAGCCCATTCTCCGTGAGATCATCCACCACGACATGATCGGTCTCGTGCGATTCACCGGTCCGCCCGACCGCCCCTGGTTCGAGATCGCGTCCTGCGAGGGTGTGAACGTCGATCAGGAAGCGCTCCGACAATTTCCCTTCGCGCGGATGGCGCCGGCTGAAATCCTGGCCACGGGAAAGCCCCTGCTCCTGACCGGACACAACCAAGAGCGATTTGCGGAGCACGGCTATCTCGAATCACTCGGCATATGCTCAGCCATGCTCTGCCCACTCCTGGTCCATGGGGCCCCCTATGGTTTCTTAGGTATCGGCAGCAGACGGCGGAACGCCTTCTCCGAGCGCGACCTCGCACTGGCGGAACAGATCGGCTTTCACTTATCGCACGCCATCGCCAACCTCTCCGCCTACGAACAGATCCGTCAGCTGAAAGACCAATTGGAACAAGAGAACGTCTACCTGCGTGAGGAGATGGGCGCCTCTCTCGACCTGAGAAGCCTGATCGGCAACAGCGTGGCACTCCAGAAATCGCTGAAGGCCATTGAGCAGGTGGCGCCGACCGATTCCACCGTCCTCATCACGGGAGAAACCGGTACAGGCAAAGAACTGGTCGCTCAAGCGATTCATCGATTCTCACCACGCCAAAAGAAGGCACTGATTACCGTCAACTGCGCCGCACTCCCGCCCACACTGATCGAATCCGAGCTCTTCGGTCACGAACGAGGCGCCTTCACCAACGCAACGGCCCGTAAACTGGGACGCTTTGAGCTCGCGCACGGGAGCACCATTTTCCTTGATGAAGTGGGAGACCTCCCCATCGGCGTACAAATGAAACTCCTGCGCGTCCTGGAGGCTCAGGAATTCAACCGAGTTGGCGGAAGCCAAACCATTCACGTCGATGTGCGCGTGCTTGCCGCCACCAACGTCGATCTGGGGCAGGCCATCAAACGGGGATTGTTTCGTGCCGATCTCTTCTATCGCCTCAACGTGTTTCCGCTCCGCCTTCCAACGCTTCGGGAACGCCGCGAGGATATCCCCCTGCTGACCCGGCACTTTGTGAAAAAATACGGTCTTCGCCATCGAAAACCCGTCACGCGAATCAACAACGCGGCACTCAACACCTTATCCGCATACGATTGGCCCGGCAATGTTCGGGAACTGGAGCATGTGATCGAACGTGCGGTCATCGTGAGCCAAGGGTCCACGATCACAACCGAGGACCTTGATGGGTTGGGGCATGGGGAAGATCAGCCTGTCGAGCCTCGCACACTTGCGGAAGCCGAACGAGCCCACATCGTGGAGACACTCTCACGAACCAATTGGATCCTCGCCGGCAAACTAGGGGCTGCAGAACAATTGGGAATGAAGCGGTCGACCCTCCAACACCGCATGAAAAAGCTGGAGATCAGTCGCCCGCCTCGACACCCCTCATGAATGCCCACATATGGGCAGGCGCATCTCGGCTCTGCCGAATGCTCGGCACTCCCCCCTACGAATTTGCGAGTTCTCTATTCTTCGCGTGTCCTTCATTTACCTAAACTTTCCATCACTTGCGCATCCGAAAGAGACTACGATCTAAGCGGGCATCCTCCCTGCTCTAAGACTGCTCCATGAAAGACACTGCTTCTCCACTGACACCAGAAACCGTCACTCATGAGATCCAAGCCTATGTTGCCGAACGACAGATGGAACTCCTCCCCTCTGGAGAAGCCAGTACAGACGGGCGCTGCTTCGCCTGGTGCGGGGACATCCTGGACTTTCTGACCGAAGGCCTGGCCGAACGATGTGCCGCAAAAGGTATTACGTTCACCGATGTATTTCCCGGCCCGTTTCGTCTCATGGACGAAGAGCAACAGCCGGACGGCCAGCACGTGCGGCGCTTCTGGACGGTGGCCCTGCACCACGGCTGTCCCATCGCCAGGATCTGCACCTACTTCTTCCATCGGCACGATCAAGTGAGCCTCCCGCAATTGCCACGCGTGGTCGGCTATGCCCCCATCACCGTGGCCCCTGAGGACCACGAATGAACTACGTCGCCCTCAGAATGCTCTTCGGTGATCGCGCCAAATACCTCATGTTGCTCTGCGGCCTCAGCTTTGCGGTCATGTTGATCGTTCAGCAGGGTTCCATCTTTTGGGGCCTCATGATGTGGTCTCAATCGAGTATCAGCAACCTCAATGTGCCGATTTGGGTCACGGACCCCGGCATCGCGCAGGTGGACGAAGTCAAACCAATCGCCGACACCACCGTCGACCGCGTCCGCAGCATCCCCGGGGTGGAATGGGCCGTCCCCTTGTATAAAGGACTCCTCCGGGCCAGACTTGCCAACGGCGAGTATCACCAGATCACCTTGACGGGCCTGGACTCGGCTTCCTTGATCGGCCGTCCTACGGAAGTGCTGGCGGGTCGATTCGAAGACCTCCGGCAACCTGACGCCGTGGCCCTCGATCAATGGGCCGTTGAACGCATGGGTGGACCACAGGTAATTTCAGTCGGGACGGTGTTCGAGCTCAACGACAAGTTGGCCCGCGTGGTCGCCATCGCCAAGACGCAAAAGACCTTCACCAACATTCCTGTCGTCTACACCACCTACGAGCGAGCCTTGCGCTACGTGCCGCGGGAACGGCGCACCCTGTCCTACGTCCTCGCCAAGGCCAAGGACGGCGCGCCAGCGGACGAGGTGATCCAGCGTATCCGTGACCAGACGGGATTGGGCGCCTTCACCGCCGATGCCTTCGGATGGAAAACCATCGGTTGGGTCCTCAAGAACACCGGGATCGGAATCAATTTCGGCACCACGATTCTCTTGGGTTTTGTGGTCGGCATGGCCATTGCCGGGCAAACATTTTATCTGTTCACCGTCGAAAACCTGCGTCAGTTTGGGGCCCTCAAAGCCATGGGAGCGTCCACCGCGACTCTAGCCCGCATGATTCTCCTGCAAGCCTTTACCGTGGGGATCACGGGGTACGGTGTCGGCATCGGACTCGCAACCGGCTTCGGCCTGCTGACCGCGCGAGAGGGACAGTTGCCGTTCCTTGAAACCTGGCCGCTGCTCCTCCTGGTCTTTGTCGCCCTGCTCATGATTTGCACCTTGTCGGCACTCATCAGCATCATCAAACTGGCCCGGCTTGAACCGGCGATTGTGTTTCGATGACAACAATGGATGGTGCCTCACAGTCACACGCGCCGGCCGTCGCAGGCCAGGAAACACTGCCCTCGACCGCCGTCCAGGTTCGAGGACTCATCAAGTCGTTCGGGTCCGGCGAGACCACGGTCACGGTCCTCAAGGGCATCGACCTGGACGTGTACTTCGGCGAATTGCTGCTCCTCGTCGGGGAATCCGGTGGAGGGAAAACCACCCTGTTGTCGGCCATCGCCGGGATCCTGGACATCGATGCCGGAGATCTCGACGTGCTGGGCGCGTCACTGACTAACATGTCCCCTGGCACACGCACCCGTTTCCGTGGGCAAACGATGGGATTCATCTACCAACAGTTCAATCTGCTGCCCGCGCTGACGGCTGCGGAGAACGTCGCCATCCCGCTGCTGATTCAGGGGATTCGCAACAAAGAGGCCATTACACGCGGGCGCCTGATGCTGGAACGCGTGGGCCTCGGCGACCGGACAGAATTCTTGCCCCGAAACCTTTCCGGCGGCCAACAGCAGCGGGTCGCCATCGCCAGAGCCTTGGTCAACGAACCAAAACTCCTGGTGTGCGACGAACCGACGGCCGCCCTCGATGGCCCCAACGGGCAAAAGATCATGGCGTTGATTCGCGACGTCGGGCGAGCGCCCGACCGCTGTGTCATCGTGGTCACCCACGACAGTCGCATTTTTCAGTTTGGAGATCGAATGGCAGAGTTGACCGACGGCCGTATCGTCGGCATTCACCCGATTCAGAGAGAGGCGACGGCATGACCATCTTCAATCGCTTGAGTGTCTGGCTCGCCGTCGCTGGCGCAGCGCTTGCCGCCTGGGTCATCCTGACCGCCGGCAAGAACCCGCCCATGCCCACGCCACTGGTCGAACCACCGCGGTCATCCTTTGAGGCCACCGTAGCTGCCACCGGCATCATCGAAGCAGCCAACGAAAACGTGCGTATCGGCCCCCCATCAGCCGGACTCGTCACAAAAGTCTTTGTCACAGTCGGTGACCGGGTCCGTGAAGGCGACCCGCTGCTTCAATTGGACGATCGAGATCTCCGCGCGCAACTGGTCGCCCGTCAGGCGGCGATTCCTCCGGCGGAGGCGCAAGTGGAAGAACAGAAGTATCGCATCGGGGATCTCGACACGCAGCTCAAGCGACTGAAGTCGGTGCGCGACAGCCGAGCCGTCAGTGAGGACGATGTGAAGCGTACTTGGTATGCCTCGGAAATGGCGAAACGCGCGATGAGCCGCTACGAGGCCACCCTCAAACAAGTCATCGCCCAACGCGATGAAACCCAACTCCTACTAGAGCGCCTGACGGTCCGGGCGCCTCGAGCCGCAACCATTCTGCAGGTCAATGTCCGAGCCGGTGAGTTTGCTCTGACCACCGGGGCCAGCGAACCGCTGATGCTCCTGGGAGACATGCAGCAGCTGCAAGTCCGCGCAGAAGTGGATGAAGTGAATGCGCCCTTAGTGGCGCCGAATCGATCCGGTGTCGCCTACCTGAAAGGCAATACGACTCAGGCGATTCCGTTGACGTTCGTGCGTATCGAACCCTATATCGTCCCCAAGAAATCTCTCACCGGCGAGAACAGCGAGCGGGTCGATACGCGAGTGCTCCAGATTATCTACCGCTTCGATCGGCCGGCGTTTCCAATCTATGCCGGGCAGCAGGTCGATGTATTCATCGATCGCGCACCCGCAGCAACACCGGCGCAGCCTCAGGGCGAGACCCGTTCCACTGGGGAACCGACTCAATGAAACAGCGCACGTTCAGCAGACCGATCGTCGCGGCAGCCATATGCGTTGTGCTGGGGCTCTCCTCTACCGGCTGTCTCCAAGGGCAGAACTATCACCGTCCACCGGTCGACACACCCGCAGACTGGACGCGCATGGCTTCCGGCCCCTTAGCGGCTGGATCCTCCGACAAGGTCCCGGAAGCGGACTGGTGGCAGGCCTTCCACAACCAGGAACTGACCCAGTTCATCGAACGCGCCCTCGCCCAGAACCATGACATCCGACGCGCCGTGTCCCGCGTGCTGGAGGGACGAGCCTCCGTCACGACCGCTGGCGCCGGACTCTACCCGCAATTGAATGTGCAAGGCAGCTACAGCAATATCGTGGTGTCAAAAAACACTCTGGCGGGATTGGGCTTAGCCACCGGCCAACAACCGGGGCCTCAGGTCTTTGCCAGACCTGGAAGCAGTTTCGATCTCTGGAACGGAGCGGCCGACCTCCGCTGGGAACTGGATGTCTGGGGCCGCATCCGTCGCGGAATGGAAGCGGCATCGGCAGACGCACAGGCGATCGAGCAGGATGCCCGTGCGATTGCGCTCACCTTGATCAGCGACGTCGGACAGTCCTACTTTCGAATTCGTGAGTTGGACGAGCAAATTGAAATCGCGCAACGCGCCCTGACTCTCAGGCGGGACTCACTCGACATCATCACCAAACGGGCATCGGTGGGCCTGGCTTCCGACCTGGACGTGAAACGAACGGAAGTCCTCGTCGCGGAAACCGCCGGACAAATCCCGGATCTGATCCGCCTGCGCGCCGTAGAATTACACCGACTAGAAGTGTTGACGGGAGCCGCGCCGGGCAGCCTCGTCTTGGCATCCACATCGTTGCGGAAAGTCATCGTACAGCCGGATATCCCCGTCGGCCTCCCGTCGCAACTATTGGAGCGGCGACCCGACATCCTGCAAGCGGAGGCATCACTGATGGCCGCCAACGCCCGCATCGGTCAGGCACGCGCCTATTTCTTTCCCACCTTCTCCATCACGGGACAGGGAGGATTACAGAGCGCCGAATTCGCAAACTGGTTCACAGGCAACAGCGCGAACTTCAGTATCGGGCCATCGGTCACCCTGCCCATCTTTCTGGGTGGAACCAATGTCGCGAGGCTGGATGCCGCCGAATCTCGCTACCAACAAATGTTGGAAGGCTACCAACAAACCATTCTACTCGCCTTCCGCGAAGTGGCGGATCTCCTGGTATCGATCCAGTCACGCACGGAACAACTCGCACGCCAACGTGAGCAGGCCTCAGCCGCCACGGCCGCCGTCGGGCTGGCCGAGGTGCGCTACCGCAAAGGATTGGTCAACTACCTCGATGTGCTCGACGCCCAACGAACCATGCTCGCAGCGGAAACCCAACTGGCGCAAACGGAGCGCGCCCGCCTCACCGACATGGTCGGCCTCTACAAAGCCCTCGGCGGCGGATGGCAGACACTGGACGATTCGCCCACGACACCCTCGACCATCTCCGCCAGGCCGTAAGGCCTCACCTCGCCACTCGTGCGCTCTCGAGCCAACAGGCACATCCAGAAGTCCCTCAGACAGCGTGTGCCCCACGCACCACGGTGGCGCGGACTTTCAACTTGAACTTTTCGCCCAGAAAGGGCTATTTGACAGGATGCACCTTGATGTCTTCGCGCAAGTGGCGGACCAGGCACCGATCATGCCGACTCATTCTATTCTTCGTGCGATTTCCCGGAAGGAGCCTTTCATGCAACACGGTGTCCGTGACCATTCCCTAGCAGGCCAGATTTCCCTTGCGCCTCTCCTCTTGGTGCTCGGGTTTACCACGTCCTTCGCAGCACAGGTGATGGCTGCTCCCCACGATAAATCAGCCCTCAAACCCGCGATGGCTGACAAGCCGGGACTTGCGGAAGAACAGATTCTTTCGACCACCGACAAGATTGCCCAGCCGGTAGACACCGACACAGAAGCCATGCGCCACAACGACTTGGGTGTGGCCTTCGTCTTCAAGGGCGACTTGGGACAGGCCATCGATGAATTTAAACATGCGCTCCGGCTCCAGCCGAATTATTTCGCCGCCCACCTCAACTTGGCGAATACGCTGCTCGATATCGGACAGAACGACGCAGCTATGAGTGAATTCAAGGAAGCCCTGCGCCTCAAACCGGACGATCCGAAAACCCACAATGATCTCGGGGTCGCGCTGAAAGAAGTGGGAAATTTGGATGGCGCCATTGCGGAGTTCAGAACAGTGTTGCGGCAGAACCCCAGTGATGTGAACGCGCACAACAATCTGGGCGTCACACTCAAAGCCAAAGGTGACCTCGATGGGGCGATCGCAGAATATCGTACCGCGGCGAGCCTGCAACCGAACGATGTCAACGCTCACTTCAATCTAGGCCTCGGACTGATGGAGAAGCATCAGCCGGAGGCCGCCATCACCGAATTCCGCACCGCCCTGCACCTCCGGCCCAACGATGCGAAGCTCCGCCTCAACCTCGGCAACGCATTGGCAGACGTCGGGCAACGTATGGAAGCCGCTCAGGAGTTGAGGCAATACCTTCGCCTTGAACTCGATACACCCGCCACTCGGCGATGGCTGGAACAGGCCGAAGCCAAACTCCGCGAACTGGAGATGCCATAACCCCTGCCTCACTCGCCGGCGCAGAACTGCCGACATGGGTGGCCAGGAGCCTTCCTCGACCTGACGGCATAGTCATTTTCCCCTCTCGCCGATCACACCCCATTTGGTGTACAGTCCTCAACGCTTCCGCCAGGACGGTGACCTGCGATGTGCCATTCTGAGACAGTACCCATCATGATGCGTCTCAAACCTCTGCAAACCTTTCTACTGGCCGCACTGTGCATCACCGGCCTAACGCCGACCATCACGTTCCCGGCAGAGCAGGAAGATCCGGAATCCCGGCACACTCAACAATGGGACTTTGACGGCGCGGCGCCGGGCACCCTTCCCAGTTCGTTCACAGTCGGGACACTTTTCGACAGCCGCGCGGCCGGCGAGTGGAAAATCCTCATCACCGACCGCGCGAAAAGCTCCTCCCAAGTGCTGGCACAATTACAGCCGAAAGGAACGGATCAGGCACACAAACTACTGCTCGTGGAGGGCACTGCGAGCACCAACATTGATGCCGAGGTCTCGTATTTGGCCGTGGCCGGAAAAGCTGATCTTGGCGGAGGGCTCGTCTGGCACGCGACGGATGACCGCAACTACTATCTCCTGAGAGCCAGCTCGGTCGAACAAAAGGTTCGACTCTATCGTGTCGTAAAAGGCGTGCAGCAGGTCGTCAAGCAAATCGATCGCTCAGTCCCTGCCACCGGATGGCACAAGCTACGCATTGTCCAACGTGGATGCGAACTCAAAGCCCTCTACGACGATGCCGTGCTGTTTCGAATCTGTGACCAGACATTCTCAAGCGGGCGGATTGGACTCTGGACCAAAGCCGATGCCGTCACCTATTTCGACGACCTGACTCTTCGGCTCCTCGATTGACCTTCCCTCCGATGATCCTCCCGCTGAGCGACCACCGCCGACGATCAGGTCGATCCACCGACACAAAAAAAGGGCAGCCACCACAAGGATGACTGCCCCATGAACTGATACGAAATTAGGCGTTACCAGCGATCGCGCTTGCCACCACGATCGTTGAATCCCCCGCCGCCGCCGCTCCGTCCAGGTCCGCCGCCCGAGCGGGGCTCCTGAGGACGCGCTTCATTGACCGTCAATGTCCGGCCACCCATGTCCGTCCCATTGAGAGCCGAAATCGCCTTCTGCGCCTCGTCGGAAGAGGCCATTTCGACGAATCCGAAACCTCTCGATTGGCCGGTAAATTTGTCCGTGATGATCCGGGCCGATTCCACCGCCCCGTGCACCGCGAACAAATCGCTTAACTGCTGTTCGGTTGCCGAATAGGGCAACCCGCCAACATAAATTTTAGAACCCATGTGGGTCCTCCTCTTGGGTAGTGACATTGTCTTGAACGAAGGAAAGAAAGGGAAAGGACGGGCCGAAGACGCTACGTAACGGGGCGACTTGGGTCTGGCTTTCGATTAGATTCCCGGGCAAGGCAACATCGAGTCAGGCCTGAACTATTTCAACGCATCCCTCACCAGGCCCCAGCGGGAGACGCGGAATAGTACCATGCGTCCCCCGACCATACAAGCTATGAAATAGGGCTTTTTCACACTCGATCCGCGTCAGTCGGACCATCACAAGACTGACCAACCTCATCGATCCACTGACGAATTCTCGTGATGCTGCGCGGGACATGTACGCTCGTATCCTCATCCATCACCGATGGCCGCGCTCTCAAATACAAATCGACTATCTCATCAAAAACGACAGCCTGGCAGGGAAGGACCTACATGTGACACAGGCGCACCAACCCGATGTGGGCGGATGAGCTGGCGCAAAAAGAACCGCGCAGAAAAAAACTTGACTCCGCATCCGAAAGAAAGCTTTATATATGTCCAGTAATACTGGACATATGCTAACATATACCGATGTTGCCAAGGCTGAGCATGAGGTCCGATACCCGATTCCTGACGGACGAAGTTGTGTCTGACACCGCTCCCCTTCGTTGTTTTCAAGCACGCCTAGTGGCCCATGACGACTAACCTCACGCGCGCGCAATTCTCGACGATTCATGACGCGATACCCATGGGACTTGCCCCAGGCGATCCCCCGATGGTACCGCAGGTTGCTCGGCAATCGTTGGGCTCCCTCAATCGGGCGCAAGTGTACGATACAGGAACGTTCGCTCCAAACTCATCCACGTGACCGAGGTGCCAGTGCTGGGAACATTCGTCAGGCTTTATCGAGGCCTAGGAGAGCTCTGGGCCCAGATCCTAGAGGACTGGGCCGTGCACTGCCACGACTGGACCATGCCTGGCCTTCGTGCACTAGCCGTTCACCGCTTTGGCACATGGATCTCGAACCGGCGCAGCGGCGTTCTCAAGTCTGTCCTGCTCACGTTCTACCATGTCCTGTACCGATACGTCCGGAATCACTACGGAATCGAAATTCCCTTGACGACGACAATCGGCCGAAGGCTCTGGCTGGTTCACCAACACGGCATCGTCTTTCACTGGAAATCCGAGATCGGAGACGATTGCGTGATTCGCCACGGAGCCACGATCGGAGCCGGATATGGCGGACAAAAGACCTTACATAAAGGACCGAAACTCGGCCAACGAGTCGAAGTGGGACCAGGCGCCGTGATTTTTGCCGGAGTGAAGATCGGCGACGATACGGTCATCGGTCCGAATGCCGTGGTCATGTCGGACGTCCCGGCCGGATCCAGGGTGTTCGCTGAGGCGCCTCGCGTCATTCATTTGCCGACCGTTCGTCAGGCACCCGGAGCAACTAGGGATCTCCGTCAGGGGGTACGCCAACAATGAAGTCGGTTCAAGCCAACGTCCCTGGATCAGCTTGCATGCAGCATCCCTGCATCGAAATAATCTGCGCGTTGCAGGAATAACAAGCCATACATCATGAACATCGCCCGGGTTCATTGTCACGATTTAACTGCCACAGCTGAAACACGTGGCGACATCCTCCGCAAGAACGGACAGATCGAGCAGGCGATCATGGCCTATCTGGAAGGGGTGACCACTCCACCGGCAGCGGCCCTTTGCCTCAAACTTGCCCGTTGTTATGAACAGCGCGGCAACCATGCGGATGTCTGCCGGTGGGCGCTTGCGATCGTCGATTCCGGTGATGACTATTCGGCATGGCAGGCTGGCTGGGCCTTGTTTCAGCGCAACGCTGCAAAGGCAGGACGACAGGTGCTCAGATCGGTCAAGGTGGCGCTCCTCGGCAGCTATACCACCACTCAATTAGGCCCGATGCTGTGCCTGGCGGCAGAGAGACTCGGCATCCAAGTCGCCCTATACGAAAGCCAATACGGACAATACCAGCAGGACATCCTCAATCCCAGCAGCACGCTCTATGCGTTCGGTCCGGATATCGTCGTCCTGGCGGTTCACGAAGGCGACCTTCATCTCCCTGACTACAGCCAGAACCCAGAGGAGGATGTCCACACGGAAGTGCTTCGCTGGACCGGCCTCTGGAAGATGGTTGCAGAACGCTCCCGCGCCCGACTCGTCCAGCATAACTTCGCGCTGCCCTGCGAAGTCCCTACAGGCCATCTCGCCACCAGGCTTCCCGGTTCGCGATACATGATGACGCACGCAGTCAACGCGAAGCTGGGTGAAGCGGCTGCGAACAATGTCTCCCTAGTGGACTGCGAACGGCTTTCGGCACTCTTCGGAAAACAACGATGGTGCGATCCCCGATATTGGAACCTGTCCAAACAAGCCGTTGCCCTTGAAGCCCTGCCGTTGCTCGCAAGACATACCGCAGCGGTGATCGCCGCGGATCTCGGATTGAGCCGTAAGTGTCTGGTATTGGATCTGGACAACACCTTGTGGGGCGGCGTGATTGCGGAAGATGGATTGGCGGGCATCAAGTTAGGACAAGGGCCTGACGGTGAGGCATTCACGGCGTTTCAGGACTACCTTCTGAAACTCAAGCGGAAGGGCGTCATCCTGACGGTGTGCTCGAAAAATAACCATGCCGATGCCATCCAACCGTTCGAACAACACCCGGAAATGCGACTGAAGCTGGACGATATCGCCCTCTTCGTCGCCAATTGGGAATCGAAGCCGGACAATATCCGCACCATCGCCAAGACACTCCAGATCGGCCTGGATGCCATGGTCTTCGTCGATGATAACCCTGCTGAGCGGGAGATCGTGCGCACGTTTCTTCCAGAGGTCGATGTCATTTCCCTGCCGGAGGATCCGTCGCTGTACCTCAGGACCCTGTCGCAATACCTTCTGCTCGAAACAAGCTCGTTGACCGCCGAGGATCATGAGCGAACCGACCAATATCGAGCCCGCGCACAGATCATGAAATTGGAGGCCGCGGCCGGAACCATCGAGGAATTTTATCGCAGCCTTCGCATGCAAGCGATCGTGACACCGTTCGACGCATCGCAGCTGCCTCGGATCGCCCAGCTTATCGGAAAGACCAACCAGTTCAATCTCACCACCCGACGCCACGGCATGGCGCAGCTGGAAACCTTCCTCCGTGACGAGAACTATGTCCATCTCGCGCTACGGTTGCGCGATCGCTACACCGATCATGGGCTCGTCAGCGTCATGATCGCACGGCAACAGGAACACGTCCTCGATATCGACACGTGGCTGATGAGTTGTCGAGTCATTGGCCGAACCGTTGAAGCCACCATGCTGGAGCATCTCTGTCGGCGGGCGGCACAGCTCGGATGCACGTTCCTCCGAGGCACCTACTCTCCGACACAAAAAAATGCAATGGCGGCGGACGCCTTCGCCAAACATGGGTTTGAACGTGTCGGCACAAATGGACGTGATGAGATCTGGAGTTATGACCTTGCGGCGAAGGGCCTGATCGCCAATACATTTGTGACCTCTGTCCATACCTGGGAGAGCGCTGATGGGGCGTCCTGAATCGCAGTCCGGAGTCCGTGCCTCCTCGCCGCACATGACCACCATTTGTTTCACCACGCAGGATCTGGCTCAATTCAGCGCAGCCAGCGGGGATAGGAACCCTCTGCATGTCTCCGAGCAATACGCGCGGGCCTCGCCTTATGGTGAGCCTGTCGTATTCGGCATGCTGGGCGTCCTGGCGATCCTCGGCCATTTCCCCGATCGCCCGAAACAACGGCTGCGACACCTCTCTGTTGAGTTCCGTAATCCCCTCACCGTCGGCGTCCCCTACCGCGTGGAGATCGTGGAGCCATCGGGGGACCGTGCGGTCGCAAAACTCTATGATGCCGCCCGTCTCATGCTGAAAGCGAGTATGACGTTTTCGCCGGATCATCAGGCCCGGCACGAGACGGCCGATCAAGATGCGGCCGGGCTCACGGAAGCAGCAGACCGCACCAAAGCGCACCTGGGTGCCGGTACTCGCGTGAGCGGCCGATATGCACCGTCGATCAAAGAGTTGAGGCAACTGGCCGATCGCTGGAAACTCTTCGAAAAAGGCGCAACCCTGACGGACGTTTCGGCCATGATGTGGGTCAGTTACGCCGTCGGCATGGAGCTACCGGGAAAACGCGCCGTGTTCTGGCGATTGGAACTCACGTTGCCTGCCGATGGAGAAATGGGCCCGTCCCCACTCACCTATGAGCTCACGGTTCAGAGCTACGATGAGCGACTTGACTTGCTGCACACTACCGGGACGCTCTCCGTGGGGGCCAGCGCGTGCGCGACGACCGAGATGTGGGCCTTCGTGCGAGAGGACTCACCGCGGCCTTCACTGCATCGTCTCACTGACCTGTTGCCGAGATCGAATCGATTGAAGGACAAGGTCGCCCTGGTGATCGGCGGAAGCCGGGGGCTTGGCGCGGCCATCACACAGGCCTTGGCTTCGCAGGGCTGCACGGTTTTCTTGAATTACCTCCACTGCGGCGGGGAGGCGGAACAGATTCGGACGAGCCTTGGAGACGCCTCCGGCCTGATCGAACTGACACAGGGAGATGCATCAGATATCGATTGGTGCCGAACACTGCAACAGCATATCGTCGAACGACACGGCGGGCTTGATATACTGATTTGCAACGCGTCGCCCCCTATTCGCCCTCTCCCGTTCATACCGGAAAAGGTGGCACAGTTTCAAACCTTCCTCACCCAAAGCGTCGCGCTGGTGAGCATGCCCATGTCCACGTTTCTGAGCGACTTGGCTCAACGCTCCGGGTGGAACGTGCTTATCTCTTCGGCATTTGTGCAGGACCTTCCTGCGGACTGGCCCCACTATGCCACAGCCAAATGTGCACTGGAGGGACTGGCACAGTGGGCGGCCATTCAGAATCCGACGGTCCACAGTCTCATTGTCAGGCCTCCAAAGCTGTTAACGGATCAAACCAACACCACCGTGGGACGGCATGGAGCGATGGAAATCGAACGAGCCGCCGCTGCCATCGTGCAACAACTCACATGTCTCGATCGGTCACCGAACATGCACATACTGGATACGTTTTAGATGCATTCTGACTCTGCGCAACACGTCGGTACGGCGAAGCCGGCTAGCCATGCAAGCGGCCGCCTTCGGCTGCTATTCAGAAACAGGGGTCCCAGAAAGAGAGCGTTCCGTCGGCGCCATGATGCTGCCGAGATGATTACACACCGAAAATATCTGGGGGAATGAATGGAGTTGCACGATCGATTGGAAGAAGTGTTTCGCCAGGTGTTCGATAACGAGACGCTGGGGTTGACCGATGAGATGACCGCGTCCGATATCGAAGGCTGGGACTCGGTGGCCCATATCAATCTGATGTTTGGCATCGAGCAGGCGTTCGGAGTCCGATTCAAGGGCAATGAACTGGCCGACATGAAGAATATCGGCGAACTCAAACAGTTTCTGACTGGGAAGGGAAAGTCGTGAGTGATTATCGTTCGAGGCAGGTGATGGTGGATCCGGCCAAACAATGCATCTTGCGAGTTCAGAGATTCGTAGATCGTTCGGCACTCAGGAGCCTTCATGCCGGCCCCCATTCCACGCTCGTCACACAGAGCGGATGCACCTGTTCGACAGCAGAGCTCACATGACTATGGCCGACTCATTTCCGCAGAGCAATCCATCCTCCATTGTGATCGAACCCCGTACGGGATATGTCCAGGTCGGGTGGCGCGAGCTGTGGGCGTCGCGTGAGCTCTTGTACTTTCTCGCATGGCGAGATCTGAAAACAAGATACGCACAGACGGCGATCGGAGCTGGCTGGGCTCTCATGCAGCCTCTGCTCAGCACGCTGATCTTCACGCTGGTGTTCGGGTATTTGGCTAAAATGCCGTCGGATGGGTTGCCCTATCCCATCTTTGCGTTTGCTGCGATTCTCCCCTGGACCCTGTTTTCAAAAAGCCTCGAACGCAGCACGTTAAGTGTGGTGACGGAGGGAGGCCTGATTAAGAAAGTCTACTTTCCACGGCTGATCATCCCAATCGCTGCGACCTTCATCAACCTGGTTGATTTTGCCGTGGGCTTACTGATCCTGATCGGCATGATGGCCTGGTATCAGCAGGTTCCTCAGTGGACGGTGCTGTTCCTGCCATTCTTCGTGGTGATCGCCCTGCTGACTGCCCTCTCGGTCAGCCTGTGGCTTTCGGCTCTCAACGTGAAATATCGCGATGTGGCCTCCGTCGTTCCCTTGATGACGCAGTTATGGATGTTTGCCTCCCCTGTGCTCTATCCTGCGTCTCTGGTACCGGAATCGTTGCGCTGGTACTACGGCCTGAATCCGATGGCAGGGGTCATCGAGGGATTTCGGTGGGCTCTGCTCGGAAAGACGGCTCCTGATTGGACCATGATGGCTGTGAGTCTGGCAATGGTGGCGCTGCTCTTAATCGGCGGCGTCATATTTTTTCGGAGGGTGGAGCGTACCTTCGCCGATCTAATTTAGATGAGTGACACCGCTGTCAGCGTAACCGGTCTCTCCAAGCGTTATCGCCTAGGAACGACACATGCCCAAGACGGCTCCCTGGCCGGAGCCTTGGCGCGTGGACTCCGCCACCTTGCCGGTCGGCGACCGGCGCCTCCCCAGAGCAACGACACCCTGTGGGCACTACGCGACGTGTCGTTTGAGATCAAAAAAGGCGAAGTCTTCGGAGTCATCGGCACCAACGGCTCGGGCAAAAGCACGCTCCTCAAGATTCTTTCACGGGTGACGGAACCCACCAAAGGCCGTGCGATCATCAACGGCCGATTCTGCGGCTTATTGGAAGTGGGCACGGGATTCCACCCGGAATTGACCGGGCGCGACAATGTCTTCATGAGCGGAGCGATCCTCGGCATGAAGCGGCAGGAGATTGCGAAAAAGTTCGACGAGATCGTGGCATTTGCCGAGGTGGAGCAATTTATCGACACACCCGTGAAACATTACTCCAGCGGAATGTATGTCCGGCTCGGGTTCTCCGTGCTGGCCCACATGGATCCGGACATTCTCATCGTCGATGAAGTGTTGGCGGTCGGAGACGTCCGGTTTCAAAAGAAATGCATGGGGAAGATGGAAGATGTGGGACACCATGGGCGGACGGTGATTCTCGTTTCCCACGACATGCCGGCGATTACCCGGATGTGTTCCCGGGCGATTCTCCTGAACAAGGGAGAAGTGGTGCAGGCAGGACCGGCTCATGACGTGGTGAATCACTACCTCCACGCCGGGCACATTCAACCCGCAGTCGAATGGCCTGATCCAACCCAGGCCCCGGCCAATGACGTCGTTCGCCTACGTGCCGTGCGAGTCCGGACTGAGGCCGGCATCGTCACGGACCGATTCGACATCCGCAAACCGATTGACCTTGAAGTGGAATTTGATGTCGTGAAACCCGGACATATCTTTGTGCCGGTCTTCAATCTCTACAATGAAGAAGATGTCCTCGTGTTTATCGCGCACGACCGCGACCCCGCGTGGCAGCGAACCCCTCGCCCGACCGGTCGGTATACGTCCACCGCCAGAATGCCCGGAAACTTACTTGCCGAGGGAATGGTAGCCGTCTCATCCTTGATGATGACGGAAGATCCTTTTCGCCTGCACGTGCATGCCCCCCGAGCGATCGGATTTCGTGTGGATGACAGCGGGGACGGAGATTCAGCACGGGGGGACTTTCACGGTCGATGGCCGGGAGTTGTTCGGCCGCTCCTGGAGTGGCGAACCAGGTATATACCGGAATAGGAACCTGCAGCATCGCATCAGGGTGGTCCCTTGGCTACAAAGCCCTCCCTATTGGAAGGCAACCACCGTTATACTTGAGACACTCGTGCCCAGTCGGCCGGCTTGCGCCAGCCCCCCAAACATGCTACACCCAGCGCGCGAGTCCCGAGCAGGCACCAAAAGATAGGACGACGTGGAGAAAAAGACCAAGAAGATGGCCCCTCGGAAGAGCCTGGCAACCGAGGATCGAAAGAAAATGCATGTCGGCGATATCGTTCGCCGTCTCCGCAAAAGCCGCCACCTCTCTGTCCGAACTCTCGCGGACAAATGCGGGTTCTCTCCCAGCTTTATCTCACAGGTCGAACTCCGGCAGGCCTCTCCCTCTATTGCCTCCACCGAGCGGATTGCATCGGCGCTCGGCGTAACCCTTGGAGAGTTTTTCAGAACTATCAGTCCATCACACGCGGCTGTCATCCGCGCGGATGCCAGACCGGTAGTGGAAAGCGAGTGGTCTCGAGCCAGAATCGAAGCGATCGGGCCGATCAGTGAAGACAGCCAGCTAGAACCCATGGTCATTACGCTGGAGTCGGGCGGCGCCAGCGGATCACGGCCGTATGTACGTCAGGCAGAACAACTCGCCGTCGTCCTGCAGGGAACCGTCGAACTCACGTTGGAAGAAACCCTGTATAGTCTCAAGCGAGGGGATGCCGCCTGCATTCCGTCGCAAATTCATCATTGTTGGCGGAATAAGAGCAGAAAGCCGGCCCAAGTGCTGATTGTCACTGCCCACCGACACGTGTAGGTCCGCGTTCCACTCATACCTGGCTCTGTTTCCCCTCACCTTGCAACCATTTCTTCTGCAGTACGCCGAACACATTACCCATCAGGTATGTTCGGTCATGAACCAACCGGCAATTGAGAGGCGCTTGTGATCTCCCGCTGTTTGGTCTACTCGGCACACCCGATGAAACCGGGGCACGGTAAACATGACCAACGACCCCGGCTTGGGAGCGATACAATGCGAAATGGCCAGATCCGGCTTTCCGTTTTTTGTGTCACCGGTCGCTGAGTAGATCATCAACTCTCCGCCCCAATCACATTCCCATTCTTCATGGTAATAACTCACCATTGCGAGCCGACGACGGGGAGCAGGCTTCCCACCGGCCGGATGACCTTGATCCGTATCATCATGGGTGAGCAGGCAATCACCGGCGCTATAGGAATAGTAGCTGAACCCCAAATGCCGCCTGGTGATATTCGGGAACGATTCGATATATTCCTGAATGCAGGGCATCTCCAATCGACTGAGCAGGAGCTGTCCCTGCGGCTGGGCAATCTCAGCTTTTGCCCAGTTCCCGGAGTTGGGAAAATCCTGCCGGACGTATGACAAATCGTGCAACTGATTCCAATTCGCACGGTTCATCGCCTGTCGAAACTGAGTCCGCTCCTCAGCAGACCAAAAATTCTCGATCACGAGGACCGGCGTCTGATGAAACGAAAAGGATTCGAGACCGACCGGCAGCAGTGCCTGCCTGACTTGCCCTGATTTGATCTTCATCCCACTACTCCCCTATTCCCTGCTCGGTAGATCGACTACTCACCGACCCGCACCAACGACCCCCGTTCCTTACACACACTGAAGGTGTGATGGAACCATAGGATGACCGCTCCAAGATACACAAGATTCAACCCGCTGGCCAAGCTCAGACTGCTCAGGGGAGCGGCATGGGTGGCCAGAAGGCCGCGCATGCCCTCAAACACATGGGCGGCCGGATTGATCGAGGCCACGGCTCTCAGCCAGGACGGCAGGACTTCCATGGGATAAAACACACAGGAGATCGGCTGAAACAGAAACACCATGCTCCAGGCCAACACTTCCGCCTCCTGTCCAAACCGCATGATCAACGATGTCGTGAACACACCGATGATCCAGCCGGTGAGCACAAGATTCATGATGAACGGCAGCAGCCAGAGCCCGAGGATAAAGACGTTGTACCCGTAAAAGATCCAGGCGCAGACCGACATCACCATCGACACTGCCGTGATTTTAAACAGGCTCATCACCATGGTAGCCGCCAGAAATTCGTTCGGCGTGAGTGGGCTGGCGAACAGGTTCATGAGATTACGCGCCCAGATTTCTTCGAGAAACGAAATGGTGATGCCCTGCTGCGAGCGAAAGAGCACGTCCCAGAGAATCAACGCCCCGAGGAGAAATGTGACCACCGCCGGCATCTGGCCTTGAAACGTCGCCAAATAAACCGTGATGAATCCCCAGACCACGAGGTCGAGAAAGGGCCAGTAGATGATCTCCATCACCCGCGGCAGACTGCGGCGGTAGAGATACAGGTGACGGATCACCAGAGCTGCAATACGATGATAAGCCATCGGCCGCTAGGGCTTCCCTTCACAAGGCTTCTCGTGGCAGGACTGCTCGTAACAGGGTTTTTGGTGGCACGGCGGCTCGGCAACAGGTTTCTCATGACAATGCCCGCAGCCTTCATCGTGCACACCAAGTAGTTGATGCACCATGAGGCGGCTGCCTTCCAGGAAGGCCGGACCGATCTGCCGTCCATCCTCCAAACGGCAGAATGCTGCGACGAGCAACGCCAGCGGAACCCCGGCCAGACCGACCTGCAGCGCAGCACTCGTGAGCCTCGCCGAATCCGCCAGCCAGAGCGCCCCCGCCATCAACAATCCCGCAATGGCCGTGCTGCTGACGCTGCTCATGAAGATCGCCCAACCGCATGTCTGCCGGGCCAAGCCGATGCCGCCGATAACGAGCCACAACAGTCCCCACGCCAACATCAGGCTCAGACCTCCGATGATCAGGCCCAGACCGAACGACATTCCCATCTCAACCATGACTGCCCCTACTCCCTTCCACAAAGACCCGATCTCAGGTTGCCGCTACTGTTCGCGAGCCAACTTGAGAAACACATCTTCCAGATCAGCTTGTCCAAACCGAGTCACGATATCCTTCGCCGTGCCTTCCGCGACGATTTTTCCTCGCTGCAGGAAGATAATACGATCCGACATTTCCTCCATCTCCCGCATGTTGTGGGAGGTATACAGAATGCTGAGTCCGGTGGCCTGCCGTTCCTCCAGGAGGATGGCGCGGATCTTATGCGCGATGTCCGGGTCCAGGCTTGCCGTCGGCTCATCGAGAAACAGCACCTTCGGCTCCGTGAGCAGCGCTTTGGCCAGTGTGAGCCTGGTCATCTGCCCGGACGAAAGTTTGCGAGTCAGCTTGTTTCGCCACTCGTCCATCTCCAGCTTCTTCACCATCTCGTCGATGCGGCCGGCCATGTTGGACATCCCATACAACCGAGCGACGACACGGAGATTTTCCTCCACCGTCAGCGAATAGGGCAACGAAATGTATGTGGAGGAAAAATTCACCTGCTGGAGAATCGCCTCCCGGTTGGTCTGCAAGTCGAGTCCGAACATCCGGATCGATCCGGATGTGGGCGTGACCAACCCCAGCATCATCTGAAACGTCGTCGTTTTTCCGGCGCCGTTCGGGCCTAACAACCCGAGGATTTCCCCTCGCCCGATGTCGAATGAAATCCCGTCCACTGCCGTGAACTCGCCGAAGCGTTTGATCAGATTGCGTACTTCGACGACCGCAGATGACATGGAACTGGGGTTCCCGTGGCTTAAAACGACAAGAATTCCGTGAGTTTCTCAGGCAGATGACACGTTTCGCACTTCCGGCTCAAGACTCGACCGTCATACTCGGTTTTATTATCGTGACAACGGAAGCAATCCGCCTGTGCCCGTTTGTGGAGGACGGAACTTTCGGGATGTTCAGGCTTCCAGGGTCGGCTATCGGCCGACACATGCCCGCGAGGAATCACGATGGGATAGCCTTTGATCGGCCGTTCATGCACGACCGCCGCATGACAGGTCGTGCAGCCCTCGCCCTGCCCACGCTGACTGAATGCGTCCATGTGCTTGCGGTGGCTCATGACCAGTCCCACATCCTTCACGGGTGCCGGTAAATCCCGGGTCGCAATCTCCGACACGCGCAAGATGTTCCGATGACATCCCAGACAGACGGCTGAATCGACATGCGCGCGTAAATTGTACGGCTCGGTCGGTTTGCCGAACAGATAGATGGCGACGTCCCTGGTGCCATGCCAGGCCTTGTCTTCCAACCAGCCGACAACTCCTGGCCGAACGTGGCACGCCACGCACTCGACCTCTTTGTGGGATGATTCCAGCCAGCGCTCATAGGCCGGTTGAATAGTGTGACAGCTGGCACAAAACTTCGGATGGTTGGTCAGCGGAACCGCAACTCCTCCTAAAGCCACTGCGCCGGCCATGATCGCTCCGAGCACAATGACGGAGGTCTTACGCATTATCCCGTTGAGATTTGGGGAAGTGCCGGATGATGAGCGCCGCCACGCCGGCCACATCATCGGGGTCGAGCAGCGGGACCGCTGTCTCGACCGGCTTGTTGGACACGATGGCCAGCAGCCCATCCTGCGAGACCGGCACCTCGCCGATTTGATCACGAACCACCACGATCTTGGGATACCCCTCGCTCCGCCATCCCTCGGCCAGGATCAAATCATAGGATGCATCGAGATACTGTTCGCGCACCTCCTCGACGTTCATATGGTCCGACACATCGGCGAACATCGCGAGGCTGCTTTTCGAGATGATGACAACACTGCTGGCCCCGGCTTGTTTGTGACGCCAGCTGTCTTTGCCTTCCGTATCCAAATCGAATCCATGGCCGGCATGTTTGACGGTGGCCACTTTATATCCTGCCCTGACCAGTTCAGGGATCACACGCTCAATCAGCGTCGTCTTGCCGCTATTGGATCGTCCGACAAAAGACAAAATCGGCACGGACATGAACACGTTCCTTTCGCGGCTCAACAACAGGATGGGCGATGACCGGTCGGGGCCATCGGGGCCGCCTGCTCCAGCCAGGCCGACCCACTGAGCAATTGTACGGTCACCGGGTCGCCCGGATTAACCCGTTCCACCTCGACGGGAAGGTCGATCAGACAATTGGCTTTCACCATGGAGGTGAGAATGCCTGACCCTTGATCGCCGGTCGTCCGAACTTTGAACACTCCGTTCTCCCGCCACAACACTCCACGGAGGAAATGCCGGCGGTCGGTCCGCTTCGAAAACTTCTCCTGAAACACCGCCTCCAGCAGCGGGCGCCCAAACCCTCGCGCTCCCGCCAGCTTCAGCATCGCAGGTCGCACCAGTTGCTCGAATGTCACCATCGAGGAAACAGGATTCCCAGGCAATCCGAACGCCAGTTTGCCCTGAATCTTTCCGAAGGCAAGCGGCTGGCCCGGTCGGATCGCCAGCTTCCAGAAATTCATCTCGGCGCCCAGATCCCGAAAGACGGCTTTTGTGAAGTCGTAGTCACCCATCGACACACCGCCCGACAACACGAGAATATCGGCATTCAATCCGTGCGAAATCTTTTCTTTCAACGCGGCAGGCGTGTCTCGCGCGATCCCCAGCAGGATCGGCACGCCACCGGCCTCCTGCACCGCAGCGGCAATGCCGTAACTGTTCGAATTGATGATTTTCTCTTCGCTGAACCGCTCATCGAGATCGGCCAACTCATCACCGGTCGACAAAATCGCGACCCGTGGACGCTGATACACCAACACAAAAGACTTCGCCAGGATAGCCAGCATGCCCGCTTCGCCGGAACGAATGGTCGTTCCTTTGGGAATGATGCACTCGCCCTTTTTCACATCTTCCCCCTGCGGTCGGATGTTCGATCCGCGGGGCTCCGGCTTGAAGACACGCACCGAATCGGGCGTATGCTCCGTATCCTCGACCTTGAGGACGGTATCCGCGCCCTTCGGAATCGGCGCACCAGTCATGATCCGGATCGCTTGCCCCCGTCCCACAGTCTTGGTCGGCATCTTTCCTGCCGGCACATCTTCAATGACGGTCAACATGACCGGCTTGGCAATCGTCTGCTCCTGCTGAATATCTTCCGCCCGCACGGCAAAGCCGTCCATGGCGGAATTGTCCCACGGCGGATTGTGACGTTCGGCGATGATATCTTCACCCAATACACGCCCCAACGTATCGAGAATGGAGATCTTCTCAAGACCGAGCGGAGTCGTGGCGTCCAGCACAATACGCTGCGCCTCGTGGAGCGGAGTCAATCCGGTTGTTGCATCAAGAGCTTTCACGCGTCACCGTCCCATCAATGTTGCTGACGTGGCGCCAGCTTGACCAGCGATCCGCTCTTCTTGCAGAACGCTTCGACCTGATTGGCGATATCATGATACGCCTGCGCGGTTGCCGAATCGGAGTTAAAGAGCGCAAACGGCTCGCCCGCATCGCTCTGGGTCACCACATCAGGGTCCAACGGAATCCGTCCCAAGAAGGGAACACCCATGTCCAAAGCCGAGGCTTCGCCACCGCCCTTGCGGAACACATTCACTTCCTTATGGCAGTGAGGACACTCCAAGCCGCTCATATTTTCGACGATGCCGACGATCGGCACTTCGCTGTCCTTACAGAAGGTCACCGACTTCCGAGAGTCGAGCAGCGCCACTTCTTGCGGTGTCGTAATGATCACGGCCCCGCTGACACCGCCTAAGAGATCAATGGTCGTCACCGACTCGTTGCCGGTCCCGGGGGGCAGATCGATCAACAGAAAATTGAGATCCTGCCATTCCACCCCTCCCAACAGCTGATTGATGAATTCGTATTTATAGGCGTCGCGCCAGATGATCGGATCATCGGAGTTCTGCAACAAGAACGACATCGACGCGATCTTCATGTTGTAGGCTTGAAACGGAATGATTCCGCCCGAGGTGCTGATCTTCAGCTTCTGGCCTTCGGCGCCGACCATCTTCGGAATGTTGGGACCGTGAATGTCCATGTCGCAAATCCCGACATGCCAGCCTTTGAGCGCAAGGCTGACGGCCAAATTGGTGGTGCAGGTGCTCTTGCCCACTCCGCCCTTGTTGCTCATGACCAGCACTTTATATTCAATCCGTTCCATACGTTTCGCGACGAGCCACCGACTGTGGCCTTCCTTGTCTTTCTGACAGGTTTCGTTTTCGTCGCAAATGGCGCAGGCCCACATATAGGTGCAGGCATCTCCACCGCTGCTGGAACCGGGCTGTGAAATGACGTTTAACTCGCGTGGCATCTCAGACTCCTCATAAAGCGTACATCATGATGCGAACAACGAAAGCGTGCTTTCGTCATGTTGCTGAATCCTGCCCTGCCTTACCCTCGACGACCAGTCGGCACACCGACATAGTCACTATCACCGCCACCGGCCGGCATCGATGGCCCTGGTTTCCCAAGACCGGGGCCCGCCGCAGCGACCGCCGGCACAAGCGACTCTTCGGGAGCGGCCGCTTTCTTCTTGTTGAAGATTCCGGCGCTCACGATCCCGACCTCATAAAAAATGTACATCGGCAGCGCCATCAGGCACTGATTGAAGGGGTCCGGCGTCGGCGTCAGAATCGCGGCGAAGATAAACGCCGCGAGGAAGGCCCACTTGCGATATCGTTTCAGCAGCGGGGCATCCACCCAACCCAGTTTGGCCAGCAGGGTAATCACCAACGGCACTTCAAAAATGAGACCGAAGACCAGAAGAAACCACAGCGCGAATCCGACATATTGCGCAATCGACAGTTGCGGAATAAAGCCGGCATTCACGCCATACGAAATCAAAAAGTTGAGCGCAAAGGGGAGCACAAAGAAAAACGAGAACAACAAGCCCAAATAAAACGCCAGAGTACTCAGGATCACAAATGGACCGACAAATCTCCGCTCCTGCGCATGGAGGCCGGGCACCACAAAATGCCAGAACTCAATCAACATATAAGGAGTCCCCAGCACCAGAGCAAAGAGACCCGCCACTTTCACGTTTTGCCACAACGCTTCAGCCGGTGCGAGAAAGACGAAGGGGACGGTGGGAAGATCAGTAGGGATCCAGGACAGGGATCCGGGTACGAACATGTTCTGGAGCGGCACCCGGATCCACTTCACCAGCGTATCGGCATAAAAGAACGTTCCGACGAAGATAATCGCCGTCACGATGACTGCACGGGTCAGCCGGACTTGGAGCTCAACCAAGTGCTCCATGACCGGCATTTTTTTATCTTCAAGCGGCTTAAAGACCGTGTCTTGCAGCCACTCTTGAAACTTGAACCCGTCAGCCATTCAAAATCGCTTTCAGCAGGAGGCTTTCGGCCATCAGTCGGAATCAGACTGATAGCCGAAAGCGGTCCGCTGGTTGCTGTCTATTTCGGGTTGACGGCTACGAACAGATTGTTCCCCTGCCGACTCAGCAGGAGCACCACCATTTCGTCTTTCTTCACCTTGGCTGACGCCTTTTGGTAATCCTCAAGGCTCTTAACCACTTCGTGGTTGACCTCTTGAATCACGTCGCCACGCTGCAACCCTGCGGATTCAGCAGGGCTGCCGGCCTCAACGGAACTGACCACCACGCCGGTGGTTTTTGCAGGAATGTTCAACTGGCTCTGCATCGCGGCATCCAGCATCTGAACCCGTAACGACGCCAAGACATTGTCCGGCGGCTTCACCGTCTCAGCCGGAGGAGCGGCAGGACCAGGCTCCCGCTTGGCGAGCACTTCGTCAGACGGCCGCTCAGCCACCTTCACCTTCAACAGCTGCTCTTTCCCTTCACGCAGAATCTTGATGTCGGCGTCCTTGCCGACCCCCATCCGCGCGACTAAGTTCCGCAGCTGGCTGACGCTCTGCACCTCTTTGCCGTTGAATGCAATAACCACATCGCCACGGCGCATGCCCGCCGTATGGGAGGGACCATTCTCATTCACATCGCTGATGAGCACACCTTTGCGTTCCTCAGGCAACTTGAAGGACTTCGCCAGGGCCGGGGTAATTTCCTGAATGGCCACGCCCATCCACCCGCGCACCACTTTGCCCATTTTCGTCAGGCTCTCAACGATGTCCGTCGCGATGCTGCTCGGAATGGCAAAACCAATGCCTTCGGATCCGCCCGTGCGGGAGAAGATCGCCGTATTGATCCCGATCAACTTGCCCTGCAAGTTCACCAACGCTCCACCGGAATTACCCGGATTGATGGCCGCATCGGTCTGAATAAAGTCTTCGTAATCGGCAATGCCCACGTTCCCGCGTCCCAGCGCGCTGATAATGCCCATGGTCACGGTTGAGCTCAGGCCGAACGGACTGCCCACCGCAAGCACCACGTCACCGACCTGCAACTCGTCATAATCCGCCCACTTCATGGAGCTGAGGTCTTTGGCTTCGATCTTAATGATGGCCAAATCCGTCTTCGGATCGGTTCCGATGATTTTGGCCGGAAATTCGCGGCGGTCCGACAGAGTCACCGTGATTTGGGTCGCGCCTTCAACCACGTGGTTATTGGTGACGATATACCCGTTCGGCTCAAGGATCACACCGGATCCGGCACTCTGTTCAGGGCGATGGGGACCACCACCGGGAGGGCCTGGCGGGCCACCGGGTCCACCTGGCGGTTCCATACCGGGCGGCTCATCACCAGGGCCGGGAGGCGGGCCACCGAATGGTCCGCCCGGAGGAAGCTGACGACGACCTTCGCGACGCCCCTCCCCTCCACCGGTGACGGCAATGTTGACGACTGCAGGGGTCACCGACTTGACGATTTCTGAGAATCCCTGCGCAAACGCCGGGGGGACACCTGCCGCCTGAGCCTGAGACCCTGGCTGCATTCCGCCGACTAGGAGCGTGGCAGCGATCATGGGAATCCCTGCCAGTACGGACAGCACTTTCCTGCGCCGATGTCGATACGTCATGTGTACTCCTCTGGAAACCTGAAAATGAGGAACCATCCTCCGCGCCATCATGAACGAGTCATTCTACACTAATCACAGAATCGCCTTCAAAGAGGAAAACGCGGAGCCCGTTTCTCCGATACACAGTCGTCATGGCCTCGGCATCGCAACCAACTCAAGCTCCCGCTGCTCGACCCAGGCTCGCTGTAGATTCCCGGCCAATCGCTTCGCCGCCTGCTCCATCGACACCACACGAAGCGTCACAGGGGCGCCTTCATAGGACGGCGGCCAGATGCGCCGCTCTGGATCCTGCGGGCGCAGATAAATGACCGGGTACCACTGCGAAATCCCAGGCGCCGTGGGACTATCCAACGTCGCCATGGCTCGCCCCTCCGCGCGGAGAAGCTGTCGGCCTGTTGAGCCATCAACCAGGGCCGCTTCCGCCAAGGACCAGTTGTCGCGACGGAACCCCGGCTGCCGGTGGCTCGTCCAGCCGAGAAACAGCGAGGCGGGATACTCCTGCTCTGTGCTCGAGAGAACCACGACCAGGACATAGTCCACACTCTGCTGGCGCGCAAGGTCAGTCCAATTCGGATGCGGCGCACCCACCGGAATCTCACCGAGATTCACCACCCGCTTAATAGCAATGGGAAAGCCCAGATTGACCTGCTCACTGAGCGTCTCAGCCAGTCTTGCCTGAGCCTCCTCAGGCATACCCGGGGCCGCCTCCTGAGCCGACCGATCGGAGAGCACAACCAGCGCAGTTCGAAGCGGACGTTGCACCGGCAACTCAACGCCGGCTGATTCGTCGGCCGCGGCAAGAGCGACATACTGGCTCAACCGGCTGGGTGGAGACGTCACGGCACAACCGGTCAGCAACAACATCCAGGCCAACCACAGAACCCAGCCTTGGTTCCGGCTCATCGCACCCTCCCGCCAGAGAACTACGCTAGGGCATCCTACCGTGGTGCGATTACGATCGCCCCCGGTCGATGGCGCTGTCAAGACCCGATCCTCACGCCTTGCATTTCGCTCCTCGGTCAGATACCGTGGGGCACCATTCGCCGCTGGCGGACGGATCGGTCCCGCACAATCCGACACGAGGCTGTCCCGACGTGACACCCTGCCCGACCCAGACGCCTTCCCTTTCGGTCATCATCCCGGCCTATAACGAGGCGCAACGCCTTCCACTCTGCCTGAAGCAGGTCCTTGCGTATTTGGATGAACGCGGCGGGACCTATGAAGTCCTCGTCGTCGATGACGGCAGTCGCGACCAGACCGCGCAGGCAGTCGAGTCGGTAGCCCATCGCTGCCCCCACGTGCGACTCATTCGGCTGACCAGCAACATGGGAAAAGGCGCGGCCGTTCGCCGTGGCATGCAGGCGGCGCGTGGCACGTATCAATTGTTTGTGGACGCGGATGGAGCCACGCCGATCGAAGAATTGGCACGACTGGAATCGGCGCTCCTGGCAGGAGCGGATCTCGCCATCGGGTCACGGGCACTGGCGTCCCAAGATCCCACCTTCACCGTCCGGGCACGGTGGCATCGTAACCTGCTGGGAAATCTCTTCAACCACATCGTGCAACGCCTGGGCCTTCGCGATATTGCCGACACGCAATGCGGATTCAAGCTCTTTCGTCGATCGATCGCTCAAGACTTGTTTTCGGTCGCCTGCGTCGATGGGTATGCGTTCGACTTGGAGCTGCTCTATGTCGCGCGCCAACGCGGCTACCGGCTGGCGGAAGTCCCCATCAATTGGATCGACCAGCCAGGCTCGAAAGTTCGCCCCTGGCGCGACGGGTTCGTCATGCTGCAAGAACTCCAGGCCATCCGGAAACGTGACTCGCAAGGGCTGTACATACGACGCGGCCGGCTCGCACCAAATGGCATCGAACCGGCCTTAGCCTCCACAAACCCACTCATTTCTAACAGGCATCCAGCCGATCATTCCCGCCGTCGCAAAATCACCACCTTGGGATCGGCATAGACCGGCTTCCAGGCATCGTGCGCCTCCAAGGCCAGCGCGAGCGCGCTGCCCCGCTGGATGAGCCCCCAATCGACGGCATACCGGTCCAACAACGCCAACTGAGGCGCGTCCTCACGGTTCAGCTCCACATAGTCCTGAAAGATCTGCCGGTCGCCGATCCGCCAGGCCGGCATGCGACCATCAATGAATATTTTCTCGCCAGGAAGGTGCCAGAGGAGAAACCCGCCATAGCTGTAGTCGTTATACAACCTGGTTCCCACTTCCTCCCGATGGCTCCGAATCCATCGCACCGCCTCAATCGGATATTCCGTCTGTTCAAGATACACATCCGGCGACGTTCCCGATAACCAGACGTGCTCCAGATGTTCGGTCCCCAAGGCATAGAGCGCACCGGCCGTTCCAAGGGTCAGCATGAGCACCACCGCGACCGCGTGCGACTTCACAGCCGGCACCCACCGAACGCAGGAGCCGATGGCCAGCGCGAGCAACTCCGCCACCAGCGGGAGGCTCACGATCAGGAACAGCGTGACGTTCCGCCAATGCCGTAGCGACAACCCAAGCATGAGCACCAGCAGGCCCCATCGAACCGGTTCCACCCGACGATACCATCCGACCATCAGGCACGCGAGCCCGGCCAGATACATCCCATAGGCCTTTCCGGCCCATCCCTGAAAAGACACCGGCTGCCATTCCCGCAACGTCTCGATCATGAACCGATCGGTCAGGGACTCATAAATCTCCTGGTAGAGCCGCCATCCATAGGGATTCAGCAAGGTGAGCGCCACCGCGATGCTCAGCGCAATCGCACAGCGGCAAAGATCGTCCCAACTGAGCACCGGCTCATCACGTGTCACCGCAACCACAGACCACTCCGTGCAGACCTTCATCAGCACGGAGAGGCCCAACAACACACCGGAGAGAAAAAGCCCCGCCGTAAACCCGCCATGCAGGTTTGCCCAGAGCAGGAACAACGGGGGCAGCCCCCAAATCCATGCCCGCTGTCCATCCTGAATGTGACGCCACCCCCACAACAGCATCGCCACGCCGAGCAAACTCACCAGTTGCGTGCGTGCGCCAAGGAACGGCAAGGCCACCCAAAGGCTGGCCACGATGGCCGCCAATCGGTAGGTCCGAGGCACCCTGGCTTGCCATGCGGCCACCCACCAGGCCAGCGACGTCACGCCGCCGAAGAACAGGATCAGACCCAGGCCGCCCACCGGATCCATCACCCGGTAGATCATCGCCAGCAATCCATCAGTCAACCAGGCATGCTCGATCCAATGCCAATCCGGCATGGTATGGGAGTAGGGATCGGTCTCCGGCAACCGCCAGCCCTGGGCGATCAAATCCAGCCCGGCGCGCAGATGCCATCCCAAGTCCGGCTCGACCAACGGCTGCAGCGTGAGATTCAGAATGAAGCCGACCAGAAGACACTCAAGCAACAGAACGACCAGGCGCTGAGGGGAGGAATCAATCACACGAACGGGCTCAACAGACATGATTCGAGATGGCCTGTGGAGAGGATCTGCCCACCAGTAGATTGCCGAGCACTAACCACTCCACCTGAGTCCGCTGGAAGCAGCGCACCGCATCTTCGGGCGTACAGACGATCGGCTCCTGCACGTTGAACGACGTATTCAGCAGCACCGGAACACCGGTGAGTTGTCCGAACGCGGTCAGGAGGTCATAAAACCGCTGATTGGCCTCACGCGTCACCGTCTGGACCCGAGCCGTGCCGTCGACATGCGTGACGGCCGGAAGGATTCCTTTCGCCGAGGCCTTCACCCGCACCGTGAACTGCATGTAGGGTGATGGAGCCGGCATCTCAAAAAAATCGTGCGCCCGATCAGCGAGTACCGATGGAGCGAAGGGGCGAAACGTCTCCCGGCATTTCACTTTACTATTGATCAACTCCCGCATGTCTTCCCGCCGTGGATCCGCCAGCAGGCTCCGGTTCCCCAGTGCACGAGGCCCCCACTCCATCCGGCCTTGATACCAGAACACGAGACGCCCCCGTGTCAACTCAGCGGCAACCCGCGCATACAATTGATCGTCTGTCAGGGACTCGGCCACCAGGCCCGCCTGGGACAGCGCTGCCCGACACGCACCTTCATCGAAGTGTGGCCCCAGGTACGCATCAGTCAAGCGACATCGTCCCGCCTCCCGGTCACGCCTCGCCGTCCACCACAAGGCCGCCCCGAGCGCCGCGCCCGAATCGCCGGCGGCCGGCGGCACGTAAACATCTTTGAACCCCAGTTCGGCCCGCAGGCGGCCGTTGGCCACGCAATTATAGGCAACCCCACCCGCCAGACAGAGTGATTCAGCCTGCGTCAGGGTGCGCAGGTGACGACCGAGATGGAGCAGCGTATCTTCCAGGACGAGTTGCGCGCTGGCAGCCAGATCGCGGTGCCGTGGAGTGAGTTCCTCCGTCGACTGCCGCGGCGAGCCGAACAGGCGCACAAATTCCTCGACGAAGAATCCGGCGCGGGCGAGATGAAAATCAAGCAGCCGGACATTCAATTCAAATCGCCCGCGTGGCAGCAGCCGCACAATATGCTGACGCAGGGCAGGAGCAAACGTCGGCTCCCCGGAGGACGCCAGGCCCATCACAATGTATTCGTCCCGGTCAGGGCGAAACCCAAGAAAGGCCGTCATCGCGGCATAGAACTGACCGAGCGAATGGGGAAGCGGGGTGCGATCCAGCACGGTGATCTGACTGCCGTCACCGGTTGCCATCAGGGTGGTATCGGCTTCAGACGCGCCGTCAACCACGAGAATCGCCGACCGCTCGAAGGGCGACACCAGAAACGAACTGGCGGCATGGCACACATGGTGATCGAGAAAGACCGGTTGGATTGCGCCCGCATCCACGCGTGTGGTCAGTTCCTCCCGCAACCGGAACAACTCCATCCACTCCCGGCCGACCCGCTCCAACGAGCGAGTCCCTTTCACTCGGAACAGTTGCGGGGAGCGCAGCATCGCCGTCAGGGCGAGCCGGGCACGCCGCCCGATCTGCCAATATTTCCAGGGAACGGCAATGGCCTCGACCTCACGCAAGGTGATTCCCGCCTCACGCAGGCAATAACGAATCGCCTGCACCGGCAAGGCCGTCACGTGCTTCTCACGAACGAATCGCTCTTCTTCCGCCGCCGCCACAATACGACCGTCAGAGAGGAGCGCCGCCGCCGCATCTCTCATATTGGAGAGGCCGAGCACCAACACGACGAATCCACCACCTTCCGTTTAAGAGCCGGAGCACCGGCGGCGGTAGAATAAACGAGCCCTGCACGGGTCGCAAGCCGCACGGGCAGTCGGTTGCAAAGCCCCCTCCTTTCCTGTACCGTTCCTCCTTCAAAATACGGCTAGAGGAGGCCTTGGCTTGAAGACGCACCGCGCGCTCATTCTTGGAATGCTCTTAATCCCTGTGCTGGCTTCCGTCAGTTGTGAGAGTATCAAGTCCCGTTTTGCCCGGCAGACGCTGCCAGATCTCGGCCCCCCCGTGCCCCTGACGCTTCAATTGGATGTCGACCAGTCCCTGGCCACCGCCAAGGCCGAATACATTGACAACTGCGGACGGATCCATCTGTTCTCCATCGGTCCGACCGTCGAAGACATGCTGATCCAAGCTGCCCATCAGACGTTTCGTGCCGTGGTACTTCCCGGCAGTGATGCCAGCGCCGGAAAACCGGACGTGACGGTACGGATACGCATGCTGGACCCTCGATTCAAAATTCAAACCGACGCGCTCTATGACCGTGCCCCGGCCGAGCTCAGCCTGGACGCCCTCGCAGAGTTCTTCGATGCATCCGGCGCACCGTTGGCCGAGCGGCCCTTGCAATCCACGCGAAAAGAACGGGTGCAGCTCGAGCTGACCCAACAACGCTGCGACTACATCGTTGATCCCCTGCTTCAGGATACGTCCACCGTGTTGGCGACGCAGTTCATGCAGGAAGCGCGTGTGTTGCTGGCTCCCACCCATCCGGCAACCGCAGCGACCGCCCCCCAATCCGTCGCAACGACCGAGCGTTCGCAGAATCCCCCCCCCGCCCTGTCTTCTGCAAGCGCGGCCACCACGACGGCACCTCCGTTGTCATTCAAGGCCACGCTGCTGGATGAAAACAGCAACCAGGTTTTCGAGGGCGGCGAACGGATCCGTGTGCGAGTCGACGTCGTCAACACCAGCGCCCAAACGGTGCAGAACATGGCCGTTCAACTGACCGGCCCGCCGGCGCTGATTGCGCAATTCCCAGCCACCACGTTATCAACGGGGGCCATGGAAGCGGGCAGCTCCAAGTCCTTGGAATTCATCGCGACCCTGCCGCAATCGCTCAGTCCACAGCAGGCGGAGTTTCACGTTTCCCTGGCAAGCGAAACCGGTCAACCCACGTCCCCACCCCAGAGGCTCGTCGCCACAGTACGGTCGACCGGCATCACTACCGACGACGTGGACCACATTCCCGCACCGACCACAGGGGGACAGCGAACCAACGACTATCTGCTGTCCATCGGACTCAGTAGCTATCGGGAACAGCCCATCGGCGCGCGCAAGTACGCCGCCCTTGATGCCGAAATGGTAGCGACCTACTTTCAGTCATTAGGGGGATTGCCGAAACACAACGTACGGCTGCTCCAAGATTGGAGCGCCTTGCGCCCTGATATCGAGGAAGCGCTGCTCGACTGGCTCCCGTCGAAAATTACCCAGGACTCGCTCGTCACCGTGTACTTCGCCGGCCAAGCAGTCGTCTCGCCGACCGGGGATACCTTTCTGATTCCCTATGATGGCTCCCTGGGATCACCCACTCGCCTGTATCCGTTCAAGGACTTGGAGGCGGCACTGGAACGATTGAAGGCGAGGCAGGTGCTGTTCATATTCGACGGGTCTGTGCTCAAGAACGGCACGAAAGGCGCAGCGCCGAAATGGACCGGGCTGACGGGGAAAGTACTACACTTGGTCGGCACGACGGGTTTTGGAAAAAGCCTGGAATCAGATACCTTGCGTCATGGATTGTTCACCTACTATCTCTTGCGAGGACTTCGCGGCGAAGCAGATCTCAACCGAAACGGTGAGGTCACGATCGGCGAGGTGACGGACTTCGTCAATCGGAAAGTCCCGGCGGCAGCGCGCACCACCTTCAAGCAGGAACAACAACCGCAAATTCTCCCTGCGCTGCGAGCCCAGGATAAAAACCTGGACGTGATTCTTACCAAACCACCTACCATTCCTGCGACCAGCAAGCCCTAACGGAAACGACGGTCTCTTCCAGCCGTCTCGATCGACTCACAGAAGCTCGCAGTCGATCGCTTGGAGCGACGGACATCATCCGCCCCCCATTCTTTCTCCGCTAGATTATGGATGCCGTCGCCGGCTGCATAAAAGAATGGGGGCGGCAAGGATACCCTCGCCGCCCCCAGACATTCAGCCAATCAGCTGAAACGTTCGACTACTCTTCTCCGCCCTTGCAGAAGCTGCGCTCATAGTTGATGATCATCCAGGCTTCTTCTTCGTTGATAGCCGCAGGGATCAAGGACACCATACCGGTTCCTGCGCTGCCGTTCTTGATCACCCAGAACAGCTCGCCGTCCTTCCGCTTCTTGTGGAACTTGCAGTTGGTGAAGTTACGCGGGCTCGGGTTGAGGATCGCGCCGGCAGGACCGTCGCCTTTTCCTTCTTTCCCATGGCAATTGAAGCAGGTGCCCTTGCCCTCATACAGTGCCTTGCCCTTGGCAATGCTTTCCGGGGTGGAGGCAACCGGGTTCTTCATCGCCTTTGCATCCGCCATTTGATCCGGCGCAACACGAGGCTTCAACGGATCCTTTTCTTCAGCTCCCACCACCGCCACAGACAATAAGGTGACGGCCGCGCACACTCCAACTAACTTAGAAAAATACCCCATCAGAACTCCTCCTTTGTGTTGAACCCACCGCATGAACAACGACTCGCTTATCAGAAACAGCGTGGCAAAAAGCCGGCGATAAGGGCGACAAAACAGGCGAACTATAGCAACGCGTTTTCTGTCTTGTCAAGGGAACGGGCGGCCCTCGTTGCCCTCTCTCCGCCTCTGCCCGCCTACCGCAGACTCAAGGGCCGTGCCAAAACCACAGATGTGAAAAGAGGCTGAAATTGGGCGATTTTTACCGTTCAGATGCCTGACTGGTACGTACCAGCATTCAACCGTGACACCTTTGCGCCCCAGAGGCCCCCTGCGCGCCTCATTCCTTTGTGCGCGCGAGGCCCAGCGGAGCTCCTGGCGACAGGCGTTGGATGGGAGGGACGGAGGGACACGGGGGGGAGGGAGCAGCAACGCGCGGCCTCACACCGACAACAACGAGGCCGCTCCTGGATCATTCATCTCATCGTTTGATGACGACGTCTCGCACAACTTTCCCGCTCGGGCCGAAAGGCTTTTGTGGCTTGCCGTTTAATTCAGCGCGTACGCCACCGGCATTACCCAGCGTGACCATAAACTGGTCCTGGGCTTTCCATTGGGCCTTCTCGCCAGGGCGCAGCAAGGCTTCCTGAGGACTACCGGAATCGACTTGCACCACCACCCAACTCAGCTCAGTGGCATCGAGATCGAGGACGAGCGGGCCATCAGGCCCGGCGGGCCCATCTACGGACAGCCCTGCCAGCGGGCCATCGGATCCCGCGAAGGAAGAGGGCTGGGCGGCAACCTGTTCCGGCGGCTGGACCGATGTCGCTTTTACCGGAGCGGCAGGGGGAGGCGGCACCGCAGCAGCCGCTTTTTCCTGCACAGACTTCGGCGGAACGGCCATCGGCTCAACCGGTTTCGCCGGCGCTGCGATGGGAGGCGGAAGCTCCAACCCCTGACGCGGCGCATCACGCGCGTCCTTGACGAACGGTGCGCTCTTCTTACTCAGCGGCGGGGTGTCCGACCCGGAACGACGCACCAGGGTCGAGGACTGCTCCCGGCTGAGAAGAAACACCAACGTCGCAATGGCCACGGCAATCGCAATCCCCACGGCTTTACGGTTGGCTTTGCGACGCCGTTCCTCTTCCACCTGCCGTTGCCTCAGCCGTTCCCGCTCACCCTGTTTTTCGTAAAACGCGCCCGCGGACTGCGCAAAGCGATGGATCGCATCTTCTTCGTCGAGCCCCAACGATCGCGCGTAGGACCGCACAAATCCTCGCGCGAACACCTGGTCGGGCAACTTGGCGAAATTTCCCTCTTCGAGCGCTTTGACAAAATCCGTACGAATACGGGTCTTTGAGGCCACCTCATCGATCGTCAGGCCTTTCGTCTCGCGCACCTGTCGAAAAAATTCACCCACTGATTCCATGATATCCGCCTATGGTTTGAGCTGACCGAGCAGTGCCTGCGCCGCGGCCGCCTGTTCTCCGCCCTTGTCCAAGTTCGACACTTTCGAAAGTGCCTCGCGGGCCCGCACATCAAATCCGAGCTTGTGATACACACGCGCCAACTCCAACTGAAGCATGGCGGGAGGGACATTCGGCGGAGTCACGGTCGTGGCGTCCTCCAATACCTCCATCGCCCCCTGGAGGTCACCTTCATGCATCAAGGCTTTTCCCAAGTGGAAGCGTGCCAGATCCGGCGTCGGATAGAGCGGATTGCTGAGCGCCTGGCGATACGCTCCAATGGCTTCTTTCCATCGATCCTGATTAGCCAACACTTGCCCGAGGTAGGTATTCGCCTCGGCATAGTCGCCGTCGATCCGAATCGCCTCACGCAGAGATTCCTCAGCCAGCTTGAGTCGTCCTTGCGACGAATAGATATGTCCCAACGCGTAGTGCGCTTCCTTATTGTCGGGATTGAGCTTCACCGCCTTTTGAAACGAGACATAGGCTTGCTGCTGATCCGAACTCAGCCGGGCAATCCCTTCCTGATAGAACCCTTTCGACTTGCGCAGGTTCTCTTCGTTGGCGCACCCGCTCAACACGCACAAACCCAGGAGCAGTACCATCCAGCGCCCCCCCCGACCGATCCAAGCGGGGTGCGCGGCGCGATCCTGCTCTCGGCGACGTGTCCTCATGCGTTGACATCCTCAAAGTGGGTGAGACGCTTGAATTCTTTGAAGCGCGCCTCAATCTCTTTGTAATCCAGGATCCTCAATCGGTCAAGGCTAAAGGCTTCTACTGTAAACGAGGCCATGACGCTGCCGAAGATGATGGCTTGGCGCATCGCCTCGGGGGAGTGGTTTCCCGTTGCGGCCAGATAGCCGAGGAATCCGCCGGCGAACGTATCACCCGCACCCGTGGGATCTCTCACGTCATCCAGCGGAAAAGCCGGCGCCCCGAAGACTTGTTTGTCATTGAACATCAACACGCCATATTCGCCGCGCTTCACGATCAGATGCTTGGGTCCCCGCGCGAGAATTTTCTTGGCTACCTTCACAAGGTTCGTGTCCTCGCCCAAGGCCCGCGCTTCTCCGTCATTGATGATGAGGATGTCGATGTGTTGCAACACATTCCAGAGCGCATCGCGCTTGCCGTTGATCCAGAAATTCATCGTATCGCAGGCGACCAGGGCAGGCCGCTTCACCTGCTGCAGGACATCCAGCTGCAAATTCGGGTCGATATTTCCCAGGAAGAGCACATCCGGCGAGCTGTACTGCGCGGGAATCTTAGGGCGAAACGTCTCGAACACGTTCAGTCTGGTATCGAGGGTCTGCGCTTCGTTCAATTGGTGGGAGTAGGCTCCTTTCCAGCGGAACGTGGCACCCGGTCGCCGCTCCAATCCCGTCAGATCGATCTTCCGGCTCTTCAGGAACGTCACATGCTGCTCCGGGAAGTCCTCCCCGACAACCGCAATCAGATCGACCGAGGTGAAATAGCTCGCCGCCGTTGAGAAATACGTCGCCGATCCTCCGAGCACTTCAGTCACTTCACCAAACGGCGTTTTCACCGTATCCAATGCCACGGACCCCACGACCAATAATTTACCCATGCCTCACCGTTTTCCTTTCCGCGCCCGCACATAGGGAGCAATCAATAGGTTTAATCGCCGTTTCACCGGAGCAGAGATGTGATCCGGCGCAGTCACGATCGCGGTCTGCAGCGCCTGGTGACAGGCACAGGCCCGATCCGGGGTCAACTTCGGCACGGCGACCTTCAACAACTGTTTCGCCAGTTCGACATTCTTGTGCAGCGTGGCCAGAATGGCCTCGACGGTCACCGCCTCTTCGGTGTCATGCCAACAGTCATAGTCCGTGGCCAATGCCACCGTTGCGTAACAAAGCTCCGCCTCGCGGGCGAGTTTGGCTTCCGGCATGTTCGTCATGCCGATCACATCGACCCCCCACTGACGATAGAGTCGGGACTCCGCCTTGGTCGAAAACTGAGGTCCTTCCATACATACGTAGGTGCCCCCTCGTTGAAGCCTCGCCCCCACGGACCGTCCCGCCTGCTCCAACACATCCGCTACCGATGCACACACCGGCTCCCCGAAGCCGACATGCGCCACGAGGCCCTCGTCGAAAAATGTGGATACTCTGCGTTTCGTCAGATCGATGAACTGATCCGGCAGCACCACGTCGCCTGGACGGATGGATTCCTTCATGCTGCCGACGGCGCTGACCGAAATCACTTGTGTCACCCCGAGCGATTTCAACGCATAGATATTGGCGCGATAGTTGATGCTGCTGGGGCTGAGCCGATGCCCCCGCCCATGCCGAGAGAGAAACGCTACCCGCAGGCCCCCCAGCACACCGACACGAATGGCGTCGGACGGCGCTCCGAACGGGGTACGAACGCGCACCTCTCGAACCCGCTCCAATCCCTCAATGTCGTACAACCCACTGCCGCCGATAATCCCGATTGCGGCCTTCCCGGGCTTCTTTGATTGCGTCATGCGGTCGATTCCTGTTCCATGTTAAGCGACGGGCGCGGCATGTCCGCCGGCCGTCGACGTACCGGATCTCGTAGAAACGAACCAATCTCCTCAAGCAGGCGCCCGGCCACATCCTCCGAACGATCCTGCTCAGTCAACTCGTACCAGCGCAAGCCCGGCTCCTTCCGAAACCAGGTCAACTGGCGTTTGGCAAAATGTCTCGTATCGCGCTTCAGCAGACGGAGCGCTTCAGCCCGATCGTACTCTCCGGCGAGAAACCCGGCGACCTGCTGATATCCCAGCCCCTTCATCGCGCCTAACTCCCGCCCATACCCATCGGCAAGCAGCCGTTCGGTTTCCGCCACCACACCCCGCGCGAACATCGACTCGACTCGGTCGTCGATGCGGCGATACAGCTGCGCACGATCCCGATTCAAGCCGATCAACAGCACCGAAAATTCTTGCTCCGCGAACCGATGCTGCCGTTGCATCTCCGACAGGCGTTGCCCCGACAGATGATAGACTTCGAGCGCCCGCACGATTTTCACTTCGTCGTGCGGATGGAGCCGCGCAGCCGATTCGGGATCAATCCGCGTCAATTCACCGTGTAAAAAATAGCCGCCCTGCGCGCGAGCCTCCTGCACCAACGACTCACGATAGGCCTGGTCTGCGCGCGGCGCATCACACAATCCATGCAACAACGTCCGAACATACAGTCCCGTGCCGCCCACGACCAACGGCACCTGCCCATTGCCGTAGAGCCGTTCGATGTCCTGTAGCGCCAGCCGGCGATACTGCCCGGCGTTAAACGACTCGTCGGGATTCACGAGATCGATGAGGCGATGCGGCACGCCTTGCCGCTGCTCCAACGTCGGCTTGTCGGTCGCAATATCCATCCCGCGATAGACCTGACGTGAATCCGCGGTCAGCAGGTCCGTACCCAGCGCGTGCGCCAACCGAAGACCGATCTCGCTTTTGCCGACAGCCGTCGGTCCAACCAACACCACCAGGGGTCGCGACGCTCGCTGCGATTCCGACAGTCGCACTATTCCCTGGCTCCCTCTGCCTATGCGCGATCGAACAACCGAGCCAGCTCGTCGCCCGAAAGACGGAAGGCCACCCGTCGACCGTGCGGGCAGGTCATAATCAACCCCTCGGCAACCCAGTCCTGCGCCAGCTGCTTGATCTCGGGAAGCGCCATCGTGCGGCCGGCCCGAACAGCCGCATGGCAGGCCAGAGACGCCAAAATAGGCTTCACCTTCGTTTCCAGCGAGGAGATCGAATCCCACTGCTCAAGATCGTCTATTAAATCTTGAACCAACGCCCTTAAATCAGGGTGCCCCAACATGACCGGGAGACTGCGGATCAGGAAAGAAGACGGCCCGAATGGTTCAATCAGCAAACCGAGGCCTTCCAGCTCAACCAGATGGCGCTGAAGGATAAGGGCTTGCTGCACCGGCAACTCCAGAGGCTCCGGTAACAGCAGCGGCTGAGACGGCAAACTCTTGCCCTGCCAGGCCCGCAACAGCCGCTCGAACAATACTCGCTCATGCGCCGTATGCTGATCGATCACCTGGAGTTCGTGGCCCACTTGCGCCACCAGATAGGTTCGGTGCATCTGGCCGAACGGAATAATCTCCACCGTCTCGCTTGACTGGTACGGCGTGCCGCCCTCCCCCACAAACGAGGTTTGGCCCTCAGCTGATGGCATCGGCGCAACAGGCACATTCGCGTCCGTGCATGAGGGATAGGCGGCAGCCGGCGGTCCGACGCCCGTCCCCTCTACGAACGGAGCGGCCGTCGTAGATGACGCCCCGCCGCTCAGATGCGCATGAGCAGCCCCCGCCATCGACGATTCAACCTGCGCACGACCAAGCGTATGACGCACCGCCGCACGAACCATCTGGTGGATCTGCTCGTTATCGGCAAACCGCACCTCGCGTTTGGTCGGATGCACGTTGACGTCGACCCGCTGGGGCTCGACATCGAGGAAGAGCACAAAAAGCGGAGCATGGCCTTTGGCGAGGAACGAACTATAGCCATCGACGACGGCATGCTGCACGGTGCTGTTTTTAATCGGCCGACGGTTGACGAAGAGCTCCTGCGGCGTTCGTCCGGCGCGGGCGCGCACCGGATCAATGATGAAACCTTTCAGCGAGAGACCGTTCTGCTGAACATCGACGGCCAGCGCCCGATCACCGAACGCGGCGCGATAGACCTGCAGCACACGATCGCGAGGCGAGGATACGGCGGGGAGCGCAAAAACCTCGTGCCCGTTATGAATCAACCGCACATGCACCTGCGGCGACGCGAGTGCGGCCTGCTGCACGACATGGCTGATGTGAGAAAACTCCGTCGTGGTGGACTTCAGAAACTTCCTGCGGGCAGGCGTATTGTAGAACAACTCCGAGACCTCGATCGACGTCCCCGGAATCGCCGCGGCATCCTCCACTCGCGTGATGGTTCCGGCTGTGAGCCAGAGCTGCGTGCCCACCTGTTCCTGACGAGACAGTGTCGTGAGCCTGACTTTCGAGACGGCTGCGATGCTCGGCAGCGCTTCTCCACGGAACCCCATGGTGCGAATAGCCCCGAGCTGGTGATCGGATTGCAATTTACTGGTGGCGTGCCGCTCAAAGGCCAGAGAGGCGTCACGACGGGACATCCCCTCGCCATCGTCGGTAACACGAATCAAGCCGAGACCTCCGTCTTTGACCTCAACGGTGATCGTTCGGCTGCCGGCATCCAGACTGTTTTCGACGAGTTCCTTCACCACCGCAGCGGGACGTTCAACAACCTCCCCTGCCGCAATGCGACCGATGACATCGCTTGGCAGAACCTGAATCTTTTCCACACTACTCGCGAGGTCCATGGGAGGAAACGCCCCCTGAGGTTCGAACCGAGGATGAGCGGATGGGGAGAGGACCGTGCAGCAGGCCCAGGGTCATCGAATTTCGGCCATCTTCGCTTTGGCAAGCTTGGCTTCATCCGACGTGGAATATTCCTCGATGACCCGCTTCAGATATTTCCTCGATTTCGCAGTATCACCGGTTTCCGCCGCCGACAAGCCGAGCTTAAAGAGCGCCGCCGGCACCTTTTCATTGCCCGCGTATTCGTTCACGACGTGCTCGAACGACTGCATCGCCCGGATATAATCCTTCTGACCATAATACGATTCACCAAGCCAATAGTGGGCGTTGGGCGTCAGCGAGGTCGACGGAAAATCCTTGATGAAGCGCTGGAATCCACCGACCGCCAGATCGAACTTGCCGTTGAGATAGTCGTTATACGCCAAGTTAAATGCTGAGGTAGGCGTAATCGACGGCACTCCCGGTATCAGGGTCGGAGGGTCAGCAGGCCCAGACGGCTTCGAGATGCGCGCCTGACGGTTGGCTTCGGCGAGCGCAAGATCCGACCGGATCGAAGCAGCTTGGGCAAGTTGAGTTTCCTCAATCTTGGCCAAACGCCCCTCGAGCTTCTGAAGTCGGGCCAGCGCATCGTCGAGTCGCAACTTCCCGCCTTCGGGCTCTCGAACCCGTTCAAGCGACTCCAGTCTCCGCTGCATCGCCTCGAATCGCTTTTGTTCTTGATCTTGCGTCCGGGCAATAATCGACATCTGATCCCGGACCTCCAAGAAGTCAGCATGCTTCGCGCACCCTGCCAAGCTCAGTCCGCAGATCAACCCAGCCCCCACCTGCAACGCCGCCACGAATCGGAGCCTCATCGTTAGTGCAACTCCTTTAGTTGATTCAGTTTATCCATCGCCTTATTGGCTTCAGGAGACCTCGGATACAGGTCGATGACCTGCTTCAATGCAGAGGCCGCTTTCTTCCGATCTTTGAGCGCCAGATAGGCGTACCCCTTCTTCAGCAATGCAGCCGGCACTTTTTCGCTGGCAGGATGGTTCAATTGCACCTGATCATACGCATCAATGGCGCGTGAAAAATCCTTCTTCCCGTAGTAGGACTCACCCAGCCAAAACCGGGCGTTCGGAGCCAGATCCGAGTGGGGATGCTGCAGGAGAAACTCTGCGAAACCCTGGCGGGCGCCCTCTAAATCACCGTCTTTAAAACGGGTCAGCGTCCGTTCGTACGACTCGCGATCCGCCATCAGCGCGGCGCTGCGATTTTCGGAGTGGGCCATCGACCCGCTCGACGGAACGGAAGATGGCGCGGACGGTGGAACCGCGTCCGGCAACGGCATCGCCTGCGTTTGTGCAAGCGGCGTGACTTCGGCCACGGCCGGGGCCTGCTCAGCCCGCTGCGACGCACTCGCTCGTAAGACCGACAGATGTTGCTCCACCTGCTTCAAGAACGCGTGCTGATTCTCCAAATTCTTGTCCAGGGTCTGAATTTGCCCCTGGACATGACTCAGTTCACGTGTCGTCTCATCGATGCGGCGCTCATGATCATCCTCCCGAGACACGAATTTTCCGCCGGCGTTTTCCAACGCCTTCGCCACCGAAGCGACACTCCGATTCACTTCATTCAAATGCTCGGCCGTCACCTTATTATCGGCGTCGATTTTTCCGGCCAGTGCATCCGCTCGTTTCGTCAACGCCACTGTGTCCTGCTCAAGTGCAGACGCCAGATGCTTCACGGTTTGATCTTGCTGTACCACACGCTCGCCTAAGTTTCCGAGCGCCTGTTTAAAATCTACCAGCGCCTGGTTGAGCCTGGAGACTTGGTCGGCTAACACCTTGTTCTGTGAATCGAGCTGCGCGACATTCTGAGAGCGCTGCTCAAGACCGTGCAACACCTTCTGCTGATCGTCCAGACGAGAGTCGACTTTTTGCGCGAGCACCGTCGTGGTCTTCTGCATGGCATCAAGCACGTTCTTTTGAATGGCATCGATGTGAGCGGTGACCTGCTCCAAACGGGACGTCACCGCCGCGAGCTCCGCCCGGTTTCGGTCTCGCTCGCTCTTCAGCAAAGCATCCTGATCGACCAGCTGCTTTTCGACCCAACCCAATCGCTTGCTTTCTTCAGCGGAGCGTTTCTCACTTTCGCCAAATCGTTGATTGACCTTCGAGTCTTGGGAGGCCAGCTTCGCCAGTAAGTCGTCCTGACGCGCTTCCAGACTCTGAGTTCGGTGTATGGCCTTATCGACATCGCCGCGCAAGGAAGGAATGTCCTGTTCACGCAGCGACACAATTTCCTGGTTTTGACGAGCCCTGGTCTGAGCCTGCTCCTCCGTTTGTTGCTTGATTCGGCGCTGCAGTTCACGCTCAGTCTGCTTCAGGTCAGCCTGCTGCGCCACACATCCCGACAACAAGGCCAACCCAGATGCGACCAACACAAGCACACCGACGCGGACCGGCGCAGCAATGCCGCCGACCGCTCCAAGGCGCCCGCGTAATGGTTTCGTTACCATTTCACTTCGATATGGCCATCCACTGTCCATGACAGGTCTCCCTTAACCGGTCTTGCTCCGGAGGATCATGTCACATCATCCCTGATCGGAACAGCTATTTCGACCGGACGACTACGTGCCCGCGTCGATTCTGCTGGTAGCAGCTTTCAGTCCGTTCGTTGCAGAAAGGCCTCTCCTTGCCGTAGGACACCACCGCCAACCGGTTGGCGCCCACACCCAGCTCGACCAGATAGTTCCGGACGGCCTTGGCGCGCTTTTCGCCCAAGACGAGATTGTAGGCCAGCGTGCCGCGTTCGTCGCAATGGCCTTCGATTTTCACTAATGCACCGGCGTTCGCCTTAATCCACTGCGCATCCTGCGTCAAGGATTGCCGCCCATCTTCGGTGATGGTCCAGCTGTCATACCCAAAGTATACGTCGCGCAATCCGGCTTCCGCCGATGCCGCCTGCTCCTTGGCTTGCTCGCGACGAATATCCTCGATCTGGCGCGCCGTGCTCTCCGAGGGCTCCACCTTGGCCAGCATCGTGCCCCCGCCGCCCAAACGCTCTTCGGACGGAGCTTTTCCACCGGACACCGAATCGAATCCACGCAATCCGCCGCTCTCAGGTTCGTCCTGCGGCTTGCTCGACAAGGACAGATCCGGGAATGTGGTGCTCGGAGCGTCGAAGCCACCTCCACCGGTTGATCCCGTGGCACCCGGAGCAGGCCCGCCCGACTTGGCCATGCCGCGCTCCGTCGACTGTGCGTCTCCGCCCGACTGAATAGACTTTTTCGAACACCCACCCTGCACGACAAACAACATCCCGACGGCCACTGTCAGGCCCATTGTCACTACCGGTATCCTCATATTGTTACTCCTCATGGATTGGTGAATGGTTAATATATCGTAGACTCGGTGAGTACCTGCTCATCATGCTTAATGCTTACAGCGCCGGAGACCAGGACGGCGAACTATTGTGCGTGCCACCAAAAGTGATGCGTTCCAACCCCTTCCCGTCCGTATCCACCATATAGATATGGCTTTTGCCATCGACGGTCGCACTGAACGTGATATGCCGGCCGTCGGGAGACCAGGACGGCGAGTCATCGATCCCGGGTCCCGTCGTGACCTGAACCCGCTTCTGCCCGTCTGGTGACACAATACAGATTTTATACAATCGCTGAGCAGTCCGGCAGACATACGCAATCCAGTTTCCGCGCGGCGACCAGGCCGGAGCGGCATTGTAATCACCTTCATAGGTCAGGCGACGCACGTTGGAGCCATCCGCGCTCATGATGAAGACTTGTGGAGCGCCGCCACGGTCAGACGTAAACGCAATTTCACGCCCGGTCGGAGACCAGGTCGGAGAAAGGTCACCACCCTGATTGACCGTCAGCCGCTGGGGAGTCTTGGTTCGCGTATCGAGTTTATAAATTTCGGAGTTGCCGTCTTGGCTGCTGGCAAACGCCAAGAAATTCCCATCGGGCGACAACGCAGGCGTAATGTTCAAGCCAGCCATCGAGACCAGCGTCCAGCGTTTGCCGGTCGCAAGCTCAAGGATATCGATGTCCTGGGTATTTCGGCTTCGGTAGGCCGTGAACACAATGAACCGACGATCCGGCGACCAACGTGGCATCAGATTGAGAAATCCGTCCGCGGTGATCTGCTTGGGCTCATACCCATCGTAGTCCATCACGAACAATTCACGCGCATTGCCGTGCTCGGCGACATACACAATTTTCGTGCGAGCGATCCCCGGCTCTCCGGTATAGCGAAACACCAATTCATCGGCAAACCGATGCGCCATCAACCGCACGACCGAGGTCGAACCCACATAGCGTTTTCCACCGACAACCTCGTCGCTTCCGCTGTCATAAACGAAGCCGTCCATCAACAGTTCACTGTCTTTGCTGCCGTTTTTCTGCCCTGATTTTCCCCAGACGAGGACGGAGACGCCGTTCTCGGCGGCCTGCTTAAAAATCGCTTTGTCGGTCGTCGACACCTCCCGCGCCTTCACCCCGATTCCCGGCAAATCCACGAGCGAAAACACCAACGAGCGCTGAAGATCCGCCTTCAGCACCTCCTCAATCCGCCCGCCGAGCCATTCGGGGCCGCCGCCATTCTGAAAGCCGAATACGCCGATAGGAATCTTCTGGAAGTCCGGCCGGGTCGCTTCGAGAAAGACATCGGTCGCCCGAGAATCCAGAATCCCGAGAAGCCCGGCTCCCACCACGACACAGAGGGCGATCATAAGACCGATGATTATCCGATTCATCCTGCAGCCTCGCCTACGGCAAAAGTAAAATGGGCATCAAAATACGAATCCGTCAAATCAGGAGGAAAGGGCGGCAACGGAATCGCACTCTGCACCGCGCGCTGTGCAGCCATATCATAATAATCGTTCCCTGACGACTGTTCGATGATAACCGTCCCAACCCGCCCATCGCGCTCCAGACGAAATCGGACGGTGACGGTCAGGGCCTTACCGGAGATATCGACCGGCGGAGCCGTCCAGAATGCGCTGATCCGTGCTTGCACGCGGGCCAGGTATTGATTCGACCCTGGCATGCCGGCCACTCGCAACCGCGTCTCAGGCTTGCTCCGGGGGACACTGGCCGTCACCGGCGGGGCGCTCGCGGCCGGCTGGGGTTCGCGAAACATCGGCTTCACCTCCCGCACCGGCTCAGTCGACTTGGCGGCCGGAAGGGCTTGCAACTTTTTCAAATCCTGCAGTTCGCGATCGAGATCGGTAGTCATCTCTTCCGACAGCGAGGCACGTTTCGTCGGGGTGACCGCCGGTTTGGGAGGCTCCTGCGGAGCCCCAGATTGAGCGGCAGCCATCTCGGGCACGTTGAGCTTTTTGAGCATGGCATCCAGATCTGAACGCTCGGGACCACCCACCTTCGGCTGCGCAGACTTCTTCACGTCTGCCGGCTTCATCGGCGCCAGATCGCCATACTGTGGGGCGTTCGGCGGCAGCTCAATATCTTTCATCACATCCCGCAGCACATCGGCCCGATTCGTCGCCGGGGCAGACGCAGGCGCCTTCGCGGCCTGCGGAACCGGCTGTGGTGTCGCCAGCACGGGAGCCTGCAAACGAGGCGCCGGGGCTGGAGCCGGAGCCGGTGGTGCCGGCTTGGCTACAGACGTCGACTGAACCGGTGGCGGTGTCGGGATCTGCACCGGTTTGGGCGGCACGGGAATCGGTGCAGACTGAACCGGCTTCGGTGTGGGATGGGGAACCGCCTTCTCAACCCTGGGTTCAGGTTTCGCGTCCACAGGCGGCAACGTGACCAACGACACTTCCACCGCCGACAGCGGGCGCTCTACTTTCTTAAAGAACTTGGTCCCCATGATCGCGGCGAGAAGACAGAGATGGAGCACCAGGGAAATAACCACCGTCTTGCGAAGACGGCTGCTTCCGGCTTCACCCAACTCCCCGATGAGGAACAACGCAGTATGTCTTGGCAGGGCCTGGAACGTCATGACTTGCGATACGACCGTGTGGCGCGCGAGTCGCGGCGCCGCTACCTTTTGCGTGGCTGCGTAGGAGTCGCGACCGACTCACTGACGCGTTCGGCACCTGTGGGTTCCGTCACCATCCCAAGCTTCTCAATCCCGGCTTTCTTCACACTATCCATCACCTGCACTACGATCCCGTACGGCACATCCCGGTCGGCGCGGAGATAGAGCGCCACGTCGGGACTTTGATCTTTTAAGGCTCGAAGTTTCCGCTCAAGTTGCACCACACTCACCGCATCCTTATCCAAATACAAACGCTGATCGCGCTCAATGGACAAAACGGCTCTCGCTTCAGGCTTAATCGTATTGCTGGCAGACTTGGGAAGATTGATATCCATCCCGCGATACAACATCGGGGCAGTCACCATGAAAATCACGAGCAGGACCAACACCACATCCACCAACGGGATCACGTTGATCTCCGCCATGAACCGCCGGTGACGAGTCTCCGACATCATGACTGCACCCCGACCGTCGATTGCTTCAGCCGAGTCTGTAATGAACGCATGGCCTCAACCGTAAACGACTCAATCCGGAACACGGTCTTACGGATGCGGGTCAGATAATAATTGTAGAAGATCACGGCAGGAATGGCGGTAAACAGTCCGGCGGCCGTTGCCACCAGCGCTTCCGAGACACCGGGCGCCACGGCCGCGATGCTGGCGGTTCCCTGGGTCCCGATCTCACGAAACGAATCGATGATACCCAACACGGTCCCTAACAGTCCGATAAAGGGCGTGATGTTCCCCGTGGTAGCGAGCACCGGCAGATACGACTCAAGATGCGAGACCTGGTTCTGCACCAGATAGGCTACGGTCTTGTCCATGTATTGATGATCGATGGCAGCCACCGAATCCTTCGAGCTGCCGGCTGTCTGCCCCGCGCTGACCGTGCCATCACCTGAGACCGTCAGGACACGATCCATAATCCCTTGAAACACACGCGCACTCGGGCTGCCATCGGCCCGCTTCGACTGACGATACAGTTCATCGAGATCGCGAATCTTCGTAAAGGCATTGAAAAACCGTTGATCCTCACGATCCGCCGCTTTGAATGCCCGCCATTTATAGAAAATCACGCCCCAGGAAAGAATCGAGGCCACAAAGAGCAGCAAGAGCACGATTTTCGAAACCGCTCCGAGTGAGCCCACCAACCCCATCACGCCTGATTGGAACATGAGCCTAGACCTTTCCCTTCACATGGCGTCGCATGAAAACGGTAAGCATGGATTGTACCTAAAGTTGGGGGAATGGCGGGGCCGACGGGATTTGAACCCGCGACTTCCAGATTGACAATCTGGCGTCCTAACCAGGCTGAACGACGGCCCCACGCAACCCAAGATGGCGGAAGAAGAATTCAGATATTCAGAATCAAACAGTCAAAATACGGTAGAGCGTACCCTTGTACATCACTACTAATGGATAAGGCAATGCCCTGCGCACAATTCCCTGTATTTCTTCATTGGTAGGCGGAACAGGGATCGAACCTGTGACCTCTGCCTTGTAAGGGCAGCGCTCTCCCAATTGAGCTATCCGCCCGATTTTTCTCGCTCTCGGCAGATTTTTGGGATGCTATCAACTCCACAAAGCAGTGTCAACCAAGAATCCTGCATTATTCTTGCCGGATTCTTGAACAGCCACAGTTTTTATCGCAGGAGACCCAGCCCACGCCGCAACGGGATTCACCCGCGAGATCTGTTGCGTGGAAAACACGCCGTGTGCACTTTTTTCAACTGTGACGCGTCGACATGCGTATAAATTTGTGTCGTCGCAATATCGGCATGCCCCAACATCGCCTGCACCGATCGCAAATCGGCGCCGTGTTGTAACAGGTGCGTGGCAAATGAGTGTCGCAACATATGCGGCGAGGGAATCCTGGCGATGCCGGCTCGCTGCGCACGCAGGCGCAGCAATTTCCAGAACGCCTGTCGTGTCAGCGGGGTGCCCCGACGGCTCACGAACACGTAGCGTGACGAACGCTGCTTCAGCAATGCCGGTCGCGCCACGAGCAGGTACGCCTGCAGCGCCTCAACCGCCGGTCGCCCGATCGGCACCACCCGCTGCTTGTCACCCTTGCCGGTAATCCCGACATAGCCCACATCCAGATTGCATTGATCGACCCGCAACGAAATCAATTCAGACACACGCACACCGGCGGCGTACAGCACCTCCACCATGGCGCGATCGCGGTGCTCCTCCGGCAACGGACGAGACGGCAGATCCAGCAGGCGCGTCACTTCCTCGGGACTCAATGTTTTTGGTAACCGGCGTGCCCGCGACGCACTCCGCAAACTCACGGTCGGGTTGGCGGTGACCACCCCCTCCTGCTTGAGAAAACGGAAGAGACTGCGCACCGCAGCCAGCGCGCGCGCGCGGGACGACGACGCCAGACCGGCCTGATGCAGATGGTCGAGAAATCCGGCCAGCAGCGGCGGCACCATCTCACCCACATCGTACACGCGCCGATCCCGGAGATAGCGTTGAAAGACCGCAACATCTCGCTGGTACGCCAGCAACGTATTACGCGACAAGCCACGTGCGATCCGTACGTGATCCCAGTACCGCTCGATGAACGGCGCTAACGGGAGTCGCTCGGGGATGGACGCTGACGATTCCTCTGGCCCACGGCTCATGGGAATGACCCTCGCTGGAGGTAACCACGCATAGGCTGCGCGACGATAGCCGCGCCTCCCTCCGGACACCACGCATCGTCCTCGAGTTACCTTGACACCCCCGCACCTGTTTCCTATAGTAACCACACTCGCGGCGAGAATGTTCGCCACGCACAGGAGTCAATGGTTCCTCGATCAGTACCCCGCAGCCCGCACTACCGCGCGTGCACCGTCGCCCTCGCGGTGGCGTTTCTCGCGGGGCTTGTCACGCTCGGCGAGGCAGCTCCACCCCCCAAAAATCCTGCGCCGTCCCGTTCCGGACAGGCCAAAACGACGACCACCACAGGCCAGGCCAGCCTCGACCAAGTCAAACGGTTGATCGACGCGGAACAGCCGGAAGCAGCAGCCGTCATGCTGCGACGATTCATGGAGAGCGGCCCCGCGCCGGACCTCCTCGACGATGCCTATCTGTTGATGGCCGCCGCCATGTTCGGCATGAAAGAGCATACCGAAACGATCCGCTATGTCAATCAGCTGCTCGGTGAATTTCCCAACTCCGATCTCGCCGATCGCGCCAAACTGCTGCTCGCTAAAACTCACGCGCGCGCCGGCAATCTCGACTTGGCGCTGCCGCTGCTCTCCGAAGTCCGCAGCCTGTCGGTGGACTCCGCCATCAAACGCGATGCGTTGCGGCTCACGGGCGAATTCCAGGCGCAAAAGAAAGACTACCTTCGGGCCATTCACGCCTGGCTGGAAGAGATCCCTCTGGACGTCGGCGACCAGGCCCACGAGACCGAGACCCACATCCGGCAGCTCGTCAACGAACAACTCGACGTCCCCACGCTCGTGCGCGTACGCGAGGCCTATCCGAGAACCTTTCCGGGTGACTTGGCCTCGATCAAGCTCATCGATCTCCATACCGCCGCAGGAGAAGATCATCTGGTCGAGCGGGACTTGCGCCTCTTCTTAAGCCGCTTCCCCAACCATGCCTATGCCGCGAAGGCGGCCGAACTCCAGGCGGTCGTGCGGACGAAATTCAAAGCGCACCCCTACTCCATCGCCGCCATCTTTCCCATGTCCGGAAAACTGGCCCCGTTCGGCACCGAGGTGCTCAACGGCATTCAGCTGGCCCTGGAACGATCCAAAGACGGGGGCGAGACGCCTTCCATCGGCTTGATCGTCAAAGATACGGAATCCGACCGTGCGGCCTTCCTCGATGAACTCTCAGATGTGCTGTCCGATGATCGCCCGCTCGCCGTCATCGGTCCGCTCCTCTCGAAGAACTTGCCGGTCATGGCGGAAATGGCCGAACGGACGCGCATTCCATTGATCACACCCAGCGCCACCACCCCGAATCTTCGACGGTTTGGGTCCTACGTCTTCAGCACGGCGCTCACGTACGGCCACCAAGCCAAACGCGTGGCAGACTATGCGAGCCGTGAGCAACACTACAAACGCATCGCCATCCTCTATCCCGATTCTGCCTATGGCCGCGACCTGACGCGCTTGTTCACACAGGAGATCCGGCAGCAGGATGGAGAGATCATCGCCAGCGAATCTTACAAGGAAGGCGACACAGACTTCCGTGCGGTCATCGCAAGACTCAAAGCCGAAGACCTCAAGAAGTATGGCGTCGAAGTGTTGATCGAAAACGATCCCACAAAAGCTCCCGTGAAGGCGGTCGGCAAGAAAAATAAGCGCCTGCTGTATTCACCGGGGTTCGACGCCGTCTTTATCCCCGGCCGTTCACTCGACGTGGGCCTGTTGGCGGCCCAGTTGGCCTTCTTCGATATTACCGTGCCACTCCTGGGCACCAATGGCTGGAACACCCCCGACTTCGCGCGGGTGGCCGATCGCAGCGTGGAAGGCAGCGTCTTCGTCGACGGCTTCTTTTCGGATAGCGCCAGTCCGGTGGTGCAGGAATTCGTGGAACGGTATCGCAAACGATTTCAAGCCACGCCCTCGCTGTTCGCCGCCCAGGGGTATGACGCCGCTCGGCTCGCCGTGGAAGCCATCAAGCGAGGGGCGACCACCGGAGAGGGCGTCCGCGACTATTTGATGATGCAGCACGATCTGCCGAGCTTGAGCGGCCCGAGTGGGTTCAGCGCCGACGGCACGCTCAATCGCCACGTCTTTCTCATTCAAGTCAAACAAGGCAAATTCGTCCCACTGGAATAACCTACTGCTCCAAAGCTGAGCGGCTGCCTGGGGACAGGGTATCCACACTCACGGAGCTCAACCGAACAGCATGACGTGTACAAGGGTGATCGCATGACGACGGGACAGAAGCGGGTACTCAGCGGGATGCAGCCCAGCGGGCTGCTCCATCTCGGCAATTGGTTGGGGGCGTTGGAAAACTGGAACGCGCTGCAGGGGCAATACGAGTGTTTTTTCTTCGTGGCGGATTGGCATGCCCTGTCATCCAACTACGCGGACACCAGCCGGATCAGAGAATATGTGCGGGAATTGTTGATCGATTGGCTGGCGGCCGGCATCGACCCGACCCGCGCCACCGTCTTCGTGCAATCCCAGGTGCCGGATCATGCCATCCTCCATCTGCTGTTCTCCATGATTATTCCGGTGTCCTGGCTGGAACGGAACCCGACCTACAAGGAGAAACAGGAAGAGATCAAGGAACGCGACCTGAGCACCTACGGATTTCTGGGCTACCCGGTCCTGCAGGCGGCAGACATTCTGCTCTACAAGCCCGATTTCGTGCCGGTCGGCAAGGATCAGTTACCGCACCTCGAACTCACGCGCGAACTCGCGCGCCGCTTCAACAGCCTCTATGGGCCGGTGTTTCCCGACCCGCAGGAACTCCTGACCAAGTTTGCAAAAGTCCTGGGCACGGATGGGCGCAAGATGAGCAAGAGCTACGGCAACGCCATCAATCTCTCCGACACGGAACCGGTGGTGCGGCAAAAGATCAAAACCATGATCACCGATCCGGCGCGAGTGCGACGTCACGATCCCGGAAACCCGGATGTCTGCCCCGTCTACGACTTTCACAAGATTTTCTCCCCGCTGCCGGTGATCGAGCAGATCAACCAGGACTGTCGCAAGGCGGCCATCGGTTGCATCGATTGCAAGAAGCTGGTGGCCGATCGCGTCGTGGAGCGCCTGGCCCCGATGTGGGCCGCACGCGCCACCCTCACTCAACATCCGTCACGCTTGGACGAGATCGCCGAAGACGGACGTCGTCGGGCCACGGCCGTCTCATCGCAAACCATGGCCGAGGTGCGCGACGCGATGAAGATCTAGTCGCGTCCATCCAACCGAGGCCATTCACTTCGAGAATCACACGCGACAATGAGCGCGTTGACCAACCGCACGCCGCACCCAGAAAAGGAGCGTTGTGCAACGTGCACAGCTGCGTCTGGCACCCGGCAGGCTGTTCAGAAAATCCGTCCAGCAAGGCCGATGCAAGCGCAGAGGCGAATCGTACTCGCCCCGTACGGTGAGCCGCTGAGCGAGGCGAGAACGCCGCTGGCGGCCTTCATCAACAACTTGTTAGGCAGGTTTGGCGAGTTTGCGCCAGACATCGGTCAGTTGACGCTGGACCGGCGTTCGGATCTTCGTGAAGGAGAGACCGAACTCATTCGGCCGACACCAGCAGACCGTAGCCCCATCGATGAGAATAGGGTTGGCACTGTCCCCTGGGAAAATGCACAACTCCACCTCCGAACCGGCTAAAACCTGAATCGAGCTGATAATACGGCAGCCTCCGGGAGACAGGTCGGTCAGATCCCCGTCACCGGCCAGCATCTTTCCCTTCATCGAGAAGTGACTACGAAACTGAACGTGAACACGTTCATGTTTACGATGATTCTTCATGTTGAATTCGGCCTCCGTACCCGATCAGAAACAGGCTGCCTCACATCAGCCGTACGATAGGCCAGAATCTGCCCAAACGCCAGCACTGCCTATTTCTTGGCAAGACGGGTCCGTCGAACAACAGGGCTCGCGACCCTATAAGGCTTCCGGCTTGGGCTCCCCGATCGACGTGCCGACCGCATCCAACATGTCTCGTCCCACGAGAATGGGCGCCTGAAAATGAATCGCCAACGCAATGGAATCCGAGGACCGGCTGTCGAATACCTTCTCCTGCCCCTGAAACGCCACGGTCAGGCTTCCGTAATACGTGCCCGATTTAAGGGTGATCACGGTCCGGACCACACGACCGCCGAGTGACTCGAGAATCGTATGCATCAAGTCGTGAGACAGCGGGCGGGGCAACTTCTCCCCGGTCAAGGCCGCTTGAATGGAGGCGGCCACGGTATGGTCGACAAAAATGGGGATGCGCTTCCCGCCCGCCGAGAGCAAGACCACGGGGCCATGATCGGAGAGCCGGACACGCACATCGCTGATGGTCACGTTGGAAGAACCGCCGCCTTCGTCGGCATGGGCGAGGGGATTCGAAGAAGACAAGATCAGCGCCAGAGAGAGGAGCGGCAGCACCCAGCAACATCGTGTCGTCGCGCGCATGGTTCCCTCCTGTGAATCGCATAGGGACCCGCGATGAGGCCCCGCAGCTAGGCTCGCACAAAGGAATTGGTCGCTCGTTCCCTCCCGATCTCCGTCTCTGGTCCATGTCCGGTCACCACGGCGGTCTGTTCGTCGAGTGTGTACAGTCGCTCCCGGATCGACTGCTCGATGGCATCGAAATCCCCGCCCCAGAGATCGGTACGGCCGATAGCTCCGCGAAACAACGTGTCACCCGCCACCACGACCTTCGCGGCAGGAAAATGAAAACACATCGACCCGGGGGTATGCCCGGGCGTGTGCAACGCGATCCCTTCCAACTCGCCGATCGCCAACCGCTCCTCGTCCTTCAACCAATAATCCGGAGGCGGAGCCGGCACGTAAGAGACGCCAAACATGCGACACTGCATCTCCAATATATCCCAGAGAGGAAGATCGTCTGGGTGCAGGCACAGCGCGGCACCGGTCGCCTGCTTCATCGCTCCGGAGGCAAGAAAGTGATCGAAATGCGCATGGGTGTGGACAATACTCACCACGGTCAACCCCATCGCACGGACCTCCTGCAAGATACGCTCGGGCGCCCCGCCCGGATCGACCACGATCGCCTGTTTGGTGATCGGATCTCCGATGATCGAACAGTTACAACCCAGCGGTGGAACAGAAAAGGTCTTGCGAATCATGTACACCCCTCAGTAGCGAAGCAACCAGCCACCACAACGTACCACTCCTCCCCCGCTATCGCCGGCCTGAAGGATTCTGGTCCGGCTGCGAAACCCACAAAACCTCCGTATCGTACAGCTCCCAGCTTCTCTGGCGCCGCACGAACCAGAATAAAAACCCGGCACCGGTCGCATCAGGACGTTGGTTGGCCACATACAACAAGGCCTGATCGCCTCGTACTGTCAGGCCCACACGAGAGAAGGCCAACCGGTCGAGGACCTCGACAGCATCCCCGTCACCACCCTCCTCTACCGGCCACGCCACGGGAACAACCGGGACCGCAGCTTCAGCGTCCGGCACGCCCTCACCCGACACGAACCGGTAGCGCACACCGAAGCCAAAGCGGGTCTCCAATCGAGCAGACCGATACGTCTTGGCGACAAAGTCACGAATGAGGTCCGGGGGCAACCTGCCCTCGAAAAATGCCTGCGCTGAAAACCAGGCGACTGTCGGCAGTTGCGGCTCCTCCGGATGCAGACGGGTCGCCGTCATGCGTTCGATGACGACCAGCCTGGTGCGAGAGGTCAGAAACTTTGTTTCGACGGCGAGGTCATAGAACGGATACTCCTCAGCCGGCACAGACTGCTGCGGCTGCGCCGGCTCCGGTGCCGGGGCAGAAAACACGATCGTCGGCGACAGATACAGCCACACCAGACCGACACACAAAATCATCTTGCCCCAACACCCCATGACCACAGAATAGCTGCTTGTTTCGTGACGGGTCAAACCGGCGGGAACTTGAATGAAGATGGACAAGGGGGGCCAAACTCTGGTATTGCTCTGATGGTCTTACCCAAACTATGATCAAGCCTCCCCAGCGATCGCTCGCGCCTCTCTTCAGCCTCGCAATCCTATCGTGGTGTGTCGGATGCGCCCCGGACGAGTCTCCCTTTCGACAAGAAAACGAAAGTCTGCGCAAGCAGCTGGCAAAGCAAGAGTCGGTCTTGAATTCGCTGCAGGACGGCAATAAGGTCATGCAGCAGCAGATCGATCTGTTGAACCAGGAATTGCGGGACGCCAAGAAGCAAGCGGAACATGCCCAAGCCGAGGCGAAGGCGCTGCAGACTGAGGCAAAAGCGCTTGGCACGAAACTCGATTCCACCCTGGCCGAATCGAAGAAGCTGTCGGGAGAAATTCAGCGGACCGCCGCAAAAGCGGCCCAGGCCACGGACAATATCCGCATCGATGAAAAGGGCTCGCAGGTCGAGGACCTCCCGCGCCCGCTGGCCGCAGTCGGAAAAGCCACCGAAGAGGCTCTGGCGAGGAACGGCTACCGCATGAAAGTCAGCGTGAAGACCGACCAGAAAACGATCTACGTCACCGAACGCAAAGTCACCACCCCGACCTCGCTGGAAACGTCAGGCTCCCGCAACCAGTATGTCGTGTCGCTCCAAACCATGCCGTCCAACGTCACCCGGTTGAGCGTGAAAGCCGACTTTGAACGGCTGGCGCAAGGTGGTCGTATCCTGGCGGTGGATGCGGAGGAAACCGCAGAGATCGAACGCCGACTGATTGCCGAAATCGGAAAAGCCGTCGCCCCGCCGAGTAAACTGTAATGCCTGCACGTTCCGCCTTACCGGGACTGGCGTCCCTTCCACGCTACGTAGGCCTCGCGATCCTGCTCCTCGTCTCAACCTGGTCCGGTCCCGGGTTCTCCGCCGGCAACCGCGCTCCCAGTCCCCCGCCTTCGGCTGAACTGGCCAAACACCTGACCTCCATCGCCAAACTCACAGCCGGCTCGCCGACGATTCAGATTCCGGAAGGTCCGTTTTTGCTGGGCAGCGTGAGAGTGGATGACGATCCCTATGGGATGGGCACGCAGTTCGACGATACGGAACTTCCGCAACACCGCGTCTGGCTGGACGCGTACGAAATCGATCGTGACGAAATTAACCTCGGAGAATATCTGTCCTATCTATTCGCTCACAAGCTGCATCCATCAAAGGATCTCCAGCATCTCATCTGGCACGTGATTACGGTACATTCCGTGACCGATGAGGCCCTGACCCAATGGCCGGCGTTGTATGTGACCTGGAAGGAAGCCGATAGCCTCTGCCGCTCATTAGGTAAACGCCTGCCGACGGAGGCGGAATGGGAGAAAGCTGCGCGCGGGCCCAACGGAAACCGGTTTCCTTGGGGAGATACCCTCCCCGACAGTTCCCTCGCGATGTTCGGACAACATCATGTGCATGAAATTCCGATCCTGGCCCCTGTGAGCAGCGGGGACGCGGGGAAAAGCTACTACGGACTCCATCACATGGCAGGCAATGTCGCCGAATGGGTCCACGACTGGTTCGGGTTCGACTATTACGCCTACATGCCGGAACGCAACCCACCGGGCCCAACCAGCGGTCGATACAAGAGCCTGCGCGGAGGGTCGTGGAAGAGTAGGCAGATCATGCTTCGAACCGCCACCCGCAGCGGGGCGCCGGCCGATCAACGTTCCGCCACCGTCGGTTTTCGCTGCGCCAAATCAACCGCGCCCTCCAGCGCGCGATAATACGCCACGCCTCCAGAAAACTTTCTCGACAAGCACGCGTCCGCCACGGCTAGACATTCCAGCCCAAACGGCAGGTACCCGGCGTACCCAAGCAGAGGCATCTCAAACAGTCTGAACCGTTGGACGAACGGCACCGTATATTCCCAGCGAGCCAGACTGTAGACATTCCACATCTCCCAGAACCATCCGCAGATCAGTGCCGCAAGAGCCGTAGCCCAGAGGGTTCGCCAATCACCATGCGCCGTCTCGCTGAACATAGTCGGCTGATCACAAATCAACTGTAGCGCCGTCAGCAGCAGCAGCGGCGCCACCCACACCAACGAAAAAAGATAGTCAGGCCACAGGCCGAGACCGAACAGCCCGGCAGCCGAACCCATCAAAAGTGCCCATCCCCAAGTCACACGGTTCTTGAGTTCGATCGTGACAAACCGATCCAGCCCGGCACAGCATCGCGGCCAAGCAGTCACGCATTCTGCCGTACCAAGTACCGCCGGCAGTACCGTTGAGAATGGTACCGTCGCGCGCACCAGATAGTCCCATTCGCTTAACACGCCGCCACCAACGTAGTGCCAGTTCTGAACAAAGCGATTCAGATATTCGAAGAACCACCAGAAGCCGGCACTGAGCGGAAACAGCGACACAAAATAGCGTGGTCGATGCACCATCATGCAATGGCCGGTGCGGCGAAACGTCAGCGCATTCACCAGCACGATGTAGCCGAACCAGAGCGGAGTAAAGGTATGGGGCTGGAGAGGCTGCATCCAATCGAAGCGAGTCCAAGCTAAGACCCACATGCCCAATGTCCAAAGAACTCCGAGCCACCCCCACCAGGGAAACCGGCCCACGGGTGAGCGCCCCTCGTGGAGCGTGACATGTGGCGCGTGGTTCGGATCAGCCGTTTCTCGGACATCAGCGTGCGTGGTTCGAACCACGCGTAACCCGAACGGAGCAAGCATCCCGACGATCACCACGGCCAGCCCAATGAACACCGGCCAGGAAAACGGTTCATGCACAACGAACCGCGTCACCGGCGGGAATTCAAGATACGACGCCAGAGGCTTCCCCGCCCACCAGACCCCAAGCAATGGCAGTCCGGCACAAAGTGCCAGGGAACATGAAAGGATAATCCAACGAGATCTCACCTGATCGCCTCTTCTCTGCACGTGCGGAACGAACATTGTTACCACGATCGCACACTGAAGACACCGACCACCACTGCACCGATCTGACACAGCGCGACCGGCCCGAACGATTCAACCTTCGCTTGCAGGGAAGGCTGTGGTAGGTTGAGACGTAAGGAGACCATCTATGCGTCGATCGCTCACCCGCATGCTCACTACCATCATAGTCTCTATCACCGGCTGCCTGCTGACACCGTCGTTCTCGCAAAGCCAAGGCGGGCATGGTCACGTGACGATCACATCGACGGCCGACAAACTCATCGCCTGGCCGGCGGCGGGCGGCGGAATCGAGGAGTCGCTCAAACCGGGCGAGTCCGTTGTGCGCTCCGGCGCGCGAGGCCACACCGGGTTTGCACAAACGTCCACCCGACTCCTGGGTTTTTCTGCCGGGCTCCGGCAATGGCGGGAGGTCTCTCTCGGCGTTGAGGAACGGATGGAACGCTACCAGCTGCTGCCGTTTTTGATTCTCGCCCACACAAACCAACACGTGTATGGCTTTCAAGAGACGCGTGGACACTGGACTGCCACGGCACTCGGCCCAAGTGAGACGGTCACCCAGCTCCGCGGCCAGGGACACGTCGCCGTCGCCATTACCACTGAACGCGCGTTAGGGTTCTCGACCTATACCGGCGGGTTTTTTGACCTATCGTGGACGCCGCAGGAGCGCGTCCTGTCCGTCGATGGCAGTCAACACGGCATAGTGGTTCATACGTCCACCCGCACCGTCATCTTTAAGTCGCAATCCAACGGATGGTCCGAAGTGCGGTAGGAATCGACGCCTCACGGGTCGTGAGGGCGCTTGGCGATATCTTGCGGGCGGAAAACAGAGGCAGGTGTCGGACTTGTAGGGGGACACGGAACCGGTGGAGGGGAAACCCCAGGTACAGCCAGCACATACTCTGGCGCCACGGGTTCGTCACAGACAGGGATACAACCGGACTGCAGCAGGGGGGCAAGGACTGTTACGGCTTCAGTTCATTCGCGATGACACCTAACAGGTCATCCACCGCAAACGGCTTTTCCAGCACATTCTTCGCTCCGAGGATCTTCGCCACATGCAGGAAATTCACCGGGCCCACCATCGACTTGCTCCCGCTGATCGCCACCACTCGACAGTCCGGAAACTCCTGACGCAGGGTCACAAGACTTTCCAGTCCGTCACCATCCGGCATGAAAATATCCATTAGAATCAAATCCGCAGGCGCACGACGATATTGCGCAAGTCCCTCACGGCCGGTACTCGCCTCGTCCACTCGATATCCAGCGGCTTCGAGAATTTCCCGGACCACTTGCCTGATTGATTCCTGATCATCAACAATAAGAATCGACTTCATACCCTGATTCGCCTCACTTCGCGGTTTGGCCAAACACTCGATCGAGGCTATGCAGGCGGTAGAGTCGATCCGCCTGCCATCTCATCCTTCTTTTCCTTCTCCAGCAGACATTGCGCTCGCTTGCCCGCGGAGATGACCTGCTTCATGTAGAATTCCGCCTTGTCATTGCCCTTCACAATTTGCTGCATCAACTCGCCGTATCCGATCACGTTGGTGAGACAATTGAACAGATCATGCATCAGCATGTCCGGCAGCGGCTTCGCTCGTCCGGAGAGTCCATTCATGCACACGCAGTCCTGACTCGTCGAAGCAATCTCCCGCTCATTCTCCTCCTTCCTTGCTATCCCATCTTGGACTGAATCCGCTGTCTGCTCTCCGCGAGACGCCACATTCAGCCCATTCATCATGACCTCCTTTGCAATCCTCGTGACGGTGTACCGACGCAATGCCCGACTACTGTGCGCGCACCGCCACAAACTTGCCCACCTGTAACAGGTGGGCAAAGCTGAACGGTTTTTGAATCATCAACACAGACCCGGCAGCCAACGCCTCTCCGACCGATCCATCCCGCGCACGATGGCTCGCATCAGTGACCGCGACGATTCTGAACGATGGCAGCTGGCGTTTCGCCTCCCTGATCAAGTCAACGGAAGCCGGCCGCACAAGTCCTAAATCAACAACCAACACGTCCACAGAACTGGCGCGCAAAATGGCCAGACAGGTTTTACCGTCTTCGACCTCTCGCACAGCATAACCATCCCGTTCCAGCCTGAGACGAACGCTAGCCCGGCGCTCTCTATCCGCATCGACAATAAGGCATCGCGCCACTCTCGTACCCTTCCTCTTACTTGGCTGTCTTTCTAAACATCTGCAGCCGCTAGCACCTAATTTTAGAACGGTATATGACACAGAGCGTGTCACGCATATCGACGGCATCACGCGCGATCTTCTTCTCGGGCAGGCCACCCGCAATCCTCGTACCGATGCGAGCGTGTCGATGCTAGCTCACTCCCGCTTCGCACCGCTGTGCGGCAACCCTTTTCTTCCGTTCCCGTGCCACCACTCGATTGGCGATTCGAGAACCAAGGTAGGAACGCCCGCTCTTCACTGACCGAATCGCGTCGATCACAGCTCCCTCGTCTGCATCGATAGGGAGAAACCCGTGGGCCCCGGTCCTCAGGGTATGGCTCATCCCTCCCTCGTTGAGTGGGCCAGAATGAACGAGTCTTCGCCGTCCACCGGGCACCAGCGCGAGCTGGCGCACGATATACCCGCCAGACACAGCCGTCGGCTGGAGATCGAATAACACCACGTCCGGGCACAACCGATCGACTTCGGCCAACACATCCTTCTCCGTGCCGACCTCCCCGATAAGCCGGATGTCCGCGGTGCGATCCAGAACCGTTCGCAGACCGATACGCACCAATTCTTGCTCAGCCACAACCAGCACTGTGATCATCGCGCCCTCCTGCAAAAGCGTCGCACCATGGATCCAGGATATGTCGGTGTACGGGACGTATTCTTGATCGTGGGTATCATGACCTCCAGTGTGCCACTGAGCTGCGAATGCCGGAATCGGACGACGGCGGAACTCCTTGTGGGAACCCTCAACCGAGGCATGTCAGGATTTGACTGATAGACTGTCGCGCTCCTGACTCAGGAGCGCGACAAGTGAGAGTTCGATCCCCCTAACCGGAATAACATTAGGGAGAACACATGAGACCAAAAACCAGATTCACGAGTTGCTGCGGTGGCGGATACTGAGGGAGATGGTGATAGATCTGTGCCGGCAGCATGGGCTCGGAAGGGAATGTTGTGGGCAGCCCATGCTGAGGAGGGTCCTGTTCACACCGTACCTCTACGGCTGATTGAACCTGGCCAACCCAACCAGAATGTCGACAGTGAAGTGGGGCGGCGCGCGGACAACGAGAAGCGAGGGAAACAATGATTGGGGAGACTCACACCGGCCGCCGATGCGGGGCCATTGGCCTGAAAACCAACGACCACAGCACCAGGGCTCTAATTCTAGCGACTGCTCAACGAGGCAACGTCGAAAGGAACACCAACAGCCCTTGCCCCACAGGGGAAAGACTCGTCGCCTACATCCGTCCCTCGTCCAATTCGATTGCATCGACCCAGGTGGTTGCGGGAGGCAACGACGCCACCGGGACCCCGCGCTTGGTCGCGATATCCTGTAAGCGAACCTGATACCGCTGCTTCGCCGCCTCGTCCTTCGGGCCTCCAGTGAGCATGCCCTTCGACCACTCGGCAATCTCTTGATCGGAATGTTTGCGGCTGTTGGTCTTTACCCAGGCCAACAACTTCTCATCGCTCGCATCCGTCAGCACCTGCTGCTCGAAGGCCTTCGGATCGATCTGCAGAAAGTCGATCAGATACTTATCGAACCCAACGGTGATGTAGTTGTAGTCCGGGATCTTGCCTGCATGCCGTAGGCGAACCTTGTCGATAAACCGCCCTAGATGAGCAATGCCACCAAGGAGCACTTTGGGACTGCGGGGATACTGTTGGTCAGACATAAGCAAATTTTCCTTCTTAGGGATGAATGACTTTCAATCCGAGCACATCTTCGAACGGATCATAATCACGATCATTGTGGAGCAGGCCGTACCCCTCCATCAGGCAAAATGTCGCAATGAGAGAATCGATAGTCTTTCGAACTGTTCGCCCGGCAGCACGGAGCCGCCGGTAGTTCAGCGCTGCCTCGACAGCGATTGCGACCGTCCCTGTCTCGAAAACGGCTAGCTTCAGCAACTCCTCCTGCACCGCCTCAAACTTCTTGGTACTGGTGATACCTTGCAATACTTCGCACAGGATCAAATCGGTAAGACCAAGACGTTCGCTCGCCAGTTGAGAATCCAGCCAGTCAGTATGGGAAGTGCGAGTTCCTCGCAGGTAATCTACCCACACCGTCGTATCGACAATAATCACGAAGCAGCCTTGATCCGACCTTCTCGCATCGCACCGAGATTTCCTTCCCACTCAACTTTGCCGCGCAAACGGCGAATACCTTCCTGGTCCTTCACCTTTATCAATAGTCGAAGGCCCTCCTCCACCACGGCTTTCTTAGTGGAGAGCCCGGTCGCCTTCATTGCGCGCCGCATCAAGCCATTGTCGATCACGATATTGGTGCGCATAACGCCTCCGCTGAGCATGTGTACGTTTCACAAAATAATACACACACATTTCAAGAGAAGCAAGCAGAGAGGGTGTCGGGCTTGATGGCGTGGGAAGGCAAGCAGTGAGAGCAGGGGAACCACCAGGAGAGACACGCTCTCCTGGCACCGATCTGCAGAAAGTCGATCAGGTACGTATCGACCCCAACCATGATGCAGTTGTAGTCCGGAATCTTACCCGCATGCCGCAGGCGAACCTTGTCGATAAACCACCCCAGATGGGCGATGCCACCAAGGAGAACTTTGGGGCTGCGGAGAATATGCTGTTTGTGTCATGCGATACGCTCCAAGTTGGTGAATGCAGAAAAGATACAGACGTGCAAAAAAGAAGTCTAGCAAATGCGGCCACGGAACGCTTCGTCGGATCATCTTCCGGAACAGCCGCAGAGCCCAAACACCCAACTCACCTGGCGACGCCACTTGATCGAGCATTCTGCCACTCTGCCGATACGTATCTAACAGGAGAGAGGCCCCTGCAGACACGATAATATCATCGGATCCCAGTTGGATATTCGACACACATCTATAGTGACACCGACACAAGATTCGCCACCTTGCTCACATCCCACCCACAGAAGGCAGAATGCGCAGCGACATTGCGCTGGATGCAGGAACCTGTCTGGCCGCTGGAGATTGCCGTGGCGCAGGAGCGAGCCCCGGTGGGAGTAGAAGTGTCCGTTGTCCGCTGGTGCAAGGACGGTCAATTCGGCATCGAGGTTTTCAGGTGCCGCCAAGGAGACCATGAACGGGTCAGGCAATTCATCGAAACCATGCCAGCGTATCAAGCTCCCATCCCAGCGTACGCAGAATCAACCCTCAGCACCGCCGGCGTAGAGTCCTAATCTCCCAGAAATTCTGTCCCTAAACGGAACGCCCGCACGGACTCGACTGAAGGAGCAGGTTTGTTTCAAAAATACTCCGGTACATTTTCCTGCTTTTCGGACCGATCCCAAGAAAATCGACCAGATACTTATCGAACCCGACCGTAATGTAATTGTAGTCCTAAGTCTGCCCGGCATTGCGGAGCTTAATCTTGTCGATAAACCGCCCCAAGTGGGCAATGCCACCAAGCAAGGCTTTGGGACTGCGGGGATATGTTTGTTGCACCATTGTGATAATTCTCTAGAGTTATGTGCTAAAAACATACAGACGAGAACCAAAGAAATCTAGGGATCAAGCTGCTCGACCAAGTGGAAATCTTCTGAATTTCCTCTTGCTGCAATCACTCGAATTATTGCTTCGGCTAGTCCTAAATTCCTGCTCAATCACAGCTCGGCGCGAACTTAGTTTGAAGAACAGCGGGTTACTGTTATTCAGCGCGTGGGAGTCTTGTCTTCGCGCTTTACAATTCCACCAATGCGAAGTCCACATCACTATGCTGGCCAGCTTGGTCAGAAGATGATTTCAGATAGGATAGTGCCTCCCTCCATGCGCTCAAGACACCCCTAGCTTTGTCATCAATGTGGTCTCCTAAACAATGATTAATTCGCTCATCTAGCTGTTCCAGAGATATAAACTCCTTTGCAAATTGGACATCAGTCCGAAGAAACCGCCCCTCTGTTGATGTAACCAGATGTGACATAACCCGCAAGAACTTCACTAGCCCGCCTGGCTCCTTAATTAGATCTAAAACCCATTGTCTAACCCTCGACTCGGGTCCTCCCATACCATCCCAGTATCGAAGCATGTGACCTAGATTTCTGTTCGAATTTAGCGTTCCTGCTTGAGCCACCAGTTCAATTTTCTTGACACATTCTTCTTGGGATTGTCTCAAACATACATCAAAATCTGGCCAACCACTCATGGAAGAAGCATGAAATAGCTGAGTATGAGTGAGTAGCGGAACATACACTCCCGAAGATCTACGAAGGCTTGTTATGTGAATCTGCTGTCTCCTTGACGCATCCAACTCGCGCGCCAAAATCGCACTCACAACTTGAGCGATTCGTTCCTCAGGAATTCCACCATGAAGAGCTGTCTTGATCTGGGGAATCATGTCACCTACATCATACAAAGCGGTGACAACCTCTTCAGCCTGATCCATATCGAACCTATCGGCGTTAGCCTCTAGCCGCTCAAAAAGAATATCGTAGAGGCCTCGCTGAACGACCGATAGAATTTCCAGGACAAATCTCGTCCTATTTGTGCTTAGCGAAATAAGTTCGTGAAGCTCAGATTCTGGAAGATCGCGCTGAGAGATAGATAGCAAAAAGTAGCGATCAAAATATCCACCATGACAAATCCTTAACGACTGTATGAGGGACGATTCCCTCGCCCCACTAAAGCGGACATCTTTTTTATCGAAAGGTACGCGAGGGAAGAGCCCAACAAGAATCTCGCGCACATAGCCTCTATTTTCAGCACTTGCACTAGCCTGCAATCGATCCAGCAATGACTCCTGCTTGGCATCTTTATTCAGAGTCTGATCGAGCAGATACCCTGAATGGTCTCCGGTTTCGACCAAACGGTGCTTCATCAAGAAGATGGCTTGATAGACCTTCGGCTCAAACAACGCAAGAACCTGGAGCGCGGTTAAATCGACTACATTAACCTCTTGAGCTGAAGCTCCGCTAAAATGCGACAGTTGGAAGGCAAGCACCGAAGCAAACCGACGAACATCTCGAATAGTCCGGAAAAACCCTCGTGCGCCTAAAGTATAGATCGATCTCCAACGATCAATCTCTGAGATAAAACTATCCAGAAAACCATGCACCCTCATCGCCTTTTCGATTTCATCTCCCAATAGCTCATCGAGCTGAAGTCTCTCCAATTTAGGAATTTCAAATCCAACCTGCACGATTTTCTCGATGTAATCCTTCCCGCCCAATTGCTTAAGACTCTCTTCAGCGTGATCCAAGCTTAGGAGTAACAAATAAATAAGATTAGGAAAATCTGCATTCCCCTTCAGGAGTTGGAATACTAATTTCAGTTCATCGCTCGACAATCGATCAACATCATCCAGCACAACCAGGATGGGCCTTTGCAGCATTGCGAGCATGCCGGCAAGCTCACCTTTCATTTCCGGAATAGTTAACGCATGCGATTTTGCTTCGCCCTGAAACGACTCTGATATTGACTCGAATAGATTTGAAAAATATCCAAGAACGATCATCAGAAGCAGTACACCTGCTGCCATAGTCTCAAGAAACAAGTACCAGTGGAAGAAGGCTCCAACTAAATTCAAAACCCCGATCACGCCCAGTATCGTAAGTATAATCCCTTTGACCCCGATGAGGGCAAATCGGCCGGTGCGAAGGTATCGGCCATATGCATGAAATTTGGCAGCCAACTGACTTGCGTTCGCAGAAGTATCCACCCTTCCCAATTGGGTCCCGATTTCCGTGAAGAACGCTTCGGTAATCTGGCTTTGGCTAGCCAACTGCCAAGGATTGAATTCAAGGATTGAAGGGCAGGTTGAAGGAGATGACTTCAAGCTGTCTAAGACAAGATTCTTTACTGAAGACTTCCCGCTTCCCCATGGCCCATAGAGAGCTATTACCAGACTATCTTTCCCTTTCCAGGATTTTATTGCCCTGGCTAATGACTCTGCAAAATTTGCTCTTCCAAGCAGATCTTCACTCTTGGAATTTATTGGCCGGTCTGGAGAGAAAGAGCTCGAGCAATGATCCTGTCCCATCATGAATTCCTATCAAAACTGAAATGCTTATGTTTTCTACAGAGAGGTTGTCACAGGCTACGTTCCACCATCTTTTTGTGTCAATACGTCTGAACCAGACCCTCAGACTGACCTTAGAGAATGGGCGGGAATCAACAAGACTGAGCTGAATAGAGAAGCTTGGACTGACTGAGATGCTGCGGTCATTGACCGCAGGCGAAGGAATTCCAGTGCAGGGCAAATGGTGCCAGGAACCAATAAACACTTCAAGCAGAGATCCCGGGTACATACTTTTATCGGAAGATCGCTCTCCACAACGGCTCCGCGGAGCGTAGGGCACACAAAATCGGCTCCTACTGGAAGCATAGTAGGCTGAATGAGGCAAGAAACGGAATCGACCGTTTTTTCACCCTCACATCACCGTCCCCAACTCCCTTCCAATCGGATGACTGCTTGGCTAAGTGCATCTTCTCCGGCCACCCAGCGTAGTGTGGCGTGTTTCGCCGGATCTTCGCACGGCGGGAAATAGCACTGCGTTCGCCCCGCTTTCCGGATAGCCGGATAAACGTTAGAAGCGAGTCCGCTGTGAATCTCTTCAGGCGTGCCCCTCGCCCTTCGGCAATCACCCAAACGATTAGGGAGGCGCCGCGCTTCGTGTCACCGCCGGCAAAGACGCCGGCGAGGTTGGTCATGCTATTCTCATCTATGCAGGCCCAAAAGACTCCCGATACATGTTCTCGCCCTCGCGGGGATTACGCTGACATACCGTTACCAGGCCACTACGACGACTGCAGGGAGAAAACCTCCGCAGAACATCACCTCACAACACTTCTTTCCCATTGACGTTCTCACCCTGAAGGCATTTTTTCATCATGTCGCGCGCGGCAAGACCTGAGTGCCACTCGAGCTCAAAAATATTGCTGCCTTGATACTCGATCCGGAAATTCAATGCATCTTCCATCCCAGCCAGCGCTGCCTCAATGGTTGGAACCGGAAACTGAATTTCATCGGCGAACGCTCCCACGGTGCGGTTCAGGGCCGTAACCGTTGCGGACGGGTCATTCCCCTGAGTCAAGGTGACTTTTACTTTCTGAATATCCTTGGGATTATCGGGCCGCGGGAAGGGCGGTTTCGGCTCCACGGCCACAAACCCCAGCATGGCCCCCCGATAGTCACCACCGGGTCCCGTGATGCTGATCATTCTCCCCATTTGCCAATACACTGCCATGCAAAACTCGCCTGGCTTTGCGCCGCTTTTGGCCTGAAAAAATTGCCAATACCCCTTTTTCATTTTCTCGGCCCGTGGATTATTCAGGACCCGATCTTTGGATTGTTCGATGGCCTCACTCGCATTGATCTCTTTTTTGGCAGTTGACACCAAATCTTCCAACGGATCATAGGACCCGGCTTCCACCACGGTCGCGGCCGCCAGCAACGAGACGAACAGCGCAAGCTTCCTCATTTCATCCCTCTCTCTTTCACTCTTCTCTCATTGGGAACATCTAACAGGCCATCGCAGGCGAACCGCACTTGGCCAAGCTGAGTGGAACTGGTCCAAATCCTGACATCGGCCACGCGAAAGACGTTCTTCTCATCGGCGTGCAAGACATACTGGACATTGCAATGTTCATACACTCCCTCCTCCCAGACTGCGTACTTGTTGCCGACCACTACCCGATTGTCGAACTCTTGGCCGTAGCTGAGAAAGTGGAGATCGCCTGCGTATGACACCACCGGAGCCCCCATTTTTGTCGCGACGTCACTCTCAGTTTTCCCCTCCCACACCGATAGCATAAGGCCCTCATTGCGAGAGAGTTTTCTTCCGCCTCGGATATCTGCGGCGATTTCACGGAACGTAAATTCGGCATCCAGCTGTTTGATATTGGCTTCAAGTTGCGGCTTGATCCCTGCAGCCACTTGGTCAAATTGCTTCTTCAGCTGCGCCATCTTGGCTTGATACGCTTCTTGTTCTTGTTTTGTCGGACGACGGGACCATTTGCCGGTGGGGTCCGGACGCTTGGCCCCACTCCACAAGACCTCCCATGCAAAGGCCATATGGTCAGATGAGGTCCCTTGTCCCACCAATTGCAAATCTTTCGGAAGACCGATGGTCGCAATTTCATTCTTGAAGATGTCCATATCATTGTTGCGCTTCGCAGCCTTAATGATCGCCGTTCGCATCACGTCTTCGTTGCACGCAATTTTGTGAAGTTTCAGCAACACGGGCGATGACGACGTGCGCCAATCGCCGGCAGGCAGATCCTCGCTTTTGATATCCTCGCGCCGGAGCTTCCAACTGCCTTCTCCCACTCTCACCTTCACCGGCGCATCGAAGGCCGGCTGCTTGGGGATGGTTTTCCCGTCGTACGCATGTTTGACGACACATTCAAATTGCAGCCGCAACTCGCTAAACTCCGGCTTGTCCGCACTTTCATAGACAATGGTCGTATCCAGCTGCTTCACGGTCATGGGACCAAGAATTTTATCCATTGGCGTCCGGTCCAGCACAACGCCAAAATCGGCGAAGTAGGCCTCCCGGCTGCCTTCCTCGCCCTGAATATGGACCAACGCCGATTGCGCAAAAACCTGCGGGACAGACACACAGCTCCCCAAAAGCAAACCGATCAGAACATGTCTATATTGCATCTTCCATCACCCTTCGTGGTTGGGGAACTCTCCAGGACACTCCACCCGCGTGCAAACCTGTGGCGAATGGCAATGAGGGGTCAACGGCTGCCTACGATGCGCACAGGTGGCGCACACTCGGTCGAATTCACTCTGCCCCCGCTATACGTAGTGATGCGTGAGACTCGATGGAGGAATCTCCCGGGATGAACATGTTCACGAACGTGCCACGTTCCGCCGAAGAGGTCTTCCCCCGAACTCTACCATCAGACCCAAAATGACGGCCAGGAGATTTCTAAAATGGAACGTTGTGTGAGGAAGGTGCGCCACTCCCCAGGCCGCTCAACAATCCGAGTCAGCGGGAAGGCAGCGAGGTCGCGATGCGACGAAAAGAGAGTGCCACGCTCGTAGACGACGACAAGACGCCGGCCGACAGTGCCTGGAGCGTACGACTTCTGAATGTCGAGGGCATGAGCGGATCGAGAGAAGCTTTGGTGAAAGGCGCGTCTCGGCGCGCGGGGAGCGAGTTACAAACGACTTTTTCAGCGGCCCGTTTTCGCAGACTTATTGGCTTGCAGATATTGGTTCACCCCTGCCGCCATCTTACGTCCTTCGGCGATGGCCCAGACGATGAGGGAGGCGCCGCGCTTGGTATCGCCGCCGGCAAAAACGCCGTCGAGATTGGTCATGAAATTGTCATCGACCTTCACACAACCACGTGCATCGTAGCTGACGCCGAGGCTGTCGAGGACACCGTTTCTGACCGGGCCCGTGAACCCCATGGCGAGCAAGACGAGGTCCGCATCCAATTCAAAGTCCGTGTTCGGCATCGGCACGAACTTGCCGCCTTCGAACTTGACCCGATTGGCATGCAGTTTAGTGACGTGGCCGTTGTGACCGGTAAACTTGGTGGTGGAGACGCTCCACTGGCGATTGCACCCTTCTTCATGCGCATGCGAGGTGCGAAGCTGCATGGGCCAGAGCGGCCAGGGAGTCGAACTCGCGCGCGAAGGGGGTGGCTCCGGCAACACTTCGAACTGATGCACGTCGCTGCAGCCCTGACGATGCGCGGTCCCCACACAATCGGATCCGGTATCGCCACCGCCGATAATGATCACCCGTTTGCCCTTGGCGGTAATCGGTTCTTCGGACACGGAAATGCCCGCCGTCCGCTTGTTCTGTTGGGTCAGGTATTCCATGGCAAAATGGATCCCCTTCAGGTCCCGACCGGGAACAGGCAAGTCACGCGCCATTTCGGCGCCCATGGTCAAGCCGACCGCGTCGAACTGCCGACGCAACTGCTCGCCGGTGATATCTTGCCCCACCGTGACGCCGGTCTTGAACTCGACCCCTTCGGCCTTCATCTGCTCCAGCCGCCGGTCGATCACCCACTTTTCCATTTTGAAATCGGGAATCCCGTAGCGCAGCAACCCGCCGATACGATCAGACTTTTCGAACACCGTCACACTGTGTCCCGCCCGCGCCAGCTGTTGCGCCGCCGCCAGACCGGCCGGCCCAGAGCCGATGATCGCCACGGTCTTGCCTGTTTTCCTGACCGGCATGGCCGGTTCGACCAGACCTTCGTTGAAGCCACGGTCGATGATATTCCATTCCAGCACACGGATCGACACGGGATCGCTGTTGATCCCCAGCACGCAGGCCCCTTCGCAGGGCGCGGGACAGAGCCGACCGGTGAACTCTGGAAAATTATTCGTGGTGTGTAAGGCTTTGAGCGCATCTTTCCAGCGCCCGCGGTAGACGAGATCGTTCCACTCCGGAATCAGGTTCACGACCGGACAACCGGTATTGCCCTGGCAAAACGGCACACCGCAATCCATGCAACGGGCGCCCTGGACCTTGAGCTTGTCCTCGGCGATCGGCTCATACATTTCCTTCCAATCGAGCACACGCAACTCGACCGGTTTCCGCTTCGGTCCCTCACGCGCGTATTTCAGGAAGCCCTTTGGATCACCCATTGCTTACTCGTCTCTTGCTTGTATTCGTCTCTCGTAGCTCGCCACGGACCATCCGGTCTCGCGCTTCACGAGATACGCTTCACGGTTACTTAACTATTTTGGCCGCTGCCGATTTCCGTTCGGCCAGCACACGCTTGTAGTCGATCGGCATCACCTTCACAAACTTCGGCAGCATCGCGTCCCAGCCATCCAGGATACGCTTGGCATTCCGACTGCCCGTGTACATGAAGTGGGAGGTGATCATCTCGTGCAGCAACTTCTTGTCGTCATCGCTCGTGACCTGTTCCAATTCCACCATACCCAGGTTACAGCGCGACTGGAATTTATCCAGCTCATTCAGCACAAACGCGACGCCACCGGACATCCCCGCAGCGAAATTCCTGCCCGTCCGCCCCAGCACCGCCACGACCCCGCCGGTCATGTATTCGCACCCATGATCGCCGGTCCCTTCGACGACCGCCCGCACGCCGCTGTTTCGTACCGCAAAGCGTTCCCCGGCCATGCCGTAGAAATAGGCTTCGCCCTGCGTACCACCGTACAGCGAGGTATTGCCGACGAGAATCGTTTCTTCCGGTGTGTAAATGGCGTTCTTCGGCGGGAAGACGATGATCTTGCCGCCGGACAGACCCTTGCCGATATAGTCGTTCGACTCGCCTTCAAGGATCAGCGTGATCCCGCGCGAGAGAAACGCGCCGAACGATTGGCCGGCTGTCCCGTTAAACTTGATCGTGATCGTATCGGAAGGCAGGCCTTCCAACCCGTACTTCTTCGCGATCTGGCTGGAGAGCATCGTGCCGACCGTGCGATTCAAATTCCTGATCGGCAGGTCAAGTGTGATCTTTTCGCCGCGATCGATCGCTGGCCGACACTGCTCAATGAGCGTCCGGTCCAGAATCTCCGCAATCCCATGATCCTGCTTCTGCACGCAGTAGCGAGAAACCTCCGGGCCGACTTCCGGCATCTTGAGCAACGGCGTCAGATCCAGGCCCTTGGCTTTCCAATGGTCAACGGCCTTGTGAATCTTGAGCTTATCGACACGACCGACCATCTCGTTGATGGTCCGGAATCCCAGCTTGGCCATGATCTGTCGCAACTCTTCCGCAATGAAGAAGAAGAAATTGACGACATGTTCCGGCTGGCCCGTGAACTTTTTGCGCAACACCGGATCCTGCGTGGCAATGCCGACAGGACAGGTATTGAGATGGCACTTCCGCATCATGATGCAGCCTTCGATGATGAGCGGGGCCGTTGCAAACCCATATTCTTCTGCGCCCAGCAGCGCAGCAATGGCCACATCGCGCCCGGTCTTCATCTGGCCGTCGGTTTCGACACGGATCCGGCCGCGCAGGTCGTTGAGGACCAGCGTCTGATGCGTTTCCGCCAATCCCAACTCCCAGGGCACACCGGCATACTTGATGGACGAGAGCGGAGAGGCTCCGGTCCCTCCCGAATCGCCGCTGATCAACACCTTGTCCGCATGAGCCTTCGCCACACCGGCGGCCACTGTGCCGACGCCCACTTCGGAGACCAGCTTGACCGAGACGGCCGCATCCGAATTCGCATTCTTCAAGTCGAAGATCAACTGCGCCAGGTCTTCGATCGAATAAATGTCATGATGCGGCGGCGGAGAAATGAGCTGCACGCCCGGTGTTGAATACCGCAACCGTGCAATGTTCTCATCCACTTTGTGACCGGGGAGTTGCCCGCCTTCACCCGGCTTGGCCCCCTGCGCCATCTTGATTTGAAGCTCCTTGGCATTCACGAGGTAGTGGCTCGTGACTCCGAACCGTGCCGAGGCCACCTGCTTGATATAGCTGTTTCTCGAATCGCCGTTCGGGAGCGGCGCAAACCGTTCCGGATCTTCACCGCCCTCTCCGGTATTGCTCTTTGCCCCCAGGCGATTCATCGCAATCGCCAGCGTCTCATGGGCTTCTTTGCTGATCGATCCAAAGGACATCGCACCAGTCGTGAACCGCTTCACGATTTCCTTGGCCGGCTCCACTTCGTCGAGCGAAATCGCCTCGGGCAGATACTTGAACTCCAACAAACCCCGCAGGTTCGACCGGTGCCTGCTCTCGTCGTTCACCAGCTGTGAAAACTCGGCAAACGTCTTGGGATCGTTGTTTCTGGTCGCATGCTGAAGTTTGTAGATGGTATCCGGGTTCCAGTTGTGATGTTCACCTTGAATCCGGTAGTGAATCTCGCCGCCGAAATCTAACTGCCGAATGGGAACCGGTTCATAGGCCACACGATGGCGGCGCAACGACTCTTCGCCGATTTCCTGGATACTGATGCCTTCGATCCGCGACGGCGTCCCGGTGAAATAGCGGTCGATTAATTCGCGATTGAGCCCGATCGCTTCAAAGATTTGGGCGCCACAGTAAGACTGCACCGTGGAGATGCCCATCTTCGAGAAGATCTTGAGCAAACCTTTGTTAATGGCTTTGATGAACTTGCCTTCCGCGGTCGGCGCGTCCAGGCCCTCGGGGAAATAGCCGTCTCGCTCCAGGTCCACCAACGACTCGAACACCAGATAGGGATTGACCGTTCCGGCGCCGAAACCGATCAGGCAGGCGAAGTGATGGACGTCGCGCGGCTCACCGGTTTCCACCGTCAGGCCCACTTCAGTCCTCGTGCATTCCCGCACCAGGTGATGGTGCACCGCCGCGACGCCGAGCAGACTCGGAATCGGGGCGTAGTCCGCATTCACCCCGCGGTCGCTGAGAATGAGGAACTTGTATCCTTCGCGAATCGCCTGCGAAGCCTGGCGGCAGAGATCGTCCACCGCGGCCCCCAACCCTTCCGGACCTTCGGCGACGCGGAACAGCATCTTTAATGTTTTACTTTTGAAATGCGGATCGGCGATCTCCCGAATCTTGTGCAGATCGGCATTCGTCAGGATCGGCTGCTTTACCCGGATGCGCCGGGCAGATTCCGGATGCTCATCCATCAGGTTAGGCTTCGGGCCGATGCTGGTCGTGAGTGACATCACGAGCTCTTCGCGGATCGGATCGATCGGCGGGTTCGTGACCTGCGCAAACAGTTGCTTGAAGTATTTGAACAGGAGTTGCGGCCGCTCCGACAACACCGCCAACGGCGTGTCCGTGCCCATCGAGGAAATCGCTTCCTGCCCTTCCACCACCATCGGGGTGATGACCATCTTCAATTCTTCGACGGTGTAGCCAAAGACCTGCTGACGCTGCCGGATCGTGGGATGATCAGGCTGCGGAACATTGATCGGGTCCGGCAACTCATCCAGTGAAATCCGATGCTCCGTGACCCACGACCGATAAGGCTTGCGGCGCACAATATCGGCTTTGACTTCCTCGTCGTCGATGATGCGGCCTTGCTCGGTGTCGACCAGGAACATGCGGCCCGGCATCAAGCGGCCCTTCTGGCGAATGCGCTGGGGGTCCATCGGCAACACACCGGCTTCCGAGGCCAGTACGACTAACCCGTCGGTGGTCACCTGGTAGCGGCAGGGGCGCAGTCCGTTGCGGTCCAGCGTCGCGCCGATCAGTTTGCCGTCGGTGAAACAGACCGCCGCCGGTCCGTCCCAGGGTTCCTGCATCGCGGCGTGGTACTCATAGAATCCGCGGCGATCCAAGTCCATTTGCGGATTTGCCACCCAGGGTTCCGGGATCAGCATCATCATGGCGTGCGGTAACGACCGCCCACCGAGCACCAGAAACTCCAGCGCATTGTCCAGGCTGGCCGAATCGCTCTGATTCTCGTAGACAATCGGAAACAACTTCTTCATGTCCTCGCCGAACAGCTCGGAATTCAGCCGCCCCTGCCGCGCGCGCATCCAATTCACATTGCCCTTCAACGTATTGATTTCACCGTTGTGGCCAATGTAGCGATAGGGATGGGCCAGCGGCCAAGTCGGGAAGGTATTCGTGCTGAACCGCGCGTGCACGAGGGCCAAGGCGCTCGTGAGACTGTTGTCGGTCAGGTCCTGGTAATACTGCGGCATCTGATGCGGGAGCAGTAGCCCCTTATAGACGATGGTGTTGCTGGATAGACTGGAGATATAAAAATAGTTCCGCCCTTCGATCGCGGATTCGCGGATGGCCCGTTCGACACACTTTCGAATGACGTATAACCGTCGCTCAAATTCCTCGTCCGTGAAGATGCCACGAGCGATGAACACCTGCCGCATAAAGGGCTCAGTGGTGCGCGCCACCTCTCCGATCGCGTCACTCTTGACGGGCACATCACGCCAGCCGAGAAGCTTGGCGCCTTCTTCCTTGATCACGCGGGCAAACACGGTCTCGCACTGTTTTCTGGCGTCGGCATCCGGCGGCAAAAACAGCATGCCCACGCCATATTCTCCCGCGCCGGGCAACTTGATTCCGACATCCTTCGTCACGCGTTTGAAGAACTCGTGCGGGACTTGCAGTAAAATACCGACTCCGTCACCGGTGCACGGATCACAGCCTTGCGCTGCGCGGTGCGCGAGATTCTCCAACACCTGCAGCCCCTGTTGCACGATCAGGTGCGACTTGTGCCCCTTGATGTCGACGACGAAGCCGACCCCGCACGCATCTTTCTCGTGCTGAGGATCGTATAACCCCTGTTTGGGAGGAAGCCCCGGTATATTCATGGAACGTATTCTCTTCTAGGAGGCAGGCAATGACCTGGGGAATAGATTCCCCACAGGGGGACGTTCAAACTGGCAAACGACCACGGTGACTGCTACCACTGTTTGGGGAAATAAAATGAGACCTCACCTTACTGGATGGGCCGTGAAACTGTCAAGAGAACGACGAGGCCATCGCCCCGAGAAGCGGCATGACAGGCGCTTGACTTAGTGGAGTTTCCTGCCCTACTATCCGCTCCATGTCGAACGGACCGACCACCCTCACGCTCCACAGCATGGCCGATGTGTGGGACGTGTATCGCGAAGAACTGGAGGGGGTCGAAGAACAGATCCGGAAAAATCTCGACTCCAGCGTTGCCCTCGTCAACACCGTCGCCGCCCACATCTTGAACAGCGGCGGCAAACGCGTCCGCCCCCTCTTCGTGCTCCTCAGCGCCCATCTCTGCGGCTACGCCGGGCAAGACCATCACGCACTCGGAAGCCTGGTTGAATTCATCCATACCGCCACCCTGCTGCACGACGACGTCGTCGACGACGCCGACCTGCGCCGGGGTCGCCGGACCGCGAGCAAAGTCTGGGGCAATCAAATCAGCATTCTCGTGGGCGACTATCTCTATTCGCGCGCGATCTGCCAGATCGTCGACTTCCGCAATCAAGGCATCAACGAGGCGCTCTCGGAAGCCTGCCGCAAGATGGCCGAAGGCGAAGTCCTGCAACTCTACTACAACGGCAATCCGCTGATGCCGGAACCGGAATATCTCCGCATCATCGAACATAAAACCGCTGGATTGATTGCGGCGTCCTGTAAAATCGGCGCGATCGTCGGTGGAGCGACGGAAGAGTTACAAGAAGCGCTGTTCCGGTTCGGACAGCGGCTGGGCATTGCGTTCCAATTGGCGGACGATACGCTGGACTATACCGCCAACGGTGAACACCTGGGCAAGACACTCGGGCAGGACCTGCGGCAAGGCAAAGCGACCCTGCCGCTGTTGCACCTCCTGCAGCACTGCTCGGAGCCGGATCGGCAGTTGATCAAGGATCGCATGGAGACTCGTACCTTGACGGACGAGGAACTCCGCCGCATCGTCGGCTTGATGCAGGAGTATGGGTCCATCGCCTACGCCATGGAGCGGGCACGCGCGTTCGTCGCCGCCGCCAAACGCGATCTCGACCTGTTCCACGACAACACCGCTAAGCGCGCCCTGTCCATCGCCGCCGATTACATGGTGACTCGCGACCGCTGAGTTGCCGCCGCCCGGTTTCACAAGGCTCACGCTCTGCTGACAGCGCGTACTCGTTCAGCGGCACCGCCGGACGAACAGGACCACACCGCACCCACGAGAAAAAAGGATAGGAACCCGCATGGCACACGTCATTCCCTTTCACGGCACACTCTACAATCCTTCGACCGTCGGCGACGTCCGCCAGGTGGTCGCCCCGCCCTACGATATTATCGATGCGACGCTGCAGAAGACCTTGCATGATCGCCATGCGAACAACGTCATTCGCCTGGAACTCGGTTATGAACAGCCGGGTGATACCCCCAGCGACAATAAATACCTCCGCGCTGCGGGCGCGCTCAAAGCATGGTTGAAGTCCGGCGCCTTGCGTCGAGACGACAAGCCGACCATCTACTACCACACCATCGAATACCAACCGCCCTATTCGGCACCCGGAACACCGACCAAAGTCTTCAAAGGCTTTCTTTCAACGGTTGAATTGGAAGAATTCGGCTCGGGCAAGATTTACCCGCACGAGAATACGCGCGCCGCGGCGAAAACCGACCGGCTCAATCTGCTCGAAGCCTGCCGCGCAAACTTCAGCGCCATCATTTCGCTTTATTCGGATCCCCAGAACGACGTGCTCACGTTGATCGAACAGTCGATCGCCGCCGACAAACCACGCATCGACTTTCAGGACGACGTGGGCTTCCGCCAGCGGCTGTGGAGCGTGACCGATCCGGCGGTGCTCGCCAAGGTCGTCGAGATCATGCACACCAAGCAACTGTTCATCGCCGACGGCCATCATCGGTATGAAACCGCCCTCAACTATCGCCGCGCGCGACGCCAACAGGCCGGCGCACCATCGTCCCCCCAGCCGTACGACAACGTCTTGATGCTGTTCGCCAGCCTGGAGGACAAGGGGCTGACCGTCCTGCCGACACACCGCGTACTCACGACCGCGGTTCCGGCCCCGAAAGATGTGCTCCGCGTGCTGGACCCAATCTTCGAAGTCACGGCGCTCCCCTTTCAAGCCGGTACCGAGACACAGGTCCGGGGGCAGTTTATCGAAACCCTGCGCAGCCGAGGACAGTCCGCGCCGATGTTCGGGCTGGCACTGAAGAATGATCCTCAGTACTACTTGCTGACCCTGCGCGCCGCCCATCGCCCCTCGGCCACGGCGTCACCGCGCGATCGGCTCGACGTGTCCCTACTGCAGCAGCACGTGGTCGCCACACTCTGCCCCACGCAGCAGGAACAGGAAGCGATGCTGTATTCGAAAGACGATCACGAAGCCCTGAATTGGGTGCGCCAAGGAACCGGTACCGCCGCATTGCTCTTGAACCCGACCAAAGTCGCTGAAGTGAAAGCCGTGGCCTCGGCGGGTGAACGGATGCCGCACAAATCGACCTACTTCTTCCCCAAACCGCTCACCGGATTGGTCATGAATGTAATGGAAGGCTAGCCGCGAGGCACGGATGGCCGATAGCTGGTAGCCGAACCCATGAAAGCCAAAGTATTAATTGTTGATGACGACCAGGACATCGTCACGATGTTGCAGGATCGTCTCGACGCGGGAGGCTACAAGACGCTGACGGCCGCCGATGGCCTGCGCGGCATCGAGCTGATCGAGCAAGAATCTCCGAATCTGGTTCTACTGGACCTCTACCTGCCTCGCCTCAAGGGCATGGACGTGCTCAAACGCATGGCCCAGAATAAACAATTCGAAGACATTCCCGTGATCGTCATGACTGCGGCCGGCACGATCCCCGACGCGGTAGAAGCGATGCGCCATGGCGCATATGACTTCCTCACCAAGCCCCTCGAAAAAGACCATCTCCTGATCGTGATCCAGAAGGCGTTGGAACGGGATTCCCTGAAGCGGCAGGTGGCCGCCCTCCAGTCGGACGTCCAGAACCGCTATGCCACCATCGTCGGCGACAGTTCGAGGATCAAGGGCATCATCGAATCCGCCCATCGCGCCGCCAACTCGGATGCCAGCATTCTCCTGCTTGGGGAAAGCGGCACCGGCAAAGAACTCTTTGCCCGCTCCATCCACCAGTGGAGCCCGCGCCAAAACATGCCGATGGTCGTCATCAATTGCGTGGCGCTCACGGAGACGTTGCTCGAGAACGAACTGTTCGGCCACGAGCGCGGCGCCTACACCAGCGCCGACCGGCTTCAAAAGGGCAAGCTTGAAATGGCGGAGGGGGGCACGGTGTTTCTCGATGAGATCGGGGATATGCCATTACCGTTGCAAGCCAAGCTGCTGCGCGTGCTGCAGGACAAGGAGTTCCAACGAGTCGGCGGCACGCGGTCGGTCTCCGTCAATATCCGATTTGTCGCAGCTACCAACAAGGATCTGAAGCAGGCCGTGAAGGCCGGGCAGTTCCGGGAAGATTTGTTTTTCCGGCTCAACGTCGTCAGTTTTACACTCCCTCCGTTACGGGAACGGAGTGAGGACATCGAGCGACTGGCCGAGTTCTTTCTCAAGCGGCATGCCTACGAAGCCAAACGCCCGGGCGTCTCGCTGAGCCCGTCGGCCCGTGCCGCGCTCACTCACTATCCCTGGCCCGGCAACATCCGCGAACTCGACAACGTGCTCTCACGCGCCGTGGTGCTCAGTCCAAGCGACGTGATTGAACCTGAATTTCTAGCCTTGTCGCCCGACGACGTGACAGGAAAAGGTCACTCGGAGCACGCGCTGCCCTACCTCAGCCTCACCTACCATGAGTCTATGGAAGCGCACAGCGCCTACATCATTGAGCGGGCATTGGAAAAAGCGGCGGGGAACCAGACCAAAGCAGCGGAGTTTCTCGACCTGCAGCGAACCTATCTGGCGCGACTGATTAAGCAGCGAAAATCCACTCCCGACGAGTAACCAGGCCGGAGGCTGAAAAAGCCCGCCCGCTTCGTTCTCGCATCGCTCCGAAGCTCAACGTACCGCAAGGGTACGCCTCGCCTCTTCGCATTGCTGCGGCCTTGCGGGACGGCCCTTTTGAGCCTCCGGCTACACGGAAGAAGCAGAGCGCGTGTACCGTACAGCTCTCCTCCTACCACCACGAACCACACACACTTAGTCCCAACGAGATACGCTTCACCCTTCACGCTTCACAGGTGTCCCCCGAGACGCGCCATCAGGCGTTCTGGCAGCGAGACTCAGTAACCCGGCTGCCGCATCCCGCTCTGCTTGCGCATACCGTTCAGGGGTGCCGACATCGCTCCAGTAGCCACTGAAATCGTATCCCAGAATTCGCTCCCCCTCCTGAATGCCACGCACATAGGCATCGATGATCGAGGACTCCTTCCCCACCGGCACGTCACGCAACAGGCGCGGATGCAGAATATGGATACCGGCAAACATGCGGCCGGTCGTCGACGCCGATCCCTCCCGGCCACGACCCGTAATCCGTACCACGTCGCCCCGATCCGTGACTTCAACCAGTCCCCAGCGAGCAGCCTCCGGATCCTGTCGCAACACCAGCGTCGCGGCAGCCTGTCGTTCGCGATGAAACGCCATCAATGCGCCGAGATCCAGCTCGAACAACGTATCGCCGTTGAGAATCAGCACCGGCTCACCGTGAAAGTACGGTTCCGCCTGCTTGATCCCGCCGCCGGTGCCGAGAATAACGGGTTCGTGCGAATACCGGATGTGCATCCCGAATGCCGAACCGTCGCCCAGCGCCTGCGGGATCATCGCGCCCAAATGGTGCAGGTTGATCACCACCTCTTGAATGCCATGACGCTTTAAGAGGAGCACATTCCAGACGATCATCGGCGTGCCGGCAACCGGAAGGAGCGGCTTCGGTGTGATATCGGTGAGGGGCCTCAACCTGGTTCCGAGGCCCGCGGCGAGGATCATGGCTTTCATGTGAAACAACCGTGCAGTGTGGCTCGTGAAGCGTAACACCTCGAGAGAGAGGGGCGTGCACCAGCAACCCGTTTCACGCCTGCTGCAACTCGGCTACGTAGGGCGCCACGTGCTGACGTAATGCCGCCAGTTCGGGATACTTCGACAAATTCCGCTTCACGTAGCCCAGGACACGAGGGATGTCGGCGAGAAACTTCGGATTGTGTTTGACCTGATCGATGTAGACAAACCGACCGGCAGCTTTGAGGTTGCGTTGAATGCTGGTGAAGTCGAATAACCGGCGGAACGAGGCCCGATCGGTCCAACCCTGCCCATGGCCAGCAAGGCCGTCGAGAAAATGATCGACCAGCCCGTCCACCACGGCATCATCCAACTCAATGTAGGCATCTTTCAACAACGACGCCAAATCGTAGGTCGCCGGGCCCATGAGGGCATCTTGAAAATCAATGATACCGAGGCGCGATCCGTCGACCATGAGATTGCGTGAATGGTAATCACGATGGACGAACACCTGCGGTTGGCCGGCCAGGAGTTCGGCGATGCGTTGAAACTCGCTTCGGATCGCCCTCTCGTCCTCGGGTTTCATCGGTCGTCCGATTCGGGCCGTGATCCCATATTCGAGAAAATGGTCGAACTCCCACATCAACAGCGGCACATCGAATCGCCGGTGAAAGGCAATACAGCCGGGCGCGGGTGGATTCGTCCCCTTCACTTGAAGCAAGACCAATTGATCGATCGCCTGACAATAGAGCGCCACCAATCGGGCGCGATCCACATCACGGCAGGCTTCCGCCAACGTCAGATCCCCGAAATCCTCTAAGTACAGGAGACCGGCTTCGCGATCGTAGTAGTGCAACTGCGGGACAGTGACACCGGTGCGCTGCAGATGCGTGAGCACGTTGGTAAAGGGCAGTTCCGCAATCTGGACGGACGCGCCGCTGACAGCTTCTTCCGATTTCTTGAACCCTTCCGGATCGGCCAATTGCATGAGGATCAACGCCGAGGGCGTGCCCTTCAGGGCGATCCGGAAATACCGGCGATTCGATGCATCGCCGGCGAGCGGAGTCAAGCCGGCCACCTCGCCGCGAAACGGCAGCGTGGTTGCAACGGTTTGGGCGATGCGTGCAGGATCAGGGGGTGCGAGCGGTGCCGCGGGAGCGGCTGGATTTGTTGTTGTCATACGATCGGCATTATAGCCAAACCAGGTTGAACTGCCAGCAGAAAGTCACCTGCTGCAGGCCCTTTCGGCCACGATCGGTTGTCAGCTCCGGTACGGCCCGGGATCCTGGGCCCTCTACATGAAGGAGACGCAGATGCACTACGTTCATCTCGGGCGCTCTGGAGTACAGGTCAGCCGCCTCTGTTTAGGCACCATGAATTTCGGGCCGCAGACCTCCGAACGCGACAGCTTTGCCATCATGGACCAGGCGCTGGAACGGGGCATCAACTTTTTCGACAGCGCCAACGTCTATGGCAGGAAAGTCGGCGAAGGGGTGACGGAGCAGATTGTCGGGCGCTGGTTCGCCCAGGGCGGCGGGCGACGTGAAAAAGTGGTGTTGGCCACCAAAGTCTATGGCCGCATGGGCGACTGGCCCAACCAGTCGCGCCTCTCCGCCTTGCATATCAAACGCGCGTGCGAAGAGAGCCTCCGGCGTCTGCAGACAGACCACATTGACCTCTACCAAATGCACCACATCGATCGTGAGTGCCCGTGGGAAGAACTCTGGCAGGCGATGGATCAACTCTACCGCGAAGGGAAGGTGCTCTACGTCGGTAGCAGCAATTTCGCCGGCTGGCATATTGCACAGGCCCAAGAGCTGGCGAAATCACGCCACGTTCTGGGGCTCATCTCCGAACAAAGTCTTTACAACCTCCTCGAACGAACCGTCGAGCTGGAAGTCCTTCCGGCCTGTCAGGCCTATGGAATCGGGATCATTCCCTGGAGCCCCCTGGCGCGAGGCCTGCTTGGAGGGGCGCTGAGCGCGCACACGACCGGGCGACGGGCAGACGAGGACGTTCGAAAAGACATCGAGACGCACCGCACAAAACTGGAAGCCTATGAACAGTTCTGCAACACACTGCCGGCCACACCGGCCGCCGTCGCCCTCGCCTGGCTGCTGCACCAACCGGCCGTGACATCGCCCATCATCGGTCCGCGCACCATGGAACAGCTGACATCCGCATTCCCGGCGTTGGAGTTGGCGCTGACTCCAGACCACCTCAAGACCTTGGACACCATCTTCCCCGGCCCCGGCGGCGCGGCCCCCGAGGCCTACGCCTGGTAAGCGCTGAGCACTGCAAGCAGGCGCAGGGGCGGGCAAGATGCGCGGAGGCTACAGGGTTGACTGAACAGCGCGCGGTTGCAGGAAGCGCCAGATCCAGGCCCCGAGTGTCGCGCCGATGGAATCCGCCACCAGATCCAACGGATCTCCCTCGCGAAGCGGCACGAACAATTGATGGATCTCGTCACTCAGACCGTACAGCGCGCAACCGGCCACCGCCACGATGACCGCATGGTCGGCCACCCAGGCGCCCGCGCCATGCCGACAGGCCCGATAGACCAAGGCCCCCAAAAGACCATACTCGCCGAGGTGCAAGACCTTGTCGGAGGTCTCCCCGAGAAACGACGAAACTGATTCCGGTGGACTCGACATCGACGACACCAGAAAAATCACTCCGGCATACAGAAAGACCGGCCCCCAGTACCGGAGAACCGAGAGTGGAGACCGCAGCGACTCCGCGCCGAGGCCATTGGTGATCACCTGATTCGATGCCATCTTTTCAATGCCCGATGTCTGCCGAATAGCCAATTCATGACGACGGGATCACTCGCGCCCAGGCAAAAACAAACTACACCGACCTCGATCGCGCTGTTTCGTTGCAACGCTCCTACCCCTATGACATACTGCCCCTGAGTCTGCAAGAAACTTCCCGATGAAAACCATTCAACTCTGCTTCCTCTGGCATATGCACCAGCCGTATTACACGGACCCGCTCACCGGGTCTGCGAGTATGCCCTGGGTGCGCTTGCACGCTACAAAGGCCTACTTCGACATGGCCTTCCTCCTGGAGCGATTCCCGGAAGCCCGCTCGACCTTTAACTTCACTCCGTCGCTGCTGCTGCAACTGGAAGAGTTCTCCACCGGCCGCGTCCGCGATCTATTCCTGGAATATGCCCAGCGCCCGGCGGCCGACCTGACCCCGACTGAAAAGGCTTTCCTGATCCGCCATTTCTTCTCGGCCAACTGGGCCACCATGGTACGCCCCTTTCCTCGTTACCAGGAACTGCTGGTGAAACGCGGCGTCGATGTCCAGGGGCACGACCTCGATCGTCTGGCCAAACAATTTTCAACGCAGGAATTTCTCGACCTCCAGGTTTGGCACAATCTCGCCTGGTTCGGATACGGCAGCCTGCAGCGTTTTCCACGGCTGGCGGAATTGCGCGCGAAAAATCGGGGATTTACGGAAGAGGACAAGCAGGAAGTGCTGGCATTGCAACAGACCGCGATCCGGCAGATTGTTCCGATGTACAAGGCGCTTCAGGACCGTGGGCAAATCGAGTTGACCACCACGCCATTTTTTCATCCGATCCTGCCGCTGGTTATCGACTCGGAATTCACTCGCCGCGCCAGACCCGACCTGCCGCTGCCCGCTCGCTTCCACGCTCCTGCCGATGCCGAAGCCCAGGTGCGACGGGCGATCGAGTACCACACACACACGTTCGGCCGCCCCCCGGCTGGGCTCTGGCCGTCCGAGGGCTCGGTCTGTCCCGAGTTGTTGCCGATTCTGGGGCAAGCTGGAATTCGCTGGCTGGCCACTGACGAGGGCATCCTCTACCGGTCGCTCCGGATGGCCGACCAAGCCTGGAATCGCCATTATCACCTCTACCAGCCCTACGCAGTCGGCACCGCGGATCAGCCGCTCACCATGGTGTTTCGCGATCGGGACATTTCCGACGCGTTCGGGTTCGTCTACCACAAGACCACACCGGAATCCGCCGCCGACGATGTGCTCCGACGAATCCGAGGCCTCGCCTACGACATTCCACTGGAGAACGGACTCCTGGCTGTTATTCTCGACGGGGAAAACCCTTGGGAGCATTATCACGACGGCGGCGAACGTTTCCTCTCTCTGCTGTTTCGCGCCTTCGAACAGGACGGGCTCCATATCGGCCACGGCATTCGCGTTCACTTGAATACCATCAGTGACGCCTTACAATCCGTTCCTCCCCCTCAACGCCTCGAGCAGTTGCACTCCGGCTCCTGGATCAACCAGGACTTCAAAATCTGGATCGGTCACCAGGAAGACAATCGTGGCTGGGACCTCCTGCAACACACGCGGTCGCGACTCGTCGAACTCACACCGTCATTGACGCCGGAACGAGCACGCGCAGCCTGGGACGAGCTCTATGCCGCCGAAGGCAGCGACTGGTTCTGGTGGTATGGCGACGACTTTGATACCGATTACAAGCAGGAATTCGACCGGCTGTTCCGCACCCACCTGCGCAACGTCTGGACCTACGCCGGAGTGACGCCGCCCGAGATCTTGAATCAGCCCCTGGTCGAGACCCGCACCCCGCAAGGCCTGGACCAGGTTCGATTCCCGTTGGCGTTAATTACGCCGACCCTCGACGGACTGTCCTCGAATTTTTTTGAATGGCGTGGGGCCGGGACCATTAACACGACGCCGCCGCTGGGAGCCATGTGGAAATCCGAAGGACTCTTCACCGCCATTCTCTTCGGATTCGACCGCGAACACCTCTACCTAAGACTGGATTTCGACGAGCGATCCCAGTCACGCCAGGACGCCTGTGTCGCAGAGTTGTACATCGGCTCAGGCATCCAGCAATATAAGTTGTCCTTTGCGCTGACCGCCGAGGGCGCGGACACGATCCTACTCACGCGAGCAGACGAATCCGGCGCGTATCTGGACAGGGGCACCTTGAGCACGATCTGCCGCCGAACAATCTTGGAGCTGGGTATCCCCTTTAAGGAGCTGGGCATTGAGGTCGGCGCGGAATTGCGACTGACACTCACGGTCTCGGAACATGGGATGGAAATCGCCCGGTATCCCCATCACGGCCCGGCCACATTCAACCGACCGGGAGACGATTTTGAAGCCACAATGTGGCGAGTCTGAACGACAATACTTGCTGTCTCGTGTTCATGGAGGCATTCACCCTGCGCCCCGTCATTGAACAGCGAGCATTGCGTATTGATCATTGGCAACTAGAGGAGTCGAGATGCCCGAATTAAGAAGAGATCCGATCGTCGGCCGCTGGGTCATCATTTCAACCGAACGCGGCGGACGCCCCCAAGATCTGCACATGCCGTCGGCACCGCTGCCGTCGGCGTCCATGTGTCCGTTTTGTCCGGGACAGGAGCGCCTGACGCCTAAGGAAATTCTGGCGTACCGCCCGCATGCCTCGGAGCCGGACAGTCCGAATTGGACCGTGCGAGTCATCCCCAATAAGTTTCCCGCCCTGCATGTGGAAGGGGACATGGGACGGGAAGGCCTCGGGCTCTATGACCGGATGAACGGGATCGGCGCCCATGAAGTCATCATCGAAACCCCGACGCACAAAGAACGCCTCAGCGACTTGTCGGCAAAGCGGCTCGAGGATGTGCTCTGGGCCTATCGCGATCGGATCCTCGACCTCAAGAAAGATCTTCGGCTACGGTATATTTTGATCTTCAAGAATCAAGGCGCGGCGGCAGGCGCGACGCTGGAACACAGCCATTCCCAACTCATTGCCCTGCCCGTCGTCCCCACCAGCGTCCTCGAAGAAATCGACGGCTGCCGGCAACATTTCCAGCAGAAGGAACGTTGTATCTATTGCGACATCCTGCGGCAGGAATCAGCGGAAGGCGCCCGTGTGGTGCTGGAGAATCCGGAATTTCTCTGCCTGACCCCCTACGCCCCGCGCTTTCCGTTTGAAATGTGGATCCTCCCGAAACGACACACGGGATATTTCGAAGAATGTCAACGCACCCAATTTGAATTTCTGGCGCCGATCCTCGGCGAAGCCTTACGGCGCATGGATGCCGTGCTGGCTCACCCGGCCTACAACTTCATTCTGCACAGCTCGCCACTGCATGAGAAGACGGGAGATTTCTATCACTGGCATATCGAAATCATCCCGAAGCTGACCCAGGTCGCCGGATTCGAGTGGGGCACGGGGTTTTACATCAACCCGGTCGCACCGGAAGAATCAGCCAAGTGCCTCCGCGACGCCATCCTGTAACGGGGCAGATCGCAGGTAGACAGCACGCCCTTCACGGCTTCGCGCGGACGGAGGGATGTTCGCTTACCCTCCGCCGACCTTCCTCCGCCACCTATAGGTAATTCGCAGTCGGGTCCGCCCTGACCTTCTTGAGCATCATCGGCCTACTGGTGTGCCACATCATCGCGGGGATCAAGTAGCCAACAGCAGGTCGCACCCCATTCCTCCCCCTACCGACCGCGCCGCCCGCGCACCGGCTCACGACCGAACCTCGACGCGCCAACCACATTGCAATCCCACACAACTCAGCCGTATCATCGCGCATGCTTGTTCATCTCAGTCATCCACAACGCCAGGTTGAAATCAAAGGACCCAAACGCACCAAGGAATTGCTACGCGAACTCAATCTGGTGATTGAGGCGCATCTCGTCATCCGGGGCGATGAACTGGTCACGGAAGATGAAATGCTCGCGGATGCCGACCAGATTGAAATCCGGCCGGTGATCTCCGGCGGAAGATAGCCGTCAGTTGTCAGCACTCGGCTTTCAACTCACAGTTTGGCGGAATGTGATCCTGCCTGTTGCTGAACGCTGCCCACTGCAGACCGAAAGTGTGATGAAACCATGAATTGCGGCAAGTGCAAAACCAAAGCCGTCATCAGCCTCCCGCGACACAATGCCGCCTTCTGCAAGAGCTGCTTCACAACCTTCGTGCACGAGCAGGTCGCGCGCGCGATCAAATCGTTCAAGATGTTTACGCCCGAGGATCGCATCCTGGTGGCGGTCTCCGGCGGCAAAGATAGCCTCGCTTTGTGGCACATCCTCCTCAAGCTCGGCTACCGCGCCGATGCGCTCTATGTGAATCTCGGCATCGGCAGCTACTCTGAAGAATCGCATCGGAAAGTGCGGCACTACGCGGACAACGTGGCCGCTGCCCATGGCGCCAAACTGATCGTCCATGTCGTCGAGCAGGAAGCCGGCGCCGGCATTCGTGAATTGGCCACCATTCTTCATCGCCCTACCTGTTCGACCTGCGGGACCATCAAACGATACCAATTTAATCGCGCCGCAGTAGAACAGGACTATGACGTGATGGCCACGGGCCACAATCTCGACGACGAAGCTGCTCGCCTCTTAGGCAACGTGTTGCACTGGCAGGATGAATATCTGGACAAGCAAAGCCCCACCTTGCCGGCCTCCGTCGAAGGGTTCGCCAAGAAGGTGAAACCGCTTTGCCGATTGTCGGAACGCGAGATCGCCGCTTACGCGGTCGTCAATCGCATCGATTACATCGTCGAAGAATGCCCGATGGCGAAGGGATCCAAGATGATCCTCTATAAAGAGGTCCTCAACCGGCTGGAAACGGAATCGCCCGGCACGAAACAACGTTTTTATTGGGGGTTTCTAGAGAAGCAAACCAAGCCGGAGCCCACCACCGAATCCATGGCCGAGAAGGATCAGCGCACACTCCACCCTTGCCAATCCTGCGGACAACCCACCACCGCCGACACCTGCTCCTACTGCAAGATGATGGCAAAAGCCAAGACCGCCACACCTCGTTGAGCTCGTCCCAAACGACACATGAAGCGTCGGCCAGCGCTCCCGTCAATACAAACTCTTGCTGACCTCACTCGACCGGACACTCTCATTCCCATTCACGTCATACGCCGTCACCGCAAAGTAATAGGTCGTTCCGAGTTGCAGATTGCCGACCGTATGCGACGTGACAGCGCCGACATTGACCGGTGGGCCGTACACCCCGGATGCGGTCCCTACGTAGACGTTGTATCCGGCTAGGTCACTTTCCGTATTCGCCGCCCAGGTCAGCGTCGCTGACGTGCTGGATTTACTCGTACCTGTGCCCGTATCGGAAGATGTAGACGGCGACACGATGAGCGTGACAGGAATGGAGACGGATCCCCCCTTGCTGATGGTAATGGTCACCGCTCCGCTGTAACTGCCGGCGGCCAAACCAGTGGTATCCACCGAGACAACCACTTGCGCGGATGTCGTCATCACCCCGGACGCAGCAGAGGCACTCAGCCAGGCAGCATTGTCACTGCTCGCCCAACTCACCTGCCTGGAGGTTTTCTTGTAGAAATCTATGACTTGACTCGAAGGGCTGGGGCCCCCTTGCACGGCCTGAAACGTGAGACTTGAGGGACTGACTTGAACCGCCCAGGCAGCAGGCAGCACAACCAGGGTCAGCAACGATACCAACAAGCCAGCAATACAGACACGCCACCGTAATCTCAGAGCTGGCGAAGTGGCCCCTTGTTTCTTCCCGATCATGATTCCTCCATCCTGTCCTACACCGTCAACACAGACGGCCGCCTGTTTGAAACTATGGCGATACCCCTCACCGCATGAATGAGTCAGGCATGTGTCTCTAAGAAAGCACCGGTCATGCCACAGGGGCAGGACAAGAAAAATACCAAACTTTTCAAGCATATCGTCCCAAAGCCCACGGATTCGTCAATATGACAGTGTAGGCCTGATGATCCGCAAACGACCCGAATTGAACAGGACAGCACCTTTAATTCTCTTTCCCCGCCCACTGGGGAATTTTGCATCGCCTCGCTCGACTGTGTATAACCTGAGAGAGTGATGCGATGGATTTCCCTCTCTCAGCGCATCCCGCGCATATCAGTCTCTCCCCTGAGAGTCCCTCGCTGGTTCGGACTGCTGGCGCTCCTGCTTACTGTGCTGTCGGTCAGCCGACCCCAGGCTGAGTCCGCGCCGCAGCCAGGAGCCGGAACCCAAGCGACTCCCATCACCCTACGTTTCGTCTCCTGGAAGCCCGATCACCCGCGCGTATGGGACGAAGCCCTTGCCGAGTTCACACAAGCTTACCCTCACATTTCGGTGGTGCGCGAACTGGCCCCCCACAGCTCCACCGCGTATCACGATCTGCTGACGCAGAAGCTGAAAAATCGTGATACCACAGTCGATGTCTTTTTCATGGACGTCATCTGGGTGCCGGAGTTCGCGGAAGCCGGGTGGGCTCGTCGGCTCGACGAGCGATTTGCTCCGGCCATGCGCGAGCAGTTTCTCCCCGCCACCATCGAAGTCGGTCGATATTCCGACCATCTCTATGGGGTCCCCAGTCGCATCGATGCCGGGTTGCTCTACTACCGCTCTGATTTGTTGACCAAGTACGGCTTCTCACCCCCGACGACCTGGGACGAACTGGCCCGGCAGGCGGAAACCATCGTCACCGGGGAGCGATCGACGAACCCAACGCTGCGCGGCTACACGGCTCAATTCAAACAGTACGAAGGCCTCGTCTGTAACCTGCTGGAGTTTATCCATGGCCATGGCGGCAGCCTGCTGACAGCGGATGGAACACATTCCACTCTGGCCAGCCCCGAAGCGTTGGCTGCTGTGCAGTTCGTTCGTGACCGGGTGATCGGCAGGCTCGCATCACGCGCGGCGCTCACTTATCAAGAACCGGAATCCCTCTCCGTCTTTCTGCAAGGCCATGCCGTCTTTCACCGGAACTGGCCCTATGCATGGGAACTGGCCAACAACCGAACTCGCTCGACCGTCGCCGGACAGGTCGCCGTCATGCCACTTCCGGGACTCACTGAAGGACACACCGCAGCGGCACTCGGGGGCTGGCTCTACGGCATCAGCACGTACTCGCAACATCCGGACGAAGCCTGGGCACTCATCGAATTTCTTTCCGGCCAGGCCATGCAAAAGAAGTTCGCGCAGGAGGCCGGCATTGCGCCGTCTCGTCAGGCGTTGTTTTCAGACCCGGATCTGCTGGCGACTGCGCCACAACTGCGCACCCACTTGGACGTACTCCGGTCTGCGACCGCTCGCCCGCGTTCCCCCCTGTATCCCGCCGTCTCACATGCACTGCAACGGTATTTCAGCCGGGCCCTCGCCATCGACGGCCTCGACCTCGCACAAGAGGCGGCCGTCACCGACGCCCACATCGATCGTCTGCTCGCACTCACGAGAGTGACGCCATGAGCCGCTCAGCCTCAATCCTCCGACATCGAGAGAGCCTGGCGGCCTGGACCATGGTGGCCCCGGCCCTGCTGGTGACCATGGTCTTTGCGCTCTACCCGGTTCTGGATTCGCTCTGGCTCAGCCTACACAATATCTTCATCGGACTCCCGCAGCTCGGCAGTCCGTTCGTCGGTCTGGACAACTATGTGGCGCTGCTCCACGATCCCGTCGCGCAGCAGGCGCTGTTCGTCACCCTCGCCTTTGTCCTCCTCTCGACACTGCTCGAGTTGGCCTGCGGGCTGATCATCGCCCTCGTGATTCATGAGCAGTTTCGCGGACGTGGTCTCGTTCGGGCCGCCATCCTGATTCCCTGGGCTATTCCTACGGTGGTGGCGTCGCAGCTGTGGCGCTACATTTTCAACGACCAGTACGGGTTCGCAAATTTATTGTTGTTCGGTGAACGCGTCACCGACTACATCCCCTGGCTGGCCTATCCGGGCGTGGCCTTTGGCATCATTGTACTGGCCGACGTTTGGAAGACCTCCTCCTTTGCGGCGCTGCTGATCCTCGCCGGCATCCAGGTCATTCCCAACGATCTCTACGACGCAGCGCGTGTGGATGGGGCCACTGTCTGGCAGCGATTTTGGCACATCACTCTGCCGCTGCTGAAGCCGGCGCTGTTGCTCGCACTCTTATTTCGCACCATGGATGCGTTTCGTGTCTTCGATCTGGTGTTCGTGATGACACAAGGCGGCCCGGGCGACGCCACGCAGGTCCTGCAGTTCTATGGCTACCAAACCCTGTTCACGGAGGGCCGCATCGGGTATGGCTCTGCGGTCTCCGTGGCCGTATTCCTGATGATCCTGGCGCTGTCGTTGACGTATCTGCGCGCCATCGGGTCGAGCCTCCTGGAGCGCAGACGAACATGAATCGTCGGATTCTGCTCGCAGTGGGCATCCTCGGTACGGTGGGACTCAGTCTGCTGCCGTTCCTCTGGTTCGTCCTCACGTCGTTCAAGTCGCAACATGAGATCGAGGCCGCGCCGCCCGGCTGGTGGCCCTCGGGCAGCCTGGGATTTTATCGCTCAGCCCTCTTCGAGCATCACCTCTTCGACTATGCACTGAACAGCATGATGGTGGCCGGCTCCACAACATTGCTGGCCCTCCTGTTCGCCATCCCGGCCGCCTATGCTCTGGCTCGGCTCACCATCCCCGGAAAACAGGGCATTCTGGCGGTGCTGCTCTGCGTCTCGATGTTCCCGCAAATGGCCATCGCCGGACCGGTCTGGCGGCTGCTCGATTCCCTCGGCGGGCTCAACCACCGCTGGGGCGTCGTGCTCCCCTATGTAGCATTAACCCTGCCGCTGGCGATCTGGATTTTGGCCAGCTTCTTCAAAGAACTCCCGCCCGAGTTGGAGGATGCCGCGCGAGTGGATGGGTGCGGGCCCTGGGCGACCCTGTTCCGGATCACGCTCCCGCTGGCGACGCCGGGGATTTTTACCGCGGCGATCCTGATCCTGATCTATGCCTGGAACGAATTTTTCTTCGCGCTCCTGATCCTCACCCAGCCGGAACAACAGACCCTTCCTGTCGGCATCGCACTTTTTCAGGGAGAATTCACCATGCCCTGGGGCGAACTGGCCGCAGCGTCGGTTCTGGCAACTCTTCCGTTGATCGTGGTTGTGCTGTTATGTCAACGATGGATTGTAAGTGGATTGTCCGCCGGAGCGGTCAAAGGCTAGCAGAATGTTGAACAAGGGCTTCCAGCGGCGTGCTCGGTTATACGCCTCAGTCGACGTACGTCCTGCGGCCTTGCTGGACAGGCCGTTCCGAATAGCCTGTTGTTAAGCACCGTGCGCTTCGAAGGGAACCCTCATGGCTGAATTGGAACTGCGTGGTATCTCAAAATCGTTTAGTGCCCAACCCGTGTTGCGCGATATCTCGCTGCAAGTTCCCAATGGAAGCTTTACGATTCTGCTCGGCCCCTCCGGTTGCGGGAAATCCACGTTGCTACGCATTATTGCCGGGCTCGACAACCAGACATCAGGGCAGGTGCATATCGACGGAAAAGCCGTCGATCATCTCCCTCCGGCCGAACGGGATATTGCGATGGTCTTTCAGCAGTACGCGCTGTATCCGCACCTCTCGGTTCGCGAGAATCTCGCCTTTGCCCTCACCATACGACGCACTCCGCGCCAGGTGATCGATGAACGAATCGCCGAAGCGGCACAGTTGCTGGACATTGAGCCGCTGCTCGATCGCAAACCCAAGGACCTGTCCGGTGGGCAACGACAACGGGTCGCGATGGGACGGGCTATCGTGCGTAAGCCGAGGCTGTTCCTATTCGATGAACCACTCTCCAACCTGGATGCACAGCTGCGCACGTCGATGCGCATCGAGCTCAAAAAGCTCCAGCAACGCCTGCAGGCCACGATGATCTATGTCACCCACGACCAGGTGGAAGCCATGACGCTAGGCGATCGCATCGTGGTCATCGAGGGTGGACGCATCCGCCAGGCGGATGACCCCCATCGCACATACACCGCACCGGCCGACCCCTTCGTCGCCTCCTTCATCGGCACACCACCCATGAACCTCTGGGAAGGCACCCTCACGACAAAAGACGGCGCAACCGTCTTTCGAAGTCATGATCTGACCCTTCCGCTGCCGGCAAGGCTAAGCGCACCTCACGCGGCGGAGAATTCGGCCGCCACGCTTGGCATTCGCCCGGAGGACATCACGATCAGAGAATCGCCGGAAGCCTTGCAGGCCACAGGAACGGTGGAGCTGGTGGAGGACCTGGGGGCAGACCTGTTGCTGCATTGCCGGATCGGTGCACTTCGCCTCGTGGTGCGTGCGGCCCGACGCACCGACAAGATCCAGGGACAAACAGTGACACTCTTTTTCCCTCTCGATAAATTGCATCTCTTCATCGACCACCGCCGCTTTGACTCGCCCGACGCCATGCCCACTTGAGGACGACCCGTAGCTTCGCCTCACCGCAAGCACGACCAATCAGATCCGTGGGTGTGACACATGGGCTAGGGTTCTGAACTCGCTACCATCATCCATGCCGTCGAGGCGCTGGCCGTAGCCAGCCCGCGCTACTCGTCAGAATGTATGATTGCAAGACCTGACCGCGCCTTGCATTGACACCAGCATTGTCGGTCATCACACTCGATGAACCAAGGTGGGCCGTGTGCTAGTAATAGATCGCCCCGCTGGCGCCAATCGTCGCAATGCGCTGGCCACCCGCAAAGATCACTCGTGAACAACTCGCATTGTCACACTCGTAGAGCTTGCTGACATAGCGCGTGGTCGTGGTCCCTGCCGTCTTCTTGACCCGCCCACCGTCCCCGTCATAGACGAACGTAGTGGTTTGGCCCGCGATCGTGATTGTGAGAGGTTTGTTCTCGAGGTTATAAGTGAGTGTCCGGCCGGCCTCAGTAGGTCAACGAAGCCGTCGCGCCATTGGCGGCAAAGAAATTGTTCTCGCTTCGTTTTGTTTCGTTTGCAGCTTACGAAACGTCTACGCACCGTTCTGGCAACAGGTAATCTGGATGTTTTTGGGAGAATGATGTTAGGGAAATCTTTCGACATTCACCACTGAGCATAAATTCCATCTTTCCTGATACGGCTGAACTCGCACTCACAATGTACCTAACGTTGGGCTCTAGATGTGGATGAAGGCCCGCGTCAGGAAAAACTTGCTCAAGTCCCTCCGGCACTTGTCCAAACTTCAGGGTGGCCAGAGTAACAGGTTTAACTCTTTTCCAAGCCTCCCAATCGTGTTTCCCGGGTTCGAATTGTGGATAGTTGAACGCACGAATTTTCCAGATGGTTTTGCCCGTCTCAGACTCAATGATTTCTAAATCAATAATCGACACGGATTCTTTTGTGTTCTTGACATAATGAAACGTGAACCAAGGCTCACGTCCATCTGGCACCAGTCCAATTGAAATCTCGTCTAGAATACATGAGCTCATTGTGAGCAACACCCCCAGCAGCAAGCTCGCGGCGATATAGCGCTTCAACAGACACCACCAACACAGTCACAGTACAAATCCTTGGTCACATTCTCCGCGCCTTTTTCAAAAGAATTCGGATACCCATTGGATATCAAATCGCGAACGTATTGAGACTGAAACCCGAGGAGTCCCATGGATTGCTCCTGTAAAGCGTGGAGGACATTAACAGTCAGGTCTTGCAATCAAACAATGAGCCCAGAAACGGCAGTTGCGGGTCCTTCTTTTGGATGAATGCCGTCCCAGCTGAACTGCGCGACTGATGACTGCGCACCTCACGCGCCCATTCTAGCAGGGCCCATTGAATGCGCAAGACAGGGCACATTGCCGCCGGTAGTTCGATTGCCCCCTCATGATAGGCAACGGCTTGAAGTGGAGGAACACCGGACGGCCGGCGCTGATTCGTCGATTGCATTGATCAGGACGGAATCCCCGCCAGCGAATCCGCCGTGAACTGCGGTTCCGGCCACACGACCTACAGACAACGCGTGCTGATCGACCACCATCGTTCCGATCCACCCTCCGACCCACCCACTTGACTGCGGGCCAGGTTTTCTTATCTCTTTATTAACGACCTCGGCAGGCGGAAGAGAAAAAGCGCAAGTTCGCTTGCAATGCGCCAGGAGACCTCGTAAGCTCCGGAAAGGATTGCACTCTTGCCTGTGCGCACCGAATTATCTCCCACGGATAGACCCTGATGGCCACATCTCAACGCGGTTATTACGACATTCTCGGCGTGCCACGCGGTGCGACGGCCGACGACATCAAAAAGGCGTTTCGCCGCCGCGCCCGCGAAATCCATCCCGATCTCCATACCGGCACAAAAAAGACGGAGATGGAGAAGAAATTCAAGGAGTTGAACGAAGCGCACGAAGTGCTGTCGGACCCGGATAAGCGAAAAAAATACGATCAGTACGGCTCGAACTGGGAACAGGCGGAAGCCTATGAGCAGGCACGACAACAGGCCGGCGCCCAAGCGGGTCGCGGCGGCCAGGCAGGCGGATTCAGCGGCGACTTCGGCGATATCTTCGAGACCTTCTTCGGCGGACGCACTCGTGGTGGCGCCTCTCCGGGGTTTGCGGTTGATGGGGAAGATCTGGAAACCGACGTTCACCTCACCATCCGCGACGTCTTGACCGGGGTCACGCGGCGCATCGATCTCACTGAGCGCGTGCCGTGCAAAGCCTGCGGGGGCAGTGCCATCGTGCGCGGCCGTCCCTGCATCGTGTGCGGCGGCTCGGGCACGCAAGCTGAAAAACGCACCATTGAAGTCCGCATACCGGCAGGCGTGCAGGCTGACACCCGCGTCCGCCTGGCCGGCAAGGGACAACCAGGCATGCACGGGGGCAAGCCCGGCGATCTCTATCTGCGCGTCCATATCCAAGCAAACGGCGTCTTCCGGCAAAAGGGATTCGATATCCAGGTCACCCTCCCCATCTGGCCATGGGAGGCGGCTCTGGGCGCTGAGGTGATGGCTCCGACCCTGACGGAACCGGTGAAGGTAAAAATTCCCCCAGGCAGCAAAACCGACAGTAAGCTACGCCTCAAGGGCAAGGGCCTCCCGACCTCGACCGGCGAGCAGGGAGATCTCTTCCTGAAACTGAAAGTCGTCATGCCCACCGCCATCTCCGACGAGGAGCGAGCGCTCTATGAACAGTTAGGCCGCGGGCGCCATCTCGACCCTCGGGCGGAGATCATTGCCGCATCGCGGCGCAGTTCATCCTGACCTACGCCACACTAAGGCCGACTCCCGCTATGACCATTGCCGAATACGCGCTCCTCGCGTTCAGCTCTCTGTTCGTCATCGTCGACCCTATTGCCGTGGTCCCGGCCTTCCTCGCGATGACCCCACGAGATTCCGTGGCACAACGGCTCCGGACTGCGCGCGTCGCCTGCATGGTCACCGTCGCGCTCCTGACGGGGTTCGCCCTGTTCGGGCAAACCGTCCTCAAATTTCTAGGCATTACCTTGCCGGCGGTGCAGATTGCCGGTGGGCTGATCTTATTACTCGTAGCGCTGGACATGCTCCGCGCACAACGATCCACCGTGCAGGAAACGGCGGCGGAAACGGCGGCTGGCACCAGTAAGGACGACATTGCCATCACCCCGCTCGCCATCCCTATGCTGGCGGGACCGGCTGCGATCTCGACGGTGATTCTCCTGGAGACGCAGGCGACTACCTGGATATTGCAGGCCGTATTGTTGGGATGCCTTGTACTGATCGGGTTGGCGAGTTACATTATATTAGCGATCGGCGCACGCAGCGCGAAGTGGCTCAATCCTATCGCCGAGAAAATCATCGCACGGCTGATGGGCCTGTTGCTCGCCGCACTGGCCGTTCAATTTATGGTGAATGCCCTCACCGGAGACCAAGGGCTGTTACGCGGATTAACCGGACATTAACCGCTCTCAACTGAAGGAGGAACGAATGACGACGAAACTGTTCACATTGGCTACCGCTTCGGCCATCGCCTGCGCGCTGACGATCTCCCCCGCCTGGGCGAACCCCGAAGGGGGATACGGCGGGCACAGCGGCGGCAGCCACGAAAAAGGCCAGCACGGCATGGGTGCCGCGATGATGGAAATGATGATGCACGGCGGAGCCGGGCACCTCATTCGTCATCTTCTGAAGCATGACAAAGAGATCGGGCTGAGCGCCGAACAGGTCACCAAACTCAAGGAGCTCCAGCTCAATCTCGACAAGAACCGGATCAAGATGGAAGCCGATATCCAAGTCGCCGAACGGGAAGTGAAGGCCCTCAACGACGAGGAGAAGTCGGACATCGCCGCCATCGAAGCCAAGCTCAAGCAAAGCGCCGATGTGCAGATCGGACTCCGCGTCCTGTCGATCAAGACCAGACGGGAAGCTCTCGCACTACTGACTCCGGAACAACGTGCGAAGGAACAAGCCGAGCATGAGAAGATGATGCAGCAGCATAAGGGCCAGACTGCTCCCCACGGCAAGGATCCGCATAGCAGCAATCCACACGGCGCCAACCCGCACGGTGAGGCGAAACCCCACTAACCCGTACATCCCACAGAACCGGAGGTCATACATGATCAAGCACGTTGCAGTACCCGCCCTGATGGTCGCGGCACTCTGTTTCATGACCACACCTGCCTGGAGTGACAAGGGACACAAAGGCAAGGACGAGAAGTGTGACGCCGCCGAGTTGGTGAAGGATGCCAAGGTCACCATCGACCAGGCCATTAAGACCGCGCTGGACGCGGTCCCCGGCACAGCCGTCGAAGCCGAGCTGGAAAAGAAGCACGACAAAACGGTCTGGGAAGTCGAAGTGCTGGGAGCCGACGGCACCATGACGGAAGTCCATATCGACGCGGGAACAGGCACCGTCATCGATAAAGAAGCGAAGCACGAGAAACACGAGAAGAAGGACAAGCACGACAAGAAAGACAAGCACTAGTCCATGCCCGTCAGGGGCGCGCCTCCGGGTGCGCCCCTGCCATTCCTCCCCCTCGTTCTTTCGCGCTGCCCCCTTTACCCGTACCATTCTGTGCCTGATTCCAACTTGGCCGTAAGATCCGCGGATTGACCCTCCACGCCCTTCTGTGCGAAAGTTTCGCGACCCACTAGCCCGCATGATTCACGAGAGCGCGTGACGAAACCGCCGAGATGCCACGCGAAACGGGCGCGCGGAGCTGCGAGGAAAGGCGGCATCCTTGCACAGGCTATTGACCGACTGAGCGGCGAGCCCGCCCGTCGTCAGGGTTGTCGGAGCGGCGTCCCGACGGTTGAAGTAGACATCTTCGTGCCTCATGCGAGCGACAGAGCACGCGCTGTACTAAACGGTAGTCTTCCGGTCCCGTAACTGAAGGAGTTTCCATGACGATCGACCCACGACACAAAAGCCACAACTTGCTCGATGGACCGGGCCGCGCCCCGGCCCGCGCCATGCTCAAAGCCGTCGGCTTCACCGACGCGGACCTCGAACGCCCCCTGATCGGCGTCGCCAACACCTGGATCGAGGTCATGCCGTGCAATTACCACCTCCGCCGCCTCTCCGAGCGGGTAAAAGCCGGGATTCGTGCAGCAGGCGGCACGCCGATCGAATACAACACCATCGCGGTGTCGGATGGTATTTCCATGGGCACCGAAGGGATGAAGGCCTCGCTGATCAGCCGGGAAGTCATCGCCGACTCCATCGAATTGGTCGCACGTGGACACTTGTTTGACGGAGTGGTCGCCCTGTCCGGTTGCGACAAGACGATTCCAGGCACCGTCATGGCCCTCTGCCGGTTGAACGTCCCCTCACTCATGATCTACGGCGGCTCCATCATGCCGGGACAGTTCCAGGGACACGACGTCACGATTCAAGACGTCTTCGAAGCCGTCGGGAAACACGCTTCCGGCAACATGACCAACGCCGAGCTGAAAGACTTGGAGGACCATGCCTGTCCGGGACCCGGTGCCTGCGGCGGCCAGTTCACCGCCAACACCATGGCCATCGCCTTTGAATTCCTCGGTATCTCACCGATGGGCCGCAATGGCGTCCCGGCCATGGACCAGAAAAAAGACGACGTGGCGTTCGAATGCGGCAAACTGGTCATGGACCTGCTGAAGAAAGACATTCGTCCCAAGCAGATCATCACACGCCGCTCCATTGAAAATGCGATCGCCGCGGTGGCGACGACTGGCGGATCGACGAATGCCGTGTTGCACCTGCTGGCCGTGGCACGCGAAATGGGCGTGCGGCTGACCATCGACGATTTCGACAAGATCAACCGGAAGGTGCCGTTGTTGGCCGATCTGAAGCCGGGCGGTCGATTCACCGCGGCGGACTTATATGCCGCCGGGGGCACCACTCTGGTCGCCAAGCGCCTGCTCGACGCGAAGATCCTGCACCCGGATCAGATCACCGTCACGGGACGCACCATCAGTGAGGAAGCCAAGGCCGCTACGGAGAAGCCGGACCAGCAAGTCCTGCGCCCCCTGGCCAAGCCGATCAAGCCGACAGGCGGCTTGGTCATCCTCAAGGGCAACCTCGCTCCGGATGGGTGCGTCGTGAAAGTCGCCGGCCACTCCATTCTGCATTTCAGCGGACCGGCCAAGGTCTACGAGCGTGAAGAAGATGCCTTCAAGGCCGTACAGGCCGGCAAGATCAAAGCCGGCGATGTGGTGGTCATTCGATACGAAGGACCGTCTGGCGGCCCGGGCATGCGAGAGATGCTGGGTGTCACGGCCGCCATCGTCGGAGCGGGACTCGGCGATTCCGTCGCCCTGCTTACTGACGGTCGGTTCTCCGGAGCCACGCATGGCCTGATGGCCGGGCATGTCGCGCCGGAAGCCATCAAAGGTGGTCCGATCGCAGCGGTGAAGACCGGCGACATCATCACCTTCGACATCACGAAGCGGCGCCTCGACGTCAACGTGACGCAAAAGGAACTGGCCGCGCGGCTGAAGAAGGTGAAGCACCCGTCACCACGGTACCTGTCCGGCGTGATGGGGAAATATGCCCGCCACGTCTCCTCCGCGTCGGAAGGGGCGGTGACGACCTAGCCATGAGCAGCCTGCTTCGATGGAGTCTCGCGGCGGCGGTGCTCGTCGCTGCCTGCTTCGTCGAGGCAGGCCATGCCGCCGCTGCAACCGAGCGTTCCGATGCCGCTTGCGCCGATTGGCACAGCCGTCATCCGGAATGGCTCTGGTGTGACGATTTCGAAGTCGACCGGCTGGAGAGTTATTTCGAGTACGACATCCGACATGGCCGCTTCGTCCGCGAGGCCGGAGCAGGGGTCGGCCATTCAACCGGCATGCGTGCGGAATACCTGCCCGGGGATCCCCACGGCGGATCCCTCCACCTGGCGTTCGGCAAGACTCCCAGCGCGTATATGAAACCGGTGGATGCCGGGACCGCTAAGTACCGCGACATCTACTGGCGGTTCGACCTGCGACTGCACCCGGACTGGACAGGCGGAGGCGCCGACAAGTTGACCAGGGCCACGATTCTTTCGAGCGACCGGTTTGCGCAAGCTGCCATCGGCCATCTCTGGAGCGGCGCGTTACCTGGATCGGACCCAGAACGGCTCTATCTCGACCCTGCGTCCGGCACGGACGAATCAGGCGCGTTGCGCACCACCACCTATAATGATTTCCCTCGCTTGCGCTGGCTCGGCGCTGCCGGCGGGCACACTCCGCTCTTCAGCCAGACCAACATCGGAACGTGGTTTTGTATCGAAGTGCACATGAAGCTGAACAACGGCGATGCCGGCGACGGCGTCCTTGAGTATTGGATCGACGATCGATTGGAGGCGCAACGAAGCGGCATCAATTGGATCGGGAGTTATCGTGACTACGGCATCAACGCCGTGTACCTGGAGCAGTATTGGACCTCCGTCCCGTTTGCACACGTGCAGCAACGGTACTTCGACAACTTCGTGGTCTCCACTGCCCGCATCGGATGCGCCCTGTGACACAGGCCGCCACGTCGGCAGTCATGGTGGATCGCCCAACATTTAACCGTTTCTTGATCCACCGCCAGCTGCGGTTGGAGTAGACTGCCGACCCACTGGTTATGTCATCGCCACAGACACCGTCAGAGACTCAACCCCACGCAGCGACGTCGAAAACGACCGTTCGCCGTCCAACCACCAGTGATCTCTCCCGGCCGGAATGGTATCTCAACCGCGAATTAAGCCTGCTGGAGTTCAACCGCCGCGTTCTCGATCTGGCAAAGGACCAGAAGGTCCCGCTGCTGGAGCGCCTCAAGTTTCTCTGCATCGTGAGTTCCAATCTCGACGAGTTCTTCGAAGTCCGCGTCGCGGGACTCAAGGAGCAGGTCACCCATGGCGTGGAACAACGGGGTGCGGACGGCCTGACCCCGTCGGAACTCCTGGCTCGTATCGCCGCACTGACGCACCAACTGGTTCACGAGCAATACGTTGTGCTGAATCACTCCCTCATTCCGCAGCTGGCCGACCAGCGAATCCGGTTTCTCAAGCGCGCCGATTGGATGCCCGCGCACATTCGATGGATGCGCCGATTTTTTTCTCGGGAACTACTCCCCCTCCTGAGTCCGGTGGGCCTGGATCCGGCGCATCCCTTTCCCAAACTCCTTAATAAGAGTCTCAACTTTCTGGTGACGCTCGAAGGAACCGATGCCTTCGGTCGCCCCAACGGAACCGCGATCGTGCAGGTTCCACGGTCGCTTCCACGCGTGATTCAGCTGCCGAAACGCAACGCCGCTTGGCCGCACGACTTTGCGTTCCTCTCATCGGTGATCCATGCGTTTGTGCACCAACTCTTTCCCGGCATGCACGTCACCGGTTGTTACCAGTTCCGCGTCACGCGCAACAGCAATCTCTTCGTGGATGAGGAAGATGTCGACGACCTTCGGCGCGCGCTCGAAGGACAGCTGCCCGAGCGGCGGTTCGGCGACGAAGTACGGCTAGAAGTGGCGGACAACTGTCCGCCCGACCTGGTCTATTTCCTACGGGAGCAATTCCATCTGGATGCGCGAGACGTCTATCAATGCCATGGACCGGTCAATCTACATCGACTGATGGCGGTGCCCGATCTCGTCGAACGGCCCGATCTGAAATTTCAGCCATTCACCCCCGGCATTCCCACGACTCCCGTGCCGAGCGAAGATTGGTTCGACGCCATCCGGCAGGGCGATATCCTCTTACATCATCCCTATCAGTCCTTCGCGCCGGTGACGGAATTCCTGCGCCAGGCAGCGACGGACCCGCACGTCCTCACGATTAAACAAACGTTGTATCGGACGGGGGCGGATTCCGCGATCGTGCAATCGCTGATCGATGCCGCGCGAGGCGGGAAAGAAGTCACCGTGGTGATCGAGCTACGGGCCCGCTTCGATGAAGAGGCCAATATCGAGTTGGCGCATGATTTGGAGGAAGCCGGCGCGCATGTGGTCTACGGTGTGGTCGGACTCAAGACCCACGCAAAAATGAGTCTGGTCCTCCGGCGGGAAGGGCGTCTGCTGCGGAGCTATACACATCTCGGAACCGGCAACTATCACGCTCGTAATGCGCGGCTGTATACCGACTTCGGATTGCTCACCTGCGATGCCGCAATCGGGCTGGATGTCCGGACGGTCTTTCAGCAACTGACATCCCTGGGCCGGCCGGGACGGCTCAAGCACCTGCTCCAGTCACCGTTTACCCTACATGCCACGCTCCTGAAATGGATCGGACGTGAAACCGATCGTGCAAAACAAGGCCGACCAGCCCACATCATCGCCAAGATGAATGCGCTGCTCGAACCCCAGATCATTCGAGCCCTCTACAAGGCCTCTCAGGCCGGCGTCAAGATCGACTTGATCGTTCGCGGCCCCTGCGCCTTACGGCCCGGCATCGTGGGCCTCTCCGAGCATATCCGGGTACGTTCCATTATCGGGCGCTTCCTTGAACACAGCCGGATCTTTTATTTCTTGAATGACGGCGACGATCGGGTCTTTCTCTCCAGCGCCGACTGGATGGATCGCAATTTCTTTCGTCGTATCGAGGTCGCATTTCCGGTCTTGGAGAAGACCCTGCGTCAACGCGTGATCGATGAAGGCCTCCGTCCCTATCTTGAAGACAATACGGACGCCTGGATTCTCCATCGCGACGGGACCTACCAGCGGCAAACGCCAGGACGAAGAGCCGCGCGGTCGGCCCAGCAGTCGCTGATGAACAAGCTCGTCACCTAACCCCCTTCTAGCGCAGCCGCTCGTCATTATTAACTCCGCCTTAACCGGTCGCTTATCCGGTTGTCACTCCAGCCGTCTATGCTGGGGGCTCGGCAATGAGGAAGGGAGCACCATGAGGATCGCGCAGGCCGTCCAACGCCACCCACGCCACCGGGCATTTGCGTCGTTACGCACACATCACTCGAGCATATCGATTGGGAGTTGAGCTGCGTCCACCTCTCCGCACCTCTCTCCCGGGCTGTTCCCCTCTTCTGAGCCGGAGCGGAACAGCCCACCCATTTTGACCCGAACCTGCGCGTTTGTGAGGCCGAACGACCGGCCCCGGTCCAGCCCGGTCTGATCACGCCATCATGGCAAACGGGAGCAAGGCAGGAAAGGAAGATTAAAACGATCGGAGAGCGGTGATTCGCAGCGCGACGTTCCAGGGCGATGACCGCATGAACACCGCAACCTCCGGTGCCCGCGGCACCATCCGCACGAACCCGCTCAAGACCTCGGCAGGGACAGCGTCCGCTTTATCTCCCGGACACGGTACCTCGACGCTATCCTGGCGGCATCCCACGACAGCGACTCAGCAGAACAGGGACCAACCACTATTCAGACGAGCGGTTGCCCTCGCGACTAGTCCCGGCTAGAGCGCATCCGCACACAGGCATTCGAGGCGCTCTTGAACGCAACTTGCGCAAAGAGTCGCGTGCGGCCGGTGTCTCAGTTGTATGAAGGGAATCTCCTTCCGGCACTCCAGGCACACACCGTTGGTCTTCGGCCGTGCATGACGGAGGGACAAAATATCCTGGCGGCGAGGGCGAGACCAAAACATCTGAACGCCTGGTTTTACGAGTCGCATACTACCCCTCCTGTGCTGAGAGTGGACTTCTCACCGTCAGCCTACAGGGCGAAGGTCACGGACACGTGCGGGCAAGGTAAATTTTCCGTTAACAGGTGAGGATGGCTGGAGGAGAACGTTCTATTCCACCGGCAGGCACCCCTGCGCACAAGACGCAGGGGTCATGATTCAGACAATCTCAAAATCGGGGCACACACAACGCCGGAGAGGCGCGGCATCGGATGTGCGTGCAATCAAGCCCTACTTCGCCGCAAGTCGACGCCGTTCGATCACCGGCCCCCAGGCCGGTTCGAGGTCGCGCTTGGCGGCCTCCAGGAACCGCGCTTCAGCATTGGCATCGCGATTCCCCTGCTTCACACTCACCGTGTGCACAGCGAAATAAGCCGGGGTGCCGAGCACCTGAAAGTCGGCAATGACCTGTGCCAGCGGTTTGCCCCAAAATGCTTCGAAGTAATGCTCCTGGACCGGATCGGCCGACTTTTCCTGCAGAACCATCGTGGACGTGCCGACTTCATACTCCCCCATGAAGCTGATGCTGCCGGGAACGACAGTCGTATCGCTCTCTTTGACCACCGTCTTGGGCAGCAGGAACAGGGTGACTTCGCGTACCTTGCCGAATCCCTTCTCCGAGGTGCTGAAGGCCACGGCTGCATACCGCCCTGGGGGAAGATTCTGCACATACACCGTCCCGCCTCCCCTGGCCCCGGGAGGCGGAGCCAGGATGCTGGTCGGAATCAGCTTGGAGCCCTCGAATAAATCGCGATCGTTCTCGATCTTCACCAAATACAATCGATCTTCGGTGTTGGGTACCCAGGCGGGACTTTTGATCGTGATCCCGATCACCGCACTCTGCTGATCGACCGGCTTGGTAATGTGCACCGGCGAGACGAATTCACCCGCCAGACGCTGAAACTGTTTCTTCTGGGGCTTACTGGCACAGGCCCCAGTGGCCAGAACAGCCAGGGCGAGCATCGCAATCAGCATTCGATTCATCGGAGTCCCTCTGGGTGGATCACGCTAACTTGTTCGCCGGCACAGTGTAGGGGATTGGGCCTACGGCCTCAAGCGCTACTTCCGGCGGGGATTGGCCCGGAACTAACAACGATGGGATCAGCGGGTCGACTCGAGAACCGGGGAGGGAATGGGATTCTTGGGAAAGGATGGTAAGGAGCAACGTGCTCACGGCCCGTGGAAGAAACAGGCACCGCAGCTAAAGTCACGGCGACACTGGGGTAAGCGGAACATCGGCAGCGGTTTTCCCCTGACTTTGGGTCTCCAGGGAGAGGCGCTTCAACACACTCTTGGCCCGCTCCTCAAGACGTTCGGCTTCGCCGGAACGCTGCCGGCGGCGCAACAGAGAGGCATAACTCCTCAGCGCCTTCACATAGCTCTCACGATCGTAGCCGACGGATTGCTCGTAGATGACCAGCGACTGTTTATAGAGTTCCTCGGACTGTTCCAGCTTATTCTGCGATTGATACAGTCCCGCCAGGTTTTTGAGTTCACCCGCGACCTGAGGACTCTCTGCGCCCTGCTGCTTTTCCCGGATCGCAATCGCCTGCTGAAAGAGCGGCTCCGCTTGGGAGTAGAGCCCCTGTAGTTCATAGAGTTGACCCAAGCGACTCATCGCCTCGGCCGTATCGATATGGTCGTTTCCGAGGGATTTCCGAAAGATGCTGACGGCACGTTGATACAACACTTCCGCTTGAGGGTATTGGTTTTCTGCCCGATACGTATCTGCCAGATTTTCAAGATTCCTGGCTACGATCGGGTGGTTGGGACCGTAGGTCTTTTCATGAATCGTCAACGTACGTTGATACAACGGCATCGCGCGTGCGTGCTGCCCTAGTGCCTGGTACATCTTCGCCAGGTTGTCGCGCGTAATGGCCGTCGTGCTGTGTTCCGGCCCGAGTTGTTTCTCAAGAATCACGAGGGCGCGCTGCAGGACCGGCTCTGCGTCAGCGAACCGCCGCTGATCCTGATAGACCACGGCAATATTGTTCAAACTCTCCGCTGTTTTGCTATGGTCTGCGCCGAACACCTGCGTGCGAATTTCCCTGGCCCGTTGATGAAGCGCTTCGGACTGCGTGTAGAGCCCTTGCAGGCGGTAGAGCTCACCCAAGTCGGTCAGGCTGGCAGCCGTCTCGGCATGGGCCGGCCCATACACGCGTTCCCTGATCGCCAGGGCCTCCTGAAAGAGAGCCTCGGCGCGTGGAAGCCGCCCTAGCTCACGATTCACTTCACCCAGCTGACTCAACGTCTCGGCCAGACGTTTCCCTTGTGGATCGAGGACCTCTGCTTCCTTGCGAGCGGCCACAAAGGATTCCTCCGCATGCGTGTAGTCGCCGGAACGCATGGCGTGATTGCCTTCCTGCATGGCTGAACGCCAGCGATGGTCCACCGCACAGCCTGAGACCACACCCAGAAAGGCCAGACCGATGGTCAGCGCACGCGCATTCAATCCAATGTTCATGATGATCAACTCTTCAGTGGTGAGGCGATTGCCGTTTGGAGACTGGCCCTGCTTGTAGAATACTCTTAAGACTTACCCCCTCTGACGCCTCAAATCAACCCCGGAAAGGCATCTTTTTCAACCCATCCAGCATCGCCATATTTTTCAAGCACTTCCACAAATACACTCATTACGGTCGCACAGGACGAATCGACCCCATGTGATCAGCAACAATGACGTACACCATGCCGGAGGGCCGGTTACCGTTGTTCGGCGACGTGATCGACCTGAGGGGCAAGCTTTGCAATTCCGGAGGTGTCGTAGGGAAGGACGCTGAAGACCTTAGCGACATCGATGGCCGGCTTCCCGGGACGCAGAATTTTTTGGGCCAACGTTGCCAGCCAGGAGAGAGGCACCAACACAAACCTGGGCAACCAGATTACCGTGAGATCAGGATTGGCCTGCCGCAGCCGCTCCAACAATTCATGCTTCGTCGGGGAAACCGGATCGAGCAGATTCAACGGGCTCGGAACCTCATCCCACGAGTCCGTCATCCACCCGAGGAAGCGGCCGGCAAACCCGACGTCGACTACCCCCAAACGATCGCTCGACGACCCGACGGCTACAAAGATATTCCCCAACCGCTTGCCGAGACGGCCCGGCGGGTCAAAATCACGGTAGTCGACCAACGCGCCTGGACGAACCACCTTCACGGAGAGACCGAGTTCCTTGCCGAGCTGAACGGCCAAGCGTTCCGACTCCAACTTGCCCCACACGTAGGGACCGGATCCCTTGCTGTCCGGCTCCAATGGATGGTTATCGCCGATCGAACGACCGTTGCCCTGCGCCAGGACTGCCAAACTACTGACATGCACGAAGTGGGTGATCCCTGCCGCGTCGGCTCCTCGAACCATATGCTCGGTGGCATCCAGCGAGTTCCGCTGATGCTCCGGCCAGCCACCGGCGGTTTCTGCTGCAGCATGAATGACAGTATCCACGCCCTTGAACAGCTCCGCAGTGGCTCCTGCAGCCACATCGGCCACCACATATTCGGCGCCTGCAATCCGCTCCCAAGGAGATGGCTCCCGTCGCGCCACCACACGAACCGGACGCCCGCGCGACAACAACGTTCGCACGATTTCCTTCCCCAAAAACCCGGTTCCTCCGGTGACCAGGACCCCCCGGCTCTCGACCGGCTTCGGGGCGGCGGCAGCCAAGGCCTTCGCCTCTCCCACCTTGAGCGCCTTCGCCACACGCTCGCAGATGCGCACCGTCTCCAGCAAACTCTCCGGCGACAAGGGCGACGCCCCACCGGTCCGCGCAGATTCATAGAACGCAGAAAACAGTTCCGCAAGCCCGGGATAACTCCGCTGGCTCTTGAGGAAACGGTTTGCCATCGCGGAAGTCGTGCCGATCAATAACTGCCAGGCTTGTCGGTACGGGGCAAACAACTTATCGATACCGGACGAGCCGGGACCGATGGCACGCTGAGTCGTGCTCCGAACGTAATCTGCGAACAACGATCCGTTCTTTCCCACGACTCGCAGATAACTCTCCACGGGACGCCCCTCAAGCGTCACGATCAACGTTCCGGTTACGCCGCCGCGTCGTACCAGCGCATGCACGGTCCCGGCCTGACTCACCTCCAGAGACAGCAGCTCGGTACGTCCCGTTCCGGCTTGTTCCAATACCTGGAGCAACAAATAGACGGGGTGCGGCAGAATATCCAGTAGCTGGTGGTCGGCACGCAGTACCTTGCGGCCACCGGGCGCATGGCGCACGGTACGGAAAGAGAAGTAACTCTCGACATGCACGACCCGGCCGATTGAAGGCAGGTACTGGGTCAGGACCCGGGTCGGCGGTTCATAGAGGAGCTGGTGACCGGCACAGACACGCAGGCCTTTGGCGCTCGCCTCATCCAGGATCTGCTGTGCGTCCTCGACCGACTCCGTAAAGGGCTTCTCGACATAGATATGACACCCGGCCTTTAGCGCCATACGAGCCAACGGCGCATGGGAGGCGGGCGGAGTAATAATGTGCACCACATTGAGACGTTCGGAGGCGAAGAGTTCCTCGGGTGTCTTGAAACAGCCGATGCCCGGGACAATATCGCGCATGGCTGCTTGGGCGACATCAGAGGGGTCGGCCACCGCCACCAGCTGAACGCCGGGGCAGCGCAGAATAGCGCGGGCATGGTGCTGGGCATGACGGCCGGCACCGATGAGCGCGATCCGCAGAGGACGCGAGTCTGGAGTTGTCAGGGTAGAGTTTGCCACAAGTCGTCTGTGAGTATGCAGCGCTACTATAGTCTATTCTTGCGCATTCTTGAAGCCTTCTCGGAAATTCGCGCAAGGCAGCGTGAGGAAGCCGAGGCGCATCAGACACGGCAGCGCCTTCCGCACAAGCAGGGCACTCGGTTGAACGCGGCGGGTTACAGACCGAAACTCAGTGGCGAACCTCCCCGTCGGCTTCGTGAGAGACTACTTCTGCCTGACGTCGTAGGGGAAACATTGGTCCATACAGTCCGGGCAAAGCCCGCCGTTAAACTGGATGGCCGATCGCTCTGCGATAAACGTGGCCAAGTCATACCACTTGCCGGACTGGTCGGGCACGCGTTTGCACCAGGAGCACAAATTGATGATTCCCTGGAGACACCCCAGCCGCAGATCCATGTTCCACCGGACCTCGCTCCGTGTGTTCGACACGAGCAGCCCCTGCCCGCTTGGAGAAACCTCATGGAAGAGCAAGACGGTGCCGAGTACGGCACCACCGTCGTCGACGACCGGTGCCACACTCCCACGAATCGTCCGGCGCCCGCCCTGTCGGCTGAGAAGTGTCGCGTCATCGATCGTCACCACGCAGACCTGCGTCATCGCCTGCTGGACCGGATGTTCCGATGGCTGTCCTGCTTCAGCCGCTTGAATACCCAAGAGAGCGGCCACGGACACCCCCGCCGCTTCCTCCAGACTCCAACCCGTGACATCCTCAGCGGCGGGATTCATATACGTGACCTGCCCCCCACGATCGGTCGTCACAATACCGTCACGGATACCGCGCACGGTGGTCGCGATCCACTGCAATCGCTCCCGTATATGACGGTCATGCTGCGAACGATGGAGCGCCAGCTCAATCGTGGTTCGGAGTTCATTCGCCTGATAGGGCTTCAGCATATAGCCGGCAGGAAAGGTGACTTTCGCGCGCTCCAACGTCTCATGATCGGCATAGGCCGTGAGGTAGATGACCGGCACCTCCTGCTTCCGTTGAATCTGAAGGGCGGTTTCCACGCCGTCCATTTCCCCCTTCAACACGATATCCATCAAGATCAGGTCGGGATGTATCTCGACTGCCTTGCGGATCGCCTCTTCTCCGGAGGTCGCGGTCGCCGGCACATGATACCCAAGGCGTTGCAGACTGAGCTGGATATCCTTCGCCACCACAGGCTCATCTTCCACGATCAAGATGTTGGCTGGTTCCATGGCGGTCACACCCTTTCTGCACATGGCAGTTGCTGAAACCGAATCTGCCATTCCGTGCCGGCCCCGCTTCTGAGTTCGGTGCGGCCGTCCAGCTTCTCCGCCAGGAGTGTGACAAGTTCCAACCCCAAAGAGTCGGGATTATTGAGCACCCCGTCCTTAGGGATCCCGATGCCGTTATCGCTCACGCACAACGTAAAGGTCTCATCGAAACGATCAAGCAGGTCGATGTGTATCGTTCCACCGCTGCCGTCGACGAAGGCGTGTTTCAGACAATTGGAGACCAACTCATCGATGATCAATCCACAGGTCAGCCCTGTGTCGATATCGAACTCGACATCCTCCACGTTCAATTCCAGCGCAACGACCGTCGGATCGACTCCGTAGGAACGGAACAGGTGGCCGGTCAATGTGCGAACATAGTCCCCCATCTTAATTCGTGACAGATCGTTCGAGCGGTGTAAGGTCTCATGGAGCAGCGCGATCGACGTAATACGCACCTGACATTCACGGAACAGCTGGGTGACGACCGGGTCTTTGATGGAAGCCGACTGCAAATTCAGCAGGCTGGAAAGGACCTGCAGATTGTTTTTGACCCGATGGTGGACCTCCCGCAGCAGACTGTCCTTTTCCTTCAACATGCGACGGAGCTGGTCCTCCATACCCTTACGTTCCGTCAAGTCCATACAGGTACCGATATAGCCGCCAAATTGCCCCTCCTCGTCGAACAAGGGCACTCCCGTATCCATGATCCATCGGTATGTACCATCGTGACGCCGTAACCGATATTCCAGGAAGAACGGCTGCTCCGACTTGAAGGCCTCCAGATACGATTTTCGACAGCGATCCAGATCATCGTCGTGAATACCGGTGAACCAATTGTCTCCGATCTCTTCCTGCACGGTACGCCCGGTGAACTCCAACCACCGTTTATTGATGAACGTGATGTGTGTATCCGGTCCAGCCATCCACACCATCACGGGAGCCATATCCGCCATCATCCGAAACCGAGCCTCGCTTTCCCGTAACGCGGCTTCGATGCGACGTTTCACCGTGACATCGCGCGCAATCACCGACACGCCCATGACACACCCGTCCGCATCCTTCACCGGCGAGATCGTCAGCGACACATCGATACGATCCCCCTGCTTTCGCCGCTGGACCATGTCGACATTACGAACATGCTCGCCGCACGCAATCCGGTTGAGCATCATCGGCACTTCATCCAATCGGGTCGGAGGACAGAGAACCGAAATCTGCCGACCCAGCATTTCCTCGGCACTGTACCCATAGACTCGCTCCGCGCCCGGATTCCAACTCCGAATCATGCCGTTCAACGTCATCCCCACAATCGCATCGTCGGACGATTTCACAATCGCGACCAGTTCAGAGACTGCTTCAGCTCGTAGCACTTCAAGTTCCTGATTCGCAGCGGCCAGGTCCGCCGTGCGCTCTTGAACCTGCTGCTCGACATCTTCATTAATGCGCAGCAATTCGGCCTCATCCCGCTGCCGGCGCAGGCACAACAACGCCGTCACCCAAATCACCATGAGCACAAACGCCCGATTCACGGCGCTCACCCACGTCAACGCAAACAGCGGCCGGTCGAACATATCGAGAATCGTGACAACCGACACAAGCGCTGCCACCCAGAACGTCATGCGAGCATGGGGGATGCGCGAGGCGATGAGCACAGGGACTACGTAGAGAGTGGTGATGGTCACGCCCATGGGCAACCACCAATCGATGGCCCCGATGGCTGCGATCAACGCCAGCGCCACTCCCAAGATAGAATGACTGCTCCGCGACATACCGAGAACAAATGACGAAGGAATTGTCATACGTACAACTACACCGCGCCTCCTACTCTCATTCCTGACAGCAATACCTATGCCTCCTGTGCAGCATTCATAGGGCCATCACGCAAGAAGGACGGCCAGTTCCAGCGAGAACGGACGCCGCCGGCTCCGGGCTCTGGCCAGTGCCACTTGCCAGGAGAAAACCAGCCTCGGCAGGACCTCCTTGCACAGCAGATGGTTTGAATTGCAGGGGTCGGCTCCTGAAACGGAAAATGCCCACAACAGGCCCTGGTGTACATCACTGCATCATCGCTGTTCAGACTTGAACGCCGAGCCGCGGCAAGGTCTGTCGTCGATTCGACGACCACACTGAGCACGCACCGGTCACTCATCCAGGCGGAGGAAGTCATCCCGGCTCCTGCTCCACAGCGGGCAACAGGCGACAGCCGTTGGACGCAGAAAAGCCAGGCCGCTACTTACCCGAGCGACGAGTGTGGCACTCTCGACTGTGGGGAGATGGTGATACGCGGTCCGACCCGGAAGACAATCCGAGCCGGACAGCGGTGCGAATACTAGCGTTTGCGATAGAACGAGGCGATCGTCTGCACGACGTATTGAAGCTGTTCGTCGGACAGTTCCGCATAGATGGGCAGCGAAAGCACTTCTTCGGCGGCACGTTCCGATTGCGGGAACGCCCCCTTCTGACAACCCAGGTCACGATAACAGCTTTGCAAATGCAGTGGCAGCGGGTAATAGACCTCCGACCCCACGCCCTGCTCTTTCAGATACCCCCGCAACTCGTCACGCTTTTGGACACGAACCGTGAATTGATTAAAGACGTGAAAGTTGTTGGCCCCCACGACGGGCAAGGCGATCCGGTCTGTTAGGTTCGCGTCCTTGAACAACTGTACGTACCGCGCGGCATTCCGGCGTCGGCCTTCCGCCCACTGGTCCAGCCGTGTCAGTTTCACCAGCAACACCGCCGCCTGCAACGCATCCAATCGGCTATTGATGCCGATCGCCTCATGGACGTAGCGCACCCGGCTCCCATGCACCCGCAACATGGCAATGGACTCCGCCAGCGCCTTGTCGTTGGTGGTGACCATGCCGGCATCCCCAAAACCGCCGAGGTTTTTCGAGGGAAAGAAACTGAAGCAGGCTACATCGCCCAAGACTCCGGCGTGCCGTCCGTTCTGCCGGGCACCGATGGCCTGACAGGCATCCTCGATCACGCCGACCTTGTGTCGTCGGGCGATCTCATTAATCGCAGCCATATCGGCGCATTGCCCGAAGAGGTGCACCGGAATGATCGCTTTGGTCCGTTTGGTAATGGCCCGCTCCAACAGCGCCGGATCCATGTTGAAATCATCGGGGCGAATATCGACGAAGACCGGCTTGGCCCCCAGCCGTGAAATCGCGCCGGCCGTCGCGAAGAAGGTAAAGGGCACCGTGACCACTTCGTCACCGGCTTTGACGCCCAGTGCCATCAGCGCCAACAGCAGCGCGTCGCTGCCCGAGGCAACTCCCACACCATGCGCACTCCCGGTATACGACGCGACCGCCTGCTCCAGCGCCATCACCCGCGGACCAAGGATAAAACCCTGCTCATCACAGGTAGCCTCAATCGCAGCGAGGAGTTCACTGCGCATCGATTGATATTGAGCTTTGAGATCAAGCAGCGGAATGTTCATCGTATCCCCCGGTTCCCCCTTCTATAGGCTACAGTCGATTAGGCTGCAATTTCATGTTTTCTTCATTCGGACGCGTGGCATGCAGAAGGTACATGTAGAGCGACTGATACTGCTTGAGCGTTTCCTGAATCGTAAACTCTTCCGGAAATTCCTGCGTGCCGGTGCGAAGGTCGGCGCGAAAGCGGTCGTCTTCCAGGAGTTGACAGACGCGTTCAGCCATAGCCCGAACATCGCCGGCCGGGCAGAGCGTCCCTTGAATCCCCTCAACAATCGCCTCAGCCGCGCCCCCCACCCTGGTGGCCACAATCGGGATCCGGCTGGCTCTGGCCTCGAGAATGGCACAGGGCAACCCTTCCCATTGCGACGTCAACACGAACACATCGAACGCCTTCAGCAAGGCAGCCACATCGCGCCGCCAGCCCAGCAGGGTCACGCGCTCCTGGAGCCCGTGTGCCTGCAACAACGCTTCGATCTGCGGCCGCAACACACCATCGCCGACGAGCACACAACGGGCCGCGGGAACACGCTGACACACGAGCCTGGCGACGCGGACAAAGTCTTCGGGAGATTTTTGCGGTTTCAAGCACGAGACGGTTCCCACGAGCAGCTGATCCGGCCCCACGCCCAGCATGGCCCGCAGCCGGTCGCGCTCCGATCCCTCGATACGGGCCGCAAACACCGTCGGATCGATCCCAGGCCTCACCACCGACACTTTCGAGGCGGTAAAGAGTCCCCACTCAATCCCCTGCCGCCGGTCGGCGTGCGACACCGCAATCCAATGGGTCGTGACCCGGCCGACCATCCATTCCAGCGCGATGAATACTTTTTGTTGCCAGAACGGCTGCGCGGGCGTCACGCCATACCCATGTATCGTGTGCAGGATGCAGGGGACACCAGCAAACCAGGCGGCAAGCCGCCCTAGGATACCAGCTTTTGAACTGTGGGTGTGTACAATCTTTGGACGGAGGCGTCGGAACGTCTCGACCAATTCCCACAGTGCGCGCACATCGTGGAGGGGACGAATCTCCCGCAGGAGCGATGGAATCACGCGGACTTCGACGCCGTCGAGCGCCCGCGCCTCGTCGGTGAGCAGCCCTCCAGGACCTGCGAGGAGCACCGGGCGAAACCGGCTGCGATCCAGGCCCGACACCACATGCATCGCCACTTCCTGCGCGCCACCCAATTCCAGCCCGGTAATGACATGACAGACTACGTCCATGACATCCTCGTGTTCAGGCTGCAGCCTTCATCCGCAAACGCATAGCCGTCTGTTGTCCCTGAGCAATCGCGTCCTCCATCGACGTATGCTCCCACATTCCATACCGCCCGATTGACGAGATGCCGCGTCGCTCCAGCTCGGCCAGCAACTCCTGCACGGCACGACCGCGATACCGATCGAACAAGACATAGGCGTAATACAGATCTTTCACATCCGACATCACCACCTCATCGGTAGGCCGCAACACCCCGGCCTGCTCCAATCCCTGACGGACTCGCTTGATGAGCGTTGCATCGGAGTCTCGTTCGGTCGGCTGGTGAGAGATCTCCACGTAAAGGGAGCTGCATCCCGGTTGGCCCATCGCCGGAGAAAAATTCATCGGAAACCCGGCGCGATAAAACGGATACCGATGCTCCGGGAAATAGATCCAATGTTTATCGGAAATGCCTTCGCGCGCAACCGCCATATTCACGTTATACACAGAGACCCATCGCAACGACGCAGCCAATTCCTTCAGCGACGCCGGCAGATCGACACACCGCCGCACCAGCTCCGGCAACGGAATCGTCGAGACCATCCGCTCATATGCTTCCGTCCGTTCCCCCTGCGCGCTGCGAAACACCGCGCGCCGCCGACCCGTCTCAATCTCCACCAACTCGGAATCGTACGAGAGCTGCTCAACCGACGGGAGAAACGCTTCCGGCAACACCTTGATGCCGCCACTGACGGGATATTGGAAGGATGGGTTGTAGCCGAAGGCCTTGTCCTTGATTCCCAAGGCGCCGTTGACGACATCTTTGACATCGGGCTTCGGCACCAACCACGACACCCAGTCGGACGTGAGTTCGTCAAGCGGCACCTGCCACAATTTCTCGTTGAAAGGCACCATGAAATGTTTTGCAATGCCTTCGCCCAAACTGTCGATGATCCACTGTTTGAACGATCGGCCTTCCGGCGGCGGCGTGGACGATGGATTCGACAAGGTGGCGATGAATCCCAGCAAACATTCCCGCACCACTTCCGGCGGAAGGCCATGCGTATTCACCTGGAACGGATACTCGGTATACGTCTCGTGGGAATAGACATACGATTTGCGGGCATGCCGCTGCAATTGGTTGGTCAGCAAGCGCTCGACCAACGCTTTGATCGCGGTTTGCCGAAAATGGAGGAGGTGCCCGGTATAGTCGAACGTAAACCCGTCTTTCACGTAAGAACGACAAAGTCCTCCGACCTCACGTTCACGCTCCACAATCTTGTAGGGTATCCCGCGCAGGTGATAGGCCGCGCTGAGTCCCGCCAATCCAGCCCCGACAATCACAATCATACTGCGCCGGTCCTTTCTGTCGAACGTGCCGTGACCGACTCGGCACGTATGGCTGCGGCTCCACCCGAGACGTTCACCCGTGTGAGTGCCACAGCAGCCACGCCCAGGCACAACAGCGTGACGCCACTGAACAGCATGGCAAGATCCTGAGGCACCGCCATGACCAGCAGACCGATCCCGCCCAATAATGCGGCGCCGAAATAACTGATCAGAACGACTTGAGTCACCGAGAGCCCCCAATGCCGCAAGCGAATCGCAACGTGATCGGGACTCCCCAGAAACACCGGGAGTCCGCGCAAGAACCGGATATACATGACGAAGAGGGTATCGAAAATGGGCATGCCCAGGATCAACACCGGAGTCAGCAGGGAGACGGAATGGCTTTCCGTGTATTTGCCGATCATCGAGAGGGCGCCGAGCATCAGGCCGATGAACATGGCCCCTGCATCACCCATATAAATCGAGGCCGGCCGCCAATTGTATCGCAGGAATCCAAGCAGACTTCCGATGAGCGCCGCCAGCATAAAGGCAATCGCCTGATCACCGTTCAGGATGGCGACCACACAGAGAAATGCGGCGCTGATCACCCCAACCCCTGCCGATAACCCGTCCATGATATCCAGCAGATTGAACGCATTGATGATGCCGACCATCCAGAATACCGTCAGTACGATGTCGACCCAATCAGGCAGTGACGCAATTTCGATCCGGATGCCGCTCTTGATCAAGACGAACACCGCCAAAGATTGGCCAGCCAGCTTGGTTCCCGGGGTCAGGACGCCAAAGTCATCAATCAACCCCAGCATGACGATGAGCGTGCCCGAAAGCACAATCCCGAGCACGTCTTGCCGAAACTCGAAAGTGAAGGCCAGACTGACCAGAAAGGCCAGATAGATCGCGAGTCCGCCTAAATACGGAACCGGCTCACGCTGATGCTTCAGACGACCGTCCGCGCAGTCGACGATCCCGAATTTCAAAGCCGCTCGACGCGCGATCGGCACGCCGTAGAGCGACAGGAGTACCGCGACCAGAAATGTCAGCGTGAGGAGAATCATCGAGTCCTTGTCGAACGACTGTGGCCGGGCACAGGACCGAGGACAGGTTGGCGCGCCATATCCTGGCGTTCGCTCTGCGCAAATGTGCGATACACGTCCGCAAGCCGGGGGCCCCACACCCTCAGGGAGTACCGCTCCTCCACGGTCCGACGCCCGGCCTGCCCCATTCGAGCGCGCAACTGCGGCTGCCGGCACAGTGCGTCGAGGCGCTCATACCAATCCTGCTCGGTGGCGGCGAGAAACCCGTTCTCTCCGCTCACAATAATGTCGCGATTCACTCCCACTGGAGAAGCCACCGAGGGCACTCCCACTGCAAGGTACTGCAACAGCTTCAAGCCGCACTTGCCTCGAGCCCACTCCGTGTCCTCTAGCGGCATCACACCGATCGTGGCATCCTGTAGATCTGCTACCTCTCGATCAAAATCCCAGGCCCTAAACTCGACATCAACGCCCGGCAGGTGGGGTGGTTGCGAACAAATCACGCGGAGTCTCACGTGGAACGTACGCTGGAGCTCGCGGAGGGCCGGCGCGACCACATCCAAATATTTCAGGTTATAGGCCAGACCGATCCACACGACCGTGATTGCTCCAGAATGCTCTTCAGGCAAGTCGGCGGATCGTGTCGGCTCCGGCCTGAATCGATCGGTATCAACCACCGTAGGCACGACACACACGCGGGACGAGAACTGCCTCGCATAGGCGGCAAGCTGCTCGTTCCCGACAATGGCCCCAGTGGCCATCGAGAGTAACGCCGGCATCTTCTGCTCGTGCATGGGAGTCAGATAGATTGCGTCATCCATTTCGACCGCCACTCGATAACGACACCAACGCAGCAGCCGCTCCACCAACGGAGGCGCATAGGGAAAGAGCTGCCCCTCCAGCACGATCAGGTCCTGCCTGCCCAGAGCCAGCACCGTCCAGAGTCGCTTGAGGAAACAGGCGAGCACATAGGGAATCTTGAAGAGCGTCCGTAGCGCGGCCGGTTGCACCTTCAGAATGGAGAAGTACGTCTCCCCAAACAGAGGATCCACGCGACAGTCGATTCCCGCCGCTTGGAAATGAGGCAGGAATTGATAGACGCGATAGCGACTGCTGGGACCGACGATTGAGCTTTTCGAGAAATACGTGACCGTCATTGCACGTGTTTCTGCCCTGTTGCGTTGAAATATCCGCCGGTTGCGCGCACACGACCGACTGCTCAAATAGTACCGGAGTTCTTTTGCAAGAATAGGTTTTTCGTTGTTTTGACGGGGGCGTAAGACTCGCTAGGAGTGAAAACCAGCGACCTGCGGGACGGGACAACTACGGCCGGGATACCTCAAGGCGAACACATCCTGCATCTTGATGCACTGCCTCACGACATTGATGAGCGCGACTCGCAAACACGTCCGTTATCTCCCGCACGACCATGAAATGACACGGGTCGCGAGGCCTCTCATTCCAGTCACGCGGTAATGATGGATGGCTCGTTGCAGGTAATACTCCCACGCATGCTTCGGCCAATTCCTGGAGTTGTCTACACAGGAATTCCATAAGTCCGTATATTCTTTGTCTCGTGCCTGGATCGGTGAACGACACCAGGCGACGACGGGTTCAAATACGCGGTCCCAAGAAAATTCTTTCGCTGTCGCGAGGCAATTGAGTTTCCACGTTTGCCTGGTTGCCGAGGAATCCGCTGCGCGCAGAATCGCTTGGGCCAACGACTCGGCATCTCCGCAAGGCACGGTCATCCCAAGCTGGTTTTGCTTCACCAGGTCACTCAGTGGATCGCCTTCTGTAGTAATGATGGGAAGTCCCGCCCATATGTAATCCATCATACGTGTCCGAAACGAAAATCGAGTCTCCAGGTTATCTCGATGGACATTCAATCCCAGATCAGCTTCCAGTAAAAAATTTTCTCTATCCTCGTACGCCACCCAATCGTTGAAAAACACCAAACGATTCGCAATTCCCAATTGCTCAGCTAACGCAATGGTTTGATCAGCAGTATGAGACGTGGTCACGCTGGCATTGGGTCGCTTGACTCCCATAAAGAACAGCTTGATGTCCGTTCGCTGGCGACCGACAATGCTCATCGCCTTTACTGCCATCATGGGATCAAACCATTCCCAGAGCCCTCCCCCCCACAGCAGGACGACATCGTCACGATCGATCCCCGGCCACACACCTTTTAGAACTCGCCGCCGATGCTCGGGGGCCTGCGCGGGAACACCAAAGGGTGCCACTATCAACAGACTGCGAAGCATCCGGTCGTCTTGATAGACGACCGGGTTAATTCTTCCGGCCGCCATCAGCATGCCAACCCAAAAATCCCATTGCCTCTGGCTTGCACAGAGAAAGGCGTCACCGGCACGCAAATAGTTGTAATGCTCCCGGACCAAAGCATGGTGACTTTCCAGCTGTCCTCTGACCGTGTGAGGCTGAGTTGTCTCTAAGTATCCGACCGGCGATGGGTCGTACAGGTCGACGACTTTTACGATCGAATGGCCCAATAGGAATGGATATCGGCTTAGTACTTGTCCTTGGCCGATAACGACATCATGTGTGTCTGCACAGGTCCGCACGCAATCTTGCGTCGATAGCTGTGTAGATAATCTCGGGTGTTGAAGATCGGTTCGGCTCGGAGTTAATAGAGTCACCGCGTGCTCAGTCGCAAGCAGTTTCGCCAGCTCCCATGTCCTGATACCGGGGCCAGCCATCTGCCTGCCGATGACATCGTTGCTAATGAGGAGCACCTTGCTCACAATTTAGTCTCCCCATCACGAAAACCAGTTCGGTCTTGGTGGCGTACCATAAACACCAGGGTGAAACCGTTTCCCACTTTTGTATCAATGTCCTCGCGCGCGACAAGCTTCCAATCGCAGAGCTTGTTCCGGCACATCCACTCAACGACTTGCAAAACCGAGTCAGGGGTAAATGTGTGATAGTGTCCCATTTTTCCGCCCGGCACCCCTTCAAGCGGATGACTCTCAAGCGAGGCTTTCTGAACATAGTCGTCCATGAAATGCACGAAAGAAGTGAGCTCTCGGCTCGCATCAAGAGCAAAGGCCCACTTGTGAGGAACAATCATGAAGACATATCCGCCATCGATGACTATGCGGTCCCATTCCATCAGTGCCCCAACGACGTTGGGCAAATGCTCGAGAATATGGCTGGTGAGAATAAACCCTTCACTCTGATTTGGGACGGGAATATTGTCGGCTGCAGCCCACAGATCGACCCGTGGTGGTTCGAGACCGGAAAGCCGCCGCTGTTCCTCAGCATAAAATTCATGCGCCGCGGGCAATTCAACATTTCTAGTATTCAGTCCGAATGGATTGTGAGTCGCCGGCCCTATCTCGAGACCTTTCAGTCCATCAAGTAGCGAGTGCGCTAATGCGGATTCTGGAGAGATTGGAATTGGTGCTGGCTGTGCAGTTCCAGCATTAGACTCGATGGTCGAGGACTGACCTCCGTGAGGCGGACCATTCAGAAACGAACGCCACTCACCGTTCATGAGCGTGAGGAGCGCCGATCGCAGCGCCAAATAGCCGGATTGTCTCCTGCTATGAAGAGGGCACACTCTCTCACGAAGGCGTTTCAGAAGAACAACAGCCTTCCAGCCGACCGATTGTTCGACTTTTTCCAAACGGCGTTCCAACTCTTGAATCAATTTCCGCTGCTCTTCATCAGTGCGCTCGAAGGTGTGCCGTAGTTGCTCGCGCTGTTTCAGCAACGCATCGATCACGCAGCGGCGCACGGGTTTTTTGACAAATCGCATCGCATGCGGAGCAATACGGGAGGCATCAAACTCCACGTCTAAATCAAACCCTTGTTCTGAAAATAGCGCATTCCAGTAGGACCGCGGCCGCACATTCACATGCGTGGGTTCGGTAAAGTCATCGGGAGTCGATGAGAAAAGGATATCGTCCGTGCTTCGGCAGAGGTTGGCAATGACTCTCGGAGCGATCTCTTCTGGAATATGTTCGAGGACTTCAATGCACACGATGAGGTCGAAGCGCCCATCAATAGGCTCGATCAATGAAGCCACTCGACAATAGTGCCTGATATCCCGTCGCACCTCGTTAATCGCGTACTCGGATAGGTCAATTCCGTACGCCTCAACCCCTCGATCTCGAAGAGCCTCAACCAGAAAACCTTTCGCGCACCCGGCGTCCAAGACTTTCCGGGGGTTAATTTGCTTAACGATATGGTCCGCGACGGAACCAAAAAATTGTAGCCATTTCCCTTCATAGCGACTATACGGCACAGGCCCAAGACTGGACTGATAGTACTCGCAGGTATACGGATGGGGAGGGCGATCTTCGGAAACGCTAGCAATCTTGTTTTGATCGATACGCCGTATTGAAGCCATTTTCCCTCTCTCGTCTGCTCTGCAATCTCTTGCGTTACGCCCGTTCTTGCCACATAGAGACAGGGGGTTCGACCGCCCTCGTGAACATGCCCTCGTCGTCGCCGACGAGATCCCGCTTAGGCAGCAGAGGGGCGAATCTCAACGTGCCTCGACTGCGCCGATTTTTCATATTCAGCCACGATCAGGCTGGGTGCTCCCTCGCCCACTATTCGCCCCTTCTCCAACCAAATGACTCGGTCACAAAGTCTTCGCACATGATCCATCGCGTGCGAGACAAGCACCATGGTGACTTGCTGTCGCTTAAACTCATCGATTTTAGCGTTACATTTGAGTTGAAATGACAAGTCACCGACCGACAGGATCTCGTCAATCAGGAGAATCTCGGGGTCAAGGTGGGAGGCAATGGCAAATCCAAGCCGCGCAATCATTCCGCTGGAATACGTACGCAATGGCTGATTGATAGACGCTTCAAGTTCACTGAAGGCTATGATGGCCTTCATTTTTGAGGAGACTTCTCGACGTGTCAGGCCAAGCAGAACACCGTGTAGAATAATGTTCTCAGCCCCCGTCAAATCAAAATGAAACCCCGCACCAAGTTCAAGCAAGGGGGAGACACGGCTGCCGACCACGACTTCCCCCGCCTCGGCCTCCACGACGCCGGCCATCAAAGCCAATGTTGTACTTTTACCTGCACCGTTGGGTCCGATGAGACCGACAGTTTCTCCTTTTCCAATTCGAAACGACACATCATCCAGAACCCGAACTCTCTCACGCTTCAAAGAGCGAAAAGTCTCCGGCAAGTGCAACAAAGAGGATTTGATCCCATACGATAAGGATTGATATCTCGGATACCACTTTGAAACGTGGTCGAAACCGATCGCCGTCATATCACCTCGGCAAACTTAGGGGACATTCTCCAATACACGAAGCTGCCGACTAGAAGCGTGCCCATCGCGCTGAGATAGCACCCTCCGACCACCAGCCAACTAAGTTGTCCGTGCATAAACAATTCACGCCAACTCTCTATCAACGGAGCAACCGGGTTGACATATAAGAGTGAACGAAATGAGTCTGGCGCCATCGCACTCGAGTAGGTAATCGGGGTCAAAAAAAATAAACCTGCAATGAAGAGTGCAGTCAGTCGCTCCAAATCCCGAAAGAATAAATTTAGAGAAGCCAGCGTGATGGCAAGTCCATACACGATCAGGAATTGTGCCACGAGCAGAATCGGAATGCCGGTCAGCCAGTTCCAAGAGGGGGTCATCTGATTTACCAGTAGGAAGCCTGCAATGACTGGAATTGATAGGACGAAGTGAATGCCCTCATTCAGTACATAGGAAACGACTAAGACATGACGAGGAAAACGCACTTTTTTAATCAGAGTCGCGTTGGCAAGAAACACGTTGGGCGCGGCAATGACCGAATTGGCCAGCCAATGCCAAGGCAGGAGTCCAGCCATTAAAAACAGTGAATAATTCTCGATCGGGACCTTCATGATCTGCCCAAACACAATGTAATAAATGACCGCAAACAGCAGAGGGTTCGCAACAGACCACACATATCCCAGCGCGCTATTTTTGTAACGGGTTTTGATTTCCTTCTGCGTCAAAATGACCACCAGATCCCATAGATGCTCCCAATACACATCGCGCGTTTTAGTTCCATGTGTTGTTGAGATCGATGGTACCTGCATAAAACTTTTCTCAACTCCTACCGGCCACACGATTGTAGTCTGTTGAACGCCTAGCCCTGACCGCTCCTGGCTCCATCAGGGAGAGAACGCCATCTGATCAGAAATCTCGCCGCTGAAACACCAGACAGGCCCCCGTCACCAATACCCCCGCATACAACAACCCGTAGAGGGACGCGAGCATCATATACTCCGGCGTCGCGGAGACACCGACAGCCGCCTGCCCCTTGATATTGAGCATTTCGAGATTGGGGCAGAGGTAATACAACAGATCGACCACCGCCTTTCCGACCTCGCCTTCACCGTTCGCCACCATCGCCCGCAGGTCCGCAGTGAGATGTCCGATGACATACAGCCCCAGGGTAAAAATAGCGCTGAGAGTCGACGAGGTGAACGTCGAAAAAAAGAGTGCAATCGCAGTCACTATCAGAATTTCGACGAACATCAATTGCACCGCTTGGAAGAGAGAGCTCTCGATCGGGACGTGGTAGAGCCAGAGGGTAAGCAGGAACACGGCCAGCATGACGGCCATATTCACTGACAACGTCAGCGCCAGGCCAAAGTATTTCCCCATAATAAACACAGTGCGACTGATGGGCCGGGCCATGATCGTATAGATCGTGCGACGTTCGATTTCCTTATTGACCAAACTAATGCCGATGAAAATGGCAATGATGACGCCGATCAGATTGATCGCCGCCAATCCCATATCCGCGATCACCTTATGATGCTCGGTAATGGAGAGGTCCGCCAGCAGTACCGAAAGTCCGATCAGTAATCCGGCGAATAACACCAGATTGTAGAGGATCTTATCGCGCAGACTTTCACGAAACGCGTTCACCGCGATGACGCCGATCGCACCCATATTAGGACGCCCTCCCACTCGTCATATGCGCCGGTACACGCGAGGGCTCTTGCGCGGCCTCATGGAAAAACAAATCTTCGAGTGAGGCCTTATGAGGAGTCACCGAAAGCAGGCGCCCCCCCTGACGACGGATCTCCCCCACCAAGGCATCCACCGCATCAGGGCTAGGCAGCACGATCAAACACTGCTGGCCCTGCTGCAGCACCCGCGTGGCGAGCGAGTTGATGAGAGCGTTGCCGTCCGTCTTGATTTGCTGGCAGACGACCTCGACCGATTGCGTATGATCCTGTCGGACCAGTTCATCGACCCGCCCGCTGGCCACCAATCGCCCCTTCATGACAATACCGACGCGATCACAGATCATTTCGACATCGTGCAAAATATGTGTACTGAAAAAGACCGTCTTCCCACGATCGCGCAGACTCAGAATCAGATCCCGCACCTGCTTTCTGCCGACCGGATCTAAACCCGTCATCGGCTCGTCGAGAATGACGAGCTCGGGATCGTGGATAAGCGCCTGTGCGAGACCAATGCGTTGCAACATCCCTTTAGAAAATTTCCGCAATTGTCGGCCGCGCGCCTCGGCCAACCCGACGAGCTGCAACAGATCGTCAACTCGCTGAGTGGTGACTGCGCGGCTCAAACCGGCCAATTGTCCGTAAAATCCCAGGAATTCTTCTGCCGTCAAATAGTCATAGAAATAGGGCGATTCCGGCAAAAAACCAATCCGGCGGCGAGTCGCCACATCGCCTACAGATTCGCCCAACAGAAACGCACGTCCGCTGGTCGCACGAACGAGTCCGAGAAGAATCTTGAGCGTGGTGGTTTTTCCTGCACCGTTCGGGCCCAGAAACCCGAAAATTTCTCCCCGCCGAACCGTCAGTGACAATCCATCCAAGGCCACAAAGGGCGGCCGACCAGGCCAACCGGAGGGATACGATTTACTCAACGCTTCGGTGACAATATCGTCCACGACACGCCTCCATCTTCATTCCCCAGCAGGGAGTGGATTAGCCCAGGCTTGAGGTATCACTTCGCCGGCTTTGTTCTGGCAGGCCACCTTTTCATGAATGCGCAGCCGGTCACGCTTCGACGTCGCACGCACAACTCCGCTGGAGGCATCGACCTCATACTCCCCGCCCAACGGATCGGACGGTAATTGCTGAATGATTCCCCGCAGCATTACATCTTCCAACTTCGACGGAACCTGCCCATACTTTGCGCGATACCGGCGAATGCTTTCTTCCAGAAAACGTAGGTCCTTTTCCTGGAGGATTTCTTTCATCCGCTGCAGCAGGGCCGCACGAACCCGTTCGTCGGTCACGCTCTTGGAGAACCGATCTAGAAATTCGAACGCCGCTGTCGGGTCACCGCTCTCAACCGTCATGCGCGCGGCCAACTGAGGAAGATAGGCCGGAGAGCCTGGAACACGTGCCGCGATGCGAAGGTATTCTCCTCCCGCCGCCGGATTGCAGAGCTCGTAGTAGGAGACATATCCGGCCAGAAAGGGCAGTTGCCAGCTCGACGGGTTGTGGCGAATTCCCTTAGCCAGGATCGCCAAACCTTCCTTCTGTCGACCAACGAGTACGCCAAGAAACAGTCCCGTCGCCTGATAGGGAGGAATAAATGTGGGATCCAGGTCCGTCAAGACATCCACGGCGTGATAGGTCCAGGTATAGCCCCGCTGCGTGTCTCGTTTTGCACCGATGTGTTGGACCGCCTGCAGCCAGATCAGATCCGCAACGACCTGCCGATAGCCGAGCACCGCCAATTTCAGGTATTCCCCTTTAGGGAGATAGGCCAACTGCTCGGCACGCGCCACCGCAGTTCGTTGCCCATCCAGGAGATGGAGTACCATCAAGGCACCTGCGAGGAGACTCAGCCCAAATACCGCCTGAATCAGCCACTGCTTTACAGTCCTGCTCTTCATCCGGCTACCGCCGTTTCTCCGACTGCCGCACGAAGCGGGGCGACATCGACATTCAAGAATGCCTGATCGAGACTATTCTTTCGCCACTCCTTGTAGCGCGCCTGCCGCGCCAGAATTTCGTGCAACTGTGATCTTGCTTGGTCAACGCGCCCTTGTTCGATCCACAGGCGAGCCAACAAACCACGAGCCGGCAGAAAATTCGGCTCCAAATGCTCCGCCTCTGCGGCCCGCCTTTCAGCGTCGCTCCGTTCACCGAGCATCCAGTAGAGTCGGGCCTGTTCATATCGATACGTGGCGGAGAAGGGCGCGAGACCGATGGCCCGTTCGTAGACCTGAACCGCGGCACGCAACCAGAATTTCTGCTGATCGTCGGATGCCACGGGAACAGCGGGAACGTGCGCTGCGGAAACATAGAGCTGCCCCAGCAACCCGAGGAGGCGACTATCGAGCGGATTCAATTCGATCGCTTGCTTAAATTCCGCATAGGCCAATTGGAAATCCTGCTTGTCGCGAGAGGCTTCGAAGGCTCTCGCATAGACTGATCCCAGACCATGATGGTACAGCGCCTTGCCTGGATCCAATGCAACGGCGGTCTTCAACCCCTCGATTGCCGCATCCGTTTCACCCGTCATGGCCTGACGCGAAGCCCGGTCAAACGTCATCCAGGCGACACCCATCCGCGTCACGTCTACGCCGGCAACCAGCACCAGACATGTTGCCCCGATTCCCCATGCCCAGCGTGAATGAGTCGACATGACATACACGGCGTCGGTTTGCCCACGAGTCAACCGTGCGGCCGACACAATCAATGCGCCACAGACCACCAGCAGGATCGCCAGAGCCGACTCGCGCAAACTCGAGTCGAGCATGGCATGGGTCAACAATCCGATGACCCCTCCCCCAGCCCCCACCACGAGACTTCTCTGCCAACGCCGCAGTCGAGACTGAAGGACCTGCCGCAGCTCTCGGAGGAGCAGGACAATCCCGACTCCAAACACGAGTATCGCCCCGGGCCCCATCTCGACGCCCATTTGGAGATAATCGTTGTGCGGAGTTTGCGCCACTTTTCCAAACCGGGAAATTTCACCATCAACAGGAAACGCATAGAGAGGGTACGTGTACTGATAGAGCCCCAATCCAATGCCCAACGGATGGTCGACCATCTGCGAGATCGCTGCCTGCCACATCTGCCAACGAGCATAGGAGACAGGGTTCTGTTGATGCTCAATCAGGATACGCTCGCGGATCGGCGTGGGAATTAGAATACCGGCGAGCACCAGCAACAACGCGCAACTGCCGGCTAATTTCCATCCATACCGAGCCATCAGCACAAAGACCGTTCCGACAAGAAATACGATGATGCCCCCACGAGACTGGGTCAATAGAACCGCAAAGAACAGGCCGCCCAAAGCCGTGCCCAGCCCAAACCACCACAAGACAGGGGACGTCCACAACCGTGAACGTGCCGAGACCTGACGAGAGCCGTAGATGGCGACGCTCAACAGAATTGTCCAAGTCACCGTGAGATACCCGGCAAGAAAGTTGGGGTTGAAAAACGTGCCGGTGGGTCTCAAGACATCCCAGGCCAATCCTTGCACGATGGCCACAGCTGCTTCGCCCACGCCCATCAGCACGATCACAATGCTCAGCGTACGAATATGCTCCCATCGGTCCACGAAGGAGACCAGCAAATAGAACAACGTCGCATACCCCGCGATCATGATGAACCACTGCCGGCTCGGATGAGCGTAGGGCGAAAAAATCGTCGCCACCAAAGCCAGTCCGACAAACGCCAGCACGACGTACCGCATTGTCAGTACAGGGATGGTGAGCTTCCCTGCTCGAACACCGGCTGCCAAAACAATTCCCAGCCACGCCAGAACCAACAGCCTGATGACCATTTGTGCGGGATGAGTCGTACCACCCTCTTGCAGGGGCGAGATAATCACGAGTGCGCTGATCATCAGCAGCGACATGGAGTGCGGAACGTTCATAACGAGGCCTTAGTCTCGTGGCGAAGCAGCTCCCTCCTGCTTTATCAGACAAGCCCCATTTGGCAAAGTGAATTTGAATACTCGACGTGGTAGGCAATGGCCGCAGAACAGACAAACCCAGTGCGTTCATCGCGCAGGCCGCCAATGGATCGCCCGAAATTAAAACGGGGGAGGAACATGGTTCCTCCCCCGTCTCTGAGACACGCTACGACTGATCGTTAGCTGATCACGTCGTCAGGAACCGCCTGGGTCAAACCACCCTTGATATCATTGACTGACCATCCGTCAACCGTCGCATCATTGTCGATGCTGGCCACCGCCGACGCGGTGAAGCCGACTGCACCCGACGTTCCGTTGCTTGCCAATGACGGTACCGCTGGGGATGCGTCACTCTGAACCGGGCAACCAGCAGGAGCACCGCAGGGAATCTGGTCGTAGTTGGCAGCCGGGTAAGCCGTGCCTGCGGAAGCCGCGTTACCACCAGGCGCCGGGCTTCGGTAGGTGTACCGGTTGGTGTTACCAGCAAGGGCATATCCAACCTCAGAAAAGCTTCCATATTTCGAGTTTTCGCTGAGGTAGGCCGTCTCCGCCACGAAGATCGCGCCCAGGTTGGTCTTGGCTTCAGACTGTCTGGATTTCGCCTGGTAGCGCAAGAAGTTGGGAATGGCGATGGCCGCCAAGATACCGATGATCGCCACGACGATCATCAACTCAATCAACGTAAAACCTTTCTGACCCTTGATTTGCTTCAACATACGTCCTCCCTTTCCTAATGTTGCCACTTCACCCGACACATTGTTCTCTTGCCTCTTCCTACGACACACCTTTTTCAAGCCTAGCAGATCTTGGGTATAGCAGATTCTATGCCCAACACCTCCTTCCTGTAGTTCTTCTTCATTTTCTCTATTTTCCAGTTACTTAGATCCACTCTCGACTCAACCATGACCAGCGCTGCCTAGCCCCGGTTCCGTTTTCCGTCATCTTCTGACAAGTTTTGCCCTCTCACTAACTCGACACATCGTTGGGTTGCGCACCATTCAATCCCTGCTTCACATCGTTCACAAACCAGCCGTCATGGGTGGCATCTCCATCGAGATCCGCAGCGGCTGTTGCGGTAAACCCTGACGACGAGGTCAACGCGGTTCCGACTATTCCCGTGAAGATGATGGTTCCCGCTGCAGGCGATTCCGTCTGAATCGTGTCGCAACTACTGGACGGCCCGCAGAGATTGCCGCCATTCGGCCCAAGACCTGCTCCAAGCCCTAATCCGGTACGATAGGTGTAGCGGTTCGTCCCAGCCCCAGCGATCGCAAATCCAATATCCGTGAAGTTTCCATATTCTTTTCGTTCCGTGAAGAACGAGGCCTCGGCCACGAAGATACCCGCCAAATTCGACCGTGCCTCAGCCTGCATTGCCTGCGCCCGATATCGAAGAAAATTCGGTATGGCAAAGGCAGCAAGAATTCCCATAATCACCACCACGACCATCACTTCGATCAGCGTGAACCCTCGCTCCTTCGTTTCAATCACCATACGGTGCGATCACAGATCTTGAGAAATCCCATTCAGATGCCCCCTGTCGCACACGCGCTACAGTCAGGCCTTCCATAAGCAGGCCTTGTGCCAAGAACCCGCCACTTGGCAGCCATACTTATAAGTACTTGTCAAAACTGACATTTATTGCGCAATTTTTCAAGGGAGCCCGATCAGCGCCAATTCGTGGACCTGAATCCTTAGGGGAAAAGTGCCAAAAATTGACTGAATCGAACAGGCACAGCTCTCACCTGTAGGATCGGTGAGAAGCTGAAGGTGCCTATTATTCGTAAGTAGGTTGAAAATCGGCAGGAAAAACCGGAGCTGGAACGGGCATCCCGTCGACGGCACCGGACTAGGTCATGACCATCTATGGAAGTGAAGCAGCGCGGGAGTACTATGGAGCGGGAGTCGCGGACTCCCCCTTACGATCTGAGACGCGTCGAAGCGCTTGTCGGATGCGGTCTTCCTTGTCGGGATCACCCAGACCGAGTTCACGAAATCGCTGCATCAACTTGTCATTCGAGGGATCCAGTTCGAGGGAATGCAGGAGGGCCTCTCGCCCATCTGAGAGATGTTGCTGCTTTAAGTAAATTTCACCGAGATGCTCATAAATTACGGGATCGTCGCCGACCAGTGCGACCGCTCGCTTCATCTCCGTCAGCGCTTCAGATAGCAGGCCCTTCTTGAAAAACGCCCAGGCCAGACTATCGACATAATACCCGTTGGTCGGTCGAAGTGCGACGGCCTGCTTCGTCAGCGCGATGGCCTCTTCAATCTTCACGCCACGTTCTGCATAGCTATAACCTAAGTAGTTCATGGCATCGGCGTGGTGAGGATCCAAGGCGAGTGTCATCTGCATCGACTTCACCACGTCGTCGAATCGATCCAACTTGTCATAAGCGGTGCCGGCGTTGAAATGCAGGTCCGCATTGTCCGGATTGTGGCGGATTCCCTCCAGAAACGCCTTGAGCGAAGGCTCATACTGCTCGACTTGAAAATGCGCAAGGCCAAGAACGATATGGGCCTCAGGCTGCTTGGGATTCAATCGGCCGGCTTCGCGAAGATGCTGAATGGCCTCTGTGTATTGCTTGGTCCGATATTGCAACACACCCAAGTGAAGATGTCCCTCAAAGTACGAAGGCTCCAGGCTGAGATTGTAGCGGTACGCCTCCATGGCATTGACGTAATCCTTGCTCTCCTCATACAAGTAACCGAGATAGTCGCGGACCTTGAGTTCCGTCGGACGCACCGTGAGAATCTGCGTCAGCTGCTGAATCGCCTTGGGATAGTTCTTCTGCTCCCCATAGACAAGCCCCATCCGAAGTTGTGCATCAAGATCAGACGGATCCTCGGCCAACATCTCCTGCAACTCCCTCAAGGCTTCGTCGTACTGCTTCGCCGACACTTGCAGGCGAATAAGATGGTGCCGAATCTCCCGATTTTTCGGGTTCACACTCTGCAAGTAGCGGCGATAGATCTCGATCGCCTTATCTCGGTCCTGTTTGGCTTCATAGACAGATCCAAGCGCCACGTACGCCGGCTCAAACGCCGGATTTAACGTCACCGCCTGCTCGAAGTGAGTGGTCGCTTTGTCAAAATCCCTGGCCTCAACTCCGATACGACCCAGATAGTAATACCCAACTGCCGAGTCCGGGCTGATCTTGATCCCGGCGCGAATCGTGTCTTCGGCTTCGGCATATTGTTTCTGATTGGCCTGTAACAGCCCCTTGGCAAAGAAATGCTCGCTGCGCTGCGGCTCCTGCTCAATCGCACGATTGAACAACCTCAACGCCTTGTCGGGCTTTCCAGCAGCCGCATACATGCCGCCGATTTGCCCCAACATCTGCGCATCCAACCCCGGCACATCAGCCACGTCATCCGCAAAGCGCACTGCCGACGGCACATCACCCGCGGTGAAGTAGAGGACGGCCAAACGGGCCTTGAGATAATTCGACGTGGGATCCGTTTGCAACGCGAGCTGGTATTCCTTGATCGCCGACTCCGTCTCCTGTGCCAGCTCAGCCTGATACCCGAGGAGAAAGTGATAGGAGGCGCGAGAATCGGAGGAGGAGGGCGTGGCACGAGGAACCACCGGCGCAACTGCGGGAACCGGCGGTGGAATAGACCGAGCAGGCGGCGCGCTCTGACACGCGGCAGTGAGACACGACACGGCTGCCAACAGGAGCACTACGGTTCTGATGCTAGCGCACTCTCTGGAGAGAGGTGGCTGCCGATACTCTTCACACAATCGTTGCACAATCATCCGCTCAATCTGCAGGGGGACGGTTCGAGGGCCCGTGGATGAGGGGAATTATACCGGCCCGAGAAAGAACGCGTCAAACGACCTCACGCGTCTCAAGATTCTCGAACTTGGCGAACCGGTCGTGGAAGAATAGTTCCCGCTTCCCGATCGGCCCGTTGCGATGCTTGCTGACCAAAATATCGGCGATACCTTTTCGCTCGGTGCCCGGCTCGTACACCTCTTCACGATAGATAAACATCACCACATCGGCGTCCTGCTCGATGGCACCGCTCTCACGCAGGTCGGCCAGCATGGGAACCGGCGGCTTTCTGGCTTCCACCGCACGGCTCAACTGAGACAGGGCAATGACCGGGACGTTCAGCTCCTTGGCCAGACTTTTTAAGGAACGCGAGATATCCGAAATTTCCTGCTGTCGTGACTCGGAATCACTCTTCCCCTGCATGAGCTGCAGGTAGTCGACAATCAACAGATCGAGCCCACGCTCGGCCTTGAGCCGTCTGGCCTTTCCACGCATCTGCTGCACCGTCACCGCACCGGAATCATCGATAAAGATCGGCGCCTGCTCCAGCTTGCCGGCCGCCTCCGCCAACCGCCACCAATCTTCCTTTTGCAGCCGGCCGGTCCGGAGTGCGTGCGAATCGACACGGGCCTCGGAACTCAGCATGCGGAGCACGAGCTGCGGTTTCGACATTTCGAGGCTGAAAATACCGACGACGGTCTTGGCATGCAGCGCAGCATGCTGCGCCATCCCCAGGGCCAGACTGGTCTTGCCCATGCTCGGACGGCCGGCAATGACAATCAAGTCCGACGGCTGCAATCCGGCCGTAAGGTCATCCAGATCGATATAACCCGTCGGCACGCCCGTGACACGTTCCTTCCGCTTAGACAGCTTGTCGACGACATCGAGACTCTCTTTGATGATCTGATTGACCGGCGTGAAGGAACGATCCAGCTTTCCCTGGGCAAGACTGAACACGGAACGTTCGGCGAAATCCAACAATTCATCGACCGCCACTGTTCCGTCATAGCCGCGGGTCACCACCTCCGTCGAAGTTTGAATGAGCCCTCGCAGCAACGCCTTATCGCGCACGATCTTGCTGTGATAGCGGATATTCGCCGCTGTCGGCACCACTTGTACCAATTCGGCTAGATAGGCGGATCCCCCGACCGCTTCGAGTTCGGAGCGCCCCTTCAAACATTCCGTGAGGGTAATCTGATCGATGACTTCGCCGCGATCGGACAACTCCAACATGGCCTGGTAAATCTTGCGATGCGCGGTCCGGTAGAATTCTTCATCCGTCAGGACCTCCATGACCTTCGCCATCGCCGTATTGTCGAGCAAAATTGCGCCCAACACCGATTGTTCGGCTTCGACATTTTGCGGCGGCAATTTGGGGGCAGTGAGATCAACCGAGGAGAGCGACTTCATGCCCGGCTCCTGCGCCGTCGCGACTCCGCCGCCACGCGTTTGGAGCGGGGAACTTCAGAGGAGGATGCATGAGACAGCGTGGAGGCGCCGGACGCGTCGAGGGCTCGAAACAGGCGATCAACGTCAAGGCCAAACCCGGTGGAGGCCGCGGTGCGCCCGAACCGGCCCATCAGATGGTCGTATCGGCCCCCGCCTCCCAACTCCGCACCGATACCCGGGGCAAAGACGTCAAAAACAATCCCATCATAATATTCAAACCCGCGGAACTCGCCCAGATCGATCAATACGGACTGCTGCCCGGGCGACACCAAGCGCTCATACACCTGCGCGAGGCGCTCGAGCGGTCTCAGGAGCGTCCGATCACGGCCCACCAACTTTCGTCCCCGCGCAAGGACTTCTGGGCCGCCGCACAATTCCAGCGCTTCGAGGATGACACGCCCCGCCGACCGAGATACACCGTCCCGCGTCAACAATTCTTCGAGCAACGGCATGTCTTTCCGTGCAGCCGCATGCTCCACACGTTTTTGGCCCTCCTGCGATAAGCCGGATTTGGCCAGTAAGGCCGTAAAAAATCCGACATGGCCGACCGCAACCTTAAACGCAGACAGTCCTACTCGCGCCAAACATTCCAACAGGAGCGTCAGCACCTCAGCATCGCCGGCAACCCCGTCCACACCGATAAGCTCGGCTCCGACTTGAAAAATTTCACGGTCACGACCGGCATGCTCGCGTTCATACCGAAACACGGATGTGCGATAGCAGAGCCGCAGCGGAAGCCGCTCGCCCATCATGCCCATGGCTACGGTTCTGGCAATCTGAGCCGTCGCATCGGGACGGAGCAGCATCAATCGACCCGTGGTCCGATCGACCAGTTGATAACACTTTTCGAGGAGCTCCGATTCTAGACCAGGCGCAAGGACGTCTAGGTACTCGAACATCGGCAGGATGATTTCTTCGTAGCCCCCCCGCGCAAGCACGGCGAGCAGCGTCTGCTCGAGATGTCGGATACGTCGAGCGGCGTCAGGAAGGATGGTACTCATTCCAACCGGAATGAGTGACCGTTCCCGACCTGCCATCAGAGGCGAGGAAGCAGAAGTGGCCTTCAACGAAAGAGCGCCCATGGTCGACTGCCGGGCAATCTACAACCCTTTCGACAGGTCTGCGACCTTCACGGAAAGGATATGCTTGCTGTTCGTAATCTGATCGAGGACCGGCTTAGGAAGCGGCGCGTCAAGCCCGAAAATCTGCAACGCTTTGCCGCCGCGCTCCTCCCGTGAACATTGCATCCGCGCAATATTGATGTTGTGATCGCCAAGGATATGCCCCAACGTGCCGATCACCCCAGGACGATCCTCGTTCTGGATCAGCAGAAGATGGTTGTCGGGCACCACTTCCACCTTGAATTGATCGATCTCAATGATACGCGGATCTTTGCGGTGGTAGAGGGTCCCGGCAACTTGATGAGACTTCTTCCCGGCCTCCACCCGCACACGGATCACACTGGTAAAGTCTCCGGCATCGCTGATTTTCACTTCTTTGACTTCAATGCCACGTTCCTTGGCGACGACCGGCGCGTTCACATAGTTGACCGGATCTTCGAGGATGGGGGTCAGGAGGCCCTTCAGCACCGCAATCGTCAACGGTGCCACATTCAAGCCCGCGACTTCTCCGCTGTACTCGACGGTCAACCGTTCCAGGCCACCTTCCAATAGTTGCGCTTGCAACAGACCGACACGCTCCCCAAGCGACAGATAGGGCTGAAGTTTCGGCAACAACTCCGGCGAGACCGAGGGAATGTTGACCGCACCACGCGCGATCCCTTTGGTAAAATACTCCACGATCTGCTCAGCAATACCGATGGCCACATTTTCCTGCGCTTCCGTGGTGGAGGCGCCGATGTGCGGCGAGCAGATAAAATTATCCAACGCCAACAGCGGATTGTCCGGCTTCACCGGCTCATCCTCGAACACATCGAATGCCGCTGCGGCAACCTTCTTCGACTTGAGCGCCTCGCACAAATCCCCTTCGTGGACGATCCCGCCACGCGCACAGTTGGCAATCATCACGCCGGTTTTCATCTTGGCGATGGCTTGGGCATTGATCAGCGCTTTGGTTTCAGGGGTCAGCGGCGTGTGCACGGAAATGACATCGGCTCGGCGGAACAGCTCGTCCAACTCGACGATGGTCACGCCCATTTTTTCCGCGCGTTCCGGCGCGAGATAGGGATCATAGGCCATCACCTGCATCCCGACTCCCTGGGCAAGCTTGGTCAGATACCCGCCGATTTGACCGACACCAACGATGCCAAGCACCTTGTTATACAACTCCACGCCCATGAACTTTTCTTTTTCCCACTTCCCTGCCTTCGTCGAGGCGGTGGCTTGCGGGATGCGACGCGACATTGAAAAAATCATGGCCATCGTATGCTCGGCCGTCGTCACGGTGTTGCCGCCCGGCGTATTCATGACCACGATGCCACGACGGGTGGCAGCGGGGGTATCGACATTGTCCAAGCCGGAACCGGCTCGTCCGACGACCTTCAGCTGACTGGCTGCCGCGATGACTTCGGCGGTGACTTTCGTCCCGGAGCGGACGATCAGTCCGTCCGCATCCTTGATTTCCTTCAGCAGCTCCTCTTTCGGCAGTTTGGTTTTCACCACCACCGTAAAGCCGGCCTTCTCCAATACCTCAACACCCTGCTTCGAGAGACTATCGCTGACCAAAATTTTCATTGTCGTGACGCCTTACCTGACGGTGAGTCTAGGACTTGCCCATAATAATTTCCTGAGCCTTCGCCACCCCGCTACCGAGTTTTATGGGATAGCCCAGCCCCTTGATGACCATCTCCACCGCCGCCAGGGCCGTGATGACGTCAAAACTATCGATATAGCCCATGTGCGAAATACGGAAGATTTTACCCTTCAGGTGGTCTTGGCCGCCTGCCGCCGTCATCCCGTACTGGGTTCGTAAATTCTTGTAGATCGCCTGGCCGTCCACGCCTTCCGGCGCCGAAATAGCGGTTAGCGCATCGCTCGGACGCTCTTGAGGGAAGATCGAAAGCCCAGCGGCCTTCACACCTTCCCGCATCGCCGTCGCCAACATCGCATGACGGGCGAAGACGGCCTCCAACCCCTCGGCCTTCAGAATGTTCATCACTTCTTTCAGCCCCAGAATGAGGGACACGGCCGGCGTATAGGCGGTCGTGCTCTTCTGCTGGTTTTCGCGTTCGCGCTTAAAATTGAAATAGAAGGCGGCATTCTTCGCCTTGTCAGCCAATCGCCACGCCTTCTCACTCACGCTGGCAAAGGCGAGCCCCGGCGGCAACATCAAGGCCTTCTGCGAGCCGGTAATGACCACATCGAGCCCCCAAGCGTCGGTCTTGAGGTCGAGTACGCCCAACGCCGTGATGGCATCCACCACCAAAATAGTTTCTTCGTACCCCTTCACGATATCGGCGAGCGCTTTGACGTCGTGGGCGACTGCCGTGGAGGTTTCGCTTGCCTGGACATACACGGCCTTGATCGACGGATCCTTCTTCAACGCATCGGCGACAGCCTGGGGATCGACTGCGCGCCCCCATTCAACTTTCAACTCAGTCACTTGCGCGCCGAATGCCTTACACAGCTTCGTCCATCGCTCACCGAATTTGCCGCCGTTGATTGTGAGCGCCTTATCTCCTGGTGACAAGAAATTCGAAACCGATCCCTCCATGCCTCCGGTGCCGGACGCCGCGAGAATCAAGACATCATTCCTGGTTTGAAACAACCACTTCAGATCCTCACGAACCTCGGCGAAGATTTTATCGAATTCAGGCGCCCGGTGATGAATCATCGGTCTGGCCATCGCCAGTAACACCTCCGGAGGAACGGGGGTGGGGCCGGGAGCTAGCAGATACCGTTTGAGCATGGGGCGATCCTCCTCAACTGTGCAGAACGAACAATGTCAGGGATTTAGAAGGGGCGTACGCTACCATAGCCCCCCTGAGGTGTCAAGGTAAGGAACCGTGAAGATACTCATCTTTTCAGCCACTTCACTCCGTCACACAAGATTCTTCGCAGGAATGAAGCGCGACTTTTGCGACATCATTTCGAACCACCCTCTTGCCAATAACTCAACTCCCTCAATTTCTTGACAAGTTGTGACCTCATCGATAGGCTACCCTTCGAGAGTCGGTTGTCTCACATTCCCTGAACAGTCTAGTAGGTACACTTATGCATGCACGTTTCCTGGGCACTGGTGTCCGTGCGCTGCCGCTGCTTTCTTTCTGCCTAGTCTCTCTGTCGTGGCTGGCCTTGGCAGGAGCGGAGTCACCAACTCTACCTCCAGTTGACGCACCTGCGACCGCAGAAGCGAACCCTGAAGGCGCCCCCTCCCCGGTCCAGGAACCGGAATACTCGTTGGACGAAGAAGAAGACCGTACCTCCGCAGAACTCGACGCGACTGAACCTCCAGCCCCCATTGCCAGCGATCCGTCAACGGAAGTCCCGCCGGCCGAGGCGCTCCTTCAGCTCAAGCCCCTCACTGGCGAAACCGTTCGATTTACTGATCTCCTGACCCCACCGGCAGAGGTGATCCAAGAAGCTGCCGCGGTACAGGGGCCAGAATCGGAAGAGGCCACGGCCTACAACGTGCCGATTGTGCTCGACCCCGCCGTTCAAGGCCATATTCGTTTCTTTAATGTCTCGATCCGTAATCGATTTGAGCAGTGGCTCATCCGCCTCAGCCACTATCGCCCGCTCGTTGATAGCATCTTCTCCGAATTCGAGCTCCCGAGCGATCTCATCTATCTCTCTCTCGTGGAAAGCGGATTCAATCCCCACGCCTATTCACGCGCCCGGGCAGCCGGTCCGTGGCAATTCATGAAGGGGACCGCCAAAGTCTATGGGCTGCGCGTGGACAGCTATGTAGACGAACGACGAGACCCGGTCAAATCGACCGTCGCAGCAGCGCGTTACCTGCGGGATCTCTATGACCTCTTTGGGACTTGGCCCCTCGCCATGGCGGCCTACAACGCCGGAGAAGGCAAAGTGATGCGAGCGCTCCATACGGCGCAAGCAGAAAGTTTTTCAGATATTGCGAAAACACGACTGATCCGGCGAGAAACGAAAGAATACGTCCCCCGATTCATGGCCGCGACCATCATCGCTAAGAACCCGGATCGTTATGGTTTTCCGCAAAACGACGTCCGCCCTCATCAGTTTGAAGAAGTCGTGGTGAAGCGTCCCATCCACTTCAAAGCGATTGCCAATGTCACAGGAATTTCGTACCAGGAACTCAAGATCCTAAACCCGGAATTACGGCGCGATGCCACACCGCCGGACGATCCTGAATATCATCTGAAAGTTCCAGTCGGTACCAGAGAGAAGGTCGAACAATTGCTGGATCGCGCTCCGACACACAAATTTGCGCCCCTGCCACTGCCAGTGAAGGTCCGACAGGTGAAAGGCACGCCTGACTCCGGTCATTGGTATCGCGTGCGCGTGGGCGACTCCCTCGAGAAAATTGCCAAGCGATTCAATATCTCCGTGAAGACACTCAAATCGAACAATAATCTGACGAGCCAGACCATCAAGGCAGGAAGCCGCCTGGTCATCGCCAACTAGTGCGACCACCTCCAGCGGATTACCCCGAGGAACGCGTTAGGGCTTTTTCTTGGAGGACGATGCGGGGGACTTGCTCGAGGACTTGGCTGGCGCTTCGGGTTGGGGGGCCGGCGCGGTGACGGACGGAGCAGGTGTCGCAGTGGCCGCCGGACTCTCCGGAGACTTCTTCACTTCCAACACTTTCACTCTGACAGCCGCTTCACTGGTGAAGGGCGAGTTGGGGTAATTCTTCATCAGGTCCTGATAGTGCGCCAGGGCGCCCTCAGGACGAGACTGCGATTCTTCCAATTTTGCCAATTCAAAGAGTACGTGGTCTTTATTCAGGGCGCCGGGGATCTCGAGAATGCCGGTAAACGCCTTCACCGCCTGATCACGATCGCCCTTCGCCAAATAGGCGTAGGCCAGCCGCTGCTGAACAAGCCCCAAGAGCGAGATATTGGAGCCATGAAGCAACATGAATCGTTTGTAGGTTTCAATCCCCGCGTCAACCTCATTCGCCAGCACCTGCGCATTCCCTAAATGAAATAGGGCCAGCGGAGCAACGGGGCTCCGTGGGTATTGATCTACAACCTGCTTGTAGAGATTGATGGCTTGCGAAAGCTGTTCGTGCGATTTTTTCGGATCGTCAGCTGGCCGGTTCAGATAGTGGAGCGTCGCTTCCTGATCGAGTTCGCGAGCCTTTAGCGTCGCCTGGTAGTCGTACCACACGACGCCAGCGACCACCGCCGCAGCAACGAGCAAGACTCCCAGTCCAACCAGAACCGCCCGCCGCTGTTCCTGCAAGGTGAGCAGAAACCGCTCCACTCCGGTCAACAGGTGAGCTTCATCGAGTGGATCGACCTTTGCGGGAACCTTAATTCGATAACTCATGCTCTCTCGATCAGTCCATAGACACGGTAAAAGAAGCGGTCGTTTCCGAAGGCCTCGCGCCTTATACTAGGGAGCAGTCAGCCTTGTCAAATATTCGAGGCTCTCACGGCACAGGACGCCATGTTCAAGGAGCATCTTCAACAATTACAGGACCAGCATCTGCTGCGCCGACTCCGCACCATCGCCTCGGCCACGGGACCGACAGTTACGCTCGACGGACAGACCGTCATCCTGCTTTCCTCCAATAATTACCTGGGGCTCGCCACGCACCCGGCTGTCGTCGAAGCGGCCGTCGAAGCAACGCGTCACTACGGAGCGGGATCCGGGGCATCACGTCTCGTCTGCGGCAGCCTGACACCCCATGAGGAACTCGAAACAGCACTCGCCCGGTTTAAAGGCACGGAAGCCGCACTCACCTTCGCAGCCGGATATCTGGTCAATATCAGCGCCATTCCGGCATTGATCGGAAAAGACGGACTCATCCTGGCCGATCGCCTCTGCCATGCAAGCCTGATCGATGGCTGCCGCTTGAGCGGGGCCACATTTCGCATCTACCACCATCGGGACATGAATCATTTGGAACAATTGCTCGCCCGTAGGACTTCCAGCAACCCCACTCTCATCGTGACCGACGGTATCTTCAGTATGGACGGAGACATCGCACCCTTGAGAGATATGGCCCTGTTGGCGGAACGATTTGGCGCAGCCGTCTATGTCGACGATGCACACGGCACTGGCATCCTCGGAGAAACAGGACGAGGCACCCTTGAACATTGCCATGTCGAATCGCGCGTGCCCTATCACATGGGCACCTTAAGTAAAGCCATCGGAAGCGCCGGAGGGTACCTGACCGGATCAACCGAGCTCATTGCGTATCTCGTAAATACCTGCCGCGCCTTCACCTATACGACTGCCCCCACGCCGGGTTCCGCGGCAGCCGCCACAGCGGCACTCCGCATCATCAGGCAGGAGCCCGAACGGCGCGCCCGATTATGGCGGAATCGCGACCGCCTCGCACAAGGACTCAGTGACCTCGGCTTCCGGCTCGCCTCATCGGAGAGCCCCATCCTCCCAATCATCGTCGGCAATCCCGATCGCGCGATGCACTTTGCCCGCACATTGCTCACTCTGGGAGTCTACGCCCCCGCAATTCGTCCACCGACGGTGCCGGCGTCCACGAGTCGGATTCGTCTTACGATCACCGCCGACCACACCGATGAGCATATCGACCACGCGCTTGCAGCACTGACCGAGGTGGGTCGCTCACTCAACATGATGTAAGCACCAACTTCTCTCCGCAGATACGCATCCGGCAGCCTCGTCTCTTCTGGGTATTTTCTTGCTTTCTTACACCCCTATGGCATGATCGAATCAACCTGACGAGCCATGATCATCCACTCATAGCGACGCTCGTTCATCCATACATTTTCTCACTGCATGGAGTGATCTGATGATTGATATCTCCAAATTGTTGACCTTTGGCGTCCAACAGGGCGCCTCGGACTGCCACATCAGCGCCGGTGAACCACCGATGATCCGCCTGCATGGCGATCTCAAGAAACTCGACCATCCCCCACTGACTCAGGATGAAACCCACGCGCTCATCTATGACATGATGAGCGACGCGCAACGGAAAAATTTCGAAGAACACCGGGAATGTGACTTCTCATTCGACCTGGGTGACATTGCCCGATTCCGCGTCAACGTCTTTGTGCAAGGACGTGGATTGGGGGCCGTCTTCCGGACCATTCCGACAGAGATCCTTCCCCTGGAAAAACTCGGCATGCCGCCGATCCTTCGACAACTGTGCGACCGAGAGAAAGGCCTGATCCTGGTGACCGGTCCGACCGGCTCCGGAAAATCCACCACGCTTGCAGGCATGATCGACTATCTCAACAACACCTTTGAAGGCCACATCCTCACCATCGAAGATCCGGTGGAGTTTGTGCACAAATCCAAAAAATGCCTGGTCAACCAGCGAGAACTGGGCGTGCACACACTGTCGTTCGCGAATGCCCTCCGCGCCGCGCTTCGCGAAGACCCGGATATCATTCTCGTCGGCGAAATGCGCGACCTAGATACGATTCAGCTGGCTCTGACCGCGGCCGAAACCGGGCACTTGGTCTTTGCAACCCTGCACACGTCCAGCGCACCGAAGACCATCGACCGGATCATCGACGCCTTCCCTCCGAATCAACAGGCTCAGGTCCGCGCGCAGCTCTCAGAAACGCTGGAGGCAGTCCTGACCCAGACGCTCCTCAAGAAAAAGAGCGGCGGACGGATTGCCGCGGTGGAGATCATGGTCGGCACCACGGCGGTGCGGAACCTCATCCGCGAAGGCAAACTCCATCAAATACCCGGCATCATGCAGGCCAGCCAAAAAGACGGCATGCAGACCATGGATATGGCCCTGTTCGACCTCGCCACACGTGGCATGGTGACAAAAGCCGAGGCACAGTCGCGCAGCATGAATGCCAATCTCTTTAGCGCCGCAGCAGGAGGTGCCGCGTAAGCAGCACCGTCCGCGCAGTCGTCTCGGGCTTCACTCAGGATTACAGAGAGGCATTTCATGGATGTTCGCACCCTTCTCGAAGTGATGGTCAAACAGGAATCGTCAGACCTGTATCTCACCGTCGATGCACCCCCCATCTATCGCATCCATGGCTCGACCCATCGGACCGATGCTCCCCCATTCACGAACGAGCAGCTCGAAACGCTGGCGTTGGCCCTCATGCGTGGACAGCAACGCGGTGAGTTCGAAGAGAAGATGGAGATGAACCTCGCCCTTTATTACAAGGAACTCGGCCGTTTCCGCGTGAACATCTTCCGGCAAAAGGGCAATGTCGGACTGGTGTTTCGTCACATCAAAGCGGAAATCATGACCGTTGAGCAACTGGACCTGCCGCCCATCGTCAAGGACATCGCCATGACCAAGCGCGGGCTGGTCCTGGTCGTCGGTGCCACCGGCTCAGGCAAATCAACATCCCTGGCCGCAATGATCGACCACCGGAATACCGTACACGCCGGGCACATTATCAGCGTGGAAGACCCGATCGAGTTCGTCCACCACCACAAGAAATCGATTGTCACCCAACGCGAGGTCGGCTTTGACACGCATTCCTTCGGCAACGCACTCAAGAATACCTTGCGCCAGGCCCCGGATGTCATTCTCATCGGAGAAATTCGTGACACGGAAACCATGGAAGCGGCCATCACCTTCGCCGAAACCGGTCACCTGTGCCTCGGCACCTTGCACTCGAACAACGCCAACCAATCCATCGAACGCATCATGAACTTCTTCCCGGTAGAACGGCACGCGCAGATCTATCTGCAGCTCTCGCTGAACCTCCGGGCCATCATCTCTCAGCGCTTAATCCCCTCCCTCGACGGCCGCCGCGTACCTGCGCTCGAAATCATGCTGGATACACCGCGCATCAAGGACCTCATCAAACGTTCGGAGATCGATACGTTGAAAGAGGCGATGGAACAGGGCATCGACGAGGGCTGCCAGACATTCGACCACGTGCTGTTGCAACTCTATAAAGCTGGAAGAATCAGCATCGAACAAGCGTTGATCAACGCCGACAGCGCCAACAACCTGCGCCTAAAAATTAAACTGGCGGGGTTGAAAGGCGACGACGCAGTGGCTGCGCTCCTGGACAAGAACGACCGGAATGAAAAAGGATTCCAGATTCAAGGACAAATGGGCCAGGGCGGCAACAAGAAACGCTGAGGAAACGAAGGCGCGCGATGCCTGAGGTCTGCCGGGGCTCCGACGCACCACGGCGCCACACACTTGATCGGCATTTCCGTCTAGGGAAGCCCGGCTGGCGACTCGTCTGCAGCCTGCTCAAGATACGACGCGATCTTCGCCAAGGCACCCGCACTTAACTTCCGTCCGTACCACGTCGGCATAGTATTCGCCGGAAACCCTGGCACGACATAGGTCTCCGGGGATACCACGGACTCCACAACGTACTCCCGAACCGTCTGCGCCTGCCCCTTATACTGCGGATCGGACAGGCGACTCGCCCCGGTCTTCCCCAGCCACAGTGGTGGACCAACCTGCCCCTTCGCACCGGCAATGCCTGGGATCTGATGACAGACCGGGCAACCAGCACGGACAAAGATCTCCTGAATCGGTTCATCTCCCGTCACCAACGGCACCATGTTCGGATCTATACTCTGAGCAGATGGGGAAGAACCTGGAGAAGACGAGAGATTCCGAACCCCCGCCAGGGCAACCAAGCACACACACGCAGCAGCCAACGCGGCTAACGCCTTGTGCCTTCGGTTCGACGGCAAAGACGAGGACGTGGCACCCGAATCACGCATAGACAAGCGATGGGAACCTTACAGACGCATCCCTCTAGGACTCACCTGTGGCACTATGGCGCAACCGCCATCGCACAGCGAAATCCAACCGTTCGATCTTGAAAATCCGGCTCAGCCGACACACGCGCGGAGACACGTAACGTCATCGGCAGATCGGACCACGACCCACCACGAATCACCCGTTTCTCGCCACTGGACGGGCCTGCGGGCGTTTTATCAGGACTTTTCGAATAGTAGTCACGATCATACCAGTCGGCCACCCATTCAGCGGCGTTCCCCGCCATGTGATGAAGGCCGTACGGACTGCGGCCGCCCTCTTTCAATCCATGGCGGACACTCATCCCCTCCACGCCACCGGCCACACCGACCAACGTAACGGCTTCGCTCACCCATATCCCGCGATTGTAGTTCGCAATATCAACAAAGGGCTGCATGTGTCCCCATGGGTAGCGCCGCCCATCGGTCCCGCGCGCCGCTTTTTCCCATTCGGCCTCCGTCGGGAGCCGTTTCCCCGCCCAAGTACAGTAGGCCACCGCATCACCCCAGCCCATCCCGACCGCCGGACGATCGCCGACCGTTTCTGCCGCTTCATCGTCCCAGGTTGGAGGCGCATCACGTTTCGCCTCCAGGAGAAACTTTCGATAGAGCTGCAGCGACACTTCATATCGATCGATGATATACGCATCGAGGGTCACCGTATGTTCAGGACGCTCTGCCGGTAACCCGTCATTACTCCCCATCGTGAACGCCCCGGCCGGAATCAACATCATCGGCGCACCATCTTTTCCTGTGATCGACTGCGCCCCTCCTGCCAGACCATTCGCTCCCGCCTGCGGCTCGGCCGCTCGAATCGAGCCAATTCCAAACACCAGGATGGCGGACAACACAACGGTGATATCGAGCAGACGCATACGCACCTCCCACCAGAAAAACACCTACCGGTAACCCGGCGCGACTCCTCGCAAAGTGTAGCCGCCCCTCTGGCCAAACTCAACTGCACGCCAAGGAGGCACACGGGCCCGGAGCGCTTTCCGGCTGGTGGAAGCAATCGCTGCCTATTTTTAATCAGGAAATACGCCAAGGAATGATGGGGGGAGATGGGTGCAGAAACAGTACCGGCAGGCATGCGAACCATGCCCGCCGGACAAGAGGCGAAGTCAGACGCTAGTCACAGTTGATCATTTCAGCTCTGCAACCCGACGATCCTGCTCTTTCACACTCCGAACCACAGCAAGGTCCGATCGATCCATTAGGTTATGGAGCACTTCCTCCTTTAACTGAACCATCAATGCTTGGTGATGTGGTGAGTCCGGAGCCTTATCCTGCAACAGATTCAACCACCCCGTCGTCGCAACCTCATAACGGCTATTCGGCATGGTCGTGCGTAATTCCTGAAACACCGTAATGGCATCGGCACGATTCTCAAAAAGGGCCACCAACCCACGCATGTAGTAAGCCTCCTCACAGGCCGACCCTTTGTGGCAACTCTTGATGCGGGCATCTTGCGTGTGAGCAATCGCTTGAAGTGACTTCAACTCAATGCCTTCGACGGAGAAGAACGCACTGCTGGGCAAGGTGGTGGAAGAGCCGGCCTTCATGGTGGTACAGCCTTGGATGGCACTGGCCAATACCATCGACAGGAAGAGAAACAGAACCGTTCGTTGTGACATCATTGACCTCCTCACAAGCGCGGTCAGAATGGCGCGCGGTATGGACTCAGATTGTTTGCCTTGCGGTGATGTTGTGACTGTACCACCCAAACCAGTCCCGGCCATCCCACGGAGGCTGTACCTCTTCGGTACTGGGGAGCGCAAACCCGCGCAGCACCCCGCCCATTGAGCGTTTTTCCTGACTAGAGCGTGTGGAAAGTGAGGAGATAGAGAGGATTATGCTCCGGCCTTGCCGAGAAGAAGGAGCAAGTGACGTGGTCAGGAAGAACATCACCCCGCCAGTTAGGCGGGGCGACGGCTCTGCAGCCTAGTGCCAGTTGGCAGCGAGGACGGTCTGGACCTCCTGCGGTCGCTGATCGATGGCCTGGTCCCACGTCAGCCCTGTCTGTTGAGTGAAGGTCGCCATGGCCTGAATCAATTGATCGACTTGCGTATTCAGCAACGTTTGTCCATTACCCGCCTGAATCATTTCTGTCTGATTCGTCGCACCTCCGTACCAGCTCTGAATCGTCACCTGGTCCGTGCTGCCGTGGATCGCAAGTCGCAGGTCATTGGCCTGTCGGCTGAGCACCAGATCCAGTGGATTGATTGTGGCTCCGAAGAGCACGCTGTCTGCTGTGCCCGCGTTGTCGATCACTGTGTCCTGGCCGCCGCCTCGACTATACAAGTAGGTGTCGTTGCCCCCTAAGCCGGTCAAGACATTGCCCGCAGTGTTGCCTGCCAGAGTATTATCCATGGCATTGCCGGTCCCGTTGATCACCGCGCTGCCCGTCAACGTCAGATTTTCGAGATTGGCGCCCAACGTCCACATGATCGAACTCTGGACGGTGTCCGTCCCCGCGCTGGCGTTTTCAACCACCGAATCGCCCGTCCCGACGACGTAGGTATCGTTACCCGCCCCACCAGTCAAGACGTTTGCGCCACTGTTGCCGATCAAAACGTTGTCCAGTGTATTGCCCGTCCCATTGATAGCGCCAGTGCCGGTGAGTGTCAGACTCTCGAGATTGGCACCGAGAATATACGTGAGGGAACTTTGCACCGTATCGAGGCCTGCATTCGCATTCTCCGTCACCGTATCCCCGGCATTATCCACAATGTAGGTGTCGTCGCCGGCCCCGCCGGACATCGCGTCGGCTCCCGTCCCCCCACTCAGCACGTTCGCGCCACTATTGCCGACGAGAATATTGTTCAGCGTATTACCGGTCCCATTGATCGCTGCCGTGCCCGTGAGCGTTAGATTCTCGATGTTGGCTCCAAGCGTGAAGGTGACGGCACTCTGTACCCTGTCCGTACCGGCGCTCGCAGCTTCGGTCACCGTGTCCCCGAGGTTATCCACCACATAGATATCGTTGCCAGTCCCTCCGGCCAGCGCATCGGCACCCGCGCCTCCATCCAGAATGTTGTTGCCGGTATTGCCGGTGAGACTGTTATTCAGTGCATTCCCGGTGCCGCTGATCGCCAAGGTGCCCGTCAACGTGAGGTTTTCAACCTCGCTTCCCAGGACATATGTGATAGAACTCTGCACCAGGTCAGTTCCCCCGCCTGCAGTTTCTGTCACCACGTCTCCAGCATCGTCCACGACATAGGTGTCATTCCCCGCCCCACCGGCCATCGTATCGGCGCCAGTCCCGCCAGTGAGCACATTCGCGCCGCTGTTGCCAGTCAGGACGTTGTTCAAGCTATTGCCCGTTCCATTGATGGCCGCTATCCCTGTAAGCGTCAGGTTTTCGACATTTACCGCAAGCGTATGGGTCACAGAACTCTGGACGGTATCAATCCCGGCATTCAGGGCTTCGACAACGGTGTCGCCCGCCCCAGCTATATAGGTGTCGTTCCCGGCACCACCTGTCAGTCGGTTCGCAGCACTATTCCCAATCAGAATATTGCTCAACCCATTCCCTGTTCCGTTGATCGCCGAGGTCCCGGCCAGCGTGAGATTCTCCACATTGGCAGCCAGCGTATAGGTCACCGTGCTCTGAACCGTGTCGGTACCTTCATTGGCCAATTCAGTAATCTTGTCACTGATGTTGTCCACTACATACGTGTCGTTGCCTTGACCTCCGATCAGCGTATCTGCCCCCGCCCCTCCATTGAGCGTGTTTGAAGCGCTGTTCCCCGTCAGGCTATTGGCGAGAGTGTTCCCCGTCCCGTCCACAGCTGCGGTTCCCGTCAATACCAGATTCTCCACGTTGGCGCCCAAGGTCCAACCCATGTCGGTCTTGATGGTATCAGTTCCGGCACTCACCGCTTCCACAACCGTGTCCCCTACCCCGACGACGTAAGTGTCGTTCCCAGTACCGCCCGTGAGGACGTTGGCCGCGCCATTGCCGGTCAAGATATTATTGAGGGAATTTCCAGTGCCATTAATAACCGCACTGCCGCTAAGAATCAGATTCTCAACGTTCGCGCCCAGCGTATAGGTGACACTGCTCCGAACAGTATCCGTTCCTTGGCCTACCAGTTCCGTCACTCCATCCCCGATATCATCGACCAGGTAGAGGTCGTTTCCATATCCACCGACCATGCCGTCGACACCAGTCCCTCCGTCCAACGTGTCATTTCCTGTACCGCCATCCAGCTGGTCAGCCCCAACGCCCCCAAGAAGCGTGTCATTACCGGCTCCACCGTCAAGACTGTCATCCCCTCCCAATCCCGACAGAGTATCGTTCGTGACATTCCCGAAGAGATAGTCATTGCCTTCCGTACCCACCAGATTTACACCTTCGACGCGAGCCAGCATCGCGTTGTAATCCCAGGTAGTCCCATCAGCGAATTGGATCCGATCCACACGAAGCGAGTCGAACAAGAAAAATCCGCCGAGAGTTAGTTCATCCGAAGTATTGTTGATCCTAAGAATCACGTCGCTGCCGAAATCAGGCGTCGCCTGTAACATGATATCGCCCGGGCTAACTCCCTCCGCAAGTTGAAGCGTATCTACATCTGTGGCATCGCCTTGCTCATCAATAACATCTTGCCCGTATCCCCGGCCGAACACATAGATGTCATCACCGACATACCCCTCCAGAAAATCGTTTCCTGTACCTCCATCGAGACGATCGTTACCTAGTGAAGCTCGAATTTGATCGTTGCCGCCTAACCCTCGAATGGTGTCATCCCCCAAGGTTCCGTAGAACGTGTCGTCACCCTCGCTGCCGACGAACGCCCGTACGCGTCCCTCGATATCACTCAGACTCCAAACCGTTCCATCGGCGAAGACAAAGTGGTCAACTTTGTTGTCCGGCGATACAAAGTAGGACCCGACAGTCAATTGATCGGTGGCTCCATTGATCTTTACGACCAGATCGTTAGCATGATTCTCAAGCACGAGATCAGCGGGTGCGACACCCGCCAGGAACTGCACTTGGTCGAGACCCGTATGGGCATACATCTGCATGCCCATACGTACGATGTCTTGCCCATACCCACGGCCAAACACAAATGTATTGTCACCTACCCCGACAAGAACGTCGTTTCCCTCCCGCCCATCGAGCAGGTTGGGGCCAGACAGTTGATTGTCTAGAACATTCCCTACCACATCCACTCGCTGCGTCGGGTCTAAATAAAAATCGTCTAGGATCTGAACGTTCTCAACATGGTCAGGAGCGTGAAAGGCGAGCGAAGCAGTTAGCGCCAGCTGGATGGTGTCGATACCTGAATTCGCATCCTCTGACACGGTGGGAAGCTCGGAGAGGAGGCGATAGATATCATCGCCAGTCCCGCCGAATAGCTGATCGCCGGCGTCACTCGACTCTAACAGGTCGTCCCCGGCGCCGCCATACAACACATTCACGCCACCGCCCCCATACAAACGATCATTCCCGGCGCCACCATCCACCAGATCGTCACCGGCCTCCCCCTCCAACACATCAGCTCCCTCGCCGCCGATCAAGACGTCGTTTCCATCGCCCCCGTGAAACCAATCAGCGGCCTGACTGCCTTGCATATGGTCGGCAAAGGGAGTGCCGAGTAATGTTCCCCCATTCAGCGGCGCGGACAGGTGAAATCCTCGCGCGAGTAGTTGGGCATCCGTCAATACAGTGCCATCCGCAAACTCGAACCGGCCGATGGTGTAAAACTCCGCCGGTGAATCGAGCCCGAAACCGACGATCTGAACAGCATCGCCACTGTTGCCCACGCGCACCACAAGCGAATCCCCAGCTGCGACGTCCAGACTAAGGGATGCCGCTGTAATACCGGCGCCAAAAACCAATCGGTTACTCTGCCTCGCATCATCCTGGATTGAGTCGACGCCATCCCCCAGATTAAAGCGATAGGTATCAAGTCCGTCCCCACCGATCAGGAGATCATTCCCGGCACCGCCATGGAGATCATCATCTCCGCCCACGCCCTGAAGTACATCATTGCCGTCACCGCCGTCGAGTATGTCGTTTCCCGCCTGATTCACAAAGAGCGGCGAGTCTCCAAAGAGGGAATCATCACCGGCATCCCCGAACAAGGCATCATCTCCCACATCACCGACTAACTGATCAGCGCCGTCGCCACCGAACAATTGATCCTGCCCCGCGCCGCCCCACAATTGGTCATCACCTTCGTCGCCAGTCAGCGTGTCATTACCCCCAAGGAGATTCAGGACAGTAGGGTCATTGCCATCACCATACAGAAAGTCGTTCCCAGCGCCGCCAATCACCACATCATCACCCTCTCGGCCCTGCACGTCATCGATCCCGTCTCCGCCCTCAAGCTGGTCATTGCCGAGTCCACCGACGACAAGATCGTCGCCTTCCTCTCCAGCGAGGAGGTCATCACCATCCTGACCAAACAAGCCATCGTGACCTCGTCCTCCAAAGAGCGTATCGCGGCCCTCCGCACCGACCAGGAGATCATCGCCTTCGTCCCCGAAAAGACTGTCATCATCTTCCTGGCCATAGAGACTATCGTCACCGGTCCCGCCCCAAAGAGAGTCTGCGCCAACACCCCCTTGAAGTTCGTCGTTGTCGGCTCCGCCATCGAGAAAGTCATCCCCCCCGAATCCACCGAGCCGATCTATACCAATGCCGCCATAGAGAATATCGTCGCCCCCTCCACCCTGGAGCTCGTCAGTTCCGGCACCGCCATCGAGAATATCGGCTGATCCAGGATCGTCTGAAAAATCACCGATTAGGAGATCGTCGCCATCCCCACCGGAAAGCAAATCGGCTCCCGCTCCACCGAACAGCCGGTCATGGCCGGCGCCGCCCTCAAGCCAATCGTTTCCAGGAAGAGTCTGTGCAAAGTCCGATTCGCCGTGGAGAGTATCGTCCCCTTCTCCACCGATCAGTACATCATCGCCGCCATCGCCGACTATGAAATCGTTTCCTGCACCGCCGTCCAGATAGTCGTCCGCTCCCACAGTCGATACGAACGCATGCATGGGAAAATTGTTCCACGTCAGATTTCCGTCATATATTTTTGCGATCCAACCCTCCGGCCGATTTTCTCCCCTGAGAACATCATCGCCCGCGCCACCAAGCAGCACGTCAACACCCAGCGCTCCCAATAACACGTCCTGACCGGCGCCGCCGTCGATGTAATGTGCCCCGTCGCCGATACGGGTCCATACGTAATTCGCGATCTCCGTATCCGTCACAGCAATGTCATTATCATCGCCCCCGAAAAAAAGATCTCCATCGGATAGGTCGGCATAGTCATTCCCGCTGCCTCCGACAAGATAATCATTCCCTCCGGCACCGAATAAGATGTCGTCACCAGCCCCACCATCACGAAGATCAGAGAATGAATCATGAAATGACGGCACCTGGGAGAGCAGAACGTCGTTTCCTTCGTTGCCATACATGGCGTACGAATACGGGTTGGTAGCAACGAGAATCTCATCCCCACCATCTCCCACCAGCACATCACCAAAGGGCCCCACTGGAGCGCCTGCATCAGACGGAAGATGGGAAACATCTCGCAGCTGAATCCCCATCTGCCCGCTTTGAAAGTTCTCGTTCACGATGAGGACGCCGTTCACAATGAGGTCGGTATTGGCCATCACATAGGTGGTTCGGCCATCAAGGCTGGTGTAGGTATTGGCGCCATCACCAACGCGACGAATGCCTCCTTGCAACAAGCGGTCATCAAAAATAATTTCCCCTTTCGCATCACTATCTTCGATCCGGTCTGTTCCATCGCCTGACTGATAGATATACGTATCAAATCCAACCCCGCCTTCGAGGATGTCGTCGCCTCTCCGTCCTGCCAGTCTATTGTTAGCACTATTACCTATTATCGTGTTGTCGAGCTCATTACCGATGCCAGCGATGTTGTCGGATCCTGTAAGAATCAACCGTTCCACATTGGCACTCAGCGTAAAATCCACCAAAGCCTGCACCTCGTCAGTTCCCCCCGCCTCAAACTCGACGACTCTGTCGCCTGGGTTATCGACAATATAGATATCGTCTCCGGTGCCGCCACTCATACGATCCGCGCCACGACCTCCGTCGAGAAAATCGCTGCCTTGTTGCCCTAGTAAAATATCATTATCAGCTTCGCCGAATAGCCTGTCGTTGTCCCCACCACCCTCAAGATAGTCTTGACCTCCAGCCCCACGAATCGTGTCTTCTCCAGCCCCACCATATATATGGTCGCTTCCTCTCCTCCCGAGATATTCTCGACCCTCAGCATCCCCGAAGATTACCGCTTCGGACGCCGCAGCCCCACGTTGGTTATTGAAGAAGCTCGCCTCATCGATAAACAATATCTGACTGGCAGGAACCCCATCCGCCTGATTGAACCGCAATTTCTCGGCCAATAATTCCGCTCGGTCGCTAAGTGCCAGCTGAGTCCACACACCCGCACCAGTATTGGCATCGTAGAGGTCGAGCGAATGGTCCTGATTGTGGAGGGTCTCATAGTCGATGCCAGTCACGACGAATGGATTGAGTTCGCGTAAGGCGTAGCGGTAGGACAGTCCATCGAGGGTCAGGCTCTTCGCCTGACTAAACACGGTACTGCTCGGCGCACCAACCAGACTGTTGATTTGATAAATATTGATGGCGACGAGGTCGTTGCGGAGATCGATGAGGTTGGAATAATAGGCCTCACGGTTGGGATCACCTAATCCAGATGGCCCTGAAGGAGTCGGCGTCCGATCTCCCGTAAACAGGACACGGAGGGCATCAAGACTCGCCTCTAAACGACGGCCAGCTGTTGATGACGAGGCCTCAAGAAATTTGGTAACTGTGGCAAGCTCGATCGTCGGATCAATGGTCGCAGCGAGATCGTAAAATACAAGGGCATCAGTAGCGGTGACTATTTGATGGTCATGAAAAGAAGTGTTGAAACCTGTCGCCTCGATAAAGATGTTCACCGGCGTACCAATTTGTGTGCCTAGCCCAGCAGCGACTGATAGTCCGTTCTTGCTGATGATGTTGGTGATGAGGCCGGAAGTGACTGCGCTTGCTGCAACGCCCAACCGTTCCAGCACCTCAATGGCCACACCACCTATGCCTGGCGCGTTGTATGTGTAGGTGTGGTGAACATTGGTAGCATAATCAACCGTAAAGGCTTGGGCTAAGAATCCGCCAAGCGAATGGCCTGTGACGGTAAGAGTTTCATTGGAGCGGAGTATCCCCTGTTCAATTAGCTGCGAGTAGTACTGCTGGAGCGCTATATACTGAGGACTTAACGTCGCAGCTTCTCCGGCCGCTAGCAGACCATCCGTGATGAGATCGCTGATCTCATTTGTATTTGTTCCGCGAATCGCCAAGACTTTCTCGGTAGTCCCATTCTTCTGAAATAGGGTCACCGACAACCCTGTCGAAGGATCGGTAAAGGTGTCAGCAGCGATGGTGTATGTGGCGATAAATTGATCCGCCAGGGAGCTCGTAAATCCATGATCCTTTAATTGCTGTTTAAATATATTAGGGCTGGTGTTCATGGATAAAGTTAAGTCTGCATAGGCAGCCATCGATAGTTGGGCGTTTTGAAAATACACACCAATGGGATCGGACATCTCACTTCCCTCCCTGCATGAATGCTTGCTTTGGTTTGAAGACCCCTTGCCAAATAATGCCGTGAACGCTGTGATTGGGATATTTGGGACAAGTAATTGGGGACATGGGCGCGATTCGTGAACCTATCCATCCGCCGAAATAAACAAAGTCTGTCGCTGCTCCCAGAATTTCCCCTGTTCGCTTTGCCTGGATCGAGCTTTCAACTTTGACTATATGCATCCATGGTGAGAATTCAGAGTCCCTCTTGTCTTGTTGTGAGTACAGCAGAACAAGCTTTTTCTGATCAGGCTGCCCATCTGACATGAAGAATTCGTCTTCCACCTCAACTGTTCTGAACACTTTTATTCCCGCTTCGGTCTCGCACAGATGCTGGAAGGACAGTCGGCCAGGAATAATGTCCCATGTCGGCAGAAGCACAAAGAATACAGCACAGAGGCCTTGCAAGATTTTCCTTGTGACAGCCGTGAAGGCGAAGACACCGGACAGCCACCCGACCGTTCGAATCATAATCCACGCAAGCACAATATAGAGCACCAGAACAATTAGCAGAGACAGCGCTATCATCTATGCCTCCTTGTCGGCATCGCGCATTATGGTGTCAGGACTCATTTCCGGTCGTCACGGCGTGATCGTCCGGGACTGCGCAGGGTCGCTTGCAAGCCCCAGTCCATCACCATCTGCGCGACCCACGCGTCCGTCCCGCACGGCTGGCCTTTCACCACACTCTTCCGAGTGGCGACCACCTGCTCGGCCGATTCGGTCTCATTCACCCACCGTAGCCACTCGACAGGCCCGGTACTCAGCGGAACCACCCGGTCTGAGACGGACTGCTGGCCCGCGGTACTCCAGCGCCATTGCTCGGCCCGCTCAACTAATTTTGCGCGCACGGCATTCCGTTCGACGTATCGGCAGACGGTCAGCAGATGGGCATCCTGCTGCACCACGAAGGATTTGAAACGCCCTTGATACATATGACCAGTCCCCACACTCTGCCGATAGCTATGCCACCGTTTCGTATGCGTGAGCGTCACCCAGCCAATGAAGCGGGACACGGTGCCATCTGTCGCCGGCCACAACAGCAGGTGCCAGTGATTGGGCATCAAGCAGTAAGCCACGATCCGCATGGGCACGCGTCGACATCCCTCCGCGAGCACCCGCTCAAAGACCGCGTAGTCCCCGTCCTGCTCGAACAGGCACATCCGTCCATTGCCCTGATTGAGGACGTGTAGACCAGATCGGCTTACGTCGTGCGACGTGGACGCCCCATGCACTCCTCACACGGCCCTTATGCAGGCCACAGATGCCTCAAAATGAGTCCTGACACCATTTCTTCGCTCAAGGGCAAACCCATAGCGGCCGATTTCGCCGTCGGCGGCTGCAGCCCCATCACGCTCCCAATCGCCACCCTGAACCTGATTTTGGTATTCGCTACTGCGGAAGGAGAGGGTGAAGGTCTTGCCGGTTGGATCATTCAGATCTTTGATTAACGTCGCGCTGAACCCCGTGGCATCATTGGCGTGCTGATCGACGATTTGATAGCGCTGGACGAATTGCTCTGCCTGCACCGTCGTCATGCGCGTGAAGCCGGTTTCAGGAAAGCCCGCGCGGTTGTTACCTTTGACCAGAGCAGCTGCCGCTGCAGTGGGATCATTTCTATTGACGTCGTGCAGATAACTCTCGGCAGCTAACTGCTGCAGCGCAAAGTTGAGCCAAAGGGGAATGTCACTTTGTGACATGGAATGTCTCCTTGTTTTGTGTGGGCACTGGATGCAGAACTTGTGCGATATACTCAACCGTCCGGAACAATCTCGTGCTATCACTCTTGCAAACGTGTCCGCCCAACCACCAAACCCCAGTTAAGTTTTTCCGTACGTCTCCACTACGAATATATCCACGCCTCACAGCCAGCACCTCGTTTGCCTCCAAATCCAATACAATTAGTTCCCCCCCTGCAATTCCCATCTCCCGATCATGGGGCCGCGTGATCCCACGCCATGTGTACCCATGCCGGCTTTTGCGATTCACGTCGTATTCTTTCTGCAAACTTTTTTGATTACGCCCGTCATATCCAAAATATCGCTGAATGTTTGCCCCTGGCTGTGGTGGAACCATGAGGGACGAATGGACATATTTTTTGCGCCAATCAGGCTCTCGTCTATCCGTTATCGGCATTTCCAGAAAGCCGTACTGACCCGGATGCACGAATGCAGGAGCAGGCGCTGTCGCTTCCCAGTTCTCATGCCCATACGGATCTTCCAGCGCATACAAGTGCTCCAGTTCAAAGTCTGTCGCTCCCTTCCGTGGCCGCATCATGTACAGCCCTTCCACATCCTCCACCGTCTTGTAGATGAATTCCCCCGCTTCGGTCTTGCACAAATGGTCAAAGTATTGCTCCGGCGTCATACCCGGTTTGTAGCCGCTGTCTGCCGGTACGGGATTCGGAATTCTGATGGAGTGGGCGAACCGACCCTCCTCTGTCGCCAAGGGATCAGCCGGTTGTAGCGTCGTAATGTCACACCGACGATTGGTTGGTTTAATCTTGTGCGTAGCACAGTATTCTGCCTCCCGTGCAGTGGCCTTCCGAAACCGCTCACCAGGCGTCTCGTCTGCTCCAAACAGCCCCGCATGGCTCGTTCCGGCCATCCCTTCCAGAACCATCACTGCGACCAGTAGCCGCATCGCCATCCCGATTCCTCGACTTCTCATGACCAACCCTCTTCCGTGAAGGTGCATTGCTTCGCCCAGCTTATTCCCGCCTCAATGGCTTCGACCAACTCTCACCTCACCGCCTCGACACCACCCCTCCTGCAAGGCCTTCGTATCCTCTGTCCCCACGAATAACCGTTCACGCCATCAAGCTTGTGCGGGCCCCTACCCCAACGACTCCAATGTCCCCGTCGCCCGTGCATAATTCACCCGGGCGGCGTTGAGTTCAAATAACGCCCCAACGAGATTCTCTCGAGCCCGCGCCATCGAGGTGATGGCGGTGATCACATCAAACTGGCTGGCGGCCGTGAGGATGGCATAGCGGTCTTTAGCCAAGGTCGTTTCTTTCGTCGCGGCCTGTAACCCCGCCTGGGCTAGCGCCGCCTTGTCTCTGGCTGCGGCCAGCGCGATACGGGCTTCATTGACCTCGGCGCGCACCTGATTCAGCACCACCTGCATTCGAAAAGCTTCTTGTCGCACCTGGCTCCGGGCCGTACTGATCCGTCCCTCGCGTTGGCCGCCGTCGAACAAAGGAATCTGCAGTAAGAGTGCCATATTGTACGTATCCAGGCTATTGTTCCAACGATTGCCGATCAGGCCCGTATCACCCTGCGCGACCAATGACGGTAGTCGCTCTCCGGTCACAGATGAATAGCTGAGTTCCGCTGACTTAATCCGCTTGGCCTGCGCCTGCACCTCAGCTCGATTCGTGACGGCCTGCTCCCACGCCGCCTGGGCGGCCGCGGCCTCCGGCACCTGGGGCTGCAATTGATCAGTGAGCGTCATCCGGACCTCAACGGTGAGCCCCAACAGATTCCCGAGGGTGTTCTTAGCCCGGTCCAGCTCAGCCTGTGCCGCCACGACCTGCTGCTGTTCGTTCGCCAGTTGCCCTTCCAAACGCGCGACCTCTAATCCGGTTGCCGCCCCTTCGTGTTGCCGAAGCTTGGTCGTCGCCAACAGCTCCTGAATTAACCGGAGATTGGCCTGACGCATGGACAACGCCGCGGCCGCTTTGACCCCTTCGAGATAGGCCAAGCCTGTGCTGGCCATCGTATCGAAGCGGCTGCTTTGGGCGTCAAACTCCGCGACCCGAAGCGCTTCCCGCGACGCACGCCAGCGCTGAATGAGACTGAGGCTGAATAGATTCTGCGAGGCGCTCACCCGCGCATCAAAAATGCTGAAGGGTTCGGTCCGAACCGGTGCGAGACCGAAGGTACCGAGAAACTGCGTCTGTTGGCTTTGCCGCGCGTTGGCGGAAAGATTTGGAAGCAGGGCGCCTAATTGGGTCGTGACCTCCCCTTGGGCTGCCTCGATTCGTTCTTTGGACAGCAACACCGAGGGGTTCTGCTCGGCCGCGGCAGCCATCGCCGCCCGTAGGCTCAGGTGAAGTTCCTGCACGGAAATCTTCGTCGCCTGCAGTGCCTCGGTGGCACCCGCCACCTTGAACATGATCAACGGCGCCATCAAGCTCGCAACGAGAAGTACCCGCCCGACTGGGAGTCCAAGACGTGGCATCGGCTTACCGTTCCCTCAGGCTCTCTTGCAACGACTTGAGCACTGGGCTCAACAGGTACTCGATCACGCGCCGGCGGCCGGTCTTGATTTCCACCGTCACCGCCATGCCGGGAGATAGATGCACCAGTTTGCCTTCTACCGGAATGGTCCCACTCGCAAGGCTCACTCGCGTAGCAAACACTAATCCCTCCGTCGATTTATCTTTGTTGAGCGACAGGGCATCGTCCGACACGGTCAGCACCTTGCCCGGGATAGTGCCGTAGAGGGTGAATGGAAAGGTCTCGATTTTGATCTCGGCGGACTGCCCCTCTTTGACAAAGCCGACATCCTTGTTCTCCAACTGCGCCTCGACTTCGACCGGATGGTCCTGCGGTACTACGATGAGCAGCGGCTGCGCCGGGGTCACCACGCCCCCGACCGTATGGACCACCAGCTGCTGCACCACGCCATCGATCGGACTCACGAGCCGCTGCAGTTCCGCCTTCTGCCCGGCTTTCGTCACCTCCTGCGATAGAGAAGCGGCTTTGGTCTCCAAGGCCGACAGTTCGGCCTGTTTGGTCTGCTGGAATTCTGAGACCAGCGCACGGCGATTGTTCTCAGCTTCCGCCAAGGCGGCCTGATCCTGCCGAAGCTTGTGCTGTTGCCCGGTTAACTCCTGCAACTTGTCGATCCGTTGCCCTTCCGCCTGGAGATAGTCCAACTTGGTGACGGCACCACGCTCCATCAGACGTTTGAATGCGCTGGCCCGTTCAGTCTCCATGGGCACCGTCGAGATCAGCCGCTGAATATTTTCCTTGGTGGCATCCATGCTCGCTGCCCGCTGCGCGATGATATGTTGAGTGGCGTCGACTCGCGCCTGATACTCGGTCAGCTGATCGCGAAGCAATTGTTGCTGGAGCCGGACGTACTGCGGATCGCTCTCCGGTGGGGCCACAAACGTGGGCACGCCTGCAATGAGGGCTTGGAGACGGGCGGCTTCCACCCTGGCGGCACGATACTCATTCGACGCACGGTCACGGTCGGCCTGATTTTGGGTCGGATCGAGCTCAATCAGCACCTCACCCCGTTTCACCACCTGGCCGTCCTGTACGCGGATCGCGGCGATGACACCGGTTTCATAAGGCTGAATGACTTTGGAATACCCACTGGGAATAACCTTCCCTTGCGCCGTCGCCACGATGTCGATCCGACCAACCGAGGCCCAGACCACAGAAACGGTGAGCAACGCCATGATCGTCCAGAGGATGGCCCGCCCGATCGGGGACGGGGGTGCGGTTTGAATCTCCAGCGCCGCCGGTAGGAACTCGACCGATCTCTGCGAAGGGGCCGCCGCAAGCGGCCGTCGTCGGTCTGCCTCCCAGGCCGCAGACCAGAGCTGCCACCATCGCATCATGTGTATCCTCATGCGGCCTTCCCTTCCTGGTGTGCGTGCAGCCGGTGATACATGCCTTGCCGTTTGAGCAATTCCTCATGTGTCCCCTGCTCCACCAGTTGGCCTTGATCGATGACATAGATCCGGTGCGCGGGGCGAACCGTGCTGAGCCGATGAGCAATGATGATGACCGTGCGGCCCTTGCAGATCTGCGCCATGTTCTGCTGAATGATCGCTTCGGACTCATAGTCCAGAGCACTGGTGGCTTCGTCGAAGATGAGAATCCGGGGATTGGCAATCAACGCGCGTGCGATGGCGATACGCTGCCGCTGCCCGCCGGAGAGGGAGCAGCCATGCTCCCCGACGACCGTATCGTAGGCGTCCGGAAGTTCAAGAATGAACTCGTGGGCGCCCGCCAACTTCGCCGCTTGTATGACACGGTCCATGGAGAGCCCCGGGTCGGTCAAGGCGATGTTGTCCCGGACAGAGCGGTTGAAAAGAAAATTCTCCTGCAACACCACGCCGACTTGCCGCCGGAGCCAGGCTGGGTCCACCTGTGCCAAATCGACGCCATCGACCAGGACCCGGCCACGTTCAGGAACATACAGCCGCTGAATCAATTTCGTGATGGTGCTCTTCCCCGAGCCAGATCGACCGACGATGCCAATGACCTGCCCCGGCTGAATCAGGAGGGAAACCTGGCGGAGCACGTCGCGGCTATCGGGTCGATACCGAAAGGTGACGCCCTCCAGCATAATCTGACCGACCACCTGCGGGAGCGTCGTCCGGCTCGGGTTGTAAGAGGGCTCCGGCCTGGTGTTCAGCACATCCCCTAATCGCTGGATCGAAATACCGACCTGCTGGAACTCGTGCCAGAGATTCACCAGCCGAAGAAGTGGCCCGGTCACCTGGCCAGCCAACATGTTGAAGGCAATGAGCTGCCCGATGCTCAGCTCCCCGCCGATGACCAGATAGGCACCGATCCAAAGAATGGCAATCGTGGTGGCCTTCTGAAGAAAGCCGGCAATCTGGCCCGCGATCGTGATGACACTTGTCGCCTTGAAACTGGCGCTGACGTAGCCGGCCAATTGTTCATCCCAGCGGCGCTGGAGAGGCGGCTCAACCGCCAACGCTTTCACCGTCTGGATACCGCTGATGGTTTCGACGAGGAAGGACTGGTTCTCAGCACCGCGGGTGAACTTTTCATTGAGGCGGGTGCGGATCATCGGCGTGATCGCCACCGACAGAATCGCGTAGAGCGGCAGTGAGGCGAGGACAACCAATGTCAGTGTCGAACTGTAGCCCCACATGACGGCGAGGAACACGGCTGTGAACAGGACATCCAGCAGAACGGTCACGGAATTGCTCGTCAAGAACTGGCGGATCTGCTCCAGTTCTCGCACGCGCGCGACTGTATCGCCCACCCGGCGCGCCTCGAAGTACGCCAGCGGCAGGGCGAGCACATGTCGAAACAGTTGGGCGCCAAGACCCACGTCGATCCGGTTGGTGGTATGCGCAAAAAGATAGGTACGCAGGCCGCTCAACAGTGCATCGAACAGCGCCAGTACGATCATGCCGACCGCCATGACATGCAGGGTCGTAAATCCCTTGTGCACAAGCACCTTATCGATCACGACTTGCGTGAAAAGCGGGGTGACGAGGGCAAAGAGTTGCAGAAAGAAGGAGGCGAGCAGGACTTCGCCGAGCAACCGTCGGTGTCTGACAATCGCAGGAATGAACCAACTGAAACCAAACGCAACATCCTCCGGGCGAAGAGCGGCCCGTTTGGTCACCAGGACAAGTTCCCCACCCCACATCGACTCGAATTGCGCTTGAGGCAACATCGTGGGCCGTGGCTGCTGCGGATCCTGCAGCAGCACGTGACCAGCCTCCACTTTCGCCAGAAGCACACAGCGTCCGTCCGTACCAACCGCCATGGCGGGAAGCGGCTTGTCGGCGAGGCCGGCCCAGGTTGTCCTGACCCGCCCCGCCTTGAGCCCTACATGCGTAGCGGCACGCAGCCACTCACCGAGTGTGAGCGGCCGGCTCGCCTCCCCGAACTGATGCCGCAGCTGCGCGCCATCAGCCGCCAAGCCGTGGAAGCGGGCCAGTAACAACAGGCAGTGGAGTCCCGTATCCGAGACAGGCAAATTGGATTCGTGGGCGAGTGCGTCCATGAAGCTCGTGTTTCGTCTGAAAATGGGTTACGACTGCGCGGTAGGAGTCCGTTGGAAGCCATTCACCATCGTAGTCAGTTGCTGCTGCAAGCGCACCAGGGCATCAAGCGGGAGCGCGATGCGTGCGGCTCTGACCCCCTCAAGGTGCTTGGGTAAGGCCTCTCCCCGTTGCGCGCGCTGGGTGAGCGCCCCCAGTAAAGCAGGCTCCAGAAATCCGAAATCGACATAGCCGAGGCCCTGAGCGAGACCGACATGGGTGTAGTTCACGAGAGTCGGCTGATCCAACGGACCGACCGGTTTTAGCCGAACATTGACTGCCACCGACTTCCCGCCCTGCGACTTGGACTCATTCACCTCTGCCATGCTGTGTCTCCTCTGATTGATTGAAGGTAATTCGATCTTCGACGAGTTCGCGTGCCTCACGTTCGACTGGGGCGATCCTAAACGGAGATCATTTGGCGGACTATTCCTCGGAAGATGGACGCGGGCAAAAACTTTGGTAGGCCACGATATCTACCTAGGGAACGGTCACGTGACTCGTGGCGGAACTTACACCTGACAAGACAGTGGGAAATGCAGCCGTAGGGAAGATGGCGCGTGGGAGAGGGCCAGGCCTCTAACAGAACACTCAGCCCCGATAAACCCGTTACGCTGTCAGGAAGCGGATGCTGGCCAATTGAGGTTCGTAGGAGGTTTGTAGCCGGCGGACTTGTGTGTCGCCGGACTATCCGCTGAGAACGACCTGGTTGTTGGGCTTGGGATACCTCTGCACAGTACGGTGAGGCGCTTTCAATTCACGGTTCATACTCCTTTCTAGAGCCTGCAATCCCTCACCCATTTTTTAAGGAGAGGCGGCATGGAGAAACACCTACGGCACGGGACAACCTTGAACTTGAAGGCTACATAGTAGCTGCCGCGAATCATCTCGACTTCGGCTTTCCCGCATTGACATATTTTTTAGATCACCCCACACTGGCCGAACCAGTTCGTCGAGAAAGGAGCTGCCATGTCTCACATCGCGCTCGTCTTATCGATTACGCTCCTGGTCCTTCTCCACATTCCCACTCCGACGTCTGCACAGGACCTGCCAGAAGGGCTGTTAGTTCGTTTTGAGTCGTCAGACCTGGTTCCAGGCTGGCATATGGGAACCGTGGGTCTGACAAAAGACGGGTGCGTGATGATCTGGAAGTCTGAGCCAGAACTCATTCACGGGCGAATCGGGTTTAGCCTGCACTCCATTTAGAAACTCGAACGCCATGAAGGAGAGAGGTGGGTGGACATTCCGCTCACACCGATGATGCACAAGGAACCAAAACAGTGCCACGAGCATACGGGTTAAGCACGGCGTCGGTTCTTCACTCCGCACAACCTCTTGCACTCAATGTGCATCCACTCGTGTGCATACACAGCGGCATCGGTGCTTGTTATGATGACACCACGGCTGTGACGGCCCGAGCTGATGATCTCACGGAGCGCATCCTTGCAACACCCCACGTGCACACTATGAACACCCTGATTGATAAATTACGGATGCGAGGCCTGCTAGATAACTGGACCAGAGTGAGCACGACGTTGGCGATATCGGCACTCTGCGTTACCGTAACAGCGTGTGCGAGCGTGGAGCAGAAAGATCCCCTATCGACAGTGGCTTCAGTAGATCTCGCCCGGTACGCCGGAACATGGCACGAGATCGCCCGATTGCCGATGTGGTTTCAACGTCACTGCATCAACTCCACAGCGCTATATACCAACCAGCCCAACGGCACCCTCGGGGTCCACAACGAGTGCGTGACGGACAGCGGCGGAGTGGACCACGTGGATGGTGTGGCAACAGTGATCGATCCCGCAACCAACGCACGGCTCACCGTGGTCTTCGACAACTTCTTCGCACGGCTCTTCGGTTCGTCTCGTGAAGGGAACTATTGGATTCTTGCGCTTGATCCGGAATACCGAACCGCGATGGTCGGCACGCCCGATCGCCGATTTCTCTGGATTCTCTCGCGATCACCTCAGCTCGAGGAAACCACCTACCAGCGCCTCGTCGCCCAAGCCAAGAACTGGGGGTTCCCGGTTGCAGACCTTATTCGCGCCAGACGGTCTTGATGGCAGACGCTGCTCTTCGGGGTCAGTGACGTGCCGCCACGCGCAAACAGGTCTGGCCGTCACAGTTCATACGTGAGCCGTTTAGGAGTTCACTAGTTGAAAAGGAATCGACAGCTATCAAAACACATGGCGGGAAATGGCCGACGCTGTTTGAACGGGCAGCAGAGGTCGCATCGAACGCCGCGCCCTACATGCATGCCCGACGGCAGGCGATTGAGCATACGGGCGAAGTCGGCGGACAGATTCAGCAACGCGTCATCGTGGAGTGTGTTTGAGCAGGATTGAGAGACCGGCAGACCAGCTCATGCAGACTGTTGGATATCGTGTTCACACCGCGACACTCGTCGCCAGCTGCATTCCCTCACGCCTTGGGCGGAAGGCATTTCGTGACGAGCAATTGGTGAACGGGAATAAAGGGAGGGTCCTTGACCACGTTCCATTGCGCACAGTTCGCGCGCAATAGCATTTCCATCTTTTCAACTCGGCGGTGATACCGTTGATGGTCGGGAACGAACAATAAAATGGCGATCAATGAAGTGACCCACACCGAAGTGATCGTGACCATAGGCCAATGCGCAAGTATTTTCAGCACGACTGCTCTCCATAGATCGCGGAGTGATTCTGACTGAACCCACGCTCCAGCAGCACAGTATAAACTCCGCTTAACCCAGCCCCCAGCATTTTTAGAAATTCGATCAATTGGCACACTACTCGCTTGGGGTTAAGGTCGCAACGGCTGCCTCAAGCAGACCGACTTGGGAGCCGGAGCGTTCGCTCGATCAGCCCGTGCAGAGACCGCCAAACCGTCGAGATGCTCCTCTGGCCTGGAGAGGACGGCACTTCCCTTCGCGCACACCCGAACCTCTCTAGCCTGATAGGCAGGCAGCGCGCACACCCCTGCCTCAATCGTTTCTGATTCCCGTATGCCATGAGGACGCCGCATGAAGATGCGGCTCGCATTGCTACATATCCTGATTGCCACGCCTCATCCTTCATCGCTCCAAGTCTCGAATCCTTTGCTAGGGCGATGCGTCGAAGTAATCCGGGGCGAAGGTTCGTCCGCATTGGTTGCAGTGCCACTCAGGCCGCGCAGGAGCCCCACGCCTCTTGGGAGCGTCCGGCCTGATCAGAAGGCGTTCGGGCACGACAGGAGTCCGGCAAATAGGACAGTAGTATAAGGGTTCTTCACGCGTCATGGCCCGCCTCCCCAAACAATCCAAGAACATTGCCTTCAATCCCTGTGCACCAATCTTTTATTGTTATCCCTCGGTCATAGCGCACGGCGCGTGCCCTCGCCTATCAGGCTCTTACACAGGTCCTGACCGTCGGCGAATACACGTGCATCAATCCTGCAATACTGATCTCGACTGGCTTCGCGCAAATGTTTCTCTTCGGCTCGACTAAGGGCAGAGCGGACAAGGGCTCGCGCTTGCCGAGCCAACAGTTGCTCGCGTTCACATTGCCCTTTCATCTCCGAGGTATCAGTGCCGGCGTACGGACAGGAATATAGGCTCCATCGAACGGGGGAATCCTGGGCAGGCTTAGTATGCAGGCACCTGCAATGTAGCAGGTATGACACAGCGCCTGATCAAAATCAAAGTAGACCTGACTTTGGCCTGGAACCGGCCAGAAGAGAATCACGGCAGTGAGACTGACGACATAGACCTTGATAATTCAGGAAAGAGATCTTACCGCATCCTACCTAATCAACATGCAGAGAATGCGCAAACTACAGAAAAAGCATACTTCTCGAGTCCAGAAAATTCACCAGGAACTACGTGTCATGGACACTTCTGATGCGTCAGGCAGGGTGAGCGGCCGAGGAAGAGACGGCCGCGTATGCGGATGGGAAGCTCCAGTTACAGAACCTTGAGCCCATCCCGGAGATCTGGCCTAGGGTAAGCTTTGGAAGGCCACTCCTGGCTTGTCCCTTCTCATCACCTGTATGAACCGTTGCCCTCCGCTCGAATCTGGCTGTGTGTGTGGCTGCCGGTTGGAAAATTCTTTCATGTACGCTTCGGAGACGACGAAGAAAGGTTTCGTGATGCAGAGCGGCTTGGGTTCGGTGTAATAGCGCCACACGCGCCGGACCTCACAGACCGTAGATGTAAAGCGTAGATGCCTACAGTCGGCCCTGTGAATAGGCATAACGAATGATACAACGCTGGGCTAAGAGCGGTACTGTGGGTTGGTGTGGTGTCCCCAACGGGATTTGAACCCGTGTTACTGCCTTGAAAGGGCAATGTCCTAGGCCAGGCTAGACGATGGGGACGAAGAGACTCCGTACAAGCGGGTTGATTCATACCATACTTGATTGAGAGGTGTCACTAGTCTGCCTGACTCCTGCCTTCGGAAAAATTGCCGACTCCTGGGACAATCGGCTGATTGACGATCTGCCCTCAACCACAGTACTCTGCAACTGTGGATACTCGTGCACATCATCGCCCCGACGAACCGCTCGCTCCGGGCTCGCAAGCAACGAACCTCACGGCCGAGGCGTGCAGTTTGCTATCGGCGGACGACCTGCACCTCTTTAACGAAGGATCGCACTTCCACCTCTACGACAAACTGGGGGCACATCCCGCAACCTTCCAGGGTATCGACGGTACCTACTTTGCGGTGTGGGCACCGGAAGCTGAGCAGGTCTCGGTCTTCGGGACCTTCAACCATTGGGATCCCACACGCCATCCTCTCCACCCCTGTCAATTTTCAGGCATTTGGGAGGGGTTCGTCCCTGGAGTGGGAACGGGCACCCTGTACAAATTTCACATCCGATCGCGGCACCACGGTGCGGTGCTCATCAAGACAGACCCGTTTGCCAAACTAAACGAAATCCCGCCGAAATCCGCCTCCGTGGTCTGGAACCTTGATTACACCTGGCAGGATCACGACTGGATGCGCACCCGCGCCCAGCACAACGCGCTGGATGCTCCGATCAGCATTTACGAAGTACATCTGGGCTCGTGGATGCGGGTTCCCGGCGAAGGCAACCGCTCCCTCAGCTATCGCGAAGCCGCGCCGAAACTCATCGAATATGTACAGCGGTTGGGCTTCACTCACGTGGAGTTCCTCCCCCTGATGGACCACCCGTTTTTCGGCTCCTGGGGGTATCAAACGACCGGATATTTTGCCCCCTCCGGCAACTATGGGACGCCGCAAGACCTCATGTTCCTGATCGACCAGCTCCACCAACACCGCATCGGAGTGATTCTGGATTGGGTCCCGTCACACTTTCCGACCGACGAACACGGGCTGAGCCGATTCGACGGCAGCCATCTCTTTGAGCATGCGGATCCCCGCCAGGGGCTCCACCCCGATTGGGGGACGGCGGTGTTCAACTACAGCCGCAACGAGGTGCGAAGCTTTCTCATCAGCAGCGCGCTCTTCTGGCTGGAGCAGTACCATGCCGACGGGCTGCGAGTGGATGCCGTGGCCTCAATGCTGTATCTGGACTATTCGCGAAAGGAAGGCGACTGGATTCCCAACCGCCACGGCGGCCGGGAAAACTTGGAGGCCATCACCTTCTTGCGCCAACTCAACGAAGAAGTCTATCGCCGCCATCCGGATGTGCAGACCTTTGCGGAAGAATCCACCTCCTGGCCATCCGTCTCGCGACCAACCTACGCCGGTGGACTGGGCTTCGGCATGAAATGGGATATGGGATGGATGCATGACACACTGGAGTACATGGCACTGGATCCCGTGTACCGCAAACACCACCACCGCAATCTTACCTTCCGCATGCTATACGCCTTCCAGGAGAACTTCCTGTTGCCGCTGTCCCACGACGAAGTCGTCCATGGGAAGGGCTCGCTCCTAGGGAAGATGCCTGGCGACGATTGGCAGAAGTTCGCCAATCTCCGCGCGCTGTTCGGCTACATGTATGCGCAGGCGGCGAAGAAGCTGATTTTCATGGGCGGCGAAATCGGTCAGTGGCGGGAATGGGCTCACGATGACAGCATTGATTGGAACCTGCTTCAGTACCCGCCTCACCAAGGTCTGCAACGATGGGTCGCCGACCTCAACCAGCTCTACCGCGCCGAACCGGCCCTGCATGATTTCGATTTCGACCGGCGAGGATTCGAGTGGATTGATTGTCAGGATGTGGATGCCGGGATCATCAGCCTCTTACGCCATGGCCGCGGACCGGGACAACACATCGCCGTCGTCTGTAACTTTACGCCGGTTCCACGACTGCACTATCGCATCGGTGTCCCGCACGGCGGGTATTGGAAAGAACTCCTGAACAGTGACGCGGCCATCTACGGCGGGACCGGACTCGGGAATCTCGGCGGCGTAACCGCGGAGCCTATTCCGGCCCATGAACGATCACACTCGTTGACCCTGACCCTGCCACCGCTCTCTGTGCTGTTCTTCAAGTCTGTGCCGTAGGTTCAAGTGCGGTCTCGCCTTTCCAGCGCCTCTAGGGTAGGATCGCGACATCGAACAGACAACGTCGCGCACCAGATCCACACGACCGAGGAGGCAACGATGGCGATTCGCTCACTGACAACTTCGATAGGGCGGGGCGTGGTGTTGCTCATGATCGGCCTCACCTTTGCGCACTGCTCACATGACATCCATGAGAAACGCGCCGACACCATCAAGGATCATGTCGAAGCCTTTTACGATCACTTGAAACATGATCGCGTGGCAGCCGCCATCCGAGAGAACGAAGCCATCGAACACCTCTCATCCCAGTTGGGCGAGATCGTCACTCGACGCGTCAATCAGCCGGGAACCAACCAGGTGGATCGTGAATGGACCGACCTACGGACGGCCAATGAAACGGCGGCCCAAAACTGGTTAGCCTTGGGGCAATACCTCTCGATCAAGAAACAGTACCCGCAATCCCGAGCGACCTACCAGCGTGTCATTGATACCTACACGGGCTCGACGGAACGGACCTATCGAGAGCAAGCAACACGCGCTATTCGTGACTTGAACATCCTCAGCCCTCCGTCGCCCTCACAATCCCGGTGACACGACGTATGCTTCGAACCATGCCGAAAATCAGGCATCGACTGACCATCCTGTTCTGTTCCGCATCTCTCCTCGCCTCCGGGTGTGTGCACAACATCCACGTCGCCCCGATGCCGCAGGAACAGAGTTCCGCGACGTTACCCGCTAGAGTGCAGCTCGAGGTGCCGTTCCTCGCCATAGAAGGGGCGGATCATATGCCGGGCATTCCCCTCCTTGAATGGCCGGCGACAGACTTGCGACATGCCATCATCGAGTATTTCGCACAGCGTCAAACCTTTACCACCATCGGCACAGAACCCGCCGACCTACGCCTGGTTGTCAAAGCATGGCTGACACTTCGGGCACCTGACCGCTACCTGTACCGGGTACATCTTGAAACCGACTTATCTGTTTCCGGCCAAGCTCCGCTCAAGACCTACGCATCCGAAGGCGAAGCGTTCGGCTCGTCAGTGAGATGGGTTACGGCCTCTGATCAAGACCCCATCACCGACGCCACCACACAAGCACTCCACCAGCTGGCCTCCCAAATCGAACAGGATCGAGAGCTACTCAGAAAGTCCGGCGGCCAATAGCCGCGCCCCCATGCATCTGCGCGACGAACGAATTTTGACTCACCATCAGCTGCGTGAGCATCCTTAAGCAAAAGGCCGAAACGATTCTCTGCTCACCCGCGCGGCTCTCGCTCAACTACCACCACCACATTCCCCCACAAGTTCACGAATGCACTGAGTATGCGTTCGGATACGAACACGTATCCCATTCGATACAGAGATCTCACCAGTGAACGGCAACCTTTCTTCACTCTCCGTCCACAAGGGCTGTTCCCGCGCCATTCCCCCGTCTATCTTTCACATTCCATGATGCCCGCGTCGCCAGACCCATGACAAACAATAGTGGCATTAAGATTGCTCTCGTAGGGCCGAGCCCTTGCAGCCACATCGCTGCTTGAACCGGACCGCTTCCTCTCACGGCAAGCGGATCACACGAAGTGCTCCATTGGTCTCTCGGCTGCGTGAGAGAAAGACGTTGTGTGTCCAAACAATTGATTCTGTGCTTCGACGGCATGTGGGAGCAACCTCCGGACACTGAGGGATGGGTACCGTCCTCAGGCATTTCCGCCCAACAACCCCCTCCCGGCATGCGCCAAGAGTCAACAGCGACCACGAATGTGCTGCGGCTCTACCATTCCATCCTGCCGAGGACGTGCGACGGACGGGCGCAACAAAAATGGTATGACTCCGGAACCCAATTCCCCTGGTTTCATCGGTTCCGCGATGGCGCATTTGGTTACGGGGTGGACCAATCGATTCTCCATGGTTACGCGTATCTCGCAGCCTCTTATGAACCAGGAGACGATCTCTTTATCTATGGGTTCAGTCGCGGCGCGTATACCGCCCGTTCCCTGGCGGGCCTTCTCAACACCACAGGCCTCGTCTCTGCAGAGTTACTGAACGCAGACCTTGTCGGCCGTGTACGCGAGGCAGCCTCCCAGCTTGCGAGCTCAGCTGAACCGTCTACATCTCTTACCCAATGCCTCACCGAGCTCATCCTCGATCCCTCCAATCAAGCGCTCGACGAAGCCTATCGCCTCTATCGAAATGGGCCCAGCAATGGCCACCGCAGGATACCGCCGTCCACACGACGGCGAGGAACACTAGAGGTTTCCATCACGTTGCTGGGTCTCTGGGACACGGTCGGCCCGCTTGGCATTCCGACGAACGCCCTCAAGTGGTTGAACGATCACCGTTACAACTTTCACGATACGGAGTTGAGCGCAATCGTGAGACGGGCTTACCACGCCCTCGCCATTGATGAGCATCGTGCGGACCACAACGCGACCCTATGGACCTCTCCAGCCGGCCCCGACCAATCTATTGAACAACGATGGTTCGCCGGCGCACACGGCGACTTAGGCGGAACCTATCCGGACCGGAATCTGGCCGACTTCGGCTTAGCCTGGCTACAACTGCACTCGATCGAGAAGGGATTAGCCATTGGGGCGCAGGCGATCCCCGTGAAGCCCAACGCCCTGAGCCCCATCCACGATTCCTTCACCGAGTGTCTTGGCAGCTTTCGGAAATGGTTTCATTCACGATTCTATCGGCCAGTCATGCAAACAGGGACGAATACTGAAGTGCTGGATGCCTCCGTCCACGCACGCCTGATCCACGACCCCCAGTATCGACCCAAAAACGAAGGGTTGAAGAGTGTCTTACATTTCGAATGAACCTGCAGATGAAGAAGCCATGCTTTCACCGAGCGCACCTCTCTCACGCCAGAGACCCCGTTGTCCAAAGCCGGATTGCGGGGGCATCATGACCGAAGGAACGACACGCCGAGGCCTCTCGCCATCACCCAGTGGACTCACGTGGTTCTACTGTCTCACCTGCGATCATCACGGCGCCGTATCGATCGAGGGCATCCATTTGGTGTTTCGTACCGGCCATCAGTTTTATTGTACGTACAGCTCTGCCCCTGTTTCGATCGAAGTGATAGTGCCGCCGGCGGCGCGAGCTCAGTTCTCTCGTTATGCACTATCCGACACGCAATTGGTTCAACAGGCGGTTGCATGGGCACTCTTAACCGGAAAGCAGCACGGAACTATCCACCTGGGACCTGAACACCAGGACTATGCGGCATTGCACCGTTATCTGACTGACCAGCTGTCTCCGATGAATACCTCGCCCCCCACCCTCACAGACAAACCCACGACACGCTAGCCCATACACCCAGGGAAGCCCTGGACGCATATTACAGTTGCTCGCGGCCGTTGTTTCCGGCAGCCCAGCCCTGGCCGTTCCCTCGTTAGAAGTACCCACTTCGCAGACTATCTGATCAGGCACAACCGAGCTACTCTCAGGATCGAGATGACGGCGAACCCGCTCATCGGATGCAGGAGGCTCGTATGACTCGTCCATCCCATCGAAAGCTCTTAGTCCACTGCATCCTGTCTGATGTGACCATGGGCTGCGCCGACAGAGGCCGTATCCTCGATACCGACCCGGACGGATCACCTTGCCCCACCCCTCACAGCCTCGTGGATGGAGACTATCTCGCACTAAAGCTACAGCGGCCCGACGCCCACCGACCCGTGTCGGTCCATTTGGCACAAGTGACTTGGGTACAAGGAGATCGATTTGGCGTGGAGTTGCTCATCATGGATGCCGATGAGCGCACTCATCTAGATGGATTTCTCGCCGCACACCTGCCCCCGGAGCCCGAATTTCAAGATATACGCTCGGAACTCACCATTACAGTTGCAGAGTAGGACATAGATAGGGCAGGCCCTCCCCTGCCCTCGAAAGGAACGCACGATGATACGCCCTCGACACCACGCCTTTACGGGTACCGCCAAGGAAGTACTTCATTCAGGTCTATCGGAGAGGACCTTCCGGACCTACGCTTACACATAGGCACTGAACAATGGAGGACACATTATGAACTGTACTCGCTGCAACGGATGTATGGTCGAAGATTTCCTTTTGGACATGGAAGACTCCTCGGGGCCCATGTGGCTTCAAGCCAAACGATGCATGAACTGCGGGAATGTGGCCGAGAAGATCTTGCAGCACAACCGAGCGACTCAAGGCACCCCACTCCATCTTCCCACTTCCGGAACTCCCGCCCACGACAGAGAGATTATCCACCTAGGAGCAGAAGCGATCGCTCACCTGGCTGCCTAGTTTCAGAATCCCGACCAGGATGCCACGAAGCACTCGGCACGAGGCATCCTGGTCACGATAATCAGAAAGAGGGTCACACACTGAAACACCTCGCACACCTCATGACTCACGCGTGACTAGACCGACGGAATAGACCATGTCCATTGACGTAGAACTCGCCCTCGTTTTGGGATTGTTCATCATCGGCGCGGTGGTGCTCGCAATCGACAACCTCGTGTTTGCGCTGACTCGGCGTCTTAGTCGTTGGTGGCGTAACCGAAAATCAATCAACTCCGCGGCCCGCCCTCTCAGTCCAACTCACAAAAGAAGGCCGTAACACCATGTGAGCGGTCCGCCAGAGCCAGTTCTGGGCCAGGATGGAACCAAAGTCCGAGTTCCCACCCGCCCTCGTCGCCCAGGGCGGTTACTCCAAATCGCACATTTTATTGAAAATCACATGGAGGCACGGGTGAAGCACCTCACAGCCGAGAGCATGAGACCTCAACTACCACATGCCGCGGCCTCTCCTGGCATCTCTCACACTCTGCTGTTCTTTCCCTTGAAGCGATTGGAGACAGGACAACCCGGCGAGCACCCTCAGTTGGAGAGCCGGCAATGAGCTCCTACCTAAAAACTGTGACACGTGACGCGGCGATCGTATATGGACTTACCTTTGCTGCCGGGCTGGGCATGGCTATGGCAGGGATGAACCTGGAGAACCAACCGTCGACTACGTATCTAGGAAATTTATTGTCAGGAGTGCTGGGCTTCGCCCTGGCAGGCATTCGTGTTTCTCAAAACCGGGCAGAGCACTTGGGGTGGGTGGCAGCCAGCCTCTGGACGTTCAACCTTACGAACATCGTTCTCGGGGTCCAGACGAGCTCAGCATGGATACACAGCGGGCTTACAATTCTGCTCATGGCTTTGTTAGGCGGAATCCTCGCCATGATTCTCACGCTCACAACCACAGCACACCGACGAGCCTGACTCCCACAGCAACACCTTCCGGATTTCCACGAAGGTATTTAGGCTGACGGCATGCCCGTGCACTGCATCTCAACGCATGAGAGATTCGGCAAGAAATAATGGGGGACAGGCTAGAGCTGAAGCGAGGGAACCAGCATCACGAACGTTGTTCGGACCCAGAAGACGCAGGTAAAGGTTGCACCGGCGACTCCTCTCCCGGTATCCATCCACCACCCAACGCTTTGTACAATTGCACAATCGACACCAGATGCAGCCGATGCGTACCCATGAGTGCCAGCTCGGCCTCAAACAGATCGCGCTGCGCAATCAACACATCCAGGTAATTTGCCAGCCCACCCTTGTAGCGAAGGTTGGCGAGACTCAGTGCTGACCGCAATGCGTCTACCTGCTGCAACTGTGCCACACGCTGTTCCCGAACCGTCCTGACTGCCACGAGCGAATCTTCCACCTCTCTAAACGCGACCAGCACAGACTGCTCATACTGAGCCACGGCCTGGCGGGCCTGCGCCTCAGCAGCCTCCTGCTGGAAACCAAGAATCTGTGCGTTCAGCAACGGTCCGGTCAAGCCAAACCCTGCCACGCCGAATGCCGTTTCGTTGGCCACAAGCCGTGACAAATGCGGACTCGCCACACCTAGGATGCCGGTGATACTCACTTTCGGAAAACGATCAGCTTTAGCCATCCCGATGCGAGCCGTAGCGGCGGCTAGATCCTGTTCCGCCTGCAGAATATCCGGACGCCGTTGCAATAATTCAGAGGGGAGACCAGGAGGCACGTCGGGCGGCATCACCTGCTCCGTCAAGGAATGCCCACGAACAATCCGGCCCGGATTCCGGCCCAGCAGCACACTGAGTTGATTTTCCTTCTGTACTTTCTGACGTTCGAACTCCGCCGCCTTAGCAGCAGCATTAGCCCGCTGAGCCTCGAATTGATCGGCATCGAGCTTGGAAATCATTCCCTGCCGCAAACGCGCCTGAGCGATCCTGACGGACTCCTCCCAAGACTTGAGTGTTCGCCGCGCAATGTCGAGTTGCATATCGAACTGCAACAACTCAAAGTAGGCCTCCGCGACGCCACTCACCAACTGCAAAACAATGGCACGCCGATTTTCCTCTCGCGACAAAAGATCCCCACGCGCAGCCTCATTGGATCGACGAATGCGCCCCCAGATGTCGAGCTCCCAGGATAAGTTGCCTTGCAGGTAATAGTTGAACGGGTTGGGGAACCCGGGAAACAAGAAATTGGTTTTTCGACCGAGCACCGGCCCATTCGCCGTCACGGTCATCTGCGGAGCGAAATCAGTTTTGGCGATAAACAACCGAGATTGGAACTCCTCCACCGCCGCCGCCGCGCGCTTCAGGTCCTTGTTTTCATCCAAGGCCGTACGAATCAGCTTTTGCAGCTCCTGATCCTTGAGCAGCTCCCACCAGGGAGTATTCGCGATTGATGCCGCGTCGCTACCGGGCTCGGCCATACGGAAGGCATCCGGGGTGGTCGCATCCGGCTTGGTGAAGTCAGGGCCGACAGCACAGGACGCCAGAAGAGTTGCGGAAAGAACCAGGGCTAGTCTACGCATGTTGATAGTCTCGCTCCTTTTCGGGATCACCCGGCGGATCCTGTCCCGGAGGAGTCTGCTTTTTCACGCGGCGACTCAACGAGCGGATCAACACAAAAAATAGCGGCACGAAAAAGATGGCCAGAAAGGTCGCCGCCAACATCCCTCCGAATACCCCGGTACCGATGGAATTTCGGCTGGCGGCGCCGGCGCCGGTGGCAATAACCAACGGTACCACCCCGAGAATGAAGGCCATCGACGTCATGACGATCGGCCGAAACCGGAGCTTCGCCGCCTCCATCGTCGACTCCAGTAACGGATGGCCTTCCTCGTATCGTTTGTTCGCGAATTCCACGATCAGAATCGCGTTTTTCGCCGAAAGTCCGATCAGCGTCACCAGGCCGATCTGAAAATAAATATCATTGGTCATACCCTTCAGCCAGACCGCGCTGAGCGCGCCGAATAAACCGATCGGCACCGCCAGAATCACCGCAAACGGCACCACCCAGCTCTCATACTGCGCAGCCAGCACCAGGAACACCATAAGCAACCCGAAAGCGAACGCATAGAGCGACTGACTGCCGACCATACGCTCTTGATAGGAAATGCCGCTCCAATCGATCCCGTATCCCTGCGGGACCAGCACCTCGTTCGCTACTTGTTCGAGCGCGTCCAGCACCTGACCCGAGCTGTATCCAGGTGCCGCAGCCCCCAACACCAACGCCGTATTATAGCCATTAAAATGCGTTACCGGATCAGGACCACTCGAGAACTCCGTCTTCACCACCGTGTCTAAGGGAATCATGGTGGCGCCCTGAGGCCCAATCGCCCGGACATAAATCTTCGAGATATCCTCAGGTGTGGATCGATACTGCGCATCGGCCTCGGTCTGTACTCGGAAAACGCGACCGAACTTAATGAAGTCGTTGATGTAGAAATTGCCGAAATAGGCCTGCATGGTATCGAACACTTCCGAGATCGGCACGCCCAACGCCTTGGCCCGCTCGCGATTGACCGTCGCAAGAATGCGCGGCGCACTGACGCGAAAACTCGTGCCGATCGCCCCGACCGCCGGATTCTGCCTTGCCTTGCCGACGAATTCCTGGGCGGCAGCGGAGAATTTGTTGAAATCCCCGCTGCTCGGATCCTGAAGCTGCAGCGTAAACCCACCCGTCGCACCGAGCCCGCGAATAGAAGGCGCATTGAACGCCAGAATGAGCGCTTCCGGGATCTTAGCAAACTCTCCAAAGGCGGCGCCGATCAGGGCCTTCACATGGTGCTGGGGAGCCTTGCGCTCGTCCCAGTGTGTCAACGGCACGAACATCGTGGCGGAATTGGGCCCTCGCGTATTGAAGACGAAGTTCTGACCCGACAAGGAATCGGTCGAATGGATGACCGGACTTGCCAGGAAATAACTCTCGATCTTGCTCAGTACCGCATCCGTCCGCTGCTTGGAGGCGCCATCGGGCAATTGCACGATGGTGATGAAGTACCCCTGATCTTCTTCAGGCAAGAAACTGGTCGGAATGATCCGGAACAACATGAATACGCCGGTCAGCAGAACCGCAAACACCGCTACCGACAAAAATCGTCGGGTCAGCGCCAGGCCGACTGTCGAGACATACCGCAACTGCAGCCACGCAAAGAATCGATTAAAAAGGCCAAACAATCCATGATGCCGCTCCTCACCGGGCTTCAGAACGAGGGCACAGAGCGCTGGACTGAGGGTCAACGCAACAAACCCGGAAATAATGACCGCAATCGAAATGGTAATGGCGAACTGCTTATACAACTCGCCGGTAATGCCACCCAAGAATCCGACCGGCACAAATACCGCACACAGCACCAACACAATGGCAATGACCGGCCCCGTCACCTCTTCCATCGCCCGTTTGGCGGCATTCTTGGCAGAAAGCCCTCCTTCAGTCATGTGCCGTTCGCAATTTTCCACCACAACAATCGCGTCATCCACCACGATGCCGATTGCCAATACCATACCGAACAGAGTTAAGGTATTGACGGAAAAACCCAAGGCCTGCATCCCGGCAAAGGTGCCGACGAGAGAAACCGGCACCGCCACGCCGGGAATCAAGGTCGCGCGCCAACTCTGGAGGAAAAGATAGACCACCAGAATCACGAGCACCATCGCTTCCGCCAGCGTCTTCACCACTTCTTTAATGGAGACATCGATGAAGCGTGTCGTGTCATAAGGAATATCGTAGGACACGCCGCTCGGAAAACTCTTGGACACCTCGGCGAGTTCAGCTCGAAGCTCTTTCACCGTTTCGAGCGCATTAGCGCCAGGAGAAAGAAAGGTCAACAAAAACACATTCGGTTTGCCGTTCCAACGCCCTTCCAACGTATAGGACTGTGCCCCCAGTTCAACGCGAGCCACATCCTTCAAGTGAACCATCGATCCATTCGGCATGGCACGGACGATCAACTCCTCGAACTCCTTCACCTCCGTCAATCGGCCTTGCGTAATGACGGGAATCGTGAGCTCGGTGCCCTTCAAGGCCGGCTCACGGCCGATCGTCCCGGCAGGAAAATCACGGTTCTGCTCACGCACGACGTTGACAATGTCCGTCGGCGTCAAGCTGAGCTGAGCCATTCGGACGGGGTCCAGGATGAGCCGCATTGAATAGTTTTGGGAGCCGAACACCACCGCATTGCCCACACCGCGCAATCGCTTCACGTTATCGAGGACCCGCAGAATCGCATAGTTCGACAAATACACCGTGTCATGCGTCGGATCGGTGGAGCTCAGCGCCACCACGGCCAGCAGATCGGGAGAGACTTTATTGATGTTAACACCCTGGCGCACGACCTCAGGCGGCAGCTGAGGTTCCGCGAGTTTCACCCGATTCTGAGTTTGCACTTGGGCGATGTCGACATTCGTGCCGATCTCGAACGTCAACTTGATCGACATGTGCCCGTCGTTCGTGCTGGTGGAATCGTAGTAGAGCAGGTTATCGATGCCAGGGAGCTGCACCTCGATGGGGCGCGCCACAGAGTCGGCGACGGTCTCCGCATTGGCACCCGGATAGTCGGCCTCAATCTGGACGACGGGGGGAGTGATTTCAGGAAATTGAGCGATCGGCAGCGCCTGCAGCGCGACCAGGCCGATCACCATGATGACGATGGAGAGGACCGACGCAAAGATCGGGCGGTCGATAAAAAAATGGGAGATCACGAGGCGTTCTCCGGCTGCGGCTTGGCGGCAGTCGGAACGGTCGTCGCGGTAGGAGCAGGAAGCGGCACGGGCTTCACCGGCGCGCCGGGCGCGATCTTATGCAGACCTTCCACGATAATGCGGTCCCCCACATGTAACCCTTGCTCAACGATCCATTGATTGCCTTGCCAGCTCGCGGCTTGAATCTCCCGCATCTCGACCTTATCGTCGTTCCCGACGACAAACACGATAGACCCCCTGGCGCCTTGCTGCACAGCACGTTGCGGCACCAGAATCGCGCCCGTCTTCACCGTGCCCTTGAAGCGCACCCGTACGAACTGCCCCGGCAGCAACACACGATCGTGATTGGGAAACACCACCCGCGCTTGCCGAGAGCCCGTATCAGTTTTGAGTCCGACATCCAGGAGGTCCAACACCCCCTCCTGCCCGTATGTGGTTCCGTCCGCAAAGGTCAGCACACCGCGCAATTGATAGACGCCAGGGTGCTGAATTCGTTTGGCCGTACTGTCACGCTGTCGCTTCAGCAGAAAACTTTCCGGCGCGCTGACAATCACATACATGGGATCGACCTGCTGAATGATCGTCAGGAGATCGGTTTGGGCCGACACCAGCCGCCCTTCATACACGCGCGTCCGCTCGATCATGCCGCTGATAGGGGCCACAATCAGCGTGTTGTCGAGATCGAATTTGGCTTTGACCAGTTCCGCCTTGGCGCCTTCGAGGTTTGCCTTCGCGGCCATTTCTTCGGCCACCGCATCATCGACATCTTTCGTACTCACAGCCTGCTCGGCCAGCAAGGGCTTCACCCTGGCTAAATTCTGCTTGGCCTGCACCAGTCGCGCTTCCGCCTGAGCGACTTTCGCCTTGGCGCTCAACATCGCGGCATGGAAGGGCACCGGATCGATTTGATACAGGCGGTCGCCTTTTTTAACGTCGCGGCCTTCCTTGAAGAACCACTCCTTAAGAATCCCAGTCACCTGCGATCTGATTTCCACCGGCCGCGAAGACTCCGACTGTCCGATGAACTCCGGCTCATCGGGCACATCCTGCGCTGTCGCCACGACAATACCGACCTCAGGCATTGGAGGAGCTTGGGAGGACCCGACCTCCTGCTTACAACTCGAGAGCAGCGCCAATGCAAGGCACCCGTAGAGCATCGGGGCTACAGTTGAAAGTCGTGATCGCCTGGCCATGCTTACTCCCTGATAAAAGCTGAATACGCAATTCACGGAAAATAATCGGACGCGTATCTTACAGAGTTGCTCCTGCGTAAGCAACGCGGGCAGGGCCACGTATGCAGCTGATAGTTGCGTGTAGACGCAGCACCGGACGCTACCGATACTGCTCAAAAAGAGACATCATGAGACGTACGGGTCATACCTCACAACGAGGTGACACATGATTAAGGTGAGGATGAAGATTAGGGATGAGGCGGGCCTTCGTCTGGGCTCCCCGACTGCCATCCCCTCTGCAACCAGCGCTACTTGATCGTCTGTACCGTCTCGCGAAGTTCTTTCAACTCAGCAGCTAGCAAGTCGAGATGCTGGTCTCGCTGAGGCTGATCCTCTTTGAACTTCCACAGCCGCTTGAAGATCGCTCCGAGTTCCTTCTTATGCGTTACCGCCAACGCATAGGCCGGTGTTTTGCTTTGTGCATCCGTCACACCGCAAAACGAATCACTCAAGGCATGGAACTGATTGTGTAGGTCGTCGAAAGCCGTATCGACACCCTTTCCACCCTTCGCCTTGGAGGCGGTCGCCTCCATCATACTGGTGAGGTTCATCATCGTCTCGACACCGTTCGCTCCCTTCGCCTGCGTGGCATAGTCACCGGCTCGGGGGTAAAAGAGATAACTGCAGCCGCTCAGGCTCGTCAACATCAGCACCATCGCGAGCAATCCTATCGTTCGCTGCATACAGGCCTCCATTCGAAACATTGATGACCCACGAGCCGCTCATTCGGCAACCCTGGTCATGATATCTGCACCCTGTCCTATCCTGTCAGCATCCCTTGATGTGCACGCGTCACGCAACACGACCGCGGAGGCCGGCACCTTACGGCTTCCTCGTATAGGTGATCTCCATCATCTTCGCTTCCTTGCCGTGCCCGTGGTTCCCATACATCTCGAACGTCTGCGTATTGTGGTCCACCAACTTCCAGACTGCGCGATGGCGCATCTGCCCGCCGCCCGGTTCGGGATGCGACCCTTTCAGCGTGATGGTCTTTCCGTCGGCACTTGCCGTTCCTTCCATGATAAAGATTCCCGTTCCCATGGTGTCCATCCAGGCGGTCACATATTTTTTGCGCACGTTGTCGTAGGCATCGATCCCGATTCCCGAAAACGGCTGCCCCATCATCTGGCTGTTGAACTCCTGATAGAGAAAGCGTCCGTCCAACAGCATCTTCAGTTCAGCGGTCCCGCCGGCTTCCGTGGGAGGTTTGCCCGGCTCCATCCACTCCTTGGTCGTCGTCGTCCAACTGCCGGCCAAACCAGCAAACGCCTGATGCGGCTCGCCGGGCTGAGCCAACTTCTGCCAGAGCTCCATCATCGCCTGCGGGTCCATCTGTTTGTCATGTTTTTTCTCTTTAGCGAAAACAAACGACGTGCTCATGACCACCGCAAGCGCAATCAGTGTCACCGTAATGTATCGCATCATAACCTCCTAATTTTGACTCAGAGGAGTTGAGTATCTTCTTCTAGAACTATGCTCGTCTCATACGATCAGATCAAGTCTGGCCATACCCCACTCCCACTGCTTCCCGGCCACTCGCGCCCGTAGCCGCTCTTCCTGCTCTCTAAGCGCAGGTGTACTTGCAGTCTGTCGAAGAGACCCCGCACGAGCTGGAACACAACCGGCTCGCTGATCGATCCATACGTGTGTCACGATCGCACCCACGGCATAACCGGCAGAAGACTGACGGCGATTATGGTTGTGCCTCCCAGTCCTGTCTGCGTTCACTGCCCCTCATAGGCCCGTTGAACAAGCTGTAAGTCCGGCTTGGTCATACTGAGAATGGCCACCATGACCCGCTCCGCCCTCGCAGCATCCTGGTCGCGCGACATCTCATCCCACGCCGGCACCACGATCTGCCATGAGAGCCCAAACTTATCTTTGAGCCACCCGCATTGTCCCTTTTCTCCACCTTGAGAGAGGGCCTCCCACAGGTAATCAATCTCGTCCTGCGTCTCGCATTTCACCATCAACGACACCGCTTCAGAAAACGTGAAGATCGGGCCGCCGTTCAGCGCGAGAAACTCCTGCCCATCGATCTCAAACGCCACCGTCATGACCGACCCCTTCGGCCGTCCCGAGACCTCCGCGCCGGCTTGGCCATAGTAGGTGATAGGACCGAGCTTCGCCTTCTTGAAGGTCGCCACATAAAACTTCGCTGCCTCTTCGGCCTGATCGTCAAACCACAAACATGGCGCTATCTTTTGCATGACAGGTCACTCCTCGATAAGAGCCAATGGCTTATGGCGTATAGCCCATGGCACGAGAGCAAGATTCATCCGTGCCTTCAGGCCTTCGCTGTTTGCCACAGGCTATGATCCATATGCTCTCCATCCTGTTTATCCCCCCGCCATTGCCCCAACAACGAGCAACGGCTCAGCGCCCGTCACGACAAGCTCAGGGAGCGGACTGTCAGCCGACTCGTGCGACAAATCCTGCTCGCAGGCAAAGAAACGAATGAACGGCCGCCGCTTGTGCGTCACGTGGTCACGAATAGTTCCACGTAACATGGGATACCGAGCCTCAAGCGCATCGAGCACGGCCCGTTGCGTCACTGGAGAGGTCACATCCAGCGCCACTTCCCCTGTCACACGCGCCAAGGTCCGCAAATGCTGTGGCAATATGATTCGTACCATGGTTTGTCTCTCATCTCGTGGGCTGGAATACGTATCTCGTGAAGCGTATCTCGTATCTCGCGAACGGTTCGATAAACGTTCAACTCCTCGTGACCTCTCACCCGCTACGCCTCATCACAAGGCTGCTCAAAATGGACGTCCAGCAAGGCCGCACCTGACGATTCTTGGCGAGCGCTCAAAACGCCTTTCCAGCAAGGCCGCAGCCGACGGAGGCGCCGGAGGCGTAGCCTTGGGGCTACGTTGAGGACGCGTCCGAGGCGAGAACGCCGCTGGAAGGCGGTTTCGGCGTCTCGCTACAGGGCCTGAACCTCTACAGACAACACCCCCGGCAAATCCCGCACAATCGCCGTCCAACTGTCACCGCCGTCGCGGGAGGCATAGACCTGCCCACCGGTCGTCCCGAAATAGAGCCCACAGGGCTCCAGTGAATCCACTGCCATCGCGTCCCGCAGAATGTTCACATAACAATCCTGTTGCGGCAGCCCCTTCGTGAGGGCCTCCCATTCATTGCCGCCGGTCTTGCTGCGATACACCCGGAGTTTCCCCTCCGGCGGATAATGTTCCGAATCGCTCTTGATCGGCACCACATAGACCGTATTCGGTTCATGGGCATGCACCGCAATTGGAAACCCAAAATCGCTCGGCAGGTTGCCGCTGACTTCATGCCACGAGTCGCCGGCATCGTCGCTACGCAGGACATCCCAATGCTTCTGCATGAACAGCACGTTCGGACGTGACGGATGCATGGTAATGCGATGCACACAGTGGCCGACTTCGACATCCGCGTCCGGCAACTCATATGGTGATGTGAGACCGCGATTGATCGGTTTCCAGGTCTTGCCGCCATCGTCGGTGCGGAAGGCCCCCGCCGCAGAGATGGCAATGTACATACGATTGGGCCGGCTCTGGTCCAACAGAATGGTATGCAGGCACATCCCTCCGGCGCCAGGCTGCCAAAGATGGCCCTTCGCGCTGCGGAGGCCCGGCAGTTCACTCCAGGTTTTGCCCCCATCCGATGATTTGAAGATTGCGGCATCCTCCGCACCGGCAAAGACCGTATCCGGATCGGTCAGCGAGGGTTCCAAGTGCCAGATGCGTTTGAACTCCCATGGCCGCTGCGTGCCGTCATAATGCTGGTGGGTGGTCAGCGGCCGGCCGGTTTCCGTCGACGCATCGTAGACGAACATGTTGCTGGCGCCATTGGGCATCCCGTCCGTCCCCATCAAATCTTCCGGTTTGGTTCCCGGCGGGTTCCAGGTCTTGCCGCCGTCATCCGACCGCTGAATCACCTGGCCGAACCAGCTGCTGGTCTGCGAGGCATACAACCGATTCGGATCGACAGGCGACGCTTTCAGATGGTACATCTCCCAACCACCGAAGTAAGGCCCCTGCACGTCCCACCGTTTCCGTGTACCATCCGAGGTGAGGATGAACGCGCCTTTCTTCGTCCCGACAAGTACCCGTACCCGGCTCATATCGGACTCCTTTCTCAACCGTGAGTATTCCGTAACGCGTATCTCGTCGTTCGTATCTCCTGAAACGTCTGAAGCATTCATTCTTCACGCGTCACGGCAATCCAGTGATCTCCCTCACTTGCCGCACCTCAACCGTCCCGATGCGCGCGCCGGGCACCCGACCGGCAATCGCCACGGCTGCATCACGATCCTTCCCCTCGATCAGAAAATAGCCCGCCATCTGCTCCCGCGTTTCGATGAAGGGGCCGTCGGTGACAATGGGCGTACCTTCTCGAACCCGAACGATCGCCGCCGTGGCAGCCGGGTGAACCGGCGAGGCGTGCACATACTCCCCCTTCGCATCCAATTGATGGCAGAGCCCGATCGATTCCGTCAGCAGGCCCTTCTTTGTCTCGTCGCTCATCTGCTCGAATGCCGTTTCGTCGTGATGCACCAACAAGATGAATTTCATGCCGCGCCTCCACAAGGCTCATCGATCCGTGACCTTAATCGACCGAACCATCACGCACAGCCGCCCTCTTTGATCGGCCGCACCTCGATACTGCCGTACTGAGCGGCGGGAAACTTCGAGGCGATCCGGACGGCGTCGTTGAGATCTCTGACATCGATCAACAGGTACCCGCCCAGCTGCTCCTTCGTTTCAGCAAAGGGCCCATCGGTCGTGGAGACCTTCCCGGCGCGTACCCGCACCGTCGTTGCCGCTTCGACCGGGTGAAGGGGAGAGGCTCCAAGAAGCTGTCCGTTTTGTTGCAGCTCATCACAGTAGGCCATCGATTCGTCCGACAACGCGACTCGCTGATCCCGGGGCAGGGCATTCAACGTCTTTTCTTCGACATACACCAGGCAGAGATATTTCATGACCACTCCTCTCTCGAATGGATTCACGGTGCTAAGGGGCTACGACTGCATTGAGAATGCTGAACAAGCCAGGCCAGCCAGGCCAGCAGGGCCGCAGTGAGCGATACAAGAACGACGCTGGAGGGCTTTTGTGCAGCATTCTCACTTGGCGCGTTCGTTCATTTCCCATAGGGCAAACGTATTGCCCTCCGTCTCCTGACAGATCGCGAAATAGCCCATGCCGGGCACTGCCGTCTTGAGCTTGCAAATCGTGCCTCCCAGCTTCTCGACCTTCTTCATTGCCATCGTCACCGACGGCACACCCACATAGTTGGTGATGGACTGTTCCGGATACAGACGTGGCATCAGGCCGCCGTCGGGCGTCGCATCCTTCCCCCCAGTATCAATGTGCCAGTAGTCGTCGATGGCGGCAGGAATTTTGGCGAAGCTCCAGCCAAACAATGCGCCATAAAATTTCTTCGCCCGGTCGAGATCGTCGGCGGGCACCTCAAACCAGACAACACTGGCCGCCGCCTGTGGTTTCTTCACCGCCCGTTTCTTGGTCCTGGTCGCCATCATGTCCTCCTTCTGTTCGTTATCCCCTTACAGAAGATAGTCGTCGGCATCGGGCAAAATCGACATGGCACAACGAACCAATGAATCGCTTATAATTTCGAGTTGTTAGGAACTCAGCACCTCCGACTCTACCTCGGCGGTAACGACCACCACCGCCCTTGCAAGCACGATCGCCAACGTGCAGCATAGGCTGGGCGCCGACCAATCGACGAAAGGAGCGACATGAAGGTCACGGACATCGCGTTCACCTGTTATCCGGTTACCGACCTCCCGCGGGCGCGGCGGTTTTATGAGGGCCTGTTGGGGCTCAAAGAATCGCGGTTTTTCGGCAAGGGAGACAAGGGGTTCGTCGAATACGATCTCGGGTCGAACACGCTCAGCATCGGAAACAGCGCACCGGATTGGAAGCCGTCCCCAGGCGGCGGGTCGGTCGGTCTCGAAGTGGAAGATTTCACCGCGGCCATTGCACGCCTCAAGGAGCACCAGTGCCCGTTCCGGCTTGAACCGCTGGAAACACCCGTCTGCCACATGGCGATCGTCTCAGACCCGGATGGGAATTCCATCATTATCCATCGACGGAAATCCTGATGCGAGGGACGGCATCCGTTGGCGATCGGAACGTCTCCACCAACCTTGGTCCCTGGCCTGGGCTGAGAAGAAAACCCTTCAGCGTGGGAGGTCTGTTGGCATGCACTTGAACTTGAATGGTCTGACCGCTCTCGTGACCGCCTCGACCGGAGGCATCGGGCTGGAAATCGCGCGCTCCCTGGCCATCGAAGGGGCACGAGTCATCGTCAACGGTCGCACACCGTCCAGCGTCGAGACGGCATTGGCGGAACTCCGCCGGAGCCTGTCCAACCTCGACCTCGTCGGCCTGGTGGCTGATAACGGCACCGCCGAGGGATGCGCGACAACCCTCTCGACCTGGTCGGAGGTCGATATCCTCGTCAACAATCTGGGTATCTACGAAGCCATCGGATTTTTCGATGAGACAGATGCCGCCTGGCAGAAGATATTCGACGTCAATATCATGAGCGGCGTGCGGCTGGCACGACAGTATCTCAAGGGAATGTTGGCACGCGGCCATGGGCGGATCGTGTTCATCTCGAGTGAATCAGGGATTTCACCCGCGCCCGAGATGGCGCACTACAGCGCCACCAAGACGATGCAGTTGGGAATCGCTCGCTCCTTGGCTGAACTCACCAAAGGCACAACGGTCACGGTGAACTCCGTGCTCCCCGGCCCCACACGCACCGAGGGAGTTGAGAAATTCATCCGGGATGTCTTTCCCGGCGTTCCTCAGACGGAGGCTGAACGTCGATTCATTGCGGAGAACCGTCCGACGTCCCTCATCGGTCGCCTGATCGAGCCCCGAGAAATCGGAGACATCGTCGCCTTTGTGTGCAGCGCGCGGGCGTCGGTCATCAATGGAGCCTGTATCCGCGCCGAAGGCGGACTTGTGCGCACAATATACTGAGGGGGCAGACAAGCCGGCGACCTGTACCGACCTGGGCGCCACGGCCACAGAGGTGTGACCAACAGGTGATCAGCTGAATGGCGATACGGTTCGAGTGCGAACCCATCTGCTCCAACGCATCATTGGCCGCTTGGGGCATACCCGACATCCATTCACAGCCTACGGCGATCACCACGTCGTGCATGCGCAATTGCCCGATCACGTGCGAGCACGCGCCCTACTCAGTCGGCCAGCTCTCTCAATCGTCCCTGCAGGAACCTCCGCTCCGGTTCCTGTTGCGTAAGGCTCACGGCACGCTCATAGGAAGCCCGGGCATCTGTGTGATGCCCCAGTCGCCGGCAGAGGTCGGCTCGAACGGCATGCGCCAGGTGATAGTTCACGAGTTCGCCTCGGGAAAGAATCGCATCGACCAAGGCCAGCCCCGCTGCCGGACCGTCGCGCATCGCCACAGCCACCGCCCGATTCAGCTCGACCACGGCTGACGGCTCAGCCTGCACCAGCACATCGTAGAGACCGACGATCTGCGCCCAATCGGTCGACGCGGCATCGGGGGCTTCGGCATGCACGACGGCAATCGCGGCCTGAATGGTATAGGGACCGACCTGACGCAACGCGAGTGCCCGCTCCACCAGCGCGGCTCCTTCGAGCATCTGCTCCCGATTCCACAACGAGCGATCTTGATGCTCCAGCAGAATCAGATCGCCGGTCGGCGAGGTGCGCGCGGCGCGACGCGAGTCGTGCAGCAACATCACCGCCAGGAGCCCAAGGGCCTCGGGCTCTGGCAGCAACCCGATCAACAGTCGGCCCAAACGAATCGCCTCACCGGACAGATCGTGCCGGGTGAGCGAGTCCCCCGACGAGGCGCTATACCCTTCATTAAAAACCAGGTACACGACCCGCAGCACGGCATCCAGCCGGTCAGGCAAATCGGCTGCCGAGGGCACCTCATACGGAATGCGGGCGTCACGAATCTTCCCCTTGGCCCGCACGATACGTTGCGCAATGGTGGCAGGCTTCGTGAGAAATGCGCGGGCGATCTCATCGGTCGTGAGACCGCAGACTTCGCGCAACGTCATCGCCACTTGCGTTTCTGGCGACAAAGCAGGATGACAGCAGGTGAACATCAGCCGCAGCCGGTCATCCTCGACCGCCTCGTCGTTCCAGTCTTCGGGGTCGCTCGTGCTAAGTTCCAGGTGTCTGGCGAGTTCCGTCAAAGACGCGTCGAAGCGGGCGCGCCGTCGCAGGCCGTCGATGGCCTTGAAGCGGCCGGTGGAGACAAGCCAGGCCCTCGGATTGGCCGGCACCCCCTCCCGCGCCCACTGCTCCACGGCCACGGCGAAGGCATCGTGTAGGGCCTCTTCAGCCGTATCGAAGTCCCCAAGCAGACGAATCAAGGTGGCAAGCACCTGGCGGGAGTCCGAGCGGTACACCGACTCCACCAACTCGCGCGCCTGCCTGGATTGGTCCTCGCTCACGGTCGACACACCTTTCAGTCACTCTCCGCCACGCACACTCGTGCCGCCTCCACAGGCATCTGATCATTCCTACGTCCGACCCAGCTGTGCCTTGGCCTCCGGACTCATCATCTCCGGCTTCCAGACAGGATCCCATACGAGATCGACGTCCACCGAACGCGCCTCCGGCAGCTCGCGCAAAATCGCCGAGTGCACCATCTCCATCAACAATTCTTCCATCGGACAGGCGGGCGTCGTCATCGTCATGGCCACATGCACCTGACCATCCCGCACCTCGCTGCCGTACACCAATCCCAGATCGACAATATTGACACCCAGCTCGGGATCAACCACCTGCCGCAGGGCGTCGAGTACGCGTGGGTCGGAACCTGCACTCTGTTTCTCCATCGTCATTCAACTGATCCTTTCACCGGCAACACCGCCGTCTGCCTGCCGCATACATCACGAGGTCCGGATTTCCACTCGTCCCGCTTGCGCCGGAGGACTCTGCAGCGCCGACACCGTGTTGACGAGAAACAGGAGCAGCGTCACGGCATTGAGCAGGCCGCCGACTTGGCGACCAGCGCTCCACCCTGCCGCGTCACCGATGAGACGCAGACACAAGGTGATGTGCAGCAGAACCACATGCGCATAAAACAGCGGACGATAGGTCATCCTCGCGCCAAGCACCGCCGGAAAGATGATCGGCGCATGGGCGAAGATCATCGCAAAGACGAACCCAAGAAAAAAGGCATGCAACGTGGCGTCATACTTCGGGCCTACCGGCATACCGCCGAACAGCATGGCGCACAACCCGCTGATGCCGAGCCAGACATACCCAGTGAGGAGGCAGATCGCAATGAATCGCGTCAGCCCTGTTTGCTTGACGGTTCGCCTTGCGATGTCATGCCGTCCCAACCACAGGGCGAGACCGACCAGCCCCACCCCGAACACACGAACACCGCCGTCATACGACCAGCCCAGAAGCAGTAGCCCGGTGAGCAGGATGCCGAGCAGCAACAGAAACGCCGCCTGCGCGGCTCCGCTCACCTGCTGCAACCGGGCCAGCTCCAAACGCTCACCGGCAATGGTTACCACCAGAAACGCCGCCCACCAGAAGACAACCAGAAAAACCGGCCATCCGAGACACCAGAGCAGATTGCCCGACGCCCACAGAATGGCCCCGCCACCCATGGTGAACGTATACAGCGCCGGATGACGGCGAACGATCGCCGCAAAGATCGCCACCAGCCCGAGGCTGCCGGCAAGGATCGACAATTGCGCCGCAAGAAGCGGGGCTCCGACGATCAAGCCCACACCGCCGAGTCCCGTCAGCAACGGCGCGGCATAGGCCCAGGGACGAGCCAACGCGACCGCACGCTCCAAACTGATCAACGTGCCCAGGAAACAGGACACCATGAGCGGGCCATGCAACGAGGAAAATCCAGCCCGCGGGAGCGGGACGTTCCACCCGAGCCGCGCAAGCCCCGCCCACAGACCTGTGAGCAATGCAAGCATGCCCAAAGCCAAGAGCGGAAGACGTTGAGGGTGTCGGACAACCATAGGCGCGAAAACTTTCTGTCAGGATACCCGGGTCGGAGGCATCGACACATCGCGACCTGAGTCTGTATCCAGGCGATAGCCGGCCCGCTCCAAGGTGCGGCGCAACGTGGTCATCACCGCAGCGCTGTCGGAATGCGGCATCACAGCCACCGGCGGGGCGGCGCGCAATGCCGTCAGTAGTGACTCGGCTTCGAAACCAGCCCGCTGATCGCAAAGATCGTACACACCACCAGGGCCTTCTTCCAACGCATTATGATCCGTCAGCAAGCGTCGGATAGTCGCCAGGATCGTAGGGGTTGGCGTGGGCATGAGCAACGTGGCCAATGCGCCGTGATCGAGTCGAAGCTTGGCGGCCATCGGCAACGGGTCCCCGCCACGCCATCGTTGGACGACAGGAAACAGAATCTTCTCCTCCATGCCGATGTGGCGAAGCAGTCCGGCGCGGAATTGATCGTACGCCTGGTGATTGACCTGCCCCGACTCGGCTACCGCCGATTGCAGCAATATATCAAGCCGTCGATGATCCTCAGCGAGGAATTGCTCAAGAAGCCCTGCATCCCTGCCCTCCTTCATGCACGCACTCCCATCATGCCATACGTTTCGTCCAACGCCCGCGAGTCAACCGCGCCCCGACTTCCCTGCCTCGATCCAAGCTTGCCCCGGCTGTTGCTGGACTGTGTCGAGCGGTAAGGGACGGCAGACCCGCTACTTGGTGCGGACCTTTACGACCACAGCGGCCACTTGATCCAGGCGCAGGGTGGCATCGAAAAATTCCATGCCACTCAGTTCGCTGAGCAGCACCGCCTGCGTCCCGACCTTGGCCACCTTCCCATCGAGATCCTGCCCGGAGAGCAGCTTGATCTTCACCCGTTTGCCGACCTGTTGTTCAAGGAGCTGACGCATGACATCCGGGCTGTTGAGTTCGACCGTCGAGTCCTCGGCCGGTACGGAAGGGACACCGACAAAAGCCCCGCCAAGTAACCAGAGGAACAGCACCACCAAGCTCAATCCCGCTCGTCCCCCACGATGCCGCATACACACCTCCTTGAAGTGACCACCGGCCCGGCTGCCGATTCGAGGGCCATTCCCCGCAACAGTTCACGTCGCGGGAGAATACCTGGGGCACCGCACAAAGTCACGCGCGGTCAAGCTATTCGGCAGACCTTCCCCACCCGCAGGAACCGCGGCACATCTTGCTCCGCCGCAAGACAAGGAACCAGCCTCGGCTTTACAGATTTCAGGGGGCAGGCTATCATCCCGGAAGGTCCGTACGTACCTCACCTCAATCCGTAAGGAGACACCGATGGGCTGGATGGTCCTCGCCACGTTGATCGTGTTTCTAATGATCGTCATCGGCATGTATAACTCGCTCGTCCGTCTCCGCGCCGCCTGCGAAAGCGCCTGGGCCGATATCGACGTACAGCTCAAGCGCCGGTACGATCTGATTCCCAACCTCGTGGAAACCGTCAAGGCCTATGCCGCCCATGAGAAGGGCGCGCTGGAAGCCGTGATCAACGCCCGGGCGAAAGCCATGTCGGCACAGGGCCCCGAGGCGAAAGGCGCGGCGGAAAACCAGCTGAGCCAATCGCTGAAATCCCTGTTTGCCCTCGCCGAAGCCTACCCGCAATTGCGGGCAGTGGAAGCCTTCAACCAACTCCAGGGCAGCCTCAATCAAATCGAAGAGGCCGTGCAGAACGCCCGGCGCTATTACAATGCCGTGGTCCGCGACTACAATGCGAAGACCCAGGAGATTCCCACCAACCTCATTGCCGGCTGGTTTAATTTCGTCGGCCGCCAGTTCTTCGAACTCACGGACACCATCCAACGCGAGCCACCACGGGTGCAGTTCTAGCGTGGGCCGACCCGCCGGTTCGACCGTGAGCGCCGGGCGAAAACCACGGCTTGCGCCGCGCCTGCTCATCGTCCCTCTGCTCTGCCTCCTCACCTTTAGCCACCTGCTCCCAGCGGCAGCCCGTTCGTTCGTGCTCAGCCGGTTCGATGTCGAACTCCAAGTCCTGTCCGGCGGAGACCTGCTGGTCACGGAGACCGTCAGTCCCCGTTTCGAAGGAGCGTGGAACGGAATCGAGCGACTGATCCCCATCGAATATCGGACGCCGCAAGGCTTTAACTACAGCCTCCTGCTGGATCGCGTCACCGTCACGGATGACGCCGGAACACCGCTCAAAGTCGACAGCAGTCGAGAGCGGCACTACCGGAATTTCAGGATCTGGATTCCAGGTGCGACCGACGCCACCCGAACCTTCGTGCTGAAATACCGTGTCAGAAACGGACTGAAATTTTTCGAGGACCACGACGAACTCTATTGGAACGTCACCGGCGACGAATGGGATGTGCCCATCGAGCAGGCTTCCGTGCGGATCATTCTCCCGCCGCAGACCACAGGCATCCGCGCCCAAGCCTTCACCGGAGCCTATGGCGCACGCGAGACCGCGGCCACCGTCGAGATCGTCGGGGCCGGCGTGTGGATGACCATGCCCCGTGCCCTCGGGTTTCGCGAAGGCCTCACGGCCGTCGTCGGCTGGGACAAGGGCATCGTGGCGGCCCCTACGGCCCTGGATCAGGCACAGACGTTCCTCGTGAGCAACTGGGCGTTGGGGATTCCCCTGCTCGTCTTCATCGTGATGTATCGGCTGTGGGCCACGCGAGGTAGGGACCCGCGACTCCGGCCCATCACGGTCGTCTACGAACCACCGGATCGACTGACTCCCGCCGAAGCCGGCACACTCGTGGATGATAGTCCCGACACTCGCGACCTCACCGCCACCCTCGTCGATCTCGCTGTACGAGGCTATCTTCGAATTGCCGAGCAGAAGGCCGAACACTTGTTCGGCCTCTGGTCGAGTACCGACTATCGCTTTCAGCGCACCAAGCCTGCGCAGGAGTGGGCCATCTTGCCACCCTACGAGCGGCTCCTGCTGGAAGCGTTGTTCAGCGACAGCACCACCGAGGACGTCTCGCTGAGTTCGCTGGAACACCGCTTCTACAAATCCCTGCCCCCTATTCAGGACGCCATCTTCGAGTCGCTCCAACAACGGAAGTACTACGCGCAGCGCCCCGATCGAGTGAAGCAGGCATATCTCATCGGCGGGATTGTGTTGGGGATGCTGCTGACCGTGGCCCTCTCCGCGCTGGCCGGTCGGTGGGGCATGGCGCCGATGACGTTCCTCTGGGCCGGTGTGCTGTCAGGGTTGATCGTGGTCGGGTTCGGCCGCATCATGCCGGCTCGCACCCTGCAAGGCACCAGGGCCCTGGAGGGCGTCTTGGGATTCGAGGAATTCCTGACTCGCGTGGAAGCCGATCGTTTCGATCGAGTCGTGAAGACGCCGGAGCTGTTCGAGAAATTTCTCCCCTATGCGATGGCGCTCGGAGTGGAAAAGAATTGGGCACGAGCCTTTGAATCCATCGTGCTGACCTCACCCGTCTGGTATCAAGGCGTCAATCCGGGTGGATTCAACACCGGCGGGTTCACCAGCCGCATGGGCGACATGGCCACACGCGCCGGCTCCACCATGACGTCGGCCCCACGCAGCTCCAGCGGATCTGGATTCGGCAGAGGCGGATCGTCAGGCGGCGGGTTCGGCGGCGGCGGTGGCCGGGGATTCTGACCGCCGGCGATTCATGTGGCCACCGGCAGACTCAACGGCGCACCGGCTTCTGCACGACGGAGAGCTCGGTGCCGGGAGGGAAGGCCGAACCCAACTGAATCTTCCGTGAGGGCCCACGCAACGTCACCCGCATCTTCTGCCCGTCCCATTGCCATGTGATGGACCCGCCGGGAAGGGCGAGACTCGATACCGCCATCGGTTGTGACAGCCAGGCCGGAATAATACCGGCGCCGACCACCACCGTCGGCTCCGCCGCTGCTTCATCGAGATAGGCCAGCATGTCCTGCTGCAATAACAGCAGCAACGCCGCCGTTTCATAGTCCGGCGAGACGGCGGTTTCGTTGTGCCAACCTCGCGCGTATTGCCACCCATCCGCCACTTCATCCTGCGTCGGCCGAGGCGCATCCCAGGTATACAGGCCCGGCGACGCCTGATGACTCCAGAGCTGATGAAGCACCGTCCAGACCGCTTCCGGTCGGCCAAACCGCAATGCCCGGTGCGCCTGAGTCAGTTGGGTGGCCGCCGTCGGGGACACCGCAGGAGGCCGATACGTCGTGATCGGTTGCCCCAACGGATGACGTCGTGACGCGGAACCGGCCAATGAACGCAGGCTGACCGGTATGGTAACGCTGTCCGGCGAGCCGTTTGGAAATTGCCGCTGCCAACTCTCTTCCAACTCCCGGGCATGCTGTCGCCAGCGAGCCGCCGGTTGACGCTTTCCCAGCCGCTCGGCGAATTCAGCAGCAGCCAGCAAGCCGCGATAGCTGACCGCATTCACATAAAAGAGCGGCCAGTCTTCTCCGACGCGGCCGACAATCAGGCCGTCCTGCGCCGGTTGAGCCAGCAACGCCGTCCTGGTCTGCCGACCGTGGTTGAAGTCATGGGGAGAAGGAATCCAATAGGGTTCCACCAGTGGTGCCCGGGCCGTCAACATCCCCTCGATACGCTGGGCTTTCCGGAGAATGTGCGGCCAGAGCCACTGGTCGTGCACCGGATCCGCAATGTAGGAGGCCGACTCAGTCAACGCCCAGATGGCCAATCCAGGGGCATCGGCCTCGGGGCCGGAGCCACCGGCAAAATCATGCGAGGCCAGAAATTGCGAGAGAACCCGACTGACGTGGGGATCACCGGCCCGCGTCAGCGCCGCCGTAATGTACGAACCCTGTCGATGCCAGGCACGATAAAAAAACGTGGGATCGCCGGGTCGGGTTTCATCCTCGACGAGACTCATCATGAGGTGCGCGGTTTGTGCATCCATGGAGGTCTGCAGGCGAGGCTCGGGCAGCGCAAGACGCGCACGCTTCGGCAAATGCGTGTAGTAATTCCGGCTGTCGACGGGAGGCTGTATATCGGATACCACCACACGAACCTCGCCGTCGGGTCCTGCTGAAGGCGCCGCAAACTTCATGCGGGCATATCCCCAGCCCGTCTCGCCATTCCAGGATTTGGCCGGTGACTGCGCGATCATCCAGTCGGACGTATTCTCATCTCCCAGGGTGATCGCATCGGGCGTAGGCGTGGCTTTCACCGCCCACCGGTGATTGATGCCAACCTGCGTCCCGTCAGAGTCCAACACCGTCACCGGACCTCCAGACGGGCCCACGCTTCGAATGACAACCGCGGGAATATAAGTCGTGTAATTTTTGAACCGCAGCTCCCAATGCGTGGCATCCAAGCGCGACCAGGTTGCCTGATAATAGGGTGTCTGCGTCACGATGGCCGGAATGTTCGGATGCGTCGAGGGCGCGAATCGCTGCTGGATATCGCTGAGCGGCACCGTCTGGCTGGTCACGACCGGCAATCCGTCGGCATCGCAGAGCCAGAGCGAGACACCGAAACTGGGGACATGCGGGCTGAAGTCTCCGCCCGGCTCGTGATAGGCCGCGCCACCCTCGGGAGCGCCCGGCAGCGCCAGCGGCACATGCCCCACCGAGCGGGGCCAGAGTCGATCCGGATCTTTCTGCATCATGTTCGTCATCAGCTCACGCTGCGGCGTAAACTGCGTCGCCGAGCGCGTGGCCTCCTGAAACTGTTGCCAGTTGTTCAGGCCGGCACAGAGCGCGAGCAACGCGGCCAGACCCACCACCACCCGACGGCCTGGACTGATAGCCCCCAAGGCGGCAACGGCAAGGAGGAGGGGAAGAAAATTCAGGCTGTAGACGAACGTTTCCTCTCCATAGAGGAGGTGCAGCAGCATCTCAAACCCCAGCAGGCCGGCCAGAACGAGGCGGAACCGAAGATGCTGCTTGAGGGTGATCAGCCGCCACAGCCCATTCAACAGCAAGGCCGACCAGAGCCCGACGGCCAGCAGCCCCAGCGGCCCGGACGATCCCGGGCGAGAAAATTGAAACGTCAGCCGTTCGGACAGGCGAAACGAATCGGTCTTGGCCTGGGTGTACGCATCGTCTTTCATGAATCGGACATCCGGAGCAACCATCGTGTGGAAAATGATGGAGGACAGGACGTTGGCCACGCCCCCGGATTGAGGATGATTGATGAACTCCGTTTCTTCCCGATGGCCGATAAAAAATTCCGCCGTGGGAAAGATGAACTTCTGCACGCCCCAGAGCAGGACCACCACACACAACGCATTAACGGAGAGTTGCACCGCCTGCTTCCAGGGCCATCGAACCAACGTCACCAGTAGGCCTGCCATCCAGTTCGTCACGGTAAAGCTGAGCGTCAGCGCACTCGCGATCACATAGGCCGTGGCGCCGAACGGCCGCTGTTCAGCACACAACAGCAGTACGAGAGCCAGCATGATCGAGAGCGAGCCCCAGGAATAGGAATTGGGCACCGGAAACCAGAACAGCGCCGAGGCGCTGCAGAGCCCGAGCAGCGTAAAGACCGACGCATCCGGCCTGCGACAACCAAGCAAGCGGAACAGCAGGTATGACGTCCCGGCCCATAGCCCGCCGATCACGCCGCTCACGAGCACCACCGCGCGAAGCGGAGTGGTCGCCAAACCATGTTTCAGCAGGTAGACCGGAATGAACGTGAGCAAGGAGAACAACGGGTGGACCGACGTCCGATAGTGGTCATCATGCACACGGGTCATGTTCGAGATTTCTCGCAGCGTATCGGCTTCGAACCAAAAATCCATCGACTGAAACAAGAATGACGGCATGGATCGGGCGAGCAGCAGGCACGCGCCCGCAACGAAACTCGCCACCAACGCAGCCACGATCCAATCGATCCGATCCACAAGCACCGGCTGATCGGGCCGGCCGAGAGCGGGCGGAGCGTCCAAGCAGGCAGGCTCTGCGTCGGCCCCAGGGCGGGACAGCAACCGGAATCCATGATGAGTTTTGACCAGATCCATTACGCGCCGAACCCCTCTGTACAAATGACCCACGACGCGACCCCGAGAGACGCGCCAAGGACCGACGATTTATACGGAACAACTGAAGCCCGCTGTCGGCTTCGAGCGAGGAAAACCCGCCGAGAGGAGAAGCATCCGTGCGGCGAGAATGTTCTCGTCTCGCTCTGCACTGGACCGGCTTGCGGCCGTCAGGGACGTACCCCTCCATAGCTAACGGAGCAATGCGCTGAGATCAACCCTCCGCGCCAAAAGAATCGCTTCCACTCACAATTTTGTCTTCCTCCTCCTCACGAATCGCTCCACGACTGCGACAATGCGTCACAATCGAACAGACTGCCAGGTCTCCATGCGCGCATCACACCTGCCCATGCGTCACATATTGAATATGACGAGAAGAGAAGGAGAATGTTTCCGGCCCCAGACATTTTTATTTGAGCAGACCCCCTCATGTCGCACTTTCAGCACTCGCCTGTTGGGACGACGACCTGGAGAAGGCCACGCCCAGCAGGGAGGAAGCCGAAGGCCATGGCCCGCCGCGCAATACGCAAATCTTCTTGAGCCTCACAATGAAGCGCCTATACTGACAAGCACAACTCCCACACTGGGCTCAGCCCCATCAATCGTATGCAGACACCCCCATCCCTCTCACGCCGTACGGCACTCACATGTGCGGCAGCCGCAGTCGGTTCCCTCGCCGTTTCTTCCTGGACAAGACTCGTGGACGGCTCTTCGCCGCTGGCATCACTCCTGAATCTTACCAACAGGGCCGAAGCCGGCATGATGCCCGAAGGCTCGCACACAACCATGGCGACAACTCAGCCACCGATAGCGACGCGCTCGAATTTCCATGCGGTGTACGATGACCTGCGGGCCCGCGACCGGTTCTTCCTGTTTCTGCAGAACGTCTACCACCTCTATCCCGAAAGTCCGTTTCATCAATTGATCATCGACACGACCGGGGAATTGCGGTCCGACCAGGACATCTATCGCACATTGCAGGAGCGGCTTACCGGCATCAAACCCTTTCTCTCCGAAGTCACCTACGGCCTGCCCGCGCTCAAGAAACAACAAGCAGAGATGGCCCGCCAGACGGCGGATCTCCTCGGCAACACGCGCAGGCTCTCCGGCTATGTCGAGATCGGCACCACGGGACGTTACGCCAACGGACTCCGCAAGCTGATCCCGATCGACGGGCCGCTCTATATCGTGAACGATCTGGAGCCGGGTTTCTCGCCCAACGACATCGCCGAGCGCGGACAACTGACGACGCTCGGCGAGTACGTCCCGATGGGCGACTACGATCCATTCGACGGCAACCTGATTCCATCCGAAAGCGTCGACTTGGTGAGCAACTTCATCGGGTTCCACCACGCGCCGAAAGAGAAGCGGGCGCGCTTTATCGAGTCGGCTTGGCGGGTATTACGGCCCGGTGGACGGCTGGTCGTGCGCGACCACGATGTCGATAGCCCTGAAATGGAGGCCTTCGTCGCCCTGGCGCATGACGTCTTCAATGCCGGGCTCCACATCAGCTGGGCAGACAACGCGGCACAGGTTCGGAACTTCACATCGGTCCCGCAGTTGGAGCAGGCGCTCGGCACGGTTGGATTTCAGAAATCCAACGCGATCGCCCTCCAGGCCCATGATCCGACGAAAAACACCTTGATGGTCTTTGTCAAACCCGGAAGCAGACCGCTGTAACACGATGTTCATCCCATATCGCCTCCTCGCGGCCCTGCTCATCTGCGCCCTTCCGACATCGCCCCTCGTTGCGACTGCGGGCCCCATCGTCAACGATGTCACACAGATCAATCCGATTGAGGTCGATCAGGTGGCCGTGCCGACCACCATCGACGAGGTGCGTACGCTCATTCGCACCCATCGCGGCCCCATCTCCATCGGCGGCGGCCACTTCAGTATGGGCGGCCAAACGGCGTCGGAGCACACACTGCATTTAGATATGCGCGGGCTGAACCACGTCGTCACATTTTCGCCGGAGTCGAAAACCATCACGGTGGAGGCGGGCATCACCTGGCGCGCGATTCAAGAGGTGATCGATCGGTCCAATCTGTCGCTAAAAATCATGCAGTCCTATTCCAACTTTACCGTCGGCGGATCGCTGAGCGTAAACGTGCATGGACGCTATGTGGGACAGGGCCCGTTGATTGGGTCCGTTCGATCCATCAAGGTCGTGCTCGCCGATGGACAGTTGGTGGAGGCCAGTCCGACGGAGCGCCCCGAACTCTTTTTCGGCTGCATCGGAGGGTATGGCGGGCTCGGCGTGATCGTGGAAGCCACACTGAACTTAGCCGACAATCAGAAGGTCGAACGTCTGGTCGACCGCATGCCGGTGACGGCCTACCGGGACTATTTTGTCCGCCAGATCAAGCCGTCCAAGACCGCCATCTTTCACAACGGCGACATTTACCCGCCGGACTACAACCAGGTGGTCGCCATCACCTGGGCATCAACGGACAAGAGCGTCACGGTCGAGGATCGCCTGATGCCCAAACAGAACCAGTATCCACTCGACCAACTGGCTTCGTATTGGCTATCGGAAATGCCCCTCGGCAAGTCTTTGCGCCAACACGTCATTGATCCGCTCCGATTGCGCGGCGACGCGGTCGTGTGGCGCAACTATGAGGCCAGTTACGACGTTCACCAGCTGGAGCCGCCGTCGAGGGAATCATCGACCTATGTCCTGGAAGAATATTTCGTCCCGGTGCAGCGGTTCGATGAATTCGTGCCTAAGATGGCCGAAATTTTCACGCGCTACGATGCCAATATCCTCAACGTCTCTATTCGTCACGCGACGCCGGATCGTGGATCCCTCATGGCCTGGGCGCGCGAAGAAGTCTTTGCCTTCGTGATCTATTACAAACAGGGCACCAGGCCGCACGAGAAAACGGCAGTCGGCATTTGGACCCGCGAGTTGATCGACGCCGTGTTGTCGGTCGGGGGCACCTACTACCTCCCCTATCAACTCCATGCGACGGAAGACCAGTTTCATCGGGCCTACCCGAGAGTCGCCGAATGGTTCAACCTGAAGCAGCGCCTCGACCCCGAGAATCGGTTTCGCAACAAACTGTGGGACAAGTATTACCATCCCACGATGGCGGCAGTCTCGTCCGTGGCCCAGCCATCGGTGGTCACCCCTTCAGCCGAAGACATAAAAAAAAACTCCGCGCATTGACCGCGCACACCCGTAGCAGGGATCAAACCTTCCTGACGCTCCCCGAATGGTACATCGTCTATAGCGCCGACGAGTTCGGCCGCTTCGTTCAAACACACTCCCCCAGCGACTTCCCCTACTTCAAAAGCATCCGGCAGTTCTGGTGTCTCTACCGACAAGTGCTTCGCGAAACGTGGAACGCCCCCTCCTTCAATTGGGGGTACCACGTGATGATCGGCGTGATCGGTTCGAGCTTTACCGCCGAATATCTTCTCAAGGGAACCTATGAACGTACGATCGGTGCCCTGACCACCTGGTGGGACTCAGAGGGCCCCTGGCAGGCCAGAACCAGGGAAGATCGGTTCATGCAAACCGTCGCCAAAGACTATTCCACCTTCATCCATACGACCCCCTGGTACGAATACCCGTTTTGGTCGAAACTGCAGCACCTGTGGAGCCTGACCGGTCCGGTCGAGGGAAGCGTGGTCCGCCGCTGGGAACGACGACTGGAGGGTACGATCGAGTTGCTGGTCAAGGCAGCCTGGGGCTGTACCATCGGCTTCGGCACGCAAGCGGGATACGATCCGGAGACGATGGAGATTCAGGCCTGGGTAGAGCAGGGGGCGGAAGATCTTACCAAGATGACTCCCGCCCTCAAGGTTGTGAGCGACCTCGGAGACCACTCGTATCTCGTCTCCCTCCCACGATACGAACCGTTCACACAGGCGGTGCAAACCCTCATCCGCCGCGATGCGCGGCTGGTTGAGGTTGCGGGCAACGCAGAAATTCTCATGACTATTATCGCGCCGCAGGAGTGGCAGGACCTCCATCACCTGGGCCTGCCGGTGTGTGAATGGACGATCCTTACCGAGCCAGAACGCAAGCGTGTGGCGCTGCTCGTGCCGATCGGCCGATTGCACGAGACGCTCCCCGCACTCGAACGCGACGGGCTCATCATCGACCACCTGTATGACTTCTAGCCGGAGGTCGACCCGAGCCTCACTTGAGAGACGCCATCCCCTCGTTTCAGCTTCAATAGAATTTGCTCGTGTCCCACGATGCGGAACGCCGCACACTTCTCGCACCGCGGAACAGACTCCAGGTAGAACGCAGTTGTTTCGAATCAGGCACTGTGGTGAGATGATCTCCATGGGAGATTTTCCGACACTCCGTACTGAACGGCTGCTTCTCCGGCAATTCCATGCCTCCGATGCCGATATCGTGCAACGCCTGGCAGGGACGAAGGAAGTGGCCGCCGGCACACTGCTCCCCCACCCCTATGATGCGGACACGGCGGCAAGATGGATCGCACAGCAGCAAGAGAACTTTGTTGCGGGCACCGCTCTCAGCTTTGCCATCGTCCTCGCTGAAGAGGGACAACTCATTGGATCAATCGGGATGGAAATCACCCGCGAGCACCAACTTGCACGACTGACTTACTGGCTGGGCCTGGCCAACTGGAACCAGGGCTACTGTACCGAAGCAGTCCAGGCAGTCCTCGACTACGGCTTCACCCACCTCTCGCTCCATCGCATCTACGCCCCGCACTTTCACAATAACCCGGCCTCGGGACGTGTCTTACGAAAAGTCGGGATGACCCACGAGGGCCGCATGCGCGAACACTACATTCGGTTCGGGGAATTGGTTGATGTCGAGATCTACGGGATGCTGCGGAAGGAGTTCGTGAGCCGGCAATCCGGCCGGCCGTAAGTGGAAGGGAGCCCCTGCAAAAGAAACCGGGCGCGGCTAGGAAGCCGGGGCTCTGATAAAGACTCTGCCCTGGGTGCAACTTCAAGGCGACAGGATCTGTATCGATTCAGATAATACGTACGCGACCGTGGCAAACACCTTTACTGCATGGTCGCAACGAACGTCATCGGGAGAGCCTTCGAACGTGAGGCGCCCTGCCGGAAAAATCAGGCTTGAAGCGCGCCGAAGAGACGACAAAACCCCGCCTCTCCCAGCCAACATATCCAACCCCGTGCGTGCAGAATACCAGGCTGGTGCTGTGTTATCCTGAACAGGCAATCAGACGGGGGATCACGATGTTTCTCTCCCGGAGTTCGCTGACATACGCGACGCTCTTCCTACTGGGCTTCACTGCCCAGGCCGTCACGGCACCCACTAGCCTCGCGTCCATCTACGCCTATACCGACGAAGCGGGCGTCCGGAACTTCACGAACCAACTCGACGCTGTGCCGGAGAAGTATCGAAACCGGATGACGTCCTTAGATCTCGACCTCCCTCCGGCTATTCCCGCTGTTCCGACACCCCCCGCAGCCGATGCACCGATGCAGGCCGCCGATGTGCAAACCGTCTCCGCCAGCGGCGAATATCGCATGGGGAATTACGACACCCGCGCAGACGGCGTGCGCCTGGCGGTTGAAGCCGCCAAGAGAGATGCCCTCGAACAGGTAGCGACGCATTTGGAGAGCGTGACCGAAGTGCGGGACATGAACGTCACGCGGGACGACATCCGAAGTTACACGGCAGGCATCGTCAAGGTCTTGGAGGAGACCATCACGACCAGAGTCGAGAACGAGAGCATCGTGATCCGTGCCGATCTGACGGCCGAGATCGACCCGCATGAAGTCGCGCAGGCCATTGTCGCCCTGCGGGAAAACGACAGCGCCACCAACGAACTCATGGCCCTCCGCGCCGAAACCGACCGGCTGCAGGAACAGCTGGACGCCACCAACCGTGCGCTGGCCGCCGCCCCGTCGCCGGACGAGGTCCAGCAACTGAGCCAACAGCGTGATGAGATGTTGAACGACCTGCAGGCCACGGCCCTCGTCTCACAAGCCTGGACGAGTTGGGCCTACCCCACTCTAGGGTTCTACTCCTCTCCCTGGGTGGCAGGACCCGGCATCAACGGCTTGCTGCTTCAAGCACAGCGCCTCTCTCCTCGGCATCGCCACCTCGCACGTGCACAACAGTCCATCATGGCGCAGACCGGCACGATGCCCACCCTTCCGCCTCACGCGCCTGGCCTTGCGTCGCGCCGATCGTTACTCGTGCCATCTGCCTCTTTCATGCACAGTCGTCACGCGCCTCCCCTGCTCAACCAACAGGGGCTGCCTGCCAAAGTGGGCGACATCGTGACCATCCCCTCACCGCGAGCCGTGCCGCCGGTGATCCACCGATCTTCACCACAGCCGCAGCCCTATCAGGTCCATCCCAACCATTTCTGGCGCCCCAGTCCTCCGAACATTCAGACGTCACCATCGATCCCTCAACAACGCCCCTCCGTCAGCTCACGCCCTTCCGGCAGCTATGCCGGACATGGGGGCGGAGGCGGACACTCACACGGAAACGGCGGCGGTCGAGGCCGCTGATCGAAGAGCCAAGGCCGCATGTCGCGAGTGTTATCTCGTGTCTAGACCTTCAGCCATACCCATCTGCACTGGCCTTGGACAATTCAGAAGCTTCGTCCCCGATTGATAGATCACCAACCTCGGTTGAGCCGCACAGAATTCTTTCACCACCCAAGCCGACAGCATGTCGTATCGACAGTGATACGCCGATGTATCTGATTCAATAAACCCAGCATTCCGCCGCCACGCGCCCGGACGAGAACAGAAACTCGTTAACGCTCTAATCCAACAGCGTATTTTTTCTTCAGTCTGGTTAGGAGCGGTTCTTGCTGTCTCGGTACTGAGAACCGACACTCTGCGATGCATACCGCGAATACAATGTTTCTGCGTCGCACGTATTTTTTCACCACCCCCGAGCGCGCGAAGAACGCCTCGGCATAAAACGGAGGATCCCATGCCACATTCATTTTCAGATGGGCAACTACTTCAGCAGTCGATTCGACGTCGGTGGGGAGTGATCGATTGGGACCTGCACTTTCCCTGGTGGCGCCACCCCGCCAAGGTCAGGATCCTGATGTACGCGGATGGCAGTGTGCACTTCAACGGTGGATCGTTCCTCGGCCTTCAGTATGTCTACACCTTGCTGAAGACTCGCGCCTATTCCTACGTCGACTTTTCACTCGACTTTGCACACCGCACAGGCGGCGATCCCACTGCGACCGTTGCCGGCGCCAAACTGCTGACCGATCCTGCACTCGACATCATGAACAAATACGACGAGATCTGGTTTTTCGGTTATGACTCGACTCCAAACTTGACTCCTCCCGAGGTGACGCTGTTGACCCAGTTCATGGCGGCTCCGAAATTCGGCGGAGTCCTCGTCACGGGGGATCACGACAATCTCGGCAAAGGGATCGCCGGCCAAATCCCGCGAGCCGGCGTGATGCGTCAATATCCAGCACCGACGAGTGCCACTCCGGTCTGGAACAACACTGTTGAGGAGGGGCCTGATCCTGGTGCTACCTACGACCATGAAGATCAATCAGATGATCGGCCACAGACCATTCGCTATCGACGCTATGCCGTTGCCTCCCCGTTTGTCCTCGCACGGCGCTATCGGCCACATCCCGTACTCTGTGGGCCAGACGGGCCGATCGATGTCCTACCGGATCATCAACACGAGGGGGAGGCCCTCGCTCCCGCACCAGCGCCGGGAGACTTAAGCTGGCCGACAAAAGCAGGGCACCAGGAATCTCCGCAGGTCATCGCCTGGGGAAAAATTAAGGACCCGGGCGCCGATAAGCATGGGCAGGAAATTGGTGTGATCTCAGCCTACAACGGCCATAACGTCGACGTCGGACGAATTCTTGCCGATTCCACCTGGCATCACTGGTTCGACATCAACCTGACGGGTATTGCGACCAGTCCGTCGCCCTATGCCGGATTCGATGAAACACCGGCTGGTCAAGCCGCGCTGAAAAAAATCGATGCCTATTTCCTGAATTGCGGAGTCTGGCTGGCGCCCCCGGCTCGGCAGACGGAAATGAAGCATGCCGCCTGGTGGTCAATCCTGTGGTCGGACCGCATGGTGGAACTGTCTCCACAGGCATCGCTGGCTCGCCTCGGCGAAGAAGCGATCAATGTGCTGGGACTCCGAGCCGCACGCTGCACGGTGAGCGAATTTATCTTGGATTGGCCGATCTTCAAGGAAAAGATCCCACAGTGGGAATGGCCGATGCTCTTCGAACGGTTCCAGTTGATCGACCTTCCATTCGAAAAATACGTCGCCGGCGGGATACTCAAACACCTGCTGCAGGAAGTTGGCCCGCTGAATCCGAAACTCTCATTTCCGGACAAGGCTATCCAGGATGACATCTTGCAAAAGGTCATGCGAGCGGGAGTCGAAGAAGGGATGAGTACATTAACCAAGCAACTCCGCCAGGAGGCCGCACTCGTGGCAAAGTTGACTGAGAGCGGGTTTCGCGCAGAGGCCGTAGATGGGCGAGTCCGGCGAATGGTCGAGGAAGTGGTCACGGCCTGATAGCAACAGGTCGGAATCAACACAAACCCGGCGCTCGCCTCGTGACCAGCGAGCGCCGGCCGCGACGGCTGATGACAAGTCAGGCTCGGAAGCTCAGGATATCCCGTGCTGTTCACGGCCGATGCGGCCGTCGTACCGGTTGGTGGATTTGAAGAGTTCGTACCGGCCATCCCTGGCGTACTGCGCGACTCTGGTGCGCAGGCCATCCATCTCGGCCAGGGTCATGGGCGTGAAACGGCGGGCAATGTCGAGATTTTGTTGGAGGACGTGCGGCGAATCGATGCCGCTGACGAGCGAGGCAATCGGCAGGCTCAGCACATACCGAATCGCTTCTTCCGGCGTCACGATCCCTTGCTTGATGGGCTCCGCATTGCCGGTCAGACTTTTCATACCGAGTGCGGCGATCCCGCGTTGATTCAGGATCGGCAACACATCCTGCTCGAAGCTCCGGTAGGTGCCGTCAAAGACATTCAACGGTAACTGGCAGGTATCGAACGGGAACTCATGCGCCAGCATCTTGAGATGGATCTGCGGGTGTTTGTGACCGGTGAAGCCGATGAACCGCACCTTGCCCTGCCGCTTGGCTTCGAGCAGCGCCTCAGCCCCGCCGTTGGGCACGAAGTGTCGATCAGGATCGTCTTCATACACAACTTCGTGAATCTGCCAGAGATCTAGGTAGTCGGTCTTCAACCGGCGAAGCGACTCATCGAGTTGCTGCAGGGCTACTGTCTTATCACGTCCGTGCGAGCAGACCTTGCTCATGAGCACGACCTGCTGCCGCCGTCCCCGCAGCGCCTTGCCCATGAGCTCTTCCGACCGCCCGCCGTTGTATTCCCAGGCGTTGTCGAGAAAGTTCACACCGGCATCGATGGCAGTATGCAGCAGCCGGATGGCGTCGGCATCATCCTGGATACGACCCCAATGGGCTCCGCCGAAACAGAGCGCCGACACCTGCACGCCGGTCTTGCCCAGCGCACGGCGCGGAATGTCACCCGTCGAGCTCCTCGAAGGCGGAGCCTCTGCGGCCATGAGCTCGGCCACGCGACCGGCCCCGCCAAGCGCCATCACCGATCCCGCAACGCCGAACCGTTTCAACAGTTGGCGACGATCGAGTGAGAGAGACCAGATCGATGTGTCTGACTTCTTGGGCGCCACCAAAGACCTGCCCTGCTGGAGGTGGACTGTGTAGGCTACGATCAGCCCATGACATTGACAATCATCCCGCTGCGCGGCGGCATCACCGCGGCCCCGCAGCGGGGAACAGGGTCGAATGATCGACCGTTAACAGATCAGCGATACGGTCGATCGCAAGATCGGCAGCAGGAAACGTCCGCAGCGCCTCAGGATCCGTGGCATAGTGTCCCTGACGCGGAAACACGGTCGTGACCCGCGCGCCCCAATGGGCCTTCACTGCCGTCAGGATGCGCAACTTGTCGTCGACCAGCACATAGTGATCGGCAGGATACCGCTGCTCGACATCCTTCAGCTCCAGTTCCTTATGCACGTAGATGAGGACCTGTTCTTCGACGGCGGAGAGGATACCCGACTGTTCGATCTTGAGCGGCTGAAAGACCGCGTCGCCGTCGGTGAGAATCACGGTCCGGCCCCATTGCCTGGCGTGCCGCACAACATCCAAGGCTCGCGGAAACAGCCGATCGGAGAACGGATAGTTCACCAGAAATCGCGAGACGGCCAGGAGATGCGAATCGTGCGGATAGGCCAGGCGATACCGCTGGAGCGCGCCGAGATAATCCGCATACCCCAGCTCTTCACGTAGCTCCTCCAGGATGCGCCAATATTCTTGTTCATGTGCCGGGCCGACCTCCTGCTCCAAATGTTGTTTGAGGTCAGCCGTGACCTGATCGTTATCCAACAAGGTATTGTCGACATCGAACAGTACGACAACCGTGGGCGAGATCATGGCCTATCGCCTCCCGCTCCACTTCCAGTTTTTGATCTCCGGCATATCGGTTCCGTGCGTCAGGATATACGCCTTGTGCTGCATGCGCTTGTCGCGCATCTCCTGCTTCAGATAAGCGGCACGCGCTCCGAGCTGAGGCACGCGGTCCACGACATCGGACACCAGATGGAACCGATCCAGATCGTTCAACACGACCATGTCGAATGGCGTCGTCGTCGTGCCTTCTTCTTTGTAACCACGGACATGCAGGTTGTTATGGTTGGTCCGGCGATAGGTGAGGCGATGGATCAACCACGGATACCCATGGAAGGCGAAGATGACCGGCTTGTCGGTCGTGAACAGCGCGTCGAATTCCTTATCGGACATCCCGTGCGGATGTTCGCTCTCCGGTTGTAGCTTCATCAAATCGACGACGTTGACCACGCGTACTTTCAAATTGGGCTGGGCAACACGCAGAATTTCCACCGCGGCCAGGGTCTCCATCGTCGGCACGTCGCCGCAGCAGGCCATCACGACATCGGGCTCGCTGCCACGGTCGTTGCTGGCCCATTCCCAGATCCCGACCCCGGCAGTGCAATGCAGCACGGCGGCGTCCATATCCAGCCATTGCGGAGACGGTTGTTTGCCGGCCACCACCACGTTCACGTAATCGCGACTGCGCAGACAGTGGTCCGTCACGGACAACAGTGTGTTCGCATCAGGCGGCAGATAGACCCGGATCACATGGGCATTCTTATTCACCACATGATCGATGAAGCCGGGATCCTGATGGCTGAAGCCATTGTGATCCTGGCGCCAGACATGCGAGGTCAGCAAATAATTGAGTGAGGCGATCGGGCGCCGCCAGGCAATCTCGCGCGAGGACTTGAGCCACTTCGCATGCTGATTGAACATGGAATCGACGATGTGAATGAACGCCTCATAACAATTCAAAAACCCGTGCCGTCCCGTCAGGAGATACCCTTCCAGCCAGCCCTGACACAAGTGCTCGCTCAAGATCTCCATGACGCGCCCGTCGTGCGCCACATGTTCGTCGGTGGGAAGGATCTGCTCCGTCGAACAGCGATCGGTCACTTCAAACGCCGCGCCCCAACGGTTGGACGCCGTCTCGTCCGGTCCGAACAGCCGAAAGTTGTGCGGGTTCACCTTCAGGACATCGCGCAGAAATAGTCCCTGCACCCTGGTCGCTTCGGCCTCCGCGACGCCGGGCTTCACCACCGGCACCGCATACTGGCGGAAGTCCGGCAGTCGAAGGTCACGGAGAATGCCGCCGCCGTTCGCGCAGGCAATGGCACCCATTCGTCGCTCCCCGGTCGGCGCCAGGTCGGCCAATTCCGGCATCAACCTCCCCGCTTTATCGAATAACTCTTCGGGCCGATAACTCTTGAGCCATGCTTCCAACAACTCGACATGCCCGGGCTTGTCCATCTCTCCCATCGGCACCTGATGGGAGCGGAATGTTCCTTCCGTCGGTTTCCCGTCTACCTCCTTGGGTCCGGTCCAGCCCTTGGGAGTCCGCAAGACGATCATGGGCCAACGTGGCCGGCCGGTAAATCCCTTGGACCGGGCCTCCTGTTGTATCCGATGGATCGTCGCGACGATTTCGTCCAGGGTGGACGCCATCAATTGATGCATCGTAGCCGGATCATCCCCTTCAACGAAAAACGGCTGATGGCCGTACCCGATCAACAGGGATTTCAGCTCGTCCGGCGGCATGCGTGCCAGCACGGTCGGACCGGCGATCTTGTACCCGTTCAAATGCAGAATCGGCAGCACGGCCCCGTCCCGCACAGGGTTCAGAAACTTGTTCCCATGCCAGCTTCCCGCAAGCGGACCGGTTTCGGCCTCCCCGTCTCCGATCACACACGCCACCAACAACTCGGGATGGTCGAAGGCCGCTCCATAGGCATGGGCCAGGGAATAGCCTAACTCACCGCCCTCATGAATAGAGCCGGGCGTTTCCGGCGCGACGTGGCTCGGGATGCCCCCGGGAAACGAAAACTGTTTAAACAGGCGCTGTAACCCGGCTTCGTCCCGCGAGATGTTCGGATACACCTCGCTGTAGGTGCCTTCGAGGTAGACATTTGCAACCAGGCCAGGACCGCCGTGCCCGGGCCCCGCGATGTACAGCACTGAAAGATCCCTGGCCTTGATGATGCGATTGAGATGGGCGTAAATAAAATTCAACCCGGGCGTCGTCCCCCAATGGCCGAGCAAGCGCGGTTTGATATGCTCCCGTTTCAACGGCTGTTTCAGCAGCGGATTGTCGAACAGATAAATCTGTCCGACCGAAAGATAGTTCGCCGCTCGCCAGTAGGCATGAATCCGTTGTGCCAACTCGGGGCTCAGCGGCCGATTCGCCTGCGTCGTCTGATTCATGGGTTCCCTTTCTCAGGTTTGGACTGTCCGTGACCACTCACTCACAACCGGCCGCCCACGACCGGCAGGGCAACCGTCCGGCATCGTCAACAGCCCACATTTAATGCCAGCAATCGGCACACCGATTGCGCAATCTGACGTTCTTCGTCGGTACGGATCACCCGCACGGTCACGCGACTCGCCGGGCTTGAAATCACGGCGGCATGGGCCTCGTTGCAATGCGGATCCAGTCGGATGCCGAGGAACTCCAGGCCTTCACACATCCGCGCACGCACGACGGCGGCATGTTCCCCGATGCCGCCGCTGAACACTACCTGGTCAACCCCGCCGAGTGCCGCCGCATAGGCCCCGATCCACTTTTTCCCCTGGTAACAAAACAAGGCCACGGCCTCGGCCGCACGGGGATCGTGGTCCTCCTGAGCCAACAGATCGCGAAGGTCCGGGCTGGTCTCCGACAGCCCCAGCAAACCGGATTGCGCGTTGACCATGTGATGAAACTGTTCCGCCGTCATGCCTTCGGTCCTGGCCAGATACGAAACAAGACCCGGATCCAGATCGCCGGACCTCGTGCTCATCGGCAGACCGGAAGTCGGAGTAAAACCCATGCTCGTATCGATACTGACGCCGTCTCGCACTGCGGCCAGACTGGCGCCATTTCCCAGATGGGCGAGGATCACCTTGCCGCGAGCCGCGTCACGGCCGGCGACCCGCTCCAGCTCCTCCATGAGATAGGCATAGGAGAGCCCGTGAAATCCGTAACGTCTGATACCCAGTTTTTCATACCGGCGAGGAATCGCCAGGAGACGCGCCGTCGGCGGCAGATGCTGATGGAAGCCTGTATCAAAACAAGCCACTTGCGGCACCTGCGGATATTCGGTGGCGAATGCTTCGATCAAGGTAATCTCGGCCGGAAGATGTTCCGGGTCGTAGGGGCTCAGCCGCCGCAACTCCTCCATCACCTCGGTGGATATCACCTGGGGGTCTGCGTAACGACTTCCGCCATGCACCACCCGATGACCGATCGCCTGAATGGACAATCCCTTGCTGCGCTGCGCGAGTTGATCACGAAGAACCCGGACAGAAGCCACGTGGTTCGGCACAGGCACAACTCGCCGCTCCTGCTGTCCGGTTACGACATCGGTGACGGTGACGATCCCATCCGGAAGCCCGATGCGCTCAATGTGTCCCGTCGCCGTCCGAACCGACACGGCTCCAAGACGAAACAAGGCCCACTTGACGCTGGATGATCCGGCGTTGAGGGTGAGGACTGCGGGAGAGGTGTTTCCAGATTCAGTCATCGTTGCTCGATCCTCTACACGTCAAGATAGAGCGAGAATGAGTTCAGTGCAACCGAAAATCCACAGTGTTCCCTGACTGCATCGTAGGTATTCTGCCCACGCGCGCCAGGGAAGAGTACTAGTTTCGAGCGGCACTGAAATCGGCTATCGTAGGAGCATGATCCTACACATTCTAGCCACACTCCTCCTGCTCCTTACGTATCCGGCACATTTCGGTTTTGCCGCCGATCCGACGAGAGAGGTCGTCCTACTGGGCGGTACGATTCTCTCGATCGATCAGGAAGCCCTGACCATCACCATTCAAATGCCCTCAGGAGAATCACAAGCCCTCCCGCTCATCAACCGTCGCCTCTTGCAAGGCCTCGGCATCGGCGACCATGTGAGTTTTGAGCTGGATGAGGAAAACCGGTTGATCAAGATCACCAAATTGCCAGTCGACCCGGCCAACTGACCGGATCTGACCACCGCGCCGCTCCCCTGCGACACGCCCAAATCACCCTACAGGCTCCGTCGGTTTCTCAGACGGGAGATTCTTGTATAATGCCGCCCATTCTCTCATCGAGGACATACCTTCACCCTCATCTGAAACGGAGGCCGCATGAACCCGGGCAGCGATCGACTTCTCCCTTCCCTCGTCTTCGCACTTCTCGCGTACACCCTCTACTCGCCCATCGAGGCCCGGGCAGCTGAACCGACCGGTGACGCAGTCACCACACAGGCGCTGGAACGACTGATCGAGCAGTACATTCGAAGCCATCCCGAAGTCATCGAGCAATCCCTCCAGTCGCTGGAAAATAAACGCGCGGCAGAAGAACAAGAACGACAGAAAACTGCCCTTGCCGCACATCAGCAGGAGCTGCTCCATGATCCGGACTCGCCGGTGAGTGGAAATCCAGCCGGGGATGTGACCGTGGTGGAGTTCTTCGACTATCGCTGCGGGTATTGCAAACGCGCGGCCTCGGCCTTGACTCAACTCCAGCAGAGCGACACAAGGGTGCGTGTCGTCTACAAAGACTTTCCGATTCTTGGAGAGACCTCTGAATTGGCGGCTAAGGCGGCACTCGCCTCAAATCTGCAGGGCAAACACCAGGCTTTTCATGAGGCCTTGCTGGCGACGAAAGACGATCTCACCAAAGAGCACCTCTTCCATATCGCGCAAGAAGCCGGCATAGACGTGCATCGACTCGATGAGGACATGACACGACCGGAATGGCAACCGATCATCGAACGCAATCGCGCCCTCGCCAAAACCCTCGGCATCACAGGCACGCCGGCCTTCATCGTCGGCCACGATCTCGTGCCCGGCGCCTTAGATCTGAAAATGCTCCAGGAATTGGTGGCTCACAAGCGCAAGCAGTGATTGCCTGCGCCCGCCTGATTGTCTGATATGTGACGGGAACAGAGAAGACCTATCGAAACCAGACGGGAACGCGCTCAGACCCTAACAGGCTGCGAATTGGCTCGATTGAGGCGCAATGCGCATGATCGACTGATGCGCCCGTATGGCGGGAAATCGAGAGGGGGCGTCTCTACTCTCAGTTGTACGCCACGAGCCGTACACGCTTCCCCAGACGAGATACGCTTCACGCTTCACGGGTCCAAAGGCCGCCGCTGGCGGACTTTTTCCGCATCCTGCTACACGCAACTGCGGGAGAGCCCCTTGGCTCTCCCGCAGTCTTGGTGATTAGGACCGGCACTGCATCCATTGGCGGCACTTACGGAAGGTGATGCCGCCTCCTCACCACTATCGAGTTGGATTCGAGGTTCGGGAGACAGTGGGATCTCCCGACTCGAGCCCCGCCCGCTTGATGGAAGGCGCCTGCTGACTCAACGGGAGGATCCGTTGATCGTCATGCGGCAACACCTTCATCAATCCCCACTGCCCTGATTGGGCGTAGGGCAACCGTTGGTTGCTCCAGACATAGTCACCCGGGAGGCGGAAGCTTCCGCCGGCCGCCGGAATGAACGCATCGAGGGTCTCCGACGCGGAGAACTCCACGACGCTGATCTGGTCGGCACCGCGCATGAACGGCTCGATCGGCCACTCATGCTTCTCAACGCTGAACATCCCGTTCTGCTCATTGCTCGCCCCGAACACATGGATGCGCACCGGATCTCCGGCATGCGCCTCGATGAGCGGCGTCGCAATGCTCTCGGGTTTATCGACCGAGCAAGGCTGGAAGACCTTGCCCAACGTGCAACCGTTGGACTCCCGGAACTTATACGGTTCCGAGCGGTAGTTGACGGCCGTCAGACCCGCCGTGTTTTGCACGTAGGGCATGAAGCTCGTCCCGATGATGTTGTCTTCATCCTGGAAGAACAGGGCCACATCGCGGTAGTTCTGGCGATGTTCATACCCCTGAATCGTCCGATCCACAATCACGTCGGCGACCCAGCTGTTCTTCGTAGAAATATCCGCACCCGTCTTCGGATCGCGATACGTGGCCCCCTTCGGCCCGATCACGATACCGCCGTAGAGTCCATTACGCGGATTGGTCATCACATTCCCCCAATCCCACACCAGGGAGGCAGTCTCCCCGATGAACGGATCGGCGTAGTACGTGTACGTACGGCTCTCACCCGGAGCAACCGTTTGCTCGCCCGGATTATTGCCGACGTTCGCACCCAGGGAATCCTTCGGATCGAACGCCAGGCCCAGCGCCGAGAAAGACGCCCGACCCTGCTTCATCTTGTTGGTCAACTTGACCTTGAGACAGTCCCCGACGTTGGCGCGCAACGTCAGAGGCATCGGTTGCACACCGGACGCCACGGCCGACACATCCTCTTCCAAGGTGTAGATCTTGGCATCGGGATTGACCATCTGAATCGTCCGCTCGAAGTCGACCTCGATAGCATCCGGTGCTTTCGGGTTCAACTTCATGGACGGGAAATCGATCGCCACGACGTTGAAATTCTTCACCGGGGCCTCGGCAGGACACACGGCCAACGATTTGGGAATTTCATTGCGGCCGCTGTACCCGGCCGGCAACTTCTGCAGATCCGACACATCCTTATCGAGAACCCGCAAGATGCCCCAGGCACCTTCCGAGAACTTGGACGAACGTCCGTTGAAGTGGATGTAGTCGCCCGCCTGCAGTCTCGGTCCGCCCGCCTGCGGCACCACCAAGTCGTACCGCTCGGCAATGCCGACATGGATCGAGTTCTTCCGATTCGCGTCACCGGCATACCGCTCAGTCAGATAGGTATGTCCGGAGAGCGTCCAGACCATGCTTTCATTGGTCATGGTCTGCAACAACCGGAAGACCACCGTATCGCCCAGGTACGCGCGTACCATCGGCGTGTATGGATCGCCGTGCACAGCGCTGCTGAAGAGTTTCGACATATCCGGATTGGCCGCCATACGGCCGGAGATCGGCTCCGCCCGGAAGTTCAGGCTGCCGCCCGTCGTATGCGTGCCGCCGTTCAGGAACGGCATCGGCGTCATCTTGATATGGTCAGGAATCGGGAAGGAAATCGTCTTGCCCGCTTCCAGCGCCACCTCAACCGGCTGCCCCGGAGGATTACCGGCCGTCACGATATTGATCGTGTGCGGCACACTGTCGTTCAACTGCACGAGCAACTCACGGAAGCTGCCGTTCACCCCGTAGCCCACAGGCTCCGCGGTGCGGATGTCCGCCAACGGACCGCTCCGGATCGGCGCTCCGGTCTTGGGATTGTGATACGTCGAACCGACCGGCTCCACGATCATCGTGCCGAATCCGCCGTGGCCCCAGGTAATTCGGCCCAACGCATGATCGTGCCAGAACACCGTGCCCACATCGGAGTCGACCCAGAACCGCTGCCGAACGAACTCAACCGTCACGATATCCTTCACCGGATGGTCGTTCTTCAAGGGGCGCACCAGGGTGATCTCATTCCCCTTAATCGACTTGATCCGGCCGACTTCATTCCCGCCGACATTGTCCGCGCCGATCAGGATTTCGATCTCCGGATGATACTGCGCCGCGTTCTTGACGGTAATGACTCGCTCCCCCTTCTTCGCCGCCTTGGTGAAGGTGGTGTTCAAGGGCAAGGGCAACCCCTTGTCGGTCTTCTTCTCCAGCATGGTAAACGGACGCACCGACTGTTCGTTCGAGAAGCCGGTGATCACGCCGTCCGACGACTGGTTGTCGAACTGCAGGAAATGCCAATGGGTATTGACCTTCGACGCATGAAAATTCGAGAAGTCATCGTCATCCCATTCGCTGGTCAACATCCAATCGACGCAATCGTAGATGTTGGACCGCACGACCAACGGAAACTTCAGGTCGTTGTTCTTCCGAACGGCGGCTTCTTCTTCGTGCAACACATAGATCAACCCGCCTTCATCCATAATCGCCGGCGTGTTGCCCTGCTTATCGGCCAACATCATCGGCGTGTGAATGAAGTGCACGTTGTATTTTTTCGAACCGGCATTTTCCGGGCACAGGCTCCATCGCCCGTTTTCTCCCGGCTTGGCCGGGTAGGAACTCGGCAACCCGTCCTCTTCCAGATGGATCATCTCTAGCCACGGGGAAGGATTGTGGCCTTTGGAGAACGGCACCCGGCGACCGAAATGCGGCTTCAAATGCGGCCAGGACACTTTCCCGGTCGTCGGTTCGAAGACGATCGGGAGTCGCTCGTTCGGATGCGCCGACTGATAGCGCGGATTCGGCACCGTGTTTTCAGGCTCGGTCATGGCGCGATGGCCCTGCCAACCCCAGTTCAGCACACTGGCGTCGTACGACTTGGTCTGCTCACGCTCATCTTTTTTGTGACCAGGCAAGCCCTGCGGCGGAAACTGCATCTCGACCCAGTCCTTCACAGTCACTAGAGCCGGGGTCGCCTTCCAATCGGTCTTGCCCTTCTCGATGATCGTGAATTGCTTGCCGAACCAATCGACCGTCTTGCCGATCAACTCGTCGGAGGTGACACCCACCTTGATCCGGCCCTTCCGGTCCGGCAACTCCAACAGGTCCGGCATCACATCGTTGTGGTTCGCGCCCTGCTGAATGGTGTTGTACACGCGCCAGTAGCCCCACATCCCCGCGATGTAGTGATGGGCCACGTGGCAATGGAACAGGAAGTCTCCGGCCAGCTGCTGGCAGAGACCTGATCCGCACTCGGTTTCCAAGTCCATCGTCTCCGACGGACCGATCACTTCCACATCCACCCGATCGGACTTCGTCCGGATCACCGGATATTTCACCGGGCCGTTCTTCGCCGTGTGCCAGAGCGGCATTTCATCGATCGCCCGCGGGCTGCGCGGCCAACGGATTGACCCTCCGTGCGGATGATGGGAATGGAACACTTCCGACCCACCGTGCACCAACCGGAACTTGGCCGGGTCACCGAGATAGCTGCGCGGAATGGTCGTGGCTGGATCGCCAAACGTGTAGGCGCTGTAGGCCATCGACTCGTCTTCGAAGCCGAAATATTCATGCTGTGTCTGCATGTTGTCCACGCCGAACGGCTCGCTGCGGTAGTTCAACGCGCGGGCCACCGGGCGATAGACGTCGGTCAACGGATCGCGTTGCGGAATGAAGTCGCCCTTCTTATTCAATGGGCGGAACGCTTCATCGCCGACCTCGTGATAAAACAGCACGAACTCACGAAAGTCCGGGCCGGTTCCATTCTTAATAATCGCCTGCCAGCCGCTCTTGGTGGGCTGAGGATCCCCGGTGCCCAACGGCTCCAGATACTCCGAGCCTTTCGGTTCGATCACAAACGACCCGAAGAGGCCCATCACGGTCAATTCGCGGTCGTTGCTGTACGAATGGAACTGGCGGCTCCCCTCCTGCTGCGTAGGCGGAATATACCATTCCATGTCCACGGCCTTTCCCGGTCCGGCAATGCTGTCCGGATTGGTGGTGCTGGCCGGCTGACCCGTGGCCGCCATCACCATGCTGGAGCCGTGAATATTGAGACTGACCTCTTCCGTGCCCTCCAGCGCATTGCGGAGCGTGAGCTTGACGCAATCACCCTGGTTGCCGCGAAGGACCAACGGCTGAATCCATTGATTCTGCAACCCGTTCATCACCGCGCCCGGGTTGTAGCCTTCCACGTCACGCGCTTCTTTGTTCTTCGTTTCTTCCGCGCGAACCTTGTCGATGTTTTCCGTCAGCACGTACATATAGCCGGGATAAAAATCGAGCCACATGTTCAGCGTGATCTCGACGTTGATCGCAGAGACGTCGTACGAGCGCACCGGGGCAGTGACCGGGCAGCGTCCGCCGCCAATCGACACGGGCTCGGCGGAAGGATTGGACATCAGAAGGATGTCCTGATTACCCGCACCGTACTGGTGCATCATGTTGATGTTATTGTACTGGCCGCCGGTCCGCTGCACCTCGGCGTCATGCACCATTTGCTCGTTGATCTTTTCCATGATGCGCTGGTGTTGCCGCTCCATCATGGCCGTCCGCTCGACGTGCCCTTCCTTGGCATCCTCGACAATGGTCTGCCCCTTGAGCTGCTCCGCCCAAGCCGGCTGATTGTGCGCCGCGACATGCAAGTCGGTCGGCTCCGCCGACGCGACGTGGAACGCCCCGATGCAGACTGTCGGGAGCATCGCCCCCAGCAGATACTTCCAGGCTGCCCGGGACCTTCGCTGACTGTACTTCTTCGGCCCGCTTCGTACCGATCTCATTGACCTACCTCCTCTTGAAACCATAAACACCGCACCACGAGACTGCCGCGAGCGGTGCAGGTCCATGGGGACCTGCACCTCATGGAGTGGAAAACTCCGGAGGCCGGTCCATCGTCTTCCACTACCTTGCTCGCGATCACTGCCACGATGGCGCGTCCCCCACTGCACGTATAAAGACGAGCACCCTAGTAGCAACTCCCGTTCCAGCAAGATCAACGTCAAAAAAGCACACTTTTCCTTGGGAATTTCAGGCAACGAAGGGGCGGTCGCTCACACGAATGGGGCGCAAGCGCCCCATCAAAAATGAGTGCGAGACGAAAAGAGATTGAATTTAGAAGCGAATGTGACGTGTCAGAAAAGTTTGTCTCAATGGGACTTCGACGCCCCATTCATCGGGGCGGATGGAGCGGCATTCATCACACCGTGAACAGACACGGTGAAGGCGTGATGGGAAACGGTGAGTGATCGGTATCGGTCCCTCGCGAGCAGGCAATCATACTGAGACCGTACGGTGAGCCTCGCCGGACGAGAGAATCGGACGCCGGAGCATGGAATCATGAAGAGTCTTGGCTAGAACAGCTCGCGCAGGCCGTGCTTCTTGACCATGCGTTCGATCGTCTTTCGATCGACGCCGGATTCCCGCGCCGCCCGCCCCATGTGGCCGTCGTGACGCTTGAGGAGATCGATCAAAAAACTGCGCTCAAACGTCGTCACGGCCGCCTGCTTGGCATGTTTGAAGGAGCCGGCTTCGCCGGAGGCTGATTCCTCGCCTCCGCACTCCCGCACACGATCGGGCAAGTGCGCGCTCGTGATGATCGGCCCATCGGCCAGCACCGCAGCCCGCTCAATGACGTTTTGCAGCTCCCGTACATTCCCCGGCCAGGAGTATCCACACAACAGATCCGTCGCCGAAGGATCCAACTCCGGCACGAACGCCAGGCCCAGCCGCTGCTGTTTCATGAACCGCCGCAGAAACTCTCGCGCCAGGAGGAGAATATCCCCCTCGCGAGTCCGCAAGGGCGGCAGCACAATGGGGATGACGTTCAGCCGGTAATACAGATCCTCGCGGAACTCACCCCGGCGACAGGCCGATTCCAGATCCTGGTTGGACGCCGCAATCACCCGCACATCCACCTCCAGAAACCGAATGCCGCCCACCCGCCGCATCTGCCGTTCCTGCAACACCCGCAACAGTCGGGACTGCAAGGTTTGACTCATGCCGCTGACTTCATCGAGGAAAACGGTTCCACCGGCCGCCACTTCAAAGAGGCCGGGCTTCGAGACATGGGCTCCCGTAAACGCCCCCTTCTCATGGCCGAACAATTCGGATTCCAGCAGGGTATCGGGCAGCGACACACAGTCCACCGGAATGAAGGGGCGGTCCGCCCGCAGACTGGCATCGTGAATGGCGCGCGCGACCAATTCTTTTCCCGTTCCGCTTTCTCCATACACCAGCACATTGGAATGGGTGGGGGCGACCTTTTCAATCAGAGTGAATACCGATTGCATGGCCAGGCTCTCACCGATGACTCGTGAGAGGCCGGTCCGCTTCCCGGGACGAACCTGCCCGGGAGCTTCGAGCGACTTGGGTGTTCCGGCGGGCCCTGCCCCGACGGCACATCCCACCCCGTCCTCCCCGAACGCACGACGCGCAACCGACACCAGGTCCGCGCTCGTAAACGGCTTGGTAATATAGTCGAAGGCGCCGTACCGCATCGACGTGACCGCCGTCTGCACGGTGGCGTGAGCCGTCAGCAACACCACCTGCACCGACGGGTCGAGCCGTTTGGCCGCCGCCAGCACCTCAATCCCGTCGAGCTCAGGCATGCGCAAATCCGTGAGGATCAAGCCGGGCCGCTCACGCTCAATGACATCGAGCGCACGGGCGGGATCACACTCGGTGAGACAGTCATACGGCACACGACTCAAAATCCGGCGGCAATTCTCCAGCGCATCCTGTTCGTCATCGACGATCAGGATTTTTCCTGCAATCCCCATGATGCTCCCTCATGAACCCGATTCCCGAATGCCACCGCAGGCAAGTACACATCGAAGACGGCGCCGACGGCGTTGTTCCGCACTTCAATACGGCCTCGATGGTCCGAGACAATTCCATAACTCAGGAACAGACCGAGTCCGGTCCCCTGACCGGCCGGCTTGGTGGTAAAGAACGGATCGAAGATGCGATCGAGGATCTCGGTCGGCACACCGGGCCCGTTATCGGACACGCTGATCCGGACCCATTCGTCTCCATCAATCGGCACCCGCGCGGTGCTCACCGTGATGATCCCTTGAGCATCGGATCCACCGACTGCATCGATCGCATTGTTGATCAGGTTGAGCAGAACCGTTTCCAGGCGATCGCGGTCGCCCATCACCGGTGATACTTCGGGCGACAATTGCGCATCGATCCGGACCGCCAGCGCCGCCACCCGTTCACCCGCCATCGCGACACAGGTGCGCGCCACACAGTTGAGATCCAGAGGCTTCAACATCGAAACGGTGCCGCGGGAGAACGTCAGAATACTGCGTGTGACCCGGGAAATCCGTGCCGCCTGCGTTCGGATCGTCGCCAGATCCCGCCCCACCTCCTCCGGCATACCGGCCTGCATGGCATCGGCCTCCATGCATTCAATCCGGTTCAATATGATGCCGAGCGGATTATTGATCTCGTGGGCGATGCCGCTGGCGACTTTGCCGAGCGTGGCCAGGCGTTCGGACAACTCCAGTTTTCGCATCTGGCAGGTAATCTCCGCGGTCTTCTCCTCCACCCGATGCACCAATTCCGCGTTCAGCGATTCCAGCTCGGTTCGCGAGGATTGCAGCCGGTCCGCCATCCGATGCACGGCGATGGCAAGTTCCTCGAACTCATCCCCTGTCTTGATGTCGAGCGGACCGTCGTACGTGCCCTGGCTGATGGCCTCCACGCCCGACTTCAGAACCTGAATCGGGCGGGCGATCCGTGCCGCGACATACCGCCCCATGGCCCAGAGCAGACACAACATCACCACACCGATCAACGCCAGATTCCGCAGCTGGTCACGAATCGGCGCATAGGTTTCCTCCGGTTGTTGCCGCACGAAGACGTGCCAGGAGTTATCCGGAAGACTCAGCCCCGTCACCGGCGCATACCCCACCACCGTATCGGTCGCACCATGGCCGTCGTCCTCGGCGATCCCCCAGCCGGGATCTGATGAGACGATCATGGCCATCAATTGACTGGGAATTCGATGCGCACGCCGCGGAAGGATGGGACAGACGAGCGGCTGACCGGCGGCATCGAACAACATGGCATGGCCGGTCTGCCCGATACGGATTTCTTTGATCATCGCAAAGAGGGAATCGAATCGGTAGGACGCCTTGATGGCGCCGATGACCGTATGCTGGTGGTCGTCCAGGATGGGGACCGCGATATCGATGGTTTCTTCCGGCGAGCGGAAGGATCCTTCCTGCCCGGGGATCAACCCGCTGACATAGACCCGGTCTAGCCCCCCGGCCTGCAAGGCCTCCCACCAGGGTTCCTGGCTGAGGAAATAATGGTCCGGTTCCGAACTGGCTGCAACCAATGCCCCATAGCGGTCGGTGATCAGCAGCCCCACCATCTTGTCGCCGTCGCGGACTTTCGTCTCCAGAAGGAAGCGGGACAATTCCGAATTCAGCAGGCCGGCAGCACTATCACGCCCTTTCTCCCACTCCTTCGCACGCTCCTGAATCAACCGCTGCGTCTCGGGCCAGTCGCCTTTGTACGAGAGGTTCGCCGCTTCGACCGGCTGGCGAACCCGTAACGGCGCGGAGGCGAGCAGCCGTACCCCCTGCACTTCGCTCTGGACGAGCATGGTCAGACGATCGGCGGCCTGTTCGGCAATCGCCTGAAAATTTCCGCCGATCACATCGCGAAGGGAACGCATGCCGGACATCGACGCCAGCACCAAGCCGATCACCAGCGGAATACAGCCCACCAGCACGATGGCGAGCACAATGCGGCCTTTGATGGTACGAATCGTCACGCCGGTCTCCTGCGAGACATTGTAAACAACCGGCGAAAGAAAACGCCACCGGCCTCCGCGACGACATCGTGGCCGCCGCCGGGCTGCGCACATATGAAAGTCTCTCGGTGCCGTTTCGAGCGTGGCGACCGACTGCTTGTCATGCGCCTGGGCATCGATCGGTCGCGTGTCGGTAGGAACCTGCTCGGCGACTTCTAGCGGGGTCTGCCGCCGGCCGCGGAATGTTTACTTTCTGAAATGGGCCAGGGCGAATCGGTGGTTGGCTCGTTATGCCGTAGGGCGCAGCGCGCCCCCTCGAACTCGTACCCATCGAAGTCGCAGGCGATCGAGGAAGAGGTACACGACAGGAGTCGTATAGAGGGTGAGAACCTGGCTCACGAGGAGGCCGCCGACGATGGCGATACCGAGCGGACGTCGCAACTCCGATCCCACCCCCATGCCCACCGCCAGCGGAAGCGCACCCAACAAGGCCGCCGCCGTGGTCATCATGATCGGACGGAACCGCAACAAGCAGGCTTCGTAAATCGCTTCCTGCGGGGTCTTCCCTTCCGCCATCCGTTCGCTCTGCAAGGCGAAGTCGATCATCATGATGGCGTTCTTTTTCACGATGCCGATCAGCAACATGATGCCGATCAATGCAATCATGCTCAGTTCCGTCTTGAACAGGAGCAAGGCCAGCAACGCGCCGACGCCGGCTGAAGGCAGCGTCGAGAGAATCGTGATCGGGTGGATATAACTCTCGTAGAGAATCCCCAGCACGATGTACACCGTGACCAACGCCGCCAGGATCAGCCACGGTTGATTCTCGACCGACGACTGGAAGGCCTTCGCCGTGCCTTGAAAGGTGCCGCGCACAGTCCCGGGTAGACCGATATCATGCATCGCCTGGTCCACGGCCAACACAGCCTGACCGAGCGATGCGCCCGGCGCCATGTTGAACGACAATGTGACGGCGGGAAACTGCCCCTGGTGATTCACCGAGAGAATGGTATTGGCCGGCTCATATCGTGTCACGGCACTCAACGGCACTTGTGCGCCGTTCGAAGAACGGACGTAAATATCATGCAACGCCGACGGGTTTTGCCAATATTGCGGCGCGACCTCCATCACCACATGGTACTGATTGAGCGGCGTATACATCACCGACACCTGTCGCTGGCCGAAGGCATCGTAGAGCGTGTCATCGATCAATTGAGGACTCACGCCCAACCGCGAGGCCGTGACTCGGTCGAACACCACCAGCGATTGCTGCCCTCGATCCTGTTGATCGCTGTTCACATCCACGATTGCTGAGACGGTCCGCAACTTGTCCTCCACCTTCGGCGCCCAGGTGTTGAGTTCGGCCAGATCCATGCTCTGCAGGGTATATTGATATTGCGCGCTGCTGGCCCGGCCGCCGATTCGCAAATCCTGAATGGCCTGCAAATAGGTCGGGGCGCCCGGCACTTTGGCCAACTTGGGGCGCAAGCGGCCAATCACCTCGTCCGAACTGAGGCCGCGTTCCTCCAGCGGCTTCAGCGCAATGAACATCCGGCCCGTATTGGTCGTGCCGGCATGGCCGCCGCCTCCGGTAAACCCGGTGACACTCGCAACGGCAGGATCACTCTTGATGATCTCAACCACCTCCGTGAGTTTCTGCCGCATCGCCTGAAAAGAGATGTCCTGCGCAGCCTGAATATTTCCAAAGAGGCGCCCCGTGTCTTGCTGCGGGAAAAAGCCCTTCGGCACCAGAATATACAAATAGACCGTCAACGCCATCGTGCCCAACGTCGCCACCAGGATCGTGCGTGGGTGGCGGAGGACCCAGGCCAAGCTGGTCGCGTATCCGCCGGCCAGCAGGCCGAACCCCCGTTCGCTGGTGCGATACCACCAGCCATGAGTCTCCGTCGGCTCCGACTTCAACACACGCGCGCAGAGCATCGGAATGGTCGTGAGCGACACCACCAACGAGACCAAAATGGCGGCCGAGAGCGTCACCGCAAATTCGCGAAACAGCCGGCCGAGCATGCCGCCCATCAAAAAGATGGGGATGAACACCGCCACCAGCGACAGGGTCATGGACACGACCGTAAACGCAATCTCTTTGGCACCTCGCAACGCCGCATCCATCGGCGACAGTCCCTGCTCACGGTACCGCGTGATGTTTTCGAGCACCACGATGGCATCGTCCACCACAAAACCCGTGGCAATCGTGAGCGCCATCAGGGACAGATTGTCGAGGCTATACCCGAACAGATACATCACGCCGAACGTGGAAATCAGCGACACCGGCACCGCCACCGCTGGAATCAACGTGGCGCGTAGATTCCTGAGAAACACAAACACCACCAGAATGACCAGCGCAACGGAAATGGCGAGGGTCTTTTCGACGTCGTGCAACGACGCGCGGATGCCAGGCGTCCGGTCCATCACGATCGACAGCGACATGCTGCCCGGCAGCGACGCCTCCAACTGAGGCAACCGCGCACGAAGCCGGTCCACCGTGTCAATGATGTTGGCGCCGGCCTGCCGATAAATAATCACGAGGACCGCCGGGGTCCCGTTTGCCACCCCCATGGTCCTGAGATCTTCAACGGACGATTCCACCGACGCCACATCGGAAAGCTGTACCGCCCGTCCGTTTCGATAGGCCACGATCAACGGCAGGTACTCCTCCGCCCGGTGGAGTTGATCGTTCGTGCGGATTTCCCAGGTGCGGTCGTCGCCGGTGAGTTGGCCTTTCGGACGATTCACATTCGTCCCGGTCAGGACCTGGCGCACCTCTCCCAGTCCGATGCCGTACTTATTGAGCGCGGTGGGATTGAGATCCACCCGGATCGCCGGCAACGACCCGCCTCCGACGGCGACCTGCCCGACGCCTTCGACCTGCGAGAGCTTCTGCTGCAGAATGCTCGACGCTGCATCGTACATCTGCCCGCGGCTCACGAGTTCGGAGGTCAACGCGAGAATCAGGATAGGGCCATCCGATGGATTCACCTTGCGATAACTCGGCGCGAGCGGCAAATTCGGGGGCAGGTCGGCTCGAGCGGCATTGATCGCCGCCTGCACATCCCGCGCGGCGCCGTCGATATTCCGGTTGAGTTCGAACTGCAGCGTCACGTTCGTGCCGCCGATGGTGCTGGTGGAGGTCATCTCCGTGACACCGGCAATGCGCGTAAATTGACGTTCCAACGGAGCGGCGACGGAAGAGGCCATCGTCTCGGGGCTCGCCCCCGGCAGTGTGGCTGAGACGTTGATCGTGGGAAACTCAACTTGCGGGAGAGACGCCACAGGCAAGAATTGAAACGCGATGATCCCCACCAGCGTCGCACCGATGGTGAGTAACGTCGTCGCGACCGGCCGTCGTACGAAGGGTGCGGACAGGTTCATCGCGGACCTACCGGAACCGCCTCCGGCACCGGTACTTGCCCTCGGCCGCGGCGAAAACGAGCGGCCAACCGATCCAGGGCAAGATACACGACCGGCGTCGTATAGAGCGTCAGCAACTGACTCACCACCAGCCCCCCGACAATGGCGATCCCGAGCGGGCGACGCAACTCCGATCCGACCCCCGAGCCCATCGCAAGAGGCAAGGCCCCGAAGAGCGCCGCCATGGTCGTCATCATAATCGGGCGGAAGCGCAAGAGTCCGGCTTCGTAAATGGCCTGTTCGGGCGGCTTGCCCTCGGTGCGCTCCGCCTCCAGGGCGAAATCGATCATCATGATGGCATTCTTCTTCACGATGCCGATCAGGAGAATGATCCCGATCAGCGCGATGATGCTGAACTCCATCTGGAACAAGATCAGGGCCAGCAGCGCGCCGACTCCCGCAGAGGGCAACGTCGACAGGATCGTGAGCGGATGAATGTAACTCTCATAGAGAATCCCCAGCACGATATAGACGGTAATCAGGGCGGCCAGGATCAGCAGCGGTTCATTCGCCAAGGAACTTTGAAAGGCTTGCGCGGCGCCCTGGAAACTCCCGCGAATGCTCGCGGGCAGCATCAACTCCTGCGTCACCTGCCGGATTGCCGCCACCGCTTCACCGAGCGACCCTCCCGGCGCCAGGTTGAACGAGATCGTCACCGCAGGAAACTGCCCCTGTCGGCTGATGACCAGCGGCACGGTGGTTTCGGTCACCCGCGTGAACACGTTCAACGGCACCGACCCTCCGCTCCCCCGCACTTCCAGCTGCTGGAGTACCTCCGGCCCTTTTTGAAACTCCGGCATCACTTCAAGAATGACACGGTACTGATTCAGTTGCGTGAACATGGTCGAGACCTGCCGCTGACCGAACGCATCGTAGAGGGTGTCGGTGATGAGTTGCGGCGTGATGCCCATGCGAGACGCGGTATTGCGATCGATCTCTACCAGCGACGCCAATCCCTGATTCAGTTGATCGCTGCTGACATCCCGCAGCTCCGGCCGCACCTGTAAGCTCTCCAGCAGCTTTGGAGCCCAGCGATTCAGCTCCTCAGGATCAGCGTCTTCCAACGTGTATTGAAACTGGGTACGGCTGACGCGATCCTCGACGGTCAGATCCTGCACCGGCTGCATGTGCAAGGTGATCCCATCGACCTCCGCCGCACGTGCTTCCAGCCGCCGAATGATCTCGCCAGCCCCGGCCATCCGTTCCCCCAGCGGCTTCAGATTGATGTACATCCGCCCGCTATTGAGCGTGCTGTTCGTCCCATCAACCCCGATGAATGAGGACAGGCTTTCCACGGCCGGCTCTTCGAGAATCACGCGCGCCAACGCCTGCTGTCGCTCTCCCATGGTGCCGAAAGACACGGTTTGCGGCCCTTCCGTGATACCGAGAATGACCCCGGTGTCCTGAAGCGGAAAGAAGCCCTTCGGAATCAGCAGGAACAGCACGAGCGTGAGCGCCAAGGTCCCCGCCGTCACGACCAGCGTGGCGCGCTGACGGCGCAGCACCCACTGCAAACTCGTCCCATACCCGGCAATGATGCGATCCAACACCCGCTGCGACGCCTGTGAAAACCGACCCGGCTGTTCGTCGCGCCGCCCGCGCAGCAGCCGGGCGCACATCATCGGCGTCAGGGTCAACGACACGACCGCGGAGATGAGAATGGTGATGCTCAGCGTGAGGGCAAATTCACGAAACAGGCGGCCGACCACATCGCCCATGAACAGCAAGGGAATGAGCACGGCGATCAGCGACACCGTCAGCGACAGGATGGTAAAGGCGATCTGTTTCGATCCTTTGAGCGCCGCCTGAAACGGCGTCTCCCCCTGTTCGATGTATCGCGCGATGTTCTCGATCATCACGATGGCATCGTCCACCACGAAGCCGGTCGAGATGGTCAACGCCATCAACGTCAGGTTATTCAGACTGAACCCCATCAGGTACATGAGACCGAATGTGCCGATGAGCGACAGCGGCACTGCCACTGCCGGAATCACCGTGGCAGGGACCGTGCGCAGAAACAGGAAGATCACCAGGATGACGAGCGCCACCGCGAGCACCAGCTCGAACTGCACATCACGCACGGTCGCGCGGATCGAGGTGGTGCGATCGGTCAGCACCGACACCTGCACGGATGAGGGCAAGGTCCCTTGCAATTGCGGCAACAGCCGCTTGACCCGATCGACCACTTCGATGACATTCGTCCCCGGCTGACGCTGGATATTGACGATCACGGCCGGCGTCTCGTTCATCCACGCGGCCTGCTTAGTATTCTCGACATCGTCGATCACCTCGGCGACCTCCGAGAGCCGAACCGGAGCGCCGTTGCGATAGGCGACGAGCAACGCGCTGTAATCCTTGGCGGCAAAGAGTTGGTCGGTGGCGTTGATGATCGAAGCGCGACGCGGGCCGTCGAAACCGCCTTTCGCCTGATTGACGTTCGCGGCGGCCACGACCGTTCGAAGGTCTTCCAACGTCAATCCATAAGCGGCCAACGCGCGCGGATTGGCCTGGATGCGTACGGCGGGGCGTTGTCCGCCGCTGATGCTCACCAGACCGACGCCGGACAGTTGTGAAATTTTTTGCGCAAAGCGGGTCTCCGCAAAATCACGCACTTGGGGAAGAGGCAGCGTGGCGGAGGTCAACGCCAGGGTGAGAATCGGCGCGTCGGCTGGGTTGACCTTGCTATACACCGGGGGAGCCGGCAGATCACGCGGCAGGAACGTCGCCGCCGAATTCATCGCCGCCTGCACTTCCTGCTCGGCGACATCCAGATCGATATCGAGGCTGAATTGCAAGGTGACGACCGAACTGCCGCCTGAGCTCGTGGAGGTCATCTGGTTCAGCCCGGGCATTTGCCCGAACTGCCGCTCCAACGGTGCGGTGATCGACGAGGTCATGACATCCGGCCCGGCACCGGGATAAAACGTCATCACCTGGATGGTGGGATAATCGACTTGTGGAAGAGCGGAGACAGGCAACTGACGATAGGCCAGCGCACCGGCCAGGAGAATGGCGATCATCGTCAGGACCGTCGCCACAGGCCGGACGATGAACAGCCGAGAAGGGTTCACGTCCGGGTCCCTCGTGTGCTCCCCTCACCGCCGGGCGCCGGCGCGTCCTGGCTGGTCGGGACCGCTCCGGCTGCCGGACGCAATTCGACCTTGCTGCCTTCGCGCAATTTTTCAGTCCCGTCCACGACCACCACCTCGCCTGAGGCCAACCCTGTGTCGATGGCGGCCTCTTCGCCCTGCGCAACGCCCACCGTCACCGCTCGCACGCTGACCGTGTGCTCCGCTTCGTTCACCACATAGACGAACGTCCCCTTGGGCCCGCGCTGAACGGCGGCGGACGGCACGACCGTGACACCCTGTTTGATGTCGAGAAGCAACCGCGCATTCACAAACTGATTGGGAAACAGCGCGCTGTCATCGTTTGGAAACACCGCTTTCAAGCGGACGGTGCCGGTCGTCGGATCGATCTGATTATCGACGGTGAGCAGCGTCCCCGTGGCCAACTTTCGTTTTTGCTCCCGGTCGAAGGCCTCCACAACCAGTTGCTTCCCAGCCTTGAGCCGCTCGAAGACAGCCGGCAAATGGTCCTCCGCCAGAGCGAACACGACCGTGATGGGCTGCAATTGCGTAATCACCATCAACCCATTGGGATCGTTCGCATGGACGATATTCCCGGCATCCACCAGGCGCAACCCCACCCGCCCGTTGATCGGCGCGGTAATGCTGGAATAGGTCAACTGCAGCTTGGCATTGTCGATCTGTCCCTGGTCGGCCTTGACGATGCCCTCGTACTGACGCACCAGCGCTTCCTGCGTGTCGAGCTGCTGCTTGGGAATGAAGTGTTGTGTGTAGAGATCCCGGTAGCGCTCCAGATCCAGCTGCGCATTTTTCATTTGCGCCTGATCACGCGCCATTTGCCCTTCGGCCTGAATCAGCTGCACTTGGAACGGCCGCGGATCGATCTGCGCCAGCAATTCGCCGTCATGCACGAGCTGCCCTTCCTTGAAGAGCACCCGCATCAACTGGCCGTCCACCCGGCTCTTCACCGTGACGGTGTTCATCGGGATCACCGAGCCCAGGCCGTTCAGGTAGATATTGATCTCGCTGGTTTTGGCCGCAACCGCCACGACCGGCGTGTTCCGCGCCCCCATGGCCGGCCGTTTTTCTGCTTGGCGTGGCTGCGCCTCCCCGGACCGGGTCATCAATACATACACCCCCACCGCAAGCAGGCAGGCCGCGAAGAGGCCGATCATCCATCGCTTCACCAGGGTTGCAAATCGTACGGATTCCGCCATCACCGCTCTTCCTTCCGTCCCATTGGTTCCTGCGTCTGCTGGGTCACCGACCCCGCCCACGCTTGCGAGCAGTCGGGTCATTCTCGCCTCGTCGCGCACAAGCATGAGCACTGCTCGCGTGAGACAGTTCTTCCCGCTGATCTACCTTCGCTATCATACCCTATCTGCCCACAGGACCACAGCTATTGCGCCTCCGCGCCCTTGCCGGCAAGACTCGTGGCCCCGCGTCTACGCAGATGAGCAGAGGATGCCGGCAACTGATAGGCAGCCCGTATCGGGAGGCGGATTTCAGGCAAACGGAAGCCGCTGCCCTGCGGAGCAGGAAAAGGCACGCGAGTCAGAGGAGGCGGCAAACACACTCATGACCGCCAATGCTCACCGACGACGGCCCGCACTTGATCGGCCAGCGCCTTGGCTGCCCCGCTCCGGTAGCCTCCCTTTTTCCATAAGAGACCGACGCCTCGGCGGGGGGTGGGGTTCTTGAGCAAGATACCCCGGAGCGCGTGGTTAGGGCCCAGCCCTAGCGATAAGCGCGGCAGCACCGTCGCAAGATTGCTCGTGCGAACCGTGGCCAGAATCCCTTCGATGGAATTCATTTCCATAATAATCTTCGGCCGGACCCCTGCCTGCTCGAAACACGCATCCAACAGGCGTCGTGTACAGAATAACGTCGGCAGGAGGATCAACGACTCCTTCGCCAACGATGACAGGGACAGGTGCCGGCGCTTGGCAAACCGGTGCCTTGGCGAGGCGACCAACACAAAGTCTTCTTCAAACAATGGCTGGCTTTCGATGCGGTCCGACGTCACCGGCACGAATCCGATGCCGACTTCCAATGACCCGCTCTTGACCCCGGCCTCAATATCCGGCCCGGACAGTTCGTCGAGCTTGAGCGAAATCAACGGATGCAGGGTCGAGAAGCGGCCGACGATGTCGGGAATCAGATAGGCATTCACCGTCTGGACCACACCGACGGTGAGAGTGCCTCGCTGCAAGCCTTCTTCCTCGGCGATCGCCACTTGCGCCAGCTCCATCTCCCGCAAGGCCCGGCGGGCATGCTCGCGAAAAACCGATCCGGCCCGCGTCAGTTGCACTGATCGCCCCACACGATCGAACAGCGGCACCCCCACTTCCTGCTCTAACTGTTTGATCTGAGCGGACAACGCCGGCTGAGAGACCGGCAGACCTTCGGCGGCCTTGGTGAAATGCAGCGCATCGGCCACGGCGAGAAAATATCGAAGATGGCGAAATTCCATGCCGTTTTCTATCATAAATGAAAGTGATGATACTAATCAGAATAAACACTTTGACGCCTCCTCTCACGGCGCACTAGGTTGACCGACACAAGACACGACCCTGGAGGGACCTATGACCGCAGCAGAATCCGATGTCGCCGGCACCGTCGCCACCGTCTGGCGCTACCCCGTCAAATCCATGCGAGGAGAGGAACTCAATGCCGTCGATATCACTGTGCGCGGCCTAACCGGTGATCGAAGCTACGCGGTGATCGATGTCGAGACCGGCAAAATCGCCAGTGCGAAACATCCGAAAAAATGGGGACGATTGTTCGACTGCCTCGCCAGGCTGAAGCCGAACCTCACGGACGGTCCTACTGCGCCTTTGCAGATGATGTTCCCGGATGGAACGTGGGCTGCGGGCGATACCAGGGACATCGATGAACGGTTGTCGACGATGCTGGGGCGAGCCGTGCGACTGACGACCGCCGTCCCAACCGCGCCACAGCTCGAAGAATATTGGCCGGACGTGGCGGGCCGCGCCCGGCAGAACACCGTGACAGAGGAAGCCATGCCGGCCGGCACCTTCTTCGATGGAGCGCTCATTCATGTGTTGACCACGGCCACCCTCGACGCCCTCCGCCGGCTCTATCCTGAAGGCCGCTTCGAGACACGACGGTTCCGGCCCAACCTTGTGGTGGCATCCGCCGCGAGCGACACTCGGTTTGTCGAGAATGAATGGATCGGTCGCACGCTGGCGATCGGGCAAGATGTTCGCTTGAAGGTGACGGGGCCCTGCGCCCGTTGCGTCATGACCACCCTGCCGCAGGGAGACCTGCCGGAGGATTCGGGTATTCTTCGGACCGCCGTGCAACATAATCGGGCCGCCGTCGGGGTATACGCCACGGTCCTTGCCCCGGGTCGAGTCATGCGGGGAAACCAGATCCGGCTCTTGTAATCGGCATCGGCGCAGAAAGAAACTTATCCCACAGGGCACACACATGAGCAGAACGAACGGACTCATACGATCCATTCAGGTGGGGTTACCTGCCATCGAACACAGTGATGGTGTCGACGATCCGGAGCAACAACCTTGGACGACCGGCATGTTCAAGCGCCCCGCTCACGGCCCGATCTCGCTCAGTCGGCAGAATCTGGTGGGGGACGGACAGGCGGATCTTGTCCATCACGGAGGCCTCGACAAGGCGGTGTGTGCCTATCCGTCGGAACATTGGTTGCGTTGGTACAGCATCCTGCCGCCTCATCGTCTCACCGGCGGCGCGTTCGGCGAAAACTTTACGCTGGAAGGACTCACCGAAGGCGATGTGTGCATCGGGGATGTCTTTTCAGTCGGCTCGGCCATTGTCCAGATTTCTCAACCACGGCAACCATGCTGGAAATTGGCCCGCCGCTGGCAACTCAAAGATTTGGCCGTCCAGATAGAACGCACCGGCTTGACGGGCTGGTATTTTCGGGTGATGCAGGAAGGGACGGTCGAATCGGGCACCCACCTGCACCTGCTGGATCGTCCATGTCCTGAATGGACGGTTGCGACAGCCAATCGGATCATGCATCATGAACGGAACAATCGAACCGCAGCCGAACACTTGAGCCTTTGCCCGCTGCTTTCTGCAAGCTGGCAACACACCCTGAAGCAACGATGCCTGGATCAGGCAGGACCGGATCCACAGCAACGGCAATTCAGGGAAACTCATTCATAATCATCGCCCTATCTAGGAGGTTTCCATGAAGTATCTGTTTCTCGCAACCTGCGCACTCACCATCAGCGGGACGGTGGCCCTCAGTTCCTGGTGTGCCGCTGAAAGTGCGACCACCATCACGATCCTCGCCCCTCACAATGGCGAGACCGTCACCGAGACGTTCGAGATCAAATATGAAATCCTGAACGCGCCGGCAGGCAATCACGCGCACGTCTACCTCGACGGCACGTACCAGAAGGGATTCAAAGGCACCTTTGCACACGTGGCCAAGGGGGAACATACGATCACGGTGAAAATCGCCGACCATGATCATAAGGACGCCGGGACCGCAACGGATAGCATTACCGTGAAGGTCGGAGACTAGGACTGGAGATTCGCGGCGGACCAGGTCTCGCCAGGAGGCACGGCACGTCATCCACGGAGCGATCGGGGAGGCGCCTACAACCAGGCCGCCTCCCCATCAACAGTAAACCTCGTTATTGCCCACCTTGGGTCGACGCGCGCGTCGAGCTCCCCTGTAGGTCCATATCAAGCGAAACAGGGCCGTCGGGATTCTTCACATCAAGCCGAGTCGGCATCCGGTCAGCCACCAGTTTGACCAACGGCACGGCCACAATGTGCGGAGCCTTGTCCGAGGGATTGGAATAGAGCACGATACGAACATTCTTCGGGCGTTGACTCGGTGCCACCTGGGCCATCAATTCCGTGCCCATGAATCCAACCAACATCCCGCTCCCGTCAGCGAGCTTATGAATCTCATAGGCGTTTGTGGCAGGTGCCGTGCGACCGATCGCGAGATCCGGACTCTGCGTCACCAAGGCCAGGCCCAACAGCTTCGGCACAATAAATCCGAACGACCCCGTCGGCGCTTGCGAAAACATCACCTGTGCGGTCGATGATCCGAGTTCGGCCACTCCGTTCTTGGCCCGCATCTGACGACGCAATTCCACTTCATTGCCGTTCCCTTCAATGATGACGGCCGCCGGCGCCGCCTTTTGCACCGGCAACACCTCTGTCTTGCCCCCACCACGGGCGGCGTTAACGGGAGAAGGAGCCACACCAATGCAGAGCAGACCAAGCAGGCCGGCAACCACGAGGGAACGGAACGGGGCATGGGGGATCGAACGGGGCATGAATTGACACATGGATACTAGTCCTCCTGATCAAGCGATGAATGTCATCTGAGAGGATTCTAAGAAGCTGCCGGTGGAAAATCAAACGGGAGGGAATGGGAACGCACGGACTAGGCGGGGCATCTCAGGATTCCAGACTGCACGGTCACGCCTCAGGGATAAAAACTGATCCGTCGGCCGGCAATGGCCTGCGCCACCGAGGAGAGAATACGCTCTCGCGCAGCCGGTTTCTCCAAATACTCGACGACTCCTTGCTGACAGAGCGATTGCGCCAGGGACTCATCGTAATACCCCGTCAACACGATGACGGGCAGAGAAGGATATTGGGCACGAAAATAGGCAATGGCCTCAACCCCGTTGATACGCGGCATCCGGATATCGCAAATGATGACGTCGACCATCAACGGATTATCGCCGCTGTTTAAGACTTCGACCGCCTTGCCGCCATCCTCCGCCTCCTCGACGTCGTAGCCCCCCTGTGTCAGGGTCATGCGGAGCAGGCTGCGAATCGAGTCCTCATCATCCACCACCAAGACCCGCCCCAGACAAGCCTTCTCGTCGGCGACCAAGCCGAACGACCATGCCATTCCCATGGTAACCTCCCCCCGCTCTTCCCAATGGGTTGTTCCATATCATTCAATGGTGCACAGGATGCAAAGACAGCGCCTGCAGCATGAGGCGAACCGGAATAGGCCAAATCGCCAGTTTCACCATGAATGGATGGGCTTGGATAGATGAGGATAGATGGGATTGACTGGTGGATCCCCACCACCAGCGGTGCAAATGCACCATCTCCCGAGGGGATGACGTTCGCGGCCAGTCGGGATGGTCAGGAGAAATTTCTCATGAGGCGGACGGAGGCTGGGCAGAGAGTGCCGACGGTGAGGCGCCAGTCGCCTCACGCTCCAGCAACATCCGTTTCCGCTCAACACCCCAGCGGTAGCCAGCAAGCCCTCCATCCTGGCGCACCACACGATGGCAAGGAATGGCAACCGCCAACGGATTTGCACCGCACGCCTGCCCGACGGCCCGCATGGACTTGGGCAACCCCAGGCGATTCGCGATGTCGGCGTAGGTCGCGGTCGACCCAACAGGAATGCGTTGCAATGCCTGCCACACCCGCTGCTGAAACGCCGTGCCTCGAATGTCGAGAGGAAGATTCAATCCTCGACCCGGCGCTTCCACGAAGCCGACCACGGTTGCGACCAGACCCTCAAAGGCAGCATCCCCGCCAATGAGGCGTGCACGGGGAAACCGGTCGTGAAGATCCCGCGTCACGGCTTCGGGATCATCACCCAACAGAATGGCACACACCCCGCGCTCACTTCGGGCGACGAGGATCGCCCCCAGCGAACAGTCTCCTACCGCGAACCAGATATCGGCTTGTGCGCCGCCGGCACGGTCGCGTGACGGAGTCGTGCCCAAGAGGGCATGCGAGGCTTCATAGAAAGGCCCGGAAGCATTAAATCCGGCCTGGTACAACGCATTAGTCACCGACCGAGGCCGCTCCAGTTCCTGCCGCACACGCGTCGCCCGATGGACGGTGGCATACCCCTGCCATCCTCCAGCGCCCTGCACTCTCCCCCTCATCGGCACAGCCCACACTCCGTTTCCGGCGTTTCAATCCCCCGCCGATCCGCCCGTTACTTCACTTCGACGGCCGTGCCGTACACCTGCGTGCAGGCTCGCGAGAACAGGATGAAGTATTGGAAATAGCCGTCAACGGTGACTTCCACCATGGCATCCGCCAGCGGCTTCGTGCGCAGCGCATCCTCGACGGCATTCCTCAGCTCATTCCCCCCGGTAATCGGAATGAGGCCAAGAAGATGATAGACACAATCCTGCCCGCGCACCTTTCCCAATTCAATATACCCACCCGGCGCCAGGGGCTTCGTGGAAGGCGCGATACCCCCAGGATGATGCATACAGCCGGCGCTGAACGTCGCCGCCAGCAACACCGCAAGAGTCCACCCCCTCATCCGCCACTTCGTCACATGCTGTTTCATCATCACGTGTCATTCCTTTCGTGTGCGCAGCCACCACTGGCCACGCCGTGTGATACCCACGCAGGGAGCACCATGGTTGTGATATCGCTGAGGGTCCGTACTGGGAATTACCTGGCAGAGCACACAGCAAGAACGTGCTTGCCTTAATCTTGCACGCCTACCCATCCATCCTCAACCCTAAAAAGCGCGCAAGCGGCGGGTGGCTCATAATGCGACAGTGGTTTCGCCGGAACGATGGCGTTGAGGTCTATTCGCATCACAAGGCGAACAGCCGTTCCCTTCTCGAGGCGTGAGGATCCATGGGCAAGAAATTGACACTGATCACCGCCTCGGGAGCCTTGGTCATTGTGCTCATGGGGGTGATTCTCGGCCTCGGCGAACTTGCAATTCGCTCCGTCCATCTTCTTCGAGACGGGATTCCATTCTTTGAAAGTCAGGCCGGAGGGAGGGTCGGCCCGATTACCTTGGACCAAGAGCTCGGCTGGAAGGCGACCGAGTATTACCGGGAAACGTTGGTGGAGAAAACCAAAGACGGGCAGTTGTATCCGGTTCGACGATCCCAGACACGGTATGGATTCCGTCAGTTCGGCGACCTGAACTCCAACCGGCTCAAGATGCTCGTCATCGGCGATTCCTTTCACTCACCGACCCAGCCAACGCCGCCCGCGGCCTAGCCCGCATGATTCATGACGGTTCGTCGCGAAAGCGCCGAGTCACGTGGCGAGATCGGCGAGCGAGATAGCAGCGTGCCGACAAGCCTTGTGAGGCAACGATAGTACACGCTATGCACGCAGATCCCACATCACGTTGCGCGTCAGACTGCACACTCAGGGCAAGGCATCTCTGGCGTCATCTTTGGCTCGCGCACTCTCGCTCGGCTGGTTTCTCCACATGACCGCCGAATTGATACCGCATCGCCGAGAGGACCTTTTCGGCAAAGGTGTGGTCTTGGCGCGATCGGAACCTGGTGTAGAGCGAGGCCGACAGGACCTCCGCTGGCACTCCTTCCTCGACCGCCGCCATCACCGTCCAGCGCCCCTCGCCCGAATCCTGAACGGAACCGGTAAAATTGGACAGGTCCGGATTATCCGCCATGGCAGTGGCGGTCAAGTCGAGCAGCCACGAGCCCACCACACTGCCTCGTCGCCACACCTCGGCAATGTCGGGAAGGTTCAAATCATATCGTATCTCCTCAGGGAGCTGCTTCGAGTTGGCATGCCGAAAAATATCGAACCCTTCTGCGTAGGCTTGCATCAGGCCGTACTCAATACCGTTGTGGACCATTTTCACGAAATGGCCGGCGCCGGCTGGCCCGCAATATAAGTAGCCGTCTTCTGCCGTTCCCTTCATTCCGTCCCGCCCCTTGGTCCGTTGGATGTCACCCCGACCAGGCGCCAGGGTTTTAAAAATTGGATCAAGATGCGCCACCACGGGCTGGGGGCCGCCGATCATCAGGCAATAGCCTCGCTCCAACCCCCAGGTTCCCCCGCTCGTTCCGACATCCACGTAATGGAGTCCTTTCACTGCCAGCGCCTTGGCACGCCGGACATCATCCTTGAAATAGGAGTTGCCTCCATCGATGACGATGTCCTTCGAACTGAGCCGCTGGGCAAGCGCCTCCACGGTCGCCTCGGTGGGGTCGCCCGACGGCACCATCACCCACACAATACGCGGTGGTGTTAAGCACCGGATGAGCTCATCCATAGAACCAGCCCCGACAGCCCCCTCAAGAACCAGCCGCTGGACCTGTTCAGAATCCTTGTCGAACACCACACACTGGTGCCCGCCACGGATCAACCGCTTCACCATATTGGCTCCCATTCGCCCCAATCCGATCATCCCCAGTTGCATAGATTGCTCCCTACTCCGGCCACGCCGACGCCTCGCGGTTGTCCATCACTCACCATCAGCCACGCACCGCCCGATTCGACGGAACGGTCACGGGGGATTCACTTTTGTTTCTGCCCACAAGCGCTCTCCACCGATGAACGCATGGGCGTTACCCCCAAGACGAACACCTTCCGGAAAGTGCTTGAGTTTTTTGACATTGCCGCCGCCGAGCAGGATATCGTCTGCCACCAGCGCGTGCTTCAGGCGGATCACCACATCTTCCACCGTGCGTCGCCATTTCTTTTTACCTAAGCCGCTCAAGCCCCCGGCGCCCGACATAATCCTCGAAGGTTCCGTCTTTCTTGTACGGCAAATGTGCCAGCTCCATCGGCATGATCACATTGTCTGCAATCAACGCAGAGCCCAACCCGGTTCCCAGGCCGAGAAACAGCATCCTGCCTCCCTCATAACCGCCGAGGGCCTGCATGGCCGCATCATTGATCAACGTGACGGGGCATCCGAAGGCCTTCTTGAAATCGAACCGCACCCAACCGGCGCCCAAGTTTTTGGGCTCTGCCAACAGTGCACCGCGGATCACGGGGCCGGGATACCCGATCGACACCACGTCGTACTTCGAACCCTGGATCGCCTTCAGTACGCCGGCGACCATCTTCTGGGCCGTCAAGCCCGGTCCGGAAGGAAACTTGCGCACAGGCTGCTGCCCGGACAGCAGCATCTTGACGTGCGTGCCGCCGACATCCACCACCAGGATCTTCATCGGTTGCCCTCGGCGACATACCGCACCGTCAGATTCCACCTGACACCGCCCACCCCGGCCGTCATTCATGCTCCTTCGGACTCTGCCACCCTCCGAACGCAGCGATCAGCCCCTGAGACTTGTCCGGCCCCCATGTGCCCGGCTCATACTCATACACCGTCGTCGGCATCCTCAGGATTGGGTCCACCACGCGCCACGTCGCTTCCACGCCATCCTGCCGCGCGAAGAGCGACGCATCACCGATCATGGCATCGCCGATCAACCGTTCATAGGCCTCCATCTCGTCGCCACGCTGGTGACAGACGAAGAGCTCGGTCTCGTCTCCGATCATCTTTTCCCCCGGCACCTTGGCGCGAGCCCCGATAGCCACCGCCATTCGATCGGGACCGAGCCGAAAACGCACATAATTGCGTTGCCCTCCCTGCGCCTCAGCAAACACGTTCTGGGGCGGACGCTTCAAGGTCACGAAGACTTCCGTCGCCGTGACCGGCAGGCATTTGCCGGCCCGGATAAAGAACGGCACGCCAGCCCAGCGCCAGGAATCAAGCTCGATCTGAAGCGACGCGAATGTCTCGACTTGCGAATCGGAAGCCACTCCGGTTTCCGTTCGATAGCCGCGAAACTGTCCACGGACCAGGGTGTGCTCGGTCAGCGGCCGCATGCGTTTAAAGATCTTGATCCGCTCATCGCGCAACGCTTCCCCCGCTCCGCTGATGGGCGGTTCCATCGCCACATTCGCCACCACTTGCAGGAGGTGGTTCTGAACCACGTCGCGAAGCGCCCCGGTTTCTTCATAAAAGCTGCCTCGACCGGACACGCCGAACTGCTCCGCCATCGTGATCTGCACGCTTTCCACGTAGCCGCGATTCCAAATCGGTTCGAGGAATGAATTGGCAAAGCGGAAATACAATAAATTTTGGATCGACTCCTTGCCCAGATAATGGTCGATCCGGAAGATTGCCGACTCGTCGAAGGCCCGGTGCAAGGTTTGGTTCAACGCTTGGGCTGAGGCGAGATCCCGCCCGAACGGTTTTTCGACGACCACCCGCGCGCCCTGTGCGCAGCCTGACGTCCTCAGTCCCTCGACTGCGGTGGGGAAGACGCTCGGCGGGATCGCCAGGTAATAGAGGGGGTGCCGGGCACCGCCGAGCTTCTTGCGGAGGCGGGTGAACGTGCCCGCATCCTCATAATCGCCATCGATATACTGCAGCAGCTGCACGAGCTTGGCAAAGGCCGCCTCATCCACTCCACCGCCGAACTGTGTGAGGCTCTCACGGACCCGATCTCGGAGCTGTTCGATGGTTCGATTCCCTTTCGCCACCCCGATGACCGGCACCGTTAGGTGTCCTCGCTTGATCATGGCCTGCAAGGCGGGAAAGATTTTTTTGAACGCCAGATCTCCCGTAGCACCGAACAGCACGAGCACGTCTGTACGCGAGTCGCTCATCAGGCCCCCCAGATTGAATCACATGGTTTCATCCACAACATCGTCTTCAGGCCAACGCCTGCTCCATAGCCGACCTCAACGTCGCCAGTCCCGCGTGGACATCGGCGCCCAGATGCACGCGCAACAGCCGTCGATTTCGCTCCGCCAGGACCTGGAAATCCCCGCGGGCCTGCGCAGCTTTGACGATGCCGAACGAATAACGCTGGCCCGGTACCGGCAGGTCGACGGCATCGTCGTGAGTGATCTGGAGAAACAGGCCGCTGTTCGGGCCACCCTTATAGGCCTGTCCCGTGGAGTGGAGAAATCGAGGCCCGAAGCCGAGGCAGGTGGCGACCTGTTTCCGGTCTCGCACCCGATGGCGGATCGCTTGGAGGGCCGCGTCATATTCCGGACTCATTTCGAGATAGGCGAGGAGCGCGAAATACTCGCCCGCGGCAAGTCGATTCAGGTGCGCGGTGAGATACCCCTTAAGCGAGGGCGATGCTCCCGCCGCCGACTGAAGAAGCGTCGCATAGTGAGGAACCGCATAGAGTCTTAGCCCCTCCGCCTCGAAAAACGGAGATTCCGGCGGAAGGGTCTTGGTTCGTTCATACTCCGTCGTCAACTGTTTGGTCGCCAGTTTGCTCGCCTCCACATCCGGCTGGTTAAACGGGTTGAGCTCCAGGATCGACCCTGCCACCGCCGTGGCAAATTCCCAGCGGAAAAATTCCTGCCCCAAGTCATACCGCTCGGCCACTGAAATACGAACCACCGGTTGGCCGGCCTGCTCAAGCAGGTCGATGGCCTCGTCCTGGCTCTTCTCGGGCTCTGTCTGCAACCGGACATAGACGAACAACCGGTCGGCGCCATAGACCTCAGGAGGTCCAAGCGGTTCACGATCGATCGGAACGATTCCCTTCCCCTCCTTACCGGTCGACTCGGCCAGGAGTTGCTCAAGCCAGGCGCCCAACGCCGCCAAGCCGGGCGAGGTGATGATCGTCACCTTGTCGCGGCCATGATTGGCGCACACCCCAAGGATCGCCCCGAGCACCAGGCCTGGGTTTTTCTCAGCCGGCACATACGCAGAACAGGCCTCCACCATTTCCTCGGCACGTTCGAGAAACTGGGCGACGTCGACACCCATCACCGCAGCAGGCACCATGCCGAAGTTTGAGAGGGCCGAATAACGGCCTCCGATCGTGAGCAGCCCGAAGTAGAGATGGCGAAACCCATCGGTCTCGGCCGTGTGTTGCAAGGCCGAACCGGGATCGGTGACCGCAATGAACTGCTGTACGGCCGCTCTGGCTCCCACGAGGTGCTGCAGGCGGTCAAAAAAGTATTCTTTGAGGATGTTCGGCTCAAGGGTGCTGCCGGACTTACTCGAGACGATGAATAATGTCGTCGCAAGATGCACGCTGTTCTCGACGGTTTGGATCTGAGCAGGGTCGGTCGAGTCCAGCACGTGGAGCTCCGGATACCCCGCTTGCTTTCCGAACGTCTTCCGCAGCACTTCCGGGCACAGGCTCGAACCGCCCATTCCCAATAACACCGCATGGGTGAATCCTCTGCGCCAGGTTTCTTCGGCGAGATTGGTGAGCAGCGGAAGATGAGCCAACTGTTGATCGGTGACGCCCAGCCAACCAAGCCAATGGCTTTCGTCCTGATTGGTCCAGAGAGCCGGATCGCGATCCCACAGCCGTCGCACCTTGTGGCCGTCGCTCCATGCCTTCAGCGAGGATTGCACAGCGGTAGCCAGGTGTTGCGGCAGCGTATAGGATTGCCCATCGACCAGAGCCGATGGGTTCCCTTTGGATTGCTGTTCGACCGCAAGCAGCAGCTTGTCAAAGGCCTCCCTGAACAACTGCACCCCCTCATCCAAGAGCCGATCGGTGATCGCCTTCATCGAGAGCCCCGCTCGCTCCAAGTCCCGCAGGCTGGCCTTCGCATCATTGACTCCCTCGGTAATCCGAGTGACTGGAAGGCCGTGATCACGGAACGCCTCGAGCGTCGCAGGAGGGATCGTATTGACAGTCTCTGGACCGATCAGTTCCTCCACATACAACACGTCACGGTAGGCGTGATTTTTTGTGCCAGTACTGGCCCAGAGGAGCCGCTGGGTCATCGCCCCCCGCTGAGCGAGCGCTTCCCAGCGTGACCCGGAGAACAACGTTTGATACCGCTGATAGGCCAGCTTGGCATTCGCAATGGCAATCTTCCCTCGAAGATTCCTGAGCATCGCCTGTTCCGCGCCATCCCTGACGGTGTTGAGGCGCGCGGCGATCGCGCTATCCACCGCCGTATCAATGCGGCTGACGAAAAAGCTGGCCACACTCGCCACGCCGCTCACATCACCGCCCCTCGCCGCCAACTGTTCCAACCCCGTGAGATAGGCCTCGGCGACTTGTTCATACCTCTCCTGCGCGAAGATAAGGGTCACATTGACATTGATCCCATCCTCGAGCAGTGGAGCGATCGCCCTGATCCCCTCCTGAGTGGCCGGAACCTTGATCATCAGGTTGTCGCGTCCAACGGCCTCCCAAAGCCGCTTCGCCTCATCGAGCGTGCCCCTGGTGTCATGGGCCAAATGAGGCGAGACCTCAAAGCTCACGTAGCCGTCTCGCCGATTCGTCCGGGCATACACCGGGCGCAGAAGGTCCGCCGCGGCCCGGATATCCTCGATGGCCAACCATTCGTAACAGACTTTCGCGTTCAGACCAGGCTCTAGCCTGAGCGCTCTCAGGGATTCGGCATAGTCCGAGCTGCCGTTGATAGCCTGCTCAAAAATGCTGGGATTCGAGGTCATTCCAGATAAACCATCATTGGTGATGAGGCGTTGTAATTCCCCACTAGTCATGAAACTCCGCCGGATAAAATCCAACCAGACGGATTGTCCGAGCATGGAGAGGATACGAACCGGATTCATCGTGGCGGTCTGTGAAACGTTCATTAGGGTATCTCCTTGAAGATGGTCGTGACAGGATTACACTTCTCCCCCTGCGCTCGTCTGATGAATTGGTTTCTCGCGCAACCGGTCTGTGAGCAATTGCTCTCTGACCGCAGCCATCACGCGATCAGGGGTAAACCCGAACTTTCGCTGCAACTCCTTCAAGGGTGCCGACGCGCCGAATGTGTCCATCCCGATGCTGATCCCCGTCGCCCCCACATAACGATCCCATCCCATCGTGGCAGCTTCCTCGACGGAAATCCGAGCCGTGACATGCGGCGGAATCACCTGGTCGCGATAGGCTGGACTCTGCTGTTCGAACAGCTCCCAGCACGGCATGCTCACCACACGGACTTGCACTCCTTCCGCGATGAGGCGTTCGTAGGCTGCCACGCAGAGCGAGACTTCGCTCCCCGTCGCCAGCAGCAGGACTTCCGGCTGTCCCCCCGGCGCCTCGGCCAACACATAGGCCCCCCGCGCCAGACCGGATGCCGAAGCATATTTCGTGCGGTCCAGCGTCGGAAGCGCCTGTCGGCTGAGCACAAGTGCGGCCGGCTCATGATGAAGGGGCATGATGACCCGCCAGGCCTCCACGACTTCATTGGCATCGGCCGGCCGAATCACCAGGAGTCCGGGAATCGCTCGCAGCGACGCCAATTGTTCGATGGGCTGATGGGTGGGACCATCTTCCCCCACGCCGATCGAGTCGTGCGTGAACACATGAATCACGGGAATCTCCATGATCGCGCTGAGCCTGATCGCCGGTTTGGCGTAATCGCTGAAAATGAGAAAGCCCGATCCGAAGGCTCGCACTTTGGAGAGGGACAGGCCGTTGAGGATCGCCGCCATGGCATGTTCACGTACCCCGAAATGCAGATTGCGACCGCTATAGTCGGTGGCAGAAAAATCGCCGGCGCCGTCAGACACAAGCCGAGTCTTGGTCGAGGGGGCCAGGTCTGCCGAGCCCCCGATCATCCAAGGGACTCGACCTGCCACGGCGTTCAACACCTTGGCCGACGCATCCCGTCCGGCCAGCCCCTTCTGATCCACTGGAAAGCTCGGCACATCTCGCTCCCACTCGCGCGGAAGATCCCGATGCTGCATTCGATACAAGTCGTCTGCCAACTCCGGGTACGCCGACCGGTACGCGGAAAATCGCATCATCCACTGCTCTCGCCCCATTCGTCCGCGTTCTCCCATGACACTCTGGAAATGTTCCGGCACTCCGACCGGCACGAGAAACGAGGCATCCTCCGGCCATCCATACGAGCGCTTCGCCAACTTGATTTCTGCGTCGCCTAACGGCTCTCCATGTGCGGCGCTGGTGTCCTGTTTATGCGGCGCGCCATAGGCGATATGGCTATCGACGATGATCAAGGTGGGCCGATCTTCGCACTGTCGAAACGCCATCATGGCGCGGTCGAGCATCATCAGATCGTTGGCATCGGAGACCCGTGTCACGTTCCACCCATAGGCGCTGAAACGAGTCGCCACATCTTCACTGAAGGCCAGACGCGTGCTCCCTTCGATCGTGATGTGGTTGTTGTCGTAGATCCAGCAGAGATTGGACAGTTTGAGATGGCCGGCCAACGAGGCCGCCTCTCCCGTCACCCCTTCCATCATGCAACCGTCGCCGCACAGGGCGTAGACGTCATAATCGATCATCCGAAAACCCGGTCGATTGAAGTACGTACCCATCCACCGGCCGGCCATGGCCATCCCCACACTCGTGGCCACACCTTGCCCTAAGGGACCGGTTGTCGTCTCCACTCCAGACGTCCAGCGATACTCCGGATGGCCTGGACACTTGCTCTCCAGTTGCCGGAACTTCTTGATGTCATCCAGCGTGACCGACAGGTCTCCCACGGTTTCATACGCGGGATTGACGGCCCTCACGCCGGTGAGATGGAGCAACGAATAGAGCAGCATGGACGCATGTCCGATCGAGAGCACGAACCGGTCGCGGTCGGGCCAGATCGGATCCTGCGGATCGAAACGCAGGAAATGCTGCCACAGCCAATAGACCACGGGAGCCAGGGCCATGGCCGTGCCGGGATGTCCGGAATTCGCCTGTTGGACCGCATCCATCGACAAGGTCCTGATGGTGTTGATGCATTGCTGGTCGATCGATTGTGCCTTCATTGCGACTGGACTCCTTCGGTCTACACTTCGTGTTCCTGCGGTGCGTGCTCCCCTGAGGATGCCATGGCCTCGCTTACATCTTTACGGCGACAGGACTCCCCTGATGAATCGGCGCGAACGGACTGCCAAGGGCATCTAATGGAAAGGCCGGTGTGAGGCCGGTCCGACGCAGCGCTTCAGCAATGCGCTCCGGCCGTCCCCAATCGCTCCATAACGCATTCGTGAGTTCCGTCACCGCCACTCGATCCGGCACACGCTGGAGGAGATCGGTAGAAAAATTCTTGTTCGGCATGGTCTGATAGATCGACTCCAAGGTCTGAGCCTCCTCCGATGTTCCGATGGCCCGACCGAGTCGTTCGAACCGTTCCACCAGTTCGGGGAAACATTGCTGCCCCAGGCTCCAGAGCGTCTCCACCTTGGCCACCATCACCATCGTATTCCAGAGCGCATGCGTCGCCAGGGCCGCATCGGCCTCCTGCGCCGTAGGCTTTTCGAGAAAGGCCCGCACCGCCTGAACCGGACTCGCTCCAGAATCGGTGAGCCGTTCCCCGGGTAGAATCCAGCCGTAATCCAGTTCGAGCCGATCGGGGGCTACGCCGAGTAAGACGATGCGGTCATGGAGCCGCTCGGTCACCAAGACCACATTTCGCACGGTGGCGAGAAACTGCCCTTCCGGATAGACGAAGTGGTCGGACGGATAGATGATCACGGTCGCCTGGGGATCGCGTGCCCGCACGTAGGTCAACGGTAAAAACACGCCGGCCCCTGTATCCCGGTTGGTAGGTTGAAACAACACCGTCCCGACCCCGCGCCCGTCCAGTTGCGTCATGGCCTCCTGACGATGGGACTTCGCAATGACCAGGATGGACTGCTCCGCCGGGGTGAGGCACGCGGCCCGATCCACGGTATGCTGAAGCAGGGACCGTGTGCCGACAAAGGTACAAAATTGCTTCGGTCTCGGCCGGCCCAACCATCGCTCGACGAAGGATCCCACTCGCGTGCCTTCGCCACCCGCCAACACGATGGACCACGTTTTCCCTTGGTTGTTTTGCTGTGTCATCTGTTCCTCCTTCCCTGACTGGTTACCGCGGGTAGGCAGGCGCCCCTATTCTCGAACCGCCTTCGCTCGCTTCTGCCCATAGGTATTCCGCACCGTCGCATACAGGTCGAGCATTGCGGCTTCCACTCCCTGGAACGTCTCCAGAGTAAGCGACCGACCGTTGGTGATCCTCCCCGACCCGGATTCAGCATTGTGCGATCGTGGAGGTGACTCGATTCTGAGGGCCCCTTGGAATCCATGAGGATCGTCGGCCTTGTCACGTCCGGCGTCCTGAGGGTCCACCGCCTGCTCGGAATTCTGTTCATATCGCTCCTATGATGACGACCGTCGACGAGGGTTCTACCGCGTACGCCGCTCAGCGGCAGACTCGCCGAACGCGCTGTCGCGCTGCGATCGCCACCGGTCTGACGCGCGGCCGCCTTCCGATCCGACCAGTCCGGATCCGGGCCCGATCGAAGGAGTCAGCGGCGCCGTCGCCCGCCCAAGGTCGGGACTGCGTGGTGGCATCGATGACGCCGGCGTGACCTCACGGACGCCATGGTTGAGCCACCCTTCCCAAGAATGTTGCCGCGCGGGGGCCTCGCCGGATGATCCCAAGGGGGCGTCACCACGAGTACGGTCCGACCCAGACACCTCCGCATGCACGAGGGCAGAGCAGGACACCAGCGCGATTAGCAAGACGGTGCTCAGAATGGTGCGCGTCATATCAGTTCCTTTCTTTCTTCAGCCCACAAACAGGCCCGGCATGACCACGCGACGCCGACAGACGGCACCGCGGCGTATTCCGTCTCCTCTGTTTCGAGTGCGCCTTTCGTCGGAGCGGCGGCCGCACCCTTCAAGCTCAACAGAAAACTGGCCAAGTCATTGACCTCCCGGTCGGACAGGGGAAATTTCGGCATAATGGACCCGGGAGAGACCGATGCCGGGTCCCGGAGATGGCGAATATGCCAATCACGATCCGTCCGCCGATCGCCCACATAGGAGAGATCCGGTCCGACCTTGCCACCCTCTCCATGCAGGCTATGACAGGCGAGGCAATGATGCTGCGCGAAGAGCACCTTTCCACGCGCCAGGGACGGATCCACTTTGGGGAGCGCGTGGAGGTCCCGGATCGAGATCCCGAGCAATGCGAAAATGGTCACAAGGAACATCGTGAGGGCGAACACCGCCACCGGACGTGAGCGTGGTCGCCGTTCCTTATTGCGATCCAAGAACGGCAGCAACAATAAGCCCAGGATGACCAGGATCGGTAAGCCCCAAGTGGCCAAGGGTTCCAGCGGCCCGGACATGTATTTCAGCAGCTGGTAGAAGAAGAGGAAGTACCATTCCGGAACAGGCGTAAAGGTATGATCGGCCGGGTCGGCTCGGTCGGCCAACGGAAACTCAATCGTGCCGGCCAGCACCGCCAGAATCAGGAAGAGGCCCAGCATCACCACGGCATCCATATAGACCTGGCGGGGATAGAACGTCTCGCTTCGCTGGCGCGCTTCCTCCTCGTTCCACGGACCTGCGGGGCCGACGCGTCGCAGAATGAACAGGTGGAGCAGGATTCCCCCGACGATGAGCGACGGCAAAAACAGGGTATGCAGGGCGAAAAAGCGAGACAGCGTCAAGGCTCCTAAGGACTCGCCCCCGCGCAACAGCCGCACCAGAATGTCTCCGACGAACGGCACCGAGGCCACCATGTTGGTCCCGACCTGGGTCGCCCAATAGGCGTTCTGGTCCCACGGCAGCAGATACCCGGTAAAGCCGAAGGTCAACATGAGCAACAACAAGACGATGCCGACCATCCACATGACCTCACGTGGACGTTTATAGGCGCCGTACAGATAGACTTGGAGGAGGTGCAACCCGATGGCGACCATCACGGCCGATGCCCCCCAATGGTGCAGCCCCCGGACAAACCACCCGAACAGGACCTCATGCTGGATAAACTGCACGGTGTCATAGGCGGCATCCGGCGACGGCACGTAATAAAGCGCCAGAAACATGCCCGTCGTAGCCTGGAGGCAAAACAGAAACAGGGTGGCCGACCCAAACACATAGATCCAGCTGGCTCCGCCGGGAATCGGTTCATCCAACAGCGTCTGCCCAATGGGCTTCAACTTCAGTCGGGCATCGAACCAGTCATAGAGTTTTCCTGCCATGGTCTCCTATCCTGAAAGCCGCTACAATTCGACCGGACGATCAAGCCCTGATTTATATTGTTTGTAGGTGACCCAGAGTCGCCCTTGCTCCACTTTGGAGGGGAGCACATCCAGCGGGCGAGGAGCCGGTCCGTCGAGCACCTTGCCTGTCACATCGTAGACACTGCCGTGACAGGGGCACTTGAACTTCTTATCGTCACTGTCCCATCGGAATCCGCATCCGAGATGAGGGCAGATGGGGGAGAACACCACCACCGTGCCTGCCGGTTGCTTGATCGCCCAAACGACTTTCTTCACCGACGCGGTGCGCCACCCGTCCTTGATCGAATTCACGAATTCCAACTGCTCGGGCTCGCCGGCAGGAAGTTGGTCGATGGGACCGATCTCATTCCACGAGGACTCACGCCGCTTCAGGGCCGGAGCCACCGCATAACTGATGAGTGGGACCGCCAATCCAACCCCAATGACACCCATCGCAATCTTAGTGACCCACGCAAAAAACCGGCGTCGGGTGCCGACCGGCGTCGAGGTGACCAGCGCGTCATCGGGCTGTGCATCGTGCCCCGTCATCGGACGCCTTCACTGCACACAGCCTGCAGGGCGGGAGCGCTTCCTTCTCCCTCCTCTGTTTGCCGGGACAATTTATTAAAGGCATCGAGGGCGGCCACCTTGTAACACTCCGCCAAGGTGGGATAGTTGAATACGGCCCGCAAGAAATAGGGGAGTCCGCCCCCCAACTCCATCACCGCCTGTCCGATATGAATCAGCTCCGTGGCCCCGGTCCCCACGGCATGGACGCCGAGCAGCCGTTGATCCTTGCGGTGAATGAGCAATTTGAGGAAACCGCTGTCATCGCCAAGAATCTGCCCCCGCGCAATTTCCCTATATCGCGCGATGCCGGTTTCATACGGAATCTTCTTCTGCGTCAACTCATGTTCCGGCGGGCCGATTGCCGAGATCTCCGGAAGGGCATAGATACCGATGGGAAGATGCTCGACCATCGGCCCCGGTTCCACTCCGAACGCGTAACAGGCCGCCAACCTCCCCTGCATGAACGAGGTCGACGCCAGGCTCGGATACCCGATGACGTCGCCGACGGCGAAGATGTGCGGCACCGCGGTTCGGAAGTGCCGATCGACGGTCATCCGTCCCCGCTCATCTGATGTCAGCCCCACCGCCTCAAGGTTGAGCCTGCCCGCAGCCCCGATCCGTCCGACCGAAAACAAGACTTGATCGGCCACGATCGATTTCCCCGATTCCAGATGCACCACGGCCTGCCCCGGGGTACCGGCGGTGACTTCCAACCGCTCGACCGCTTCCCCTAAGCGAAACGTGACCCGTTGTTTTCTCATCTGATGCATCAGTTCATCGACCACCTCCCGGTCTAAAAACTCCAGCAGGCGCTCGCGTTTGTCCACCACGATCACCTCGATCTGCAGGGCGGCGAACATCGACGCATACTCAACCCCAATGATGCCTCCACCGACCACTACCAGCTTCTTGGGCAACCGCCTCAACCGAGCGACATCATCGCTGGTCAGGATGATGTCTCCATCGACCGGCACGCCGGGAGGGGAAGCCGGATACGTGCCCACGGCGATCAGAATGTTGGCCGCCGTCACGGTTCGCCGCCCCTCCGCGGAAGCCACAACGAGGGAATGGGGATCAAGAAACGACGCCTCGCCTCGAATCAGTTGGATGTCATTGCGGCAGAGTTGCTGTTCGACCACTTGAGCCTCACATCCGGCAACCATCGCCACGCGATGGAGCAGTTCTTCCGCGGAAGGACGGTGGGCTCGATCTGGCTCAGATCGGTAGGCGCGGCTACGCCCGAACTGGCCGTCTCCCTGCGTGAGAGAACAGACGGCTTCGCGAAACGTCTTGCTCGGGATGGTCCCCCTGTCCAGGCAGGTGCCACCCACCGAAAGACCTTTTTCCACCACCGCCGCCCGTTTGCCGAGTTTGGCCGCCTGAACCGCGGCGCGCTGACCGGCCGGACCACTCCCGATGCACACCAGATCAAAATCATAGGCTGGACTCATAAGGAACATCTCCTCTGCAAGGAAACCGTCAAGTGCATTCCGCCCTGTTCGGCCATTTATCAGACAACTGATTCGATCACCCTCACGCCAACGGGAATCTCCTATTTCATACTCGTCAACCGCTGGTGAGCCTCATCGGCATAGTAGGTCGTGACTGCTCCCTGCTGTGCCGCCACCACCGCCGTGAGCAGTGCCACACTCAGCCCTGGCTGTCCTGCAGCCTGGGCCACCTCACTACCGTGCAACGCGCAGGCCACCGACATCGCGTGAGGATCAACGGCTAACCTGGACGGAAGCGTTGAGATCAACGATCGGACTGAAGCGGGCAACAGAAGGACCGTGGCGTGGTTCGGCATTGAGACCGCCTGCGCAACGCGATTCAGCTGGTGCAGGTCGGATCGGATTTCTTCGGGTTCCACGCTCGATCGGCAGTGGAGGTAGGTCTTCCAGGTGTCCATAAATTTGGCGCTGTCGAGGAGAGACGCCGGCCTACCGAACGGCGACGCAATCTGGCAGCCACTCACCCCTACCATGCTGAGGAGAAGGACGAGCCTCACCGCCCTGGCTCGGAACAGAGCGCCGTGACTCTCGAGCGAGAGACTGCGACGGTCCCGACACAGCCACCCGTGAAACACGTGACGGCCTCGCATGACCAGCCTCAAGGACGGAGCAACAGATTTCACTCGCATGGCGTTCACGACGATCCTCTCCGCGTCCGATCCTTCGATGACATCCAACTGCAGCGATCACTACACATCTCTGCGTGCTGGTATCTGCAAACCAGATACCAGGCAGGAAGGTGCGGCCATGAGGAATAGTAAGGAGAGCGATAACAACGGCTTCCTCGACAATGTGAGTCAGTTGCCCGCGAGACGAGCCGGCAGCGGCGAAGGTGCGGTCGCGAGGACTCGCGATTTATAACGAGTGGCCGCGATTTATCGCGAGGAGATTGAACGGGTGATGAATGTGGGGAGGGATGCGCCTTGACGCAGGCAGCGATGTCAGGCATTCGGCTTCGCTGCTTTTCGAACTCGCCAGCGGTGATCACTCGTGAGAGCGAGGCGGGAGTGTGTGACGAAGGACGCGCAGTGGTGAAAACGACTGCGTCGTTCGGTTCGTAATGGACCTGCGGCTGTCCCTGTCCAGGGATGCGCCCGTCCAGTGCTATCGCCCCAGTCCGGACGAGACGACCGGTTGAGCCGACACGAGCCCATCCAACTCATAGTGCAGCAGATCGCCGATCCGTTCGAGGCTGAAATCCGCCGCAGGATACGTCTCTCGCACATGAAGAGACTGTGCGTAGTGGCCTTGTTGCGAAAAGATCGTGGTGACCCGAGGCCCCCACAGCTGCTTGACCGCCGACAAAATGCGCAGCTTGTCATCAATCAGCACATACTGCTCAGCAGGGTACCGCACTTCGATGTCGTCTAATTCCTCCTCCTTATGCACGTAGATCAACACCTGGCCGTCCACGGCATCGAAGAGACCTGCGCGCGCGATCTTATGCGGTTGAAAGACCGCATCCCCATCGGAGACGAGGACGACCGGACCGCGCTGCTTCAGATGGGTCACCACCGCAAGTGCATCAGGGAAGAGACACTTCGAAAAGGGGTAATTGAGCAGAAACTGCGACACCTTGAGAATGTGCGCATCATGCTGATACTCGCACCGATACCGTTGGAGCGCGCCGAGATAGTCGGCATACCCCAGTTCGTCCCGTAGTTCCTTGAAGAGGCTCCAATACCGCTGTTGCTGGTTGTGCCCGATGGTTTGCTCCAGATAGCGCCCCAGATCGCACGTCACTCGATCCGCATCAAGCAACGTGTTATCGACGTCGACAAGAAACACGACCTCGTGATTCATCATGGTGCACCTCATTTATTTCGGTGTCGCAGGAGTACTTGCCATATCATTCGAAACAGCAAGTCGCGTTCCACTCGACTCGATGAGCACAGGCCTTGTAGTGGCGAGCGATTCAGGGCACCTTCCTCATGTATTCGCCGGACGAGACGTCCTCGAACCGTGAGTGCCCGCGGTTTTTCACACGACGTCGCTATTTTCCGCGATGGACGGGGAATATGTCGGAGGGAGGTGCTCAAGAGGAGCCAGGGACGTGGGTCGTGATAGCCCCAATTTCTTCATTCGGCTGCGCAACGTGCTGGGATTGATCTTCAGTCGGTTCGCCGCCCCAAGCGGGCCGTAAATCCGCCACCCGGCTTGTTCAAGGGTGTGGAGGATGTGCAGGCGCTCAGAGTCGTGCAATGTAGTGACTGGTTCCGGGGCGATGGGTGACCGTTGGGAAGGAATCATACTGCGTTCGTCGATTGTCACCAAATGCGACGGCGCAAGAATCGTTGCCCGCTCAATGACATTCTGGAGCTCGCGGATATTGCCCGGCCAATCATAACGCGTCAAGCGGGCCAATGCCTCGGCATCAAAGATGACATTACCCCGATTGAGTTTCGTCCGACAGAGCTGGAGGAAATGCTGCGCCAACAGCGGAATATCCTCGCTGCGATCTCGCAAGGGGGGAAGCGTGAGGGGGAACACCATCAGTCGATAGTATAAATCGGCTCGAAAACGCTTCTCCGCCACGGCTTGAGCGAGATCCACATTCGTCGCCGCGATGAGGCGCACATCCACGGAGACCGATTTCGCCCCTCCCACTCGATCGACTTGATGATCCTCCAGCACACGCAACAGTTTGGCCTGTACCTCTAACGGCATCTCCCCGATCTCATCAAGAAAGAGCGTCCCCTCGTGAGCGAGTTCAAACCGACCCTGATGCCGCTGGACCGCGCCTGTAAAGGCGCCCCGCTCGTGCCCGAATAATTCACTCTCTACCAGCCCACTGGGCAACGCCGCGCAATTGAGCCGCACAAAGGGCTTGTTGCGGCGCAGGCTATTTTCATGGATCGAGCGGGCGACCAACTCTTTTCCGGTGCCGGTCTCCCCCATTATCAGGACCGTCGTGGACGTTGCGGCCACCGCCTGAATTTGCGCCAGCACCTTGCCAAGAATCTGACTTTTTCCAACCAAGAGGCCAAAATTGCATTCCTGCTTAATCTCTTCGGTCAAGTAGGCATTCTGCTTCGTCAGCTGCTGACTCAAGTGGGTCAACTGTTCATAGGCCTGTACATTCTCGATGGCCAGCGCAACCTGGATCGCCACCTGCCGTAAAAACTCTACCGTCTCGCCATCCGGCTCACCTGCGGCCACACTCCCGATATTGAGAGTGCCGAGACAATGCCCGCGAACCAGGAGCGGGAGATTCACCATTCGGCCGAGACCTTCCTGCGCATAATACTCATCTTCGATGAACACTTGGTGCTGCTGCAGGTGAGGCCGAACATGGACCTCCTGATGGTCATAGACCCATCCCACCGCACTGCCGCTTCTCGGAATAATCGCGCCGCGCTGGAGCACGCGCTTCGGGATGTTGGTCTCAAGGGCATGGAAACGAAAGCCGTCTTCCTCTGGTGCGTATAACAGCACTCCGGCTCGTTCCCAGGAAATGACTTCCTTGATGCACTCAGTGCAGGCTTGCCACAGATCGTCCATCTTGCGCTGTGAGTTTAATATATTCGAGACTTCAAGCAGGGCGTGATACCGACGATGGACCACTGTCATCACCACCGCTCCCCACGTTGAGTATTTACGCGCAATGAAGCTGCCTCAGGGTGCATTTGCTGTCCACATGCCTTGTAATGAACACTGTCCGATGAGCCTAGTTTAAGCAACATCCTTGCCCGCAACGATTTCAGCTACACCCATGCCGGCAAATGGCACCCCCATCCCGCGATCCATGCAGCGGCTGGACTGCTGAGCCTCTCCTAGAGACGGCCACCTACGTGTCCCTCACCGTGCCGCCACACCCTCACGGAAGCGGAATAGTAATGAGCGCACTGTGCGTAATCGCTCGACTTTCTTCTCGCCGGGTGACTACTGCGATACTGCCGCGAGCCGAATCCTGCATCCTATGTTCAGCCTGAAGCCGCTGCTCGAAGACTACAATTCACATGGCAACAACTGAAACCATGCCCTCGACAAATCGACCTATCTCCGCGACAAGAGCAGTCGTTCAGGAACAGATTCCTGCCAAGGTCTTTCCAGGAATATCGGATTGGGATTTGACTGATAGGCGGATTGGCTTTCTTCGTACAGAAGGTGGCTACTTATCGGCGAGTCTGTATTCAAGTCCATGCGTTCATGATCTGCGACCCACCATCGCACCGAGATTGCATCATGTTGGAATCGACAACGAAATCTGCCAGACACTACTCGCCCACGCCGAGCTCGAGCCGGCAGAAAACTACTCAAATTGAGATTGTTTAGCACAAATTTAGCACATCCGTTTTACGTAAAGCATAAACCAATGATAGAGTAAAGACCGTGATCAGAGGTTTTCGGGATAAGAAAACAGAGCGTCTGTTCGCCGGGGAACCCGTCAGAGAGTTCTCCGGGATTCGCAATGTGGCTGAACGGAAGCTCGCGATGCTATACAGTGCCGCCGCGCTCAAAGACCTGCTGGCTCCTCCAGGAAATCGATTGGAGAAATTGAAAGGTGATCGCGCGGGGCAGCACAGCATCAGAATCAACGACCAATGGCGCATCTGTTTCCCCTGGAGGGATGATGGCCCTCGCGAGGTCGAGATCACGGACTATCACTGAAGGAGAACGGTCATGGTGAAGAACGGTATGCGGCCGGTGCATCCGGGAGAAATCTTGCTAGAAGAGTTCATGAAGGGGTCCGATTCCCCCATCAACGCCAATACACTCGCCAAAGCACTGGAGGTGCCGGCAAACCGGATTACGGCCATCATCAAGGGACAGCGGGGCATTACGGGCGATACTGCCGTGCGTCTGGCAGCTTTTTTCAATACTACGGCAGAATTCTGGATGAATCTTCAGAAAACCTATGAGTTGCGTTTGGCTGAACGGGCACTACCTGAAAAGATCAGAAAGCACATCAAGGCGAAACGGAACATTCTCGTTTCTGCGTAAGAAACTGAATTTTCAGAAAAAATACATCATTTCTCCACGGGGAATTCTCTCGAAACAGAAGCAACGTCACTGCGAGAAGATTCTCATTGTGCGCATCTCAATTTACGGGGAGCTTACGATTGCAACGGGTTCCTCAAATTGACGGCAATCTCATTTGCTTGAAGCGTTCCATTAGTTCTATTCTTTCCCGTCTTTTCCTTTCCCGTCCCGCCTAATCTGATCACAACAGTAGTCACACAGCGCGACCCGCCGTGACGGTGTTGTCGCATTCCCTGTCGTCTGTCGTCCGTCGTCATCGGCATTCAGTCATCAACGCCCACACCGATCACGATTAGAACCGCGTAGTCTTGCTTCGTGCAGCCCTCGACCTGAGGCATCACTCCCCCTGGCGCAACCGGAAATGCAGTCTTCTGCGCGTTTGCCGGCGAGCACGAACCACCAGTCGCTGCCGGTGTATAGCGGGCTGAGCGGCAGGCCAGGTGCGTCACGTCGTAGAGCGTCGCGCCTTTATCGAGCTCCCAGCGCCTGTCGCCATTCCTGTCGGCAGGATGAATGGTGAGTACAGCCGTCACGTCGCGGGCACCCGTGACCAGGTATTTTCCGGTGGGAAGCGGAAAGGTCGGCTGCTCCATGATCAAACCATGTTCCTCCAGCCACCAGTCCGTACCGTCGAATGTCCAGCGCGCCGGGGCGACGCCACCTGCATCCTTCAACCGGTTATAGCTGTTCAGCTCGACGCCCCGAGGACCTGGGTCCAGAGGCCACAGACCCCACGATTGCGCGCCGTTGCCGGAGGACGCACCTGGATCGCCCAACGCCGCGATGAACTGTGTGGATATACGCTGGAACTTCTTCTGCCCTCCGCTTGCGGCGTGGGCTTGGCTTCGATTCAGATGGAATGCGGGGAGCACGAACGAACCGAGCAGACAGAGAACCAGGATAAGCAGAGCAAACGTCGAACGGGGAAAAGAACCACCTTCTTTTTTTGTCATCTTGGCTCCTGCATCTCATCACCGATTTACCGGTGGGCTCCACACCACGGCATGAACGCTCCGCAGGGATGCTTATTCTAGGCTTGGTGGTGTCGGGTCGCAACAGACAGAAGACGGCCAACGAATTCCTCATTTCTATGGCCTATCGGCTAGGGTCCATCTCCAGAATGATTGTATTCTTAAGCAGACACAGGTACGGGTTTCGGTTTGAGACGAGGGTACGCGCCACCAAACTGTACGAAGGAATCAGGCGAGTGCAACAGGAGGGAAGAGAACCCTGGCGCTTCGGAATTCGCATCACAGGCCTCGCAGCCTAAGGATGACAAACGCTGGGAAGGGAGCTTAGGAAACGACGCGCCTTCAGCTTTTATTCTTCGACTAGCTGTGGTATCGGCCCCTCGATGACTTCACCCAGGGATGGTCCGGGCACTTGAGAGTTAGGGGCAAAGAGTCGCGGGGTACGGTCTATGTGAAGGCGTGGGCTCCTTGTTGTACGACCACACGTAAGCCGTAACAATAAAACGGAAAAACGGAGACAACCCAAACGCACTCTTGAGTGAGCCTGCGTTTGGGTTGCCCCAGAATGGCTGGGCCGCTAGAACTGTGGGGCGTCCTGAATTGCTTTTCTGGTGCCTTCTTCACCCTGGCAAGTATCCTCGGCGAGCATACGCTGCCCCGCACTGGCCTTCTCGGGGATTCTTGAGAGACAGGCCTTGAGGGTGTCCTCCACTGCACCCGATGCAACCTGTGGCACTGGAGCAGGAAGCATGGCTCCTTTCACTTGCCCCTCTTCCGCGTGAGCTGAGAAGGGCGACAGCGCTGATGCGAGCAACAGGACTGAGGACAACAGGATCGACCGTTTTACGAATAGACGGGTTCTCATAACGTACCTCATTGGGTGTTGGCCCATGTGGTGGGGCGTTTCATGGCGGGCCCTTCCATGAAACGAATATCCCTCCCGTTTGTGGACACAAACGGAGCATCACTGTTGACTGCTGCGTGACGGACCAGAGGAGACTGGAGAATCAGACGCGCAAGAAGAATGAGGAGGGATGCGCGAGGGATGGGACAGTCGGCGTATATTTACAGTAGACCCTGCCACCCAAGGAGTCAAATGCGTAGTGGGTCAGTTTGATTTCTTATGGCAGATTTTTCAGCGCAGCGCGTGCATACATACAGGAAGTTAGAGGAATTTACGCGCAGGTCTAGCAATCAAACATTTGCTGGCTCGTAGCTGGCCGACTCCTGTTCTCCTCATTGACAGCCGACCGTTCAGTCAATGCTCTACCTCCACGACACGCACATCTTCTAGAGCCATCCGCTGTGCGTCACCAACGCTTACTTCCCGCGTGGCAAATCAAAATCGCTCTCCCCACCACTGAGGAGCGCGGCCGGTTTGCCTGATCAACGCTCCGTAGCTGCCGGCTTTTGTCAATGGCTAGGGGCAGATCGCAAGGCATCGAAATGAACCCTATCGCCTACCAAAGATTGGCTAACTGCTTGATTGCAAGACCTGACCCTAATTTGCTCCTAATTTGTTCGAGAGCTGTGATCAGCCGTGGAAGGACTCGAACAAGTCTATCCGCCGGCATATGAGACAAACGCAGCAGTGGATGGAACTGCGATGGTCTTTGATTTGGATGGTGAGTCGGCTGGGATTCGAACCCAGGACCCTCGCCTTAAAAGAGCCCCAGGCGACAAGTAAAATCAACATCTTAGGCATTGAAACATTCCAATAGGATACACGGTTTTACAATGACTTACAAACAGGCTGTCCGATATAGGACGATCTTGGGCGGACTATTCGGAGGGTGAGCAAGAATGCCGCCCCTCAAGTTCTGCCAGTATTTCACGTGCCATAGTCAACTCGGTTGCATCACTCCTGTGGCAATGACTATTCGTTCCTGGTCCTCGGGTGAGAGATCGGAGAGCGCGAGAATACGCCCAGACCTCGTCAGTAGCGAGGCGGTCAGGAGATCGCCCTCGCCTGCCGCCACTAACAGGTGCTCCACTTCTTCACCATCCACGAGAGGAAATCCCCCGGCGACTTGAGGATAATAGTTAAGATAAGCCAACAGTACGCACACGACATCTGGAGGCATACGAACGATAGCAGTCGCGGTAGAAGAGGTAAAGGAACCGGTCGAGAGGGTGGCTGGAAAGAACTGTGGCTCTCCCATTGCTGGAATCATTTTCACATAGAACTGCCTAGGAACAGACACATTTTGAATAGTCAAAGTCACCGGTACATCGAGAGAGGAATTCTCAGGTAAGGCGACATCAGGCGACCCATGTGATCCGGTGGGCGTCGACGGTACTGAGACCCCTCCGATGCTACTAACTATCACACTGGGCAGTGCTGTGACCGCTGGGGTACTCGCAGACGTAATCGGTCCGAGAGTGTTCACGATGAACGCGGCTGGCGTCGTGGCTGCAATAGCACAGGTCACACATTCCACGCGAACCACCCCCAAATATCCAAGGCTTCCAACGCAAGCCTGATATCCGCCTCGAGCTTGCAGAACGCCCTGGTTGGTCACTTGTGGGGCAACCAGTCGGATGGCGCCTCCGCTACCGGCTCCACCCGCCGACAAGCCACAGGTGACTTGACTCCCTGATATACCGTCGCCCCCATTGGCTGAAATCACACCGGTTGATTGAATGAGAATCTGAGTCGTCGACGCGATCACCAGGGCACCGCCGCCACCCGCTCCTGATGGCCCATTTTGTGCGGTGGTCGCCACACCACCCCCACCCCCCGATCCTCCATAGATTGGCTGTAAATTGACAAAATACGCGGCGCCGTACGATCCGTCTCGAGTGGAGATCGCCGGAAACAAACCAGGATCGCCTCCCCCTGTGCCTAACCCTCCGGTGCCATTCGAGGGAGACAGTCCACGGATCCCCCCATCCCCGCCACGAAATCCTCCGGGGCCACCTACTTGGCCGGGGGTGACGCCGACATTTCCGCTAGTAGGGCCGGCCAGCGCGGCATCTCCGTTGACGCGAATGGCCCCGGCAACTGTCACCGCACCTTGAGCCAGGAGCGTCACGGGGGTATTCGTCGCGTTCCGTTGAAAGGTCACCGTCACCCCGGCGGGAATGGTGACGGTGGTGTAATTCAGAATGCCGTCAGCAGGCAGCACCACCGTTGTGCTGGTTGCGGGAGCCAAGGCTCCTAGACTTCCGGTGCTGCCACTATTAAATGCCTGCCCCCAGGCTGTCAGAGTCGGCAAGCAGAGCAACAGGCTGAGAGGAGGAATTATCGCTCTCCATCGTACAAGTGCGCTCATAGCCCCCCTCCTACTCTATGGCAACGTGAAATCGCTCCATGCATTTAAGACACTCACCTGCCCCACTGGAAGCGTCACGCTGAATGTGGCCGTTGACGTGGCAAATGTCCCGGTCGATGCAGCAGTCAGCGGAGCAGCGGCAGCGGCAAACTGTGGGATGTGTTTGAGTGTGAAGGTGGAGCCTACGGGGAGGTTCGTTCCCGTCACGGTGACGCTCACGGGATTGGTTGTACCCCCTGGAAGCGTGACGTCCGCTGTCGAATAGGTGCCGCCAGTCGTCGAAGGCGTGCTCACACCGGCAATCGCACTAATTCGCAGGGTAGGCAAATTTGATAATGCCGGCACACTGTTACTCGTAATCGGACCACAGGTGGTCGTCACGGTAAAGATCGAATTCGAAGGATAGATGTTTCCTGTGAAGTTCATACGAAAGGCCTCGAGCCGCGCACGTCCCAGACCCGGTTGGGGATTGCCCCCTTGGCCGTAGAGCACATTGATCGTTCCGTTTCCGGCGATTTCAGGTGAGACCAGACGTATAGCTCCGCCACTCCCGCCGCCTGCGTAAATAATTCCGGTGGGCCCCCCATCGCCTCCTCGGGCAAAGATCGTCCCAGTGAGGGTGATCTTAGTCGACGAACCGATGACGATAGCTCCACCCCCACCCCCTCCAGCAATCCCGGCTTGGCCGGTAGTTCCTGGGTACCCTCCGCCTCCTGACCCGCCGAACAGTGGTACGAGACTAACAAAGCTGGTTGGCGCGCCATAGAATCCGCCGCCGCCATACGAAGCTGAGGTGGCGCCACCACCAGGTCCCTGCCCCCCAGACGGTGCATTGTTAATGGCTCCTTTGGCACCGCCCTGTCCGCCGCGAAACCCTCCAGGTCCGCCCGCACCACCTGGCGGCACATTTACGCCATAGCCCGTTCCTGCCACTCCATCAAGATTCACCACGCCCGCGATCAGCACGTTTCCCGTTGCCAGCATTATTACTGGCGTGTTGGCGGCATTCGGCTGAAAGGTCACCGTCACTCCGACTGGAATCGTGACCGTGGTGTAATTAAGGATGCCGTCCGCGGGCAGAGTCACGACGGTGTTCGTGGCCGGAGAGAATGCTCCCAGACTCCCCGTACTACCGCTTGTAAACGCCTGGGCAAACACCGGCAATTCGCTCCAGAACAAACCGACAAGCCCGCACCCCAAAAGAGCAATGACACGTACCATGGTCATGGACGACCTCCTTACATGATATGGGCCGACTGCTACGGAAGCATTTCGCTGACCGGCGGAGCCACCGTGCTGGTGGAACCGGATGGAGCCATCGGCGACAGCAAGTAGTATTCGCTGGCCGACGGGGCCACGGTGCTCGTGGGACCGGACGGCGATAGGTTTGAGGGTGATATAAATGGGCTCACCGGGGAGGATACGGCAGCTCGCGAGCCAGAGAGGACACTATTGGGTCGCCACACACTCACCGGAAACCTCGTTTGAACAAATCCCCATATGGGCGTGCTAACCGCCACCGTCGTCGCCCCGCTCGCGACCGTTCCTAACGGCGTTGTGACGGTGAAGGTATAGGTCCCCGGTGGGACGGTTGCAGCGACCGCGAGGGCGAGTGACAGGCTGGTGTCAGTCGCTCCGGCCTGTAAACTGCCGGTGATGCCCGCATGGGAGAATGTCACGCTGGTAGCCTGTAACAGACCAGTCCCAGTCACGGTTGCCGGCACCTTCATGCCTTGTCCCATCTTGGTTGGTGTAATGCTGGTGATGGTAGGGGCCCCGAGCACCGTAAAGGGCTGCGGGCTATTGGCCGTGCCGGCCGTGGTGGTGACAGACACCGACCCCGTGGTGGCGCTTGCCGGTACAGTCACCGTTAATCGGTTGGGAGTGGCTGCGGTGACGGTGGTGGCGATACCGTTAAACTTAACGGTGTTGTTGGCGGGGGTGGCGCTAAAACCGTAGCCTTGGATGACAACCAACGTAGTGGCGGAGCCCTTGTTAGGCGCAGTGAGATAGATCCCGATGCCGCTTCCTGGCGGCGTAAAGCGATCGATGGACAGGAGATTGCCAACTGCATCGTAATTGTAGACAGCGAGTGCGCCCGTGCTATCGGTCACGCTGGTGAGACGACCCTGGTCGTCGTACAGATACTGGGCTTGATCTGCGTAACTTAATGATAAGACGGAAGTTGCGAGACCAATTTGAATTAACAAGCCCAAGATTTCTCGCTTAAGTGAGACTCGTAGCATCACAATTTCTCCTCACGTTTTGAGCCGAACCTCCTCACCTTGACTGGGTAAAACCAATTATTACCACTCTCGGCCGCTCTAGTCCCTGCAAGAGAAAATAAGTTCGTTGTCCGTGGGGGTTATGGGTCAAAAACGTTGGTGACCTCTATTTTTTTGCCTTGAGCTTCCCATTTTGAGGATGGGTCCCACCCGCATTTTGATTACTCCACTCCATCGGGGTCGGAGGAAGAGCCGATCCATTCTGCTCAAACTCTAATTGCGTTCCAATGAACCATCTGTCCAGTAGTCCACCACCAGGACGATATTCACTATCTCCCCACGAGGCCTCGGCCTTCATGACACTGCCGTCAGCATTCACATACTCAAAAATGTTGTGGCGCCATCTGCGCTCAAGAAACTCAGAGGTGCAGGCGATTCCTTCCCCAGACACTTTAATCACAAGAAAAAAACCCTGCCGTTCAATAACCTGACAAGATGCATCCAAATAACGCAGGGTCACCCACCCCTTGTATCCCGGCGGAAGTTCCCACTTCACCGGCAATCCAACACCACCAGGCAATGCCAATAACCCGACAAGGATCAGCATCGCTGCAACTACAATCACTAAATAGAAGGTCAACGATCGCTTCATCATCTTGCCCTTATCATCGCCCCGGAACCGGTAAGGGCTGTGGGCCGTTCCCTAGATCTCCGACCCAGCCAGGAGTGCGATAATCGTAGACTTGAGTAGGACCGTTTGGCCCTCCGTACTGCCAGATTTCGTAATTCGGGAAAGTGGTACCAGCAGCCGAGGTGACACTGGCAGAACCGTCTGATTTTTCAAAGATTGCAAAGTGGTATTTAAGTGGCCATGGTGGAATATGGAATCCGTTGATGGCTTCGCACTCAAACTTGATCTTTCGTCCACCAAGGGGTACATGGCTAACACGGGCTGAGCAGCTACCCAGTTCACCCGGTAGACTGACCCCAAACTTGCTTTTCGAAATGCCCGCAGCATTTTTTACTTTCGCATCACTGCCGAGGAGCTGGCGCGTCCGGAAAGTTCCGCCAGCGGAGTCAGGCCCGCGATTATCGCCATACCCGAAGACCAAAACATCTTTGTCTGGAATATAGGCATCAACGCAGTACCGCAGACCAGAACCTCCCGGATCCATGCAAAGACCACGGACATCACTATAGTTAATAGGGCTATTGCCGACGTAGGCGTACAGGTTTACATCGCCAGCTGAAAATCCAATAGGGTCTTCGCCTAAGAATCGATGAACTTTAGGGTCATAGTATCGCGCCCTGAAATAGTAAAGGCTGGTCGCATCACTCTCACGCCCGGTATATTGGAATGGGTTTGTTGAAATTCCCGTGATCGTCGTCGCACCATTTGGCTCAAAGGTGTATGCGGTCTGTGTCGCACCGTTAATGTCTGTAAGTACCACTGAGCTTCCCAATGCATCCGTCTGATAGAACTCATCGCCCGCTGCATGTCTCCGAATGAATGGCTCATCAATGCTGAGGCTTCGGATGTATGTAGCGGTTGGCGTACTGCCAGAAAGCTCGGCCAGGATGTCCACCCCGTCGTACCAGAATCCGGTCGTCGTGCCGTTGATGGTCTTGCTCTTCCGGCGTCCCAACCCGTCGTACGCGAAGCTCGCCGTGAGTCCAGTCCGACTCATTCCGGTCAGTCTGTTTCTGGTATCCCACGTATAGGTCGTCGTCACTCCGGCTTGCGTCTCGGTCGCTAGATTGCCATTGCCGTCATACGTCAGATTCGTCGTGGCACTATTCCAACGCGTCAGCTCATTCGCAACATCATAGGCAATGTTGGCAGCGGCCACGGCCGTTGGCAGATTTGATGCCGCGGCATTCTGTCGCACCTGCGTGATCCGGTTTCCACCCTTGTCATAGGTGTACGTAAGCGCTTCAATCGTCGTCGGCGTCTTCACATGTCCAATCGTGAGTAGCCGATTGGCATTGTCGTACCCGTAGCTGGTTACGACCCCATTCGGATAAGTCAGAGACGTTCTTCGCCCTGCATTGTCGTACGCCAGGGTCACGGTCTGTGAACCCTGAGTGACGGTCTTCAGGCGAGAATTCTTATCATAGGTGTAGCTGGTCTCTGGCTGTCCTGTTGTACTGAGTTTGAGCCGTCGTCCAATCTCATCGTACTCGACAGTTACGGTACCGGGTGCGGTGGTCTCTTGTACGCGCGGATGATGGCCGCTGCTCACCGTGTCGTAAGTCCAGTTGATCGTGCCGCCGACCGAATCGTTGACGCCGGTGAGGCGGTTGATCGCATCGCGATCAAGGTCAATTTCCTCAGGCTCATACCAGTTCAACGCAGCCTCATTTCACAGACGCACAAGTAACAGCGAAAGGCGAACCATTTGCTCAAAATCCGCCTCTCCCCAATACCCACATACAAAGTCCGGCATAGCCGAGTGCGATTGGGATGTAGAACCATAAATACTTTAAGTACTTAGCCCTGATTCTGACGATGAGACTTTTTCGGACTTCCTGATCGTCATTCGCCAACGCTTGTGTTTCCTCTCGTGTGTAATTCAACCGCATCACGAAAAGACCTAAAGGTATAAAAAGTGTGACATATATCCATTTCTCCCAGAACGAAGCCTCATCGGCACGAAACACCATTAATCCAGGTCCGAGGGTAATGGATGAAATGGCAAGAGCGAGATATAAATAGCTTTCATATTTTGGTTTGGATGGCTTCAATTCTACGGCGTTCCTATTTGGCCGCCGATAGTAGACAGTATGAGTGGTAAGCCGACTGCGCCGGCACTTCCTAATCCAGAACCTAATGCATTTGCGATCGGTGCTGAAAGAGCATCCCCAAGGCCAGTACGGATTGCCACTTGAGCAGCTGTTCTATAAGCAGCGCCAATACCACCTCCAATAAATGCGCCAACCGCTGATCCAAAATTGAGCGTTTTTCTTCCCGTTATCCACTGCGCAACAAGATTGTTAATGCCGGCAATATGTGAACCGAGAACTGCAGAAGGTGGAGCTAATGGACCAAGACTGAGAATAAATCCCTGGGCAGCTCCACCCAACACTCCTACTCCCGTGACCACGGCAAAGGCGAGCGGATTAGACCCAGGAGTTATACCTTGGGCGATGGCACCACTTGCAGCACCGATGCCGCCGAATAAAGCTCCCCCTAAAGCAGCAACAGCTTGAGGGGAAATTAGTCCAGATGGATCTGCGTAAGAAACAGGATCGTTCAGACTATATGCATACCGATTCAAACTTTCCGGAATAAGGTAATTGCCAGAAAATGGATCTTCTCCCATGAATCGCTGTATCCTCGGACTGTAATATCGGGCTCGATAGTACAAGAGCCCCGTGCCATCATTCTCTCGTCCGGTGTACTGAAATGCATTGGAGCTAGCGGTCCCGGTCTGGGTCGTGTTCCCGAAAGGCTCATACGTGTACGTGGTCTGAGCTGTCCCGGCTGAGTTGGTCAACACGAGCGAGCTTCCTAACGCATCTGTTTCATAAAACTCATCACTGGCGCTTTTGCGAATGTAGGGCTCGTCGATACTCAGTCCACGAATGTAGGTCGCTGAGGGCGTGGCCCCCGTGAGTTCGGCATAGATGTCGCTGCCGTCGTACCAGAATCCGGTCGTCGTGCCGTTGATGGTCTTGCTCTTCCGGCGTCCCAACCCGTCGTACGCGAAGCTCGCCGTGAGTCCGGTCCGACTGATTCCGGTCAGTCTGTTTCTGACATCCCACGTATAGGTCGTCGTCACTCCGGCTTGCGTCTGGGTCGTGAGGTTCCCATTTGCATCGTACGTCAGATTCGTCGTGGCGCTGTTCCAACGTGTGAGTTCGTTTGCCGCATCATAGGCGACATTGGCCGCAGCTATCGCCGTTGGCAGATTCGACGCCGCAGCATTCTGTCGTAATTGCGTGATCCGGTTTCCACCCTTGTCGTACGTATACGTGAGCGCCTCAATCGTCGTCGGCGCCTTCACATGTCCAATCGTGAGTAGCCGATTGGCATTGTCGTAGCCGTAGCTGGTTACGACCCCATTCGGATAGGTCAGGGACGTTCTTCGCCCTGCATTGTCGTACGTCAGGGTCACGGTCTGTGACCCCTGAGTGACGGTCTTCAGGCGAGAATTCTTATCATAGGTGTAGCTGGTCTCCGGCTGTCCTGTTGCACTGAGTTTGAGCCGTCGTCCAATCTCATTGTACTCGACGGTTACGGTACCGGGTGCGGTGGTCTCTTGTACGCGCGGATGATGGCCGCTGCTCACCGTGTCGTAAGTCCAGTTGATCGTGCCGCCGATCGAATCGCTGACGCTCGTGAGGCGATTGATCGCATCGTAACCGAAGGTTGCCGTGGCGCCGGGATAGGTCGCGCCGGTTCGGCGGTTCAACGCGTCATAGACGAACGTGCTCGTCTGATTTTTTCGATCCTTGAACTGAGTCAGGTTTCCCAGCCGGTCATACTGATAGGTCTCCTGCCTGTTCAGGGCATCCTTTCGCACCGTGAGCCGGTCCATCTCATCGTACGTGTAGGTGGTCGTCTGATTCTTGGCATCCGTCACGGTGAGCACATTGCCGTTGTTGTCATAGCTCAAACTGGTGAGCCCTCCAATGCCATCCTGGATTTTCGTCACCCGGTTCAGATTGTCATAGCTGAAGCGACTGTGTTGGCCTCTGGGATCGATAAGGAGAATAAGTCGGGACACGGCATCGTAGAGTCGAGTGGTCACATTGGAGAGCGCATCCGTCGTCGTGGTCAAATTGCCTTGTGTATCGTAGGCGAAGCTGGTGACGTGGGTTAAGGGATCTGTGATAGTCGTCGGCTGTCCGACGGTACTGTACTGAATGACGGTTTGTTTGGCCTCGGGGTCGGTGATCGTCGTGGTCCGTGCCGAGTCATTATAGGCAAACGTCGTCACATTGGCGGGGCTGAGCGCATCCGTAATGGTCGCAAGCCGGTTGTACGTCGATTCATAGGTAAACGTCGTGGTGTTGTTCTCCGAATCCTTGATGGTGAGCACGTTCCCCATGCTGTCGTAGGTGAATTCAGTCCGTCTGGACAGCGGGTCGACGACCGCCGTGAGTGTGTTGGTACCGATGTCTCGCTCGTAATTGGTGATCGCGGATCCCGGTCGCTCGACCTGCGTCACGTATTGCGACGCATTTATACGATGGATGGTGACGTTCCCTCTAGGATCGGTGACATTGGTTTGCGTCACCGTTTGACCGGCCAATGTATAGGCAAACGTATAGGCACCGCCGTTGGCGAGTATCTGTTTGGCCACCCGGCCATTCAAATCATATTCATTGCGCAAGTAGGTAATACCGCGAGCATCGGTAATGGAGAGCATGCCTTCATTCCAGTAGTAGGCCTGCGTGTATTCGCCATAGGTATAGGTTGTCACTCCGCCGCCGATATCGACCACCCGCGACAGGCGTCCATTCGAGCCGACGTAATACACGTAAGCCACCGTGCGGCCCAATGGGTCTGTAATGGTCGAGATGACATCGAATGGCGGAGACACATGCCCTCGGATGACCTGGGTGTACGTAAAGGTCAAGGCACGGCCGGACGGTTCTCGAATTTCTGTGACCCGATTGGCGGCATCGCGAATGATCTGAATGCGATTGTTGTAGCGATCGCGTTGTTCAACCAGCCAACCGGCCGCATTAAAGGCGTAGACCATGCCATCTTTCCACCTGAGCTCCGCCGTGCTATTGGGAAACTTCGTGATCTCCGCACCCTTGAACATCGGGTACATGGCATTTCGATATTTCGTATCTGGATCTTGCGAGAACAGATAGCGGCTGAAATCGGGCATTTGGAGACGGAGCGCCGCCCCGACCACGGCCAGCTGAATGTGGTAGTTGAAACTGCCCCCCTCGCCGAACGGGCCAATTCCTCCTGCTTGGCTTCGATAGGTTCGATTGATCACCACAGGTAAGCGGCCCGGAAGCACCATGTCCGTCTTCTGCATGGTGAAGGCGCCTGTGGTCACGTCCACGGGGTCAGCCGTCGAACACGACTGACCATCTGCCGGACAGAGTGGGCTGATGGCGACATTTTCCGCCGTCCAATAGACATAACAGAACGTCGGTTGGCCGACACCTGGGTCCGGAACAATTATTCGTCCGTCATCACTGACCCTACCGTACCCGGCTCGTTTCCACTGATGCGAGGCGGGATCGGGAGCGGGCGACTTCTCGTAGTACCACAGTTCCATGCGGGTGCCGGGGTCTTCCATGGATTCATTCGGCGCCAGGAAGGGAATCGGCGTGTTGGAGAACCCTCCCCCGGGACTCTCGAAGCTGACCAGATACACCGTACGAGGCGCCGCACGTGCAGGGAGACGAGGGACCCGATCCGGCGGCACGGCGGTGATGGAGACCTGTGTACGAGGCCGTCCATCTCCGCCCCGAATCGTGGCGCCCTCAGGAATGTCCAGCGTGACGCCCGGAAGGTGACGAGGCTGAACGACACTCTTCTTCCCGGGTGTGAGTGGAGCGAGAGCCGGATCTGTCTGGACGACCCAGATGGGATCCAGCAGCTCCGTGGCGGCTGTGGGAGAAATGTCTACTAACACCGGATCGACATGCAGGAGCCCACCTGGGGAACCGTCTTTCTGGCGCGTCCGATACGAGTCGAGCGACGCGAGGTCGACTCGTACCAGTTGATGGCCAACCGGCGGCTTCGAAAAGACAAAGCGTCCCTTGGCATCGGTCTTGGCTTCTTGGTCTGCCAGTGTCACACGGGCTCCATTCAACGGTTTGCCCGTTTCAGCGGAGAGCACAGAGCCAGTCAGGGAAGGCTTGTCGGATGACTGGTTCTGGTCGTTCAAAGGCATGACTTCTGAGGGAGACGATGGTGCGGCCTGGATTTCGCCTAGGACTGGTATTGCGGGATTCGGGGTGCTGCGCGGTGATTCGTCTGCCTGTGCGTCGACAGCGGTGGTCGTGAGAAGGGCGAATGTGAGCACTACGAGGAGGAATCGAACGCCCTCCCACGGCGCGCGGACCAATGAGTGGGACGGGGGCTTCACGTGAGCCTCTAAGTCCACTGCCGACGGCCACGTCGCTGATGTCTGGCTTGCGATAGAACCGATTGAACGATTCTGAGAGGAAAGCTTCTGGAGAAAAACGGCGGAGCCTTGGCTCAAAGAGGGAGCTGCTGGAACGGAGCGACCATCTCGATACAGCGCCACCAACATTTCAAGCATCGCAGACTCCTCCGTATATGACTACGTAGAGACACGACGAGCATACTTGTAGGGGAAAAACTTATTCGATGCAATACTGCCAGATGGCCGTGGCAATAAAACGGAGACTGTCGCACATTGAAGCAGACATTCAGATGTATCCACGGCTCCGAAACAGGACCCCTGCTGCGGGAGGGAGGTGTTCGAAAAAGTGAGAGAAGACTTTCCCCCATCTCTTTTGGCAGGATGCCGTTGGACCAGTCGTGCGGTGTGATCACATCACGATCCTTCCGAAAGAGGACGATACGGTTGCGACACCTCCAACACGCTCAGTCAGGATGGCATCGCAGGAATACCTACAAAGAAGGAGCGTGACCATCTCTGCGCCAGCGTGGATCTTCCGAACCTAACTCTCGTTCCATAAGAAAATCTGTCTCGCGCGTATGGTCTCTAGCGTATCGTTTTTGACTTCTTTGGGGACGTTTTTGGCCTCACTTCAGTGTAACGGTCTCCACCATGGTTGGTTGCTATTCGTTCGTTCGTGTTCCGATGTGCTGCTTCACGCATTCTGTTTGCAACAGACCCTTCCTGCTCCGATCCAGACATCGGACAGATACGTGACACAGGCTCTCGCTAAGGCCATTCGGCTCTAGTCAGTATTTTTCGGCCCTATCATGACGTTTTAGCAAAAACGTGCCATCGAATTGTCCATCTACGTAGTTGATCCTGATGATTGAGAAGAGATCGCTCCATGCTCCGTGTTCTGCACTACATTGATCGCCACGTTGTTTTGCTAAATCTGGCGCGGCTCTCACGAGCATCGCGCTGACAACTGTCGGAATATCCATGATGGGATCGCTGCCTGATACGTCGTGAGTTCCTTCGAATCGCAGTACGTGCTCGCCTGAAACTCCTGTCCCCCAGTGTCCCCTACTGTCCCCCAGTGTCCACGAACGGGCTCTTTCACCACTCCGCGCCGATGCGTATGGTCCGCTCATACGTCGTGCGCTGAACCAAAGAGGAGACGCGATGAAGAAAACATGGTTGACGATCGATGAACTCGCCCTCGAACTTCAAGTCAGCGTGAAGTCCATCCGCCGGGCCTACCGGAAGGGTCAGATTCCGGTGGAGCGCATCTGCCGGTTTGTGCGCTTCGACCTCGACCGAGTGAAAGCCGCGATGCGGGGCAACGGGCAGGGACCGTCTCCTTTCACCACACAGAAGCAGGGCCAGCGCAGCGCGACCGACGGCGGAAGCCGACGGCGCGCGCAGCCGACCCGCCCCCGACTTGGTAAGACGGGGGCGTCTATCGCACAGAAGCCAAGGGGGAAGAAATGAGCGTTCCAGGAGGATTCACGCAGACCATCGATTGGCTCGCCTTCACGCTCCCGAAGGCTGATGTGAAGGACGTGATTACGCTGATTGGTGGTGACTGGTTCCAGAGTGAGAGCGGCTTTCGCGGCTATCCCGTCGCCCAGCTCATGACCCAGGGCAAGACGGGCGTCGGCAAATTGGGGACGGGTGCCCCTCGCAGTCCAAAAGAAGTGCATGTGGATCTGTCGGCGGGGATCGTCTCCCAGTGGGACGAAACTAAGCTGAAGACGATCCTCGCCTGGATCTTCGCTCAAAAAGGCCATGTCACCCGCATTGATGTGGCCCTGGATGACCGGGAGGCCACGGTCGCAGTCGATACCGTTCGACAAGCCGTGGAGGCCGGACAGCTCGTGAGCCGGTCCAAACAGTTCAAGGTGATCCAAGCCTCCAATCATCGCCAGGGCATCCGGACGGGCGAGACGCTCTATTTCGGGAGTCGCGAAAGCCAAAGCATGTTGCGGGTCTATGACAAGCGGTTGGAACTGCAAAGTCGGGGGCGGGAAGACGCGGCCTCCTACGGTGTCCGGTGGGAAATGGAATTCAAACAGGACCGGGCTCAGGCCTGTGCCAAGGCGTTACTGACACTGGATGCCGAAGACTGGCGGGCCTTCTTAGTCGGGGTGCTCCGCTCCTATGTGGATTTTCGAGAAACGACGCGAGAGGCCGAATCGTATGAAAAGTATCGGGCGCCCTTGGTGAGCTGGTGGGAAGCCTTGACCGAAGGCTTCAGGCGCTGCCGGCTGGTGGTCGAACGGATGCAGCAACGGCTGGATGATGTCGTCGCCTGGTTCGCCAACGCCCTGAGCCCCATGCTCGCCGTGATCGTGGCCTGTCGCGGGGATCAGTTTCTGTTGGAAATGATTTATGCGGGCACGAAACGATGGAACCAAAAACACTATGCCCTGTTGACGCAACGCAAGAAGGTGGTGACGCCCTATGTGCTGCATCTCAAACCCCGGACATGACTTTGTGTATCTCCGCGCCTGTCCGGATCCAGATTGCCAGGCTCCTGGAGCCTGGGGGGAGTTTCGGAAGGGGCGGTTCTTTCTCTTCTGTCGTCGCTGTCGATGCGAATTTCAATGGCTACCGAGAATCCGGCTTGCGGGCCGGAGCGTGTGGGTCAGGCGCCGCGCTGATCCGAGGGTCTGTTCACAATCAGGAGGGTGTCACGATGCAAGTCAAAGCAGAGGGGGCCGTGCAGGGCTATGTGGAGCGACGGAGCAAAGAGGGCAAGATCTTTCGATCGGTGGATCTCTACGTGAAGGGCAAAGATCCGGGGGTGCTGCGGTTGGGCATTCCGGAGGATCAGATGTCACTCATTGAGGTCTGTAAGCAAGCCGAGGGCAAGCAGGCCAAGGTGTCGATCGAAGTACGGAAATTCGAACAGACGGGGCGCACGTTTTTCGATCTCACTGGATTGGACGTGCTGAAGTAACGGCAGCGGGAGGAAGGCCGGTGGATCTCACGATTATTCTCGTCGCGGTCCTGTTGCTGGCCTTCCTCACCGGTCTCGGAGTCGGACGGTTATGAAGCTGCTCTCACTCACCAGCTATCTGACGCTCATCTGGGGACTCCTGCTCTCCTTTTGTCTGGCACCGGGCGAATCTTTAGGGCAGACAACCACGCAGTATGCGCGGGTCGTCGCTCAGGCTGAACGCATTGCCTATCTGGCGGCACAACGCTCGGCCCTGGCCTCTCACGTGGCGACCGCTGCCCTCGCACCCTCGGCCGCCTCGATGGCGGTTCGCATGGTGGCCGGCCCGGTGGGGTGGGCGGCTCTGGGTGTCAGTGCGGGCCTGGTATTGGCGCAGATGTATTACTCACAGAGCGACCTCTCGGCCGTGAAGAGCGCTGCCTCCACGCCAGGCGGCTGGCAGGTGACGACCACGAATGCGGGCATCCAAACCTTTCCCGGTCTGGGCACCAGCACCGCTGCGAATGCGGCCTATCCCTTTGCCAGCATTCAATTCAGTGCCATCGATGTGCCGCTCTGTAGTTCGGACTTTGCCTATTTCCATGATTGGGCGGTGGGACCCTTCCAGGGCGTCGCCACCGCCGTCTATTTTCCCGGCAACGTGTTCGTCAATGGTCCGGCAGTAGGAGGTCAGAGTCTCTATGTCTGTCATCGCAAGGACACCCCAGGGTCGACGGCGCCGACTCAGGATGCGTTGGGCGCTCCCACGCAGCAGCAGGTGGCCAACTACCTGACCGGCCTGCCGGCGAGTGATCCGAAATCCATCGACGCCCACACGAATCCGGTCGGGACGACTGGGAGCACGCAGCCGGCAGACAACACGATCTCACAACCGGTCAGTCCGAGCGAGATGCCAACAACGGTGAAGCCGAAGCCCGTCCCAGCCGGGGATATCGTGGTGGTGGATAATGTGCCGCCACCGGCCAGTACGCCCCAGCAGACCACGCAACAGCAGACGACGACTACGACGACGACCACCACGCAGAATCCCGACGGGTCCACGACGCAGCAGGAAGAAACACAGGCGACCACGTCGTGTGCCGTCGGCTCACATGAGAACAGGACCTTCGGCACGGTCCTGCAGGCCCATCAGACCATCTGGGGCACGAGTGGCCTGCTTGGGACGTTGAATCTCCTGAAGTCTTTGACTTGGCCCTCGACCTTGCCGGTCATTGCGCTGCCTTCGGCCTTCTTTGGCAACCAGCAGGTGGATTTTAATCAGTGGGCCTGGTTCTTCACCGTGCTGCGAACGCTCGTCATTGCCACGGCTTCGATTGCCGCCTACCGCATCATCTTTGTAGGAGGCCAGACCACCACATGACGGCCATTCTGACTTTGATCTATTGCTGGCTGGAGGAGTTCTTCTTCTCGCTCACCGATTGGGGTCTGGGGATCTGGGATGCGTTGCTCTCCGTGGCGGACAGCACGCTCGCCACCATTGGCACAGCAGGCCTCACCCTGCCGGTGATTCCCGATCAATATGCGTGGGTGCTGGGCGCAACGGGCATGAGTCAAGCGCTGGCCATCCTGGCGAGCGCGATGGGTACGCGGTTCATTTTACAGACGATCCCATTCGTCCGGTGGGGCTCATGAACCAGTTGGTGATGGGCTGGGCCTATGCCTGGACGGTGATCTTAGCCTTGTGGATCTGGGTGTACCTCAGGAGTCTTCGATGATTGAACTGTATGAAGGGGTGCCAGGCTCGGGCAAGTCCTATCACGCGATCTGCGAGAAGGTTCTGCCCTGGGTCAAACAAGGCCGACGACTCTATATCGCGGTGGATGGGATTTACCTGGATCGGTTGTCTCTGTTCACCGGCATCGACCTCCAAACCCTCGAACAGCAGATCACGATCTGGAAGGACTCTGTCGAGGTGCTGCAAGCCTTCCAACATGTCGAGCCGGGATCAGCCGTCATTATCGACGAAGCGCAGACCGTCTTTCGGTCCATGCAGAAGGTCGAACCGGGGCTCCTGCGTTGGCTGGAAACCCATCGCCATTACGGCGTGGATATTCTGCTCATGAGCCAGGATTTCCGGCAGATGTCCCAAGGTGTCACGCGATTGATTGAAGCGACGGTGAAGTTTCGCAAACTGGCGTTCGTCGGCATGTCGAAAAAATATCAGGGCAAGGTGCGCGGGAACCCGGAAGACCACGACGTGATCCGGGCCTTTGTCGGGACCTACTCACCGGCGATCTATGCCTACTATTCGAGTTATGCGTCGGCGGCGATTCGGGAAGAGAAACGCAGCCATACGGTCTTCAAGTCGGCACGGGTGGCCATCGGTATTGCGGCGGGACTGTTCGCGATCGGTCTCATGGTCTGGCGGCCCTGGTCGTCACTGAGCAGCACCAAAGGAATGGCGGCAATTGGCGTGAGTGGCGCTTCGAGCTTCCCTCCGCCTCCATCCGTGCCGGCGTCGGGCAGTCTCCTCACTCCGTTTGGTGCGTCTGTCCCATCGGCAGCGAGCCCGCAAATTCCTAAGCGACCCGTTCGTATCCTTGGCGGCGCAGGAATGAGCAAGGATCGTCAAGGCTGGCGGTATCTCTTGGACAGCGGCGAGATCCTGACGGCCGCCCAGATTACCGGTCGGTATGGAGTGTCCGTGTCGGAAGTCTATGAGGATGGCTCGATGCGGCTCATCGGCGAAGGAGTGTTCTATGGACCTGCCGGCGATTGAGGCGATGACCTACTTCACGGCGATTTTCTGGCTTGGCGGTTTTGCCGTGGGCCTGATCATTAAACTGATTCTGCCTCAAAGTCACTGAGGCGCTCGACCGTCGGCGAGTGTTCCGGCGGCGTGGGTGGACGGAACCACCAGATAGCACAAGGAGGTGCCGTATGAAGGGATGGGGTTGGGTCAAAGGACTCGGGGGTCTGCTCATGGCGTTCGTGTTCGCCGTGGGTGTCCCGGACCTGTCGTTTGCGCAGTTGTTTCCGGTGTCGGCGGATGTGGCCACGGTGCGGGCCGATCTGCTCTTGTGGGCCACGGCCTTGATTGGCGTGGCGTTGGCGATCTACGCCTTTAAGCGCGTGCGCGCGATTGTGGGCTGAGGGATAGCCCATCGAGGCAGGCTGGCAGCAGCCTGCCTCCTTTTTTCATCCAAAGAATGAACAGGCTGAGAGCGATGACAACGAGGAGGCAGCATGACGGCGTCACAAATTCAAACCATCGGCAATGCGCTGGCTGTCGATCTCGTCGCCTGGGGCACGGCCGCGATTGGACTCGCCCTCGTGGCGGCGGGAGCTGCCTGGGTGTTGCGGTTGCTCCGCTAAGCACCGGGCCAGCCTTGGTCAGAAAAGCTGTAGTAGCGTTCCTCGGTGAGAATCAGATGGTCGAGGAGGGTGATGCCGAACAGTTCGCCAGCTTCGCGCAGCCGTTTGGTCAAGACGCGATCTTCGGGGCTCGGTGTGATATCCCCAGAGGGGTGATTGTGGGCACAGAGCCAAGCACAGGCATTCATGAGGATGAGCGGCTTGAAGACCTCACGCGGATGGACGATGGTGAGATTCAGCGAACCAGTGGACACGACATTGATGCCGATCAGACCATTCTTCGCATCCAGCCCACAGATCAGAAATTGCTCTCGGTCCAATCCGGCGAACAAGGGCCGGAGAATGGCCGCCGCGCCTTCCGATGTGTGGACCGATTCCGCAGCCGGAAGGGCACGGCCCTCACGGACCAGCGTGACGCGATACCGATGGACACCGTATTTCCGAACCGGACTCAGTGGCCGCCCACCGTTCGAGGAACCGAGAGTACTGTCAACGGACATGTCCGCCTCCTTCTGAATTATGTTCTAGCCCCACCCTTCACCAACCAAGGGTGGGGCGTAACGAAGGAGGCGGCACGGGGCTCTCGCAGCGGGCGGCCTGGAGGGGCGGAGACCGGGACGGAGGGGACCGGGAAGGCCTGTCCCGCTGCTCCCCGGCCACGGGCTGCACCCGATGGGGGCTCAGTCTTCGACCCAAGCCGGACGACACAGAGGCGTTTCAGTGAGAGCGGGAAAAGAATGAATCAGGAACAGCAAGTCAGCACGACGTTGGAAATCATGACCCTGGCCGAAGCGGCAATTTACCTGCGCGTGTCAAAATCCACGCTGTATCAGCGGAAGGATATTCCGAGACATCGCATGCCAGGATCACGGGAAGTCAGATTTCTTAAAGACGAGTTGATCGCGTGGTTGAAAAGTGGTGACGGGGAAGCTCTGTCGGCGGCGTCTCCCGAGCCGGTTTTCCCACTGGACAGCGCCCACGCCACTGTTTACCATCGGAATCCAAAATATCGGGGATGACCATGGCGTATACGATTACCAAGCGACGCACGGCCAAAGGAATCGCCTTTGACCTCTATTTTCGGTGGAAGGGTCAGCGGTATCGCCCCTTGCTGGGCTATGACCTCTCACCTGATCAAGCACAGCAGTGCGCCATCGAGCTCATTCACAAAATTCAAACGCAAGAGGTCGAGAAGCCGCGTTCGCTGATGACTCTCCGCGATGTCCTCCCGCTGTATTGGCAGGCCTTCGAAGTCAAGAAACGTATCGATCGCACGCGACCTGAGGGCATTCTCGAAAACCACATCCTGTCCTGCCATGCCTGCGTCAGAAACGACTTATCCTGCAATCATCGCTTTGGACATCAGCCGCTATCTTCGCTCAAACCGGAGGATGGGCTCCGGTTTGTGAAGGCTCGGCTGGACGAAGGAGCGACGGCCGGCACCGTCCGTCGTGAATGGCAAGTCCTTAACCGGATTCTCAATGTCGCCGTGCGTTACGAGAAATTGGACAGAAACCCGCTGAAGCATGTCGAACTGCCTGATGCGGAAAAACGGACCAGAATCGCAGAACCAGAGGAGCTGTCTCTCGTCAGCAAGATGCGAGAGAACGATCCCACTAAGCTCGAATGCCGACAAGAACTCTGGCGGATTATTCAGGTAGCCGTCTCGGTTGGCCTGCGAGAAGGGAAAATTCTGGAGATCGAACGCTCGTGGGTCAAGAAGCGAGAGGATGGATATTGGTTGTGTCTCCCGCCAGCCGCAAGCCGGATCAAGGGAACCCCGCAAGAAGTACCTCTCAATCGCACGGCGATGCTTGCCTTAAGCGCTGAGATCCCGTCTCTTGCCGATGGCCGGGTCTTCCGCCGTTGGACTCACCAGCGAGCGTTTAAGGAATACTGGAGTGAAACCTGTCGCAGAGTCGGGATTCACGATCTACACTTTCACGACCTTCGGCATACGTTTGCAACCCGCCTCCAGCGCATCGGCGTGGATTACGAAGTCCGGCAAGCGCTCCTTGGCCATCGCATGCCCGGCATGACGGCGAACTATTCCCATGGCGGTCCGGAGTGGGATCGAAAGCTGAGATTAGCCGTGGAAGGACTCGAAAAATCCTATCCGTTGTCCTATGGATTGTCCTATGAGACTAAGGCGGGGGTGGGTGGAACTGCAGAAACTATTGATTTGTATGGTGAGTCGGCTGGGATTCGAACCCAGGACCCTCGCCTTAAAAGTTCGTTAAGTAGTATTTCTATAGCGGCTTGATTCTGAGAAGGTTTCCCCGTTTTTATCGAAGAATCAACCGGTTAACTGGCTTCCATGGATTCCACTGTTTTCAGTGAATAGAGTCTATTTTGAGAATTTTTAGCACAAATTTAGCACACGGATTTCGAGTGAACCCCTTCAGTGAGACAGTTTCGCATTAGTACACTTCAGGTTGATTGCCGTCCTTCCTCTACGAGATCTGTGCCAATGTTGCCTCGTGTGCGTGGCTGAAAACCCGCATGCACGCGATTGAATGCCTGAGTATCTTATAAGCACCTGACAGCTCCGCAGCTCTGAGACTCCCGGCCGCGCCGCTCTCACGCGTCGGATGTCTTCCGATCCAAAGTGCACGATTTCAAGGCCGCCCTTAAAATATCGTCCTCGAGGACCAGATCGCCGATCTTCTGTTTGAGCTTTTAGATCTATTCATCCTTCACGGCCTCTTCATCTCGCGCTCAGCTTCGGAGAGCGTTCTCTGCACCCAGCATAAACTTCTCCCGCCAGTCGTCGATCTCTGCCACGGTCAGGCCGTGCTGGTGGGCCGGCTTCGCCACGGAGGTCTAGCCCTCAGGATACCGATCGCCAACGCCACGCGTCGTTTGGTCGCCCACCGCTCAATCGGTTCGAGTGCGTCTGCTGCCATCTTGTCACCTTCTTGGCCCCCCTGAGGGCCATGCCTTGAATGTGGCCTCAATTTCAAGTGGTGCATGACATTACTTAGAGTAAGGATACTCTGCTTGGATGCGGGTAGAGTCGATTGAGGGTGATGCTAAGGAGGAAGGGTGAAGCCATTACAGGAATATCAGCTGACTCTGTGCTACGAGCTGGTGTTTCGACTAAGCACCAATTGCGATGACTTACAGAAACTACCAGTGACCTACAGAGGCACTTCGTGTCGCTATGAATATTACAACTTATCCTGGGGTGATATGCCAGGCAGGAAGCCATTAAGGAAGTTAAGCAGCACTGTTTCGTCTCACTGCTCAATGGCTTCAGAGATTGGACTGTTGAATTTCTGAAATGGAAGCCCTCGCGGTGCTGAGCATGTCATGTGTGAACCAATGCTTGAGTGCAAGCGCTTACTCAATTCTTCCCGTCTAGCTCTAGTTGCGTTTGCCTGTAGTAGATATACCAGGATGAGTTAGTCTCCAAATATGCCTCGATGAAATGGTTGCATTCCTCTCAAATTAGGGCCATTTGGCCGTATTGTGAATGCGTAGTATTTCGTCTACAACCGGCTGCCTAAACACAATGGCACTCATCCTAATTGTGAGCATCGTACGATGTGCGCCTGGTTTCCGCTTAAGGGAGAATGAAGCGGCAGATACTGGGCGGTGTTAAGCGTGGCGACTCACTGATTCAGGTATGTAATAGTGTCAGTGAATAAAGTGTCTTGCTCTTCACATGGCTTCCGAAAGTGAGTGACTTCAATGGGACCTGAGCAGCAAGCATATGCGCGACTCCTGGATGTGTCTGGAGCGGTTTCGTTACTTGTGATTCTTGCCATGTTGCTGGAGCGGGCACTTGCCCTTTTGTTTGATTACCATTGGTTTCAGAAATTATCGGAAAAAGTTTCCGGGTTAAAGTCACCGATTGCTCTTTTTGTGTCTTGGTTCACGTGCAACTTCGTTGGCTTTGACGTTCTGGCCCGACTATTTCCGCCACCGAGCGGGATGGTAGAACCTAAGGCGATAGGAATTTTGATAACTGCCGCGGTGGTCGCAGGCGGTAGTGCTGGAGCTATTACACTTTTTCAAGGTGTTCTAAACTTCAATCGTGATTCTCGAACCACCTTAATAGAAGCAAACAAAGCACGTGCTGAGGCAGATCTGGCTGAAGCAAAGACGCGCAAGGAAAAAGCAGAGGCTGACGGTGCTGAGGCTGTGGCTAAAAAGAAAAAAGTAGAAGGAGGCCTCTGAAGGTTAGTCGCTCGATTTTTTAGATCACTCTCCGCCATGCCGAGAACAATTTTGACAACTGGCAGGAAAACGAGTGCGAAACATACATGTCGGAGACCTACAGGATCGAAAGGATATACCTGTGAAAATTTTAGTATACCTAGTGCTCGTTAGCTCAGCTTTGATGGCCTCGTGTTCTTCTCAGCAACTCATTACTGGTGAACCTATGGTCTACGGAATTGCTCCTGATAAAGGGCAACTGCTCGACCGAGATACGCTGGACAAGGCAACCCCCAATTTAGTGATTCCGCACAAAGGCGAAATCATCACCCTTGTTCTTAACACTACCTTCATAAAATACCTTAAGGATTTCAGCAACCCACACGTGCTGGTGTATGCCCAAGTTTTTGATGATGGCACCGACAATCCCGAAACCGCAATAACGAAGGTGCTATATAACGAGCACAATTCCCCAGCGGGTGTGAACTTGGGTTTAGCTGATCGTGTGCTCTATGGACCCACTCCGTTCAAGGGGTTTCCTCTGCGGATCAAGTTTTTCATTGTGGAACTTGATAAAGAGCAGAAAGAGTTGGCATCAAAGATCATTGATACGGTGGGCACAACTGCGGCCACCGCGAAGCCCGAAGTAGCGCCCGCCATTGCCGTTGCAGTGGCGATTGCCAAAGGCATTAATGCGATGAATGAAGACGACTTTGAGCTTCGCTTCGATTTGACCTTATTTCCCATAAACACCATCGGTAAGGCTTCAACCGGCGACGCTCTTCTCGACCGCATCCAGGAACCCAAGCAACGTCACGATAAGAGTGTGTCGTTAGTATCGTCACTACGCACAGGGTCCTATGCCATTATGAAACGTGAGTTGGAAGAGCGCTTCAGCGGTCGGAAAAATGCGTGCGGCTTAGAGGTCAGTGTCTTGGATGTGGATTATTCACAGGAGTTTTTCATCTCATCCTACTCTGACCGCACCGGGCATTCATACACCGTGGAGGAAGACCTTCGCTACCAGGGGGGGCATCTCTACCGTATCGTGAGAAAAATCACGGACAGCCAAACGAACAAAGAGTTGGGTGCTGCGACAGTTCGGCTTTGCGCCGGGCCCAACCGGCTTGTCGACTTTTCGCTCGCAAACGCCATCCGCCAACGGTTCACCGATCGCACATATGTTGTGCTTTCGGTAGTAACCGGTTTGCCGCTTGGGCTGGAACCGGAAGCACTTAAGGCTGCCTCCGAGCGCGATGCCCGACAATTGACCAAACTGCTCGACAATCCTTCCGATGCTTCCCTCAGCGAGCGCATAGGTCCTGAAGTCGATACCATTGCGGCCTCTCTTAAATCTACACTCGAACAACGCCGGGTCGCAGCGGAGGCAACACGCCGTGTAGGAAAAGACCCTTCCTTCAGGACATCCCCAGATTACGCACTGTTCTGGGTGCAGCAAATTGACACGCTCACTGCAGTCGATGGCTCAGTACGCCGCCGCAACGCTGAAGCAAAGAATGCCGCTATTCTCGAGGCCTTAACCGAGATCATAGTGAATTTGCCGATTCTCAACCCCAGCGATCCAGCAAAAATGGTAGCACTGCGCGGCCTCACTTTGGCTGATCTAGAGACAGCAACTGATATGCCTGGTGCTTTCCGACTAAATGATCAGGGCAAGGGTAAGTTGTGATGAACGGAGGCATCGTCAAATGAGAAAAATGAAGCGAAATGCAGTGGGGTTAAAAGCAGGTGGAGGGCCGATCATTCCTCGAGCTGGAGGGGGCGTCATTATCCCCCGCGTAGGGGGTGGCCCTATCATTCCCAGAGTCCATGGTGGTGCCATTATCCTGAGGGCAGGTGGTGGTCCGATTGTTCCACGCTCCGATCGGCACCATGTCGCTGGCGGCTGGCAACCAGACATTCCGGACATCCGCGATCATAATCTACACAGCGCGGAATTCAGGCAACCACTGAAAGATGCGAAAGCACGCTTGGCTTTGCCTCAAAAAGCTAACATCCCGGCTCGTGTAGACAACCGAAAATATTGCTCTCCCATAGAAAATCAAGACTCACTCGGCTCATGTACAGCACATGCCGTAGTAGGCATGTTGGAATATATGATGCGACGCGGCCTTGGTGAGCACACCGACCTGTCACGCCTGTTCTTGTATAAAGTAACCCGCCGGTTGCTTGGCTGGACCGGAGACACCGGTGCTCACATTCGGTCTACAATTAAGGCCGCCGCTGGCTTTGGCGTGCCCCCGGAACAGCATTGCCCCTATGATATCAGTCGTTATGAAGAGGAGCCGGATGCATTTCTCTATAGCTATGCCAATAACTTTAAGGCAATGCAGTACGCACGATTGGATCCTTACAATGCAAGCGGTAAGCAAACGTTGGATGCGGTTAAATATTCGCTCGCAGCGGGTTTCGTGGTGAGCTTCGGATTCCCCGTGTATAGTTCCCTTACTCAATCGCCCTATGTGCCATATCCAACGTCCAAGGACAAGCTACAAGGTGGACATGCCGTTTTGGCGGTGGGTTATGATGACAATGTTCAAATTGAAGATGTCCATGGCAGGAAAGCAACCGAGAGCTGTCTAATATTTCGCAACTCCTGGGGTGTGGGCTGGGGTGAGGACGGGTATGGCTACTTACCGTACAAATATGTGGAAGATGCATTGGCCGTGGATTTTTGGACTGTGTACCGATCTGAATGGCTTGAGGACGGGATGTTTTCCTGAGCCGACTATGGCCCACCCCTCGCCGATTCTGCAGACACCTGCCTGATAGTCACAGAATGGAATGTAATTTGAGAGAACGATTGAGCGAATAGTATTTTCTTTACGGTGAGGCAGTCATGACTAAGATAAAGGATTTACACGGTTTCTTGCCGCAGAAAAAGGTCTCTATTGTAGCTGATACGACGCTCCTCAAAGACGCACTATCTAAGCTTTCGGGCGAAATAAGTGGATTCGTTCTCGAGTCATCAACACGTCCAGCTGATTTTCGTGGCTATGTCTCAGGACACCAAGTCTTCAATTTGGTGAAAAGCGGAAAATGGAAGGATCTGAACGAGGAGAGCTTATTAAAGCTTGCAGAAAATCCTGCAATAGACGTGACAATGGCTCCAATGGCTGACAAGGTTCTGCGAACCGACGATGAGAACATTCCGTTAAGTCTGACATCCAAAGTTACGCGAGTCATTGACCCTACTGGAGACACAACCGGATTTTTTCTGGCTGACAAGCTCATGGGGGTCCACACATCCCCACGAGTTCTATTCTGCACCAACCCTAATGCAGCCCACCCCAACTCACACGCGGGGAGATGCGGATTCTGTCCATTCCCTGTAGCTGGGTAGGAGGCGCTAATGGTCCAAGCACTCTTCGGTGAAGTCAAAGGCTTCTTTGACAAGGACTTTCTCTTTGCTGCTTTTATCCCAACCCTTGTATTTATTGCCTCAATCGCTGCCACTCTCGCTGGAATGGTTGGGTTTGAAGGCACGCTCGCGTGGATTGATAGTCTCACGGTGGCGCAGTCAACCACACTTATTAGTGTGGTGTTTCTTGGCACCGTAGTCCTGGCATACATTTTCCACAGCCTGAGAGTGGTATTCCTGAAGCTGTGGACTGGTGCCATCAAAACGCCTATCGCACCTCTTTTACTTCTAAGTCAGCGGTGGAATGAGACGAGGTTTGATGAACAAGCAAAAGCCGCCTTTCGCACTCCAGCATGGAGGGACCTTATAGATCAGTTTGACTGCGAAGTGCGGAAGTCTTACCAGTTGCCTGGTTCAGCTAATCAAATTCCTGACGACCAGTTGCATTCCCTTGAAAGCACGCTCAAGACACTTCAAACCAGGATTTCTAATATTAGCCATGATGATGCATCGAGCCAAAAGACCATTGAAGCAGCGGTGAAGGCCGATGTGCTTCCATTCTTCAATAAATTTGGCTGGAGCGATTCCCTTAACGCTGTCTATCAAGAACTAGTCAGCGTCCTCGAAAAAAAAGCAGGAGAGGAACGGGCAAATATCGTCAGCCGGCGTTTCCAGCTTGATCGCCGATTTGGGACACGAGATACCATTCAACCTACTACACTGGGCAATGTCGTGGAGTCATACAACACCTATCCATTCGTACGGTACGGCATGGAAGGGGAAATATTTTGGCCACACCTTCAGCATCATATATCCGAACCTTTTATGAAGAAAATCGACGAGCAAAAAATCATATTTGATTTCTGCCTGACAATGGCCACGCTCGGGGTCAGCTATGGTCTGCTTGCGCTTGTCTTTGGTCCCTTGCTGTGGGCCAATATTGTTTTCTGGACCATATTGGGACTCTTCGCGGTGGCTTTTAGCTACGTAGTCTACTACAGGCTGGCAGTCTCTGTAGCTACCCAATATGGGGACCTGATCAGGGCAAGCTTTGACCTATTTAGACATGACTTGTTAAAGGCATTTTCTGTAAAGTTCGACCCTCTCAATCTGTCTCTTTCGGAGGAAAAAGAAATCTGGAGCAAGTTGAGCCGATTGCTGGTTTACGGTGATGCTTCATCCCTTATGTTTGAAATTCCTAGATCTGCAAAGACGCCGTAAGCATTCGAATTTCGCAGTTAAAATGCACTGAGCACTCAATGATGGCCCGGCTAAAACAGCATTGGCCCCTGCTGCTAATGTTTTCTCTTTTGTTTGTGCTACTAGGGACACTTCCCATTCTTGCCTCCTGGCAATATCAAAAATGGGGCTGGGTTCCTACGCGCTTGCCTGGGTACCAGCTCAGGTGGGTCGTTGTCAGCAACGAGAGCCTGCGCCTTGGGGAGCGCGTAAAGAAGGCCCAGGTTGCACTACAACTGAACTACCTCTCATCCAATCGAGCTAATGACGAAAAGCCCACCGTGCACAGTGCTGCGCAAACTCATGGCTCAGTTGACGACTTGTACGTATTAAGCGATTTCGATAAGGACAGCCCACTCACGAAAAATTCCCTGGAGATCGAGCCTAAATTTGAACCGGCCTCTGGCAACCTTATTATTCCTGTCTCAGTGCGACGAGAATATGCACACGGATTAAGACCTTCCATGCAATTATGGTTTGGTAATGCAGGGGCTTCTGAATCTGTGCAAACCGAAGTTTCGAAGCCAGAACTGGTCGGTGCAAAAGGAAGTAAGGTAGTCAGGCATACAGCTTTCAACGACCAAATCAAGCCGGCTTCTGTAGAGACCAAAAATTCAGACTCCAAGGAGAAATGTCTTCTCCTAGTTTCCCTACGAGCAATTATCCCATCAGCTAACAATGAAAACGCATTACTTTACGTTGAGATTCCTAAAACTTATTTCGATCGGTTGTCAGAGCTGATCCGAGGAAATCTCGTTCCGGTCATTCTTCCCGGCGCCCCACCCGCAGGTCGAAAGTGTCCATAGACTGAAAATTCGGGCATGAGAACTCAGTTTTACCATGCGTGTGTCACGAAATAAAAATAGCCAGAGTGAAATATGACTCATTTCGCGTTGTTCTCCAGGATTTGTCTTGTGATGGCCATCGTCGCTATTGTTCCCGTTGTCAGCAATGCAGGGGTGACGATCGAATGGGAAATCGGCAATCGATATCGAGCATTTGATTTCATGGGAACATCCGAAAAGCTTGATCCGCGTGCATCGGCCGAATTATTTAAAAAATATCGTCTTACTGACGGAGAAGACAAGAGTAGCTGGATCAATAGAGTAACTGCCCTCGAATCTCCCTATGCCAATAATCCTGGCGCATGGATAGAGGCAAAAGGCACATACCGCGAAGAGTTTGTAAAGCCTCCCAAACAGCTACTTTTGAAAGTACGAATTGAGGCTGATAACGAGACCAGGGAGAGATTATCAATTGAAGATTGCGTGTGGAAGCTAAACGACTCGGAAATTAATCATGGACGGTGCACTGACGAAATTGAAAAAGATGATTTTGATTGGGGCGGCGGAAGGCTGTCGATACACCAGAATGGCATCGAACTCGCCTGGGCAGATGTCAAACCACGGCTGAGGGTTATCTTGGGTTTGGGCGATTCGTATGCCGCAGGAGAAGGTAGTCCCGACAAACCCACCTCATGGCAGCAGAAGGGGCGTCCATGGCCACCTTTCGGCAAGAAAAATATAAGAGACTATGTTCGCTCAGGAGCGACATGGTGGTCGAACCGTTGCGATCGGTCATTTTATTCGTATCAAAACTTGGTTGCATTACATCAGGCCGCCAAGGATAGAAATTCCGTGGTCGCGTTTGTCCACTTCGCTTGTTCAGGGGCAGAAATTGTAGATGGCTTGCTGGCTCCTCAGCGGTTACCCCCCGGGCATCCGATAGATATATGTATGCGCCCGAAGGATCGAGCCGATCAGGATGCATTTGATCCGAATTGTGATGTCCCCCATTCCCAATTGTATGCCGCGCTGAAGCTGTTGTGCGGCGAAGAGCTCATTCCGTAAGCTCCCCCGTCAAGGAGACAGTTTCATGGGAGAATTTCTGGCTTCCACTTGGGCCCGATACGTGGCGGGCGGCAGGCCCGCCAACGCGTCATGGGGCCGCTCTTCATTGTAACTCTGCAACCATTCGGCACTGATCTCTCGCACCTGATCCAACGACTCGAACACATACGCATTGAGCACTTCGGTCCGATAGGTCCGGTTATACCGCTCAATCAAGGCATTCTGATCCGGCTTGCCCGGTTGGATGTGCCACAGCTGAATCGCCCGCTCCGCGCACCAGGTGACGAACCGGTCGGCGATGAATTCGGGGCCATTGTCGAGCCGAATCGCCTGGGGCTGCCCCCGCCAGCTCACCACTTGCTCCAGCACGCGAATCACGCGTTCGGCCGGGAGCGACGTATCGATCTCAATGGCCAAGCCCTCACGGACTCCTTCATCCAGCACGTTCAGCGTCCGGAATCGTCGGCCGCCGTACAGGGTGTCACTCATGAAGTCCACGGCCCACACGGCGTTCGGGTGCGGAATCACGTCCAACGGCTGTCGCAGACGAGCTGGGAGCCGCTTCTTCGTCCGACGGGGGAGATTCAAGCGGAGCTGGCAGTACACCCGCCAGAGGCGCTTGTGATTCCACGGATGTCCATCCAATCGGAGTCGCCCCCAACACTTCCAAAAGCCCCAGCGACTCTTTGCCGCGACGAGCGTCGTCAACGCCGCGATCACCGGCGCATCCCGCCGAGCCCAGTCCATGAGCGGCCGGTAGTACGTCGCCCGTCCCAACCCCACTGCGCGACAGGCCCGCTGAACCGGGAGGCCGTGTACGGTCACGAGATGCGTGACGACCTCCCGACGTTCAGCGGGCTTCAGAGCTTTTTTGCGATGACATCTTTCAGCGCCGCATTCTCGAGCGAGAGATCGGCATACATCCGCTTGAGGCGGTTGTTTTCGTGTTCCAATTCCTTCAGTCGCTTCACATCCGAGGCTTCCAGCCCGCCGTACTTGGCTTTCCACTTGTAGTAGGTCGCGGAGCTGATGCCGTGCTGCCGCCACAGCTCATTGACCGGGCGGCCGGCGTCGGCTTCTTTCAGGATCGACACGATTTGCGTTTCGGTGAATTTCGACTGGCGCATGAGAGCCTCCTGGCTAGGGTGACTATTCTGCCAGAATGTTCTCCGTTTGACTGTCTCGACTTGCGGGGAGCTTACAATTCCTCTCAATCCCTCACAGATTGACGATATACGGAAACCGCTTCGAGCGCTTAGCCATGGCCGCACTCAGTGGAAATGGATTAGAAAGCAAGAATTAGTATCGTGTCCTAACGGGTTGCAAGATGTCGATCAGATTTTTCTGTCTATAGGCGGTAACGATATTGGGTTTGCAGGAATTATAGCAATGGTGTTGCTCCCAGAAGACACTAGTCTCCACTGGATTCCTCTTCTAGGGAACATAGCTCAGGGGGTCGTGAATTATGGCCAGGAAAAGCAAGGAGTTGTATGTATCTATTCACGAGCTGATAAGAAATGTCCCAATCCAAGCACAATTCCGGCAGACATTCGATTAAAGGAATTGCCCCAAAGGTTTCAAGCTCTTGGTCTAGCGATGAATCTGATGATAGGGGCTCGATCTGTCCCGGTAATCATGAACACCTATCCTAACCCGCTAATCGGGAACAAAGGGAACCGATGCGCAAATCTAGGGGGCAAAAGAAATCAGGTAAGGGATCTAGATAATGAATGGTATGCAACAAGGCTAAATGGGATTCCAGACGATTGGCAAATAAGATTCCTTATTGGAGAGTCGGTAGATGTTGAAAGAAAAAACATAAAGAAGCTCAACAAGACAATCGAAGATATCCCTAAAATACTGGACCAAGTTAGAGGCGCCGGCCTCCTCGAATGGAAAATAGCGTCTCTGCAGGATATCATGAAGGATCATGGTTGGTGCACGGGCGAGAATCGGAAATTCTTCCCTCTCAATCACAAAGTGGATGACTGGCAACCATATATCCCAAACACGCGATACATACGAACTGCTAACGATTCATTTCTTACGCAATGGCCGACTGCGGAAAGAGACAATGGATACAACGGCACCTTTCATCCCAATGCGCAGGGATATGGAGCCATGGCCCTAGAAGTTTTAGATGTCGTTTATAGAAACCTCCCCTAGGTATGCGAAGTTGCCCAAAAGTCTAACTCATAGACAGGGATGTTAACGGGAGCAGATCAACGTTTTAACAGTATTTGCTATCCTAGGATGTTCGCTACTTAGTTCGGAGGCGCAAACGCTTGTATTCAGTGATCGCACAAAAGTCTGGAGCTGAGCAGGAAGAATTTTTCCTCTCGGCCCTGACCGTTCGTCCTCTCGATAGTATGCCAAAGACGACGAACTTGATGTGCCTCGTGGTGAAGAGTATCGCCGTATGATCGATAAATTTTCCCCCTGTACCACTGGAACAGCTGACGAATGCGAGCGTTGCCGCTGTGCTCATGGGCCAGGTAGTGCCAGCCGATTTCGAACGCCCGGCCTTAAAAGGGCCCAAGGTGATAAGTAGAATCAATGCCTTAGCGGCTTAAACATTCCAATCTCGCCCACCGTTTTACAATGACTTACAAATAGGCTGTCCGATATAGGACACTGCAAATCACAAGTCCTTTCCGCACCCAGCTAAGTGCTGTCTAGGCTATGTCAGCGTTCAAGCAGCCATCTGCGGTTTACGAACTCGACATTTCCCACTCAGATATTTCTGGAGGAGGCGAGTATTGAGTTCTGCAAATTAGTGGGGTAGCGAGCCCTGTTTTGGAATCCATACCTGACGCGCGTATTTCCCTCAAGATTGTTTACCGACAATGATCAATTCACAATCGAGATAGAACCGAGCCATATATGCTGCACCGCCGGCAATGCCAAATCGCTCCCTCACTACCTGGTAGCGATTTATGGCCTCCTCCCTAGCAGCTCCTACAATCTGTTCTATAGTCTCCTCGTAACCTTGCCACGTGGGACTAAACTGTTCACGACGCTGCCAATGTTGTTCTCTTGCTATGATTTCGATTTTCCTGACAGACTCTTCATACGTGGCGATTACCTCCTTAGCGATCGTATCAAACAGTACATTATCACTAGCAAATGGCAATGCGTGATCAACCGCCAGGTGAAGGTCTTCAATGAATTTGTGACTGCCCATAGTCCCTTGAATTGCGTGTGGCTCGGAAAAGAGCCAGCCAACTGACTCACGTCTGTCGTATGCGACAAAATGATCTTGGTCATCCAGCGAACCGATCTGTGACGGTCGAATGAAAACCGATTCCTCAACCATCCGGCGGTGAAGAAACGCCCTATTGAGCTCGGCTGTAGTGTGAAACCTGGGCGTCACATAGTATACGAGACGATGCCTCCCTTCATGCATGAGTAGATTCTGATGCTGCAGTGACTGACCGCTGGGTCGAACGTGCATGCGATAGTAGGGCGTGTCAAAGCGAGGCGGGGTCTTCTTGCTTTTTCGAGTGAGGACCTGTGGGACCTTGAATTGAAGAAATAACGGAGTGCTGGCTAGAGGAATCTCTACATCATAACCACCGCCTGGTTTTCCTTCCTTGTATAGAGAAGGAAATGTAGGAGCGGCTTTCAGCTTCTTGGGTAAACCACCGTGAATCAGGTTGTCAGTTAACGCATATCCGAAAGAAAATTCCGAGAATTGAGGAAGTCTCACGCTACCCATACCTTGTTAATGACCTGTTGAGGCTGTTTACTGATTCAAGTTTCCCCATGCAGGCAGCTCTAGTCAGGAGCGAATCCGATTTTGCGGTACAGTTGCGGGAGATCATAGACCGTCAGGATATGTAGTGGCTTCTCGTTTGTCTTGCCATTGCCGGTAATGATCACTGCGCTCAAAATTTTTCCGCCATGCGTTGTCCGTTCGAAGAGGGTAACCACATCGACAATCGGTGTCTTGCGCGAGACAAACTGATAAATGCTGTCCACGTCTGCACAATCCAGGACCTGCTCAACCGAAGCTTCTTCCAGGATTCCAATATCAGTCTTAAATTGAGCAGCAACCCACCATGCAATCGCTTGAGTTGTGAGCATCCCAATACATTTCCCATTGTCATAAACAGGCAGTTGGGAGAATTTTCCGTCGAACATGATCTTTGCTGCCTTACCTATGCGGTCGCTAAGGCCACAAGTTATGACCTTGATACTCCCCAAATTCTCAACGGTTGGTGGCTCAGAAATGTACCGCTCGATTTGCTCTAGTTGATTCACGGTCCTTTCGTGTGGTTCAGCAATCACGAATCCGCCGCCACGCTCGTGGACGATCGCATTTCGGAGGTCAGCAAATTCTCGCAGATCGTCCGCGAATCTTTTAAAGATAGGTCCGGAAAGAGCATTACTTAACAAAGCGCCAAATGTATCCTCTTTCCGCCCTTTGGTAAGTTTCCGGAGACGCTGCTCGATCCTGGAGAAAGCAGCTAGAAAACGGTCGGACTTCTCTTGACCCATTTGAAATGCCTCAGGGATTAACACACAGTGTTTGCTTCATCAGAAGCGTGGGGAGATTTGGTGGCAACATAGAGCGGTGAGTTACTCGCAAACACCTTTAATAGCTTGGCCGACTGTCCTCAAAACTCTCATTCCCTAAACGTCGCCCCATTTCTTAGGCATGTTGCACATGCCCGTCGTTGCTTAATCACAACACTGATGGGTCAAACGCTTATTCCTCTTCAAATCCCTGACTCGTGAACTTGAGCGCTCGGCCATTTTCGGTGACGGTGCGGACGACGTTGTCGGGGGTTCCGGTGGGAATCTTGGCTTCGATTTCCAGCGTGACGGTCACATCGGAACCCATTAACCCAACTAAATGTGAAATCACCTCGTCGGCGATCCGCCCTGCATCCCTCCCAACGCGGCTCGGGTCGAGTGTGACGCTCCCATGAAACCGTTTCGGAGCTGGTGCCGCCTTAGGCTTTTCACTGCCTCCCTTTCCAGGCGCATCCCCTCCACCTGTTGCCGTAGGCTTCGCTACTGCTCCTGTTTTCCCTACCTTTTCAGCAGCAGCCTGGGATTCCGTCTGTTGCTGCTGGACTGCCACTTCAGGTCTCACGAGCAATCCCGTGTCACCACTCGCAATATGCACTTGCTGTCCGCAACGCAGTCCCCGATAGCGGCTTCCCGCCTCGTCATACCCATCCGCATAAGCGAATGTCTCGTGATCCCAAGACAACAGGGCCAACCCAGTACTGATTGCATCCCGCAATACATGTGTATCGGCTAGTCGTGGGAGATAGTGATAGCGGGCGAAGTCCTCGCTGAGCTGTTTGATCGCCACATGATTCCCGCGCCAAAGCGGAATCTTATCTAGCTCCATACGCAACCGGGTTCCAGCAAGCACAGTAACTAGCAATTCATCATTGCGTAACTTCTTGCTGACACGTACAGCCAGTGCGTCCTGTCCTGAGAGACGGAAGCTCTGCCACTCAATTGAAGCTTGAGGGGAACTCTGGACTGGAACCAGTAACCACTGATACGCCTCCGGTATCCGAGCCGTTACCGCACCATCGGCAGATTTGTGTTGGGTCTCGGCCTGCTTCACCTGGTGAGGGTCAAGATTGAGCGCATCCTTCTCAGCAAGGATTGCATCCCAAGCTAGATAGCGTCGCACCGCTTCCTCCAGGTCTTGAAGCCGAGCACGGTCTGCCGCGAGAAAGACAAGCGTGTTGCGGAAGAGACGAGGGATAGTGCCGCGTGTTTCTAGAATTGCTTTTGCCGCGACCTCGGCAGGGTTCCCTGCCTGCTTGCTGTAGGGGTAGTCTATCCCAAGCACCACCAGCCTTGCGTCCAAATCATCCGGCACATCCTGCCCTGATTGGGGGAGGGGGTGTACACGGACAAAGTCGCCGGTTTTTCGAAGGTCCGCACGAAGCCGCTTATCCAGCTCCTGCGCCACATTGTCGGGATCTCGTTTGAGTTGCTCTGCACGATCCTCCGCCAGCTTTGTAACCGTGGGCTGGGTGGAGTACCAGTAGCGTGAGCCATCCTGGTAGAGATAGGTCGCAGCGCTGCTCAGGCGTCGTAACGCATCGCCAAAAATGTTCGGGGACTCTCCCGGCATCACACAGCCAAGTTTCACTCGGCGATCTTCGATACCACGATTCGCTGCCGTGGCGGTTGGTGCGGAACCTAGATAGATCGTACGCGCCACGCGGCGACAAGCAGCATACTTCCCAAGGTTGGGCACTTCGCCATCCAGGCGAAGTGGCAGCGCACTGTGACCATCCACATCCTTTCCGATGACCGGCACCCAATTGTCCGACAGATACCGCGTTAATTCGAACTGGACGCGGGGGTCGTCGATCGGAATGTTCGAAGGCAAGATTAACGGATTGCGGTCGCCTTTTTCCCAAAGGCAATGAATCACGGCGGCCATCAGGCGCAACACGCCACGCGTACGTTGAAACTTCACCAGCGTGGACCAGTCAGTATAAAGCCTGTCAAAAATCTCCGGATGAATGGGGTATGCAGCTTTGAGACGCCTTTCGTAGTCGGAGTCACGGCATTCGAGCGGGAACTCTGCGGATTGGGTGGCATAGAGGTCGAAGAAAGCCTTCGCGACCGTATCGCGTGCCACATACTGAGTCTTTTCAATAAGTGGCTCGAACAATCGTCGGCGTACAATCTCGAATCCTTCTTCAGCGCTCGCCGGCCGCCAAGAGGACTCCACTCGCCCCACCACATTGCGCAGTCTATCCAAAGCCTCTCGCCCACGCTGACCACCGACCTCCACATCATCGGCCTGGGTGTGGGGCGATCCGTCCGTGTCGGATGCTGGGAGACTGATTACCAGCAGACAGTTCTTCACCAGCTTTGCCGACTCGGTGAGGACCTGGGCAAAGGTGAATTGCGTCTCAAACCCGCCCGCAGGCAAATCGCTCTGGTCATGGAGCTGACGCGCATAGGCAACCCACTCATCGATGAGAATCAGACAGGGTCCGTATTTAATGAAGAGTTCTCGCAGCGCATCGCCAGGGCTTGTGGCTCGCTCATCGTCGGCCTGGATACGTGTGAACGCCTTCTTCGCCTCTTTAACGCCGCCGGCTGCGTGCCCCAATTGCCAGGCGAGTTCGCCCCACAGCGTCCGGACTACCGTGCCGTCAGACTTCACGGCCGGATTGCCCGGTGAGATGCGGTTCCCTACCAACACAACACGATTCACGACAGGCAACTTCGACACTCCAGCCTCTTTGAGCACGGCATCGACGCCGAGCAATTCACTCTGCGCAGTCCCGGAGACTAAGTGGTAGAGCGCCAGCATCGAGTGCGTCTTACCACCGCCGAAGTTGGTCTGGAGCTGCACCACCGGGTCTCCGCCTATGCCGGCAAGACGCTGCACTGCGCCGACAAGCATTTTCTTCAAGCTGTCTGTCAGGTACGTGCGGCGGAAGAACTCAACCGGCTCCCGATATTCATCCGATCCTTCGCCGATGTGGACCTGCCAAAGATCAGCGGCGAACTCGGCCTGTTGGTATCGACCGCTCGCCACATCCTTATGCGGACTCACCACTTCGCGCCAAGGCGTAAGACCGCTGCTGGACTGACTTTCAATGGCGGTCCCAACACTCTTGCGCTTTTCGGTGCGGACTTGCTCGTCAAACCGCACGCGCAACAGCTCCATCTTCATTTTTTCAACATCGTCGGCCTGTGACGCGGAGACGGCTGTGAGTAATCGAGATACTGAGTCGAGCGCGCGGTAGGCATCGTCGCCTGAGAACGGGTTCTGATGGGCCCACTTGTTGCGGACATCGCGCAATTCGCTCACGATCGAACGCTCAGCCTGGCCAAGGGTCTTGCGGAAGACGATCTGCCATTGATTCCACATCACGCCCAAGAGGACGGCCACATCCCAACGAGGCTCCGTCTCCGTACCGAATAGGTTCGATTGAGTCTCGCGTACCGAAGCTTTGACCTGCTCGAACCACAACTGCGCATGCTGTGATTTCATCTCTCGCTCGACGAATGGCCGCAGGCCCTCCTTCAACAAGTCCAGGGCTTTCCCGACGCGCTCGTGGTTGGTAATCGCCATGACTTACTCCTGTCCGTACATGGAAGTCTGTGATTCTCTGACGATAACGTCTGTGGATTCACTCTCACGCGCCAAGCGTGTAATCTCAGGCCAGCTCTGGACGAGACCGTTATAGGACAATGCCTCGGCTGTGCGTTTCTTGCGCTCGCAAAGAGTATACAGGCGGTAACAGAGCTCACGGGCAACTTCGGCTTTCGCCCCGATGTTTAATACGATCTTCGCCGCAGCGCCCTCCCCGCCCGCTTCAAGCACGCGAATCAGGTGGTGCACCGTCTCCCAGCTGGTAAGTCGTTTGTCTGTTGTTGGGTCCCAGTCGTCGGGCAACTCGTTTGGCTTGAGCAGCCGCACCTTCCCTCCCTTTGACGCCAGGATGCCTGCCTCGACAAGGCCTGACACGCTGGTGTTCTTGCTCTTGGAAAGCTGTTCAGCGGTTCCATACTCTCCGACCGCAAACCCAACCTGCTCAAACCAGGTGATCGCCCAACGGCTGTCCGGATCAAAGTCGCCTTCCTGTTCGGCAAGCACCTCGTCCAGAATTTGGTTGATCAGCGCCAGCGCCTCGCGCACCGAAAGCGGCTTGCCCTCGGCGTCGATTACCTTCGCATAGCGGGTATAGACTGCCATACCAGGGCCAATTGCCGCCTGCGCTAGATCCACCGGCGCGATATTGCTACGCTGGAGATACGCAAGTGCCACAGGCAGCTCAGCTTTGAGCGCGTTGACGAACTCGCGGCGCGTGGCGGTTGGTGCATCTATCACATGCTGACGACATACGAGGATGATGCTGGAGGCGAGCGCATTGGAAGCCGTGCCACGCATCCGGTTTCTGAGCTCAGTTCGCATCGGCCAAGTACCGGTAATGGCAAAGCCAGCGCGGATAACAGCGTCGAGAAAAGTATCCCAACCAGTACTAGCTGTACCTTTTTCCTCATCGCTTTCGGCTTGTTTGAAGGCGTAGTAGATGGTGACAGGGAAGGCCGGATGCGCCTGTTCGGCCAGGCGATGCATTGCCTTCGTCATGCCATCCAAGAAAAATGATTCTGCCCCCGCCTTTCCGCTCTCATGACGGTGTGCGAAAGCTACCAACTCTTCGGACTTGGGTACCGCAAGCGTAGAAAACAGATCGGGAAAGACAGGCTTTAGTGAGCGTCGGAGCCAAACGTAGAAGTAATCAGAGAGATCCGCATATGGGATGTTATCGTAGTAAGGGGGATCGGTTGAAACAAGCTTGTCCTTAGTCCATTCCTGTTTGGCGGCATCCGCTAGATTAACAATTCCAGGTTTACCACCCGCAACATTGATTCCTTTCGAGGTATAGTCAAGTGAGTTCCAAAAGCTCCCAGACTGAGTCGATAAAGGATTAGCCTCAGCAAAGTCCCAAGACATTGGAATTGCTTGTCTGCCAAACACGTGATTGAGTTTCGTCCCCCATGTGGGCCCACCCACATCCCAAATGCAGATTGTGCTCAGTCGGTCCGTAAGGCTACTAACAACGAAACCCAGGTAGACCGCTACCGCATCGGCGTAGGCCGTAGTCCCGCTCCCGCCATTAGCGAGTTCGTCGGAGTCGCTTGTGGCCCGGCCATCAATGGCATCACATTTCACTCTCTTGCGCACTTCCTGAACTAGTTCGGAGAAAGTGGTTAGTGCCACTAATTGTCGATTCGTAAAAAGCTGAGAGAACTGTTCGATACCATAGGGTTTCACGCCGAGATATTGAGTACTACCAGCGATTACCACATCAGGCTTCCATTCTGGTCTCGCCTGGGCCGCGACGGTTTCCATGTCCTCAGTAGCAGGCAAATAGATTCGACCGCGCTCGCCCTCCGCCACGACTGCCATCATTCGTGCGCCCATACGGCCAGCTTTCCCTTCAGCTTTTACGTAGTCGCTGGAGATCGGCGCTCCAGACATCAGGCATCGAAAATTTGCCCCACGTGAAAGCTTCGTGCCGCCATTTGCGCCTGCAGTGTCCTTGGGGTTCCCCATCTTCACCGTGAAGCTATAGCCGTCTTTGCCAGTCACTGGTTCGATATAGGCTTCATTGCCTTTCATTCGAGATAGCATGAAGGTGGAGGCGAGCGGCACGTCTAATTGGGCAAAAGCAGGGTTCGGGCTCTTCACCGTGCGAGCCCATAGCCAAGCGATTACCGTAAGCTTACGACCAACTAAGGGCTTCAGGTCTGGCCGATCTTCCGCCATCTCATTTGTGACTTCGATGTCGGGATAAAGATGGCCAATGCGCTTCTTCGCCTCGTCACGCATCCACTTGCCATAATAACGCACATCTTCCGCGAGCCCCGTCGCTCCCTTCCAGGAGCCCGATTCGGCACCAATCTTCTTTCGTGATTCAGGGTTCACCGGTGGCTTGTCGGCAAACTTCGGCGGGATTTCGATCATCGCTTTATTGATGAGCACTGCCACGGGGTTCAGATCGCTTGCGTAGGCCTCCAGTCCCAACCGTTGCGCTTCGAGCGGCAGCGCTCCACCACCCGCGAATGGGTCGTGGAAAGCGGGCAGCTTGTTACGATTGAACAATTCTTTGGCACGTGGATGATCCGCGTGCTCGGCGCACGTACGCCGCCAACAGTTCCAGATTTCGTCCCGCGCCGCCTGGAGGACCGATTCGTTTGTGGTGTTCTCCCACAACACCAAATCTTCGATGATTCGGAAGAGACGCTGCCGCTCTTGTTCAGCAAGGATCTCATCGAGGGCTGGTTCAGGGCCAGGCTCAGGAACCGTGACTCCCGAGCCCTTCGCCTTGTCGGCCAAAGCCCGAGCTTCCTCCCACACCTTCCTGCGGGCCTTCAGAATGGTCTCAGCCTTCCTGCGCAGCTTGGAGTCACCCCGAAGTACGTCCACATATCCCGAGGGATCGTCCACCATCTGCGCAAAGATCACCGCCCGCGCCGCCGCCAACGGCCGCCGCGCCCACCAGAGGTGGAGCGTGCTCGGATGCCCGTGACGGATAGACTTCTCCCGTGCCGAGGCCTTGTTGATTGCCTCCAGAGGCAGCGCTACCTCGATGAGCTTCTTCCTTTGATTCATACGCTTCCGGTTTCCTGCAATTCGAGATCTGAGGCTGCTTCCAGTCCCGTCACGCGCTTGATCTCTTCCCAAAGGCGGTCTTGTCGCCATGTGAGAAACGTTTCGTAATCATTGCTCCAAATAGGTGAGGTCTCACCCGCCGGCAAGCAGTGAGAGGCTAACACTGCGTCGAGGGGAAAGCCCGTCGTTTTACGAATCTCGGCCATGTATTCTGCCGGTGGGCGATTGCTGATCATCTGATTAGTGGTACGGTCAATTAATGTGCGGTTGAGTACGCAGTCCCGCGTTCGCGCGAGTGTTATACCTTTCCTTTTATATAAGTAGTCATCAGGAAAAATATGGTGATCATCGATACCTTGTTCGTTCATCAGGTTTCCCGTGATAACCGATTGTGTGTGAAAGTCTCGTGCTCCGGTTCCACTACTAAGAATCAGGCAAATGGTCCCTCGGTAGACCGATCGTTGACGCGGTGTCACGTCGCGTAACGCCTTCGGATCGAACCGTAGTCCTCTGATAGATTCAGGATCAGGCCCGCCTGACAACCAAGGCAGGAGTTCCGAAACATCTTTTGCGGCCTGCGTATTAGGAGAACTTTCATATGCCTGACCAAAGACCGCGCACCAAAACCATCGTTTCACTTTCTCCCGGTGCACACCAGCCTCTGCAGTCTTCGGCATCCCAGACTTCGCCAACACAGCAGCGAGCGGTGGTAGCATCGTCTGGTAAGGCAGCCACTTGGGCAACATCACTTTGCAATCGTCCCTAAGTATGGTCAGGCCTGCGACGAGCCCGGACACGACTGGCTGCCACCATTTTTCAATGTCAGTAGGGGCTAGGGTCAGGACATCGCTTCTCTTACAAGATGGTGTTTTGCGGCTCGCGAGTGCAATGGACTGGAGGACGTAGTATGGATCGACTTCGAAGCTCGGGATGATGGAGTGAGTTTCACAGGCCTTGTCCCAGAGTTCTCGAAGATTGATGTTTTGCGGCCAAAATCGAGCGGTCAAGAGTTCAAAGACACTGAGCTTTACTCCTGTACGATTAAGAGTTTCAAAAATGGTGCACAGTGCGTCCGGCTCCGTCTTGTCTGAGAGCGTTACGACCGGGAAGTGATAGTCGTCAATAGTTTTAATCCACTGATCATTTATTTTGGTTAGGGCATCAAGCATCTGGGTGCGCTCGTCGGTTGCCATCGGGTTGGTGACCTGCAGCAGCCACTGAAGAAAGCCTCCTGCTCCTCCCTTCAACACACTGAGCGGTAACGCCAATTCCTTAGCCTGGAGGTCGAACTTCTCGTGCGCCCTCACCCACTTCGTATTTGCGCGCACATGAAAGATCGCTTCCTCAAAGTCACCGCCAGCGAGGAGCTTCCGTAGATCGAGGTAGTAGCGATGTTCGCCTACGCCATAGAAAGCTTGGTACAAAGAAGTCAGCCGCTGCTGGCCATCAAGTACCAGAAAAGTGTGTTTCTGTCCCGCAAGACTGGGTGCACCCTCAAACTCACGCGCGGCGAAGACTCTCTTCGCGTCACGGACGCGGAGGATGCTTCCGGCGGGGTAATTATTGGCGATCGAGACAATGAGTTCCTGCGTCGCACCGGGCTCCCACACAAAGTCCCTTTGGAAATCGGGCAGCACCATGGTCCGGGAGTTCACTTCGGCAAGAAGATCTTTCAGGGCTCTAGGATTTGTGTCTTCAAACAGACTCATATAGTTCTCCTGCTACGGATAATTCGATATGGGGGAAGCTTTCACCTCGGCCTTATTAGTTGCCAACAGCGACATGGCAACTAAGACGCTTATCTTGAGATTCATAACCAGCTACCCGACTACTCAGACACTGCTAATTGACGCAACTTTGAGATGATCTGGTCTCTTCCCCAACGGGGAGAAACCCAAACAATGCCAGGAAACTCATCCTCGAAGTCCTCAAGTCGATTCTTGGGGCAAAGGCCTAAGAAGACCTCGTTAAACTTAAAATTAAAATTTCCCGCTATTCTCCATTCTCGCTCCCAGGAGAAATCAATCTGGTTGCTAACTTTGTTGATGAGGGGTAGCAATGAACTCGCGCCCTCACTCTTGAAACCATTCTTTTTGGCCTCTCGAAAGCAGCTCCAGAGATATTCGCAGCGCTCCTTGCCATCTTCTGATCGCGTATCAATATAAAAGACAGGGTTTCCGCCCCGTGCTCGGACTACCTCCTTCTTAAACACGAGGCCGTACGGAGACAGTGCGGTGGAACGACCCTCCATTGTTTGAACCATGTAGTTAAGTTCGCTAAGAGGTGTCTCGGTGAAACAGACAACCTTGAAAAGCTCAGTCTCGGCTGGTGGCAGACTGTTCATCCCTCTCATGAACAAGCAGTAAGCGTTACGCGCCTCCACGCAACCTTTTCGCAGGATAGATTTCAAATTCTTTCTTGGACTGATGTCGTCATAATCCCTTGTGAGATGAATGAGGTATCCGGAGAGATCACTTCTTCTACCCAAGAGATATTCACTGGTGGGCATGATTTTTTGATTCCCCAATAATTCCCACGATTCGCGTCATTTTGGGCTCTCAGCTCTCACCAAGATCTCAGCAAAGTCATAGTTCACACTGGTTACACCAAAGTCCGGCTCCCTCTGAAAGGGCTGGCGCAGATAGTGAACGCGGTGGGAGTTACCTTCAAGGAATTCGACGATGGCCAGGATGAAGTCGTCTGGCATGTTCAGCGAGAACAGAATTTCGTTTTTGGTCACTGTGATGGTATCTGCCCCTGACACTCGGCCCTTGACCTCGATAAAACGCAACTTTCCTGTTCCAGGGACACGACTCTCGATGTCGTACCCTAGCTTGTCGAACTCGCGGTCGGTCGGGTCAAAACCGAGACGACGCTCTATTCCCATGATGATCTCGCGTGCTCGCGCGGCGGCAGCCTGGGTATCAAGTGAAGATTTACAATTTGCCGATGGACGACCGGCCATCTTGGCAAGTAGGCCCATCGGCACGACGACGACTCCTCCGAGCACCACTGGAGGGAGCGCGGAGACTTTGCCTTCTAGTTCGAGTTGTTCCATACGCTTCTGGAGGCGCCCTTGCAGCTCATCGGCTCGACGCCGTGCTTCTTGCGAATTGAGCCGAGCGTTGAGCTTCCCCGCCTGCTCCTGGAGCTTTAACTGCTCGGCGCGGTGATCCCAGTAGCTGATCTCCTTTGTGAGACGCTCTTTTACCGCTGCACGTGTCTTGTCTGTCCACTCCACACGACGTGAGCGGACCTCCTGCAAGTGTTCTGGCACCACGTTCCCGATTGCGTATCCTTGAGCCTTTTGTTCTAGTTCGCGTGTGATCCAGCCGCACTCAGGGCGGGCGAGGATCGTTGAGACCTCAGGCTCGGCAGATGCCAGAGGTCTGTAGTCTAAGTACGGGGCATAGCCCAGGTGACGTGCGTTGCCTGCCGCATCAAGTTCTACATACAACATGCGTTTGGAAATGATGCGCCTCTCTCCCGCGCGGGTACTGCTGGCGTCTTGAATGGCGTGATCGAGATAGAAGAGTACCCGAGGCTGATCGCTGGAATCGCGTTCGTCTACCAGCACCGCCCCCCGGCGTAAGAGATCTCGATGGCGCTCCAGTGTGAGATCGATGGCAGCATCTAGTAATGGGTGGCCTGGGCATACAAAGGCTGCGAGAGACTGGCCTTGTGGAGCGATGAGTGTTTTTTCAAAGGCAATGCGTTCGTAACGTGGCAGGACCGGCTCGCCGATCCCGATTAGGCGGTCGCGGTTTCGTACCGGGGCTGGAACATGCGTGACTTCATACCGCCGTGGCTCTCGCTGCTTCGCCGTGCCCCCCAATCGATGGAAAGCTTCGAGAAAGAACGATTCGATATAGTGTGGCTGCAACCTTCGCGCTTCAGCCCGTTCCATATCCTCACGCACACGCTGCACGCGGCTTGCATCCATGGCGTCATGGGCGAGTGCCCGCTCCTCTAGCAGATCTTGCAGCTGAGCCTTGTCGAACGCATTTGCCACCACTCTCGTCAGCCGGGCTTGGACCTCTGGACGCTCGCCGTACCGGATTGCCTCAATGAGGAGATCCCGGAGTGGCTTGCCCTCGAACTGCATCTTGCCTAGTACGTCGAACACTTGGCCGCCGAGTGCTTTCCGTGCCTCGTCGAGCTTTTTCAACAATGTCAGGTAGACATCTCCCTCGCGCGTCTCCTCCGCAACCAGATTCCAGAGGTGACAGACCTCGGTCTGGCCGATTCGATGGATACGCCCAAATCGCTGTTCGAGGCGATTGGGATTCCATGGAAGGTCGTAGTTGACCATAAGATGGGACCGTTGAAGATTAATACCTTCGCCCGCCGCATCGGTAGCGAGGAGTACCTGCACCTCAGGGTCGTGCTTAAAGGCTTCTTGCGCCTTCATACGTTCCTCGCGTCCCATGCCACCGTGAATCATGACGATGGCTTCTCGACGACCGAGCAGCGTGGAAATGCGGTTCTCCAGATAATTTAGCGTGTCCCGGTGCTCAGTGAAGAGCACGAGTTTCTGGCGAGGCGATGGCGTTGGTTGAGGCACGCCACTCCCCCGATAGGGAGACATCGCTTCTGCAGCATGGTCCGCGATGGCTGCTGACGTGAAGACGACCCCCAGCAGCTTGGCCAGTTCGCGCCATTTCCGATCCTCCCCGCTACGACGGACCGCAAGAGCTAGCGACTCCAAGCGCTCGAGCGTCAGGATCTCCGCCTTCAACTCCGCAATACTGCGCGCGGCCGTGGCTTGGTCGAGAATCTCTTCCTCAGCGGCTGCGACCTCGTTGTCGGGAGCTTCTTCCAGATCTGCCACATCCTCTGCTTCAAGCGAAGGTCCATTGGCCACAGCGGCCATTGCAGGAGCCCCGCGATGGAGCAAATCCATCTCACGCAAGCGTTTCTCTAGCCGCTCATGACGACGGCGTAAGGATTGGTAGATAGCTTCTGGAGACGACGCCAATCGTCTTTGAAGTATGGTCAGTGCGAATCCCACGGTGCCGGCTCGCTTGTCATTCTCCAATGCTGCCGCTCGGTCGAACTCCTCGCGGACATAGTTGGTGACTTCCTTATAAAGCTGCGCTTCGCCTTCGGAGAGTTTGTAAGGAACGGTATAGGCGATACGCTCGGGGAATAGCGGCGTCGAGTCGAACTTGAGCAAGCTTTCTTTCACCATGCGGCGCATGAGATCGGATACGTCTACTGCATGGACCCCATCGCGGAAACGCCCCTCGAAACGGTCACCGTCCAACAACGCCATGAACAGCTGGAAGTCCTCTTCCTTGCCGTTGTGCGGAGTGGCCGTCATCAAGAGGAAATGGCGTGTGAGAGTGGAGAGTAATTGCCCAAGTTTGTAGCGTTTTGTGTACTTGATCTCGCCACCGAAGACGGTGGCGGACATCTTATGTGCCTCGTCGCAGACGATCAGGTCCCAATGACAGTCGGGAGCCGCGAGCTTTGCCTGCACGTCCTCGTTGCGCGATAGCTTATCGAGACGGGCAATGACCAGGTTCGTTTCGAGAAACCAGTTACCCGTGCGCGCGGCTTCGAGCTTGTCATTCGTCAGAATTTCAAAGGGGAGATGAAACCGCCGGTAGAGCTCGTCCTGCCATTGCTCGGCCAAACTCCCTGGGCAGACCACCAAGCAGCGATGCAGATCTCCCCGCGCAATCATCTCTTTCATCAAGAGCCCAGCCATGATGGTCTTACCTGCACCGGGGTCGTCAGCCAGCAAGAAACGAAGCGGTTGACGTGGAAGCATGGCCTCATAGACAGCAGTAATCTGGTGCGGCAAAGGATCGACGAGCGACGTGTGGACGGCCAGAACCGGATCGAAAAGATGGGCGAGGCGGATGCGGTGCGCTTCTGATACGAGCCTAAAGAGACTGCCATCACCGTCGAAATTCCAGGGGCGTCCCTGGTCGGTCACTTCGAAGCGTGGCTCATCATGGCGATACAGCAGGACGTTCGCCACACGGCCAGCCGGGTCTTTGTAGGTGAGTTCGAGTGCCTCAGAACCAAACCACTGCACGCTTACGACGGTAACCAGAGAATCAGGTAGAATTCCGCGTACAGCGGCGTTGGGTTGGAGATCTTCGAGTCTGCTCATAGTTGACTGGGGGTCCTGGTCAGTTTCTTGTCAGTGAATGGAAATGAACATTGGCGCCGAAGAATACTCGTTTTCCTTAACAAAATCACCCATCTCGAAACTGGACGCCTTACTGCCAAGGTCCTTACAGAAACTTCTTGATAGGACACTGGGTGAGGCTCAACGCTCTGACTTGCGCCATGAACCTGTCCTGCCTGATTGTTCGGCTGTTTTGCTCGTCGTCTCTCATCCCCGTCTGGGAGATGAAGCGGAAATTGTTCATAACCCCTACCGTATCGTTTTTTGGCTTCACTTTGGACGTTTCTTGACTACTCCTCCTTGAGACAGCCTTGCTACACAGCTGGTTTCTATTCGTTCTCGCACGTTCGAAATGCAGTCCTACTCGCATTCTGCTTGCACTACGCTGGGCGAATTACGTTTCTATCCCGGCTCTGGCTTTTCAGCCGTCGCCTCTACGGACAGGGCCATTTGCCCTTAGTCTGTATTTTTTGGCCCTATCCCTGTTTCTGGACAAAAACGCATCGGCAAAATATTTACATACGTAATTAATGGCAATAGGTGCGTAAACATGTGTCTGTTCTTGGCCCTCCCCGCTGAGATGCACGGACATTAGTTTTCCTAGATCTGGAGCGGCTCCCATGAGCATCACATTCGAAACCGTCGGAATACCCATGACTGGGTCGTTGCTTGATACCTCGTGAGTTTCTTCGAATCGCAGTGCGTTCCTGCCGTGAACTCCTGTCCCCCAGTGTCCCCTACTGTCCCCTAGTGTCCACGAACGGGCTCTTTCACCACTCGGGCGCCTTTGCGTATGGTCCGCTCATACGTCGTGCGCTGAACCGAAGAGGAGACGCGATGAAGAAAAGGTGGTTAACGATCGATGAACTCGCCCTGGAACTGCAAGTCAGCGTGAAGTCCATTCGCCGCGCCTATCGGAAGGGTCAGATTCCCGTGGAGCGCATCTGCCGGTTTGTGCGCTTCGACCTCGACCGGGTGAAAGAAGCGATGCAGGGCAATGGGCAAGGTCAGTCTCCTTTCACCACACGGACACAGGGACAGCGTAGCGCGACCGGCGGCGCCAGCCGGCGGCGCGCGCAGCGGCCCCGCCCCCGACTGGGTAAGACGGGGGCGTCTATCGCAGACAAGCCAAGGGGGAAGAAATGACGGTTTCTGGAGGATTCACTCAGACCATCGATTGGCTGGCCTTCACGCTCCCAAAGGCTGAAGTAGCCGACGTGATCAAGCTGATCGGTGGCGACTGGTTCCAGAGTGAGAGCGGCTTTCGTGGCTATCCCGTCGCTCAACTCATGACCCAGGGCAAGACAGGCGTGGGCAAACTGGGGACGGGTGCTCCTCGCAATCCGAAAGAAGTGCATGTCGATCTATCGGCCGGAATCGTCTCCCAGTGGGACGAAACTAAGCTGAAGACGGTCCTGGCCTGGATCTTCACGCAGAAGGGCCATGTCACCCGCATTGATGTGGCCCTGGATGACCGGGAGGCCACGGTCGCAGTTGAAACCGTCCGGCAAGCTGTGGAGGCCGGACAGCTCGTGAGCCGGTCTAAGCAATTCAAAGTGATCCAAGCTTCCAATCATCGCCAGGGAGTCCGAACCGGAGAGACGCTCTATTTCGGGAGTCGAGAAAGCCAAAGCATGCTGCGGGTCTATGACAAGCGGTTGGAACTGAAGAGTCGTGGACGGGAAGACGCGGAATCCTACGGCGTCCGGTGGGAAATGGAATTCAAACAGGATCGGGCCCAAGCCTGTGGCAAAGCCTTGTTGACCTTGGATGCCGAAGATTGGCGGGCCTTCTTAGTTGGTGTGCTGCGCTCCTATGTTGATTTTCGCGAGACCACGCGCGAGGCGGAATCCTATGAGAAGTATCGAGCGCCGTTAGTGGGCTGGTGGGAAGCCCTCACCGAAGGCTTCAGGCGCTGTCGGCTCGTGGTCGAACGCATTCAGCAACGGCTGGATGATGTCGTCGCGTGGTTCGCCAACGCCCTCAGCCCCATGCTCGCCGTGGTGGTGGCCTGTCGCGGTGATCAGTTTTTGACGGAGATGATTTATGCGGGCACGAAGCGATGGAACCAGAAGCACTATGCCCTGTTGAAGCAACGGAAGAAGGTGGTGACGCCCTATGTGCTGCATCTCAAACCTCGGACATAACGTGGTGTACATCCGTGCCTGTCCAGATCCGGATTGCCACGCCGCCGGAGCCTGGGGGGAGTTTCGGAAGGGGAAATTGTTTGTGATCTGCACAACCTGTCGTTTCCAATTTCAATTGCTGCCGAAAGTCCGGCGTGCGGGCCGGGGCGTGTGGGTCAGGCGCAGAGCTGATCCGAGTGTCTTTTCACAATCAGGAGGGTCGGACGATGCAAGTCAAAGCA